>Ga0207850_100018_pt1 | contig 195085 bp, 189 predicted proteins | sample 23E2SouthBayCA_FD_187746 | JGI IMG/M metagenome (GOLD analysis project Ga0207850, IMG submission 187746) | Aerobic enrichment media microbial communities from Eden Landing Ponds, California, USA - A23 E3 (3) (SPAdes) | ecosystem: Environmental > Aquatic > Marine > Unclassified | place...
CCCCGCCAACGAGAGCCAGTGCATCGACTGCATGCTCTGCGTCGACGTCTGCCCCGTCGACGCCATCGACGTCGACGCCGGCCGAGCGTAGCTGTCGCTGAGTTCGGTGGCACGCTGAAGGAGGTGTTCTCGGGCTGTACCTCGCGTTCGTGACGAGTCGACGTCTCGCGAGCGGGTGGAGGGCGGTTACGACCGGTCGATTTCGAGCTGGTCTCGGAGCTGCTGGAGGGTCTCGCTGTCGGAGATGTCGTCGAGCCGCTCCTGGAAGTGCTCCTCGCAGACGGCGACCTTCAGGCCGTCTTTCTCGACGGTGAGGTCGGCGTCCCGGTCGCAGTAGTGACACTGCATACCCGACGGTTGGGGCCGGAGCCTCGTGAACCTCACGGCAGGGGCACGACTGGGGGACGAGAGTGGTGTGCTAGCGTTCGTCGAGGCGCTGGCGGACGTCGTCGTAGGCGTCGCGGTCGAGGCCGGCGTTCCCGAGCGTACGCTCGTGGGCGTCGGTGCCGCCGGTCGGGAGGAGGTCGTGGGTCTCGACGGCGTCGGCGACGAGCGCGTGGCCGCCGTCGCCGGGGGTCTGGCCGACGGGTCGGTCGTAGGGGTAGGAGACTTCGACGGCGTCGAGGTCGACACAGAGCGCGAGCGCGCTCTCGGGGTCGTCGTAGCGCAGGGGGTGGGCGAGGCCGACGAGCCCGCACGCCTCGGCGAGCAGGTCGATGCCGGTCTCGGCGTCGGGGACGTCGCGGGCGACGAAACACGGGCCGTCGTTACCGATGAGGTCGGCGAAGACGGCGTTCGGGTCGTCGTAGTCGGTGTCGGGGTGGTCGACAGTCGCGCGTGCGATGTGCGGCCGCCCGAGCCCCTCCCGGGGTTCGAGGTCGAGGTCGACGCCGAGCTCGGCTTCGACGTTCTCGATGATGCGGCGGCCGCGCTCCACGCGGTCGCGCTGGATGCGCTCGCACTCTGTGCCGAGCGCGTCGGTTCGACGGACGCCGTAGCCCAGCAGGTCGACGCGCTGGTCGCCGGCGTCGACCCGGAGTTCGATGCCGTGGACGACGGTGACGCCGTCCCGTTCGCTGACCGGCCGGTCGAGGCCAGGGTGGAGGCGGTCGTGGTCGGTGACGGCGACCGCGGAGACGCCGGCGTCGCGGGCCGCGGCGGGCACCTCGTCGAGTTCGAGGGTGCCGTCGGAGTTGGTGGTGTGGACGTGGAGGTCTGCGTAGGGCATACGGAGACAGGGCGGGGCCGCCACCTAAGCGCCGCGGTCGCGCTCGCGTATGGAGGTGACTAAGGTACCTTTAATCATCATAATTGTTCATGGGGAATGCTCTTGTGTGGCGGCGACGACTCCCGAATCGATGACGCTCAAAGAGACCGCTGACCTACTGAGCGACCAGGACTACCCGACCAGCGCGTCCGCGCTCGCTGCCGCCTGCGGAGACGTGGAACTTGACGAGGCCGGCGGCGAGGACCTGCGGACGGTCATCGCCCGCACCGGCGACGACCAGTTCTCGTCCGCGACCGAGGCGACGTTCGCGGTGTACGGCGCGCTGCCGGCCGACGCGGTCGGTCGCGTCGGGTACAGCGACCGCGACCCGGACCCGATGGGCACGGGCGGCGCGGAGCCCGTCTCGTTCTGACTGACCGAGTGTGCGACTCGTTGTCACCTCCGACAGTTTGATATTGGATAGTTGACTACAGTGTTTGTGTGTAGTTACCATGTCGATGGGTGCCTACGACGAAGACGAACACGAACGCCGTGAGGCAAAGCACAGCGTCGAAGTCTCGGACGACGACACGCGGTCCACGTACGAGGGCTCCGTCGAGTTCGACTCCGGCGACTCCACCGAGGAGTTGCTCGACCAGTTCGAGCAGATGAAGAACTAGTTTCTGAGAACGTACAGCGACACGGTCGTCACGACGACCACGGCGACCACGTGGCCCGCCACCGCCGCCACCAGCACGGGGTGCCCCCAGAGGAACGGCAGTAACACGGCCTGGAGAACCCCGAACCCGAGCGTGCGGACGTCGACGCCCGCCAGCCGGTCGGCCGCCTCCGGCGAGAGGTCTCGAGTGAGCGACCGCCACAGCCCCACGACCGCCGCCCACCAGCCCGTGCCGATGCGGTAGCAGACGTCCCACAGCACGAGCAGCGCGAGCGCCGACGGCACCACGGGCGGCCGGTTCCCGAGCAGGCTCGCGAACAGCGTCGCGCCGTCCCGGGGGTCCCAGACGAACAGGTACGTCATCAGGAGGACGAACGAGAGCACGCCCAGCACCACCTCGATGCTGGACGCGAACAGCAGCCGGCGGTACGTGGGCGGGACGCCCGGGCCGCGCGCCCGCGTCCCGATGTCGAGCATGAACGCGCTGCCGGCGGCCGCCACCAGCACCGCCGCCGTCCCGGGCAGTATCGCGCCGGGGAGGTCGTAGACGGCGGCGAGCACGAGCACGCCCGCCTCGAACAGCAGGAACTGCACGAGCACCGCCAGCCGGTCGGAGATGTCGACGCCCGGAATCGCGCCGACGATGCTCTCGTACACCCACGTCTCCCCGTAGACGCCGCCCGCGGTCGCCGGTTCGGGCGGCGCGGCCTCCCGGGCGCCGTCACCCTGCCCGTCAGTCATCGACGGTCACCCCGCGCTCGCGGAGCGCGCGCTCGGCGGCCACGTCGAACGGCGTCAGGTCCACGTCGACGGCGTCCCGGATGCGGTCGTCGGTGACGACGACGGGGTGCTTCAGGCCGTGAATCAGGGGGTGGGCGACGCTCCGCGGCACGTCGGTCACGAGGTCCACCCAGTACGTCGACAGCGACGGGGACAGGACCGGAATCGGGAGGACGTACAGCCGGCGGCCCGCCAGTCGAGCAGTGCGTTCGAGCATCGCCTGGTAGGAGAGGACGTCCGGCCCGCCGACCTCGTAGGTGTCGCCGGCTGTCTCCGGGGCGTCGAGGACGCCGACGAGGTACGCCACGACGTCGGCGACGGCGATGGGCTGGCAGGGCGTCCGCACCCACTGGGGCGTCACCATCACCGGCAGCCGGTCGACCAGCTGGAAGACCAGCTCGAAGCTCGCGCTCCCGGCGCCGACGACGACTGCGGCCCGCAGCGTCGTCAGGTCGAACGCGGCGTTCGCGAGCACGGCCTCGACCTCCCGGCGCGACTCCAGGTGTTCGGAGAGGTCGCTGCCCTCCTCGCCGAGCCCGCCGAGGTAGACCACGCGGCCGACGCCCGCGGCGTCCGCGGCCGCGGCGAAGTTCCGGGCGGCCCGCCGGTCGCGCTCGGCGAACCCCTCGCCCGCCCGCATCGAGTGGACGAGGTAGTAGGCGGCGTCGACGCCGTCGAAGACACCGGTCAGTGACTCGGCGTCGAGCAGGTCGCCCTCTGCGACCTCGACGCCCTCTGGCGGGTCGTAGCTGGAGGCGTCGCGGACGAGTGCCCTGACGTCGTGGCCGGCGGCGACGAGTTCTGGGGCGAGCCGGCCGCCGACGAAGCCGGTCGCGCCCGTGACGAGTACGCGCACGACCCCGCCAACGGACGGCGGGGGGTTAAGTGTCGGCCACGTCGGCGCCCCCTGTCGGGGCCCGGCCGTGTGCAACTATCGGGACGCGTCCGGAGAGCTATGTAACACACATTCCCGTACGGACGCCTCAGAGCCCCCCGTACCCCTATTATAAACGAGTTTAGTACCGCACCGCCGGCATTCAGGTGATGGCACCCGACCCAGACCGGCTGTCCGACCTGGTATCACGGCGGAAGTTCGTCGCGGCGACCGGCGCCGCCGGTATGGCGGCAGTCGCTGGCTGCTCCAGTAACTCGAGCGACGGCGACAGCGGCGGTGACACGACGCAGGCAGAGAACACCGCCCAGGAGAGTACCGCTGGCGACAGCCAGTCCCAGCAGCTCGCGACCGACACCCTGGTCGGCGACGGCTCCTCGACCGTGTTCCCCATCGCGAACACGGGTGCCTCCTACTGGAACTCCAACCCGGAGCCCGGCGACGAGGACTACTTCCCCCAGGAGTGGGCCGACGAGTACGGCACCGACATGCGCCTCGCCGACTACTTCGCCACCCAGTACGGCTGGGCGGAGAGCGGCGACCGCTCGGTGCCCCCGTTCCGCATCAGCGTCGCACTGTCGCACTCCGGCACCGGCGTCGAGGGCGTCATGGAGGGGCGCATCGACATCGGTGACTCGAGCGCGTCCGCGGAAGCCGAACTCGCCGGCAGCGACGTCTCCGACGAGGAGATGGACAAGTTCGTCAACCACGTGGTCGGCGTCGACGGCCAGCCCATCGTCGTCTCGAAGGAGATCAAAGACCAGGGCGTCGACCAGATCACCATCGAGGAGCTGCGCCAGATCTACCGCCAGGAGATCACGAACTGGAGCGAACTCGGCGGCCCGGACAAGGAGATTCTCGCGCTCGGCCGCGCGCCCGGTTCCGGCACGAACACGGCGTTCCTCGTGAACGTCATGGGCGACGCCGAGGCGGACATCTCGCCGGACCAGCGGTACGGGAAGAACCAGCAGCTCCAGCAGGCCGTCGCGCAGGCCGACAACGCCATCGCGTACATCGCGCTGGCGTTCGTCCAGCCGGACGGCCAGGTGCCGCCCATCGGCCTCGAAATCGACGGCACGCTCTACGAGTACGGGAAGAACCTCGGCGCCAAGGAGTACCCGCTGGCGCGCGACCTCCACTGTTACACGTGGGAGGACACGAGCCGCCAGGAGGCCGCCTTCATCAACTTCCTGCTGTCGGACTTCGGCCAGGAGATGTTCGTCGAGTCGAACAACTACTTCGCGCTGCCCGACGACCGCCTCGAGACCCAGCGCGAGATGGTCGCAGCGAGCAACTACGAGTAACGGACAGTCCCCCGGACTGTCAGCCTGTCATCCCCCCGCCGTCCGCTTTCGAGTACACCGAACACCCAGACAGTTATCGCACACATGGCATCCAGAATCGTCGAGCGGTTCGAACACTACCGGTCCCGGAACGAGGACGCCGCGCTGGTCTTGCTGGCGGTGACCGCGCTGTCGCTGGTGGCGGCGTTCGTCCTGTTCTACCTGCAGTCCCGGTGGACCGTCGTCCCGGTTGCGTCGTTTCTCCTGCTGACCGTGGTCGGCTGGGTGAAGTATCAGGCGACAATCGCCCGCGGCCTGACGTTCGTCATGACCGTCGCGACGGTCGGCGTCCTCGGACTCATCGTCGCGTTCCTGGCCGTTCGCGCCTGGCCGGCGTTCGACCAGATGGGGCTGGCGGCGCTGTACCAGACCGAGGGACCGCTCTGGCCGCCCCGAGCGGGGTCGTCGTGGTCGCTCGCGCCGATGATCGTCGGCACGCTGGTGACGACGGCAATCGCGACGGTCGTGGCCGCACCCCTCGGAATCGCGGGCGCGCTCTACATCAGCGAAATCGCGTCCGACACCACCCGCGAGGTCGTGAAGCCCGGCATCGAGTTGATGGCGGGAATCCCCTCCATCACGTACGGCTTCATCGGATTCGTCATCGTGAACCAGTTCTTCTACAGCGAGTTCCAGACGTCGACGATTGGGAACTACTTCACCGTCGGGACGATGATCGGTATCATGGCGCTTCCGACCATCGTGTCGGTCGCCGAGGACGCCATCTCGACGGTGCCCGAGGCGATGAAGAGCGGAGCGCTGGCGGTCGGAACGACGAACTGGCAGACGATGAAGAGCGTGACCCTGCCGTCGGCGTTCTCCGGCGTCTCCGCCGCGGTCCTGCTCGGCGTCGGGCGCGCGATGGGAGAGACGATGGCGGCGACGGTGATGATTCCACACACGAAGGGGTTCGCGGACCCCGTCTACGACGTGTTCGGCGGCGTCGGCGAGACGCTGACGACCGTCATCGCCTTCGAGGGCGGGAACGCCGGGGGCCGCCACATCGAGGGGCTGTTCGCGGCCGGCGTCGTCCTGTTCGTGATGGTGCTCGTCCTGAGCGTCAGCGCGCAGGTGATTCAGGCCCGCATGCGGGACAAGTACGGTGGTGACCGATGAGCACGGTCGCCCGGAGCGAACTCGTCTCCACCGAGACGACGCTCCGCGAGTACGTGTCGACGGGCGTGATGGCGGTCGGCGTGGTGCTGTTCCTCGCCAGCTGGGCCGTCCTGTTCCAGTGGGTCGGCGACAGCACGCCCGTCCTCGGCGTGGACGTGTTCACGCTGTTCGGCGTCCTGCTGTTCGCGATGGCCGCCGGCATCGCCGGCGTCGGTGTCGCCGCCCGACTCGGCCACGTGTCGGCGTCGCCGTCGTCGTCCGCCGGCCTCGTCGTCGGCGTGCTGTTCGGCGGCGTCGGCTTCGCGACCGGCGGACTGGTGGCGTCCCAGACGCTCGGGATGGGGGCCGTCGGCTGGCTGGCGACCGCGCTCGCCGCTGGCGTCGCCGTCGCCGCGCTCGCGGTCGTCCCGCGCGAGGACGTCGGGTCGACGTTCCCGCCGGCGCTGTTCCTCGCGTTCGTCGGTGCGCTGCTCGTCACGGGCGTCCTCGATAGCGCGTGGTCGTGGTCGCCGGACACCATCTCCGCGACGTTCTCCGGGTCCGTGATGGTGCCCGTGTTGACCATCACGGGGTCGCTGGTCGGCTCCTGGAGCGCCGCGAAGGCGCGCGCCGGCTTCGGGACGCAGGGCCGCGAGGGCGGCGCGTTCTACCTGATTCGGCTGAGCGTGTTCGGGATGCTCGGCGTCCTCGCGCTGCTCGTCGGCTTCATCGTGTGGAACGGCCTGGAGACGGCGCTGACGCGGGCTCGGTTCGGTCTCGGCGGCCACCTCGACCTGCCCGGGGCGCTGTTCGGCGTGCAGTTGCCGGACTGGACGGTGCCGTTCGTCGACCTCAAAGTGCCGTTCGTGACGAACGTCTCCCAGAGCCTCTACATCGAGGTGCCGGGGCTCGCGCCCGCCATCCTCGGGACGCTCTGGCTGGTCGCCGGCGCGATGCTGTTCGCCATCCCGCTCGGACTCGCGGCGGCCATCTATCTCGCCGAGTACACGGAGAGCCGTCGGTTCCGGCAGGTCGTGGAGGTCGCGACCAACGGCCTCTGGAGCACGCCGAGCATCGTGTTCGGGCTGTTCGGGCTGGCGTTCCTCGTCCCCCGGTTCGGCGGCGGGAAGTCGCTGCTGTCGGGCCAGCTCGTCCTCGGGTTCATGCTCCTGCCGCTGGTCGTCATCACGAGCTACGAGTCCATCGTCGCCGTCCCGGACGAGTACCGGGACGCGAGCGCCGCGCTCGGCGTGACCCAGTGGCAGACCATCAAGAGCGCAGTGCTGCCGGCGGCGATGCCGGGCGTCATCACGGGCGTCATCCTCGGCGTCGGCCGCATCGCCGGCGAGACCGCGCCGCTCCTGCTCGTGTACGGCGGACAGCCGTTCTCCAACGAGAACCCGAGCGTGCTGTCGTCGTTCGAGTTCACGAGTTCGCCGCCGTTCGTCTCCAACACCGCGCTGATGGAGCGCGGCAGCGCGCTCCCCTACCAGCTCTACACGTCCATCACGAGCGGGCGGCTGCCCGGACAGGGCGCGCCGTTCTCCGTCCAGGACTTCGGCTGGGGGACCGCGCTCGTCCTGCTGGTCGTCGTGCTGGGGCTGTACGCGTTCGGTATCGCCGGTCGAATCTACTTCCGGAGGAAGCTGTACAATGAGTAACGCCGACACCACACCGCAGCGACAGGACGCACAGTCGACCGAGACGACCACTGGCGAGACCGTCGAGGAGGTCCGCGAGGAGTGGGCCGACTACGACTTCGACGGGGAGACGATGGTGTCCGTCGAGGACGTGAACGTCCACTACGGCGACGACCACGCGCTGAAAGACGTCTCGATGGACATTCCCGAGGAGTCCGTGACGGCGCTCGTCGGGCCGTCGGGCTGCGGGAAGTCGACCTTCCTCCGGTGCATCAACCGGATGAACGACCGCATCAAGTCCGCGCGCATCGACGGCTCCGTCGAGGTCGGCGGCGAGGAGATCTACCAGGACGGCGTCGACCTCGTGGAGCTGCGGAAGCGCGTCGGGATGGTGTTCCAGGCGCCGAACCCGTTCCCGAAGTCCATCCGGGAGAACATCTCCTACGGGCCGCGCAAGCACGGCGACATCGACACGGGGCTGCTCAGTCGCCTGCTCGGCCGCGACGACACCGAGGCGGAGCACGCGCTCGTGGAGGAGTGTCTCCGCGACGCGGCGCTCTACGACGAGGTCTCGGACCGCCTCGACGACAACGCCCTCGGGCTCTCCGGCGGCCAGCAACAGCGGCTCTGCATCGCTCGCGCGCTCGCCGTCGACCCGGACGTGCTCCTGATGGACGAGCCCGCGTCGGCCCTCGACCCCATCGCGACCGCGAAAATCGAGGACCTCATCGAGGACCTCGCCGAGGACTACACGGTCGTCGTCGTCACGCACAACATGCAGCAGGCCGCGCGCATCAGCGACCAGACCGCGGTGTTCCTCACGGGCGGTCGGCTCGTCGAGTACGGCGACACCGACCAGGTGTTCGAGAACCCGGAGAGCCAGCGCGTCGAGGATTACATCACCGGCAAGTTCGGGTGATCCCGTGCCACGAGACACGTATCAGGCGGCCCTCGACGACCTGCGGGGGGACGTCGTAGAGATGGGGGACCTCGTGCTGGAGCGACTGGACGGGGCGCTCGCGGCGCTCACCGAGGGCGACGAGGCCGCGGCGAAGGCGGTCGTCGAGGGCGACGACGACGTGAACGACCGCTACCTCGCGCTCGAGAGCGACTGCCTGGACCTGTTCGCGCTCCAGCAGCCGGTCGCCGGCGACCTCCGGTTCGTCGCGGCGTCGTTCAAGGTGCTGACCGACATCGAGCGCGTCGGCGACCTCGCGGTGAACCTCGCCACGTACGCGCTGGACGTCGACGAGGACCGCGCCTCGGACGTCGACCTCGGCGGCATCGGCGCCGCCGCCCGCGACCTGTTCGCGGACGCGCTGGACGCGTATGCCGACGGGGACGCCGACGCCTGCTACCGCATCGCCGAACGCGACGAGGAGGTAGACGCGCTCTGCAAGCGGGCTGGCGAGCGGCTCGTCCGCGACCTCGTCGAGCGGCGGGCCGGGGGCGACAGCCCGTGGGACGTCGAGGCGGTGCTCGACGACGTCTCCGGGCTGCTGCTGTCGGTGCGGGACCTCGAACGGGTGGCCGACCACGGCGTGAACGTCGCCGCGCGCACGCTGTACGACGTCGAGAGCGACCCGGAGCTGGTGTACTGATGGAGACCCGGAAGGTCCAGCAGGTCGGCGGCGGCACGTACACGGTCTCCATTCCCGTCCACTGGGCGAACGAACACGACGTCGGCGCGGGCGACACCGCCTACCTCTACCCGCACAGCGACGGGTCGCTCGTCGTCCGGTGGGCCGAACGCGACCACAGCGCGCTCGCGGCGACGACCGTCGACGTCGACGGCGGGACGCCCGCGGCCGCCGGACGCGCCCTCGACGCCGCGTACACGGCGGGCTTCAAGCGCATCGAACTCCGGGCGGCCGACGGCCTCGGCGACGAGCAGCGGCGGGCGGTCGTCGACCGCGCCCGCACCCTGAGCGGCGTCGGCGTCACCGAGGAGGACGACAGCGCCGTGGTCGTCCAGGGCCTCCTGGACGCCGGCGACGTCTCGATTCGCCAGTCGGTCCTCCAGCTCCGGTTCAGCGCGCTGTCGGTGCACGAGCGGGCGACGGCGGCGCTGGCTGCGGCCGCCCCGGACGTCGACCGCGTGCTCGACCGCACCCGGGAGAGCGACCGGCTGGCGCGGCTGGTGGCGCGCCAGGCGAACCGCGCGCTCGTCGACCGGAGCGTGCTCGACGACCTCGGGCTGTCCCGCCGCCGGCTCGCCGAGTACGCCGTCGCCGCCCGACAGCTCGACCGCGTCGCGGGCCACGCGGCCGGCGTGTCTCGGCGCGTCCGGGACTGCGGTGGCGGCGTCACGGAGGGCGTGGCGGCCGAACTCGCCGACGTGGGCGAGACAGCCCGCGGCGTCGTCGACGACGCCATCGGCGCGCTGGTCGACGGCGGGGACTGCGAGGCCGCCCAGGCCGTCCACGACCGGGCGGGCGCGGTCGCCGCCGAGGGCGAGCGCGTCGAGCGAGCGCTCCTCGAACGCGAGGGCGCCGAGAGCACGCACCTGGTCCGGGTGCTCGACCACCTGCTGCGGACGGCCGCGTGCGGCGAGCGCGTCGCGGCCGCGGCGCTCAGGGTCTCACTCCGGTCGTAGCGCGACGCCGTCCCCGCGGCGGTGAGCCGTCCCGGTCAGCCCCAGCCGGGCGTCTCCGGCGCACCCCGTGCCTCCTCGACGGCCTCGCCGAGGCCGGGGGCTGGCGTCTCGTTGTCGTCGGCGCGCGCGGCCCACTCGTCGATTGCCCGTCCGACCCAGGAGTCCGCGTCGAGGACGGTCTCGTAGGCCTGCTCCCGTTTCGTCGGCTCGACGGCCGTCGTCCCGGGCGCGCTGGCGGCGGCGACGGCGACGAACCGCGCACGGTCCGGGTCGGTGAGTTCGCCGGCCGCCAGCCGGTCCACGACCCCCGACGGGAGGTCGCCGGGGTCGGGGTACGCGAACACCTTCTGGCCGACCGCCTGCGGGCCGAACAAGAGACCGGACTGCTCCTCGGGCGGCGCGTCGTCGAGCAGGCGGTCGCCGCCCGCGTGGGCCTCGACGCGCTCGCACTCCGACTCGACGCCGAGTTCGAGGTTGTGCCCGGGGTACTCCGCGCACTCCTCGGGGTAGACGGCGCTGTCGTGGATGCGGCACTGCAGCGTCTCGGGGTCGAGGAACGCACACGCCGGCAGCCACGCGGCCTCGGTGTCGAACGGCGCGACGGGCTTCGGCGGCTTCCGGATGCCGACGAAGAACGCCGGCCGCCCCCGGACGGCGGCGACCTCGCGGCCGTCGACTTCGACGCTCGGCCCCTCGCCGGCCGCCCAGAGCCGGGGCGTCAGCGCGTCGCCGAGCCCGGCGTCGAGGAGCGCCCGCACGTCGTCCCGCGTCAGCGGCACGAGATTGTACGTGTCGTCGATGGGGTCCTGTGGCCCCCGGCGCTCGTGGTCGGGGACGTCCGCGAGCGCACGCCAGTCGACGCAACAGCCGGCGCAGTTCTCGCAATCGACCTCCATGGCGCGTGCTACGCGGTCCCGGGCGAAAGCGTTTGCCCGGTGGGCCCCAAGCCGGGGTATGAGCGAGGTCTGTGACGCCTGCGGGGACGAGGTCCGGCTCGCGGGCGGCATCGCGAACATCTGGTCGAGCGAACCCATCCACACCGGCGGGATGACCCTGGAGTTCGAGGACGTTCAGGAGTCGCAAAGCGACTCCTGCAGCCCATCAGAAGCGCAGAGCGCTTCTGAGGACGACACGGAGTACTTCCTCTGTTTCGACTGCATCGAGGAACTGCCCGACGACGCCACGGCGGCCGACGTGGACGCGCTGAAGGGATGACGTTATCCGGGCGGCCTCCCTGCCTCCGACAGTGAATCCCGAGCGCATCGTCGGGGAGTTCCCCGCCCCCGAGTTCCGGGGCGCCCAGCAGCAGGCGCTGGCGGACATCCGGGACGCGTTCGCCGCCGGGAACGACGTGGTGCTCGTCCGGGCGCCGACGGGCAGCGGGAAGAGCCTGCTCGCCCGGTCCATCATGGGGTGTGCTCGCCGGGCCGCGGACGCCGACCCGAGCGACGCGGTCGGCGCGTACTACACGACGCCGCAAGTGAGCCAGCTCGACGACGTGGCCGAGGACGACCTGCTTGAGGACTTCAAGCTCATCCGGGGGAAGTCCAACTACACCTGCATCCTCCCCGGCGAGGAGACGACGCCGGTCGACCGCGCGCCCTGCGCCCGCGAGCGCGGCTACGACTGCGCGGTGAAACACCGGTGTCCGTACTTCTCGGACCGCGCAATCGCGTCCTCGCGGGACTACGCGGCGATGACGCTCGCGTACTTCATGCGCACCGCCGGTTCGGAGGTCTTCAGGAAGCGCGACGTCTGCGTCGTCGACGAGGCCCACGGGCTCGCGGAGTGGGCGGAGATGTACGCCACCATCGACCTGAACACGCGGACCGTGCCCGTCTGGGAGGACGTGCGCGTGCCGGACGTCGACGGTGACCCGGACAGGGCGGTGGACTTCGCCGAACACCTCGTGCGGGTCTGCGAGGGCGCGAAAGACGACCTGCTCGGGCAGGACGAGCTCACCGCCGAGGAGGTCGCCCGTCGGGACCGCCTCCAGGAGCTCATCTCCGAGCTGAACTGGTTCGTGGAGGACTACCGGGACCCCGAGTCCGCGACGACGTGGGTGGTCGACGCGGACGAATCGGCAGTCACAATCAAGCCGATGGACCCGGAGCGCTACCTCAAACATACGGTCTGGGACCGGGCGAACAGGCACGCGCTGCTGTCAGCGACCATCCTCAACAAGGAGGCGTTCTGCCGGAGCGTCGGCCTCGACCCCTCGAACGTCGCGCTCGTCGACGTCGAACACACCTTCCCCGTGGAGAACCGGCCGCTGTACGACGTGACCCAGGGGAAGATGACCTACGAGCACCGCGAGCAGACGCTGCCGGAGATGGCCGAGACCATCGTCCGCGTGATGGCCCAACACCCCAACGAGAAGGGCATCGTCCACGCCCACAGCTACGACATCGCGGAGAAGCTCGCGAGTCGCCTCGACGACTTCGGGGTCGGCGACCGCGTGCGCACTCACGACTCGGACACGCGGGACGCCGAACTCGACCGCTGGAAGGCCAGCGACGCCCCAGAGGTGTTCGTCTCCGTGAAGATGGAGGAGGCCCTCGACCTCGCCCACGACCTCGGGCGCTGGCAGGTGCTGTGCAAGGCGCCGTTCCTCAACACGAACGACTCCCGGGTCGCCGCCCGGCTCGCGGACGGCCAGTGGGCGTGGTACTACCGGACCGCGCTCCGCACCGTCATCCAGGGCTGCGGCCGGGTCGTCCGCGCGCCCGACGACTACGGCGCGACCTACGTCGCCGATTCGAGCATCCTCGACCTCTTCGAGCGCGCCCGCACCGACATGCCGCCGTGGTTCGCCGAGCAGGTCGACCGCATGAGCACGCCGGACCTCCCGCCCGCCAGCGCGCAGGCCGCGCTCGGCGAGACGACGACCAGCGTCGAACAGGTCGAGACCGTCGGAACGTCGGACGGTCGGAGCGGGAGCAGCGGCGGTGACAGCGCATCGTCCAGTGACAGCAGTTCGACCGGTGGCTCCTCGGGCGGCGCGCCGGTCGGCCGAACGACCGACTACAGCAGCGGCGACGACCAGCGCGACAGCCAGGGGTCGCCGGTCGCGGACGTCTGGGACACCGAGTAGCTAGAAGAACGAGACGGCGAACGCCACCGACGACAGCAGCATCAGTATCGTCAACGCGATGGCGAGGACCTGCTTGCGTTCCATGCCGTTCCGGTGTGGCCGCCGGGGGTTAGGCGTACCGGTGGGCTTTCGGCCCGAGCGCCCGAAGGTCGGGTATGCTCCGGACGCGACTGCTCGGCGTCGGACTGGTGGCGGCGGGACTGCTCCACCTCCTCGGCGCGGACCAACTGCTGGACCTCGGTGAGACGGCGTACGGCGTCGTGCTGGACGTGGACTTCGACCCCGGCCGGACGGCCGCGTGGCGGGTGCGGGGAGTCGGTCTGCTGTTCGTCGCTGCGGGCGCACACCTCGCCTACCACGGCCGGGTCGTGCCGCGGGACGAGGACGGTGACGACGAGCGCGAGCAACGACAGTGACGACACTGCGGACACCTGCGTCCGATTCACGGACGGACGGCTGCGCGAGGGGGAAGCCGCGCCCGGCGTGCGCGAAAGACCTACAAGCGTTCTGCGGTGACAGGCGACCATGACGACCGTTCGCAGCGGCATCCGCCGCGTCGCCAACGACGCGGGCCCCGGGTTCGCCCTCGCGTCCATCGGGTCCGCCGTCGCCGTCCTCTGGTACGGCGGGTACGCCTCACCGGTTCGCGCGCGCTACATCCACCTCGTGCTCGGACTGCTGTGGACCGGCGGGAACCTCGTGCTCGGCGTCGTCGTCGGCCCGGTGCTGTCGAGCCTCGACGACCGGCGAGCGGGCGCGTTCTACGCGCGCGCCGCGCCGCGGTTCGCCATCCTGTTACCGGCCATGGTAGTGGTGGTCGTCGCCGTCGGCGTCCCGCTGTCGGTCCGCATGCACCTGTTCGACCACCCGAGGCCGTGGCTCGCGCTCGCGAGCTTCACGGGCGGCACCGGTATCCTGCTGGCGTTCGCCCGGCGGTTCGACGCCTGGCGGGACAGCCGCCTGCAGGCGGCACTCGGAGTCGTCGCCGTCGCGTCGGCCGGTGCGTTCGCCGCGACCGCGTCCGAGTTCGGCCCCCTCACCACGTCGATGCTGCTCACGCTCGCCATCGGGACGCTCATCACGGTCGTCGGCCTCGGGGCGATTCTCGCCAACGACCTGCGGGCCACCTTCGAGGCGCGAGCCCCGGAGCCCGACTACGCGCACGTCGCCGCGCTCGGCCGGCAGAACGCGATGCTCGCGCGCGTCCAGATTCTCCTCCAGCTGTTCATCGTCATCTCCGTGCTGTGAGTCAGTCCACGCGGGCGTCGAGGACGACGTGGAAGACGCCCTCGCTGTGTGACTTCACGCGACGGCGGTCCAGAATCTCGGCGTCGCGGCCGGCGCGCTCACAGCCATCGCGGAGACGGCCGACGGGGCGGTCCCAGAGTTCGGCTTCGGGGACGGCGGCGTGGACGTGGAGCAGTCCCCCAGAGTCGAGTGCGTCGAGGGCGGCGGGGAGGTAGCCGGGGTCGTCGCCGGCGACGGGGCCGCCGAGCGCGTCGTAGTAGCCCATGACGACGCGGTCGGCCGAGGCCTCGACCTCCCGGCAGTCGCCGAGGATGGTGTCGAGGGTCCCCGCCACGTCGTTGAGTTGGGCGTTCTCCACGAGGAACCGGAACGCCGCGGGGTTCTTCTCGACGGCCGTGACGGCGGCGCCAGCGCGGGCCATCGGGAGCGCGAAGTAGCCGATGCCGGCGAACATGTCCAGGACGCGCTCGTCCGGGGCGACTTCGTCGCCCATCCGGGCGCGCTCGGCCTTGTTCCCGGGCGAGAACATGACTTCGGCGAGGTCCATCGCGTACCGGGTGCCGTGTTCGACGTGGACCGTCTCGGTGTCGCCGACGCCCGCGACGACCGAGACGACGGGCTCGCGGTGCTCGCCGTCGACGCCGCCGCGGTCGAGCACGGTGTCGGCCTCCCGGTGGAGCGCCAGGAGGGCGTCCCCGGCCTCGCCGGGCCGCGGGCAGTCCCCGAAGTCCGCGAGAATCACGGAGCCCAGGACCGCCCACGACGAGGGGGCGCGGTCGCGCTCGGCGTCGGTCCAGCCGCGCTCCCGGAGCAGGTCGTCGAGGTCCGGGGCTCTGGGGTCCGGGTCGTCCTGGGCGATGGCGCGCTCGAACGGGACGGCGTCTGGCTCCTCGGTGACGGGGAGTTCGACGTGGTCGGCGTCGTGCTCCCGGACCTTCCGGCGGTCGTCGTAGACGCCCTCGGCCTCGAGGCCGTCGATGGCCGTCTGGCTGTCGGGCTTCGGGACGACGACGGCGAGCCTACGCATCGGGGAGGACGTGGAGGCCCGCGCGGGACTTCAGCGCCGTCACCGTCGACGCGTCGGGGTCGACGTACTCCGGGCGCGGCACGGTCTCGGCCTCGTAGGTCTCGGGGTCGAGAATCTGGATGGAGGTGTCGTCCTCGACGGTCACGACGGTGGCCTCGGCGGCGTCGTCGACCGAGCCGAGTTTCCGGGCGTCGGGGCTGTCGCCGTCCTCGAAGCTCGCCTCGTAGGGCTCGCCCGTGGTCACGCGGACGCCCTTGAGGTTGCCGTGGTTCGAGCGCACGAGCACGGGGCCGTCGTCGTCGTCCTCGAGGTCGACGACGTCCCCGGGCCGGAACTCGGGGAGGCGGACGGCGTACGTCACCCGGTACACCTCGTTGCCGTCGTCGTCCTCCGTGATGAGCGTCTCGTGGTCCTCGAAGCCGCCGCCGAACTCCTCGACCAGTTTCCGGGCGAGCTTGAGGCCGATTTTCGTCGTGGAGAGCTTGACGTCGATGCCGGACTCGGCCGGCGAGATCTCCGTGACGAACGCCTCGCGGTCGCCGGTGTCCTCGAGGTCGCCGACGATGCGGTGGGCGAGTTCAGTCGCGCGCTCGGTCTCCTCGCTGGACGGGTCTCTGCCAACGGCCCGCACCTGGACGGTGGAGGCGTAGGACTCGCCGGCGATGCGACCACAGCGCTGGCAGGTCTGCCGGCTCACCTTCACCGTGACGGTGACCTGCTCGGTCTGGTGGGTGTCCCGGACGACGCCCGTGAACGTCGCGTGCATCCGGACGGTGTTGTCGTCGAGTTTCTCCGGGCGGACCTCCCAGTCGACGTCCTCGGCTTCGAGGTGAACGCCGAGCGCCTCCGTGGTCTCCGCGACGGCGACGTCGACGTAGTCGTCGGCGCCGATGTCCACCCAGCGGTTCCCGCGGTGGACGGCCCCGCAGCGAGCGCACACCATCACCTCGATGGTGTCGGGGGCGTCCACGAGGTCGAAGTCCTCGAAGTAGCAGGCGTCACAGAGCGACTGCTCGCGGCGCGTCGCGCCGTCACCCGGGGACTCCACCGGGTCGCCACACCGGGGGCAGAAGGTGCCTGCGTCGGTCATGCCCCCGGATAGCGCGCGGAGGCTGTTAAGTACCCCGTCACGCGCCGACGCCGACACGGGGTTCTCGCTGCCGCCCCGGCCGCCCGATTGTCACCCCCGCCGCAGCCCGCCAGTTTCACTTTCAGTCTGGTGTATACGAGGCTTTATGAGTGGGCGGGCACAAGCAGTGGGTACATGCCCGAAGCAGACCTCGAGGAACTCCCCGGTGTGGGTCCCGCGACCGCAGAGAAGCTCCGCGAGAACGGCTTCGACTCCTTCCAGAGTCTCGCCGTCGCCAACAGCGCGGAGCTGTCGAACACCGCCGACGTCGGCGAGAGCACGGCCGTCGACGTCATCCAGGCCGCCCGCGACGCCGCCGACGTCGGCGGCTTCGAGACGGGCGCCACCGTCCTCGAACGCCGCGAACAGATCGGGAAGCTCACGTGGAACATCCCCGAGATCGACGACCTGCTCGGCGGCGGCGTCGAGACCCAGTCCATCACCGAGGTGTACGGCGAGTTCGGCGCCGGGAAGTCCCAGGTCACCCACCAGCTCGCGGTGAACGTCCAGCTCCCCAGCGAGCAGGGCGGCCTCCACGGCCGCGCCGTCTTCATCGACTCCGAGGACACCTTCCGCCCCGAGCGCATCGACGACATGGTCCGCGGGCTCCCCGAGGAGAAACTCGAGGCCTCGATGGAGGCTCACGGCGTCGAGGGTTCCATCGACGACGAGGAGGCGCTCACCGAGCTCGTGCAGTCGTTCCTCGACAAGATTCACGTCGCGAAGGGGTTCAACTCCAACCACCAGATGCTGCTCGCCGAGAAGGCCAAGGAAATCGCCGGCGAGCACGAGGACGACGACTGGCCGGTCCGACTGCTCGCCGTCGACTCACTGACCGCGCACTTCCGCGCCGAGTACGTCGGCCGGGGCGAGCTCGCCGACCGCCAGCAGAAGCTCAACAAGCACCTCCACGACCTCGAGAAGGTCGGGAACCTCTACAACGCCGCCGTCCTCGTCACCAACCAGGTGCAGTCCAACCCCGACTCCTTCTTCGGGGACCCGACGAAGCCCATCGGCGGCAACATCCTCGGGCACAAGTCCACGTTCCGGATGTACCTCCGGAAGTCCAAGAACGACAAGCGCATCGTCAAGCTCGTCGACGCCCCGAACCTCGCCGACGGCGAGGCCGTGATGCGCGTCCAGGACGGCGGCCTGCGTCCGGAATAGTACCTTTTGCTGCGCTCTCTCGGGCGCTGACGCGCCCTCTCTCGCTGGCAAAAGCTACGCTAAAAGCACTCCTCACCACCTCGGCCGCGTGAAGCGCGGCCTCAATGGTTCGTCGGCCTCCGTTCACTCGCTGTGCTCACGGCTCGCCATGCTCGCCGTTCGCACGTTCGAGGCGCTCGTACCTCGCGCCTCGCTATGCTCGTTCACGGAGTGAATCGCCGACCTACCGGGGTCTTCGACCCGCTCGGTCGGCGAAACCTCGTAGCAGTAGTCGAGTAGCAGAAACAGGAATCTCTCCGGCTGTATTGCGAAACGGGAAGAGACGAGAATATCCGCGAGCGTCAGTCGTCGTCTTCGGTCGTGGTCTGGTCGACGTCCTTCTCGCCCTCGTAGATTTCCGCGCCGTCCTGGACGACCTTCTCGGCGAGCACCGCGCACTTGATGCGCATCGGCGTCACCTCGACGCCGAGCATGTCGAGGACGTCGTCGCGGTCGAGGTCCGCGACCTCGTCGAGGGTCATCCCGGGGAGCTCCTGGGAGAGCATGCTCGCCGACGCCTGGCTGATGGCGCAGCCCTCGCCGCGGAACGCCACGCGCTCGATGGTCTCGTCGTCGTCCCGGAGTTCGACGTCGAACTCCAGTTCGTCGCCGCACGAGGGGTTGTAGCCCTCGTGGCTGAACGTCGGCTCCGGCAGCTCGCCGCTGTTCCGGGGGTTCCGGTAGTGGTCGAGAATCTGCTGCCGGTACATGTCCGAACCCATGCTCATGTTGCTCGTTCGTAGGGTAGAACGTCGTAAAAGCGTTCCGCGAACCCGGGTCAGCCGCTCACTTCGCGAACAGCTGGCGGGCCTCGTCGACGGCGTCGACGAGCGCGTCGACCTCCTCGCGGGTGTTGTAGAGGTAGAAGGAGGCGCGGGCAGAGGCGGGCACGCCGAGGGTGTCGTGGAGCGGCTGCGTGCAGTGGTCGCCGGCGCGGATGGCGACGCCGTAGTCGTTCAGGATGGAGGAGAGGTCGTGGGCGTGGACGCCGTCGACGTTGAAGGAGACGGCGGCGCCGCGGTCGTCGCCCGGCGGGCCGTAGACGTCCACGTCCTCGTGGGCGGTGAGTTCGTCGTAGGCGTACTCCGTGAGCGCCTCCTCGTGGGCCTGGATGTTCTCCATGCCGACGTCTTCGAGGTAGTCGACGGCTTCGGCGAGCGCGATGCCCTGCGCGATGACGGGCGTGCCCGCCTCGAACTTCCACGGCGGGTCGTTCCACGTGGCGTCCTCGTAGGAGACCCGCTCGATCATCTCGCCGCCGTAGAGGAACGGCTCCAGGTCCGCCAGGAGGTGGCGTTTGCCGTAGAGGCAGCCGATGCCGGTCGGCCCGAGCATCTTGTGGCCGGAGAACGCGTAGAAGTCGGCGTCGATGTCCTGCACGTCGACGGGTCGGGTCGGCGCGGCCTGCGCGCCGTCCACGAAGATGTAGGCGTCGTGGTCGTGGGCGATGTCCGCGAGGTCGCCGACGGGGTTGACGGTGCCCAGCGTGTTCGAGACGTGGACGACGTTCACCATCTCGGTGTCGTCCGTAATCATCTCCGCGGCGGCGTCCATGTCGAGGTAGCCGTCGTCCGTGATGGGGATGTACTTCACCTCGGCGCCGGTCTTCTCGGCGACCTGCTGCCAGGTGACGAGGCTGGCGTGGTGCTCCATCTGCGTGAGCACCACTTCGTCGCCCGGGCCGAGTTCGTTCAGGCCCCACGCGAACGCCACGAGGTTCTCGGCTTCGGTGGTGTTCTTCGTGAACACCATCTCCTCGCGGTCCTCGCCGCCGACGAACTCGGCGAGCTCGTCGTGGGCGTCCTCGTACGCGACGGATGCCTCCTGGCTGAGTTCGTGGAGGCCGCGGTGGACGTTCGAGTTGTACCGGCGGTAGTAGTCCGCGATGGCGTCGACGACCTGGTCGGGGGTCTGCGACGTTGCGGCGTTGTCGAGGTAGACGAGGTCCCGGCCGTCCGCGACCTCCCGCTCCAGAATCGGGAAGTCCGACCGTATCGCCTCGACGTCGAGGGGCGCCTGCTCGCTTGCTTCCATTGACGCGAGGTAGGGGGCGTGGCCACTATTGTCCTTCGGTGAGGGGAGCACTGTTCGAGCCCGGTCAGCCGCCGCCCGCGTGCCGCCGGTCCCCGGCCAAGTCACCGAGCGGGCCGGCCCCGAGTAGTTTCGCGACGGTGACAGGACTGCGTCACGGTTGCGGCTGGCTGCTGTTCGGTTCGTCACCCACCTCGAAGAGTAGTTGAGTACCCGACACGTGTCGCGGGTATGAGTCGGAACTGGCTGCCCGACGTGACTGTCCCGAATCGAAGCGCCCTGCTCGCAGTTGTCGCGTGCGTTCTCGTAACGACCGCAGCAGCGAGTGCCGGCGGTGTCGCGCTGTCCGCGGTCGCCGACAGCGACCCGCCCGAGACGCCGGCGACCGGAGCGACCGGGGTCCAGAACCAGTCTCTCCCCCCAGGTACGAACGAGTCGGGTATCGTGAACGCGACGGCCCTCCTCGACGCCCACGACAGCGTCCTCCGCAACACGACGTACACCGAGCGACTGCAGACCGGAGACCGCTCGGGGAGTCAGGCGCCGACGCCCGCTGGACCGAGTATCGGCCCGGTCGACGTCGTTGTCAGAAACGGCTCGGCAGGGACGAACACGACCATCACCGCCCAGGGGGCACACAGCGAGTACTGGACCACCGACGGCGCGTCCGCCGAGTACTCGATGAACACCGAGGGGAACGTGACCAGCGAACTCTACGCGTACCGAGAAGGTGACGTGCCGGGATTCGAGGCAGGCCCGAGCGCGGTCGGTGAAATCCAGCGTGGTACCCTCGCGACGTACGTCCAGGGCGCCAACTACAGCTACGGCGGGACCGTCACACGCGGCAACGACACGCTCTACGAGTTCCGTTCGACTACCGACGACGCGAGCAATCTGACTGCCGACGCCCCCTCGTCGTCGGTCCAGCGCGTCGAGGCGACGCTCCTCGTGGACGAGCGAGGCGTCGTTCGAACGGCGTCGGCGGTGGTCGAACACGCCGGCCAGAACGGGGCCGAGGCGACGCGGACGAACTACAGCGTCACCGACGTGGGAGCGACGACCACGAGCGAACCCGCGTGGGTCACCGAGCGGCTCCCGCGGTTCGACGTCCGCACCAGCAACGACAGCCGGGTCGTCGCACTGGAGTACACTGGCGGCGGAGCGACGGCGAACGGGACGCTCCCCTCCGAGACCGGCGTCATCGTGTACACCGGGCGAGACGACCCGACGACGCGACTCGGCGCGGCGCTCGAACCCGGCGACACACTCTACCTCTGGAACGAGTCCGGAGCTGTCGGGCTCCAGCGGAGCGTCAACGACCCGCCCGCGGTGACAGGGTCGTTCGCCCCGTTCGAGGGAACGGAGGCGTCGTATCTCGTCTCCCGGTTCGTGCTCACGTCGGCGACCCGCGGGACGACGGGCGCAGACACGACAATCGAGGTGTACCTGGGCGGCGAGACGGTCGGAGCGAACCGCTCGGCGGCGAGCGGGAACACGTCCAGGAATCCGTGACGGCAGGCGCTAGCTCGCCGGACCGGCGAGGCGCTTACAGCCGCATGAACTGCGCGTGCAGCGTCTCGCCGAGGTCGAGGACGTTGCCCTCGTCGACGAACCCCGCCTCCACGGCGAGGTCGACGACGTCCTCGCCGACGAGGTTCGCGACCTTCGCCGACGCCAGCGACTCACGGACCGCATCCGGGGAGGCCTCCTCGCCGCCGTAGAACTCCTCGTTGACGGTGAACTCCACGTCGCCGTTCTCGTAGGTCTCCCCGAGCACGTCGGGGTCGCAGGCCGCCACGAGGAGCCCGCGTTCGGTCTCGCGCTCGCTGAGTATCATCACTCGTCGACGAGTTCGCGCTCCTGCTCGGTCCGGAGTTCGTCGGCCTGCTCGGCGACCTTCGCCGCCTCCTCGTCGCGGCCGAGGGCCTCGAGCGCGCGCGTCTTCTCCTCGTAGACGTCGGCCTGCTGGAAGCCCAGGCGGATGGCGTTGTCGAGGGCGTCGAGGGCCTGTTCGGGGCGCTCGCGCTCGTTCTCGATGAAGCCGAGATTGTACCACGCCTGCGGGAGGCGCTTGTCCACGCGGACGGCCTCCTCGGCGTGCTCGTAGGCCTGCTCGTCCTCGCCGAACTCCCAGAGCGCGTACGCCAGGTTCGTGTGCGCGGCGGCCTCGTGGTCGCCCTCTTCCGCGACGAACAGCGCCTCGCGGTGCGCGCCGACGGCGGCGTCCCACTCCTCCAGTTCGCCGTGCGCGATGCCCTTGTTCACCCACGCCTCCTGTTCGAGGTTCTCGTCGTCGGCGTGCCGGGCGGCGCGCTCGAAGGTGTCGGTTGCCTGCTCGTTCCGGTTGATGCCCATGTAGCTCAGGCCGACGTCGACGAGTTCGTCGGCGTCGACCTCCTCGTTGTTCACGGAGCGCTCGTCGAGGGTGTCCGCGACCACGCGGCTGTCGACGGGGTCGACCTGGTCGGGGTCGACGTCGAGTTCGGGCGGGTCGAGGTCGAACCCCTCGTAGGGGTCGTCGAAGCCCTGCCCCGACGAGAACTCGTGGTCGGGGTCCGTGACGTCGAGGTCCTCGTCGAGACCGTCCTCCGCGGAGGCCTCGCTGTCGGCGTCCTCGGTGTCCTCAGTCATACGCCAGGGTTGGCGAGCCGCGGGGTTAAGGCCTCCGCACCCGGACGCGTACGCATGCGGCTGTTCGTCAGCGTCGACCTCCCCGACGACCTCGCAGACAGCGTCGCGGCTGTCCAAGACCGGTTCGCGGACGCCGACGGCCTCCGGTACACCGACCCCGGGCAGGCCCACGTCACGCTGCAGTTCCTCGGCGACGTGCCCGAGGCCCGCGTCGACGACCTCGGCGACGCCCTGGAATCGGCCGTCGCGGACGCCGACATCGAGCCCTTCGACGCGAGCTTCGAGGGGCTGGGCGTCTTCCCGAGTCTCGACTACATCTCCGTCGTGTGGCTCGGCGTCGGCGACGGCAGCGCGGAACTCGCGGCGCTCCACGACGCCGTCGAGGCCGAGTTCGTGAGCCGGGGGTTCGAGCCCGACGACCACGAGTTCACGCCGCACGTCACGCTCGCCCGCATGGAGCACGGCGGCGGCAAGCAACTGGTGCAGAACGTCGTCTCCGACGCTCATCCGAAGGTCGGTACCGCGCGTGTCGACTCGGTCCGGCTCACGGAGAGCACGCTCACCGACGACGGCCCCGTGTACGAGACGGTACGGGCAGTCCTGTTGTGAGGGCGCGAGGCCGCCGCGGACACCGACAGAAGAACAACGTTTTAACGACGGCGGTGGTACTCGCGTCCACTATGGGTAAGAAGTCGAAGTCTCAGAAGAAGCGGCTGGCCAAGCTGGAGCGCCAGAACAGCCGCGTCCCCGCGTGGGTCATGATGAAGACGAACCGAGACGTCCAGCGCAACCCGAAGCGCCGCAACTGGCGGCGTAACGACACCGACGAATAATGAGCGCGAGCGACTTCGAGGAGCGCATCGTGACGGTGCCGCTCCGCGACGTGACGAAGGTCCCGAGCCACGAGCGCGCAGGCGAGGCGATGAAAATCGTCCGCCAGCACCTCGCCAAGCAGTTCGCCGTCGACGAGGACGAGGTCCGCATCGACCCGTCCATCAACGACGCCGTCTGGAGCGAGGGCAACAACAGCTCGCCGCGGAAAGTCCGCGTCCACGCCGCCCGCTTCGCCGAGGACGGCGAGACGGTCGTGGAAGCCGAGTACGAAGGCTAAAGCTTGCTCCGCGCTGCGTTCCACGGTTCCTCGTACGTCGGCGTGTTCGCTCGCGCCACCGGCGACTGCCTGCTCGTGCGGCCCGACCTCGAAGACGACCACACCGAGTCGGTCGCAGACGAGCTCGGCGTCCCCGCAGTCGAGACGACCGTCGGCGGGTCCTCGACAGTCGGGTCGCTGGCCGCCGGCAACGGCAACGGCCTGCTCGTCAGCAGTCGCATCCGGGACCGGGAGCGCGACCGCATCGAGGACGTCGGCGTCTCCGTCGGCGAACTCCCCGGCCGCGTGAACGCCGCGGGGAACGTCGTCGTCGCGAACGACAACGGCGCGTACGTCCACAGCGAGCTCTCGGACGACGCCGTCGACGCCGTCGAGGACGCCCTCGGCGTCCCGGCGACCCGTGGCACGCTCGCGGGCGTGAACACGGTCGGCACCGCGGCCGTCGCGACGAACGACGGCGTGCTCTGCCACCCGAAGTCGACCGACAAGGAGCTCGGCCGCATCGAGGACGCGCTCGACGCGTACGCCGACGTCGGCACCGTGAACTACGGCGCGCCCCTGGTCGGCTCCGGGCTGGTCGCCAACGAAACCGGCTACGTGGTCGGCGACGACACCACTGGTCCCGAGCTCGGCCGCATCGAGGACGCGCTCGGCTACATCGACTAATCGGTTCGCCCGACGGCAGCCGAGCAGCCGTTTCGCGGCTTCTACCTCTCGTTTTCGCTTCTCGACGCGAGTCTCCGAGTAGGAAGATACTTCCCGCTCGCAGCCGGATTCAGTGACATGAGTCTCGGAGGCGGCGGTCAACAGCAGCTGCAGCAGTTGTCCCAGGAAATTCAGGCAATCGAGGAGGAGATCGAGGAACTCGAAGCGGACGTCGAGGAGCTCCGCCAGGAGCAGACCGAGATCGAGGAGGCCAAGGAGGCCCTCGACGTGCTGGAGACCGGTTCGACGGTCCAGGTCCCGCTCGGCGGCGACGCGTACGTGCGCGCCGAGGTCGAGGACATCGACGAGGTCGTCGTGAGCCTCGGCGGCGGCTACGCCGCAGAGCAGGACGCCGAGGACGCCGTCGACGTGCTCGACGAGAAGAAGGCGACCATCGACGAGCGAATCGAGGGCGTGCAGGGCGAAATCTCGGAGCTCGGCGACGAGGCCGACCAGCTCGAACAGCAGGCACAGCAGGCCCAGCAGCAGATGATGCAACAGCAGATGCAGGCCCAGCAGGGGCAGCCGCCGCAGGACGACGAGTAAGGTCCCATGTTCGATGGGCTGAAGGACAAACTCTCGAGCTTTCGGGAGGACGCCGAGGAGGTCGCCGAGGAGAACGCCGAGGAGCTCGACGACCCCGAGGCGGTCGAGGACGATGCGGTCGACGACGATTCGACAGCCGAGGGTCCGTCCGACGAGACGCCCGAGGAGGGCGATTCCGAGGGCGGCGAGGCGTCGGCAGCGGAAGCCGGCGAATCGGCAACTGAACCCGAGGACGAAGACGGCGAGGACGACTCGTCGGCGGGCTTCGTGAGTCGCGCGGCGTCGATGGCGCGCGGCCGCGTCGTCATCGACGAGGAGGACCTCGAGGAGCCGCTTCGGGAACTGGAGTTCGCGCTCCTGGAGAGCGACGTGGAGATGAGCGTCGCCGAGGAGATTCTCGACCAGATTCGCGACGAACTGGTCGGCGAGGAGCGGAAGTTCACGGAGTCGACGGGGGCGCTCGTCGAGGACGCGCTCCGGGACGCCCTCCTGTCGGTCATCGACGTCGGACAGTTCGACTTCCTGGAGACGATCGAGGCCAGCGAGAAGCCCGTCACCGTCGTGTTCACGGGCGTCAACGGCGTCGGGAAGACGACGTCCATCGCGAAGGTCGCGAAATTCCTTGAGGACCGCGGGTTCTCGACGGTGCTGGCGAACGGCGACACGTACCGCGCCGGCGCGAACCAGCAGATCCAGGAGCACGCCGACAACCTCGGCCTGAAGTGCATCAGCCACGAGCAGGGCGGCGACCCGACGGCGGTCGTCTACGACGCCGTGGAGTACGCCGAGGCGAACGACGTCGACGTGGTGCTCGGCGACACGGCGGGCCGGCTGCACACCAGCGACGACCTGATGAGCCAGCTGGCGAAGCTGAACCGGGTCGTGGAGCCCGACCTCACCATCTTCGTCGACGAGGCGGTCGCAGGCCAGGACGCCGTGAATCGCGCCCGCGAGTTCGACGGCGCGGCCGAGGTCGACGGCGCTATCCTGACGATGGCGGACGCCGACAGCCAGGGCGGCGCTGCCATCTCGGTCTCGCACGTCACCGGGAAACCCATTCTCTTCCTGGGGACCGGCCAGGGGTACGACGACCTCCAGCCGTTCGACCCCGAGGAGCTGGTCGACGACCTCGTCGGCGACGACGAGGAGTAGCGCCGCTCCGTTCTCGGGTCTCGCCTCGACCGTCCCAGCCCCGGGCTCGGGGTGCGTCGGGGGCGGTAGGCAGCGTTACGGGGCGTCGGCATCCGGCGGTTCCGCGTCGACGAGCACGAGGTTCTGTCTGGTACCGCTACGGTCGTGAGCGCGCACGCTGTCCGCGTCCCAGGGCGGCACGGCGACGAGCACGAGCGCGTGCAGGTCGTCGGTGATGGTCACGTCCGGATTACCGCGGGGGTGGGAGACGAATCGGCCGGCGGTCTGGCCGGCGGGCGCGGCGAGGTCGACGCCGAACACGCGCGTGAGGGCGTCGCCGGCGTCCGGGAAGTAGAAGTCCGAGAGCACCCGCGCGTCGGGGTCGATAGAGACGGCGTCGCCGTCGGTCGGCCGGAGGTCGGCCGCTGGCGTCGCCGCGAGACGGACGGACACCGACCCGGGTTCGGCGTCGGCTGCGAGTTCGCAGAGGACGTCGACGAGCGCGCGGGTCGCGTAGACGGGTGCCACGGCCACACGTTTCGCCCCCGAGGGGTTGAACGTACCGCCCGAGGCGGTCGACGCGGCCGGGGAGCGTGGCCGCGGGCAACAGCCATTAGGCGGGCCGTCCAATGGGAGGGCGTGACAGACCCCGAGACGGCCCGGCCCGAGCGCGAACCGAGGGACGGCGGGACGCGCAGCGGCGACGGGAACGAGGGGCCGATGGTGGGCGAGCGGGTGGCTCGCCGGGAGGACGCCGCACTCGTGTGCGGCGACGCGGCGTACACCGACGACCACGACGCACCCGACCAGACACATCTGGCCCTGGTGCGGAGCCAGCGCGGCCACGCCCGGATAGCGGGCGTCGACGCGAGCCCGGTCCGCGACCGCGACCGCGTGCTCGCCGTGTTCACGTACGACGACGTCGCAGCCTCGGACGCGCCCGGTCGGCTCCCGACGGCCGGCGGGGCGCTGGACTGCGACCCGGTCGGCCAGCCGGTGCTCGCCGACGGGCGCGTGCGGTACGACGGGCAGCCGGTCGCCGCCGTGGTCGCGGCAGACCGCGTCGCTGCCCGCGATGCGGCACGGGACGTGGACGTGACGTACGACCGGCTGGACGCCGTCGTCGACCCCGAGGCCGCCACGGACGGTGACGCGCCCGAACTGTTCGAGGGCGCGCCGGGTAACGTCGCCGTCAGGGGCGAAGTCGGCGACGAGGCAGCGACCGACGAGGCGTTCGCGGCGGCCGACACCGTGGTCGACGTGTCCCTGGAGAACAACCGCGTGATGCCGACGGCGATGGAGCCGCGGGCGGCGCTCGCGTGCTGGGACGACCGCGAGGGCCGGCTGTCGGTGACGCTGTCCTGCCAGAACCCCCACGGGCAGCGCGGCTACCTCGCGTCCGCGCTGGGCCTCCCGGAGCGGTCGGTCCGCGTCGTCTCGCCGGACGTCGGTGGCGGATTCGGACACAAGGGCCGTCCCTACCCCGGGGAGACGGTGGCGGCGTGGGCCGCGATGGAGCTGGGGCGGCCGGTGAAGTGGACGGCGACGCGGAGCGGGAACTTCCGGGCGGGCACCCACGGCCGCGACCACCGGACGACGGCGGCGATAGCGGTCGACGACGACGGCGCCATCAGAGGGATTCGAGCGGAGACGACGGCGAACGCTGGGGCGTACGCGGTCGGCGTCGGGCCCGCCATCGCGGCCCGGTACGGGTCGCTGCTCCCGAACGTCTACGACGTGCCGGCGGTCTACTGCGAGACGACGGTGGCGTTCACGAACACCGCACCGGTCCACGCCTACCGGGGCGCCGGGCGGCCGGAGGCCATCTACGTCGCCGAGCGGCTGGTCGACGCGGCCGCCCGGGAGCTGGGCGTCGACCCGGTGGAGCTGCGGCGCCGGAACCTGATTCCGGCCGAGGACTTCCCCCACGAGACGGCGACCGGCGAGACGTACGACTCCGGCGCCTACGGGACCGCGGTCGACGAGTGCCTGGACGCCCTCGGCGAGGTCGCGCCCGGGGCGGTCGACGGCGAGGTGACGTGTAGCGGCGACGACGGTGGGCTCGGCTACGGCGAGCTGCGGGCGGTGGAGCGCGACGCTGCCGGCCGACTCGTCGGCGTAGGCGTGTCGTGTCACGTCGAGCACGCGGCCTACGGCTTCGAGAGCGGCGTGGTCCGCGTCCATCCGGACGGCAGCGTGCAGGTGTACGCCGGGACCCACTCCCAGGGCCAGGGGCACGCGACGACGTACGCCCAGCTCGTCGCGGACGAACTCGGCGTCCCCTACGAGGACGTGGCGGTCGGCGAGGGAGACACCGACCAGGTGCCCCAGGGCACGGGGACGTTCGGGAGCCGGAGCACCGTCGTCGGCGGGAACGCCGTCGCGGCCAGCGCCCGCGAGGTCGCCGACCAGTTGCGGGAGGCGGCGGCGAGCGAACTGGAGGCCGCGCCCGAGGACGTGGTGGTTGCGGACGGCGAGTGCCACGTCAAGGGGGCGCCGGCGCGGTCGGTGTCGGTCGCCGAGGTCGCCGAAGCGTCCTACGGGTCCGGCGGTCCGGACCCGGGCCTGGAGGCGACGACGTTCTACGAGGTCGAGGACGCGACGTACCCGTTCGGCGCCCACGCGGCCGTGGTGGCCGTCGACCCGGAGACGGGAGCGGTCGAGGTGACGGGGTACGTCGCCGTCGACGACTGCGGCGTCCAGGTGAACCCGACGCTGGTCGAGGGCCAGATTCACGGCGGGGTCGCCCAGGGCGTCGGTCAGGCGGTCTCCGAGCGCGTCGACTACGACGACAACGGCACGCTCCGGACGGCCGGCCTCCAGGAGTACGCGGTGCCGAACGCCGCCGACCTCCCGGCCATCGAGACCCGGACGACGGAGACGCCGAGCCCGCGGAACGAACTCGGTGTGAAGGGTATCGGGGAGGGCGGCACCATCGGCGCGCCGCCAGCGGTGGTCAACGCGGTCGTGGACGCGCTCGCGCCGCTCGGCGTCCGACACGTCGACATGCCGCTGACCGACGAGCGCGTGTGGCGGGCCGTCCGAAACGCGTCCGGGAAGTCGACTGACGGCGACTGAGGACCCGCGGCGACCGGGCGACGGAGCGACGTCGGCGGTGGCGCGGGAATCCAGGGAACAAGGCTCTTAGGGGGCGGTCGCGTAGCCGTTGCCAACAATGGTACTCGACGACCTCGGGAGTTCCCTGCGGGGGACGCTGGACACGCTCCGCGGGAAGTCCCGCATCTCCGAGGAGGACGTCGACGAGGTCGTCAAGGAGATTCAGCGCTCCTTGCTGCAGGCCGACGTCGACGTGAGCCTCGTGATGGACCTCTCCGACTCCATCAAGGAGCGCGCACTCGAGGAGGAGCCGCCGGGCGGAACGAGCGCCCGCGACCACGTGCTCCGCATCGTCTACGAGGAGCTGGTGGGGCTCGTCGGCGACTCGACGACCATCCCCCTCGAGGAGCAGACCATCATGCTCGCGGGCCTCCAGGGGTCCGGGAAGACGACGACGGCGGCGAAGATGGCGTGGTGGTTCTCGAAGAAGGGGCTCCGGCCCGCAGTCATCCAGACGGACACGTTCCGACCGGGCGCCTACGAGCAGGCCGAGCAGATGGCCGAGCGCGCCGAGGTCGAGTTCTACGGCGACCCGGACAGCGACGACCCCGTCGAAATCGCCCGCGAGGGCCTCAAAGCCACGGAGGACGCGGACGTCCACATCGTGGACACGGCCGGCCGGCACGCTCTGGAGGACGATCTCATCGCCGAGATCGAGGAGATCGAGGCGACCGTCGACCCGGACCGGAGCCTGCTGGTGCTGGACGCCGCCATCGGCCAGGGCGCGAAAGACCAGGCCCAGCAGTTCGACGAGTCCGTCGGCATCGACGGCGTCGCCATCACGAAACTCGACGGGACGGCGAAGGGTGGCGGTGCGCTGACGGCGGTGGACGAGACCGGCTCGACCATCGCGTTCCTCGGGACCGGCGAGACGGTCCAGGACATCGAGCGCTTCGAGCCCGACTCCTTCATCTCCCGGCTGCTCGGGATGGGGGACCTCAAACAGCTCACCGAGCGCGTCGAGCGCGCGATGGAGGAGACGGGCGACGAGGAGGAGGACTGGGACCCCGAGGACCTGATGAAGGGGGAGTTCACGCTCCACGACATGAAAAAGCAGATGCAGGCGATGGACAACATGGGTCCCCTCGACCAGGTGATGGACATGATTCCGGGGATGGGCGGCGGCGGTCTGATGGACGAACTCCCGGACGACGCGATGGACGTCACCCAGGAGCGCATGCGGAACTTCGAGGTCGTCATGGACTCGATGACCGAGGCGGAGATGGCGAACCCCAGGTCTGTCGGCGCCTCGCAGGTCAAGCGCATCGCGAAGGGGTCGGGGCAGCCCGAGGACACCGTCCGGGAGCTGCTCGACCAGCACAAGATGATGGCCCAGACGATGAAGCAGTTCCAGGGGATGGGCGACGGCGACATGCAGCGCATGATGCAGCAGATGCAGGGCGGCGGCGGCGGTGGCGGTGGCGGCGGGTTCGGCGGCATGTTCTAGGCGAAGCGCTTACCACCTCGCTCCGGCAAGGTCGCGTGAATGCGTGACAGGGCCGGCGGCCGGGCGACCGGTGTGGTTCGCGGCGTGGAGCGCGTCCCGGCCAGCGAGGTGGCCGACGACGTGCGCTTCGACGCGACCCACGCGGTCGTGTTCGCGGTCGACACGGGGGAGCAGCGGGTCCGCGCACTGGAGGCGTGGCCGAACAGCGGCCACGCGTCGAGCCGACTCGCCCGCGTCATCGAGGCCGTCGGTGGGGGCGCGGACCGGCCGCGCGCGCTCACCGGGGCGACTGTCGTCGTACAGGAGCGCGAGGGCGTCCACCGACTGGCCGTCGAGGCGACGGAAGCCCGCCACCCGACCGGCACCGAGGAACACCGCCGCTCGCACTCGCTGACCGAGGTCGGCGTGGGCGCGGGTGCGCTCGCCGGCGTCCTCGCCGCGCTCGCCGTCGCCGCCGGGTCGCGGCCGCTCGGGGCGGTGCTCGCCGTCGCCGCGGCGGCCCTGCTCCCGGTGTCGCTGCTCGCCGACGTGCGCCAGACCGACATCGAGGGGTGGTCGCCGCGGGCAGTGCCGTGGGCGCTCGGCGGTCTCGTGCCGGTTCTGAACGTCGCCGTCGCCGTCGCGTACCTCGTGCGGAAGACCGCGGCCGTCGACGGCGAGGGCGAGCAGACGGTCTGGCGGGACGTCCTCTACGGCGTCGTCGCGGCGTTCGCCGTCGGCCTCGTGCTCGCCGCCGTCGACCTCACGGCTCCCGTCGCCGCCGCCGTCACGGTCCACGCGTGGGTGCTCGCGCCGCTGGCAGTCTACCTCGACTGCGGGAGCGTCCGGCACGGCGGCCGCAAGCCGAACCGGGCGCCCTGGGTCGCCGGCGCGGCCTGCGTCGGCGGCGCGGGCGCGCTCGTCTACCTCCTCAAGACCGCGTGACGGCCGGCCGCGCGAGGTTTTTTCCGCGCCGCCCGCGTCCCGCCGACTATGAGCGTTCGCTCCGTCGCCGTCGACGCCTACCGGGAGGCGGCACCGGCGCTGGCGGCGAGCGTCGTCGGCGGCCTGTTCGCCGGCGCCGTGCTCGGCGGGATGCGCGCCCAGTTGCGTGCCGTCGAGGGGCTGCTGGTGCTGGTGCCGGCGCTGCTGGCGACCCGCGGGAACGTCTACGGCGCGTTCGGCGCGCGGCTCGCCACCGGCCTCCACCAGGGGGTCGTCGAGCCTCGCGTGGACACCGGCGACCGGCGGCTGCGGGCGGCCGTGGCGGCCGCGATGAGTAACGGCCTGCTGGCGAGCGGGTTCGCCGCCGTCGTCGCCTACGTCGTGCTCGGCGTGCTCGCTCGTCCGGTCGCGGGCCTCGGGACGCTGGTCGCCATCGCGCTCGTCGCGGGGTTGCTGTCGGGCGTCGCGCTGACCGGCGCGGTGGTCGCGGTGGTGTTCGCGGGCTACCGGCGCGGCCGCAACCCCGACACGCTCGTCGGACCGCTCGTGACGACGACGGGCGACGTGTTCGGGCTGGCGTTCCTCGTGCTCGCGGTGCGCGTCGTCGTGGGGGGAGTCTGAGTGCGGCGCGAGTGGACTGTCGCCGCCATCACGCGGGCCACGCTCCCCGTCCTGCTCGCGCTCACCGTCGTAGAGGTCGGCAGCGGCCTCGTCCTCGGGAGCTTCGAGGCGACGCTGCTCCAGTACCCCTCGCTGCTGGTGCTCGTGCCCGTGACCATCGGCACCGCCGGGAACCTCGGCAGCATCCTCGCATCGCGGCTGTCGACGGCGTTCCACCTCGGCACGCTCTCGTTCGACCCCGGGGACGACGAGCTCTCGGGGAACGTCGTCGCGACGGTCACGCTCGCCGTGACGCTGTTCCCCGTCGTCGGCGCCGGGGCGTGGCTGCTCGCGGCCGCCACGGGCGGCGCCGAACTCGCGGCCGGGACGGTCGTCGCGGTCGCCGCGCTCTCGGGGGCGTGCCTGGCCGTGCTGGCGGTCGTGACCACGCTCGCCGCCACCTACGCCGCCTACCGGTTCGAGCTCGACCCCGACGACGTCGTCATCCCCGTGGTCACGAACGCCTGCGACGTGCTCGGTGTGCTCGTGCTGTTCGGCGCCGTCGAACTGCTCGTGTGACTGCGATGCGGGCACGGACACCGGTCCGAGTGCGCCCGGAACCGACACCAGTAACTCGGCCGGGTGCCAAGCCCGCGGCGTGCAACTCCCGGCGCTGCTGGCCGAGGTCGCGCCCCGCGTGGCCGCCGTCTCGGTCGCCATCGCGGTCGGCCTGACGCTCGCGAACCTCGCCGTCGCGTTCGGCGCGGTGCGGTACGTCGCCCGGTTCGCCCGGCCCCTCACGGGCCCCGCGAACCTCCCGGACGCCGTCGGCACCGCCATCCTCGCGACGACCGCGTCGCCCACCGCGGGCTACGGCATGCTCAAGGAGTACCGGGACGCCGGCGTGCTCGACGACCGCGCCACGCTCGTCGCGGTGACGGTCAACACCTTCTTCGGGTTCGTCCAGCACATCTTCACGTTCTACGCGCCGGTGCTGATTCCGATTCTCGGGCTCAGGGTCGGACTCACGTACGTCGGCGCGCGCGCGGCGGTGAGTCTCGCCATCACGCTCGCCGGCATCCTCGCCGGCGCGCTGTTGCTCACCGAGGCGAACGTGAACCCGAGCGGGGACGCGGACGTCGACCTCCCGGGCGACGGCGACGAGACCCGCAGGGAGGCGATTCGAGGCGCGCTCTCGAAGACAGCCGGGAAGCTGAAGACCCTCGTCCCCCGGCTCGCGGTCGTCTACGCCCTCGTCGTCTACCTCACCGAGACCTACGACGTGACCGCGCTCACCGCCGCCGCCGAACCCATCACGTCGCTGCTCGGACTCCCCGGAGCGGCCGTCCCGGCCATCGCGACGTTCGCCGTCGACACCACCACCGGCGCCATCTTCATCGCGCCGCAGGTCCCGGGCGCGTTCACCACCGAGGAAGCCGTCGCCACGATGCTCGTCGGCGGCATCGTCTCGTTCGCCGTCTCCACGTTCAAGCGCTCGATTCCCTTCCAGTACGGCATCTGGGGCGCGCGCTTCGGCTCGAAGGTCATCGCCGTCAACGTCGCCACGAAAATCGTCTTCATCGGGGCCGCAATCGCCGTGCTGCTCGTCTAGGGCTCCTCGACCGGCTCGCCGTCCTCGGTCTTCGGCGCGAGGTAGTCCACGAACTGGTCGACGTCGGGCTCGCGGACCGTCACCTCGACGTGGAGGTCGCCGAGTTCGTCGGGGTTCCCGACCGCGAAGTTCACCGTGCCGTTGAACGCCGCCTGCTTCTTCAGGTCGAAGCTGAAGCCGTCGGCCGTCTGGTTCGCCGCGAACTGCTTGCGGGCCGTGTCGAGGATGCGCTGCTCGAAGAGCTGTTCGCGGAACGGCTCCACTGTGTGCGTCTCCGCGACGACGCGGCCGCCCTGGCTCTCTACCTCGGCACCCGGGAACAGCGCCCGGACGGCGTCCGCCACCCGGTCCTCCAGCTCCGTGGGGTTCACGGGCGCCGTCACCCGCACGTCCACGCTGTACGCGTCAGTCACCGCCGTTCACCTCCGTCGCGGCCTCCTCGTCGTCCGCGGTGTGGTCGCCGGCCAGCAGGCCCCGGAACGCCTCGTGGAACGCCGCGAGGCTCCCCGTGTTCTCGATGCGGACGTCTGCCAGGTCGATGGCGTCGTCCATCCCGAAGCCGCGCTCGCGCTCCTCGCGGGCGTCCAGGGACTCCCCGTCGGTGTCCCCGGGCCGGTCCCGGCTCTCGATGCGCTCGCGCCGCAGTTCCCGAGGCGCGAACACGTGGACGAGCGTGAAATCCTCGCCGAACGCCTCACGGAACGTCTCCACTTCGACGTCCGACCGGATGCCGTCGACCAGCACCGTGTCGCTGTCCGCGAGGTGGTCCTCGACGATGGGGAGCGACCGCTGTGCGATGGCGCCCGGACCGTTCTCCTCCCGGAGCGCCTGCGCGATGCGGCCGTGGTGCTGGGCCGGGTCCAGCCCCCGGTCCCGGCACTCCTGGCGAATCACGTCGCCCATGATGAGGACGGGCACGCCGGCCTCCTCGGCCACCGTCGCGGCCTCGCTCTTCCCGGAGCCCGGCAGTCCCACGGTCCCGATGACTCTCATTACCGGATTCGTCGGCCGGCGGCTACGAGTGTGTGTCGGTTCGATACCCGGCGGTTTTTGGTTCCGCCCGCGCTACCCCAGCCTGCGGGCACGTAGCTCAGTTCGGACAGAGCGTTCGGCTTCTAACCGAAATGTCGGGGGTTCGAATCCCCTCGTGCCCGCTGCTGCGACGTCCGGGAGACGCGTAGCGTCCCCCGTGCAAATCAGAACGCGAAGCGTTTGATGTGAACGAACGTGAGGAGCGCAGCGGCAAGGATTCGAACCCCGGAAGTCGCAACCGTGAGTGAAGCGAACGGCCCGTCTTCCATCGGTTCGAATCCCCTCGTGCCCGCGTACCGTTTTACTTCGCCGGGTGCGCTCGCGCACCACTCCTCGCAAAAAGCTACGGTAAAAACATCCCGCTCAGTCGCTGTGCTCCTTCGCGGTGAATCGCGCTCGCTCTGCTCGCGCGAATGCTGTCCTACCGGTCCCTCAGACCCCTCGCGAAGCGAGCTATCGACCCGGCCACGCCGGGGTCGCCCTACATCAGCTGCTGGACTTCCTCGAAGTCCGAGCGGCAGAAGGGACAGCAGTAGCTCGTCTCGAAGCCGGTGGTCTGTGCGACCGTCTGGGTTTCGAGTTCGTGCATCGCGATACCGCGGCCACAGTCCGGACAATCGAGCTTAGGCACGTGACACCGATACTCACGCCGTCAACTTAAAATCCGGTACGGTATATGTTAACACTCCTCGACGTTTCAGGCCCGCTATCGTCGGGTATCAGCCAGTTCGGCGATGGAACCGCGGGAAGTCCACGGCATACGTTTTGTGGCAAGCGACCCGCTACCGGCTGTTATCGTCAATCTAACAATTCCGTCGCCGGGCCTGGCGGGAGACATGAGCAGCGAGGCGACCCAGGAATCCGAGTACACCGTCGAGCCGTTCGACGCCGGCGACGTCGAGGCGTTCCTCGACCTGCACGGCCGCATCTTCGACCCCGACCACGACGAGGACTGGTTCGCGTGGAAGTACGCGGACAACCCCTACGTCGACCACCTCCCCATCCTCGTCGCGAAGCGGGACGGCGACCTCGTGGGCGCCCGCCCCTTCTTCGCGCTGGACGTGCTCGTCGACGGCGAACGCCACCTCGCGCTCCAGCCCGGAGACACGATGGTGCACCCGGACCACCGCCGCCAGGGACTGTTCACGCGCATGACGGAAGCCGCCATCGAGCGCTACACGGACGGCGAGCCGAGTTTCTTCTTCAACTTCCCGAACGGCCAGTCCGGCCCCGGCTATCTCAAGCTCGGCTGGCGGACGGTCGCCGAGGCGGCGACCTACTACCGCATCCAGCACCCGAGCGCGGTCGGACTCGACGGCTCCGGGAGTACGCTCGCGTCGCTCGCGGGCAGCGTCGCGGGACCGCTGCTCGACGGCTACAACCGCTTCTCGAACGCGCGCCTCCGGGGAGACAGCGGTGTCGCCGTCACGCGCTCCGAGCGTGTCCCGCCGTCGGTCGTGGCGGCGATTCGCGGCGGGCCGTCCCCCGGCGGCATCCAGGTCGCGCGAGACGAGCAGTTCTACGCGTGGCGCTTCGACAACCCCGAGTGGGAGTACGCCGCCTACGTCGCCGAAGTCCGCGGCGACCCGGTCGCCGGGCTGGTCGTCGGGACCTCGGTCGGCCACGGAACCACGACCACGAAGGTGACGGACGTCACGCCCCTCCCCCCGGCCCTCGACGACCGCGTCCTGGAAACCCTACTCACCCGCGTCGTCGCCGACCACGCCGACTCCGACGTCCTCGCCGCCCCCGCCGTCCTCCCCGAGTCGACGATGCGCGCGGCCGGCTTCCTCCGCGACGACCGCCCGCCGCTGTCCCTCCAGGCGAACCAGACCACGCACGTCGTCCGGTCGCTCACCGGCGACTGGACGGTGAACGGCGTCGACCTCACCGACGAGGACAGCTGGCGGCTCACCTTCTCGGAGCACGACACGAGCTGAGGGAGAGTCGACTGAACGCGCCGCTCGGGCTACAGGATAGGCGCAGAAACTGTATCGGCTATCTTACCCGTCGAACCCGTCCTCGAATTTGAACGTCCCGTTCCGCTGGACGATTTCCCCGTCGACCTCGAGGTACGAGTCCTCGCTCATGTCGACGATCATGTCGACGTGTTTCGCGGACTGGTTCTGCTCGACGTCCTCGCCGACCGTCGCCGGGTACGCGCGGCCGAGCGCCATGTGGACGGTGTCGCCCATCTTCTCGTCGAACAGCATGTTGTACGTGAACTGGTCGATGTCCCGGTTCATCCCGATGCCGAGTTCGCCCAGCCGCCGGGCGCCGTCGTCGGTGTTCAGGATGCCTTCGAGGACGTCCTCGTTCTGGGTCGCGGAGAAGTCGACGACCTCGCCGTCCTCGAACGTCAGCGAGGCGCCCTGAATCTCGCGGGCCTGGTGGTAGACCGGCTTGTCGAACGTGACCTCGCCCTCGACGCTGTCCGGGACGGGCGCGGTGAACACCTCGCCCGCGGGGAGGTTGTTCGACCCGGCGTCGTTCAGCGTCGTCATGTTCGCGACGCTCATCGTCACGTCCGTGGTGTCGCCGGAGACGATGCGTACCTCCTCGGCGGGGTCGAGAATCTCGACCATCTGCTCCTGGTGTTCCTCGACGGCGTCCCAGTCCTTGTTGACGGCGTCGTAGACGAACTCCTCGTAGGCGTCCGTGGACATGCCGGCGAGCTGCGCGTCGGCGGGCGCCGGGTAGTGCGTGAGACACCACTTCGTGGAGAGCCGCGAGTCGAGGACGTTCCGGTACGCCTCGGCGTACGCCGAGCCGGTCTCCGTGGAGACGTCGCTCTGCTCGCTGACGTTCTCGTGGGGGCGGCCGACGATGGCGGCGTCGGCGTGCTCGAACAGCTGCAGGAGGTGTTCGGGCTCCGTGATGTCGTCGGCGTCGACCTCCCGGAGGTACGCGCGGGCCGCGCGGTCGGTGCCGATGCCGCGGTCGCCGCGCGCGAGCATCACGGGGTTGGCCCCGACCTTGCCGATCTCCTCGTAGAGCGCGACGCGCAGATCCTCGGCGACCGGCGGCATGCTCACCACGACGTTCTCGTCGGGCTGGAGGTCGATGCACTGGTCGACGACGATTTCGGCGTGCGTCTGAATCCGGGGATCCATAGCGTAGCGTGGTGGAAACGGACGGTTGGCTCTTTCGGAACGCCCACCAGTCTGCCGGCGGTCCGGTCGCACTTTTGGGCCTGGAGTGTGGACGTCCTCGTGTGATAGACCTTCGCAGCGACACGGTGACGACACCGAGCGACGCGATGCGGGAGGCGGCCGCCGACGCGGACGTCGGCGACGACGTCTACGGCGAGGACCCGAGCGTGAACGAGCTGGAGCGGGCAGCGGCTGACGCCGTCGGGATGGAGGCCGCGCTGTACGTGCCGTCCGGGACGATGGGCAACCAGATTGCGGCTTGCGTCCACACCGAGCGCGGCCAGGAGGCGCTCGTGGAGCGCGAGAGCCACGTCTACAAGTGGGAGCTCGGCGGGTTCGCGCAGCACGCCGAACTCCAGGTCCGCACCTTCGACGGCGGCGCGAACGGCTGCCCGACGCCCGAGCAGGTACGCGACGGGTACGTCGAGGAAGACCTCCACCGGCCGGGGACCGGCCTGCTCTGCCTGGAGAACACCCACAACTCGAAGGGCGGCGTCGCGGTGCCGGCCGACGAGTTCGCGGCCGCCGCGGAGGCCGCCCACGACCTCGGCCTCCCCGTCCACGTCGACGGCGCTCGCGTGTTCAACGCCGCGACGAGCCTCGACGTGGACCCCAGCGACCTGCTGGCGACCGCGGACTCAGTGATGTTCTGTCTCTCGAAGGGCCTCGGCGCGCCGGTCGGGTCGATGCTCGCGGGCAGCGAGGCGTTCGTCGAGGAGGCCCGACGCGTCCGGAAGCTGTTCGGAGGCGGGATGCGCCAGGCCGGGATGATTGCGGCGCCGGGGCTGCTGGCGCTGGAGAACCGCCACCGGCTCGACGAGGACCATGAGAACGCCCGCCGGCTGGCCGCCGACCTGGACGCGCTCCCGGACCTGTCCGCGGCAGAGCCTGACTCGAACATCGTGCTCGTGGACACGAGCGACGCCGGGATGACCGCCGAGTCGTTCCTCGCGGCCTGCGAGGACGAGGGCGTCCTCGGCTCGGAGTTCGGCGACTACACCGTGCGGTTCTGTACACACCTCGACGTGGACGGCAGCGACGTCGCCGACGCGGTGGCGGCCGTCGAGCGCGTCCTCTAGTCGCGCTTCCCGCGCTCGACGCCCTCTTTGAACCCGGTGAGGGTGCGGCGGAGGAACAGGAACACGAAGAACACGAACAGCAGGAACGCGATTGCGAGGACGTAGAACCCCGGCCCGAACTCGACCATGTGGGAGAGGACCACGGGAGCCACAATAGGGGTTTCGGGAGGCGGGCCGTGTCAGCCAGCGATTTTAACGACAAAATTCATTGTAGTTTGGTGATAATGGGGTGCTATGTCCGGTCTCCTGCCCTCCACCTCGGAGACTGCGGCGCCCGACGGCGACCCCCGGGTCGTCGGCGTCGACTCCGACGACGCGGACCAGCTGCTGTCCGCGCTGTCCTCCGGGACGGCGCGTAGCCTCTACGCCGCCCTCCACGACGAGCCCGCGACCCCGTCAGAGCTCGCCGACGGCGTCGACACCTCACTCCAGAACGCCCAGTACCACCTCTCGAATCTGGAGGACGCCGACCTCATCGAGGAGTGCGACACGAAGTACTCCGCGAAGGGCCGGGAGATGAGCGTGTACGCGCCCTGCGACGCCCCCGTGGTGCTGTTCGCGGGCAGCGAGGAGGACGGCGAGAACGTTCAGACGGCGCTGTCGAGCCTGCTCGGGGGTATCGGCGTGCTCGGCGTCGCGAGTCTCGTCGTCCAGCGCGTGTTCGGCGACGGGCTGTCGGCGCCGGGCGCGGCCTCCGGCGGCACTGCCGGGCAGACGGCGGGCCACACGGCGGCGCTGGTCGCCGAGGGCGGCGAGGCGGCGGGCACCGCGGCCCAGGCCGCGAGCCAGAGCGCTGGCGGGCTGCCGGTCGGGCTGCTGTTCTTCCTGGGTGGCCTGCTCGCGGTGACACTGCTCGCCGCCGCGTGGGTTTCGAGTAGCTAAAACGCGGATTTGAGTGTACGTCGGCTTATTGGTAACGTCTCTCGTAACGGTGGGTACAGGCCGCTGCGGCCTGCCCCCTGACGCTACCGGCCCTCCACACGGAACTCCCCGAGAACGCGCCCGTCGCGGGCCCGAAGTTCCCCCCGTACGCCGCGGTCGCTGGGGTGCAGTTCGGCGTGCGCCGCCGGGTTCCCGCGCGGGTCCGCGTGACTCCCTGGATTCAGCAACACGACGTCGTCCGTCTCTTTCGTCGTCGGTGCGTGCGTGTGTCCCGACACTACGAGGTCCGCGCCGCGCTCCCGGCCGAACATCGAGAGACCGAGTTCGCCGCCGTCGCGGCGGTGCGTGAGCGCGACGCGGACGCCGGCCACGTCGACCGTGCGGGCGGCGGGCAGGCGGTCGCGGACGGCGGGGCTGTCTGCGTTCCCGTGGACCGCGTGCAGGCGGTCGGCCGCGTCGTGGAACGCGTCGAGGGCGGCTTCGGTCGTGAAGTCTCCGGCGTGCAGCACTTCGTCGGCGTCGGCCACGGCGTCCGCGGCGCGGCCGGCGAGTGCGTGTCCGTCCTCGCTGTGGGTGTCCGAGAGCACGGCAATCATGGACCCGGGTTCTCGGCGGAGACTCCTGAGAGTTGCGCCGGGTGGCGCCGAGACGGCCACGAGAGCCGCACTCGTCGGGGCTTCTTTACGACAGCCCCGCGAACTCCGAGGAAATGGCAGGCAGTAAAACGGTCGTGCTGGCCGCGCTGGTGGCGAACGGCGCGATTGCGGTGTTGAAGTTCCTCGGGTTCCTCGTCACGGGGAGTCCCGCGATGCTCTCGGAGACCTACCACTCAGTCTCGGACACGGGCAACCAGGTGTTCCTGCTGGTGGGGCTGCGGTACGGCGAGCGGGCGGCGACCCGCGACCACCCGTTCGGCTACGGGAAAGCGCAGTTCTTCTACTCGTTTCTGGTGAGCGTGATGCTGTTCGGCATCGCGGGCTGGGAGTCCGCGAACCACGGCTACCACGCGCTCCAGCACGGCGAGGCCGCAATCGCGAGTCAGGCGTCGCTGCTGGGTTACGAGTTCCCCGGCGTCTGGGTGAACTACGTCGTGCTCGTGGGCGCCATCTGCTTCGAGGGGTACGCGCTCACCAAGGCGTGGGCGGAGACGAAGCGTCAGATGGGGCGCCACGGCTGGGGGTCGCTGCGGGAGATGTTCCAGAGGACCAGCGACACGACGACACTGACGGCGCTCACCGAGGACACGGTCGCGGTGCTGGGGCTGGGATTCGCGCTGGTCGGCATCGTGCTCACGCAGGCCACGGGGGACCCCGTCTACGACGCGGCGTCCGCGCTGCTCATCGGTGTCCTTCTGATGGTGTTCGCGGTGGCGCTGGCCTGGGAGAACAAGCGCCTGCTGCTGGGTGAGAGCGTGGCGCCGAACGAGGAGGAGGAGCTCCGAGCGGTGGTCGAGGAGTCGCCGGCCGTCACCGAGCTCGTGGAGCTCCGGACGGTCTACTTCGGGCCGAACGAGCTGCTGGTGACGGCGGACGTGACGTTCCGCGACGACATGGACACCGACGCCGTGGAGGAGGCCATCGCGACCATCGTGTCGGAGATGGAGGCGACGAACGAGGCGGTGACGAAGGTGTACGTGGAGCCGCAGGCGGGCGCGTAGCCCGCCGCTCGAGCACGTTTGTGGAAACTTTGTTTTTCGAAATGCGAACTGAAATTCGATAGTGCGGTAAGCTTTAAGTGTCGGGCGGCCCAACGTGTAATCGTTATGAGCACCCAGAAGCACGTACTCAAGAGCGCGGGCGAGGTCGAAGGGTCGGAGGCGCTGCGCATCGACGCCGAGCGCGCCGAGCAGCTCGTCGACGCGCTGAACGCGGACCTCGCGGACGTCTACGTCCTCTACCACCAGCTCCGCAAGCACCACTGGAACGTCGAGGGCGCGGAGTTCCGCGACCTCCACCTGTTCCTCGGTGACGCCGCCGAGACCGCCGAGGAGATCGCCGACGTGCTCGCGGAGCGCGTGCAGGCGCTCGGCGGCGTCCCCCACGCCAGCCCCGCGACGCTCCAGTCCGAGGCGTCCGTCGAGCCCGAGGACGAGGACGTCTACGACATCCGCACCTCGCTGGCCAACGACATGGAGATGTACGGGGACATCATCGAGGCCTCCCGCGAGCACGTCGAGCTCGCGGAGAACCTCGGCGACCACGCGACGGCCGAGCTGCTCCGCGAGGGACTCGTGGAGCTCGAGGACGACGCCCACCACGTCGAGCACTACCTGGAGGCGGACACGCTCGTCTACCAGGGCGCGATGGAGCAGTAAGGCGTCGGGACAGCGGCAGAGAACCCAGTTTTTTGCGAGCTATCGTTCGACGTCGACGGTGTAGTCCGTGGAGAGCCAGCCGTCCGGGTTGTCGTCCTCGGTGAACACGGTTCGGTCGGGGGACGACCGCAGCGCGGTGAGGCCGGTCTCGTCGTCGTCCTGCGCGAGTGCCATCACCGAGTCGTAGGCGGTCACGCCGGCATATGTGTTTTGGTCGACCTAAACTCTCGGGAGCCGGGGGTGTGCCGGGCCGAGCCGGAGGTTTATACGGCGTGCCGGTCATAAATCCAGCCAACCGTGGCCGCCAGCGACGCCGACTACATGGAGTTCTTCCCGAAGCCCTCGCCGTACGACAACCAGCGGGCGGCGATGGACGAGATTCGGGGGGCGCTCGACGGCGGCCGAGACGTCCTCTTCGAAGGGGCCTGCGGGACGGGCAAGACCCTCGCCGCGCTCGCGCCGGCCTTGGCGCACGCCAAGGCCGAGGACAAGACGGTCGTCATCACGACGAACGTCCACCAGCAGATGCGGCAGTTCGTCCGCGAGGCCCGCGAGATTCACGACGCCGAGCCCATCCGCGCGGTCGTGTTCAAGGGCAAGGGGTCGATGTGCCACATCGACGTCGACTACGAGGAGTGCCAGGTGCTCCGGGACAACACCCACGAGCTCGTCGACGCCGAACGCGACAAGCGCCAACTGGAGGACCGCCAGCGCGCACTCCTCGACGAGGCCCAGGCCGGCGACGGCGGGGCCGCCGACGCCCGGCAGGCAGTGATGGACGAACTCGAATCGGTCGAAGAAGAGCTGGAGGACCTCCAGGACGGCAACGTCTGCGAGCGCTACTACGAGAACCTCGTCGGGGACAACGACGACTTCTACCAGTGGCTGTACGACGGCGTCCGGACGCCCGAGGACATCTACGACTACGCCGAGGAGGCGGGGCTCTGCGGGTACGAACTCCTCAAGGACGGCATCGAGGGCGTCGACCTCGCCGTCTGTAACTACCACCACCTCCTGGACCCCGGGATTCGCGCGCAGTTCTTCCGCTGGCTCGGCCGCGACCCCGAGGACGTGGTGGTCGTCTTCGACGAGGCGCACAACGTCGAGGACGCCGCCCGCGACCACGCCGCCGAGACGCTCACCGAACACACGCTGGACGGCGCACTCGACGAGCTCGGCGAGACGAGCGACCCGCGCGCGGAGGCCGCAGAGCGCGTCCTCGGGGCGTTCCGGGACGCGCTCGTCGAGACCTACGAGGACTCGTTCGGCCCCGGCGGGACGGGGCCGGCGCGCGCGAAGTCCGCGGTCGAGTCGAACTGGGCGGACGTCCCCGTGGCGAACGACGACCGACGGGACGACCTCACGCTCTCGTTCCTCCAGTCCTACACGGGCCCCGGCATCAGCGAGGACGTGGACGACGCGCTCGGCCTGGGCGACTACCTCGACGAGGAGTACGAGGACGCCTACCGGAACGGGGACGCGACGACGCGCCGGGACTGCCACGTGCTCGCCGCCGCGGAGTTCGTGGAGGCGTACGTGGAGCGCGGCGGGGAGTTCGGCCAGTACCCGACCGCGGCGGTCCGGCGCGACGACCGGACCGGCGACGTCTACGGTCGCGCCGAGCTCTACACCTGCATTCCGCGCGAGGTGACGACGGACCTCTTCGACGCCGTCCACGCGAGCGTCCTGATGAGCGCGACGCTCCGGCCGTTCGACGTGGTCGGCGACGTGCTCGGCCTCGACGACCCCGTCGAATTGGCGTTCGGCCTCCAGTTCCCCGAGCAGCGCCGCCGGACGTTCGCCGTCGACACGGAGCCGCTGTTCTCCTCGAACCGCGAGGACCCGGCGACCCAGCGCGAGGTCGGAGACGCGCTCCGGGACGCGGTGCGGTTCACCCCCGGCAACTGCCTGTTCTTCTTCCCGAGCTACGCCGAGGCCGAGCGCTACCACGACGCGCTCCACGACGTCGACGCCACGCGCTACCTCGACGAGCCGGGCGTGGCGGCCGAGGACCTCCGCCAGGAGTTCGTCGCCGACGGGAACGGCGCGCTGTTCACGTCGCTGTGGGGGACCCTCGCCGAGGGCGTGAGCTTCGACGGCGACGACGCCCGCACCGTCGCGGTCGTCGGCGTCCCCTACCCCCACCTCGACGCCCGCGCCGAGGCCGTGCAGGACGCCTACGCCACGGCGTTCGCCGACCGCGACGCGAGGGGCGGCGACGGCGGCGGCCGACGCCGACGCGGAAGCGGGGACGCCGGCTGGCGGTACGCCGTCGAGATTCCCACCGTGCGCAAGACCCGGCAGGCGATGGGGCGCGTCATCCGCTCCCCCGAGGACTTCGGCGTCCGGATGCTCGTCGACCGCCGATACACGGCCGCCAGCCGCACCGGCATGCGGAAGTACTCCGTCAACTCGACGTTCCCGCCCGAGGAGCGCGCCGAGATGGTGGACGTCGACCCCGAGAAGCTGCGGTTCTCGCTGCTGAACTTCTACGGCGACCTGGAGGCCTACGACGGCGACCCGCCGACGCCCTGAGCGAACTGCCCGTCAGCGACCGCGCTCGGCGGGCCGAACTGTCGGAGCGACGGCACGGCTGCCCAGAACGTCGCCGTCAGCAGGAGACCGACGCCGTTGGCCAGCATCACCGTCCGACTACCGAGGACGTCACCGGCGGCGCCGCCGACGAGCATTCCGAGGGGGAGCGCGAGGTTGGTGGCGCTGCTGGTCGCGGCCATCACGCGCCCCAGCAGGTCGTCGGGGACCCCGGTCTGGAAGACGGCGGTCACCGCGACGTTGTAGGCGCCGGTCGGGACGCGGGCCAGCGAGAACAGCGCGACCGTGGCGAGCGCCCCGCCGACGAGGACGGAGCCGACCCAGAGCGCCGCGGCGGCCGCGAACCCGGCGACACAGAGCGCACCGAGCGGGCGGTCGTCGAGGAAGCCGGCGAGCACGGAGCCCGCGACGCCGCCGACGGTGTAGCCCGCGAGCAACAGGCCGTAGGTCTCCGGGCCGCCGATGCCGTCGGCGAACGCGGGGAGGACGGCGAAGGAGGCGCCGCCGAGAAACGCGGCGAACAGGCTGCCGGCCAGCACGAGGCGGGCCGTCGAGCCGGTGAGGACGCCGATTCCCTCCCGGAGGTCGACGAGGTACGCGTCCAGATCGAAGGGCCCCGGGTCCCGGTCGCGGCTGACCGACGGCAGCAGGAGGAAGCAGGCGGCCGCGACCAGGAAGGTGGCGGCGTCGACGACGTAGAGCCCGACGGCGCCGACGGCGGCGACGAGGACGCCGGCGACGCCGCGCGCGACGGCCTGTGCGCCCTCGGTGGCGACGGCGAACGCGGAGTTCGCGCGGACGAGCGCGTCGCCGGGGAGCAGTCGGGGGAGCAGCGCGCTCTGGGCGGGCGCGGCGGCGACGTCCCCGATAGCCATGAACGGGACCGTGGCGAGCACGAGCGGGAGCGAGAGGTGGCCGGTGAGCGCGGCGACCGGGACGACGACGACCACGGCGGCCTGCGCGAGTTCGGCGCCGACGAGCACGCGGGAGAGCGGCGCGCGGTCGACCAGCGGGCCGACGGCGACTTTCCCGACGTTCGGGATGCGGGAGAGGAAGCCGGCGACGCCGGTGGCGCCCGTGGAGCCGGTGAGGTCGTAGACGAGCCACATGAGCGCGACGGCGTAGAGGCCGTCGCCCAGAAAGCTGACGGTGCGGCCGGCGAGCAGCGCGCGGAAGTCGTCGTACCGGAGGACGGCGGCGCGCTCGCGGACCGCACCGGCGGTGCGCTGGAGGGGAGACATCACGCTCGACGTGGGACGGCGGGTCGCAAGAGGGTTCGGTGAGCGGCGTTTCACTAACTCTTCTGACACGACGCAGCGTTCAAGAGTCGGGCCGTCGAACTCGACGCCGATGGCAGACTACGGCGACACCGCGGACGCGCTCTCGGTGCTCGCCCACGAGACGCGCCTCGAGATCATCTCGGAGTTGGCCGAGGCCGCCGAACCGCTGTCGTTCACGACGCTCCGGGAGCGCGTCGGCGTCCGCGACACGGGGAAGTTCAACTACCACTTGACCGCGCTCTGCGAGTACTTCGTCCGGGAGACCGCCGAGGGGTACGAGCTCGGGTACGCTGGCGAACGGCTCGCGGCCGACGCCGGCGTCGTCGTGCCGAACGCCGAGGCGGACGCGAGCGCGGCGGACGGCGGAGCCGACGAGTCGGCGTGTCCGGTGTGCGGAGAGGTGGGCTGCGAGAAGCTGTTCCACGTCCACGTGCGGCCGCCGTGGTGGTAGTCACGCGGGCAGCGAGAGCGTGTCGACGCGTTCGCCGTACTCGGCGTCGTAGAGGTAGAGCTCGTCGATGGTCCAGGTGACGGGGCCGACCTGACGGCCGTGGATGGCGTCGACGGCGCGCTGGCCCTGGAAGCCGCTGGCGTCCCGCGCGAGCGTGACGTGGGGGTCGTAGTCGTCGCCGCCCTCCATGACCGGGACGGGGTCGAACACCGAGCAGAGGCGCTCGTGGAGGCGGTGGATGCCGGGGCTCTCGACGGCGAGGTAGACGACGGGGCTGGAGCCGTTCGGCGGGTTCTCGAAGGTGTCGACCTCCGAGACGCGGGCTTCCACGGCGGGCGCGCCGGAGAGGGCGTCTTGGGCGGTCTGCCAGGCCGTCCGGAGTTCCTTCCGGTCGCTGGCGGGGACGCGTTTGACGAGCAGCGTCTGCTCGTGGCGCTCGCGGACCCGGTCGAACTCGGTGAGCGCGGGCCGGAGCTCCGCCGCGAGTTCGTTGACGGCCGCCGGGACCGGCGCGTTCACGCTGTACACGCCCGTCTGTCGGGGGGCGAGCGGGAAAGCCCTGGCGTTTAGATTTCGTCGAGCAGCCAGAGCACGACGAGCGCGACGACGAGCAACCCGATGAACGGTCGCGCGAGCCCGAGGACGGCGGCGAGCGCGCCGACGAACGCCTCCAGGACTTCGAGTGCCAGCCAGACGACGACCAGCACGAGGACGACTCGCAGCAGCGTGTCGGCGTCGAGTGCGCCGCGTGCCCGTGACATGCCCTCCTCGTCGCGCACCGCGGGGAAGTGCCTTCGGGCCGGCGTGCCACTGTCTCCCAGGCAACTCTTAAGCCGATGGGGCGATTCTCCGCGAGTACGATGACGCCGCCGGCTCCCACAACGCGTTCGCCGTCCGGGAGCCGCGCGACCGCCCAGCCGGCGGTCGCAGACGCGGTCCGCCCCGCGGCGGGCGCCAGCGTGTCGCGACGACGACCGGGGTCTCCCTGACCCCACACTAGTTACTCCCCCCGACCCCCGTCGTCGCATCGCCTTCGACCGACACGACACGCTACACACAACACCCACATGCCATCCGGAACCGTCGCGCTCGCCTTCTCGGGCGGGCTCGACACGACAGTCTGCGTACCGCTGCTGAAAGAGGAGTACGGCTACGACGACGTCATCGGCGTCACCGTCGACGTCGGCCAGCCGGACTCCGAGTTCGCCGAGGCCCACGAGACCGCCGACGCGCTCGGCGTCGAACACCACGTCGTCGACGCGAAAGCCGAGTTCGCCGACCTCTGTTTCGACGCCGTACAGGCCGGTGCGACCTACCAGGGCTACCCGCTCGGGACCGCGCTCGCGCGCCCGGTCATCGCCGAGGCCATCCTCGACGTCGCCGAGGCCGAGGGCTGCGCCGCCCTCGCGCACGGCTGCACGGGGAAGGGCAACGACCAGCTCCGTTTCGAGGCCGTCTGGCGCGCCAGCGACCTCGACGTGCTCGCGCCCGTCCGCGAACTCGGGCTCACGCGCGAGTGGGAGATCGACTACGCCGACGAGAAGGGGCTGCCCGTGGAGGCCGGCAACGAGGGCGAGTGGAGCATCGACACGAACCTCTGGAGCCGCTCGGTCGAGGGCGGCCAGCTGGAAGACCCGGGCTACCAGCCCCCCGAGGCCATCTACGACTGGACCGACGAGCCGTCCGGTGACACCGAGACCGTCGACATCACCTTCGAGGCCGGCGAGCCGGTCGCCGTCGACGGGAACCAGATGGAGCCGGTGCCGCTCGTCGAGTACCTGAACGACCTCGCGGGGAGCTACGGCGTCGGCCGCACGGACATGATGGAGGACCGCATGCTCGGGCTGAAGGTCCGCGAGAACTACGAGCATCCGGCGGCGACGACGCTCCTCGCGGCCCACGACGCCCTGGAGGGCCTGGTCCTGACGAAAGACGAGCGCGACTTCACCGAGGACGTGAGCCAGCAGTGGGCACAGAAGGCCTACGAGGGGCTCGTCGACCACCCGCTGATGGACGCGCTGAACGGCTACTTCGCCGAGACGCAGTCGAAGGTCACCGGCACGGTCACCGTCAAATTCGAGGGCGGGCAGGCCCGTCCGGTCGCCCGCGAGAGCGAGCACGCCGTCTACTCGGCCGACGCCGCCTCCTTCGACACGGAGACCGTGAACGGCATCGAGCAGGCAGACGCGACGGGCGTCGCGAAGTACCACGGCTTCCAGTCCCGCCTCGCCAACGCGAGCAAACCCGAACTGAAGACCGACGGCGGCGAGGCGGGAGCCGGAGCGACCGAGGAGGGGGCGAGCGACGAATGAGCGACGGAGAGGGCGACGCCGCGGGCACTGGCGCTGGCGGCGCTGCGGACGGCGGCGACACGGTGGTGCGCCGCGACCGCTTCAGCGGCGGCCCCGCGCGCTCGTTCCTCTCCTCGATGGACGCTGACGACCGCATCTTCGCCGCGGACCTCGCCGTGGACCGCGCACACGTCGTGATGCTCGCCGAGCGTGGCGTCGTCTCTGACGACGAGGCCGCGGAGATCCTGGGCGCGCTCGCCGACGTCGAGTCGGCGGGCTTCGGCGCGCTCCCAGGCGGCGAGGACGTCCACGAGGCCATCGAGACGGCCGTCGTGGAGCAGGTGGGCAGCGTCGGGGGCAAGATGCACACCGCGCGCTCCCGCAACGACGAGGTCGCGACCTGCATCCGGTCCCGCCTGCGCGAGGACCTGCTGGACGCAATCGACGCCGTGCTCGCGCTGCGCGGCGCGCTCGCCGACGTGGCCGCGGCCGAAGCGGAGACCGTGATGCCCGGGTTCACGCACCTCCAGCCCGCGCAGCCGACGACCGTCGCGCACTGGGCGCTCTCCTACGAAGGGACGCTCGCCCGCGACACCGGCCGGCTGCTGGACGCCTACGACCGCGTGAACGAGTCGCCGCTGGGCGCGGCGGCGTTCGCCGGCACGACCTTCGACGTGGACCGCGAGCGCACCGCCGACCTGCTCGGGTTCGACGGCGTCGTGACGAACGCGACCGACGCCGCCGCGAGCCGCGACTTCCTGCTGGAATCGGTCGCCGCGCTGTCCTCGGTCGCCGTGACGTGCTCGGGGCTGGCCGAGGACGTCGTGTTCTTCGCGAACCGCGGGTTCGTCGAGGTGAGCGACGACTACGCCTCCACCTCCTCGATTATGCCCCAGAAGAAGAACCCGGACACCCTCGAACTGGTGCGCGCGACCGCCGGCGACGTGCTCGGCGCCTACCAGGGGCTCGCGACGACCCTGAAGGGACTGCCCCGCGCCTACAACCGGGACCTGCAGCGCGCGACCGGCCACGCCTGGACGGCCGCCGACGCCGTCACGCAGTCCGTGGAGGTGGCGGCCGGGGCGGTCGCGACGGCCGGCTGGCCCGCCGAGGACCTCGAAGCCGCAGCCGGTGAGGGGTTCTCGACCGCGACGGGCGTGGCGGACGCGCTCGCCGCCGCGGGGCTGCCGTTCCGCACGGCGCACGAGATAGTTGCCAGCGCGGCCGAGCACAGCGAGGCCGCGGACAGAGCGAGCGGCGGAGCCGCGAGCCGCGCGGCGGAGCAGGGGGCTGATTTGGACGCAGTCGACGCCGCCGTCCAGGAGGTCACCGGCGAGTCGCTGTCGGACCTCGTCGACCCCGAACTGGTGGCTGCGGCACTCGACCCTGCGGCGAGCGTCGCGGCCCGCGACTCGGCCGGCGGCCCCGCTCCGGCGGCGGTGCGGGAAGCGCTCGACGACGTGCTCGACGGCATCGACGCCGACGAGGCGGCGGTGGCTGACGAGCGCGCGGCGCTCGGAGATGCCCAGAGTGACCTCGCGGCGGAGGTGGCGTCCTATGTCTGAGGCGGGCTCGTCGCTCGAGCCGGCGACGGTCGCGGCTCCCGCAGCCGTGCGACCGCGACGACCGCCCCGACCGGGGGAAATAGACATATCACTTACTCGAATATCGTTTTCGCTCGTTCGCTCTTTTCGGCGCTCTCGCGCCGGTAGCGTGCCTTATAGTTAATGTCAACTTCTAAATAAGTTCGATTAGTTTAAGTGGTTCGGCGGGGTAGCCGGAGTCGTATGACAGACTGCACTGAGTGCGGGGCCGACGTGGTCCTGCCCGACGACCTGGAGGTCGGCGAGATCGTCGACTGCGACACCTGTGGCACCGAACTGGAAGTTCTCGAGACCGCTCCCCCGAGCCTCGACCGAGCGCCGGAGCTCGCCGAGGACTGGGGGGAGTGAGTTGCGCGTCGGAATACTGTACTCCCGGATTCGCCAGGACGAGAAGCTGCTGCTGGGCGAACTCCGGGAGCGCGGCCACGACGTCGAGAAGATAGACGTGCGCAAGCACGGCTTCGGGCTCGACGGCACCGACGCCTCGCTCGCGGACTGCGATCTGGTCGTCGACCGCTGTCTCGCGACCAGCCGCTCCGTCCACCTCAGCGAGGTCTGTGAGACGTACGGCGTGCCGGTCGTGAACAGCGCCGACACCGCCGCCGTCTGCGCGAACAAGGCCAAGACGAGCCTCGCGCTCGCCGATTCGGGCGTCCCCACGCCGGAGACGACCGTCGCGTTCACGCCCGAGAGCGCGCTGGAGGCCATCGAGGCGTTCGGCTACCCCTGCGTGCTGAAGCCCGTGGTGGGTTCCTGGGGCCGCCTCATGGCGAAGGTGGAGTCCGAGAGCGCGGCCGAAGCCATCCTCGAGCACAAGGACACGCTCGGCCACTACGAGCACAGCGTCTTCTACGTCCAGGAGCACGTCGAGAAGCCCGGACGCGACGTGCGCGTGCTCGCCGCCGACGGCGAGCCCATCGCGGCCATGACGCGCTCGGGCGACCACTGGCTCACGAACGCCGCGAAGGGCGGCGACGTGGACCCGCTTGCCGTGGACGACGAGCTCGCCGAAATCGTCGCCGACGCGAGCGACGCGGTCGGCGGCGGGCTGCTGGGCGTGGACCTGATGGAGCGCGGTGGTGGTGGCGGCTACACCGTCCACGAGGTCAACCACACGGTCGAGTTCAAGGCGCTGAACGAGGCCGTCGACGTCGACGTTCCGGCGGCCGTCGTGGACTGGCTGGAGACGAGCGCGGCCGAATCGACGCCGGAGGTGACCGCGTGATGGCGGCCACCGAGCCGGACACGGCTACCGGAACCGAGACGGCGACAGCCTCGGTCGTCGGCGCGAGCGGGTTCGCGGGCGGCGAACTGCTGCGGCTGCTCGCCGGCCACCCGAGCTTCGAGCTCGCGCAGGCGACGAGCCGCGAGTACGCGAACCGCACGGTCGGGAGCGTCCACCCGAACCTGCGCTCGCTGGACCTGCGGTTCGCCGACCCCGGCGACCTCGATTCGGTGGACGTGCTGTTCGCGGCGGCGCCCCACGGCGTCGCGATGGAGCACGTCGACGAGTGGTGCGCGGTCGCGGACACGGTCGTCGACCTGAGCGCGGACTTCCGCCTCGACGCCGAGGGGCAGTACGACGAGTGGTACGACGGCCACGGCGCGCCCGAACACCTCGACGACGCCGTCTACGCGCTCCCCGAGCTCTCCCGCGAGGACCTCGCGGGCGCGGACCTGATCGCGAGCGGCGGGTGCAACGCCACCGCCACGATTCTCGGGCTGCTCCCGCTGCACGAGGCGGGGCTGCTCGACGACGCACAGGTCGTCGTGGACGTCAAAGTCGGCTCCTCGGAGGGCGGCGCGGGCGGCGGCCCGGCGTCCTCGCACCCCGAGCGCTCGGGGGTCGTGCGGCCGTACGCGCCGACCGGCCACCGCCACGAGGCCGAAATCGAGCAGGCGCTCGACATCTCGGTGTCGTTCACGGCGCACGCCGTCGACATGGTGCGGGGCGCGAGCGCGACCTGCCACGTGTTCCCCGCGAGCGACGCGAGCGGGGGCTCGGAAGACGAGCACAGCGGGTCGTCCGGCGTCCCAGCGGAATCCCCGTCCAAGAGCGACCTCTGGGCGGCGTTCCGGGAGACGTACGGCGACGAGCCGTTCGTGGAGACGGTCGCGGGCGGCAGCGGGACGTACCGCTACCCCGAGCCGAAGGTGGTCGCGGGGACGAACGGCGCCGAGGTCGGCTTCGAGGTCGACCCCGAGAACGGCCGCGTGGTGACGTTCGCGGCCATCGACAACGTCGTGAAGGGGTCGGCCGGCCAGGCCGTCCACGCCGCGAACCTCGCGCTCGGCTACGAGGAGACCGCGGGCCTCGACCAGCTGGGGCTGCACCCGGTGGGGAGTCCATGACTCGTCTCGGAGGGTGGTCGGCGTGACGGTGGTCGTCAAAATCGGCGGCGCGCGCGCCGTCGACCCGGGGCCGGCGGTGACCGACGTGGCTCACCTGGCGGCGAACGGCGAGGACGTCGTGGTTGTCCACGGCGGGTCGACGGCGGTCGACGACGCGCTCGCGGACTTCGGGCTGGAGCCGGAGTACGTCGAGTCGCCGTCCGGGATGACCGGCCGGTTCACCGACAGCGAGGCGATGGACGTGTTCGCGATGGCGATGGGGAAGGTGAACACCGACCTCGTGGCGACCTTCCAGGACGCGGGCGTCCCCGCGGTCGGGCTGAGCGGCGTCGACGGCGGACTGCTGACCGGCCCCCGGAAGTCCGCGGTGAAGGTCGTCGACGGCGGGAAGACGAAGATTCGCCGCGGCGACCACTCCGGCCGCATCGAGTCCGTGAACACCGACCTGCTGGCCGCGCAGTTCGACGCCGGCTACGTTCCGGTAGTTTCGGTGCCGATGCTCGCCGAGGAGGGCACGCCAGTGAACGCGGACGCCGACCGCGCCGCGGCCGCAATCGCCGGCGCGCTCGACGCCTCGCTGGTCGTGCTGACGGACGTCGCGGGCGTCTACGAGGACCCCGACGACGAGACGACGCTCGTCGAGTCGGTGGACTCGCCCGAAGCGATGGGGGTCGCCGAGGACGCCGCAGAGGGGTTCATGAGCAAGAAGGTGCTGGCCGCGACGGAGGCGCTGGAGGGCGGTGCGGCGGAGGTCGTCGTGGCGGACGCGAACCAGCGCGACCCCGTGGTGCGCGCGCTCGGCGGGCAGGCCGGCACTCGCTTCGACCCGGAGGCGCTCGCATGAGCGGGTTCGTCTTCGGCGAGAAGCCCATCCGGATTGCGGGCGGCGACGGCGTCCACGTCCACAGCGAATCGGGCGCCGAGTTTCTCGACATGGGTGCCTCCTACGCCTGCACGCCGGTCGGCCACTGCCACCCGGACGTGGTCGACGCCGTCGAGTCACAGGCCGGCGACCTGCTGTACGTCCAGGGGTCGTACCCGACAGCCACGCGGACTGCGCTCTACGACCGCCTCGCCGGTCTGGCTCCGGGCGACTGCGCGAACGTCTGGCTCTGTAACTCCGGGACGGAGGCGAACGAGGCGGCGCTGAAGTTCGCCCGGCACGCCACCGGCCGCGAGACGGTGGTGGCTGCCAAGCGCGCGTTCCACGGCCGCACGCTCGGCGCGCTCGCGGCGACCTGGAAGTCCGAGTACAGGGAGGGGTTCGCGGTGCCCGAGCACGTCGAGTTCGTGGACTACGGCGACCCGGAGGGGCTCCGCGCGGCCGTCGACGACGAGACGGCGGCCGTCCTCCTCGAACCCGTCCAGGGCGAGGGCGGCGTCCACCCGGCGCCAGCGGGCTACCTGCAGGCCGCCCGCGAGGTCTGCGACGAGACGGGCGCGGCGCTCGTGCTCGACGAGATTCAGACCGGCCTGGGGCGCACGGGCTCGCTGTGGGCCTGCGAGCGCGCCGGCGTCGAACCGGACGCGCTCACCGTCGCGAAGGGCCTCGGGAGCGGCCTCCCCATCGCCGCCACGCTCGTCGCGGACTGGCTGGCTGAGGACGCGGGGAACCACGGGTCGACGTTCTCCGGCGGCCCGGTCCCCTGCGCGGCGGCACTGGCCACGCTCGACGTCATCGAGGACGAGTCGCTCGCGGCGAACGCCGCCGACGTGGGCGAGTACCTCCGGGAGGAACTCGCGGACCTGCCCGTCCGCGACGTGCGCGGCGCTGGCCTCATGGTCGGCGTCGAGGTGAAGCGGGGGGCGAACCGCGCGCTCCGCGACCTCGCGATGGACCACGGGGTTCTCGCGCTGCCCGCCGGCCGGACGGTCGTCCGCCTGCTCCCGCCGCTGACCGTCGAGGAATCGCACGCCGACGAGGTCACAGCGGCGCTGGAGGCGGTGCTGTGACGCCCCGCGACCTCCTCCGCGAGCTCGTCTCGACCCCCTCCGTTTCGGGTGGAGAGGGCGACGCGGCCGACGTGCTCCTCGAGTACTTCGAAGAGGCGGGCCGCGAAGCGACTATCGACGCCGCCGGCAACGTCCGTGCGCCGGGCGACGACGCGGTGCTGCTCACGAGTCACCTCGACACCGTTCCAGGCGAAATCGTGGTCCGGGAGTCGGGCGGCGAGCTCTGGGGGCGCGGGAGCGTCGACGCCACCGGCCCGCTCGCGGCGATGGCGGCGGCGGCCGTCGACACCGGCGCGTCGTTCGCGGGCGTCGTCGAGGAGGAGACCACGTCGGCGGGCGCCCGCCACCTCGTCGACACTCGGGACGCGCCCGACGCCGTGGTGAACGGCGAGCCGACCGGCTGGGACGCCCTCGCCGTCGGCTACCGCGGGCTGGTGCGGGCGACCTACGAGGCGGAGACCGAACGCGTCCACAGCTCCCGGCCGGAGCCGAACGCCGTCCAGCACGCGGTCGCGTGGACGGAGCGCGTCCAGCGCGCGTTCGACGGCGGTGGCGCCGAAGCCGGTGGCGGTGACGAGTCGGCGAGCGGAGTCTTCGAGTCGGTGACGGTGAAGCCCGTCTCGTTCGACGGCGGCCCGACGGCCGACGGCGAGCGTGTCGCAGCGACCGTCGACGTGGAGTTCCGCCTCCCGCCCGGGACGACCGCCGGCGACGTACACGACGTCGTCGCCGACTGCACGGAGACGGGAGACGTGGAGTGGTCGGAAGCGATTCCGCCGTTCGCCGCGGACGCCCGGAGTCCCGTCGCGGGCGCGCTCCGGGCGGGCATCCGGTCGGCGAGCGGCGACCCGACGCACCTCCGCAAGACCGGCACCTGCGACGCGAATCTCTACGCCGCGGCCTGGGACTGCCCCGTCGCGGTGTACGGCCCCGGCGACTCCGCCCTCGACCACGCGCCCGACGAACGCATCGACCTCGACGCCTTCGACCGCGGCGTCGAGACACTGAGCACTGCGGCACACCAGCTATGCACGTCCTGACTATCGACGACCTGACGACCGACGAGCTCGCGACCGTCCTCGACGACGCGGCCGCGCTGAAGCGCGCGCAGGCCGACGGCACCCCCCACCGTCTGCTCGCCGGCCGAACCCTCGCGATGCTGTTCGAGAAGCCCTCGACGCGCACCCGCCTGAGCTTCGAGGTCGGGATGACGCAGCTCGGCGGGCACGCCGTCTTCCTCGGCGAGGACGACATCCAGCTCGGGCGCGGCGAGCCCGTCGCGGACACGGCGTGCGCCCTCGGCCTGTACGCCGACGCGGTGATGGCGCGCGTGAACAGCCACGAGGACCTGGAGACGCTCGCGGCGAACGCCGGCGTCCCGGTCGTGAACGGCCTCTCGGACCGCGCCCACCCCGCGCAGACGCTCGCCGACCTCCTCACGCTCCGCGAGGTGGTGGGCGAGTCGGGGACCGTCGCGTGGGTCGGGGACGCGAACAACGTCGCGGCGTCGTTCCTCGTCGGCGCGGCGATGGCGGGCTACGACGTGCGCGCCGCGACGCCCCCCGAGTTCGGCTTCGACGACTCCGTGGTCGCGCGCGCCGAGGCGTACGCCGACGCGACCGGGAGCACAGTCACTGTCGGCCACGACCCCGAGGCGGCCGTCGCCGGGGTCGACGCCGTCTACACGGACGTCTGGGTGAGCATGGGCGACGAGGCCGAGCGCGAGGCGCGGCTCGCCGCCTTCGAGGGGTTCCAGGTCGACGCCGACCTGCTGGGTGACGCGGCGTTCATGCACTGCCTGCCCGCCCACCGCGGCGAGGAGGCCACTGCGGGCGTCGTCGATGGCCCGAACTCCGTCGTCTGGCGACAGGCCGAGAACCGCCTGCACGCCCAGAAGGCTCTGCTGGTGGACCTCGTGGCCTGACGGTCTCGCGGGCTGCAACCGCGAACAGGACTTTTGCCGGTCGGGGACGGGCACTCGCACATGGAGTTCGTCACGACTGAGACCGTCCCCGGTCACGAGACCCAGGAAGCCCTCGGCATCGCGCGCGGCAACACCGTGAAGGCGCGGAACGTCGGCCGCGACATCACGCAGAGCATCCGGAACATCACTGGCGGCGAGCTGAAGGCGTACTCGGAGCTGCTGACCGACGCCCGCGACGAAGCCCTCGACCGGATGGCCGAGGACGCCGAGGCGATGGGCGCGGACGCCGTCGTGAACGTCCGCCTGGAGAGTTCGGAGATCGCGAACGGCGGCTCAGAGGTCATCGCGTACGGGACCGCCGTCGAGCTGGACTGACCGACGGGATGGTCGAGCGCGTCGACCCGGCGCGAACGGGCGTGCGAGCGGGCCGGGTCGTCGGCGTGCTGACCGCGGTGCTCGCAGTCGCGTCGCTGGCCGGCAGCCGGGAGACGTACTACGACGCGCTCGCGCCGGCCGCTGCGGCGCTGCTGGAGGCCGCCGGAGTCGGTGGTGTCGGCACCAGCGCGCCGCTCGCCGCGTTCTTCTGGGGGAACGTCGCGCTGGCGGCGGCGGCGCGGTACGCGGTCTGTTACGTCGCCGGGTCGCTGGTCGGCGTCGCCTACGACTGGCTCGACCGCCCGTCGGTGTGGGTGTTGGCCGGCCTCGTCGCGCCCGTCGCGCTCGCGGACGGCGTGCTCGCCGTCTTCGATACCCGGAGTGTCGCGGTCGGCGTCGGTTACGTCGCCGCGTGGCTCTGCTACGTGCCGGTGTTCGCGTGGCTATCCGAGGACGGGAACGGGCGGCGTGGCGGCGGGAGGGGGCCGGGGCGCGCGCGCCGACTGGGCACCGACGGCGACCGGTGAGCGTCGACCCCCGGGTTGCCACGGGGGACAGGTACTTGTACCATGAGAACATCCCACAAGAAGCATCGCCATGCAACCGTGCCACAACTGTCAGTCGGTCATCGACGAGTACCTCCTCGACAAACAACTCGACGGACTGCGCGACCTGACGGTGGACGATTTCAACGTCTGTGCGGACTGTGCGACGGTCGTCGACGACGCGTGCGTGGAGTGTGGCGGCGCGGTGTACGTTCCCCGGAGCGCCTCGCAGACGCCCGACTTCTGTCCGGCGTGTCGGGCCGACCTGCTGGCCGACGGCCGCGACCCCGGCTGGTGTCGCAGCCCGGTGTCGAACTGACGGCGGCGCCGGGCCGAGGTGGCAAGAGTCTCGCCACCCGGCCGCTATTTGTGTGTCCGCGCCCGAGTGTCGGCCATGACCGACCTCTCGCTCGGGGGCGACGCGCCGGCGTGCGCCGACGACGGCGTCTGGCTGGCCTGTGTCGAGTGCGGCGCGGCGCTCGCGCCGTTCGACGACGTGGTGTACCGGTGTCCGGAGTGCGACGGCCTGCTCGAAGCCCGGTACGCCGAGTATTCGACGTTCGAGGACTTCACCGGCAGCGGCGTCTGGCGGTACGCCGACGCGCTGCCCTTCGACGAGGGCGTCACGATTCAGGAGGGCGACACGCCGCTGTACGAGGTGCCGGACGTCGCCAACGCGGCGGACGTGGCCGACGTCCGCGTGAAACACGAGGGCATGAACCCGACGGGGAGCTTCAAGGACCGCGGGATGACCGTCGGCGTCCGCGTCGCCGACGAACTCGGCGTCGGGCGGCTGGCGTGCGCGTCGACGGGGAACACGTCCGCCGCGCTGGCGGCGTACGGCGCACGGGCGGACACGCCGGTGCTCGTGTTGCTACCGGCGGGGAAGGTGGCCGCCGGGAAGGTCGCGCAGGCCGCGCTGCACGGCGCCCGCATCTGCGAGGTCGACGGCAACTTCGACGCCTGCCTCGACGTGGTCGCCGAGCTCGCCGACCGCGGGGAGGCCTACCTCCTGAACAGCCTCAATCCGTTCCGGCTGGAGGGCCAGAAGACCATCGCGTTCGAGATGCTCGAACAGTCCCGGGCGGCCACCGGCGAGTGGCCCGACCGCATCGTGCTCCCGGTCGGGAACGCCGGGAACACCGCCGCGCTCTACAAGGCGTTCCGCGAGCTCGTCGCGGCCGGCGCGATGGCCGACGACGAGATGCCGACGCTCACCGGCGTGCAGGCCGAGGGGGCGGCGCCGATGGTCGAAGCCGTCGAGGCCGGCCGCGACCACGTCGAGCGCTGGGACGACGTGGAGACGCGGGCGACCGCCATCCGCATCGGGAACCCCGTGAACGCGCCGAAGGCGCTGCCCGGCATCTACGGGACCGACGGGACGGCCGTCGCCGTCTCCGACGACCAGATTACCGACGCCCAGCGCATGCTCGCCGGCGACGGCGTCGGCGTCGAGCCGGCGTCGGCCGCGAGCGTCGCGGGCCTGCTGGAACTCCGCGAGCGCGGCGAAATCGACGGCGACGAGCGGGTCGTCTGCCTGACGACCGGCCACCTCCTGAAAGACCCGGACGCGGCGGCCGAGGCTGGCGGCGACACCACGCCCGTGCCGGCCGACGCCGACGGCGTCCTCGACGCGCTCGCCGAGTAGTCCGTACTCCGACCGGTTAGCTGCCGAAGCAGTATCTTACGCGTATTCCGGCCCGAATACGGGCGGTAGGCTTTTGTCTGATTACTGTAATTCCCCCACAGACATGCAAGTGACCCCCGGCGTCGTGCTCACCGGCATCTCGGCAGCCGTCTCGCTCGGCGTCGCGGGGTACGCGGTCCGGCGTCCCGTGCCGGGCGCGCGAGCCGTCGCCGCGTTCAGCGCCGCAATCGGCGTCTGGACGGGCGCGAGCGTCCTCCAGAGCTTCGCCACGACCTTAGACGGGAAGCTGCTCGCCGACCAGCTCCAGTACGTCGGCATCGCCGTCATCCCCGTGGCGTGGGTCTCGTTCGCGGCCGCCTACTCCGGCCGCGAACACTGGGTGAACAGACGCACGATTGCGGCACTCTCCGTCGTCCCCGCCGCCGTCCTCGTCCTCGTCGCCACCAACGACCACCACGGGCTCGTCCTCGCCGACGCCAGCCTGGAGACCGTCGCCGGCCGAGTCGTCCTCGACCGCGAGTACGGCGCGGCGTTCTGGATACTCACCGCGTACACGAACGCCGTCAACTCCATCGGCACCGTGTTACTCGTCGAGGCGGCGGTCCGGGTCGGGCCGCGCTACCGCAAGCAGGCGTTCGTCGTGCTCGGCGGTGCGACCGTCCCCTGGCTGTTCACGGTCACGGCGCTGGCCGGCGTCTCACCCGTCGAACCGGAGGCGTCGTTCGGCGTCGCGTCGGTCGCGTTCGCGTACGCCATCTCCCAGTACGGACTCGTGGAGCTCGCGCCGGTCGCCCGCGACCGGCTGTTCGACGAGCTCGACGACGGCATCCTCGTCGCCGACGACACCGGCCACGTCGCCGACCACAACCCCGCGGCCGAACGCCTGCTCGACACGTCGCTGTCGGCCGGCGACGGCCTCCGAACCGTCCTCCCTGACGCCGTCGCGCAGGCCCTCGACGCGGACGGCGCCGAGCCGGTGGCCGTCGACGGCGCGGCCGGCACTCGCTGGCTGACTGTCGAATCGACGCCGGTCTCGGAGAACCACGCCGGCGACGTCGTGTTGCTGCGGGACGTCACCGAACTGGAGCGGCGGCGGACGGACCTCCGCCGCGAGAACGCGCGGCTGGAGCGCGTCTCCGACACGATCAGTCACGACCTCCGAAACCCCCTGAACGTCGCCAGCGGCTCCATCGAACTCGCCGCCGAGACGGGGAACGAAGAGGACTTCGAGCGCGCGCAGGACGCCCTCGACCGCATGGACGACATCATCGAGAGCACGCTCCGCGTGGCCCGCAGCGGCCGCGAAGACCCCGACGAGGCGACGGTGTCGCTGTCGGCCGTCGCGGAGCGCGCCTGGCAGAACGTCCCCACCGGCGACGCGTCCGTCGACATCTGCGAGGACACACGGGTGCGGGCGGACGCCGACCAGCTCGAGAGCCTCCTCGAGAACCTCTTCCGGAACTCGGTCGAGCACGGGGCCGAGGACGGCGCCGTGGCGGTGACCGTCACCTCGGCCGAGGAGGGGTTCGCCGTCGCGGACGACGGCGTCGGACTCCCGGACTCCGAGCGCGGAGCGGTCTTCCAGCGGGGCGTCACCACCAGCGACGACGGCACCGGTCTGGGGCTCGCCATCGTCGAGGACATCGCCGACACGCACGGCTGGCGGGTGACACTGGGCGAGAGCGACAGCGGCGGCGTCCGTGTCGACGTGACGGGCGTGGCGGCTCCCAGCGACGAAGCCGACGAACGCGCGATAGCCGCCGGGCGCACCGAGTCGGAGACCGCCTGTGGCACCGACTAGGTGACGCGAGCGACGATGGCGGCGGCCGCGAGCAGCGCGGCGACGAGCCCCCAGAACGCCAGGTCGTAGCTCGCGAGCGTCGCGGTCGTGCCGACGTACGTCGGGCCGAGCGCGCCGACGCCGATGTAGACGGTGCGCATCGCGCCGAGGTCGCCGCCCGCCGACCCGTCCGGGAACGCGTCCATCAGGTACGACTGCATCACTGGCGGGAACGCGAGCAGGCCGACCGCGAACACCGCAACCGCAGCGACCGCGACGGCGGGCGAGTCCGCGAGGACGACGCCGACGAGCGCGGTCGCACCGAGCACCAGCGCGCCGACGGTGAGCGCGCGCCGGGAGACGCTGTCCGAGAGCCAGCCCGCGGTCGGCTTGACGACCGCGCCGACGCCGAACAGCACGCCGAACGCGACCTGGCCGACCAGAGGCGCGAACGCCTTGCCGGTCTCCAGGAACGTCGGCAGGAACGCGGCGGTGGCCTGCCACGTGAACGCGTACAGGGTGTACGCGACCAGCAGCCACCGGAACCGCGAGCCGACGAGGAGGCGGCCGGCGGTCTCGCGAATCGCCAGCGACCGGGTCTCGAAGACGTAGTCCTCGCGGCTCCAGACGTGCAGCGCCAGGAGGACGACGACCACGACCGCGACGACGGGGGCGAACGCGACGCGCCACGTGGCGTACGCGAGCACGGCCGCCGCGAGCCCCGCGGACGCGACACCGCCGACGTCGCCGGAGGCGGTGTGGAGGCCGAACGCGCGCCCCTGCTTGGCGGTGTAGAGGTCCGAGACGAGCGCGCGGGCGACGGTCGGGTAGAGGCCCGCACCAGTCCCGAGGACGGCGGCGCCCGCGAGCAGGAAGGCGTAGGAGGGCGCGGCGGCGACGGCCGTGAAGCCGACGGCGCTCAGCCCGAGGCCCGAGACCAGCAGCGTCTTCCGGGAGAGCCGGTCCGAGAGCCGGCCGCTCGGGAACTGGAGGACGGCGTACAGCCCCCACAGCGTGGTGAACGCGAACCCGGCCTGCGCGTCGCTGATGCCGAGGTCGGCGCTGATGGTCGGCAGCATCGGCGAGAGCACGAGCCGGCCCGACTGGATGGCGAGCCAGCCGACCGACACCGCGACCAGCAGGCGGCCGGCGTACCCGCGCACGAGCCGTTCTTCGTCGTCCGTCTCGGACTGCGCCGTCGCTGCTGTCACTGTCTCCGTGGAGGCCACTGAGGCATTTGAGGGCGCGGAAACCGGCACGCCAGACCAGCGCGGGCAGAAACACTATCCGGCGTCTGCGTCCACTGCCGGTGTGCGCCCTCCGCTCTCGCGCCGACGGCTGCTCGCGCTCGGCGGCACGGCCGCGGCGACTGGACTGGCCGGCTGCATCGGCTCGCTGACCGGCAGCGACGACGACGTCTGTGCGCCGGGGTACGTGGAACTCGACCAGCGGCTCGACGGGTACGCCGTGGCGGACGCGCTGCGGTACGCGTCGCTGTCGCTGCCGGCGACCGTGCCTCTCGGAGGGACGGTCGAGGCCGAACTGACGAACGAGTCGTCGGAGCCGCTCGCGACGCTGGGAGAGCCGCGGTACGCGGTACAGCGGCTGGGCGACGACGGCGCGTGGCACACCACCGTCGGCGTCGCCGAGGACTACGAGTGGCCGCGCACGGAGCGCGTGCTGGCGCCCGGAGAGCGCCTGCAGTGGACGGTGACGCTCAGGCGCGGCGAGTTCCCCGGCCCCTTCGAGCGCTGCACGGCACACACGGCCGGCACGTACCGGTTCGTCTACTGGGGGTTCGGCCCCCGAGAGAACAGCACCGACGACGGGGACGGAGGGGTTGCGCTCGCCGCGCCGTTCGAAGTCGTCGAGTGAGCGCGCGGCCGTCGCTGGGAGCGCAGACGGCCGGTCAGTGCTGCTCCTCGCCGGCGAGCGCCTCCGCCTGGAGTTCGCGGTCGCGGTCGGTGTCGACGGCGATGTCGGGCACCGGCGTCGGCTGCATGTCGTCGTCGACGGCGACGAACACGAAGTACGAGTCCGTGGTCTGCTCGGTCTCGCCCGTCCGCGGGTCCTCCCGGAACGCCCGCAGCCGGACCTTGATGCTGGTCCGCCCGGTCTCGTAGACGTACGCGCGGATGACCGCGATGTCGCCCTGGGGGACGGGGCGCTCGAAGTCGAGGCTGTTGATGCGAGCGGTGACGCAGGTCGCGCCGGCGTGACGCATCGCCGCCATCGCGCCCACCTCGTCCATCCACTTCACGACGTTCCCCCCGTGCGCGGAGGCGTAGTTGTTCGTGTCGTCGGGCTGGACGCGCTCGCGGTTCTCGATGAAAGTGTCGCTGACGGAGGCCATGCCGGCCACACGGCGGCCGGCGGGAAAACGGCCCGGTCCCTACTCGCCGTTCAGTTCGATGCTCGTGACGTCGACGATGCGGTCGTCGCTCACGAGGCGTTCGGTCGCGTCCTCGGGCACGTCGGAGTCCAGATTGTAGACGGTGAGCGCCTCGCCGCCGCGGGTCTCGCGGGCGTTGAACATCCCCGCGATGTTGACGCCGGCGTCGCCGAGGACGGTGCCGATGAAGCCGATGACGCCGGGTTCGTCGCGGTTCCGGGCGACCAGCATGTGGCCGTGCGGGACGGCCTCGACGCGGAAGCCGTCGATTTCCACGAGCCGGGGGTCGTCGCCAGCGAACAGCGTGCCGGAGACGGTGAGGTCCTCGTCGCTGTTGCCGACCGTCACGGAGACCAGGCTCTGGAAGTCCTCGCTCTGGCGGTTCTTCGTCTCCGTCACCTCGATGCCGCGCTCCTCGGCGACCCGCGGCGCGTTGACGGCGTTGACCTGCCACTCCAGGCCGGCGAACGCGCCCTGCTGGGCGGCCGCGGTGACGAGTTCGACGTCTTCGCCCGCGACGTCGCCGTGGTAGCTGACGCCGACGCGCTCGACGCGGCCGTCGAAGAGGCCGGCGGCGACGGTGCCGGCGGTCTCCGCGAGGTCGACGTACGGCCGGATGCGGTCGAACGCGGACTGCTCGACGCTGGGCGCGTTCAGCGCGTTCACCACCGGGTCGCCGGCGAGCGCCGCGATTACCTGGTCGGCGGTGTCGGTCGCGACGTTCTGCTGGGCGGCCTGCGTGGACGCGCCGAGGTGCGGCGTGGTGACGACGTTGTCGGCGTCCAGTAGCGGCGAGTCGGCCGACAGCGGTTCCTCGGCGAACACGTCGAGTGCGGCGCCCGCGATGACGCCGTCCTCGGCGGCCGCGGCGAGCGCGTCCTCGTCGACGACGCCGCCGCGGGCGACGTTCACGACGTAGCCGTCCTCCATCTCGGCGAGCTCTTCCTCGCCGACGAGGCCCTCCGTCTCGTCGGTGAGCGGGACGTGGACGGTGAGGAAGTCGGCGCGCGCGACGCACTCCTCGAACTCCACGAGCTCGGCGCCGAGCTGTGCGGCGCGCTCCTCGCCGATGTAGGGGTCGTAGGCGACGAGGTCCATGCCGAGGCCGTCGAGGCGCTTGGCGACCTCCTGGCCGACGCGACCGAGGCCGACGACGCCGAGCGTCTTGCCGTTCAGCTCGGTGCCGAGGTAGTCGCCTTTCGCCCACTCGCCGGCTTTGAGGCGGGCGTGGGCCTGCGGGACCGAGCGCGCGGTGGCGAACGCGAGCGCGACCGTGTGTTCGGCGGCCGCGCGGACGTTCCCCTCGGGGGCGTTCGCGACGACGACGCCGTGGTCGGTGGCGGCGTCGATGTCGATGTTGTCGACGCCGATGCCGGCGCGCCCGACGATGACGAGGTCGGGTGCGGCCTCGAAGACGGCCTCCGTGACCTCGGTGCCGGAGCGCACGACGAGCGCGTGCGCGTCGCCGACGGCGTCGAGCAGCACGTCGCCCTCGGCGTCGTAGGCGGTGGTTACCTCGTGGCCGGCGTCCCTGAGTCGGGCGAGGCCGGCGTCCGCGATGGGGTCCGTGACGAGAACTCGCATGTGTTGGGGTCGGCGCGCTCGCCGATAAGCGTTTCCGCAGATGCACGTATTGACACGGTCCGGAACCCCCGAGAGTAGACACGGACGTGCATTAATATGGGTGTGACAGTGGGTGAGTCGTCGCGAACGTGGACGGGTCAGTCGACGAGACCGGTGACGACGCGGGCTTCGGCCTTCCGGAGGAGTTCGCCGGCCGTGCTCGTCGAGCAGTCGAGGGCGTCCGCGACGTCCGACACCGAGCCTTCTCGGGGAATCTCGTAGTAGCCGGCGGCGACGGCGGCGTCGAGGGCGGCGCGCTGGCGGTCGGTGAGCGCCGCCGGCGCGCCCCCGCGGTGGAAGTCCCGCACCGACTCGACGGTGACGTCGGCGTGTGCGGCGAGCGCGTCGACGAGCGCGGCGAGTCTGTCGTCCTCCCCGACTGCGTCGACGGTCGCGGTGCCGTCGCCGTGGAACGAGACGGGCGAGAGGAACGCGACGTCGGCGCTCGCGACGACGTCCAGGAGGTCCGGGTCGAACGCGAACCCGGACTGCCGGGTGAACGCGTAGGTGCCGCCATCGCCGGCGACGAGGCGGCGGTGCGTGACCTCGGGGACGGCGTCGAGGAGGGCGGCCGTCGTCTCGGGGTCGGCGTCGAACCACTGGAACTGCGTGGCGCTGCCGACCGGCCCCCAGACGAGGAGGTCGGCGCGCTCGACGCCGGCGCGCTCGACGAGTTCCTGGTGGAGCGCGTGGCGGCGGGCGGCCGGGTAGTCGGTGCGAAGCGAGACGCGGCGCACGCACGGGGCTCTGACCGGACACTACTTAAAACACCGGACGAGTCCGGCGTAATTCTCTCTCGCGGGCGGCGCCGAGTAGTCAGTGTGAGCGCACCGGGACAGCAGCGGCGCGCGGGGGTCGAACAGCCCAACGCCACCGACCAGCGGACCGTCCGGGTCGACGGCCACCGAGTCGCGTACGCGGCGTTCGGCGACCCCGGCGGCGAGCCGGTGGTGGCGTTCCACGGCACGCCCGGGTCGCGGCTGTTCGGGCGACTCTACGACGTCCCGGCGCGCGAACGCGGCGTCCGCCTCCTGGCGTTCGACCGGCCCGGGTACGGCGCGTCCGCGGAGTGGTCGGACTGCGACGCCGCCGTCGCGCCGCGCGTGGTGGACGCCGTGCTGGCCGACGCCGGCGTCGACGCCGCGGGCCTGCTGGCGTTCTCCGGCGGGACCGCCCCCGCGCTCGCGACGGCGGCCGGCGACCCCGAGCGGTTCGGCGACGTGACCGTCGTCTCGGGCGCCGCGCCCCCCGGCCACGTGAGCGACCAGCCGACGCCACAGCGCGTGCTCGGCGCGCTCGCCGCCCACACCCCCCGGCTGCTCGGCGGCCTGCTGCGGGCGCAGGCGTGGGCCGCCGGTCACGCCGACCCCGGCTTCGTCGCCGCGCAGTACACGACCGACGGCACCGACCACCTCCCCGCTGACGTGCTCGACGGAACGCGACGCGACTTCCTGGAAGCCCTCTCCGGTGGTGCCGGCGGCGCGGTGCGCGAGTCCGCGCAGGCGGTCCGCGAGTGGCCCGTCGACCTCCACGACGTGGCCGCGGACGTGCGCTGGCTCCACGGCCGCGAGGACGCCAACGTCCCCGTGGACGCGGCCCGGTCCGTCACAGACGCCCTCCCCCACGCGACCCTTGACGTCGTCGACACCGACCACCTCGGCGCCGTCGCCGCCACGCGGTCGCGGGTGCTGACGCGGCACGCGTAGTGCTGCCGCGTCGGCGAGCCTTTTGTCCGCCGACCGCCAACGTCGGGTATGGCGCTCGTAGCGTTCGACTTCGACGGGACGCTGGCCGACTCGGAGATGCTGGACCGAATCGCGGCTCGCGCCGGCGTCGGCGACCAGGTCGCCGAGATCACGGAGCGCGCGATGCGCGGCGAACTCTCGTACGCCGAGAGCCTGCGCGAACGCGCGAGCCTCGTCGCCGGCCTCCCCGAGGCCGACGCCGCCGAGGTGTACGGTGGCGTTCGGCTGCGGGAGGGCGCGGGAGACGTTGTCGGGTCGCTTCGGGACGCCGGCGTCACCGTCGTCGTGCTCACGGGCGGCTTCGGCCCGGGCGTCGAGGCGGCGCTCGACGCCGCGGGCGTCGAAGTCGACGACGTGGTCGCGAACCACCTCGTCGTCGCGGACGGCGAGCTCTCGGGAGCGGTCGGCGGGCCGCTCGTAGACGGGACGAAAGACGACGCGCTCGCGGCGGCCTGCGAGTCGTTCAGGGTCGACGTGAGCGACGCGATAGCCGTCGGTGACGGCGCGAACGACGTACCGATGCTGGACGCGGCCGGCTACGCGGTCGGGTTCGACCCGAAGCCCGGGGTCGACGAGCACTGTGATACGTCGGTGGCGTCGATGTCGGCGCTCGCGGAACTCCTCGGTGAGCGCGGGCTGCTGGCGTGAGAACGAGTGGCCGGCGGCGGGGGGCCGCCGGCCTGGGCACGAGTCGGTCGAGCACAGGACAGTCCCCCCGGGGGAAGGGGACTGCGGGCACACCCGGGTCGGCATAGGGCACGCGACTGGGGTCGCCACCCGGGCGTTCCCACGTAGGCCGAGCCCCCTCTTTTTTAATCGGTCGTTACCGGGCGTTGGGGACACGTTTCTGACGGGTGTTCGCAGTCGAAACCAACAGTAACCCTTACAAAGGCAACATGTCTGGGTCCTGTCGGGGAGAACTACCGTGAGCCACGCACGAGGCCGGACGAGGGGGGAGCAGGCAGCCAGCATCGGAGAGGCCGACATCCACGACGTGCTGCGGAACGACCGGCGGCGGATGGTGCTCGAACAGCTCGGGGACGCCGAGACGTCCGTGACCGCCCGGGAGCTCTCGGAGACCATCGCGGCCCGCGAGTCCGGGAGCGACCCGCCGCCGCGGGACGTCCGCCGGAGCGTCTACATCTCACTCCAGCAGACCCACCTGCCGAAGCTCGACGACCTCGACGTGGTCGACTACGACGACGCCAGCCGGGAGGTGCGGCCCGGCGCCAACGCCGCCGAGGTCGGCGTCTACATGGAGGTCGTGCCGCGCTACGGGCTGTCGTTCGCCGAGTTCCACGCCGGCCTCGGCGTGCTCGGCGCGCTGCTCGTGGTCGCGTCGACCGTCGGCGTCCCGCTGCTGTCGGCGGTGTCGCCGGCCGCGTGGGCGGTCGTCGCGTTCGCCGCTATCGCGGTCTCCGGACTACACCGGGCGTACAGCCAGCGGAGTTCGCTCGTCCACCGACTGCGGACGTAGTCACGTCGCGCCGTCCGTCACGCGGAGCGCGACGTACGGGACGACGAAGCCGAGGCAGAACCCGAGGAGGTGGGTGTAGACGTTCAGCACGTAGCCGCTGCCGGCGGCGTCCGGAGGGAACGCGACGAACGGCGCCGCGAGCACGAGGACGACGCCGGCGCCCGCGAATTCGGCGTCGCCGGCGCGCCCCGCTGCGGCCCGGAGCGACGCCCCGTCGACGCTCCGCCACAGCGACCAGCCGTAGACGGCGACGCCGACGGCCGCGATACCGACGGCCGCGAGCGGCAGCCGAGCGGTCCGCGCGGCGAGCGCGGCGAGCACGGCGACGATGCCGGCGCCCGCGAAGAACAGCAGCGGCGCGTGGTCGAGCGTGACCGCGGGCAGCAGCCGCTCGCGGGTGTACGCCGCCAGCGCCACCGGGAGGAATCCGAGGAACGCCATCGCGAGCCCGGAGAACCCGTAGCCGACGCTCGGCCGCACGAACACGGCGTTCAGTCCGGAGAGCGCGTACGGGAAGATGGCGATGACGGCGCCGAAGACGGCGAGGAAGTCGCTGCGGCGGTCCGCGGCGACGCAGTAGCAGTACGCGGGCACCACGGCGAGCGCGTACGCGGCGACGTTGCCGGCGAGGTGGGCGGCGCCGAAGTGGACGAAGTGCGATGCGTACGCGGCGGCGGCGGTGGGCGCGCGGTAGTCGAGGACGTACGCCTCCCGGGTCGCCTCGGGGAGGGCGAAGACGGCGACGAGGACGACGGGGACGGCCGCCAGCAGGGCGGCGTCCGCGACGCTCGCGTTGGCCGCGATGGACGCCCGCAGGCCGTCGGCCGGCTCCCGTGACACGACCGTCTGTTGACGCGGAGGTGACAAGAGGGTGACGGGCGGGTGGCGGTCCCGGGCCGTGGCAATCGGCGACACTCTTAGGGGCGTCGTGGGGGACCCTCCGACTATGAGCACTACCGCCGGCGACCCGCCGGTCGGTCGGTTCCTCGACCGGCTCGCAGACTTCGACGTCTCGCACACCGTGACGACGCCGGACGGCGTGGCAGACGCCGTCGCGGACGTCGCCCACGACCCGGCCGTGGGCGTCCCGCTGCCCGAGGGCCTGGGTGAGCTACCGGACGCCGTCACGACCGACCCGTCGCCCGGCGACCTGGAGGCGGCCGCGACGGGCGTCACGCAGGCCGACCTCGGGGTCGCCGACTACGGCAGTCTCGCGCTGCCCGCGACCGCCGACGGCGTCGAGCCCGTGAGCCTGTACGGCGACCAGCACGTCGCCGTCGTCGCCGCCGAGGACGTGGTCTCGGGGATGCCCGAGGCGCTGTCCGAACTCGGCGACCGGTTCCGCGCCGACGGCGACAGCGTCGTCCTCGCGACGGGCCCGAGCGCCACCGCGGACATGGGCGCGCTCGTGCAGGGCGCCCACGGTCCGAAGACCGTCCACGCGGTGGTGGTCGAGCGATGAGCTCGAAACACCGCGCGTCGAAGGCCGAGCACATCCGCCGCGTGCTGGCGACCGAGGGGGACGCCGTCGCCGAGAACACCCAGGGGTTCAACCGGGGCCGGTACGACTCCGTCGCCGACCTGGAGGACTACGAGGGGCTCAAGGAGGAGGCGCGGGCCATCAAGGAGGACGCCATCGAGCGACTCCCCGAGCTCATCGAGGAGCTGCGGGCGGCCGTCGAGGACAACGGCGGCACGCTCTACCTCGCTGACGACGCCGAGGACGCCAACGAGTACGTCCGCGAGGTGGTGGCAGACGCGGACGGCGAGCGCGTCGTCAAGTCGAAGTCGATGACCAGCGAGGAACTGGAGCTGAACGAGGCCCTCGACGGGGACGGCGTCGACGTGGTGGAGACGGACCTCGGCGAGTGGGTGCTGCAGGTCGCCGACGAGGCGCCGTCGCACATCGTCGCGCCCGCCATCCACAAGTCCCGGGAGAGCATCGCGGCGCTGTTCGACGAGCGCTTCGACCCGGACCGCGACCTGGAGACGGCCGAGGACCTGACGATGTTCGCGCGGGAGAAGCTCGGCGAACAGATTGCGGACGCCGACGTCGGCGTGACGGGCGCGAACTTCGTGACCGCGGACTCCGGGACGATGGCGCTCGTCACGAGCGAGGGCAACGCCCGGAAGACGGTGACGGCGACGGACACCCACGTCGCCGTCGCGGGCGTCGAGAAGGTGATTCCCTCGGTCGAGGACCTCCGGCCGTTCGTCGAACTCATCGGCCGGTCGGGCACCGGCCAGGACATCACCTCCTACCTCTCGCTGTTGACGCCGCCGGTCGGCTCCCCGACGCTGGACTTCCAGGCCGACGAGACCGGCAGCCCCGACGACCGCGAGTTCCACCTCGTGCTCGTGGACAACGGCCGGATGGCGATGCGCGAGGACGACGACCTCCGGGAGACGCTGTACTGCATCCGGTGTTCGGCGTGCTCGAACTCGTGTGCGAACTTCCAGCAGGTCGGCGGCCACGCGTTCGGCGGGGAGACGTACTCCGGCGGCATCGCCACCGGCTGGGAGGCCGGCGTCGAAGGCCTCGACACCGCAGCCGAGTTCAACGACCTCTGTACGGGCTGCACGCGGTGTGTGAACGCCTGCCCGGTCGGCATCGACATCCCCTGGATAAACACGGTCGTCCGCGACCGCGCGAACCGCAGCGCCCGGGGCGGCGACCTCGATTGGCTCGTCGAGGGGCTGACGCCCGACGAGGAGCCCGCGGGCGTCGACGTCCAGAAGCGCGTGTTCGGGAACTTCGAGACGCTCGCGGAGCTCGGGTCGGCGTTCGCGCCGCTGTCGAACTGGGTCGCCGGCTCGTCGGTCGCGGGCGCCGCGATGGAGCGCGTCCTCGGCATCGACGACCGCCGCGACCTCCCGACGTTCGAGCGCGAGACCCTGAAGTCGTGGGCCGACGGCCGGCCGGACGTCCGGAACCCCGACCGCGAGGTCGTGCTGTTCCCCGACCTCTACACGAACTACATGGACGTCAACCGCGGGAAGGCCGCCGTCCGCGCGCTCGAAGCGCTGGGCGCCGACGTGACCGTCGCCGACGAGTGCGCGAGCGGCCGCGCGCCGCTCTCCCAGGGGATGGTCGCCACGGCCCGCGAGAAGGCCCGTCGGGTCGCCGACGACCTCCTGCCGTACGTCGAGGCCGACAAGGACGTGGTGGTCATCGAGCCCAGCGACCACGCCATCTTCCAGCGGGAGTACGAGCGATTACTCGACGCGGACGACTACGAGGCGCTGGCGGCGAACAGCTACGAGGTCTTCGAGTACGTCTACGGGCTGCTGGAGAACGGCGCCAGCGAGACCAGCCTCGCCGCCGGCGACGGTCGCGAGGTCGCGTACCACGGCCACTGCCAGCAGCGCACGCTCGGCGTCGACACCTACACCGTCGCGGTGCTGGACCGCCTCGGCTTCGACGTCGCCACCTCCGACGTGGAGTGCTGCGGGATGGCCGGCAGCTTCGGGTACAAGCAGGAGTACTACGACGTGAGCGTCGCCGTCGGCGAGGAGCTCGCCGAGCAGTTCAGCACCGAGGAGACGGGCGACCGCGAGGTCGTCGCCAGCGGCACGTCGTGTCTCGACCAGCTCGACGACCTCCTCGACCGGCCGAGCAAACACCCGATAGAGCTGGTGGCGCCCCGGCCGCACGGGCGAGCGGAATAAGCGGGAGCGTTCTCAGAGCGCGTCGGCGAGCTTCTCGACGGGGTGGGGCGGCTCCCCGTCGACGTCCACGTCGTCGCGCTCGCCGAGCTGGGTGCGACACGACGACCCCGGCGCGGTGACGGTGTCGGCGTCGCTCTCGCTCACCTGGTCGACGAGGATGTCCCCGATGGCCTGACTCATCGAGTAGTGCTCGGCCTCGTAGCCGAAGCTCCCGGCCATGCCACAGCACGTGGAGTCGAGCGGGTCGACCTCGTAGCCGGCGCGCCGCAGGACGCCGACGGCGTGGTGGTCGCGCTGCTCGGCCTTCTGGTGGCAGTGGCCGTGGTAGGCCAGCGACTCGCCGCTCGCGTCGAAGCCCGCGCCCTCGTCCAGCCGGAAGCTGTCGAGGTACTCGCAGACGCCGTACGCGTTCGCGGCGACCGCCTCGACGTCGGCGTCCGGGACGCTCGACGCGTCACCGGCCAGCACGTCGAGGTAGTCGCTCTGGAGCATCACGGCGTCGGAGGGTTCGACGTAGACAACGTCCCAGCCGTCGCGGACGCGGGGCGCGAGCGCGTCGACGTTCTCGCGGGCCGTCTCCCGGGTGCGGTCGACGAGGCCCCGCGAGTACGCCGGCCGGCCGCTGTCGCCGACCTCGTCGGGCACCTCGACGTGGACGCCGGCGGCCTCGAGCACGCGGACCGCCGCCTTCCCCACGTCGACCTTGCTGTAGTTCGTGTACGCGTCGGGCGCGAGCAGGACCTTGCGGTCGGCGGCCGACTCGGGGACCTGGCTGCCGCCCCGGCGGTCGAACCACTTGCGGAGGGTCTCGCGCTGGAACTCGGGGAGGTCGCGCTCGGCCGCGATGCCGACGGTCTTCTCCGCGAGCGCGTCAGCGCCCGGGAGGCTGGTCGCCCAGTTCGACAGCGGGGCGAACAGCGACCCGAGTTTGAGGAGGTCCTCCGTGTGGCCGAACACGCGGTCGATGAGGCTGACGCCGTCCTCCTGGTGGTCGGCGTGCTTGACCTCGGTCTTGAGCTTCGCCATGTCGACGCCGCTCGGGCAGTCCAGCTTGCAGCCCTTGCAGCCGACACAGAGGTCCATCACCTCGCCGAGGAACTCGTCGTCGAGGGGGTCGTCGGGGAGGTTGCCGTTCATCGCCGACCGCAGCATGTTCGCGCGCCCCCGAGTGCTGAGGACCTCCTCGTTGGCGGCGCGGTAGGTCGGACACATCACGCCCCCGGTGGTCTCCTGGTAGCCCGTGCAGCCCGCACAGCCGTGGCAGAGCTCCGTCATCCCCCGAAAGCCGTTCTCGTTGTCCCAGTTCAGCGCGGGGTCGAAGCCGGCGTCGAACTCGTAGTTCGGGTCGAAGCGGAGATTCTGGGTCATGTCGGACTCGCCGGCCTCGTCGCCGCAGACCTGGCCCGGGTTCAGAATCCACTCGGGGTCGAACGTCGACTTCGTCTCCCGGAACGAGTCCCAGAGGTCGTCGCCGTAGAACTTCCTGTTCCACTGGGTGCGGGCGCGGCCGTCCCCGTGCTCGCCGGACACCGACCCGCCGTACTCCACGACCAGGTCGGTGACGCGGTCGGCGATCTCCTCCATCTTCGCGACGCCCTGCTCCTCCTTGAGGTTGAGCAGCGGCCGGATGTGGAGGACGCCGGGCCCGGCGTGGGCGTAGTACGACGCGAACGTGTCCAGTTCGTCGAGAATCTCCCGGAAGTCCTCGACGTAGTCCGCGAGGTGCTCGGCCGGGATGGCGGTGTCCTCGATGTACGGCCAGTGCTTCTCGTCGCTCGTCCGCGACAGCAGGATGGGGAGGCCGGCCTTCCGCATCTTCCAGAAGTGGGTCTGGCGCTCGTCGTCGTAGGCCTCCAGCACGTCGACGGCGTGGACGGGGTCGTCGGTCACGTCGCCGGCGCCCTCGGCGGGGTCGCCGGCCGGAGTCGCGGTCGGCAGGCGGTCGGCGACGAGGTCCGCGACCTGCTGGCGGGCCTCGGCCTCGCTGTCGCCGTAGAACTCCACGAGCAGCGTCGAGTCCGTTCCCTCGGGCAGGAGGTCGACGACGTCCCGGAACTCGTCGGTGTCCCGCGCCAGGTCGAGGAACACGTCGTCCATCACCTCGACCGCCGACGGGTCGTGTTCGAGGATGGGCGCGACGTCCCGCATCGCGTCCACCACGTCGTCGTAGGTGAGCATCGCGACCGCCGTCTCCGCGGGCACCGGCTCCAGGGACACCTCGGCCTCGGTGACGATGCCCAGGGTGCCCTCGCTGCCGGCGAGCAGTCGCGCGACGTTCACCGCGCCGCGCTCCTCGACGTCCGCGAGGAGGCGGTCGTAGTTGAACCCGGAGACGTTCCGCTTGAGGTCGGGGAAGCGCTCGCGGATCTCGTCGGCCTCCTCGTCGAGGACGCGCTGGACCTCCGCGTAGATGCGGGCCTCCAGGTCGCCGTCGGGGTCCGCGAGGTCGGCGAGGTCGTCGGTGTCCACCCAGCCGAGGGTCGTGACGGTGCCGTCGGCGAGCACGACCTCCGCGGATTCGAGGTAGCCGTCGGCCTTCTCGTAGACCAGCGAGTGCGCGCCCGTGGAGTTGTTCCCGATGGCGCCCCCGAGCACGCTCTTGTCGCCCCACGCCGGGTCGGGCGCGTACTTCAGCCCGTACTCGGCGAGTTCGCCGTTCAGTTCAGCGAGCGTGATGCCGGCCTGCGCGCGCGCCGTCTCGGACTCGGAGTCGAAGCCGACGAAACCGTCCATGTCGTGCTTGAAGTCGAGGACGACGGCTTCGTTGACCGTCTGGCCGGCGAGGCTCGTGCCGCCGCCTCGCGGCAGCACGGGAATGCCCTCGTCGGCGCAGTACTCGACGACCGCGGCGACGTCCGCGGTCGAGGTCGGGAAGACGACGCCGACGGGCAGCACCTCGTAGATGCTGGCGTCGGTCGCGTACAGCTGGCGCGTGTAGCTGTCGAAGCGCACGTCGCCGTCGACGCGCGCCCGCAGGTCCGCGAGCAGGTCGGGGCGCTCGACGCTGTCGCTGACGTAGTCGTAGTTGGCGTCCGAGTCGGCTGCCGGGTCGTCGGGGGGGATTTCGTGTGTGGCCATTGGTGTAGCGTTGGGAGTCTGTCTTGTTATTGTGTGGCGGTCGCGGCGAACGGTCCCGGAATCAGAACACGCCCGGGAACAGCACGGCGCTGAACAGCAGCCCGAGCACGCCCGCGAACAGGGCGAACACGATTGTCGGCACGATGGTCTTCCGGAGCATGTCGCCCTCGCGGCCGGTGATGCCGACGACGCCGCAGATGGCGGCGACGTTCAGCACCGAGACCATGTTCCCGATGCCGCCGCCCGTGTTCTGGAGCGCGACGACGATGGCGCGAGAGGCGCCGACCTGGGAGGCGGCCTCCAGCTGGAGGACGCTGAACAGGATGTCCGAGGACGTGTTCGAGCCAGTCATGAACGACCCGAGGGTGCCGATCCACGGCGACACCAGCGGGAGCGCCGCGCCAGCGCCCTCCGCGACAATCTGGGAGAGCGCGGTCATCATCCCGAGCACGTCGCTGGGGTTGGTCGCGGACTGAATCATCACCTGGGTCATGGAGACGGCGACGACGAGCGTGAGCGCCGCCGGCGCGATCTGGCGGAACGACTCCTTCCAGGCCTCGGCCATCTCGGAGCCGTCCATGCCGTGCAGCCAGCCGGTGAGGATGGCGACCGGGACGAACGGCATCGTCCCCGGCAGGTAGAGATACCGCAGCGACCAGTTCAGGTCCTCGTAGCCGAACACGTCGAAGCCGACCGCGTACGACTGCACGACGGAGACGATCTGCTCGCCGCCGAGCTGGAGCGTCGGCCACCGCGTCACGAGGAGGACGGCCGCGACGAGGAGATACGGCGTCCACGCCAGCAGCACGGACATCTCCTTGGTCGGCTCGTCGTTGTCGAGTTCGTCGAGGTCGAGGCCGCCCCGCCAGGTGTCCGTCCAGGACTGGCGGTCCGGGAAGTCCCAGGTGGACTCGGGGACGAGGACGCCGCGGTTCGCGAGCACGAGGCCGGCGCCGAGGGTGACGAACCCGGCGGCGATGTCGGGCAGCGCCGGCCCGATGAACCACGCGACCAGCCACTGCGTCACGCCCGTGAGCGCGCCGAGCAGCAGCGCGAACGGGGCGATTTCGAGGGCGGGACCGATAGCGCCGGTCAGCGAGCGCTCGTCCTCGCTGCCGAACCAGTAGCTCATCAGGTAGACGCCCAGCAGCCCCCAGAAGACGAACGTCAGTCCGGTGAGGACGCCGGTCCACGCGGACACCAGGTCGGTGAACTCCAGGACGGGCATGCTCTCGGGGAGCGACCCCTCGACGACGGCGCCGACGCCGCCGATGACGGGCGTGCCGGCCGCGCCGAACGGCGGGTTCGGGGCGTTGAAGTAGAGGCCGAAGACGGCCGCCGCCAGCGGCGGGAAGCCGAGGCCGATGAACAGCGGCGCGGCGAGCGCGCCGGGCGTGCCGAACCCGGCGGCGCCCTCGATGATGGTCATGAACCCGAGGCCGACCAGCAGCACCTGGACGCGCCGGTCTTCCTCGATCTGCCGGAAGTACCAGCGGATGGTCGCGATGGCGCCGCTGCCGTCGAGGTAGTTCATCAGGAGGATTGCGCCGAAGACGATGAGCACGATGCTGAACGCCTGCAGGGCGCCGTAGACGGCGGCTGCCGCCCACCACTGGGCTTCCATCCCCCAGATACCGATGCCGAGCACGGTCGCGATGAGCCAGCCGACGCCCATCGCGCGGGCGGCCGACCACCGCAGGCCCACCAGCAGTCCGAACGCGACGGCGATGGGGATGGCGGCGAGAATCGCGAGTGTGAATGTATCTGGCATGTACGTTTGGACGGTTCTCCCAATACCGGATAACAAATCGGCGGATTCCCAGTGGAGGAAAATTCTCTCGGTTGTCGCCGATACCCGGACAGTCCGTCTCCAATCTGGGGGTCAGTCGTCGCCGGTGGCGGCGACCGCCGCCTCGATTGCGGCTTCGAGGTCGGCGACCACGTCCGCGGGGTCCTCGATGCCGACCGACACCCGCACCATCTCGGGGAGGACGCCGCCCGCTCGCTGCTCGTCCTCGGTGAGCTGCTGGTGGGTGGTCGACGCCGGGTGGATGACGAGGGTCTTCGCGTCGCCGACGTTCGCCAGCAGGCTCGCCAGCTCGGTCTCCTCGGTGGTGGCCTGTGCGGCCTCGTAGCCGCCGTCGACGCCGAACGTCAGCATCCCGCCGTACCCGCCGTCGAGGTACTCGGAGGCCGCCTCGTGGGTCTCGTGGTCTTCCAGGCCTGGGTAGTTCACCCACTCGACGTCCGGGTGCTCCCGGAGGTGTTCGGCGACGAGCTGGGCGTTCTCGGAGTGTTTCTCCATGCGCAGCGGGAGCGATTCGAGCTTCTGGAGGGTCTGCCAGGCGTCGAACGGCGACTGCTGGTTCCCGAGGTCCCGCAGCCCGCGGGCGATGGCGGCGTACGTGAACGCGGCGTCGCCGAAGCGCTCGGCGAAGTTCACGCCGTGGTAGGCGGGGTTCTCTTCGGCGATTTCGGGGTAGTCCTCGGCGTGCTCGCTCCAGTCGAAGCTCCCCGCGTCGACGAGCGCGCCGCCGACGGTGGTGCCGGCGCCGTGAATCCACTTCGTGGTGGAGTGCCAGACGACGTCGGCGCCGTGCTCGATGGGGTTCGCGAGGTACGGGGTCGCGAACGTGTTGTCGACCATCAGCGGGACGCCGTGGTCGTGGGCGATGTCCGCGATTCGTTCGAGGTCGGGCGTGACGAGACTGGGGTTGCCGACCGTCTCGACGAGCACGTAGGCGGTGTCCTCGTCGATGGCTTCCTCGTAGGCCTCGTAGTCCAGCGTGTCCACGAACGTCGTCTCGACGCCGCGGCGCTCGGCGCTGTGCGTGAGGTAGGTGACGGTGCCGCCGTAGAGGTCGCTGGCCGCGACGACGTTGTCGCCCGCGCTCGCGAGGACGAACGTCGCGAGGTCGAGGGCGGCCATCCCGGAGGCGGTGGCGACGGCGCCGACGCCGCCTTCGAGGCTGGCGAGGCGCTCCTGGAGCGTCGCGACGGTCGGGTTCATCAGCCGCGAGTAGATGTAGCCCTCCTTCTCCAGGGCGAACTGGGCGGCGGCGTCCTCGCTGTCCTCGAAGACGTAGGAGGTGGTCTGGTAGATGGGCGGCGCCCGCGAGCCGGTCTCGCCGACGTCCTGGCCCGCGTGGACGCTGTTCGTGTGGAAACCGTGGTCGTCTGCCATAGAGAGACAGAGACACCCCGACGGGTAAACCACGCCGACACCTGCAGGACCTGCCGGTCTTCGGGACGACCGGCAGCCGGCGCGGCGACGCCGTCTACCCGGAGAAGAGGCTGTTGTGGACGGGCGCGTAGTCGTCCCGGTCCTCGTCGTCGCGGGTGTCCGTGACCGAGCGGCCGTCGACGCCGTCGGCGAGGAAGTCCGCCAGCGGCGGGCCGACGGACTCCGGCTCGACGAGGAAGGCGTCGTGGCCGTGGTCGGACTCGACGACGTGGTGGGCGACGTCCGCGGCGCCCTCACGGAAGGCGTCTGCGAGTTCCTCGCTCTGCTCGACGGTGAAGTGCCAGTCCCCGGTGAACGACAGCGCGAGCGCCTCGCCCGGGAACGCGGCGAGCGCGTCTGCGTCCGAGTCGTAGCCCGCGGCGAGGTCGTAGTCGTCCATCGCCCGCACGAGGTAGAGGTAGCTGTTCGCGTCGAAGCGCTCGACGAACGTCTCGGCCTGGTAGTCGAGGTACGACTCCACGTCCCGGTACGGGAAGAACGCGCCCGCCGGGTCCGTCGGAACGGCGTCGCGGCCCGCCTCCCGGCCGGCGGTCCGGCGGCCGAACTTGTCGCCCATCGAATCCTTCGAGAGGTACATCAGGTGGCCGAGCTGCCGGGCGAGCGCGAGCCCCCGAGTGGGGTGGTCGCCGCCGTAGTAGTCGCCGCCGTTCCAGTTCGGGTCGCCGCGGATGGCGCGGCGAGCGACGGCGTTCATCCCGAGACACTGGGCGTCGAGGCGGGCCGCGCTCGCGACGGCCGCGACCCGGCGGACGTCGTCGGGGAACTGGCGCGCCCAGTCGAGGGCGTTCATGCCGCCGACGCTCCCGCCGACGACGGCGTGCAGGCGACCCACCCCGAGTTCGTCCAGCAGCCGGCGCTGGCTGCGGGTCCAGTCCCCTACCGTGACGGGCGGGAAGTCGGTCCCCCAGGGCTCGCCGTCGGGCCCCTCGGCTGGCGGACCGTCCGTGCCGTAACACGACCCCGGCACGTTCGCGCAGACGACGAAGTACTCGTTCGTGTCGATGGCCTTCCCCGGACCGACCACGTCGCGCCACCAGCCGTGGCCCTGTCCGGCGGTCCCGTCGGGGCTGTCGGCGACGTGCTGGCTCCCCGTTAGGGCGTGACAGCCGAGCACAGCGTTGTCGCCCGTGAACTCGCCGTACGTCTCGTAGGCGACGGTGAGTTCGTCGACGGTCTGGCCGGCGGCGAACTCGAAGTCGGGCAGCGTCGCCGTCGGCATCAGTGCGCCCCCCGGAGCGCCCGGTCGAAGTCCGCGAGCACGTCCTCGGCGTCCTCGATGCCGACGGACACCCGGACCATGTCGGGCGCGACGCCCGCCTCGCGCTGGTCGGCCTCGTCCAGCTGGGCGTGCGTGGTGCTGGCGGGGTGGACGACGAGCGTCTTCGCGTCCCCGAGGTTCGCGAGGAACGACGCGAGGTCGACGCCCTCACAGACCGCCTTCGCCGCCTCGAAGCCGCCCTCGGGACCGAACGTGAGCACGCCGCCGAACCCCGATTCGAGGTACTCGCTGGCGGCCTCGTGCGTCGGGTGGTCCTCGCGGCCGGGGTACGAGACCCAGGCGACGTCGGGGTGGTCGGCGAGGAAGTCGGCGAGCGCCGCGGCGTTCTCGCAGTGCCGGGCGATTCGCAGCGGGAGCGTCTCGACGCCCTGGAGCGTCTGCCAGGCGTCGAAGGCGGTCTGGCCGGTGCCACAGCACCGGACGGCGCGCTGCCGGACGGCCGCCGCGAGCGCGCGGTCGCCGAAGCGCTCCGAGAAGTCCACGTCGAAGGCGGGACTGAGGCCGGAGAGCTCCGGGAAGTCGGCGTCCGGGTGGCTCCAGGGGAACGTCCCGCCGTCGACGACGACGCCGCCGAGCGTGGTGCCGGCGCCGTGCAGCCACTTCGTCGTGGACGCCCAGACGACGTCCGCGCCGTGTTCGACGGGCCGGCAGAGTTCGGGGGTGGCGAACGTGTTGTCGACGACCAGCGGGACGGCGTGGTCGTGTGCGACCTCGGCGAGCGCGGCGAGGTCGGGCGTCACGAGCGAGGGGTTCGCAATCGTCTCGACGTGGACGAACGCCGTGTCGTCGTCGACGGCGGCCGCGACGGCCGCGGGGTCGAGAGCGTCGACGGTGTGGACGTCGACGCCGCGCTTGCGCGCGATGGTGTCGAAGTACGTCGCGGTGCCGCCGTACATCTCGGCGCCCGCGACGACGGTCCGGCCCGCCTCGGCGAGCGTCGTCGTGATGGCGTCGATGGCGGCCATGCCCGTGTTCGTCGCGACGGCGCCGGTGCCGCCGTGGAGCGCTGCGAGGCGGTCCTCCAGCACCGAGACGGTGGGATTGGAGATGCGCGAGTAGACGTCGGCCTCCGAGTCGAGCGCGTAGCGCGCCGCGGCGTCGTCGGCGTCCGGGAAGACGTACGACGTGGTCTGGTGGATGGGCGGCGCGCGGGCACCCGTCTCGTCCGGGTCCTGCCCCGCGTGGACGCTGTCGGTGTGGCGCCCGCGACTCGCGTCAGTCATTGACTGCAGTAATATATCTTCTGATAGATATGCGTGACAGTTACGGCAACTGTCGCCGGGGTCCGGGGCGCGGCCAGCGACCGCGCCGGCCGTCGCGTTCCCGTCGTCGTCGCCGGCGCGCTCGCGCTCCCAGTACGCCTGCGGCCCGACCCGCGATAACGAGAGGAGGAAGACCGAACGGAACCGGTCAGTCGTCCGTGGTCGTCGCGTCGGGCGCGCCGTCCGCTGCCGGGTCGGCCGGACCCGCCTCCCCGTCCTTGTAGAACATCTTCCAGCCGGTCGCGCCCATGAACAGGAGGACGAGCGGCGACAGGTAGCCGAAGACGTAGTACGGCGCGTACTCCACGACCGGGACCTTGAGGGCGGAGTACATGAACACGCCGCCGGAGCCCCAGGGAATCAGTGCGGACGTCGTCGTCCCCGACGCCTCGACGGCCCGCGAGAGGTTCCGGCTCTCCAGGCCGTACTCGTCGTAGAGGTTCCGAAGGGTCATTCCCGGGACGACGATGGCCATGTACTGTTCGGCCGCGAGGACGTTCATCGCGAACGTCCCCGCCGCGGTCCCGACCGTGAGCCCGAACACGCTGCTGACGGCGACGCTGATGTAGTGGGCGACGGCGGCGAGCACGCCGGTCTCCTGGAGGATGCCGCCGAGCGCCAGCGCCGCGACGACGATGGACACCACCCAGATAGAGCCGCTGAGCCCGCCGCTGGCGAGCAGTTCGTTCGTCAGTTCCACGCCGGTCGCGGGCTCGGTGCCGTAGTGGACGGCGTTCCAGGCCGCCGCGAACCCGCGGCCCTGGAGCGCGAGGCTGACGCCGACGCCCGCGAAGATGCCGGCGCCCAGCGACGGGAGCGCCGGGTAGCCGGCGACCGCCAGCCCGAACGTGAGGGCGACCGGGACGAACGCGAGCGGGGAGATGGTGTACGCGCTGGAGAGCCCCTGCTGAATCTCGGCGACACGGCCGGCGGGAATCGACCCGCTGGCGTTCAGCCCGAGCACGACGAAGACGGCCAGCGACAGTGAGAACGCGACGAGCGTCCCCGGCCGCATCGCCCGGATGTGGTCCATGAGCTCCGTGTCGGTGACGGCGGCGGCGAGGTTGGTCGTGTCCGACAGCGGCGAGTTCTTGTCGCCCGTGTACGCACCCGAGAGCACCGCACCAGCCGTCATCGGTTCCGGAATGCCGAGCCCGGAGCCGATGCCGACCATCGCGACGCCGAGCGTCCCCGCGGTCGTCCACGACGACCCGATGGCGAACGAGACGACCGCCGCGAGCACGACGGTGAACGGCAGGAAGACGGTCGGCGAGAGGAACTCCAGCCCGTAGTACATCAGCGCGGGGATGGTGCCGGAGTCGATCCACGCGGCGATGAGCATGTAGATGACGAAGAGGATGAGGATGGCCTGCAGTCCGGTGAGGATGCTGCGGCCCACGCCGTCGTAGAGGTCGGCCCACGAGTACCCGAAGTAGTACCGCCCCATCAGTCCCGAGAGGACGATGCCCCACAGCAGCGGCATCTGGGGGTCGAGGTCAAGCGCGACGATGCCGACCGCGAGGAAGACGATCATCCCGACGACGGGGACGGCCGCCTCCCAGAACGACGGGCGGCGCTCCGCGGGAATCTCCTCGTAGGTCTTTGGCGTGAAATCCAGTGCCATCGTGACAGCGTGGCCCTTGGACGGACCCTCACTAAAATGCCGCGTCTGGCCGTGTTCTGTCCGTAATCTGGACGTTAGTTGAGACTTTCATTCGGGGTTTCCGGGAGAGTTGGACGGACTACCGCAGTCCGTCGCGGGCCGCGGCGACGCCTGCCTGCACGTCGACGTCGACCCCGACCTCGCGGAACGCCTCGCCGACGGTCCGAATCCCGCGCAGCACCTGCTGGCTCGTGAGCTGACCCATGTTCGACACGCGGAAGATGTCGCCGCCGAGGTGGGCCTGCCCGCCGCTGATGGAGACCCCACGGGCGTTCACCGCGTCCATGAACGCGGCCGCGTCGTCGCCGCGGGCGCCCTCCGGCAGGCGGATGGCGGTGAGTGTGTTCGAGTACTCGGCCGTCTCGTTCAGCTGGGGGAACGACTCCAGGCCCATCTCGTGGAAGCCCGCGCGGAACGCCGCGGACTGCTCGCGGTGGCGGGCGATGCGGTCCGGCATCCCCTCCTCGCGGATGCGGGCCGCGGCCTCGGCGAGCGCACGGAACAGCGGGACGGCGCTCGTGAACGGCGTCTGGTGGCTGTCGGCCTTCCGGAGGTGCCAGTCGAGGTCCTCGTAGAACGGCGCCGACTCGCCGTCGAGGTCTGGCTTCACGCCGTCCGTGACGTACATCGCGGCGAGTCCGGGCGGCGCAGCCAGCGCCTTCTGGGCGTCCGTGATGGCGACGTCGACGCCCCAGTCGTCGACGCGGAACTCGTCGCCGCCGATGCTCGTCACGCCGTCCACGACGTACCGCGCGTCGGCGTCCGCAGCCAGGTCGCCGACCGCCTCGACGGGGTTCAGGAGGCCCGTGCTCGTCTCGTTGTGGACCATCGTCACCACGTCCGTGCTCGGGCCGACGGCGTCCGCGACGGCGTCCACGTCGACGGGTTCGCCCCAGTCGAACTCCACGCGGGTGGTGTCGGCGTAGCGGTCGGCGATGCGCGCGAACCGCCGCCCGAACTTCCCGTTCACCACCGAGACGACCTCGCCACCGTCCCCGACGAGGTTCGCGACGGCGGCCTCCATCCCCATCGTCGCGGTGCCGTTCAGTATCAGGCTCGTCCCCCCGCTGGTGGTCGAGCCGCCGGACGGCGTCGAGTGCTCGAACACGTAGTCGAGATGGTCCTGGGCGCGCTCGTAGACGGCCTCGAACTCGGCGGAGCGGTGGGAGACCATCGGCTCGCTCATGGCCTCGCGTACCTCTCGGGCGACGGGCACCGGCCCCGGATTCAGGAGGAGAAAGTCCTCTCGCATACCGGACCGTCGGCGCGAGTGAGGATAAACACGGCGGGTGGTGCAACGTTCGCCGGACCCCCGGCTCGGCGGCCGGTCCCCACGCTTTACACGCAGGGAGGCTTAGCCGGGAGCATGCCCGAGGCCGACACCGGGAGCGAGGCGCCCGCGGACAACCCCTTCGTCCGCGACCCGGACACCGACTTCGCGCCCGTCGACGCCCTCGACGAGGCCGCCGCCCGCGAACAGGTCGACCAGCTGCGGGCGGCCATCCGGTACCACGACCACCGCTACTACGTCGAGAACGACCCCACCATCGGGGACCGCGCGTACGACCGGCTGTTCAGCCGGCTCCAGGAGCTGGAGGCCGAGTTCGACCTGGCGACCGAACACAGCCCCACGCAGCGCGTCGGCGCCGAACCCCTGGACGAACTCGAATCTGTCGAGCACGTCGCGCCGCTGCTCTCCCTTGACTCCAGTGGCGACGCCGACGACGTCCGGGCGTTCGCCGACCGCGTCGCCCGCGAGGCCGGCGAGGTAGAGTTCGTCTGCGAGCCGAAGTTCGACGGGCTCTCCGTCGCGGTGACGTACGTCGATGGGCGACTGGAGCAGGCCGCCACGCGGGGCGACGGCGAGACCGGCGAGGACGTCACGGAGAACGTCCGCACCATCGACAGCGTCCCGCTCAAGTTGCGGGGCGACCCGCCGGACGTCCTCGTCGTCCGCGGCGAGGTGTACATGCCCCGTGACGCGTTCACCGCGCACAACCGCGAGCGCGTCGAGCGCGGCGACGACCCGTTCGCGAACCCCCGGAACGCCGCCGCGGGGTCGCTCCGCCAGCTCGACCCGAAGGTCACCGCCGAGCGACCCCTCGACTGCTTCTTCTACGACGTCCTCGCCGCGCGGAATATCGGCGAGGGCACGGAAGACGAGTCCGCCGGCGCGGCGCCAGTAGACGACGTCGACCCGTCCCGCGGCGGCCTCGACGTCGGCCTGGACACGCACTGGGCGGAACACGAACGGCTCCCCGAGTGGGGGCTCAAGGTCGACCACGAGGCCGAACGCGTCACGGATATCGAGGCCGCGATCGACTACCGGAATCGACTGGGGGAGCGCCGCGAGGACCTGAACTACGAGATCGACGGGGTCGTCGTGAAAGTCGACGACCGAGCGACGTGTCTCGAACTCGGAACCACCGCCCGTCACTACCGGTGGGCGTACGCGTACAAGTTCCCCGCGCGCGACGAGGTGACGACCATCGAGGACGTGGTCGTGCAGGTCGGTCGGACTGGGCGTCTGACCCCCGTCGCGCTGCTCGACCCCGTCGACGTCGGCGGGGTGACGGTGTCGCGGGCGAGCCTGCACAACCGCGACGAGATAGCCGCGATGGGCGTCGGCGTCGGCGACGAGGTCAGGGTGCAGCGCGCCGGTGACGTCATCCCGTACGTCGCGGAGGTGACCGAGCAGCGCAGCGAGGGGCACTTCGCGTTCCCCGAGTCGTGTCCGCGCTGCGGGAGCGACGTGGAGTTCGACGGCCCGAACGCGTTCTGCACTGGCGGCCTGACGTGTCCCGCCCAGCTGATTCGGTCGGTGGAGTACTTCACGGACGTGCTGGACGTCGAGGGCGTCGGGGAGGAGGCCGCCGAGCAGTTCGTCGCGGCGGGCGTCGTCGAGGAGTCGGTCGCGGACCTCTACGACCGCTCGGCCGAGGAGTTCGCCGACCTGGAGGGGTGGGGCGAGACGAGCGCACGGAATCTCGTCGACGAACTGGACGCCGCCAGACACCCGCCGCTCGGGGAGTTCCTGGCGGCGCTCGGGATTCCGGAGGTCGGGCCGACCGTCGCCGACGACGTCGCCCGCGAGTTCGGCAGCCTGGACGCCGTCCTCGACGCCGACGAGGCCGACTTCGAGCGCGTCGACGGCGTCGGGAGCGTCGTCGCCGAACACCTCGCGGAGTTCCTCGCGAACGACCGCAACCGGGCCGTGGTCGCGCGCCTCCGCGACGAGTCACGACTCGGCGAACCGGCGGCCGTGGACGACGACGGCGGTGGAGACGAACTGGCGGGACTCACGTTCGTGTTCACTGGGAGTGTCGAGGACTGGACGCGCTCGGAGCTGCAGGCCCTCGTGGAGCGCCACGGCGCCAACGCGACCGGCTCGGTCTCCGGGAACACGACCTACCTGGTGGTCGGCGACAGCCCGGGTCAGTCGAAGCGCGACGCTGCCGACGCGAACGACGTCCCACAGGTCGATCCAGGAGGGTTCTTCGCGCTGCTGGCGGAGCGTGGCGTAGACGTGGAGTCGTAGACGCGTGGCTGCGTTGGTGACATGTCGCCGTAGAACAGCCGTAGCTCGTCGCTGCGTGGGTGGAAAGCGGAAGAACCGCTACTGATTCAGAAGTCCGAAATTAGACCCGAACGACGTCAGTCGCGCGCGGACCCTTCGGTGCGTCTTCGATGCTGAACTCGAGTTCCGTCCCCTCCGTGAGGTCCTCGCCGCCGACATCCTCCATGTGGAAGAACACGTCGTCGTCTGCGTCCTCGGTGGAAATGAAACCGTAACCGCCAGTCTGGTTGAAGAAGTCAACCTTACCTTCTGCCATTGCAAACGAATGTAGGTGCGATTCGGCCATAAGGGTTCCGAGAGTCGCGCTAGCACGGTCTTCTCGGCCCGACGCGACTAAAATCTAGTCGTAGAAGCCTCGGAACGCGTGGCAGTTCGTAGGAGTTGCCCAATCGACAACAACCGGCATTCGCGGCGTTCGCTCGGCAAAAGGTACCTAGGCGAACTTCCGCACGGTGATGTCCAGCGTGTCCAAATCGAGGATGGGGGCAGTAGCGACGTCGGGGTCGATGTTGACCGACTCCTGGAAGGCGGTCTGGTGCTGCCAGCAGCCCGAGTTCACGAGGCGGACGTTGTGGTGGGCGCCGACGCCGAGCTTGTGGACGTGGCCGGTGTGGAAGACGTCCGGAACGGTGTCGATGGTGAGGTAGTCCTTCTCCTCGGGCGCGATTCGGTTGCGGCCGCCGAACTTCGGGGCGACGTGGCGCTTCTTCAGGAGGAGTTCCATCGCCCTGTGGGGGTTGTCGTAGGACACCTCGTCGCTGGGGTGTTCGGCGATGACCTCGTCGATGGAGACGCCGTGGTACATCAACACGGAGACGCCCTCGATGGTGACCGTGGAGGGGTTCCCGGTGAACTGGGCGTCGTGGGCGCTCATGATGGACCGCAGTTCCTCGTCGAAGGCGGGCTGGGGCTCCGCGAGGCGGACGGCGTCGTGGTTCCCCGGAATCATCACGATCTCCATGTCGCCGGGGACGTCCTTGAGGTGTTCAGCGAACGCCTCGTACTGCTCGTAGATGTCGACGACGTCGAGTTCCTCGTCCTGGCCGGGGTAGACGCCGACGCCCTCGACCATGTCGCCCGCGACGAGGAGGTACTCGACGCTCTCGGCCTCCGGCGTGTGGAGCCAGTCGGCGAACGACTGCCAGGCGTCGACGGCGAACTCCTGGCTGCCGACGTGCACGTCAGAGATGAGCGCGGCCTGCACGTGGCGGTCGGCCGTGTTCGGGTCGTACGTGCGGGGGACCTCAGGGAAGTGGAGGTCGTCGACGAAGATGATGCCGCCGTCGTCGGCGAGCGTCCCCTCGACGGCGATGACCTCGTCCAGCAGGAGGTCGTCGACGAGACTGGCGATGTCGCGGTCTTTCATGACGAGGGCGGGGAACACGCCGTTCGTGTCCTCCAGTTCGACCAGCCAGTGGCCGCTGGCGGTCGACCGCACGTCGTTGACCACGCCGACGACCGCGGCGTCGCTGCCCCCGGGCATCGACTCCAGCGCGCTCGTCGGTCGGTGGTTCACGCGGCCCCGGAGCTGCTTCGAGAGGCGGTCGTAGCGGTCGCGGAACACCGACACGAAGTCCTTGTACTCGCCGGTCCCCGTCGACTCGCCGGTGATGTCTCCCTCGACGTCGACGCTCCGCAGGTCGGCGTTCGCGGCGCGGCCGCTCTCGCCCCGGTCACCGCCGGCCGTCTCGCGCCGCGTCGACTCGCCAGCCACCCCGGAGTTTACCCCCTTCGTTTCTGCTGGAGTGGTCGATTCAGTGACTGATTCTGCCGTCGTACTCCGTCCAGTCGAAGTAGAGGTCTGGTCGGGTGACGACTGGGCCGCTGACGAGGACGCCGACCCCGACGCGTCGTCCGTTCCCATCGGGTCGGGCGCGCTGTCGTCGGCGAGCAGTTCGCGCACGTCCTCGACGGAGAGCGTCGCTGCGTCCTCGGGCGCCGCCTCGACCACGCGGTCGACCGCCGCCACGGGGTCGTCTGCGCCCGCCAGCAGCGTCACGGCTTCGCGGTCAGCGTTGTAGCCCCGGCTCGTGAGCTCGCGGACGACGCGCACGGGCGGGGCTCGTGGCACACCCAGCCGAAGACGCGAGTCGAGCAAAAACGTGGCGGTCACGGCGTCCCGGGCCGGACGGTGTCACGAGAGGGGAACGTTGAAACGCGATAGCGCCGAACCCTCGTGCAATGACCGACGACGACGCCCCCGACCCCAGGGACGGTCCTCGAGCCGCCCTCCGGTGGTTCCGCACGACGGACCGGGTAGGCGTGCTGTTCGTCCGCGAGGCCGCCTCCAGTGCGATCGCGGTCGGTATGGTCGGGCTGTTGCTGTTCTCGGTCAGCGGCGTCTGGCCGCCGCTGGTCGCCGTCGAATCGGGCAGCATGCAGCCAAACATGCAGAAAGGCGACCTCGTGTTCGTCATGGAGGAACACCGACTCAGCCCGGAGTTCGCGACTGCCGACACGGGTGTTGTCACGTTCGCGGGCGCGCGCGAGAGCGGGAACGACTACCGGAAGTTCGGCGGGACCGGAGACGTCGTCGTCTACGAACCGTTCGGTAACGACAGAACGACGCCCGTCATCCACCGCGCCCGGTTCTGGGTGGACGACGGCGAGAACTGGTACGACCGGGCCGACCCCTCCATCGTCGACGCAGACAACTGCGACGAACTCCGGAACTGCCCGGCGCCCCACGCCGGCTTCATCACGAAAGGCGACAACGACGTGACCAACGACTACTACGACCAGGCTCGCGGCATCTCCAGTCCCGTGAAACCCGAGTGGATTCGCGGGACCGCCGAGTACCGCATCCCCTACCTCGGCTGGGTGCGGCTCACCGTCTCCGGCGCGACGGCCAGTGCCGACACCGCCTCACCCGGCGTGACGGAGCCGGCCGCCGGCCGGGACACCACTACAGCGAACACCAGTGCAGCGGTCGCCGCCAGCTGACCGGTCTGTGACCTAGTCGCGGTGGCGTGCTGACGACGAGCGCGTCCGACAGTCAGTCGGCGTACAGCGAGTAGACGATGACGGCGAACCCGATTGCCGTCAGTGCGCTCTCTGTCAACACCGCGAAGTCGCGTTCGACGTTCAGGAGGACGTCGACGCCGCCCGCGAGCAACGCTCCGAGTGTGACGAACGCGAACCCGATCGCCAGCGACCGCAGTGCCGGAGAGCTCGTGCGGAGCCACGCCTTCGCCGCGAAGTACGTGACCGCGCCGCCGAGCACCAGGGTGACTGTCTTCAGCGCGACGACGATGTAGTGTGTCATGTTTCCTTGCTCACCTCGGCCCAGAGCGTCTCGAGACGCTCGTCTTTCGACGCCGGCGGTCGCTGAATGCCGACGTCGAGGGTTCGGTCCTCGTCCAGCTCGATGACGACCTCCTCGAACGCCACCTCGTACTCGGTGGTGTGGTGGCCGTCCTGCTGGAGAACCGCGCGCTCCTCGAGGAGCGCGGCGTCCGTCAGGAGGTCCAGTTTCCGGTAGGTCGTGGACATCGGGACGCCGCTCTTCTCGGATATCTCCTTGGCTGTGAGGGGTTCGTCGAGCGCTTCGATAATGGCTCGACAGCCCTCGTCTTCCAGCGCGTCCAGGACGTCCTGGAGGTCTGGGGCCGCGTCCGAGTCAAACGGAGCACGCATCGACAGTTGCGACTACGTGAATCCCGTCGTATAACTCGTTCCATATCGGTCCCGGCTCGCCGCTAGACAGTCCGCACGTTCCCAGAGCGTGGGAACGTGCGCCGAGCAACGGGAATCGCGCTCCCGCTTTAATACGTAGTCTCGAATATGTTCAAACGAGGTGGGACCAATGTCACACAACACGCAGACGGCGACCAACACGGGATTCAGCTTCCAGGTGTCCGGCACCTGGGGCGCCTACTGGGTGGCGATGCTGCGCGTACTCACCGGCTGGTGGTTCTTCCACTCCGGTATCGGTAAGATACTCGACAGCGGGTTGAGCTACGGGTACGCCTCGGTGTACCTCGATGGAATGGGCGGAACGACCCTCGGCCCGATTGCCACGTTCCTCGCGGGCTACCCGGACATCGTGGGAGCGATGGTACCCCTGTTCGAGACGCTCATCGGCCTCGCGCTCATCGCCGGCCTACTCACTCGACTGGCCTCGTTCGGCGGCGTGATATTCATGTCGCTGTTCTGGGTCGGTAACGCCGAGTTCGGCCACGGCCTCGTGAACAGCGACCTCATGGGGATGCTGCTGTTCATCACCATGATCGTGTTCGCCGCCGGCCGGTACTACGGCCTCGACGCGTTCGTCGAGAAGCTGAGCTTCGTCCAGAACAACCCCAAGCTGAAGTACCTCCTCGGCTGACCAGGTGATTCCAATGACTGACACAATCGACAAACTGGCGATGTACCTGAGCGGCGGCCTGCTGCTGCTCGGCGTCGTCGTCTCCGGACTGATAGAAGTGCTCGCTGGCCATCCGTACGGCGCGGCCCCCCAGACCAACGAGGCCGGCGAAGTCATCGCGTCCCCGGCCATCGACCCGAACATCCGCACCGCGCTCGTCGTGGCAGCGCTGCTGGTGATGCTGCTGTACGCCATCTACAAGCTCGCGACCCCCATCGAGGAGGAGACGGGCGCCGCAGCGACTGCGTCGACGAGTGACTGAGCACCGACTCGCTGGCTGCCGGCCGGCGAACGCGAATTTCTCGGCCCACACGGGCGACGCTACGCGCGAGTAGTCACAGGTCCCCGCGTTCAGCTGCGATGTGTGACGCCGGACACCACAGCGACGCGACACTGGAGCGGAGGCTGTGGAGGCGATGACCCCCGGTCTCGAGCCGACGGTCGCCCGCTCGTCACCGGGGTCGCGCGCCGAAACCGACCGCCCGGTTCTCTCGACGCTAGTTGTCGAAGCGGGCCTGCACGAACGGCGTGACGTTCTCGATGTCGCTGAGCCGAGAGTCCGCTTCGAGGACGGCCTCCGTCTCTTCGACTGGAACGGACAGCGAGATTTCCTTCGTGCGGCCGTAGCGCCCCTTCGAGACGACGACGGCGTTCACGATGCCGAGCATGTCGAGTTCGCTGATGAGGTCGGTGACCCGGCGCTGCGTGAGAACGTCGGCGTCGAGCTCGTCGCAGAGCGTCTTGTAGATGTTGTACACTTCGCCCGTGTTCACGTTGTGGACGCCGTTGTCCTCCAGGAGGAGGATGGCGTAGAGGACGAGTTTGGACTGCGTGGGCAGCGTGCGCACGACTTCGACCACGCGGTCGAGTTCGATCTTGTCCTGGGCTCGCCGGACGTGCTCCTCGGTGACGGACTCGGACTGGTCGCGCTCGGCGAGTTCGCCCGCGGTCCGCAGTAAGTCGAGTGCGCGCCGCGCATCGCCGTGCTCCTGGGCGGCGAACGCCGCACACAGCGGGAGGACGTCCTCGGAGAGCGCGTTCGCCTTGAACGCGACCTCTGAGCGGTGCTGGAGGATGTCCCGGAGCTGGTTCGCGTCGTACGGCGGGAACACGATCTCCTCCTCGCCGAGGCTGGACTTCACCCGGGGGTCGAGGAAGTCGGTGAACTTCAGGTCGTTGCTGATGCCGATGATGGACACCCGGGAGTTGTCCAGCTCGGAGTTCATCCGAGAGAGGTTGTACAGCGTGTCGTCTCCGGACTTCTCGACGAGCTTGTCGATCTCGTCCAGCATGATGACTGCGACCCGTTCGACGTAGTCGACGGCGTCGAAGAACGTCGCGTACACGCGGTCAGTCGGCCACCCAGTCATCGGGACCTGCTCCATCTCCGCCTTCTCCTCGTGGAGGGTCTCGATGCGCTCCTCGATGTCCGCGACGGAGTCGAAACGCTCCCGGAGCTCGTCGAAGTCACTGTCCGAGTCCCCGGTGTCGTCCGATTCGTTCGTTCCGGCGAAGACGTCATCTGACCCCCCAGTTTCGAGTGCAGCCGGGTCGGCCTCGGCCTCGTCCCGGAGCGCCTCGAGTTCCTCGACTCGCGCGTCGACGAACGCGCGGTTCTGCTCGATGAAGGTGTTCGCGAGCTGCGCGAGCACCCGGTACTGGGTGTCGGTCACCTCGCAGTTGATGTACTCGACCTCACAGGGAACGTCGTACTTCTGGGAGGTCTTCTCCAGCTCCTGGCTGACGAACTTCGCGCTGGCAGTCTTCCCCGTCCCCGTCTTCCCGTAGATGAGGATGTTCGACGGCGTCTCACCGCGGAGCGCCGCGACCAGAATGGTCGCCATGTTGTTTATCTGGTCTTTCCGGTGCGGGAGCTCGTGTGGCGTGTAGGAGGGGCGGAGTACCTCCTTGTTCTCGAAGATGGGCTCGCCGCTCAGGAGGTCGTCGAACAGCCCCTCGTCGCTGTCCTCGTCGTCGAGGACGTCGTCGAGGTCGACCTCGAAGTCCCGGTCTGCCGTGCGTCGTCCGTCCGTCGGCGGTTCGTCTGACATTTCTCGATCCAACCCCTTCGTTTCGTGTGGAAACTGAACGCGGCTACAGAGCGCACAGAGAGCGGCGCTACACCGAGATTAGTCGATGGCAGACCGGCCGGCGCTCCAGTTGATGCAGATGAAACAGTGGAACCGAGGATGACTAATAAGTTTCGATGGCCGGAACTTGCGCCTTCTCGGTACAGTCGAGTGGCGACGCTGCTCGCCGAATCAGCCCATTCCGTCGTTCGTGGCAGTCGCAGTAGCGACCCAGAGCGACCAGTCGACGGTGTGGGTCGCCTGACTCGAGCCGGTCGTGCCGATTCCGACCGGCTCGGTCCGTGGCGACTCGCCGTGTCGGGGCCGCCGTTTCGAGTCGAGACGCCTGTTACCATCCGACCACGGAAGCGACGACCGGTCCAGTGGAACGGGCCTCGGCAGAGAATTCGACTACTGGAGGGGCGAGACCGGATTGGCTGTGGTCTGTTCCAGTGGAAACGGTGGGGTTGGACTGTGCGACAGGGGGCAGCCCCCCACCCCTTCGTTTCGGGTGGAACGGCCAGACAGGGTGGGGGAGGGGGCAGAACTGTCTCTAGAGATGGAGAAAGAACTAAGTCACTACTGTCGAAACAGAATCCGCAAACTAGACAGAAACAGAATTTGAGGAGGCGGGAGTGGTCTAGTTCTAGTGGAGTTCGGCTGGTCACTCCCGTCCTGCTCGTGTCCCCACCCACAGTCTCCTCGGTCTCCACTCGAAACGAAGGGGTGGGGGTTGACTGTCTTATCTCCTCTGCGACGCTCGCTGACAGTCGGCTAGCCAGTGACTCCCACGCCAGCCGCGCTCCCGACCGAACAGTCCTCCTCTCATCCACGACCTCACACTCATTTCTCCGCGCACGCACGTGACCCTCCGTTTCCACTCCACCACCTCGACGCACTCGCCACCAGGCCTACGGCCCGATCGCTCCTGTCTCTGGCCCCAGCCGGCTCCACCCGAAACCCTGCCCAGCCGGCCCGGGCTGGCTATCACCTCGCTCTTCGCTCCGGTGACGTCACAGATCACACGTCGTCTCCGACTGCGCCTGGCCGTCCACGACAGATTCCCGTACCGCCCGTCTGACGTAGGTTTAAGTTGTCTCGCCGGTAGTCTCGACGTAACCAGACCACCCCTGCGTCAAACATACAAAGGTCGGGGTGCGAATGGAATTCAAGGATGGGACTGTTCGCAGAGCTCAGAGACAGTGTATCCCGGGTCACGGCGAGTCTCTTCGCCGACGACTCGGAGCCGAAACGCATCGGGATTTACGGTCCGCCTAACGCGGGGAAGACGACCCTCGCGAACCGAATCGCGCGGGACTGGACCGGCGACGCCGTCGGACCCGAGAGCCACATCCCTCACGAGACACGGCGCGCCCGCCGCAAGGAGGACGTGGAGATCGAACGCAACGGGAAGACCGTCAATATCGACATCGTCGACACGCCCGGCGTGACGACGAAAGTCGACTACTCGGAGTTCCTCGACCACGACATGGAGAAAGACGAGGCCGTGCGTCGCTCCCGCGAGGCCACCGAGGGCGTCGCCGAGGCGATGCACTGGCTGCGCGAGGACGTCGACGGCGTCATCTACGTCCTCGACTCGACGGAGGACCCGTTCACGCAGGTGAACACGATGCTCATCGGCATCATCGAGAGCCGAGAGCTGCCGGTGCTCATCCTCGCGAACAAGACGGACCTCGAGGATTCGAACATCCAGCGCGTGTCGAACGCGTTCCCCCAGCACGAGACCATCCCGCTGTCCGCCCTGGAGGGCGAGAACATGGACGAGGTCTACGAGAAGATCGCGAAGTACTTCGGGTGACCAGAATGCCAGAGACCACTAGTGACGACGGGCCCGCCGAGGGCGTCCAGATCGACCTCATCAGCGGTGAGCGGATGACCGGGAAAACGTCGATGGAGAAGATCCGGCTCATCCTCGACGGCGTCCGGGACGGCAACATCGTCGTCTTGGAGTCCGGGCTGACGCCCGACGAGGAGTCGAAGCTCATCGAGGTGACGATGAGCGAGATCAATCCGGACGGGTTCTCCGGCATCGAGATAGAGAGCTTCCCGCAGTCGGAGGCCTCGGACACGAGCCTGCTCGGACGCTTGATGGGCAAACAGGAGACCTCGAAGCTCACCGTCATCGGGCCGGCCAACCAGATTCAGTCCCTACACAAGGACGAGACGCTCATCAGCGCGCTCATCTCCCGCAAGTAATGCCACACCAGTGCACGAACTGCGGGCACGTCTTCGACGACGGCTCCAAGGAGATGCTGTCCGGTTGTCCGGACTGCGGCGGGAACAAGTTCCAGTACCACCCCGGCAAGGTACCCGACGAGCCGTCCGAGCGAGACGAGACCCCCGAGCCGCCAGAACCCGAGGGCGGCTCCGTTTCGGGTGCGGTCGGTCGCGCCGCGAACCGCGTGCGCGACGCCGTCTCCAGCGGGCCGTCGTCTGGTGGCGACGACACCGCCGACGCGTCCGCAACCGAGTCCGTGGAGGGAGACACTCCGGCTGTCGACGCTCGCTCGGAGCCAGCCGCCGAGACCGTCGACGACGTGGCGGTCGACGCCACCGACGCACCCGAAACGGAGGGCGAAGTGGCGGCCGACGCCGCGGCGACCCCGGCGTCGGACGCAGACGCGGAGCCCGGCGTGCAGGCGTCGACAGCCGACTCCGAGGACGGTGCACAGGCCGAGGCGCGCAGCGAGGTCGTCGACATGGCGGACCTCCCGGACCGCGCGGAGGACGGACGCGTCGTGAAGGAGCCCGACGACTCCGAGAACCGGCCGGACCTCGAAGACCTCCGGCAGGAGCTCAACGACCAGTTCGAGTCCATCCGAATCGTCGCGCCCGGCCAGTACGAACTCAACCTCATGGAGCTGTACGACCGCCAGGAGTACATCATCGCGCTCCAGGAGGACGGCCAGTACGTCATCGAGGTACCGGACGCCTGGGAGGCGCCCGACCCGACGGACGCCGAGTAACACAGCAGTCGCGTCCCGCGACCGACCGAGCACACGCGAACAGTCCCACTTCTCATCCGCTCGGTCGACGCGATCGACACCGCTCGCTGGCCGGTTCTCCGTCCTCGCTTGCCGGCTGCCGAAGTTGTTTTCCGCTGTGGACCCGCCACTCGGATAGATGACCCTCCGCGACCGCGTGCAGGCCGTCCTGGCGTTGTTCCCCGCGTACCTGGCGCGCCTGGGCCTCGTCGACCGCTCGAAGGGCGAGGAGGCGTTCGACCTCGCAGTGCCGGCGATGGTCACGGGCGGCCTGCGGACGCTGCTCCGGACCGCGGACTTCCTGATGGTGAGCATCGCCGCCGGGTCGACGGCGGTCGCCGCCCTCGAGTTCGGGTTCCAGTACTACTTCATCCCGTTCGGGCTGGCGCTCGCGCTCACCTCCGGGACCATCAGCGTCGTCTCCCGGTTCAAGGGCGCGGAGGACCACGCGGCGGCGAACTTCGCCATCAAGCAGTCGCTGTGGATCTCCCTGCTCGTCTCGGTCCCCATCACGGTCGGCACCTGGGAGTACGCGGACGTCCTCGTGGGCTTGCTCGCGAACGACGCCGAGACCACTCGGCTGGGCGCCGACTACCTCCGCGTCGTGATGCTCTCGGTCGTCTTCCGGTTCTGGAGCATGACCGCCGCGCGAGCGCTCGCGGGCGCCGGCGACACCCGCACGCCGATGTACGTCCGGCTCGTCACGCTCCCGACGAACATCGCCCTGAACGCCGTGCTCATCTTCGGGCTGTGGGTGTTCCCGGAACTCGGCGTCGTCGGCGCGGCGTGGGGGACGGCCATCGCGAACACCGTCGCTGGCGTCGTCTTCTTCGCCATCCTCGTCTCCGGCCGGTGGGACGTCACCCTCGAACTCGGCGGGAAGCAGTGGGACTGGGCGGTCGCGTCCGAAATCGTCCGGGTCGCGCTCCCGCTGGCGGGCACGCGGCTCTCGCGGACGCTCGGGCGGTTCCCGTTCCTGTTCGTGCTGGGGCTGTTCGGGCCCGCCGTGGTCGCCGCGTACGCAATCGGCCGACGCGTCATGCTGCTCGCGCTGATGCCGGCCTGGGGGTACTCGACCGCCTCGTCGACGCTCGTCGGCCAGCGCCTCGGCGCAGACGACCCCGACGAGGCCGCCGAGTACGGCTGGCAGACGCTGCGCATCGCGCTCGTCACGCAGCTCATCATCGGCGCCGCGCTGTTCCTGGCGGCGACCCCGGTCGCGCGAGCGTTCGACGCCGGCGACCTCGACCTCACCGTGACGTTCATCAGGGTGTTCGGGCTGAGCGTCGCCGGCTTCTCGGTCGCGCGCACGCTCCGCGGCGGGCTCCGCGGCGCCGGCGACACCCGCTGGCCGCTGTACGGCGGCCTCCTCGGAACGTACGTCGTCCGGCTGCCGCTGGCGTTCCTCGCGTTGCCGGTCGGCCGGGTCATCGCCGCCGGCCCGTGGGCCGTCGACCTCACGCTCCAGTCGTTCTCCCTCGGTCCGGTGACGGTCCCGACCGTCGCACTGGGCGTGCTCACGATTCCCGGCGTGTCGTTCGCGCCCGGCATGGGCTGGGGGCTGGCCGCCATCTTCGTGGCCATCCTCGGCGACATGTACACGCGCGCCGCCGTCAACCTCGTTCGCTTCCGGTCGGGCGCGTGGCGGGCGTACGGCCGACCGACGACCGCCGATTGAGCAGCGGCGCGTCGCGGCCGCGGGCCGACGAACCGTCTCGCTCGCGGCGAACGCCACGGGTCTCGCTCGCGGCGAACGCCACGGATTTAAGGGACGCGAGGCGAATCCTCGCACATGAGCACGTCTACGAAACTCGTCGCCGCGACGGTCGCCATCGCCGCCGTACTGTCGGTCGCCGTGATGCTCCAGGTCGGGTGATGTTCTCCGAGCGCGAGCTCGACGGGGAACTCGCGGCGGTCCGGGACGCGTACGCGCCGGGCGCCGTGGTCCTCGACTGCGAGCGCGACTTCGAGACGCTGTCCCCGGAGCACCGTGAAGACCTCCTGTTACTCGTCGACGACCTGACCCCCCACGAGTACGACGACGCCTGGCTCCCCGAGGACAGCCCGGAGCTGCTCCGCCAGCTCGCCACCACGGAGTTCGTCGTCGGGATGCCGGGCGACGGCGCGGTCGCCTGGACCACGCAGACCGACCCGCCGCTCGTGTTCGTGAAAGCCCGCATCGAGGGCACGCCGACTGACTTCGCGGACTTCCTCGTCGCCGAAGCGCTCGTCGAGGCGGGTCTCGGGCTCCCCGAGCGGTTCCTCGAGTTCTTCGAGGCCGCGTACCCCGAGTTCGCGGCGGCCGTCGACGGCGGCCCCGCGGCCGCCTACCAGCTCGGTGCCGCCGTCGCGACGGCGTTCCGCGGGCTCCACACGCGGGCGGAGTTCGAGACCTGGGACGCCGACTTCCCGCGGCTGTACGACGCCTGGGTCGACGCCGGCGAACGCATCGAACCCCGGCTGGACGGACTCTCCGGCGAACTCGCGCACGGCGAGACGTCGTTCTCCGACGCCGCCGAACTCGCCTGCAGCGCCGTCAAGCACGAGGGAGACCTCCCAGCGCCGTTCGCCGCACTGGACTCGCCGGCGTTCCGCCGCCACGGCGCGGCGTACGCGGTGACGTGGGCGCAGAAAGTGTTCGACGCGGAGTGAGCAGCAGACGCGCGTTTCTCAGTCGTCGCTGACCGCGACGCCGCCGTCCTCGTCGAGTTCGATGACGATGTCGCTGGCGTCGCGGTACCCCGCGAGCGCGTCCTCGTCGTGGACCTCCTCGGAGACGTGGACGAGCGCGACGGCGTCGTGGCGGTCGAGCAGTCCCTTGAGTCGCTGCAGGGCGTCCAGCGCCTGGTCCTCGTCGGCGTAGTACGCGAGTTCGGTCAGCGAGTCGAAGCTGACCCGGCGCTTCCCGGGGTTGTCGGTGAGGAACTGGTCGACGGCCGAGAGGATGCCGTCGACGTCCTCCGGCCGAGAGACGTAGTGGATGTGGCTGGCGCCCCGTCGGGAGTAGCCGCGTTCGACCGAGAGCGTGTCCAGAATCTCGGCGCTGTCCTCGTCGACGTCGTAGTACTCCAGTTTCTGCGTGACCTCGCGGGCGGTGGTGCGCGTGGAGACGACCAGGAAGTGGTCGGTGTCCGTCTTCAAAAAGTCGGTGTCCATGCGGTCGGTCTCTCCCGTAGAGGGGTGTACGAGGAGGACGACGGTACCGCCCGGCACGGAGTCGGGCGCACCGTCGATGGCGAGGTCGTAGTCCATACCCGGGCGAAGCGCGCCCGTCGTCTTAACACTGCGGGTGGTCGCGTGAACGCCCGGTGGTTCGGGGGGCTGTCACGCTCGCCGGTCAGAGCAGGCTGTCCGCGGTCGCCGCGCCGACGACGCTGAAGATGGCGCCGACCGACGCCGCTTTCGCCGTCAGCGGTGCGACCACTGCCACGTCCGTCCCGAGGTCGAGTTGGGTGGCGAACGTCGTCGGTGCGGTGAGCGCCAGCGAGAGCACGACCACCGACCCGAACGAGACGGCCATCAGGGAGATGAACCGCACCGGCACTCCCGCGACCTCGGCTTCCCGGTCCGGGTCCCGGTCGTCGTCGGCCTTGTACAGCGCGCCGTACCCGATTATCGCGACCATCAGCACCGTCGCGACGGCGTGGTAGTACTGCATCCGGCTGGCGAGCAGCCACACTTCCTCCGTGACGACGAACGGCCCCGCGAGCACGAACCCGCCGACGACCTGCTGGGCGGTGTCCGCGTACGCGTACCGCTTCCGGCCTCTGGCCATGCTCGTGGTGTCCGTGGGGGCTCGGTTAAGTCCTACCGGCTTCCGCTTTCCGACCGAGCGCCGCCGCGGCCGCGGGACTCCGGTGGCATTTTGCCGGCTCCGGTCGACGAGTCGGCCATGAGCGTCCGCGAGGAGTTCGACGAGTGGGCGGCGTCGGGCCGCGACAAGGGGATGGAGGACCGCCACTGGCACACCGCGAAACACGTGCTCGCGCGGATGCCCGTCGAGGACGACGACTTCGTCCTCGACCTCGGGACGGGCAGCGGGTACGCGCTGCGCGCCCTCCGCGAGCGCGGCGTCGCCCGAGGGTACGGTCTGGACGGCGCGCCCGAGATGGCGCGGAACGCTCGGAGCTACACCGAGGACGACGACGTTGGGTACGTCGTCGGTGACTTCGGGAGTCTGCCGTTCGCAGACGACTCGGTCGACCACGTCTTCACGATGGAGGCGTTCTACTACGCCGGCGACCCACACCACACGCTCGAAGAGGTCCGGCGCGTGCTGAAGCCGGGCGGGACCTTCTACTGCGCGGTGAACTACTACGAGGAGAACGTCCACAGCCACGGCTGGCAGGAGTCGATTAGCGTGGAGATGACGCGCTGGGACCGCGGCGAGTACCGGGCGGCGTTCCGGGACGCCGGCCTGCACGTCGCCGAGCAGGACAACATCCCGGACCGGGAGACGGAGATTCCGGCCGCGAGCGATTTCCCCCACGAGGGCTTCGAGACGCGGGAGGACATGGTCGAGCGCTACCGGACCTACGGGACGCTGCTGACGGTCGGCGTCGCGCCCTGAACGCCCCGATTCGAGCGACTCCCGTCCGTCTCATTCCGTCCCGTTCCAGATCACGAGCCGGTCGTCGCTGGAGACTTCGACGTCAACCATACTCTCCGGGTCCACGTCCGCGCCGAAGGTCGCGCTCGCGTGGCGCTCCGTCTGGTGGTTGAACGCGCGAACGGTCCAGACCACTGGCTCGTCGGTGAGCGAGTCGACGGGTATGGCTGTCCTCGTCCCGGTGTCGGCGTCCGGGGCGTGTGCGGGCAGCGAGAACTGCCGCCAGTACGCGACGTCGCCGCTGCGCTCGAACACGACCGAGACGGTCCGCGGCTCTGGGTAGTTGTTCGAGACGAACGCTGCGGTAATCTCCGTCCCGGTCCGGCCGCCGTCGGGTTCGAGGCGACCGCAGCCGGACGCGCCGGCGAGCGCGGCGACCGAGGCGGCGACGGCGCGCCGCCGCGTGAGGCGAGTCACTCTCTGAAGTTCCGCGCCGCCGAAAAAGTGTCTTTCGCCAGACTAGACGGCGTGGGGCTACTCGGACGCGGTCGAATCTACGCGCCGTTGCCGCCGGTAATCACGTCTGCGTCGCTCGGTTCGAACGACACCGTCGCGGGTCCGGGGTCGGGCGCGTCGGTAGTCTTGACGAGCAATTGGGTGCCGTGCCAGTCGCAGTACACTTTGTAGGCGTCCCCGAGGAACTCCGCGCGTTCGACGGTGACGGCGAGTTCGTTTCCACCCGAACCGAAGGACAGCGACTCCGGTCGGAGTCCGATAGCGACGGTACCGGTGGCCGCTTCGGCCACCTCGAAGGACGCCGACCCGACCGACACTGAAGACCCCTTCGTTTCGAGTGGAGACGCGGTCCCGTCGAGGACGTTGTTGTCGCCGACGAACTCCGCGACGAACCGGGAGGCGGGCTCCCGGTACACTTCCTCGGGCGTCCCGACCTGCTCGACGCGGCCCGAGTTCATCACGGCGACGCGGTCCGATATCGAGAGCGCCTCCTCCTGGTCGTGCGTGACGTAGATTGTCGTGATGTCGAGTTCGCGCTGAATCTCTCTGACCTTCCCGCGCAGGCGCTCGCGGAGCCGGGCGTCCAGCGCGCTCATCGGCTCGTCCAGCAACAGGACGCTCGGCCCCGGCGCGAGCGCGCGAGCCAGCGCGACGCGCTGCTGCTGGCCCCCGGAGAGCGCCGACGGCTCCCGGTCCGCCATCCCCGGCAGGTCGACGAGCTCCAGGAGTTCGGCCACGCGCTCGTCGGTCGAGACGCCGCCGGGCGGGTCCCGGAAGCGCAGGCCGTAGGCGACGTTCTCGCCGACGGTCATGTGCGGGAACAGCGCGTAGCTCTGGAACACGATGCCGACGTCGCGGTCCTCCGGGGGGACGCCCGCGACCGACTCGCCGCCGAAGCGGACGTCGCCCGCGTCGGGCTCCTCGAACCCCGCGACGAGCCGGAGCGTCGTCGTCTTCCCGCAGCCCGACGGCCCGACGAGCGTGAAGAACTCGCCGTCCGCGACGCGCACGGAGACGTCGTCGACGGCTCTCGTCGGGCCGAACTCGCGGACGAGCCCGTCCAGGTCGACGCTGGTCACGCTCGCATCCCCCTCCGGTGGACGTCAGTCATGGCCTGTACCGCCCCCCGACGCGGTCGATGACCACGAAGCTGGCGGCTGTCACCGCCAGCAGCACCGTCCCCATCGCGGCCGCCGGCCCCGTGCTCGGGCCGGCCGCGCGGTCGACGAGGAACCGCTTGAGCGCGACGGGCATCGTGTAGACGTTCCCGTCGGCGAGGATGACCGTCGAGTCGAACTCGCCGATGCTGATGGCGAACGCGAACGCCGCGCCCGCGAGGACGCCCGGCCACACGAGCGGGAGTTCGATATCCCAGAGCGCGCGACCGCGGCTCGCGCCGAGCGCGCGAGCGGACTCCACGAGCCGGCTGTCGACGGCCGACAGCATCGGCGCGACGTTCCGCACGACGAACGGGTAGCCGGCGACGGCGTGCGCGAACACCACCACGATTGGGCCGACGAGGCTCACCCGGTAGCTCCCGACGTCCACGCCGAACACGAGCGAGCGCAGCAGTCCGAACCCGACGACGATGCCGGAGACGGCGATGGGCGCCATCAGGACGGCGTCGACGACCTTCCGGCCGTGGCCGCCTCTGGCGGAGAACGCTCCCACGACCACGCCCATCGGGAGCGCGACGACGAGCGCGGCGATGCCGAACTGGATTGAGTAGCGGACGGCCGTCGCGGGCTGCGTGCGGCCGCCGGCCTGCCGTTCGGCGAGGAACTGCCACCACCGCAGCGTCGGGTCCTCGAGGCCGCCGACGCTCGCCAGCACCATCGACGCCAGCGGCGCGACGAAGACGACGGCGACCAGCAGCCCGTAGACGGCGATGCCCGACCGGACGAGCCACTCCCGGAGCCCGGCGGCGTCGAACAGGCGGTGCCGGTCGAGCGGATTGGCGGTGCCTTCCGCGGACTGGCTGCCCTCGTACCGGAGGTAGACGTACGTGAGCGCCAGCGAGATGAGGGTCTCCAGGGTCGCGAGCCCGGCGGCGGTGGCGTAGTCGAGCTGGTTGATGCGGGCGAACAGCCACACCTCGACGGTCGCGAGCTGGAGGCCGCCGAGCGCCAGCACGATGGGAAACGACATGAACGTGAACACGAACGTGAGCAGCGCGCTCGCCGCCAGCGCCGGCAGCAACTGGGGCGCGACGACGTCCCGGAACGCCCGCAGCGGACTCGCGCCCAGCGACCGCGCGGTCTCGACGGCGCTGGCGTCGACGTTCTCCCAGGCCGTCGTCACCATGCGCGTGACGAGCGGGGCGTTGTAGAAGGCGTGCGCGAGCACGACGACCTCCAGCGTGTAGAGGAACTGCACGCGGCCGAGGCCCAGGCTCGCCAGCACGTCGTTGACGGTGCCGAACTGGCCGAACGTCGCGACGAACCCGACGACGACCATGATGGAGGGCAAGACAAACGGCAGGATGGTCAGCGACTGGAGCGTGCGTCGACCCGGGAACTCGAAGCGGGCGAGCACGTACGCGCCCGGGAGTCCGAGCGCGACGCTCGCGACCGTCGACAGCGCGGCCTGGTAGGCCGTGAACCCGAACAGCCCCTTCCGGAATCCCGGGTGGACGACGCGGACCTCGGGCAGCAGGCCGGTCCAGCCGGCCGCGACGCGCACGTCGGCGAGCCACGCCGCGACGTCGCCGGGAACGCGCAGGGGGTGGGCGAAGACGCCGTGGGCGGCCCCCATGTAGAACTCCGAGGTGAGAACCCCCCAGACGGGGTTCTCGGGGCCCAGGGCTTCCACAAACACCGTGCCGACGGGGTAGTAGAACACCGCCAGCAGGACGGCGAGCGTGCCGGCGCCCGCCAGCGGGAGCGCGAACCGGTCTGCCGCCCGCGAGAGCCGGCCGGCCACGGTAGTCCGCTGACTCCCCGCCACTAGTTCGTCGCGACCTGGCGGGCCCACGCCTCCGTCCACGCGTCGACGTTCCCCGCGAGTTCGTCGTACGTGAACGTCACGGGCTCCGGCGGCTCGTAGGCGTACTGCCCGTACTCCTCGGGGAGTTCCGCGGTCGTCGTCGCGGGGAACTGGACGTTGTTCACGGCGACGTTCCGCTGGGCCTCGTCGGTGAGCATGAACTCCACGAACTCCGCGGCGAGGTCGGGGTTGTCGGCGTCGGCGAACCGGGCGACCGCCTCGGGGTTCGCGTACCCCTGGTCGTTCAGGAAGCCGACCTGGTGGCGGGGGAGCTGGTCCTCGCCGTTGTAGTACACTTGGTCGGTGGAGTACGAGACGACCATCGGCCGCTCGCCGTTCAGGAACGCGTCGTAGGAGGGCTGCCAGTCGTCGAGGACGCGCACGTCGTTCCCGACGAGGCGCTCCCAGTAGTCGAGGTAGTTCTCGGGGCCGTACTCGTGGATAGTCCACAGCAGGAACGCCCGGCCGGGGTCGCTGGACTGGGCGTTCTGGGCGAGCAGCGCGCCCTCGTACTCGTCGCTGGTCAGCGCCTCGAACGTCTGGGGCTCGTCGACGGTCGTGCTGTCGTAGACGAGCGAGATGTAGCCCGTGTCGTAGGGGAGCGCGCGGTCCTCGGGGTCGATGCGGAGGTCGTCCTTGATGGTGTCGCTGCCCGCGACCTCGCCGGCCAGCTCGTCGAACAGCGCGGTGTCCGCCAGCGCGTCGTCGACGCGCACGAGCTCGCCGGTGTTGATGCCGACGAAGAGGTCGGCGTCGATGGCGGCGCCCTCGCGCTTGCGTTCGACGAACTCGTTGACGCCGTTGCTCGGGGCGGTGAACTCGACGGTCGTGTCGTGGTCGGCCTCCCAGGCGTCTTTCAGCCACTGGCCGGCGGTGCCGTCGTCGCCGAAGAACGAGTCGTAGGTCGCGACCCGCAGCGGCCCCGCGTCGGCGCTGGTGGTCTTTGTGGTCGTCCCGGACCGGGTCGCCGTCCCGCTCTCGGTTCCGGTGGCGGACGTGGTCGCGTCGCCGTCACCGGTGTTCTCGACCTGGAGACAGCCCGCAGCGGCGACGCCCGCCACTCCGACGCCCACCGTCCGGAGGTAGTCGCGGCGCTTCATTACCCGGTCGTATCAGTGGGTTTTGGATAAACCCGTCGCTCCCACAGTGAGCGAACGCTTTTCACCCTGCCGTCGGTACTGCCGGCAGTGCCACCCGCTCGAACCACCGGTCTCGCCGTCCTCCTCGTCGCTCTCGCCGGGCTCTCGACGCTCGTCCTCGGCGCCGTCGTCGGCACCGTCTTCTTCGCCGGCACCGTCGCGTACCTCCTCATCCCCGCCACCAGGCGCGTCGAACGACTCGGCATCTCCCGGTGGGTCGCCAGCGCGCTCACCGCTGTCGTCGTCTCACTCGTCGCCGTCGTCCCGCTCGGCCTCGCCGCTTCGGCGGCCAGCGGCCGCATCGCCGAGGCCATCGACGCCCTCGAAGCACTCCCCGAGATGTACCCCGTCAGCGCGTACGGCTACGAGTACGTCTTCGACGTCAGTCTCGCCATCGACACCGTCACCACGTACGGCACCGACTTCGCTGTCGACCTCGCGGGCGAACTCCCAGTCCTCGCGCTGAAGCTCACGCTGTTCGGCGTGCTCGTCTTCGGCCTGCTCGTCGCCCACCAGGACGCCGAGCGCGCGCTGCTCGCCGTCGTCCCGCCGACGTACCGGGACGTCGCCGCCGCGCTCGGCCACCGCGCCCGCGCCACCCTCTACGCCATCTACGTCCTGCAGGCCGCCACCGCCGTCGCCACCACCGTCCTCGCGGTCCCGGTCTTCTACATCTTCGGCGTCCCCTACCCGCTCACGCTCTCCGTGGCCGCGGGCGTCCTCCAGTTCGTCCCCATCGTCGGCCCCTCCATCGTCGTCGCCGGCGTCGCTCTCTACTGGACGGCGACCGGCGCCGCCAACACGGCCCTCGTCTTCCTGTTCGTCGCGGGCGTGCTCGTCGCGTGGCTCCCGGACGTGCTCGTGCGACCCCGGCTCTCCCGGGAGACCGCCGACCTCCCCGGCAGCCTCTACTTCATCGGGTTCACGGGCGGCCTGCTCACTGTCGGCCCCGTCGGCGTCATCGCGGGGCCGCTGGTCGTCGCGCTCACCACCGAGGCGGCGTCGCTGCTCGCCGAGGAGCGCGGCGGCGTCCAGACCACGCTCACGAACGGAGATTACGAGACTCGCAGGGGTGACGGGGGCGACGCGAGTCCGACCGGCTCCTCGGCTTCTCCCGACGAGTCGCTAGACGACCCTGTGAGCGACCCGGCCGACGACGGCTCCGACCTCACAGGGAACTCCTCGTAGCGCCCCAGCCGCAGTCACGCCGACTCGACCGGGCGGCCGTCGCCCTCCCACTCGGTGAGGCTGCCCTCGTAGAACGCCACGTCCGGGAACCCCAGCCAGCCCAGCACGGCGAACGTGTGGCTGATGCGGCGGGCGGTGTTGCAGTACAGCACGACCCGCTTCTCGCGGGTGACGCCGCGGTCGGCCAGCAGCTCCTCGACGTCCGCCCGGGGCTTCAGGCGCCGCGTGTCGTCGTCGACGGCCTCCTTCCAGTCGAGGTTCACCGCGCCGGGGATGTGGCCCTCATCGAACTCCCAGGGCTCCCGGGTGTCCACGACGACGGCGTCGTCGGCCTCGGCGGCCGCCGCGACGGCGTCCGCGTCGACGAACACGTCGCCGTCGGTGTCGCCCGCCTCGTAGTCCGTCGGCGTCACGTCCGGCGCCTCGCTGCTGGCTTCGTGGTCGCGAACCCACGCGCTGTAGTCGCCGTCCAGCAGCCGGACGTCGCCGTGGCCGTAGTACAGCGCCGTCACGAGGAACCGCGCGGCGAACACGCCGTGCGTGTCGTCGTAGGCGACGACGGTGTCGCCGGACTCGACGCCGGCCTCGGAGAGGAGCGACTCCCACGCCTCGCGGGTCGGCAGCATCCCCTCGGGGCCGCCCTCGCTGCGGAACGAGTCGAACGGGACGCTCACGGCGCCCGGGACGTGTCCGATGCCGTCGTACTCCCAGGCGTCCCGGACGTCCACGATTCGCACCGAATCGAGGTGCGCGGCGAGCCAGTCCGCCGACACCACCCAGTCGTCGGTCATTGTCGTGGGTTCGCGCTCGCCGCCCTTAGCACTCCGGCCATCGGAACGCCCTGCCACGCTCGCCCCGCACCCAACCGAGATAGCGGCAAATTGTTCTCGTTCCGGGGTGGCCGTGTCCGCCTCCGGACCGGTCAGGTCGCCGGCCGCGGCGAACGGTGCCGCGAGCCGACACGAACGGGGGAACTCGCCAGGGGACCGAGAGTTATGTGGCTGGCTGCCGAGGACACGAGTATGGCAGACTACGCCAACGACGTACTCGTCACCGCCGACTGGGTCGAGGACAACCTCGACCAGTTCCAGAGCGACGACCCCGGCCACCGACTCGTCGAAGTCGACGTCGACACCGAGGCCTACGAGGACTCCCACGCCCCCGGCGCCATCGGGTTCAACTGGGAGACCCAGCTCCAGGACCAGACCCAGCGGGACATCCTCGACAAGGACGACTTCGAGGACCTCCTGGGCAGCCACGGCATCACCGAGGACTCCACGGTCGTCCTCTACGGGGACAACTCGAACTGGTTCGCGGCCTACACCTACTGGCAGTTCAAGTACTACGGCCACGAGGACGTGAAGCTCCTCGACGGCGGCCGCGACTACTGGGTCGACAACGACTACCCGACCACCGACGAGGTGCCCGAGTTCTCCGCCGTCGACTACGACGCCCGCGGTCCCTTCGAGGGCATCCGCGCGTACCGCGACGACGTCGAGCACGCCGTCGACAAGGGCCTGCCGCTCGTCGACGTGCGCTCGCCCGAGGAGTTCAGCGGCGAGATTCTCGCGCCGCCGGGCCTCCAGGAGACCGCCCAGCGCGGCGGCCACATCCCGGGCGCCAGCAACATCTCGTGGGCGGCCACCGTCAACAGCGACGGGACGTTCAAGTCCGCCGACGAGCTCGAAGAGCTCTACGGCACCGAGGGCATCGACGGCGACGAGACCACCGTCGCGTACTGCCGCATCGGCGAGCGCTCCTCCATCGCGTGGTTCGCGCTCCACGAACTGCTCGGCTACGACAACACCGTCAACTACGACGGCTCGTGGACCGAGTGGGGCAACCTCGTTGGCGCACCCGTGGAGACGGGCGAGGGCGAGTGAGGGACGAGCGAACCCTCGAAGTGGAGCGGGGAGCGAAGCGACCCGCGTAACCGGCAGCGGCGAGTAACGCCGTCGGCACACCGACTCGTTTCTTCGACGCCAGCATACAAGCCGCCAGCGCCCCACACTCGTCGTATGGACGCCAGCGAACTCCACGACTCGGTCCGCGAGGACAACGACACCGCGCTCTCACGGCTGGGCTCCTCGAAGTCACTGTACGCCGCGACGGGCGGCGAGATGGAGCCCGGGCCGGTCCTCGAATCGGCCGCCGACGCCGAACACGCGGCAGCGGAGACGTTCCGGGCGTGGGCCGACAGCGAGGACGACTCGGACGCAGCCGAGGCCTTCGAGACGACCGCCGCCGAGGAGCGCGACCACTACGACGCCGTCCTCGGAGAACTGGACGACCACGAACCGAGCGGTGACCCCAGCGCGATGCAGCGGTCGCTCCGCAGTCTCGACTCGACCGTCGAGCGCGCCGGCGGCCTGCTCGGCCGCGTGCTCGCCACGGAGAAGTCCAAGGAACAGCTCACGGGCTTCTTCGTCGGGCAGGCAGACCCCCAGACCGCACAGCTGTTCCGCGACCTGAAGGGGGACCTCGACGACCAGCGCGACCGCGCGCTCTCCCTCCTCGACTCGGTCTGTGCGGACGACGCCGACTGGGACGCCGCGAAGGCAGCCGCAGACGCCGCCATCCAGGACGCCTACGACGAGTACACCGAACAACTGGAATCGATGGGCGTGAACCCGAAGCCGGTCTGCTGACCGCTCCGCCGTCAAGCTACTCTCGGTCGGCGACGCGGAGCCCGAGACCGAGTACAGCGAGCGCTGCGAGCGCCGCGAGGACGCCGAAACCGGGGGATTCGCCGCCCGACGCGCCGTCACTGTCGACCCCCTCGACTCCGGTCGTCGGTGTCTCGGTGGCCGCGGTCGTGGTCGACTCGGTCGCGGCCGCGGTGCCGGTGGTCGCCGCCTCGCGCTCGCCGGTCGGCTCGGGGGGCTCGTCGGTCGCGGCGTGGTCGCCGTCACTATCACCGTCGGCCGCCGACGACGGCAGGGTGTAGAGCCCGGGGTCGTCGGGCAGCCGCGGGAGCGCGTCGGACTGCACGTACTCGTCGAGCCAGCCGTCCAGCGAGGTGCCCGCGACCGCGGCGACGGCCGCCCGGAAGTCGGCGTACCTCACCTCGCCGTCGTGCTCGTTCAGCCGACCCAGGACGTCCTGCAGCGTTCGCTCCCCGTCGGTCTCCTGGCGGAGTTTCGCGTCGAGTGCGGCCGCGACGCGCTCCCCGTGGTGGTACTCCAGGTCGGCGCTCGACCACGTGTGTCGGTCCGCGAGCGTCCCGGTCTCGCCCCCGTCGTCGGCCAGGTCGGTCCGGAACGACTCGTAGGACTGCAGCCCCCGCTCGTACTGGAGCAGCTCCCGGTAGTAGTTCGCGGAGCCCTCGTCGAACCACGCCACGGCGTCCCCCGCGCGGTACGCCTGTCGGGTGTGGACGTACTCGTGGACGAGCGTCCCCGCGCCGTCCAGGCTGTCCTGGTGGACCCAGAAGCTGCTCGGACCCTGGTAGTAGCCGCCGCTCCGCAGGGGGTCGGGGCCGACGTAGACGGTCACGCGGTCGTCGACGCCGCCGAACCGGAAGGCGTCACGGGCCGCTGCGAGCACCGCGAACGTCTCGTTCCGCGACGCCTCGGGCGACGCGGCCGCCGGGACGACGAGCGTGGCCGTCTGGTCGCCGACGGTCCGCGAGTCGGTCTCGTACTCCCCGAGGAACCCCACGCCCGCCGAGACGTGGCCGGGGCCGGTCGCCTCGAACTCGCTCCGGAACCGGGGGTCGTCCCGCCACGAGTACACCCACTCGCCGGCCTCGTCGCTGTAGTACGCGCTGTCGAATCCCTCCGTGGACCGCAGCAGCGCCCAGTCGCCCGTGTCTGCGAAGTCCAGGCCGTCGAAGGCGCCGCTCGTCCGGTTCACGGGGACCGTCACGGTCAGGGCCGGGCTGTCGGTGTCGCCGTCCCACTCGTAGGCCCAGTCGTCGTACCGCGTCTCCGCCTCGAAGCCGTCGCGCTCCACGACGGTGGCGTTCTCGGGTCCCGAGACGACGAGCCGTTCGGCGTCGCGCCCGACGGCGAACTCCACGGCCACCGTCACGTTCCCCGGCTCGCTCGGTGTCCGGTCGTACGTCAGCCGCCGCGTCACCACCGGGTCGGCGTCGTCGTCCAGCACTCCGTCCGCCGCCGACGAGAACTCGGTCAGTCGGTCGGCCGCCGCTCCCTCGGTGCCCGTGACCGCGGCGGCCGCCAGCGACGCGACCAGGAGGGCCGCGACCACGACGCTGGCGACCCGCGCCCCGCGACTCATTGACCTCCCTGAACACTCGCCGTGGATATACTCTCCGGCTAGCCCGGTAGGCGACGCCTACCGCGGGCGTGTACGGCCGCCGGCTCGCTCCGGCGATACACTCGCGAGTCGACTCGACCGGTTCGGCGCAGTCACGACGTAGGCCGGGCCTTCCCGGGAGAGAACAGCAGCCGTCGACCGCTCCCGCCGCGACCTACACGCCGTCGACCGTCTCCCGGTAGGCTTCGACGCGGTCCCTCGCCGCCTCGACGCCGGCCGCCGCGTCGCCGTCCAGCTCCTCGGCGAGGTCGTCCAGCGCGTGCGTGATGCGCGCGAGCCGGCCGTGGTCCGGGCCGCGGTCGCGGTCGGCGAGCGCGGCGAGCGCGTCGGCCTGCTCGTGGAGTCGGTCCGCGTGGTCGGGCGCCGCATCGTCGGCGGCGTCCGTCAGTCGCTCCGCCGCGTCGGCGAGTTCGTCGTGTCCCATGAGACACACTGCGCCCGCGACCCCCAAATAGCTACGCGAGCGCGAGCACGCGGCCGCCGTCGGTCGCGGCGTACAGCGTGTCCCCGACCGCCGCGAGCGCGTTCACGCCCTCGGTCCGGTCGTACGTCCACAGCGCCTCGCCCGTCTCCGCGTCGAGCGCGTGGAGGTTCCCGTTCCCGTTCGGGCTGCCGCGCTCGCCGACGTAGACGGTGCCGTCCGCGACGACGGGCGACGAGAACCAGCCGCCGCGCTCGAACGTCCACAGTTCGTCGCCGTTCGCCGGGTCGAGCGCGTGCAGCGTCGTGTCGTCGCTGTAGTGCACGCCGCCCTCGCCGTCGTCGTACCGCATCGAGACGACGTACGCCCGTTCGCCGTCGAACGCCACGCGACCCGCGTTGTTCCCGAGTTCGACCCGCCAGTCGACGGCACCGTCCGCGGTGACGGCCGCCAGCCCGCAAGTGTCGGTGCGGAGGCAGGTCGTCGACCCGACGAGCGTCCGGTCGCCCGCGTCCACGGGGGACCTCCCGCCGACGTACCCCTCGGCCTCCCACGCTCGTCGGGGCGCGTCCGACAGCACCCCGCGAAACGGCCTTCGCGGCTCGTACGCGCGGAGTCGATTGCCGCCAGTCAGCAGCCGGTCGCCGTCGAACCCCGGGAACGCCCGGCCGCCGACGTCCACCGACCACCGGCGGTCCCCGCTCACGAGGTCGTACGCCACGACCTCGTCGCGGAAGCCGGCGTACGCCGTTCGCTCGCCCACGAGTACGCCGTACGCCGCCGCGTTGGGGTGGTGCTCCCAGCGCACCTGGCCGGATTTCGGGTCGAAGCCCGTGATGCGGTCGCGGCCCGTCGCGACCACGGCCTCGTCGCCGACCGCGAGCCGCCGACCGTCGCCGGGTTCGTCCCACTCCGAGTGACGGTCGTCGCCGCGCTCGTACGCCCACACCGAGTGCTCGGTGCCGGCGTACACGCGGTCCTCGTCGACCACCACGGTGCCAGCGGACTCGCCGGTCTCGTACTGCCGGACGGCGACGGGGGTCGACTCGGGCGGGCTGGCGTCGGGGCTGTGGCCCGTGTTCCCGGGGCCGTACCGGGGCTGCGGCCACGTGTTCTCGGCGGGAGCGTGGACGGCCGGCGACCACGCGCCCCAGCGGGCCGCGCTGCCGGCGACGGCCAGGGTGAGGCCGCCACCACCGACCTTCAGGAAGTCGCGTCTGGAGGGCATCGCACCGGGCTTCGCTGCGTCCCGGCAAGTGTCTGGTGGCGGGCGGATGGTCCCTGGGATCTCGGAGCTGTCGCCCGACCTACAGCGGGCACGCTGCTCGCGGCGCGCTCGCGCCGCTCGCAATTCCGTGCCCTCCCGTTGGTCGGGCACGCTCCTGAAGTACGTCCCGCCCCTACCCCGCTCCAATGAGTGACGCCAGCGGCCCCCTGCAGCCGGACCGACCGGAGGCCGACGTGCCGTTCCGCGTGGAGGCGCCGTTCGACCCCGCGGGCGACCAGCCCGACGCCATCCGGGAGCTGGTCGAGGGCTACGAGAACGGGGCACAGAAGCAGACGCTGCTCGGCGTGACGGGGTCCGGGAAGACCAACACCGTCTCCTGGACCGTCGAGGAGCTCCAGCAGCCGACGCTCGTCATCGCGCACAACAAGACGCTCGCGGCCCAGCTCTACGAGGAGTTCCGGAACCTCTTCCCGGACAACGCGGTGGAGTACTTCGTCTCCTACTACGACTACTACCAGCCGGAGGCGTACGTCGAGCAGACGGACAAGTACATCGAGAAAGACGCCTCCATCAACGACGAGATCGACCGGCTGCGGCACTCGGCGACCCGCTCGCTGTTGACCCGGGACGACGTCATCGTCGTGGCCTCGGTGTCGGCCATCTACGGGCTGGGTGACCCGCGGAACTACGAGGGGATGAGCCTGCGCCTCGAACGCGGGCAGACCATCGAACGCGAACAGCTGCTGTCGAATCTCGTCGACCTGAACTACGAGCGCAACGACGTGGACTTCACGCAGGGGACGTTCCGGGTACGGGGCGACACGGTCGAGGTGTACCCGATGTACGGCCGGTACCCGGTCCGCGTGGAGTTCTGGGGCGACGAGGTCGACCGGATGGCGAAACTCGACCCCCTCGAGGGGACCGTCGAGAGCGAGGAGCCCGCAGTACTGTTCCACCCGGCGGAGCACTACTCGGTGCCCGAAGACGAGATGGAGCAGGCAATCGAGCAGATTCGGACGGACATGCACGAGCGCGTCCGGCACTTCGAGCGCGCCGGCGACATGGTTGCCGCCCAGCGCATCGAGGAGCGCACCACCTTCGACCTGGAGATGATGGCGGAGGCCGGCTACTGTTCGGGCATCGAGAACTACTCGGTGTACCTCTCGGACCGCGAGGTCGGGGACGCTCCCTACACCCTGCTGGACTACTTCCCCGACGACTTCCTCACCGTCATCGACGAGTCCCACCGCACCGTCCCCCAGATAACGGGCCAGTACGAGGGCGACAAGTCCCGGAAGGACAGCCTGGTGGAGAACGGCTTCCGGCTGCCGACGGCCTACGACAACCGGCCGCTGACCTTCGAGGAGTTCGAGGAGAAGACCGACCGCACGCTGTACGTCTCCGCCACGCCGGGAGACTACGAGCGCGAGCAGTCCGCGAACGTCGTCGAGCAGATCGTCCGCCCGACGCACCTCGTGGACCCCGAGATATCGATCGCCGACGCGACGGGACAGGTCGAGGACCTCATGGACCGCATCGACGACCGCGTCGAGCGCGACGAGCGCGTGCTCGTCACGACGCTCACGAAGCGCATGGCCGAGGACCTCACCGAGTACCTCGAAGAGGCCGGAGTCGCCGTCGAGTACATGCACGACGAGACGGACACCCTCGAGCGCCACGAACTCGTCCGCGGGCTCAGACTGGGCGAGTACGACGTGCTCGTCGGCATCAACCTCCTCCGGGAGGGCCTGGACATCCCCGAGGTCAGCCTCGTGGCTATCCTGGACGCCGACCAGCAGGGGTTCCTGCGGTCGGAGACCAGCCTCGTGCAGACGATGGGGCGCGCGGCCCGGAACGTCAACGGCGAGGTCGTGCTGTACGCCGACGAGACCACGGACGCGATGCAGGACGCCATCGACGAGACCAGACGGCGCCGCCGGATTCAGCGCGAGTTCAACGAAGAACACGGCACCACGCCGACCACCATCGAGAAAGCCGTCGGCGACATGAACCTCCCCGGCGCGGAGACCGACACCTCCGAGGTCACCGGCGACGGCCCCGAGGACGAACAGGAGGCCGCGATGCTCGTCGAGGAACTGGAGGAACGCATGAACGAGGCCGCGAACAACCTCGAGTTCGAGCTCGCCGCCGACATCCGCGACCGGATGCGCGAGCTCCGCGAGGAGTTCGACCTCGACGGCGACACCCCCGAGGACCCCGGCGGCGTCGCGCCCGAGGCCGAGGACTGGTAACACTCGGGAAAGAACGAGCACTGCTATCTAGTACCACGCGGCCGTCACGCGCCCTGATACTAGTGAGTAGTTTCATACGGATTGTTCCTAGATTCGGGGACGCATGCCCGCTATCGAGACCGACGGCCTCACGAAGCGCTTCGGCGACTTCACGGCCGTCGACGCCCTGAATCTGACAGTCGAAGACGGCGAGGTGTTCGGCTTCCTCGGGCCGAACGGCGCCGGCAAGTCCACGACCATCAACATGCTGTTGGGGTTCCTCCAGCCGACCGACGGGACGGCGACAGTGCTCGGCCACGACGCCGCCCGGGAGTCCCGCGCCGTCCGTCAGCGCACCGGCCTGCTCCCCGAGGGGTTCGAACTGTACGAGAACCTCACCGGCCGCGAGCACGTCGTCTCGGCCATCGAGACGAAGGACGCCGACGACGACCCCGACCACCTCATCGAGCGCGTCGGCCTCGCGCCCGAGGCCGCCCGCCGTCGCGCCGGCGGCTACTCGAAGGGGATGACCCAGCGGCTCACGCTCGCCGTCGCGCTCGTCGACGACCCCGACCTGCTCATCCTCGACGAGCCCTCCTCCGGCCTCGACCCGAAGGGCGCGAAGCTCCTCCGGGAGATCGTCCGCGAGGAGGCCGACCGCGGCGCCACCGTCTTCTTCTCGAGTCACATCCTCGGGCAGGTCGAACAGGTCTGTGACCGCGTCGGCATCATGAACCACGGCGAAATCGTCGCCGTCGACACCATCGACGCGCTCCGCGACCAGATGGGTGCGGAGTCCACGGTCCGGGCCGACGTGGCGGGCTCGCCGGACACCGACGCCGTCGCCGCGCTCGACGGCGTCCGCTCGGTCACGGTCGGCGACGGCCACGTCGAGGTCGCGTGCACGCAGCCGGCGGCGAAGATGCCGGCGCTGCGCGCGCTCGACGACGCCGCCACGGTCACCGACATCGACGTCGAGAACGCCGACCTCGAGACGCTGTTCGACCGGTACACCGGCGACGACGTCGGCCGCGACGAGCCCACCGACGACGGCGGGCAGGCGCCCGAGGCCGCCGCAGCCACCGGAGGTGGGGACGCGTGAGCCTGCTGACGGTCGCCCGCGACGACTTCACGAACGCCCGCCGGTCGTACGCCGTCCTCGGCGTCGTCGGCGTGCTCACCGCTATCGTCGGACTCATCTTCGTCTCCGAAATCAGCGTCTACGACGACCCCTTCCGGACGCTGTTCGACGTGTCCTTTTTCCTGTTCCTCGTCTTCCCCATCGTGCTCGCGCCGCTGACGTACCTCGCCATCGCCGGTGACCGCGACGGCGGCGCCATCAAGTACGCGATGGGACTCCCGAACTCGCGGGCCGAGTACGTCTTCGGGAAGCTCGCCTCCCGGCTCGGCGTCACGCTCGCGGCCGTCGTGCTCGCCGTCGGCGTCGGCTTCGTCGTCGCGCTCGCGACGTTCACGAACGCCCCCGACGTCGTCATGTTCGCGAAGTTCGCGCTCGTCTCCCTGCTGTTCGCGTTCGCGTTCGTCGGCATCTACGTCGGCGTCTCCGCGATGACCTCGTCGCGGTCCCGGGCGATGCTCGGCGTGTTCGGCGCGTACTTCGTCCTCGTGCCGTTCTGGTTCGGCTTCCTGCCGGTCATCTCCCTGACCGAACTGCTCGGGACGGCCGCCGACCTGCTCGGCACGGAGCTCTCCCAGAACACGATTCAGTTCGTGCAGGCGCTCTCTCCCGCGACCGCCTACCTCTACAGCACCGAGTTCGTCTACCAGAGCGTCCTCCCCAGTTCCACTTACCAGGGGATGACGGCGACGTTCACGGACGTGCCGAACGAGATCTACCGCGAGTTCTGGTTCAACGCCGTCGTGATGCTCGCGTGGGGCGTCGGCTCGATGCTCGTCGGCTACGTCTCGTTCACCCGGTCGGAGCTCGGCTGATCCGGTTTCGGGCGGTCTGACGCCGCCGACCGCCGTTCGCCGACACGACTGGCAGAGAAAGCACCGCTCTTCTGCGACCGGGCGGTCAGCCGCCGGCACTATGACGACTGCGGCCGAACGCGAGCGCAGACACGACTCCTGCCAACAAACCGCACAGTCGTTCCCGCGGCCTGGGCGCGGGCCCGAAAAACAAACACACTTGTCTTTTTGAAACTGATGTTGGAAAGGTTTATTCCGACGGCACGAGACGCACGTATCACGTCCGAGCGGCCCGTTCGCGGGCGGCACTGCGGATAGCGACTGCCACGTCCAGCGGCGGCGCTCGGCACACCACCATGAGCCAGACCACTCCCGACCAGACGCTCGAATCGACGCTCGACCGCGCCCGCACGGGCCACGAAGACGTCCTCGGCGCCGACGAACGCAGCAGCGTGCTGCGCGAAGCCCGGCGGAACGCCTACGAGGACGCCACCACCGACGAGCGCTACCAGGCTCTGCTCGGCGCACTGACGGGACGCATCGACCGCCATCCCGCGTACAAGACCATCGCGGGCCGCGTGCTCCGAGAGCGCCTCGAACGGCGCTTCGTCGACGACTACGACCCCGCCGACCGGGACGTCGCCTACCGGCGCGCGTTCCGCGACGGCATCCGGCAGGGGCTGGACGCCGACCTGCTCGACGAGCGCATGGCCGACTACGACCTCGACCGCCTCGCCGACGCGCTCGTTCCGGACCGCGACGACCGCCTCGACTACATGGCGCTCGACACGCTCCAGCAGCGCTACTTCCTCCGGGAACCGGACGACGACCCCTTCGAACTCCCGCAGACGTTCTGGATGCGCGTCGCGATGGGCGTCGCCCTCCGAGAGGACGCCGACGAGCGAGACGACTACGCCGTCGAGTTCTACGACGCGCTCTCCACGCTCCGGTTCGTCCACTCCACGCCGACGCTGTTCCACGCCGGCACCACCCACCCGCAGCTGTCGTCGTGTTACCTCACCACCGTCCCCGACGACCTGGAGGGCATCTTCGACGCGTACAAGGAGCACGCGAAGCTCTCGAAGTGGAGCGGCGGCCTCGGGAACGACTGGACGCCGCTCCGCGCGACCGGGTCGCTCATCGAGTCCACGGGCGTCGAATCGACGGGCACTGTCCCGTTCCTCAAGATCAGCAACGACGTGACCGCCGCCATCAACCGCTCCGGGAAACGCCGCGGCGCGGCCGCCGCGTATCTCTCGTGCTGGCACCTCGACTTCCCCGCGTTCTGTGACCTCCGCCGGAACACCGGCGACGAGCGCCGCCGCACCCACGACATGAACACGGCGGCGTGGATTCCCGACCTCTTCATGGAGCGCGTCGAGGCGGACGAACAGTGGACGCTGTTCTCCCCGAAAGAGACGGGCGACCTCCACGAGCTGTACGGCAGCGACTTCGCCGAGCGCTACCGCGAGTACGAGGCGATGGCCGACGAGGGGGACATCGAGAACTTCGAGCGCGTGGACGCCACCGACCTGTGGCGAACGATGCTCACGCGCCTCTTCGAGACTGGCCACCCGTGGCTCACGTTCAAGGACCCCTGTAACGTGCGTTCGCCGCAGGACCACGCCGGCACGGTGCGCTCCTCGAATCTCTGCACGGAGATCACGCTGAACACCTCCGAGGAGGAGACGGCGGTCTGCAACCTCGGGAGTGTCAACCTCGCCCGGCACGTCGACGACGGCGAGGTCGACCGGGAACAGCTCGAAGACACCGTGGAGACGGCGATGCGGATGCTCGACAACGTCGTCGACCTGAACTTCTACCCGACGGAGAACGCCGAACGCTCGAACATGCGCCACCGGCCGGTCGGCCTCGGCGTGATGGGGTTCCACGACGCCCTCCAGCGGCTGCGCGTGCCGATGGCGAGCGACGACGCCCTCGAACGCGCGGACGAGTTCCAGGAGTTCGTCGCCTACCACGCCATCGACGCCTCGGCCGGACTCGCCGCCGAGCGCGGCGCCTACGAGAGCTACGAGGGGTCGAAGTGGGACCGCGATATCTTCCCGCAGGACACGGTCGACTTGCTCGAATCCGAGCGCGGCCGGGAGATTCCGGTGCCCCGGGAGGAGCGCCTCGACTGGAGCGACGTGCGCGAGCGTGTCGCGGCCCACGGGATGCGGAACTCGAATACGATGGCCGTCGCGCCGACTGCCACCATCTCCACTATCGCCGGCACCTCCGCGTCCATCGAGCCCGTGTACTCGAACCTCTACGTGAAGTCGAACATGAGCGGCGACTTCACGGTGGTCAACGACCGCCTCGTCGCCGACCTCGAAGCACGCGACCTGTGGACCGAGGAGCTCCGAGACAAACTCACCTACCACGACGGCTCGGTGCAGGAACTCGACGCGGTGCCCGACGACCTACGGGAGCTGTACCGGACCGCGTTCGAAATCGACCCGCGCCACCAGCTCCGCCTCGCCGCGCGGCGCGGCGTCTGGATCGACCAGAGCCAGTCGGTGAACGTCTTCTTCCCCGAGACGGACGGCTCGAAGCTCTCGGACGTGTACCGGACGGCGTGGGAACTCGGACTGAAGACGACGTACTACCTGCGAACGCTCGGCGCCAGCCAGATCGAGAAGACGACGCTGGACATGGACGAGTACGACGACACCCAGTTCCGGAGCGAGGACGGCGACGGAGCCGAGGCCGGGGACGGCGACCTGCCGAGCGTCGAGGACCCGACCTGCGAGGTGTGTCAGTGATGCCGGTGCTCGACAGCGACACCGAACACGACCCGAACAAGATTCTCCCCATCGACTACGACTGGGCCCGGGAGTACTACCAGCAGGGCGTCGCGAACAACTGGACGCCCGAGGAGGTGGCGATGCAGGACGACGTCTACCAGTGGAACAACGACGAGCTCACCGACGCCGAGCGCCAGCTCGTCGAGTGGAATCTGGGCTTCTTCTCGACCGCCGAGAGCCTCACGGCGAACAACATCGTGCTCGCCATCTACGAGTACGTCACCGCGCCGGAGTGCCGGCAGTACCTCCTCCGGCAGGCCTACGAGGAGGCCGTCCACACGGACACCTTCATCTACTGCTGTGACAGCCTCGGGCTCGACCCCGAGTACCTCTACGGGATGTACGACCGAATCCCCGCCATCGAGGCCAAAGACGAGTTCGTCGTCGACCTGACCCGGGCCGTCGACGACCCGACGTTCACCATCGACACGGACGACGACCTCCGGGACTTCCTCCGGGACCTCGTCGGCTTCTACGTCATCATGGAGGGCATCTTCTTCTACGCCGGGTTCGCGATGATGCTCGCGCTCAAGCGCCGTGGGAAGATGGTCGGGGTCGGCGAGCAGTTCGAGTACATCATGCGCGACGAGTCGCTGCACCTGAACTTCGGCGTGGACCTCGTGAACCAGATTCGGGACGAACACCCCGGCGTCTGGACTGCCGACTTCGAGGCCGAAGTGGCGTCCCTGATGCGGCAGGCCGTCGACCTCGAACAGGTGTACGCCCAGGAGGCGTGCCCCGAGGACGTGCTCGGGATGTCGAGCGAGCAGTTCGCGGAGTACGTGGAGTACGTCGCCGACCGCCGGTTCGAGCAGCTCCGGATGGACCCGGTCTACGGCACCGACAACCCCTTCCCCTGGATGACCGAGCAGGTCGACCTGAACGCGGAGAAGAACTTCTTCGAGCGCAACGTCTCGGAGTACCAGCAGGGCGGGTCGCTGGACTGGGACTAGGGCGTCGGCGCGGCCCGCCGCCGCTCCCGTCGCTCGTCCAGGGCCTCGTCACGCAGCCGGCGCTCGCGGTCGGTCTCACACGAGAGGGCGGGCACCGGCGCGGGCGACTCGTCGTCGTCGAGCGCGACGAACGTGAAAAAGGAGGAGGCGGTCTCGCGGCGCTCGCCCGCGCTCGGCCGCTCCGCGAACACGTCGACCTTGACGTCCACGCTCGTGTCGCCGGTGTCGAAGACGTAGCCCTCGACCGCGACGATTTCCCCGAGGTCGATGGGGCCGCGGAAATCGACGTGGTCCATCGACGCCGTGACGACCTGCCGACGCGAGAACCGCCGGCCGACGATGGCGCCGCAGATGTCCATCCAGTGGAGGACGCTCCCGCCGAGCGCTCGCCCGAGATTGTTCGTGTCGTTGGGCATCAGAATCTCGTGCATCTCGGTGTACGACGCGGCGAGACCGACCTCGTCCGGTCTGTCCATGCGTGGCGTCGCACACCCACCACAATAAAACAACCCTAGTTGGCTTACTGAAACTGGGATTTCACATCACAGCCGGCTCGCAATCGTCTCGGCGGTCGCCTCCCCGACGCCCTCCACCGTCCGGAGGTCGTCGACCGACGCCTGCCGGACGCCCTCGACGCTCCCGAACCGCCGCAGCAGCCGCCGCCGGAGCGCCGGCCCGACGCCCTCCACGCCGTCCAGCGCCGTCGACACCTCGTCCCGCAGCGACTGGTGGTACGCGACCGCGAACCGGTGGGCCTCGTCGCGCACGCGCTGCAGGACGTGTAACTGGGGCGCGTCGCTCTCCCAGTCGTAGGTCCGGCTCGCCGTCACCACGACCTCCTCGTCCTTCGCGAGCGCGACCACCGCATCCGGCCCGTCCCAGCCCGCGTCGTCGACGGCGTCCAGCGCGGCGTCCAGCTGGCCTCGCCCGCCGTCGATGAGCAGGAGGTCGGGGTCCGGGCGGTCGTCCCGCCCCTCGACGGCGCGCTCGGCGCGCCACCGCACCAGCCGCCGCATGTTCGCGTAGTCGTCGTTCTCGTCGTCGAGTTTCTTCCGGCGGTAGTCCGCCGTCTCCGCGCTCCCGCCGACGAAGCAGACGTCGCTGCCGACGACCGCCGTCCCCTGGGCGTGGCTCACGTCGAAGCCCTCGATGCGCTCCGGCCGCGAGACGCCCAGCGCGTCCGCCAGCGCGCCGATTTCGTCGCCGCCCCCGGACCGCCGGTGGGCGTTCTTCAGCGCGAGGTCCACCAGCGTCGCCTCGCGGCCGGCCCCCGGCACCGTCACCTCGACGCCCGCCGCCTCCAGCCACGCCGCCACCTCGTCGTCGCCGTGGGGCTCCGGCAGCAGGATGCGGTCCGGCAGCTCGCGCTCGGCGTAGTACTGCGCGAGGAACGCCGCGAGGACCGCCGCCACGCGGTCGGCGCCGTGGTCTTCCGGCGCGTCCAGCCTGTGCTGGTCGCGCTCCACGAGCTGGCCGTGTTCGGCGTGCAGCCGCGCCACTGTCGCCGCGTCCCCCTCGACGGCGACGCCGAGCACGTCCGTCGTCGCGGCGCCGTCCTCGTCGCCGGCGGCGACCGCCGCGCCCGCGCCGTCGTGGAACCCCTCGACGACGTCCAGGCGGTCCCGGAGGTTCGCCGCGCGTTCGAAGCGCTGGTCCTGAGCCGCCCGCTCCATCTCGCGGCGAATCGGGTCCGCGAGCGCGCCCGTCTCCCCCTCGAAGAACCGCCGGGCGCTCTCCACGTCCGTCCGGTAGTCCCCTTCGCCGATTTCGCCCGTGCAGGGCGCCGTACACAGCCCCATCTCGTAGTCGAGACAGGGGCGCTCGCGGTTCCGGTACTTGTGCTCCGAACACCCCCGGAGGCCGTACACCTCCCGGACCGCCTTCACGACCGTCTCCACGCGGCCCTTGTCCGTGTACGGGCCGAACGCCGCAGCCCCCGGGGCCGGGTCGCGAGTGACCTCGATTCGGGGCGCGTCGTGGTCCGTGAACTGCACCAGCGGGTAGGACTTGTCGTCTTTCAGCCGGACGTTGTACCGCGGCTGGTGGCGCTTCACGAGGTTCGCCTCCAGCAACAGCGCCTGCGTCTCCGTGTCCGTCACCGCGAACGCCAGGTCGTCCGCGCGCTCGACCATCCGCGCGATGCGCTCGCTCCTCGGGTCGGCGTACGACCGCACGCGGTCCCGGACGTCCACGGCCTTCCCGACGTAGAGGACGGTGCCGTCGCCGCCCCGCAGGTCGCGTCTGTCGTCCGCGTCGCTCGCGGCGCCACCGCTCGCGCGTTCGTCGGCGCTCGGCGCCGACTGCTCCACGAACTGGTAGACGCCGGGCTCCGCCGGCAGGTCGCTCGCGCGCTCCCTGACCTCGTCGGCGTCCATCGCTCCCGGGTAGGTGTTTCGCGGCTTTCAACCACGCGGTCCCGGCGCCGTCGCTGGCTCTGCGAACCGTCGATACCCTTACGAGTCAGTCACGACACCGTCCTGCACATGGCCGCAACTGCAGACGCGCCCGACGACACCGGCAGTGTGGACGACTCGTCAGTGTTCTACGACACCTGGCTCGACTACCTCGTGGTCGCGTTGCTCGCCCTGGAGGGGCTGGTCGGCGCCTGGCTCGGCTGGGTGGTCGCCAACGGGTCCGACCGGGCGTTCGCCGACGAGGTCGCCGCGGAGTTCTTCTCGGACCCGGAGGCGTCGACGGCCGAGTTCCCGCTCACGGAAGCCGAACTCGCCGACGCCGTCCAAACCATCGGCACGTGGGTGGGCTGGGGGCTCGTCCTCGCCGGGCTCGCCACCGTCGCCGCCGCCGTCCTGTTCTACCGGTACCGCGGCGACGTCCGCGACCGACTGGCCGCCGGCCGCTCGGCGCCGCGCTGGCACGCGCCGCTGCTCGGCGGGCTGCTCGCGACCGCACTCGCGTTCGTGCCGTTCGTGCAGGTGCTGGCCGGCGGCGTCGCCGGCTACCTCTCCGACCGCAGCGCCGTCGTCGACGGCGCGCTCGCCGGCGTCGTGTTCGGCGCGCCCGCGTACCTCGTCTGGGTGGCCGCGCTCGCCGGCGCGGCCGCCGCCGGCCTCGGCTCCGTCGGCGTCCTCGTCGTCATCGCGCTGGTCGTCTACCTCGCCGTCGACGTGCTGCTGGCGGCCGTCGGCGGACTGGCCGCCGGCCTCCTCTCGTGACGCGATTCTCGGAATCTTAGAACCTGTACCATCTTTTCTGTGGGTGTTCGCGGTAGACTCACGTGGAGCGCAGTGTGCGAACGCGCCCCAGGAGGAATCTACCGTGACAGCTGACTGGACCATCGTCGTCCCCGTCAAGCAGGTGCCCGACGCGGACGACGTCACCATCGACCCGGAGACCGGGACGCTGAACAGGTCGGACGCGCCCGCCGTGCTGAACGCCCCCGACTACAACGCCGTCGAGGCCGCGCTCTCGCTGCGGGAGCGCGCCGGCGGCGAGGTCGTCGCGGTGACGATGGGGCCGCCGTTCGCGCGGGCCGTCCTCGAGACAGCCGTCGCGCTCGGCGCCGACGACGCCGTGCTGCTGACCGACCGCGCGTTCGGCGGCAGCGACACGTGGCCGACGAGTCTGGCGCTCGCGCGGGCCGCAGACGAACTGGACGCCGACGTCGTGGTCTGCGGCGAGGAGTCGACGGACTCCTCGACCGGCCAGGTGCCGCCCGGCATCGCCGCCCACAACGGCTGGGCGCAGCTCACGTACGCCGAGGACCTGGAGCCGCGGCCCGACGACGGCGAACTGGTCGCCGTCCGCGACGTGGAGGGCGGCCGCGAGCGCGTCGCCGCGGAGACGCCCGTGGTCGTCGCCTTCGAGTACGGCGAGAACGAGCCGCGGGCCGCCGGACTCCACCGCAAAATCTACGCCGAGACGGAGTTCGAGCCCGAGGAGTGGTCCGCGGAGGACCTCGGTATCGGCGACGAGGTCGGGCTCGTGAACTCCCCGACGAAGGTCGGCGGGATGGACACCGCCGACCGCGTCGACCGCGAACAGGAAGTCGTCGAGGACGTCGACGCGCTCGCCGACCGCATCGCGGAGGTGACAGCCGATGACTGACGAGGACACCGACAGCGAGGCCGACCACGAGGACGTCTGGGTGTTCGTCGAGGAGCACGCCGGCGAGGTCGCCGGCGTCTCCTGGGAGCTGCTCGCGAAGGGCCGCGAGCTGGCCGACGAGACGGGCCAGGACCTCGTCGCGCTCGTCGTTGGCGAGGGCGTCGAGGCGGTCGGCGAGGCGGCCGTCGAGCGCGGCGCCGACCGCGCGCTGGTCGCCGACGACCCGGTCTTCGAGCCGTACCGCGCCGGCCCCTACGGCGACCAGTTCCGCGCGCTCGTCGAGGACCGCCGGCCGTCCATCGTTCTCATCGGCGGGACGACGACCGGTCGGGACTTCGCGGGCCGCGTCGCGGTGCCCGCCTCGGCGGGCCTGACCGCCGACTGCACCGAACTCGACGTCGACGACGACGGCCTGCTGCTGGCGCGCCGGCCGACGTTCGGCGGGGACGCGATGGCGACCATCAAGTGCCCCGACCACCGGCCGCAGATGGCGACCGTCCGCGCAGGCGTCTTCGACGCCGCCGCCCGCGACCCCGACCGCGAGGGCGACGTGGAAAGCGTCGACGTGGTTGTCGAGGAAGCCGACGCGCTCTCCCGCGTGCTGGACCGCGAGGTCGGCGACGTGGCGGACATCACGGACGCCGACGTGGTGGTCGCGGGCGGCGGCGGCACGGACGGCGACTTCGCACCGCTCGAAGCGCTCGCCGACGCCCTCGACGGGGAGGTCGCTGCCTCCCGGAAGGCCGTCGACGAGGGCTGGATCGAGCCAGCCCGGCAGGTCGGCCAGACCGGGAAGACGGTCAGACCCGACCTCTACGTCGCGGCGGGCATCAGCGGCGCCGTCCAGCACGTCGAGGGCATGAACGACGCCGAGACGGTCGTCGCCGTCAACACCGACCCGAACGCGCCCATCTTCGAGCACGCCGACTACGGCATCGTCGGGGACCTCCACGAGGTCCTCCCGGAACTGACCGAGCGACTCGGGGGCGAACGACCCCCGGAACCCACAGCCTGAGGTGACACCATGGAGACACCAAACTACGACAACGAGTTCGACGCCGTCGTCGTCGGCGCGGGGCTGGCCGGCAGCGCCGCGGCGCTCACGATGGCCGACCGGGACCTCGACGTGCTCGTCCTGGAGCGCGGCCAGTCCCCGGGCACGAAGAACGTCTTCGGCGGCGTCCTGTACACGCCGACAATCCGCGAACTGGTCGACGTCGACGACGCGCCCCTGGAGCGCTACGTCGCCGAGAAACGCTACGGCGTGCTCACCGAGACCGACGAGACCGCCGTGACGATGCGGCCCGGCGAGTGGCTGGAGGAGCCACACAACGACTCCTACACCGTCCTCCGCGGGAGCTTCGACGAGTGGTTCGCCGAGCAGGCGGTCGACGCCGGCGCCACGCTCCTCACGGAGACCACCGTGACGGACCTCGTGCGCGAGGGCGGCGAGGACGGCCGAGTCGTCGGCGTGGAGACCGACCGCCCGGACGGCACCATCCGCGCCCCCGTCGTGGTCGTCGCGGAGGGCGCGAACTCCCTCGTCAGCGAGGGCGCCGGCCTGCGCGACCACCACGACCGCGAGGACGTCGCGGTCGCCGCCAAGGAGGTCCTCAAGTTCGACCGCGACACCATCGAGGAGCGCTTCCGCCTCAACGGCGACCAGGGCGTCGCGTACAACTACTTCGGCGAGGGCGCCGTCGGCGACGCCGTCGGCGGCGGCTTCATCTACACGAACAAGCGCACGGTCAGTGTCGGCGTCGCCTACAGCATCGAGGACGCGGCAACCCGGCGCCAGAACCCCCAGGACGCGCTCGACGCGTTCAAGCAACACCCCGCGGTCGCGCCGCTCGTGCGGGGCGGCCGCACCGTCGAGTACTCCGCGCACGCCATCCCCGAGGGCGGCATCGACGCCGTCCCGGACCTCGTGAGCGACGGCGCGCTGCTCGCCGGCGACGCTGCCGGGCTCGTCCTCAACAACGGCGTCCACCTGGAGGGCACGAACATGGCCGTCGAGTCCGGCTACCAGGCCGGACGGGCGGTGGCGGCCGCCGTCGACGGCGACGGTCGGGTCGACGACCGCGTGCTCGCGACCTACCCCGAGGAGCTCGCCGACTCCTTCGTCGTCCGGAACCTCCAGCACTACGACTTCTTCCAGGAGCTCGCCGTCGAGGACCGCGAGTTCCTGTTCTCTGAGCTGCCGCGCGCGCTCGCCGACGCCGAGACCGAGTACTTCGCCGTCGACCGCGAGCCGAAGGACTCCCACGCCGACGCCGCGAAAGACCGGCTGCTGGACGCGGCCGGCGGCTACGTCGGCGCGGCGAAACGAGCCTGGAAGTACCGGAAACTCCTGTCCTGACAATGAGCACGACACCCGACTCCCAGCCGCTGCCCGACGTACCGGACGTGGAGAACGCCTCGACGGAGGACCGCCTGTACGCGGACAAGTACACCGACCACGAGGAGTCCCACCTCGGCGTGAAGGTCGCGGGGTTCTGCGTCGAGAAGTGCGAGACCGACGACTGCGTCTCCGTCTGCCCCGCCGACGTCTGGCGGGTCGAGGGCGACGACGAGGTGCCGACCATCGCCTACGAGAACTGCCTGGAGTGCGGGTCGTGTCGGTTCGCGTGCCCGCACAACAACGTCGCCTGGGAGTACCCGGAGCGCGGCGCCGGCGTCTCCTACAAGCACGGGTAGACCTCACACACTGCCGACACGACGAACGCTTGAAGGACGCGCTCGGCGAACGTCCACGCATGAGCGACACCGAGCGCGTCTGGCTGGTCTTCCGCGAGTACACCGACAAGGGCCTGTTGAGCCTGACGTACGCGACGCCCGACGGCGAACACGTCCACCACAAGCAGCGCTCGCTGAACGCCGGCGACCCGACGGCCGCAATCGACGTCGAACTCGACGACCTCGACCCGGTCGACGACCCCGAGGACGTCCAGCGGTACGGCGACGAGGCCTCCCGAATGCGCGAGGAGCACGACCCCGAGGACACGGTCTGACTCGCAGGGCGCGCGAACGCCACCCCCGACTTTTCTGTGCCGTCTGCCCAGGTACACGCGTGTCTCTCGCTCGTCCAGACACGGAGGTGGCGGTGGCGTGACGTGGCGGACCGTCGCCGCCCGCGACCTCCGGGAGGCCCTCGCCGACGGCACGCTCCGGAACTTCGGCGCGCTCTTCGCTGCCGGCGGTCTCGCCGCCGGCTTCACCGCCGCCGGAGACGCCGCCGGCAGCGACACGCTCGCGGTCGCCGTCGCCGTCCTCTCGCTCGGCGCGGCACCGCTGACCGCCGCCTTACTCGCTCACGACCGCCTGCCGACGCGGCGGACGACCGGCCGCGCTCGCCTGACGCTGTCTCTTCCCCACACCCGGCGCGAGTACGTCGTCGGCACCGCCGTGGGCGTGTTCGGCGCGGCTGTCGGCGCGCTCGCGGTCGCCGTCGCTGCCGCGACCGGCGTCGTCGCCCTCGCTGGCGCGGTCACCGACGCCGGACTGGTCGCGCTCGTCACCGTGGCCGGTGCGGGCCTCGCGGCCGCGCTCGTCGGCGGGGTGCTCGCCACCACTGCGGCGGTCCGGTCACCGACCCTCGCCGCGGGCCTCACCGCCGCACTCTACGGCGGCGCGCTCGTCTGGCCGGCCGTCGTCTTCGTCGCCGCCGGCGCGGCCGGGGTGTCGTCCCAGTCCGCTGCCGTGACCGCGGCCGTCGCGCTCAGTCCGGTGCAGGCGGCGGCGCTCACGCTCGCGGCCGGCGGCGTGAGCGTCACGCCGCTGGCGGGCGCGCTCCCGTGGTGGGTCGGTGCCGCCGTGCTCGCGGCGTGGGCTGCAGGTGGCACGGCGCTCGCAGCGCGAATATTCAGCCGCCTCGAACTCTGAACGGACGGTTAACCGTCGCCGCCGGTGAGAACCACCACAACCGATTTATCAACGGATGCAGACGTTCCGACGTATGCCAGCCATCGAACTGCACGGCGTCACCAAGCGGTACGGTGACGTCACTGCCCTCCACGACCTCGACCTCGAAGTCAAGGACGGGGAGATTTACGGCTTCCTCGGCCCGAACGGCGCCGGGAAGTCCACGACGATCGACATCCTCCTGGACTTCGTCCGACCGACGAGCGGCGAAGCCGACGTGCTCGGGATGGACGCCCAGGCCGACTCGCAGGCCATCCGCCGACGCATCGGCGTCCTGCCGGAGGGCTTCCACGTCTACGACCGCCTGACCGCCCGCCAGCACCTCACGTTCGCCATCCAGTCGAAGAACGCCGACGACGACCCCGAAGCGCTCCTGGAGCGCGTCGGCATCCCGGACGCCATCGACCGCAAGGCCGGCGGCTTCTCGAAGGGGATGCAGCAGCGACTGGCGCTCGCCATCGCGCTCGTCGGCGAGCCCGACCTCCTGATTCTGGACGAGCCGTCGACGGGCCTCGACCCGAACGGCGCACGCGAGATGCGCGCCATCATCACCGAGGAGGCCGACCGCGGCGCGACCGTGTTCTTCTCCAGTCACATCCTCGAACAGGTCGAAGCAGTCTGTGACCGCGTCGGCATCCTCAAGGCCGGCGAACTGGTCGCCGAGGACTCCATCGAGGCGCTGCGGGCCGCCGCCGACACCTCGACCACGCTGACCGTGACGCTGGACGCCGTCACCGACGCCGCCGCCGACGCCGCCCGGGACGTCCCCGGTGTCGCCGAGGTGTCCGTCGACGGCGACACGCTCGTCGTGCGCGCCGACAGCGCCGCGAAGACCGACGTGCTCGACGCCGTCGAAGCGACGGGCGCCGACGTCCGCGACTTCTCCACCGAGCAGGCGTCGCTGGACGACGTCTTCGCCGCCTACACCGAGGAGGTGTCGGCATGAGCTGGACCGCCATCGCGCGCAAGGACTTCCAGGACGCCGCCCGGTCGAGGGCGCTCTGGGGGCTCACCGCGCTGTTCGTCCTGTTCATGGCCGGAATGGCGTGGGTGTTCACGCTGTTCCGTGACAGCGCCGGCGCGGGCGCGCCGCCCGAACTGGAGAGCGTCGGCCTGCTGTTCTTCCTCGTCAGCCCGGTGACGCTGCTCATCCCCATCACGGGCCTCGTCGTCGCGCACAAGGCCATCGCCGGTGAGATCGAGTCCGGCTCGGTGAAGTTCCTGCTGTCGCTGCCGCACACGCGCCGCGACGCCGTCGTCGGGAAGGTCGCCGGCCGGAGCGCCGTCATGAGCGCCGCCGTGCTCGTCGGCCTCGTCGTCGCGGCCGTCGTCGTGCTCGCGACGTACGACTCCTTCGACGCGACGGCGTACGTCGGCTTCTCCGTGCTCGCCGTTCTGCTCGCCGCGCTGTACACCGCCGTCGGCGTCGGGCTCTCCGCGTTCACGAAAGACGGCGGGCGGGCGACCATCCTCGCCATCGGGTTCTACGTCGTCTTCGACCTCGTGTGGGGCGTCGTCCCGATGGGCGTCAACTACCTCCTGAACAACTCCTTCGTGCCGAGTGGCGCGCCACCCGAGTGGTACCTCCTGTTGAATCGGGTTCCGCCGTCGTCAGCGTTCTCCAGCGCCGTCTTCGGGTTCCTCCCCGGGAACTCCCCTGCCGTCGCGCAGTACTTCCCGCAGGACGTGCCGTTCTACCTCTCGAAGTGGGCGGCCGTCGCGACGATGCTGCTGTGGTTCGTCGTCGTCCCCGCACTCGGCTACTGGCGCTTCCAGGCGGCCGACCTGTAGGCCGCTCGCCCCGTCTCGTTCTGTTACGGCGACCACCGGAACCGCCGCGTGCGCTCGCCGTCGAACAGCGGCCCCGCACCCGTCTCCTCGAAGCCCTCCGCTTCGAGCAGTCCCGCGACCCCGTCCTCGCTCTCCGGCACCACCATCTCCAGCGGCAGCGACTCCCGGCTGGCGAACCTCCGGGGCGCCCCCAGCAGGTCATCGACGGCGTCCTCGTCGCCGCCGAACCGCGTGACGTGGACGGCGCCCCGCCACGTGTCGTAGGCGAGAAAGCCCACCACTTCCTCGTCGACACACGCCACCCGGACGCTGCGGTCCCGGACGAGGCGGTCGGCGTCGACGTCTGTGGACGCCAGGCGCGTCACCGCGTCGGCGTCCTCGGCTGTCGCGTCCCGGACGTGCATACCACCACGTACGCTACCGAACCCCTTGAAGCCCGCGCGGCAACCTTCTCACCCATGCAAGCAGTTATCTAGGCTGGCCACCCTAGCCGCCGACAATGAACACGGTACGCCGTACCGGTGAGCGCCGGTGCGCGTAGTCGCGAAGTTCGGGGGCACGAGTCTCGGCAGCGGCGACCGGGTCGAGCGAGCGGCCGACTCCATCGCCGCGGCCGTCGACGCCGGCCACGAAATCGTCGTGGTCGCGTCCGCGATGGGCAACACGACAGACGACCTCCTCGAAGACATCACGTTCGACGCCGACGAGACCGACCGCGCGGAAATCGTCTCGATGGGCGAACGCACGTCGGTGCGGATGCTGAAGGCGGCGCTGGCCGCCCGCGGCGTCGACGCCGACTTCCTCGAACCCGGCCACGAGGACTGGCCGGTCGTCACGAACGACCGCGGCGAGGTCGACGCCGACACCACGACCGAGCGCGTCGAATCGCTCGCCGGCCACCTCGACGACACCGTCCCCGTCGTCACGGGGTTCCTCGCGGAGGACGACGAGGGCAACGTCACCACCCTGGGTCGCGGCGGCAGCGACACGACGGCCGTGATGCTCGGGCGCTACCTCGACGCCGACGAGGTCGTCATCGTCACCGACGTCGAGGGCATCATGACCGGCGACCCCCACGTCGTCGAGGGCGCCCGGAACGTCGGCGAAATCACCGTCGACGAACTCCGGAACCTCTCTTTCCGCGGCGCGGAGGTCGTCGCGCCCTCGGCGCTGTCGTTCAAGGACGACGACCTCGACGTCCGCGTCATCCACTACCAGCACGGCGACCTGCTCTCCGGCGGCACGCGCGTCGAGGGCACCTTCGAGAACATGGTCGACATGCGGGAGTCGCCGCTGGCGTGTCTCACGGTCGCGGGACGGGCCATCCGGAACCGACCCGGCATCATGTCCGCGCTGTCGACGGCGCTCTACGGGAGCGACATCAACGTCGACGCGGTCGCGTCCGGCATGGACTCGATGACGTTCTACGTCGACGAGTCCGTCGCCGAGCGCGCCGAGAACGTCCTCCACCAGGAGGTCATCGACGTCGGCGAGCTGTCCTCCGTGACGGTCACCGACGACATCGCCGTCATCCGCGTGCTCGGCGGCGAACTCCCGAACCGGCCCGGCGTCCTCCGGCGCATCGTCGACCCGCTCGCCGACCAGAACATCAACGTCATCGACATCGTCTCCTCGGCCACCTCGGTCGCCGTCTTCGTCTCCTGGGACGACCGCGAGGCCGCCCTCGACGTCGTCCAGGACGGCTTCCGGTCCTGACCGCCCGGCGCCCGCACCACCCGCTGGTTCTGGCGCATCTGGCCCGACTCCGGACCACAGCGTACAGTCCTGTACGCCGGCGAACAGTCCTCTCGCGCCGGAACTAAGCCGTTCGGCGTTCCTCGTACTGTCGTGCGTTCCTACAAGACCACGATGGTCGACGACGTCGAACTCCTCCCCCGGCAGGACCGCGAGGCGGCGCTCGCGGACGCCGGCTACAACGTCTTCGAACTCGCCAGCGACGCCGTCGCCGTCGACCTCCTCACGGACTCCGGCACCGGCACGATGAGCAACGACCAGTGGGCGGCCATGATGCGGGGCGACGAGGCCTACGCCGGCAGTTCGAGCTTCTCGGACCTCGTGGACGCCGTCGCGGACGTCATGGGCTTCGAACACATCGTCCCCGCCCACCAGGGCCGGGGCGCCGAGAACGTCCTCTACGGCGCGCTCGTCGACGAGGGCGACACCGTCCTCAACAACGCCCACTTCGACACCACGCGGGCCCACGTCGCCGCGAACGGCGCCGACCCCGTCGACTGCCCCGTCGACGGCGCCCGCGACCCCGACAGCGACGACCCGTTCAAGGGCGACTTCTCCATCGAGGCCGCCCGTCGCGTCGTCGACGACGTCGGCGCCGAGAACGTCCCCGCGGTCGTCCTCACCGTCACGAACAACTCGATGGCGGGCCAGCCGGTCAGCGTCGAGAACACCCGCGAGGTCGCCGCGTTCGCCGACGACATCGACGCCACGTTCGTCGTCGACGCCTGCCGGTTCGCCGAGAACGCCCACTTCGTCCGGCAGCGCGAACCCGAGTTCGAAGACGACACCGTCGCGGACATCGCCCGCGAACAGCTCTCGTACGCCGACGCCTGCGTCATGAGCGGGAAGAAAGACGGCCTCGTCAACGCCGGCGGCTTCGTCGGCCTCCGCGAGCAGGGCGACCTCTTCGAGGCGTGCCGGCAGCGCGGCATCCTCTACGAGGGCTTCTCCACGTACGGCGGCATGTCCGGCCGGGACATGGCCGCGTTCGCCGTCGGCCTCCGGGAGGCCGTCGAGCCGCCGTACGTCGCCGAGCGCGTCGGGCAGGTCCAGCGCCTCGCCGGCATGCTCGACGACCGCGGCGTCCCAGTCTACCAGCCCGCCGGCGGCCACGCCGTCTACGTCGACGCCAACGCCGCGCTCCCCCACCTCCCGCGCGACGAGTACCCCGGCCAGGCGTTCGTCTGCGAGCTCTACCTCGAAGGCGGCGTGCGCGGCGTCGAACTCGGCCGGTTCGCGTTCCCCGGGACGGAGCGCCGCGACCTCGTCCGCCTCGCGCTCCCCCGCCGCACGTACGGCCCCGACCACCTCGAACACGTCGCCGACACCGCCGCGGCGGTCTGCGAGCGTAGTGACGACGTGACTGGCTACGAAATCGTCGACGAACCCGAGATGGAGGAACTCCGCCACTTCTCCGCGCGACTCGAACCGCTGCAGTAGCGCCCTACCGCCCGTCCGCCAGGCGGTCGGCCGTCCGCGACGGCAGGCCGGCGTCCCGCACTGCTTCCTGGACTGACTCGACGTCGTACTCGACGCGGTGCTCGGTCACCGACAGGTCGTCGAGATCGACGACCGCGTACGCGGCCCGGGGGTCGCGGTCCCGGGGCTGGCCGACGCTCCCCGGGTTCAGCACGACGCCGTCGGCGTACACCTCGTGGTGCTGGACGTGCGTGTGCCCGAGAATCAGGACGTCCTCCGGGTCGTCGCTGGGGCCGTCCTCGTCTCGGCCGAACAGGTGCGGGCCGAACTCCTCGGGGTGCGTGTACTTGTCCGTCACCTCCGGGTGGTCGTGGACGACCTTCACGCGGCCGTCCGCCAGCCGGAGCTCCCCGGGGAGGTTCTCCACCCACGTGCGCTGCACGTCGTTCAGCTCCTCGCTGGCGTGGTCGATACCGGCCTGCGCCATCCCGTTCCCGCGGAAGTTCCTGCCGGTCGCCACCATCCGGTCGTGGTTCCCCATCACCGTCGGGACGCTGCGCTCCCGGAGCTCGTCGACGCACTCGGCCGGCCACGGATTGTAGCCGACCACGTCGCCCGCACACACCAGCCGGTCGACGGCCGGCATGTCCGCCAGGACTGCCTCCAGCGCGACGAGATTCGAGTGGATGTCGGAGACGACGCCGAGTTGCATGCCCGGGACTCGGGCGCCCTCGGCCTTAGTTCTCCGGCCCGCCCCGGTCAGTCGCCGTTCCTGATCGCGGTCTCGTAGCCGCCGTCGCCGTCCCGCACCACGCCGACAGCACAGACCGCGTGCTCGAACGCCGCGCCGTAGGCCTCGTCGGCGGCCGCTTCGGCGGTCCCGGCGTCGAAGCCGATGGGCTCCGGACTCGCCTTCTCGTAGGTCGCGACGACCGTCGGCTCCTCGACTTCTTCCACCAGCAGCGCGTCCTTCCGGACGGTCCCGACGAACGCGCCGCCGTCGGCCGTGAGCACGCCCGCGATACGCGGCGTGTCGTAGTCGTCTTTCTCGTAGTCCAGCGCGAGCAGCGCCTCGGCGAGCGCGTCCCGCGGCGGGTAGCCCAGTTCGAGTTTCTCCGCAATCGGGTCGACGTGGCTGCCGTTCCCGACGACGGCGTGGCCGCCGCCCGTCCGGTGGCAGTTGTAGGAGACGTAGGGGTTGTCCGTCTCCTCGGCCTCGGCGGTCGGCACCACGGTCAGCGCGCCCTCTCGCGCGACGGCCTGCCGGTTCGGGAACGACCGCGACGACACTCGGTAGGCCGCGACCTCCGGCCCCACGACGACGAATCGTCCGATGTACATACGCGAACGTGCATCTTCGCGGGAGAAATAGCCACCGATGTGTGCACGAACGAGCGCCCGCGAGTCCTGGCTGCGCCTCGCCCGCGGAACCGTGCGAACCGCTCCCGTGCGTCGACCTGCCTTCGCAACACTAATAAATTCGAGTCGCCTTGTCTCGGGTGCGAAGTTCCGTAGGGTAGTGGCCAATCCTGTTGCCTTCTGGGGGCAACGACGGAGGTTCGAATCCTCCCGGAACTATTCTCTCGAAACCGAACCCGAACAGCGCCGCCTGTTCCTCGCGCCACCTCTGGAGCCCGATTTCGGAATCGAGCGGAGCGGCCGCCCCGCTCCAGTCAGTCGGCGGCGGGCGCCGCGGCCGCCGCGACGGCCGACCGGAGCGCCCGCTCCGTGTACACCTCCAGGAGCTGGAGGCGGAACTCGCCGGACGCCTGCAGGTCGTCCATCGCCATCGCCTCGTCGACGTCCTCGGTGGCGCGGCTCGCGGCGTGCTCGGCGGCGCCGTCGTCGAGCCGGTCGCCCTGGATGGCGTCCGCGACCGAGGTCAGCGACACGCCCTGACCGACGACGCCGTTCGCGCCGACGCGCGCCGACTGGACGACGCCGCCGTCGTCGACGTCCAGCAGCACGGCGACGCCGACCATCGCGTACCCCGAGGACGGACTCGGCTTCTTCTCGTAGGCCCCGATTGCGCCGCTCGCCGACGGGAACTCCACGGCCGTCACGAGTTCGCTCGGGCCCACGTCGGTCGCGTACATCCCGAAGAAGAACTCCTCGGCGGGGACTCGGCGGGTGCCGTCTGGCCCCCGCACGACGAGCGTCGCGTCCGACGCCAGCGCCGCCCCCGGGAGGTCCGACGCGGGGTCGGCGTGCGCGAGGTTCCCGCCGACCGTCCCGCGGTTCCGCACCTGTCGGTCCCCGACCTCGGCGACGGCCGCGGTCATCGCCGGCGCGTGCTCGTGGGCGGCGTCGCTGTCGAGGAACTCGCTGTACGAGGTCGACGCGCCGACAGACAGCGTGTCGCCGTCGACGGAGACGCCCCGGAGCTCGTCGACGCTCCCGATGTCCACGAGCACGTCCGGGCTCGACAGCCCGGTCTTCATCGCGGGCAGCAGGCTGTGGCCGCCCGCCAGCAGCTCGACCTCCTCGCCGGCGTGGTCTTCCAGCAGTTCGACCGCGTGGTCGACGGACTCGGCCTCCCGGTAGTCGAACTCGTCGGGGTACATCAGCGCTCACCCCCGTCGCCGCCGGCAGTCTCGTCTGCCGTCCCGTCCTCGCTGCCGCCGTCGGCCGTCGCCCGGCCGTTCACCGCCTCCCAGACGCGCTCGGCGGTCATCGGCATCTCCACGCCGTCGACGCCGAACGGCTCCAGTGCGTCCGCGACCGCGTTCACGACGGCCTGGGGCGCCGCGATGGTCCCGGCCTCGCCGACGCCTTTCACGCCGAGCGGATTGTGGGGGCTCGGCGTCGTCGTCGACTCGGTTTCCATCTCGGGGACGTGTTCGGCCTTCGGCACCGCGTAGTCCTGCATCGAGCCCGTCACGAGGCTGCCGTTGTCGTCGTACTCGGCGCCCTCGTACAGCGCCTGCCCGACGCCCTGCGCGATGCCGCCGTGAATCTGGCCCTCCACGATTTTGGGGTTTATCTGGTTGCCGACGTCGTCGACGGCGGCGTACTGCTCGAAGGAAATCTCACCGGACTCGGGGTCGACCTCGACCACCGCGACGTGGGTGCCGAACGGGAACACGAAGTTGTCCGGGTCGTAGAAGCTCGTCGCCTCCAGCCCCGGCTCGGTGTCCTCGGGCATGTCGTGGGCGAGATACGACTGCTGGGCGACGTCCTTGATGCCGACCGAGCGGTCGGGCGCGCCCGCGACGTGGAACTCGCCGTCCGCGAACTCCACGTCCTCCGGGTCGGCCTCGAACTGGTGGGCGGCCAGTGACTTCGCCTTCTCGACGACCTTCTCTGCGCTCTTCACGAGCGAACTGCCGCCGACCGCCGCCGACCGGGAGCCGTACGTCCCCATCCCGTGGGGAATCTCGTCGGTGTCGCCCTCCACGACGTCGACGTCCTCGTAGGGGATGCCGAGCTCGTTCGCGACGATCTGGGCGTACGTCGTGCCGTGGCCCTGGCCGTGGCCAGAGGTCCCGCAGAACGCCGTCACGGTGCCCGACGGGTGGAACCGGACGAGACTGGACTCCCAGAGCCCGGCCTGGGCGCCGAGCTGGCCGGCCAGCTCCGAGGGCGCGAGCCCGCAGGCCTCGATGTAGCAGGAGAACCCGATGCCGAGGTACCGGCCCTCCTCACGGGCCTGCTCCTGGCGCTCCCGGAAGCCCTCGTAGTCCACCATCTCCAGCGCCTCGTCCATCGGCTTCCCGTACTCGCCCGAGTCGTAGACGACGGCGACCTCCGTCTCGAACGGGAAGTCGTCGTCGTCGACGAAGTTCCGCCGCCGGAACTCCACGGGGTCCATGTCGAGTTCCCGCGCGGCGAGATGCATGACGCGCTCCACCACGAACGAGGCCTCCGGCCGGCCCGCGCCCCGGTAGGCGTCCACGGGCGGCACGTTCGTGTACGCGCCCTCGACCGTCGCGTGGATGGCGGGGATGTCGTACTGGCCGGAGAGCAGCGTCCCGTACAGCCACGTCGGCACGGCCGGCGCGAACGTCGAGAGGTACGCGCCCATGTTCGCCTTCGTGTCCACGCGGAACCCCTGGATGTCGCCGTCGTCGCTGACGGCGAGTTCGGCTGTCGTCTCGTGGCCGCGGCCCTGCGCGTCCGTGAGATAGGTCTCCGAGCGCGTCGCCACCCACTTCACGGGCCGTTCGACGTGTTTGGCCGCCCACGCCGCGATGGCCTCGTCGGCGTAGTTGTGAATCTTGCTCCCGAATCCACCGCCGACGTCCGGCGCTTTCACCCGGAGCTTGTGCTCCGGGTGGCCGAGAACCCCCGAGAGCAACAGCCGGTGGACGTGGGGGTTCTGCGTGGTCATGAACACCTCCAGCTCGTCGTTGCCTGGGTTGTAGTCCGCGACACAGGCTCGGGGCTCCATCGCGTTCGGGATGAGCAACTGGTTGTCGGCCTCGAACTCGACGACGTTGTCGGCGTCCGCGAACGCCGCCTCGGTCTTCTCCTCGTCGCCGATCTCCCAGTCGAAGGCGACGTTCCCGTCGGCGTCCCCGTGCAGTTCCGACGCGCCGCTGTCGAGCGCCTCGCTCGGGCTGGTGGCGGCCTCGCGGCGCTCGTAGTCCACGTCGATGGCGTCAAGGGCGTCCCGCGCGACCGCCCGCTCCTCCGCGACGACGGCCGCGATGGCGTCGCCCTGGTAGCGCACCCGGCCGTCGGCAAGCATCGGGTGGTCGACGTCGTTCAGGCTCGGGAGCTGCCACGCCACCGGAATCAGGAACGGCACGTCGCCCGGAGTGTCCGCCCGCGCGAGGTCGTCGTGCGTGAACACGCCCACGACGCCGTCCATCGCCTCGGCGTCCTCGGTGTCGACGTCCTCGATGGTCGCGTGGGCGTACCGGCTGCGCAGGATGGCCATGTGCGCCGTGTTCGGGAGTTCGATGTCGTCGGTGTACTCGGCGTTCCCCGTCACCAGCGCGGGGTCCTCGCGGCGCTCGATGGCCGACCCGAGGATGTCCGCGGCGTCGACGTCCTCCGGGTCGACGGAGTCGATGCTCACGCGCCTTCACCCCCGTCGTCGCCGTCCCCGGTCGGGTACTCTCTGGTCAGGTCCACGTCCTCCCCGCCGTCCGTGGCGGCCATCTGGTCGGCCGCGTTCTGCACCGCGTTGACGATGTTCTGGTAGCCCGTGCAGCGACAGAGGTTCCCCTCGATGGCCTCCCGGACCTCCTCGTCGCTCGGGTTCGGGTTCTCCTCGAGGAGGTCCACCGAGGTCAGCATCATCCCGGGCGTGCAGTAGCCGCACTGGAGGCCGTGTTCCTCCTGGAACCCGGTCTGGATGGGGTGGAAGTCGTCGCGCCCGCCGAGCCCCTCGACGGTCTCGATGGTCGCGCCGTCGGCCTGCACCGCGAGCGTCGTACAGGACTTCATGGCGTCGCCGTCCAGCAGCACCGTGCAGGCGCCACAGAGGCTGCTCTCGCAGCCGACGTTCGTGCCCGTGTAGCCCAGTTCCTCTCGGAGGGCGTAGACGAGTAGCGTTCGAGACTCGACCGAGAGGTCGTGGTCCGTGCCGTTCACTGTCAGTGTGATGTCGTGTGTCGTCATTCCTTGTCTCCCGCCGACCGGCCGAGCAGCCGGTCTGTCAGGCTTCGTTTCGGCGTCGATTCGTCCGGGTCGGCGAGCTGGAGGTCCTGTAGCTCTCCCTGTATCGAGGAGAAGAACCGCTTGACGACCTGGTTCGCCACGGGATTGACCACTCGCTGACCCATCTGCGCGATGCGTCCGAACACGTCGGCGTCGGTCTCCCAGTCGACTGCGACCCCGTCGTCGGTCTCGGACAGCGTCATCCCCGAGGTCATCTCGAAGGAACTGTCGCCCGACGACCCCTCGCCGGACGCCTCCATCTCCGGGAACTCCCGGTGGTCGATGGTCACCACGGTCTCGAAGGAGGGGTTGACGGGGCCGACGCTCACCTGAACGAGCGCCGCGTACCGCCCGCCCTCCTCGAAGGCCCGGGACTCGATCACTTCCGGGTCGCCGGTCAGTTCGCGCTCGTCGTCGGCGTGCGCCTCGTGGAGCGCGTCGAAGTCGACGTCGTCGTCGTCGACGCGCACGAGGAACTCGCAACCCGGGAGCGCGGACTGTACGAGTGCGGGGTCGGAGAGCGCGAGCCACACGTCTTCGGTTGTGGTGCCCTCCAGTTCGAACGTACCGTTGAATTCCATGTTGGCATCCGCCTCTGTCGGGTGTGAACAACCCTCACGCAAAAATAGCCTTGTGTTGACAAAAGTGTTTAGGCTAGCGAGCGGCCGCTACGCGCCGCTCTCTCCACTTTCACTTTCAGCCCGCGGCAGGATTCGGTACTTGGGGACGACAGCCGTCGGTGCAGTCACGTGACCGATGAACGACGACTACACGGCCGCCGGCTGGCGGGTCAAGTGCCCCCGCGGCCACACGCGGCTCCGCCGGCTCCGGGACGGACAGTACTACTGCCGGAGCTGCGAGCGCCACTACGACTCGGCGGACCTCCGGCGGTGAGCGACAGCCGTAGACCCGCGGTCGGCGAGCGTGTCGAGCGGTACGCGCAGCGTCCTCCGGGGCGACTGTGAGACGCGCTTCGACCGGGCGACCGTCGCCGGCCGGCTCGGCGTCTGACGGCCGTCGTCGCTCCGCGGGCGACGTTTCGAGTGGAACTCGCTCGCACGCCGCGCGCACCGTCACGAGGACTACCCACATTCTCCACCCCAGAACCGCACGACTGCACTCACCCGACACCCCTTCGTTTCGACTGGAGAGCGGTGTGCTAGCGCGTCACTTCTCGACGTCGAGCAGCGCCACCCGCTCCCGGACCGCGTCGGCGAGGCTGCCGGCGGCCGCAGCCGACTCCGCCTCGCTCACGCCGAAGAACTCCCGGAGTGTCGCCTCGTCGCCGCCGAGCGTCGACTGCGCCGCGGCGAGCAACCCCCGCACGGCGTCCGCGGCAGCGCCCTCGTCGCCGCCGTCGACCACGACTACGACCTCGCTGTCGCCCTCGTCGACACCCATCGCGAGCGCGCGCCGAATCTGGCGGCGGCCCGCCGCGTACAACAGTATCTCGACGGCGCGCTCGCTGGCGACGTTCTCGCCGCGCTCGAACGCCCGGTTCGCGTGCGCCACCGCGCTCGCCAGGTGGTCCTCGCCGGCGACGTAGTCGGCGTCGAACGCCTGCACCGCCGCCCCGTGCTCGTCGCCGATGTCCCCGAGGGCGGCGACGAACGCGTCGACGTCGTCGACCGACGCGACGCCCTCCACGAGCCTCACGAGAAGTCACCCAGGTTCGCCTGATTCTCGCCCGCGCCGGCGCTCCCGGAGTCGGGGTCGGGTGTCGCGTCCGCGTCGGCGTCCACGCCGTCCATCCCGGGGTCCGGGTGGCCGACGTTCTCCAGGATGCGTTCGGCCGTCGCCTCCCGGCCTCGGACCGCGCCCAGCACGAGGCCCTTGTCGGCGTTCCGGAGGTCGGCCCGGGTCTCGACGCCCGCGTTGAACAGCCGGCGCGCGCGCTTCCGGCCGACGTCCCGCACGCCCGCGAGGTCCAGCAGTTCCTCGCGGACGCCGTACTCCACGCGCTTGCGGGCCTCGCGAACGGCCGTCGCGGCCGCCACGTCGAGCTCCCCGGCGAGGCGCTCGGCCGCGTTCAGCAGCCACTCCGCGGTCTCGACCTTCCCCCGGATGTCGCCCGGGCCGACGTCGTAGCGCTCCGCGATGCGGTCCTCGTCCAGCTCCGAGGCCCAGTCCTCCATGAGCTTCGCCGTCTTCAGCGCCGACAGCCAGTCCTCGAACTCCGCGACCTCCTCGCGCGGCGTCGACCCCAGCAGTTCGGCCTCGCGCTCGTAGGCGAGCTCGGTGTACTGCTCGCGGTCCCCGGACCGGAGGTAGAGCTCGTACATGTCCGGCGTCCGGCTCACGAGGTGGTAGAGCCCCAGCGGCGACGGGTCCACGCTCACGTCCTCGGGCAGGTCGTTCTCGGCCTGCATCTCGCTGGCGGGCCGGAACCCCGTGGATTCGCTGCTCGCAGTTCCCGCGTCGCTGGCCGCACGCGCAGCATCACGCAAACCGTCGATGATGGTCGCCGCACTCATCGGGTCGACGTAGAGCTGGCTCACGAGGTGGCCGGTCGCGGTCGCGCGCAGCGCGCCGCCGTCGCGCTCCACGAACCCGTTCCGGTCGAGGTAGACGAGCACGTCCCGCGTGACGGACTGCAGGCGGCCGGGGTCGTCTGTCTGCGTGGCGTACAGCGTCTCCCCGAGGAACTCGTGGAGGCTGTCCTCGGTCGTCGTGAACCCGGTCGCGATGGCGGCCAGCACGTGCGTGCGGAGCGCGGGCTCGGCCGCGAGCTTCGAGCGCACCGGCTCCGGGTCGGCGTACACGTACCGGTCGAACAGCTCCTCCAGTTCGTCGTGGCTGTTCGCGAGCAGCACGGCCTCCCCGTAGGGGTCCAGCCCCGGGCGGCCCGCCCGCCCGAACATCTGGTGGACCTCCAGCACGTCGAGGGGCTGCATCCCGCCGGCGGTGCCGTCGTATCGCTGCCAGTCCCGCACCACCACGCGGCGGGACGGCGTGTTCACGCCCGCGGCGAGCGTCGGCGTCGCGGAGACGACTTTCACGAGGCGGTCACGGAACGCCTCCTCGACGAGCTCGCGGTGCTCGCGCGCGAGGCCGGCGTGGTGGAAGGCCGCGCCCTTCGCGACGGCGTCGGCCAGGTCGTCGCTGGTCTCGGTGTCGCTCACGCCGCGAATCTCCTCGGCCACGTCGGCGAGACGGTCGCGCTCGTCCGGCGACAGCGTCCCGCCGGTGACGTCCGAGAGCCGGCGAGCAGAGGCCTCGGCGTTCCGCCGGGAGTTCACGAACACGAGCGTCGACCCCTCGTCCTTGAGGGTGTCAGCGACCACGGCGGCCGTCTGGCTCCCGGAGCCCACGGAGAGTTCGGCCTGCGTGCCGTCGTCGTAGTGCAGCGCTTCCCCGTAGTGGACGCCGGTCTTCAGGTCGATGGGCCGCCAGTCCGAGTCCACGAGCTCGGCGTCCAGCCAGTCGGCGAGCTCGTCGGCGTTCCCGATGGTCGCCGACAGCGCGACGACCTGCAGGTCGCTCACGCGCTGCCGGAGCTTCGCCAGCGTCACCTCCAGGGTGGGTCCCCGGTGGTCGTCGTCCACGAGGTGGACCTCGTCGGCGACCACGCAGGACAGGTCGTCTATCCAGCCGGCGCCGTTCCTGACGAGCGAGTCGACCTTCTCGGAGGTGGCGACGACGATGTCGTTGTCCGACAGCCGGGAGCCGTCGCTCTCGTAGTTCCCCGTCGACACGCCGACGGAGAGGCCGAACTGCTCGAACGCCTCGAACTCGGCGGCCTTCTCCCCCGCGAGTGCTCTGAGGGGGACGATGTAGAGGGCGGTGCCGTCGCCACCGAACTCGAAGTCGTCGTCGGTCTCCTCCGAGATGGCCGACAGCATCGCCAGCTGGGCGACGAGGGTCTTCCCGCTGGCCGTCGGCACGCTCGCCACGAGGTTCGCGCCCTCGGTGACGCCCTTCTCGACGGCCTCGCCCTGGGGCGGGTACAGCTCCTCGATGCCCTCCCCCTCGAAGTACTCGGCGACGCCGGCGGGGAGGCCCGGCACGTCCGCGACTCTCATTGGCCCGGAGTAGGCTCGTCCCGCGGTTTAAACTGTCGGGCGGGCCGGCGTAGTGTGACTCTCGTGTGGGTCTCGCCCAGAACGGTTTTGCGAACACTTCGAAAGCCCCAGGACTGTGGGCTCGGGGGACTTGTTGCGCTCCTCGGCCTTCGGCCTGCGGTGCTTACAGCGTCCGCCTTCGCCCACAGTCCTGGGGCTTTCAGTCCACCCGATGCCGGCTGACCAACTGGCGACGGGTGGACTGAAAGGGGCGGCGGGCTACGAGAAGCCCGGCGACGAAAGCACTGCAGTGAGCGCAGCGAACAAAGCGCGCAGCGAGCCGCGCGACCGTAGCCCGCCGGGGCTTTCGAGGTGTTCGAAACACTGTCTGCAACCCTCTCAGAAGTGGTCACTCTGTCTAGCCCGGCAACGATATACGCCGGGCGCCACCACGTCGTCGTATGCGAGTCGAGTTCGACCGGGACACCTGTATCGGAATGTTCCAGTGCGTCGCCGAGTGGGACGCCTTCGAGAAGGACGAGGACGCGGGGAAAGCGAATTTAGCGGACAGCGAGCCGAGCGAGGACGACCCGGACGTGTTCGTCCGCGAGGTGCCCGGGGACGCCGAACTGGACGCGAAGTTCGCGGCCCGGTCCTGTCCGGTCGACGCCATCGTCGTCTACGACGAGGACGGCGAGCAGATTGTCCCCTGACCGACCCAACACTTTTTGCCGGTTCCCGTCGTAGTGTCACGGTACCATGTGTCACCCCTGGGAGGAACTCCCCATCTGGACGGCCGAGGACGCGTCCGACGACCTCGACGACAGCGAGGAGACGGAGGGATTCGAGGACGTCGCCCGCGAAGTCGGACCGTCGTAGGGGCGGCGCGACAGTCGGCGTCGCTGCTCGCGGTTCGTAGCGCGCGAAAAGCGGTGGTGGATACCGGGCAGAGAAGCCGTTACAGCTCGTTCTAAGCGATTTCGTCGTACTGCTCGGAGAGCTTCTCGGCGGCCTCGCCGAGCTGGTCGCGCTCGAACTCGGTGAGGTCCCACTCCACGACCTCCTCGACGCCGTTCGACCCGAGCTTCACCGGGACGCCGAGACCGACGTCGTCGAGCCCGAACTCGCCGTCGAGCGCGATGGAGCCGGGCAGCACCTCGCCCGTGTCCCGGAGGATGGCCTCGACAATGTGGGCGACGCCCGTCGCCGGACCCCACTGGGTCGCGCCCTTCTTCTCGATGACGTTCATCGCGGACGCCTGGAGGTCGGAGAGAATCTCCTCTTTCTCGTCCTCGGAGAACTCGGGGTCGGTGCCGTTCACGCGCACCTTCGAGAACACGGGCACCTGCGCGTCGCCGTGCTCGCCGAGGATGGTCGCGTCGACGTTCTGGACGGGCACGTCGAAGCGCTGACCGAGCACGTACCGGAAGCGCGCGCTGTCCAGGCGGCCGCCGAACCCGATGACCTTGTGGCGGTCGCGGTCGCCGCTCTCGTAGAGGTGGCGGTTCAGGAGGTCGACCGGGTTCGACGTCGTCACGGTGACGAAGTCGTCGTTGTGCTCGGCGAGCGAGGACCCGATGTCCTCCATGATGGGCGCGTTGTCGCCGGCGAGGTCGGTTCGAGACTGGCCGGGCTGGCGCGGGATGCCGGCCGTGATGACGACGACGTCGGAGCCGGCAGTGTCCTCGTAGCCGCCCTGATAGACGTCGGTGTTGGCGTCGTACGCGACACCGTGGTTGGCGTCCGCGGCCTGCCCGATGGTCTCCTCCTCCTTGTCCGGGATGTCCACGAACACGAGCTCGTCGACCACGTCACGGAGCGCGAGGTTGTAGCCTGCGGCGGCGCCGACCGTCCCGGCGGCCCCCACGATGCTGACTTTCGTCATATCACGTGAAATACCTCCGGGCATGCCGTTAAGCGCTTCGATACCCCCGGCAGTGCGCCCCGAACCCCGCGCAGAGCGCGCGACAGGCGCCGAACGAACGCTCGACAATCGACGACCTCCGGTCGGGCTGCGCCGCAGGCTTTTCGACGGTCGCAGCCGTTGCCCCGCTCATGAGCGACAGCGACGACGGCTTCGACGAGGAGGCCGTCCGCGAAGAACTCCGCGAGAAGTACGAGGACGAACGCGAGGACCGCGAGGCGACCGCTCGCATGAGCGAACTCCTCCTGCAGGGCGCGACGATGACGAACGACCACTGCGACCGCTGCGGCAGCCCCCTGTTCCGCCAGGACGGTCAGACGTTCTGCCCGAACTGCCAGCGGGCCGCCCAGCGAGCGCGGGCGGAGGACGTACAGCAGAACCCGGGACAGCAGGCACCGAACCAGCAGCCCCAGCGCCAGGGCGCCCAGGACCCCACGACACGCTCGGAGAACGCCGAATCGCCGACACAGCCCGACGACACCCGGGCCGACGACCAGCAGCCCCCGTCGGCCGCCGGCCGCACCGCGGGCCGCCGCACGCCGCCGTCCCAGCAGGACGGCGACCGGGTGCCCGACGGCCGGCGCGGCCCGGACGCGACAGAGGCGCCCGCGCGGACCGACCCGTCGAACCGCGACCTCCCCGAACACGCCCCGACCGCCTCCGCGTCCGGGCCGGCCGGCGACGCACTCGAATCCACCATCGCCGCGCTCGCCCGGCGCGCCGCCAGCGCCGACGACCCCCGGACCGCCCGCGAGTACCTCGAGGCCGCCCGGGAGGCCGCCGAAGCGCTCGCGGCGCTCCGCCAGTAGCCGGAACCGCTTTTCCCGCGGGCCCCCGACGGGAGGTATGGACGTCCTCGTACCCGTCGACGACTCGGACTGCAGCTTCCGCGCGCTCGGCTTCGGCGCGGACATGGCTGCTCGGTACGACGCCGACCTGCACGTCGTCCACTTCGCCGACGAGGAGAGCGACGCCACCGACGCGGTCCTCGAGCGCGCCCAGCGAGTCCTCGACGCCCGCGACTCCGACGCCGACCCAGAAGTCAGCACGGACGTCGGCGTTCGCTCGAGCGGCCGCGCCGGCAGCGAAATCCTCGCACTCGTCGACGAACGCGGCTACGACCACGTCGTCATGGGCCACCACGGCGCCGGCACCATCGAACGCGCCATCCTCGGCAGCGCCGCCGAGACGGTGCTGCGCTCGGAGAAAGTCCCCGTGACGGTGATTCCGTAGTCAGTCCGGCTGGTACGGCGTCCCGACGACCTCCCGGATGCGCTCGGCGGTGACGCCGCCGACGCCGTCGGCCTCGGTGAGGTCGGCCTCGCTGGCCGTCATCACGGCCTCCACGCTCCCGAACTCGTCGAGCAGCGAGCGCGCCGTCACCGGCCCGATGTCCGCAATCGACGAGACGACGTACTCCTGCTGCTCGCCGAGGGTCTTCGCGGCCTTCTCGCCGTGCGCGCTCACCTCGCGGTCGTTGTCCGTCTGCTCGCGCGTCGCGATGGTTTCGACCATCTCCGCCGTGTCGTCCTCGCTGCGGGTGTGGACGACGCTGACGCCCCAGTCCACCGCCAGCGACGCCAGCGCCGCCCGAATCGCGTTCGGGTGGACGTTCCGCTCGGCGTAGAGGTCGCCGTCGCCCTCCAGCAGCAGGACGGGCCGCGTGTAGTGCCGGGTGAGGTCCTTGGCCTGCTCGAAGATGGAGCGGTCCCCGCCGAGCAGGGTGTCCATGAAGTCGCCGTGGGACTTCCGCTCGACCGCCACACGGTCCGAGAGCACGTAGTCGCCGACCGAGAGCGTCTCCAGGCGCGTCTCGACGCCCTCGCGCTTCGAGAGCTCGCGAGCGATGTTCGAGTCGAGCTCGCGCTGGTCGACGACCACCTCGACCGTCTCGCCGCCGTCGCTGGTCGCGCGCGCCGCCACGCCCTCGCCGTCCGCGCTCGCCTCGACGTCGTCGGGGTCCGGCGCGTCGAACTCGCTCAGCCCGACCTGGCCGTCGTCGCCGCCGTCCGCGCTCGTCTCGCTCCCGCCGCCGCTCCCGTTCGCCGCGGTCGGCCGCTCGGCGTCGTCGCCGGACTGAGATGCCGCCTCTTCGGCGCCGCCGTCATCCTCGCCGGCGAACTCGTCGAGCGCCTGCTGGCTGCCGCCGAGGTCCGTCTCCAGCTCGTCCGCGAGCCCCTTCAGCTCGCGGAGCTCGTCCTCCATCTCCTGCTCGCGGCGCCGGCTTATCCAGAAGTACGCCTCGTCGCGGGTGTCCTCGGCCATCAACACGACGACCTTCCCCTCGGTCTGGCGGCCGGTCCGCCCCTTCCGCTGGACCGACCGGATGGCGGTGGGGACCGGCTCGAAGAACAACACGAGGTCGACCTCCGGGACGTCCAGTCCCTCCTCGGCGACGCTCGTCGAGACCAGCACCTCGAACTCGCCGCTCCGGAAGTCGTCGAGGGTCTCGCGCTGCTCCTTCTGGGTCATCCCGTCCGAGCCGTCGGCGTCACCCTGCCCGACGAACCGCCGGGTCTCGAAGTGCTCGCCGAGGAACTCCGTCAGCGCCTCCGCGGTGTCTCGTGACTCGGTGAACACGATGACGCGGTCGCCGCCCTCGATGCCCAGCGTCTCCGCGAGCAACATTCGGGCCTTCCGGAACTTCGGGTGGAGGCCGTCGAAGTCGTCGGCGGTCCGCATCGCCTGCTTGACTTTCGGCTCGCTCACGAGGCGCTGGCTCGCCTTCGACGCCCCCGAGGAGTTCGCGGCGTTCCGCTGGCGCTCGAAGTACCGCCGCACGGACTCCACGCTCTGGGTCTCTACGAGTTCGACGGCGCGCTTGAGCTTCATCACCTCCGCGTGGACGCTCATGCCCTGGTAGCCGTCGCTGTCGTCGTTGTCGATGAGCTGCTGCAGGCGCGCCCGAATCTTGTTCAGGTCCTTCTGTGAGATGTCGGGGCTGGACGCCTTCGTCACGCCGAGGTCGCGGAGCTTCTCCAGGCGCTCGGTGATGACCTCGTTGATGGCGTCCCGAATCTCGAGGACGTCGTCGGGGAGCGTGATGCGCTCCCACTGGACGTCCGTGTCGTAGGTGTGCTCGCCGACGTCCGCGTCGTCCTCGGTCATCACCTCGACGTTCCCCACGCCGAGGTTCTCGCAGACCGTCCGGATCTCCTCCTCGTTCCCACCGGGCGACGCCGACATCGCCGTCACGAGCGGGTCGGCGGCGTCGGCGTGGTAGCGCTCCGCGATGTACGTGTACGCGTAGTCGCCGGTCGCCCGGTGGCACTCGTCGAACGTGCAGTGGACCACGTCCCGCAGGCTGATGCGGCCGCCCACGAGGTCGTTCTCCACGACCTGCGGCGTCGCCACGACCACGCGGGCGTCCGCCCACATCTCCTCGCGGTCGTCGGGCCGGGTCTCACCGGTGAACACGACGACCTCGTCGTCGGGCACGGTCAACGCCTCCCGATAGAACGCGGCGTGCTGCTCGACCAGCGGCTTCGTCGGCGCCAGCAGCAGTGACTTCCCCGCGAGGTCAGCCTCCAGGCGGTACGCCGTCACCAGCAGGCTCACCGTCGTCTTCCCCAGGCCCGTCGGCAGACAGACGAGCGTGTGGCCCTGCCGGGCCGCCGCCGCCAGCCGGAGCTGGTACCGGCGGGTCTCGATGACGTCCGGCGCCAGCATCGGGTGGTCGACGTACCCCGTCTCCGTCATTCGACGACGGATACGTCGCTCTCGCGGTTAAGGCTTCGCGTAGCGGGGTGAAAGTGCCTTCAGAGAAGAGCCAACACCGCCCACATCGCCACGCCCGCGCCCAGCGGAATCGTCGCGTTGTCGTCGATGACGTACCCGCGAACCACGGGCGTCGCGCCGTCCGCGAGCGTCGCCGCGAGGGCGCCCGCGACGGCCGGAACGAGCGGGACGTCCAGCAGTCCCGCGATGGCCAGACAGATGCCGAACGTCGCCAGCAACACCCACCCGGGCTTCACGCCGAGCCCGCCGCTCCCGGAGAGCAGACCGCTGGCGGGGTCGCCGAGCGCGAGCATCAACATCGCCGGCACAGCGATTGCGGGGTCGAACAGCCACGCCGTCACCGTCCACGAGAACGTGTACAGCGCGTACCCCGCGACGTTCTCCTGCTCGTAGTCGCGAGTCAGCCGGTCGTACACCCGCCAGGAGACGTGGCCGTACAGCCGCAGCACTTCGAGAACCGCGGCCAGAACCGAGGCCGCGACGAGGAACCACTCGACCGCCGCCCACGGCACCACGCCCGCGAGGAACGCGCCGGGGACGACCGCACCGCTGGCGTGGACGAGCCGGCGGTCGAGTTCACTCACAGCTCGTCGAAGGAGACCTCGCCGTCCCGCAGCGAACCCAGCAGGTCCGCGAGCCCGTCGAGTTCGACGCGGGTCTGGTCGGTGGTGTCGCGGTCGCGGAGCGTCACTGTGCCGTCCTCCAGGCCCTCGTAGTCGACGGTGACGCAGTACGGCGTCCCGACTTCGTCCTGCCGGCGGTACCGGCGGCCGATGTTCCCCGAGTCGTCGTAGGTCACAGCCAGCCCCGCCTCGCGCAGGTCCGCAGCGAGGTCACGCGCGGTCTCGCCCATGCCGTCCTTGTCCATCAGCGGGAACACGCCCACCGTGGTCGGCGCGACCTCGGCGGGCAGCCGCAGCACGTCCCGGGTCTCGCCGTCGACCTCGTCGGTGTCGTAGCGGTGGGCGAGCACCGTGTAGACGGCGCGGCCGACGCCGAACGCCGGTTCGACGACGTGCGGGACGATGTGGCGGCCGGACTCGGTCTCCTCGGCGATCTCGAAGCCCGTCTGCTCGGACGGGACGGTGTACTCCTCGCCGTCCACCTCGACGGTCACGTCCTCGGCGTCGAACGCCGACCGGTCGCGAGCGGCGAGGTCGGCGAGCGCGTCCGCAACGGCTCCCGCGTCCCCGCCGAACTCCGGTCCGAGGTACGACATCTCGGGGTCGACGGTCGCCCGTTCGACGGTCTTCGGTTCGTCGTACGCCTGGAACACGGTGAAGTTGTCGTCGGCGTGCTTCTCGTGCTTCGAGAGGTCGTAGTCCGTCCGGGACGCGACGCCCTCGAGCTCCACCCAGTCGCCGTCGACTTCGCCCTCCGCGTCCCAGCAGTCCGACGCGTAGTGCGCGAGCTCGCCGGGGAGGTGCTGGCGGAACCGGAACCGGTCCATGTCGACGCCCACGCGCTCGAACCACTGCTTCGACCGCGCGAGGAAGTACGCCACCCACTCGCCAGCAACGACGCCCTCGTCGAGCGCCTCGTGGGGCGTCAGGTGGACGTACTCCTCGCCGTCGGCCTGCTGCGCCTCGACGGGATACAGCGGCAGCTCCACGCCCGCCACCCGGTCGAGGTCCGGCCCCTCGCCCTCGGGGTCCACGAAGTGCTCGAGTTCGGCCATCGTGAACTCGCGGGTCCGCAGCAGCGCGTTCCGCGGCGAAATCTCGTTCCGGTAGCCCGTCCCGACCTGCGCCACGCCGAACGGCAGCTGGTTCCGCGCGTACTCCTTGAGCCGCGGGAACTCCGTGAACATCCCCTGCGCGGTCTCCGGCCGCAGGAACCCCGCCTGCCCCGACCCCGGCCCGATGGACGTCTCGAACATGAGGTTGAAGCCCTCCACGGGCTGGCCGGCCAGCGGCGTCCCGCAGTCCGGACAGACCAGCTCGTGCTCGGCGATGAGGTCCTTGACCTCCTCGGTCGGCACGGACTCGGCGTCCTCCACGTCCGTGTTGTCCTCGACGACGTGGTCCGCCCGGTGGCTCTCGCCGCACTCCGGGCACTCCACGAGCATGTCGTCGAAGTCGTCGAGGTGACCCGACGCCCGGAACACCGGCTCCGGCGTCACCGTCGGCGAGTCGATCTCCATGTTGCCCTCGCGGGTGACGAAGCGGTCCCGCCACGTCTCCTCGACGTTGCGCTTGAGCGCCGCGCCCTCCGGGCCGTACGTGTAGAACCCAGCGACGCCGCCGTACGCCTCGTTCGCCTGGAAGAAGAACCCGCGGCGACGCGCGAGCTCGCTCAGCTGTTCACTCATCGGTCAGCGCAGTGAGGAGGTCGACGTCGCGCACGATGCCGACGAGCTCGTCGCCGGACACCAGCGGAATCTGTTCGATGTCCTTGCTCAGCATCGTCTGGGCGGCGTCCCGAGACGTCCGCTTGCCCGTCACGGTCACCACGTCCGCGGTCATGAACTCTCGGACCGGCTCCGCGGGAATCTGGACGTTCCGCGTCGGCAGGTAGCGGCTCCCCACCGCCTTGATGGACTCCCACTTCCAGTCGTCGTCGTCGGCGGCCATCGAATCGCCGGTGTTGTCCTCGCCCTCGACGACCCGCGCGACCTCGATGATGTCGACCTCGGTCAGCACGCCCGCCATGTCGCCGTCGTCGCCCAGCACCACGGAGTACGGGACCTGCGCGTACGAGATTTCGCGCTCGGCGACCGGCAGCGGCGTCCCCTCGTAGGTCGTGTTCACGTCGCGTCGCGCCAGCCCGCCGACCTCCGTGTCGCCGTCGGCCTGCCCGTCCGCGATGGCGCGCACCACGTCGGTCACTGTCACGATGCCCTCCAGACGGCCGTCCTCGACTACGGGCACGCGACGCGTCCTCGAATCGACCATCAGCGACGCCACCTCGGGGATCGTCGTGTCGCTGGTCGTCGTCGGGACATCACGCATCAACAGCGCGAGCTGGTCCTCCTCCGGCCGCTCAATGAGGTCGTTCCGGGAGATGAGGCCGCGGTACTGCTCGCCGTCCTCGCCCGGCTTCACCACGGGCACGGAAGAGAACGCCCGTTCCTGGAGGTACTCGAGGATGTCGTCCCGCGTCCCCGGCAGCTCGACCGTCACCACGTCCGACCGGGGCGTCATCGCGTCAGCGACGTTCATACCGACGTGGTGGGCCCCCATCCATTTGTAGGCTACGACACCGCGTTCCACCGATTCGCGGCCGCTCAGACCAGCTCGAACTCCATCGGGTCCTCGGGCAGGTCGTCCGCCCGCGGGAAGAACTTCCGGTAGCCGTCGTGTCGGAACGTCCCCAGCCGCGTCTTGTCGAGTGTCCGCACGAACGTGAACATCTCCTCCTCCTCGCGGGCGGCGTACGCGCACATCTGGGTGTCACGCAGCGGGTACGCACCGGCCAGCAGGACGACGCGCTCGACCTCGTGGTCGACCAGCTCCTCCACGATGAACGCGTCGGCCTCCACCTCGCCGCGGTAGACGTCGTACTGGCCGTACTCGCCGGCCTGGAACGCCTCGACGAACTCGTCGGCGTCGTCGTCCGGGATGACGAACTCCATCCCGTACTCCCCGTCGTCGTCGTTGGAATCGCGGCCGATCGGGCCCGCGTCCACGGAGACGATGTCCGTGACCTCGTAGCCCTCCTCGCGCCACTCCTCGGCGATGGCCTCCATGTCCGCGATGGTGTCTTTCCACGCAGCCTTCAGCTGGCCGGCCTGCGCTTCGACCGCCTCGGCGCGCCGATTCTGCGCCTCGACGGCCTCCGCGGCGTCAGTCGTCGCGTCGGTCGGCACGTCGGACTCGTCGTCGACGTGACCGGGTGTATCTACCATGTCGCCGCGTTATCGACTCACACTCAAGTATCCTTCCGTGACGCCGGCCTACGGGCCGACGCCGAACACCTGCTCCAGCGCCAGCGACACAAGCAGCGTCACGACGGCGCCGAGGAACACGCGCGCCCCAGTCGGCAGCCGCCCCGACGGCGGCAGCGGCCGCAGACTCGCCGGCGGTAACTGCTGGACGAACCCCTGGAACTTCGTCTCCGGGTCGTCGCTCGTCTCCCCGCTGAACGCCAGCAAGCCGTCGTCGTCGTCGCTCTTCCACGCGGACGTCGGGCGCAGCATCATCGTCCCCGCGAACAGCGACAGCCACCCGAACACGAACAACCCCAGCTTCACGCCCGGTGCGACCGGGCTATCAGTGGCCAGCGCTCCCAGCGCCGACAGCGCCACGAACACCGCGACCAGCACGACGACGTACGTCACGAGGTCGAACAGCTGTGCCACTCGGTCCGTCTCGACGTCCGCCACGCCAGACCGTCCCGAATCACTGGAGGGCGCCGACATCGGCTACGAGAAGTCGTGGGTCGCCCGGTACTCCTGGGTGTCCATGTACTCCTCGCGGTGTCGGTGACACCGACTCACGCGGCCCGTGTCCCCGACCTGGTGTTGCTCGGGCTGCTCTCGCTCACAGACGCTCCCGAACTCGTCTCGGAGCGTCTCCTGGGCGGACGCCAGGTCGTCGCGCTCGACGTACTCGACCGCCTCGTCGATCGTCTGGCGGACGTCACTCGGCGTGTTCAGGCCACCGAACGCGTCCTCGACGACCTCGTCGACGTCCATTCCCTTCGTCTCCATCCCGAGGAGCTCCCGCACGCGCTCGCTCACCGACTTCGTCACGTCACTGCGTTCGCGGAGCACCTCCCGGAACACCTCGACGGCCTCCCAGACGTCGTCGTCGAGGTCCTCGTACTTCTCGGGCCGAATCTTGAACGGACACCGCGTGCTGAACACACAGCCAGCCGGCGGGTCCCGGGGGCTCGGCGGCGTCCCCCGCAGCGTGATTCGGCTCTTCTTGAGGGTCGGGTCTGGCTCCGGAATCGCCGACAACAGCGAGTTCGTGTACGGGTTCGCCGGGTCGTCGAAGATGGCGTCGACCGGGCCGATCTCCATGATCTTCCCGAGGTACATCACGGCGACGCGGTCGCAGATGTGCTCGACGACCGAGAGGTCGTGGGCGATCAGCAGGTAGGTCAGCCCGAACTCGTCCTGGAGGTCGTCCAGGAGATTCAGGATCTTCGCCTGCACGGAGACGTCGAGCGCGCTCACCGGCTCGTCGAGCACCAGGAAGTCCGGCTCCAGCGCGAGCGCGCGAGCGATGCCGACGCGCTGCTTCTGGCCGCCGGAGAACTGGAACGGATACCGGTAGTAGTGCTCCTCGGCGAGCCCCACGATATCCAGCAGCGCCCGCACGCGCTCGCGGCGCTTCTGTGGGGTCTTCCAGCCGTGGACGTTCAACGGCTCCATGATGATCTCCCCGACGGTCATCCGCGTGTTCAGGCTGGAGTCGGGGTCCTGGAACACCATCTGGACGTTCTGCCGCCACTCCTTGAGGTTCTTCCCGGACAGCGTCGTGATGTCCGTCCCGTCGTAGCGGACGTCGCCAGCAGTCGCGGTCTCCAGTTGCATCAGCGTCCGGCCGAGTGTCGACTTCCCGCAGCCGGACTCGCCGACCAGGCCCAGCGTCTCCCCGCGGTGGACGTCGAAGCTCACGTCGTCGACGGCCTTCACCGGCTTCCCGCTGAACATGCCGCTGCCGCCGTAGTACGTCTTCAGACCATCTATCTCGACGAGCGTCTCGCCCGTCTGCATCCCAACTGTCGCGTCCTCGCGTCGCTCCTGGTAGAGTGTCGTCATTCGGGCACCTCCTGTTCGGTTGCGTCCTCACGTGACCGGTGTAGCTCCACGGCTTCGCTCTGGTTGACGTCCTCGGGGTACAGCAGGCAGGCGGCCTCGTGTTCGTCGGCACTCTCGTCGACCGCCACGGGCACCGGATGCACCTGCTCGCAGTCGTCGAACGCCTTCGGGCACCGCGGCGCGAACCGGCAGTACGTCGCCGGCTCTTTCGGCGTCGGCACCTCGCCCTCGATGGTCGTCAGCTCCGACCCACGCTCGTTCCGGCTCGGAATCGACTCCAGCAGCCCCTGCGTGTAGGGGTGTTTCGGGTTCGAGAACAGCTCGTCGACGGGCGCCTTCTCCACGAGCTCGCCCGCGTACATCACGTTCACGCGGTCGGCTACCTCCGCGATGACACCCATGTCGTGCGTGATGAACATGATGCCGATATTCTTCTCCTCTTTCAGTTCGTGCAAGAGGTCGAGAATCTGGGCCTGGATGGTGACGTCCAGTGCGGTCGTCGGCTCGTCGCAGATGAGCAGGTCGGGGTCGCAGGCCAGCGCCACCGCGATGACGGCCCGCTGACGCATCCCCCCGGAGAACTGGTGAGGGTACTCGTCGATGCGGCGCGGCGCGTCCGGGATACCGACGTCCTCCAGCAGCTCGATGGCCTTCTGGGTGGCTTCCCGGCCACGCATTCCCTGGTGGAGTCGAAGCGACTCCTTGATCTGGTTCCCGACGGTGTAGACGGGGTTCAGCGACGACAGCGGGTCCTGGAACACCATCGCGATTTCGCCGCCGCGAATCTGCTGCCAGTCCTTCTCCGTGTTGTCGACGAGCTCTCGCCCCTTGTACTGGATGGAGCCACCGACGATGCGGCCCGGCGAGTCGACGAGTCCCATGATGGACCGGGCGGTCACGGACTTCCCGGAGCCGGACTCGCCGACGATGCCGACGGACTCACCGCGGCTGATTTCGAAGCTCACGCCGTCAACGGCGCGAATCGTCTCCTTGTCGGTGAAGAACGCGGTCTGGAGGTTGTCGACGGAGAGCAACGCCTCCTCGTCGACGCGGCTGTCGGGTGCGTACTGACTGTCGCTCATCACGCACCACCCCCTGCGGCCGCGGCCTCACCAGCCGAGTCGCCGCTCGAACTCTGCGGGTCGATCGCGTCACGGATGCCGTCACCGAGCGCGTTGAACCCGAGGACGATGAGCGTAATCATCACACCCGGGAACACGGAGATGTGCCAGGAATCAGTGATGATGAAGCTCTGCCCGGCCGCGATTGCGCGACCGAGCTCTGGCGTCGGCGCGGTCACGCCGAGCCCGAGGTACGCCAGGCCGGCGGAGCCGATGATGTAGCCGCCGAGGCTCATCGAGAGGTAGATGAGCAGGTAGCCGATGACGTACGGCGCCACGTGTTTCTTCACGATACTCCACGGCCGGTCACCGAAGCCCTTCGCGGCGGTCACCCACTCGTTCTCGACAATCTGGAACGAGGGGCCACGTATGGCGCGCCACAGCCCCATCCACCCCCAGATGCCGAACAGGAACGCGAGGAGGAACGCACCGCTGTAGATGTCTGATATCCAGTGGTCCTGTAACACGACCACGAGCATGATGAGCACCAGTAGCCGTGGCATCGCGGAGAACGCGTCACTGGTCAGCACGGTCGCGAGGTCGACAAGTCCCTTGTAGTACGACGTCAGCAGCGCCAGCGACAGCGCGATACCGCCGGCCAGCGCGGACGCGAACAGCCCGATGAACAGCGAGATTCGCGACCCGAACGCCATGAACGTGAACAAGTCTTTTCCGGTCGTCAGTGTCCCGAACGGGTGGAAGCGGTCGACCTCGTCGTACGACCACACACCGAAGTTCTGCCGGTCGCCCTTCGACGCCGACCCGACGTTCGCGGTGCCGACCGTGATCGTCTGGACCTCGCCGGCGTCATCGTTGAAGTACTCGATCTGGTGAGCGTACGGGCTGGTCATGTTCTGGGACTGCGTCGTCGGACTCACCACGGGCGCGAACAGCGCCATGACGAGGAACGCGGCGACGATAACCAGCCCGAAGCGACCCCAGTTGTGGCCGCGGAACCGGTCGACCATGTCGTCACCGGGCGTCCAGTCGGCGTACCGGTAGTGCCGCCGGAACGTCATGTAGCCGCGCCACGCCCAGTACAGCGTCACCGCGGCGTAGACGTAGACGACCGTGAGTCGAATGAGCCACGCGTACGCGGGCTCCAGGCCGAGGAACGTCCCCTGCCAGCCTTCGCCCGGCACGTGGTAGCCCTGGTTCGGAATCCACTCACGCTCGAGCAGCGTCGGCACGCTGGCGAGTGCGTTTCCGACGTCCGCGAACACGCCAGCGATGCCCGTGATGACGCCGCCGATTGCTGCCGGCAGGACGTCGGCGATACCGTTGACCGGCACGCCCCACGGGAGAGACATGATCGCGCTCCAGACGGCGCCGAACTCGAGCAGCAGCAGGAACGCCATGACGGCTCCCCAGCGGGCGGCCGGGCCGGGGTTCTCCTTCACTCGCGTGACGATGCTGTCGTTTTTGGTTTCATTCACTGACATAGCTCACTCACTCTCGAAGCCGACGCGGGGGTCGACAACCGTGTACAGGAAGTCCTGGAGGATGTTTAGCCCGACGATGAGTAGGATGATGAGGTACATCATCGCGACCGCGAGCGGCAGGTCGCCCTGCGTCATCGCGCTGAAGAACAGCCACCCGATTCCGTTGATACCGAAGACGTTCTCGATGAGAACGGAGCCACCGACGAGCACGCCGGCCTCCGCGGTGATGACGGGAATCAGCGGGATGAGGGCGTTGCGGAAGATGTGCTTCCAGACGATGCTGCGGCCTGGAACACCCTTCGCGCGTGCCATCTCGACGTAGTTCGAGTTCTTCGCTTCGAGGAACGCCGTCCGCCCGATGCGCATCTCGTTACCCATCGACGCGGACCCGAGCACGAGCGCGCCCGGGAGCACGACTTTCACTGCAGCGATGAAGTTCAGCGGCTGGAGGAGGTTGCTCATGTCCGGCGTCCCCGCCACGTTCGTGGTGACGATCCAGTTCTGCCAGTCGAAGCCGAACAGCCAGTACTCCGACTGCGACAACACCATCAGCATGAGGACCGCCAGCCAGAAGTTCGGCATCGCACGCCACACGATACCGGTGAACGACGCCGTGTAGTCTCCGAGCGTGTTCGGCCGCAGTCCCGCGTAGAATCCCAGCGGGATACCGACGAACAGCGGGAGGATAACCGCGAGCGCACCCATCAGCACGGTTCGGGGCGCGTACGAGAGAATCACCTCGTTCGCGGCGACGTCGGGGCGGATGACCCACGACTCTCCGAGGTTGAACGTGAACATGTCCACCATGTACCGGAAGTACTGCTCCCAGAGTGGCTGATTCAACCCCAGTGACCGTTCGAGGTTCGCGATCTGCTCCGAGGTTGCTCCCATTCCCAGGATAGACGTCACCGGGTCTATCGGCCCGGCGTAGATGATGAAGAACGTCAGTGACGTGCCGAAGATTATCACTGGGATTGACAGTACGAGTCGTTTCGCGAAGTATGTCCACCGGCTCATATGTGCGTGCCTCGGGTTGTGCGACTGGTTTGCATTCTTCTCTGTCTCATATTCGCGTTTAGGTCTTGCGCTTCGGAGGGTTCGGGGCGCGTTGAGGGCGTTCGTACCGAAATACGACTACGTCGTTGCCGCGTTCGAAAAAACGGGGGACAGTTCGGTCGGCTCGTCGACTGCGTCGATTACTCGTACTCGCCGCGGTCGCTGATGCCGGTGGTGTTGGACTTCGAACGGGAGCCGCCCATCGCACCGACGCGCGGGGAGTCGACCCAGGGGTAGTCGTAGCCCTGCGTGATGCCGTGAATCATCGGCACGTAGACGGCGTCCTCCTTGATGGCTTCCTCCATCATCTGGCCGCCTTCCGCACGACCTTCCTGCTGGCCCGTACCGTAGTTGTCCTGGATCATCTGCCAGCCTTCCTCGGCCTTGCTGGCCGCGTTGGCGTTGTCGCCCCGCCAGTTGAGGTAGCCGACGAAGTTCTCCGAGGACGTGTCCGTCGCCGGCGGGTACGCGAGGTTCAGGAAGTTGTCGGCACCCGGGTAGTCGGCGATCCAGCCGAGGTAGTACATGTCGAAGTTGCCCTGCCGGCCGGTGTTGAGGAACGCGTTCCAGTCGGCGGACTGCAGTTCGATGTCGATGTACGCCTCGGTGAGCTGGTCGCGCAGCAGCGTGAACAGGTCACTGCCCCACGAGGACGCCGTGCCCGACGGCATGTTGAAGCTCATGGAGAAGCGGTTGTCCGGCCCGTAGCCGGCGTCCTCCATGGCCTGGATTGCCTTCTGGAGCTGCGGTCCGGTCTGGTAGCCGTACTCGTAGTCCTGGGCGATACTCTCGTACTCCGAGGGGCCACCCGGGAAGATGGACGGCGGCGTGAAGTGATACGCCTGCTTCGCGGGCCGCGGATAGATCTCGTTGACGAACTGCTGCTGGCTGAACGTGTACGCGACGGCCTCACGGACCGGCTTCGGGACGTTCAGAACGTTGAACGCGATGTAGTACGTCGACAGCGTCGCGACCTCGTAGTACTTGGCCGTCAGGTCGTTCTCGTCCATCGGGCCGTAGGTCCCGTAGCGGCGGCCACGGTCGTCGGTGCCCTCGAAGTTACGGAGTTCGGGGTCGTACTGGGCGGCCGGAAGGTACGGCGAGTCGGCGTTGACGTTGACGGTCGCGTACGTGTACCGCGGGTTGGTCTCGTTGAAGATGGCCTTGTCGATGCCGGCGTTCCGCGGATCCATGCCGTGGTAGTCGTCGCGGGCGTCGAGGTTGACCTCGGAGGACTGCTCCCAGTTCGCGAGGACGTACGGGCCGGCGCCGACCGGCTCCTCGGTCGCGAACGTCTGGTAGTCCATCTGGCCGTCGTAGCCCTCGATGTCGCCGACGAGGCCCTCGGGCACGGCGGAGAACGACGTGTACGCGAGCATGCTCGTCGCCGCGTAGAACGGCTCTTCGAGCTCGATGCGGAGCGTGTAGTCGTCCTCGGCTTCGACGGCGAGCGTGCCGGGCTCGTAGACCTCGATCTCCTCCTCTTCGCCGTCGTCGTTCTCCTGGGTCTCCGTCGTCGTCTCGTGTGCGACGCCGAGCGTGCTCAGGATGAAGCTCTTGCGGCGGGAGTTGTTGGAGGCGGCGAGTCGCTCGAAGGAGTAGACGAAGTCCTGTGCCGTGACTTCGTCGCCGTTGCTGTACATGGCGCCCTCCTTGAGCGTGAACGTCAGCACTGCGCCGTTGTTCTCGGTCTCGAGGTTCGTCGCGAGGAGGTTCTCGACGTTGGTCTGACCGTTCGGGTAGTTGGTCAGGGCGTCGAAGATGTTCTGAATGTTCGCGCCGGACGTCGTGTCCGTCGCCTTGACCGGGTCGAGGGTGTCCATCGTCCCGCTGTTGAGCGCACGAACTCGCTTGCTCGGGTCGACTTCACCGTCGCTCCCTTCGGTCGTTCCACCCATCTCGCCGTCGCCGGACGTGGTGGTTTCGGAGTCATCGCCGTCTCCGTCACCAGTACACCCAGCCAGGGCGGCTGCGGTCGCAGCGGCACCAGTTCCCTGAAGGAACCGACGCCGGGAGAGGTTGTCAGTATCTGTCATCCACCCTCGGATTACTAATCTATAGTGATAAACTTACCGCTTCTTTAGGGTAGGATTCGCTCGGTTTTCGCGGTATAGCGCCGCTATCCACTCCCGTCCTGTTTGAACAGGTACCACGCGCCATGGCATGTACTCTACACCAAGTCCGACGAACTTAAGTACTGGTTGTGACTTTGTGTCACACGTCATGTCGACTGACGCCGCCAACCCGGCACACTGCGGGACCGACGTGATGGCCTCACTGGACGACGATGGCCCCGAGTCCCGACTCGTCATCGCGGACATCTCCACGGACGACGCGTGGATGTCCGTGACGGAAGCCGACGCCACGCCACTCTCCGCGTGGCGATAAGGACGGCGTAGCCGACCCCAACGCGAGGACTTTTCCTCACCCGCACCATTGGTCGCCCCATGAACGTCCGCGAAGTCACGGGCGACCGCGAGTTCGTCGTCAGCCTCGACCACGGCGCGGAGTGGCGCGAGGAACTCGAGACGCTGGCCGCCGACGAGGGCCTCGACGCCGCCTGGTTCGTCGGGATGGGCGCAGTTCAGGACGCCGAACTCTGGTACTACGACCAGGACGACTTCGAGTACAAGTCCGCCGAGTTCGACGAGCCACTGGAGGTGGCCGCCTGCGTCGGGAACGTCTCCGACCTGGACGGTGAGCCGTTCGCACACACACACGTAACACTCTCCAGGCGGTCTGGTCAGGCGCTCGCCGGGCACCTGGAGCGCGCCACCGTCTTCGCCGGTGAGGTGTACGTCCGGGAACTCGACACCGAACTCGTCCGCGAGCACGACCCGGCGACCGACCTCGACCTCTGGCTGTAATGCGGCCGGAAGACGAACGCTACTTCGCGTCTCTGGAAGCCGGCCTCGACGACGCCTTCGACGTCGCCGAACGAGCCAAGCAGCACGGCGAGGACCCCGAACCCGAGGTCGAGATTCCGATTGCGAAGGACATGGCCGACCGCGTCGAGAACATCCTGGGCATCGACGGGGTCGCCGAGCGCGTCCGCGACCTGGAGGGCGAGATGAGCCGCGAGGAGGCCGCCCTGGAACTCGTCGAGGACTTCGTCGAAGGGCGGGTCGGCGACTACGAGACCAAGGCCGGGAAAGTCGAGGGTGCGGTCCGGACGGCCGTCGCGCTGCTGACGGAGGGCGTGGTCGCGGCGCCCATCGAGGGCATCGACCGCGTCGAGGTGAACGCCAACGACGACGGCAGCGAGTACGTCGCCGTCTACTACGCCGGCCCGATTCGGTCCGCCGGCGGTACTGCGCAGGCGCTGTCAGTGCTCGTCGCTGACTACGCCCGCTCCCTCCTGGACATCGACGAGTTCGCGCCCCGCGACGACGAGATCGAGCGGTACGCCGAGGAGGTCGCGCTCTACGACTCCGAGACGGGCCTCCAGTACTCGCCGAAGGACAAGGAGACGAAGTTCATCACCGAGCACTGCCCCGTGATGCTGGACGGGGAGGCCACCGGCAACGAGGAGGTCGACGGCTTCCGCGACCTCGAACGCATCGAGACGAACTCCCCGCGAGGCGGCATGTGTCTCGTGCTCGCGGAGGGTATCGCCCTGAAGGCGCCGAAGATTCAGCGCTACACGCGGAACCTCGACGAGGTCGAGTGGCCGTGGCTCCAGGACCTCATCGACGGCACTATCGGGGACAGCGAGGACGACCAGGGGGAGGCCTCCGAGGACGCGAGCGGCGACGCCGCGAGCGGTGCGGAAGAGGAGTCCGGCTCCGACGACGAGCCCGACGGCCCGCCGCGCGTGGACGCCTCCGAGAAGTTCCTCCGGGACCTCATCGCCGGTCGCCCGGTGTTCGGCCACCCGTCGAAGGAGGGCGGGTTCCGACTGCGGTACGGCCGCGCCCGCAACCACGGGAACGCGACGGCGGGCGTCCATCCGGCGACGATGCACCTGCTGGACGACTTCCTCGCGACCGGCACCCAGATCAAGACCGAACTCCCGGGGAAGGCAGCGGGGGTCGTCCCCGTCGACTCCATCGAGGGGCCGACGGTGAAGCTCGCGAACGGCGACGTCCGGCACATCGAGGACCCCGCCGAAGCCCTCGAAGTCCGGAACGGCGTCGAGGAGATTCTCGACGTCGGCGAGTACCTCGTGAATTACGGCGAGTTCGTCGAGAACAACCACGAGCTCGCGCCCGCCTCCTACGCCCCGGAGTGGTGGGTCCAGGACCTCGACGCGGCCGGCGCAGACGTGCAGGCGCTCCGGGACTCGCCGTACGTCGACCTCGAGCACCCGGACGCCGAGCAGGCAATCGAGTGGGCGACCGAGTACGACGCCCCGCTTCACCCGGCGTACACGTACCTCTGGCACGACCTCGACGTCGAGCACTTCGAGGTTCTCGCCCGGGCGGTCGCCGACGCCGCGGTCGACGGCGACGAACTCGTCCTCGACCGCACCGAGGCCGTCCGGAAGTCCCTCGAAGCTCTGCTCGTCACCCACCACCAGGACGACGACGCCCTCCGCGTCGACGACTGGCTGCCGCTCGCGCGCTCCCTCGGCGTTACCGAGACCCTCGAAACGGAGTGGGACGACCTCTCGGCGCACGCCCGAGACTGGCCGAACGCGCTCCGCGCAGTCAACGAAGTCGCGCCCTTCGAGGTCCAGGAGCGCGCCCCGACCCGCATCGGGAACCGCATGGGTCGCCCCGAGAAGTCCGAGTCTCGGGACCTCTCGCCGGCGGTCCACACGCTGTTCCCCATCGGGGAGGCCGGCGGCAGCCAGCGCGACGTCGGCGACGCCGCCCGGTACGCGCCCGACATGGCCGACACGCCGGGCGAGATTCCCGTCCGGCTCGGCGACCGCGTCTGCCCGGACTGCGGCGAGCACACCTACGACGCGCGCTGTTCGGACTGCGGCGCGTGGACCGACCCCTACTACGAGTGCGAGGACTGCGGCGTCGAGGCCGAACCCGACGAGTCCGGGCGCGTCGAGTGCCCGCGCTGCGAGCGCGACCTCGACAACGTCACCACGCAGGTCGTCGACGTCGGCGACGAGTACCGCAGCGCCCTCCAGGCCGTCGGCGAGCGCGAGAACGCCTTCGACCAACTCAAGGGCGTCCAGGGGCTGATGTCCGCGGAGAAGGTCCCCGAGCCGATGGAGAAAGGCGTCCTCCGCGCCAAGCACGGCGTCACCGCGTTCAAAGACGGCACCGTCCGCTACGACATGACCGACCTCCCGGTCACCGCGGTCAAACCCAGCGAACTCGACGTCACCGCCGACCACTTCCGGGAGCTCGGCTACACCGAGGACGTCCACGGCGACCCCCTCGAACACGACGACCAGGTCGTCGAACTCCGCGTGCAGGACGTCGTGCTCTCGGACGGCGCCGCCGAACACATGCTCAAGACCGCGGACTTCGTCGACGACCTCCTCACCCAGTACTACGGCCTCGACGCCTTCTACGAGGTCGAGGAGCGCGACGACCTCGTCGGCGAACTCGTCTTCGGGATGGCGCCCCACACCTCCGCCGCCGTCGTCGGCAGGGTTATCGGATTCACGTCCGCCTCCGTTGGCTACGCACACCCTTACTTTCACGCAGCAAAACGTCGCAACTGTGACGGGGACGAGGACTGCGTGATGCTCCTGATGGACGGGCTCGTGAACTTCTCGAAGTCGTTCCTGCCGGACAAGCGCGGCGGGCGGATGGACGCGCCGCTGGTGATGTCCTCCCGCATCGACCCGAGCGAGATCGACGACGAGGCGCACAACGTGGACATCGACCGCGAGTACCCCCGGGAGTTCTACGAGGCGACCCGAGAGCTGGCAGACCCCGAGGACGTCGAGGACCTCGTGACCATCGCTGAGGCGACGCTGGGGACCGACGAGGAGTACACGGGATTCGGGCACACCCACGACACGTCGAACATCCACCTGGGGCCGCAGCTGTCGGCGTACAAGACGCTGGGGTCGATGATGGACAAGATGGACGCCCAACTGGAGCTCTCCCGGAAGCTCCGGGCCGTCGACGAGACGGACGTCGCCGAGCGCGTCATCGAGTACCACTTCCTCCCGGACCTCATCGGGAACCTCCGGGCGTTCAGCCGGCAGGAGACCCGCTGTCTGGACTGCGGGGAGAAGTACCGCCGGATGCCGCTCACCGGTGACTGCCGGGAGTGCGGCGGCCGCGTGAACCTCACCGTCCACGAGGGCTCCGTGAACAAGTACATGGACACCGCCATCCAGGTCGCGGAGGACTACGACTGCCGGGAGTACACGAAACAGCGCCTCGAAATCATGGACCGCCGGCTGTCCTCCATCTTCGAGAACGACAAGAACAAGCAGTCGGGTATTGCGGACTTCATGTAGCGCGGGGGGTACTCTCTCGGCCGTCCTCCGGGACGACTCCGCCCGGCGTCGTCATCGTCGGCCTCGCGTTGCCGCCGTCGGTCCGACGGCCGACTGTGTGTCACGGGCTCCTCGTCGCGTGAGACCGTCGGGTATGGCGCGTGGCCCGGGCAGTTGTGTGGTCACGCCAGCCCGGGCCTCGGGTGGCCACTCGAGTGACGAACAATTATGGTCGTCTGTCGGATGCTACCTGGTAGCAACACATGGGGGAGCCTGCGGTCGACGACCTCGAACTGCGCGAGATTTCGCCGGAGGCGTGGCGGCTGCTGCGCGTCGCGGCGGGGTTCGGACAGCGCGAGGTGGAGACGGAGGTCGACGACGTCATGCAGGCCCACGTCTCGATGCTGGAGAGCGACACGCGGAGCCTCTCCGAGGGCCGCCTCGAGGAGCTGTTCGCGCTCTACGCGGCGGAACTGACCGAGACCCAACTGTGCGTGCTGGTGGAGCACTTCTGACAATGAACGGGACGACGCACCGGACGAGACCGACGGCGGAGGGCGGGGGACAGAACGGTGGGCGGCTGCCATGACCGGGGGGTACGCGCTGACGAACCCGCGGACGGCCGCCGCCGTCGCCGCCGCCGTGACCGTGACCGCCGCCGTCGCTGCCGCGCCGACCCCGGCGGGACTCGGCACGGCCGGGCAGTTCGCGCTCGCCACGATGGCGCTGGCGGCGATTCTCTGGGTGACGAAGGCGCTCCCGCTGCCCGTCACGGCGCTGCTCATCCCCGTTGCGCTGACCGTCTTCGGCGTCTACGACCGCATGGAGCCGGCGCTGTCGGGGTTCGCTGACCCGCTCATCTTCCTGTTCGTCGCGGGGTTCATGCTGGCCAAGACCCTCCAGGCCCACAACATCGACCGCCGGCTCGCGCTCTACCTCATCGCCCGCCTGGGGCGGTCGCCGCGGCTGCTCATCCTCGCCATCATGCTCGCGACCGCGTTCCTCTCTATGTGGGTGTCGAACACGGCGACGACGGCGATGATGACGCCGGTCGCACTGGGCGTGCTCGCGGAGGTCGTCGGCCGCGACACGCCAGAGGGAGAGATTTCGAACATGCGGGTCGCGACGCTGCTCGGGACGGCGTACGCCGCCAGCGTGGGCGGCGTGGGGACGCTCATCGGGACGCCCCCGAACGTCGTCGCCGTGGCGTTCCTCGACCGCCTCGTCGGCGTCGAGATATCGTTCGCGGAGTGGCTCGTCGTCGGTGTCCCGGTCGTCGCGGTGACGCTCCCGTTGACGTGGTACGTTCTGACGTTCTGGCTCTACCCGCCCGAGGTCGAGGACGTGACCGAGGCGCAGGCCCAGGCGGGAGCGTACCTCGACGAGGAGGGCCCGCTCTCGCCGCGCGCCCGGCGGGCGACGTACATCATCGCGGCGACCGCCGCGCTCTGGATTCTGGGCGGGTTCGGCTTCCTCTTCGAGGGCGTGCTCCCGCCGGCGTGGCAGGTGACGCTGTTCGGCGGCGAGGGGACGACCGTCTTCGGCCTCGAGGGCCACCGGGGCGTCCTCTACTACGTGGTGGTCGGGCTGCTCGCGGTCCCCGCCATCGTGCTCGCGGACGCGGACGACTGGGAGAACCTCGTCGATATCGACTGGGGTGTCATCATCCTCTTCGGCGGCGGCATCTCGCTGGCGGACGCGCTCGGGGACACGAACGCCATCGCGTGGCTCGCCGAGTCGCTGTTCCAGGCCGTCGTTGGGGCGCCGCTCGTGCTCGTCGTCCTGGCCGTCGTCACCTTCGGGATGCTCGTCACGGAACTGACCTCGAACACGGCGACGACGACCATCGTCGCCCCGATACTCGTCGGCCTGGGGAGTGTCCTCGCCGCGTCGCTCGGCGTGGACCCGGTCTCCGCGGCCGTCTTCCTCACCGTCACCGGTGCCGTGGCCGTCAGTTTCGCGTTCACGCTGCCGGTGTCGACGCCCCCGAACGCCATCGTCTTCGGCAGCGGTCACCTCGAACAGCGCGACATGATACGGGCCGGTGTCACGCTGAACGTCCTGATGACGCTGGTGTTGACGGTGCTCGTGCTGGTGCTGTACACCTTCGTCTGGCCGCTCGTCCTCTGGTAGCCGCCCGCTACCGCCGTCTCCACCTTCGCCGCGCTCTTCTCGAGTCCGGCCTACAATCTCCCTATGACAATGGTAACCACTAGCATTTATTAATACGTCTGACAATGCCTGGCACAGGACGTGTATCATTGATACACGACCGTGATAAATCCATGACGGACAGACAGAGCCGACGCACGTTTCTGAAGGTGGCGGGGAGTACAGGCGCGATCGGACTGACCGGACTCGCTGGCTGTGCCGGCGGGGACGGTGACGGCGACGGTGGGGGCGACGGAACCACTGACGGTGGCGGCGACAGCGGGACGACCGGTGGCGGCGGGAGCGAGATGGGGACCATCAAGCTCGGCGGCTCGATGAGCCTCACCGGCGACAACGCCGACCTCGGCCAGCTCTACCAGGACGCCTACGAGCTGACTATCCAGCGCATCAACGACAACGGCGGCGTGGAGGCCGGCGACGGCAACACCTACGAACTGGACCTCGTGCTCCGGGACGACGGCACCGACGCCTCCACCTCGCGGAGCATCTACCAGGAGCTCATCGACGTCGAGAACGTCGACTACCTCCTCGGCCCGTACGCGAGCTCTGTGACGCTCCCGGCCAGCGCCGTGGCCGCCCAGAACCAGAAGCCGATGGTCGAGGGCGGCGGCGCGAGCCCGGAGATCTTCAGCCAGGGCAACGAGTGGATCTTCGGCCTGCTGCCGACGGCCAACAAGTACCCCAACTCCTTCATCGACATGTGTCTGGCACAGGACTCCCCGCCGGAGTCCATCGCCATCCTCGCGGAGGACGACACGTTCAGCCAGTCCACCGCGGAGGGCGCACGGGCGAAAATCGAGGACTCCGACCTGGAGCTGGTCGTCGACCAGACGTTCCCCTCGGACACGTCCGACCTCTCCACGAACCTCGGACGCGTGCGCGACAACGACGCAGACGTCATCCTGCTCTGTGCCCACCAGCAGCACAACATCATTCTGGCCAACCAGATGGAGAGCCAGGACGTCAACGTCGACGCGGCCATGGGGACGGTCGGCAGCCTCAACGACTCGTTCAAGAACGAGGTCGGGGACAACGGCGACTACGTCTACGGGCCGACCTCCTGGGACATCAACGCGAACTTCGACGACCCGGTGTTCGGCGGCACGCAGGACTTCGTCGACGCCGTCACCGAGAACTACGACGCCTCGCCGGACTACCACAGCGCCGCCGGGGAGGCGGTCATCATCACGTTCAAGCAGGCCTTCGAGAACGTCGACGAACTCACGCCGACCGCGGTCCGCGACCAGATTCGGCAGGCCGAGTTCTCGACGGCCTACGGCACCGTCTCCTTCGACGACCGCGGCATCATCGACAAGCAGATGCTCAACCGCCAGTGGCAGCCCGACCCCGGTCTCCAGACCGTCTGGCCGGAGAACGTCCAGCAGAACGCCCCCATCTACCCGATGCCCGACTGGAGCGACCGGTAGTCCAGATGGCGATCACGCAGTTCATCGTCAACGGCCTGCTCATCGGGGCGCTGTTCGCGGGGATAGCCGTCGGCTTCGCGCTCATCTGGGGCGTGGTCGACATCATCAACCTCGCGCACGGCGAGATGGTGATGCTCGGCGGGTACGTCTCGTTCTGGCTGCTGACCGTCGCCACGGGGAGCACCGACGCGTCGCCGACGGTGTTCCTGGCGACGGTGCCGGTCGCCATCGCCGTCCTCTTCGTGGTCGGCTACGCGCTCCAGCGGACGCTCGTCCAGCGAGTCATCGGGACCGACATCTTCCTCACGCTGCTGGTCACGTTCGGCATCAGTATCGCCATCCAGCAGCTCGCCATCCAGGCGTGGACGGCGAACCCGCGGTCCATCCAGACGTCGTTCGCCGACCCGTCGATGACCGTCGCCGGACTCACCGTGCCGAAGATGAAACTGCTCGCGTTCGCCGGGGCACTCGTCCTCACCGCCGTCCTCTACGCGTTCCTCCAGCGGACGCGGACGGGGCGCGCGATCCGCGGCGTCGCACAGAACCCCGAGGCCGCCGAACTCGTCGGCATCGACGTCGAACACACCCGCGCGGTGACGTTCGGCATCTCCTCGGGAATCGCGGGCGGCATCGGCGCGTTCGTCGCGGCCATCCTCACCATCGACCCACAGATGGGCCTCATCTACACGCTGAAGAGCTTCGTCATCGTCGTGTTCGGCGGCGTCGGCTCCATCCCGGGCGCGATGGTCGGCGGCCTGCTGCTGGGCTCGGTCGAGGAACTCACCGCGGGGCTCGTCTCCTCGCGGTGGACGCTCGCGGTGAGCTTCACGCTGCTCATCGTCCTGCTCGTCGTCAAACCGAACGGCCTGTTCGGTGAGGGGGCCGACCAATGAGCACGGGCGAATCCGAGGAGCGCGGCGGTCGCCTCCGCTCCATCGTCCCCCCGGACCGGGTCGAGTGGCTGTTCGACGTCTGTGGCACCCACGGCTGGAAGCTGCTGCTGGTCGCCACGGTCCTCGGCGCGCTCCCGCCGCTGGTCGGTCTCGAAGACGGCTACTACATGACCGTCGTCACCGAGATGTACCTCTTCGCGATTCTCGCGCTCTCGTGGGACATCATCGGCGGCCAGACGGGCTACCCGAGCTTCGGGAACATGGCGTTCTTCGGCATCGGCGCCTACACCACCGCGATTCTGGTGAAGGACTTCGCGGTCGGGTTCCCGATAGCGATGGTCGCCGCGGGGCTGCTCGCCGTGACCTTCGCGACCGTCATCGGCGCCGTCGTCCTCAGGCTCCGCGGTCACTACTTCGCAATCGCGACACTCGGCGTCCTGCTGGCGGCCCAGCAGGTCTCCCGGAACCTCGACATCACCGGTGGCGCGAGCGGGAAGATTCTCTTCGACGTTCCGGACGCCTCGACGTTCTACTACCTGTTCCTCGGCGTGCTCGTCGCCGAAGTGGCGCTCGTCTACTACCTCTCGAACACGCGGTTCGGCTTCGTCCTGAACGCCATCCGGGACGACGAGGAGAAGGCGACAGCGATGGGGTTCAACACCACCTACTACAAGACGGTCGCGTGGATGCTGTCCGCCCTGTTCACCGGGCTCGCCGGCGGCGGGTACAGCCTGCTCAACACGTTCCTCAATCCACAGACGGCGTACAACGGCTCGTGGAACGTCGAACTCATCGCGATGGCATTGATGGGTGGGTCCGGTACCGTCGCCGGCCCCGTCGTCGGCGCGTTCGGCCTCCACACCGTCATCGAGTACGTCGAGCGCGCGTTCGTCGGCTGGCAGCTCGTCGTGCTCGGCGCCGCCATCGTCGTCACGGTCGTCTCCTTCCCGGACGGCGTGGTCGGCACGCTCCGGGAGTACGCCAGCGAGATGACGTACTACGAGCGCGGCGGGATGGCCGCCACCGACGGCGACGACGCCGAGGTGACGGGCGATGAGTGAGCGCACGGACGCGACCACCCTCGACGCCGACCCCGACCGCGCGGTCCTCCGGACCGACGGCGTCACCAAGCGCTTCGGAGGTCTCACTGCCGTCGACGACGTCGACGTCGAGGTCAACGAGGGCGAAATCGTCGGCCTCATCGGGCCGAACGGCGCCGGGAAGTCGACGCTGTTCAACTGCATCACCGGCACGCTCCACGCCGACGAGGGGCGGGTCTACCTGCAGGGCCAGGACGTCACGGACTGGCCGGAGTACGAGATCGCGCGCGCCGGCCTCGGGCGGATGTTCCAGGAGACGCGGGTCTTCGGGAACATGACCGTCCGCAAGAACCTCCTGCTGGCCGCCCAGGAGGGCGGCGCCGGCGTCGGCACCCTCCTCGGGCGGCCCGACGACTCGCTGCTCGAACGCACGAACGAACTGCTGGAGTACGTCGACCTCGCCGGGCTCGCCGACACGCGGGCCGGCCGGCTGAGCTTCGGCCAGCAGAAGCTCATCGAGTTCTCGATGGCGCTGATGGCCGAACCCGAACTGCTGTTGATGGACGAGCCGGCGGGCGGCATCAACCCCTCGATGCTGGAGAACCTCATCGACTACATCCGGACGGCCAACGAGGACGAGGAAGCGACCATCTTCCTCATCGAACACAACATGGACTTCGTCATGGAAATCGCCGACCGAATCTACGTCCTGGCGCACGGCGAGCGCATCGCCTCGGGGACGCCCGAAGAGATACAGAACGACCAGCGCGTCCTCGACGCGTACCTGGGGAGGGAGTGATCGCCGTGACGACACCAGACACCATCATCGGGATGGACCACGTCACGGCGGGCTACGGCAACACGACCGTCCTCCACGACGTGAACATCGCCGTCGAGGAGGGCGAGATCGCCTGCCTCATCGGCCCCAACGGGTCGGGGAAATCGACGCTGATGAAGAGCATCTACGGCTTCGCCGACGTGAAACGCGGCACCGTCACGCTCCGCGGGGAGGAGATCACCGGCCGCTCGCCACAGGAGAACCTCGCCGACGGGGTGAGTTACGTCCTGCAGGACTCGAGTGTCTTCCCGCGGATGACCGTCCACGAGAACATGCTCATGGGCGGCTACGTCTTCGACGACGACGAGCGCGCCGCGAGTCGCGCCGTGGAGCTCTACGAGGAGTTCCCCACGCTCGGAGACATCCGCGACCAGAACGCCGGGACGCTCTCCGGGGGCCAGCGTCGCCTCCTCGAACTGGCGCGCGCGCTGATGGTCGAACCGGACGTGATGATGCTCGACGAGCCCTCCATCGGGCTCGAACCCCGCTTCATCGACGACGTCTTCGAGCGCATCGAACAGCTCAACGACCTCGGAACGACCATCCTGCTGGTCGAGCAGAACGCCCAGAAGGGGCTCTCCGTGGCCGACCGCGGCTTCGTGCTCGCCAGCGGCGAGATCAAGTTCACCGGCACCGGCACCGAACTCCTCAACGACGAGGAGGTCGGCCGGCTCTACCTGGGTGGCTGACCATGTACCGGATACTACTCCCCGTCGACAACGACCCGGACCGCGCACACGACCAGGCGGCGTTCGTCGCCGCCCTCCCCGCGACGGCCGACGACCTGTCGGTCGTCGTGACACACACGCTGACCGCCGAGGAGGCCGACGCGCCCGGCGACCAGCGGCGAGTCGGGCAGGTCGAGACCGTCAAACTCGTCCGTGACTACCTGTCCGAGCGTGACATCGCGGTCGAACTCGCGGAAGCGCGACACCCGCCGGCCGACGGTATCCTCGAACTCGCCGCGGAGTTCGACGCCGACCACGTGGCGATGGGGTCGCGAAAGCGCTCCCCGGCCGGGAAGGTCGTCTTCGGCAGCGTCGCCCAGCAGGTGTTGCTGGAGGCCGATGTCCCGGTTACCGTGGTGGCTCGGGACGACTGACGGCGGTTCAATCGGCTGGTCCCGTCGGCGCTGTTCTCGGCTCGTCGGTTCCGGCACCGTCACTCGATGTCGCGGTCCCCCAGCATCAGGAGCCACTCCTCGCCGTCGACGACGTCGCGGTCGAAGCTCTCGTCGTCACGGAGTGGCTTCACTACGTGGGTCGCGGGCGTCGAGAACCGCGACAGCAGGGGGTTGTCGTCGCAGAGGAACCCCCGGCGCCGCAGCACGCTCGGGTAGGGGTCGGTCGGCGCCTGCACGGCGTCGACGTCGAGGTCGGCGAGCGCGGCGTCCAGTGCGGCCGCGAACGCCCGCTCGCGCTCCGGCACCGTGGTCATCGGCTGGACGTCCAGCAGGTAGGCGACCGACGCGTGGGGCTTTGCCGCCGTCGCGACGACCACCGTCGAGACCGGCTGCCCGTCGCGGTGCGCGACGTACGTCGCGACGTCCCACCGGGGGTTCGCGAACCGCCAGTCAACGTACGCCGCTTCCCGGGGGACGTGGACGCCGTCGGGCCGCGTTTCGCCGTAGACGGTCGTGATGGCGTCCGTCGCTGGACCGTCGACGCGCGCTACGGAGACGCTCGCCGGCGTCGGCGCGAGCAGGTCGACGGCGCTCAGGCCCGCCCCGATGGCCGACGCGCCCACGCGCGTCACGAACCGCGCGGCCGACGACTCCGCCGCTCCGTCGCCGGTGACACTCCGGGGGCCCTCGATTCGGTACCGGGTCGACTGCCGGGAGACTGTCGTCCAGTCGAACTTCTCGAGACCCGGCAGCAGAGCGTCCGTCGGGAAGTTGAACAGGACGTCCGTGCGGGCGCCGTACGTCGCGAGCAGCAGCTCCGTCATCCGCGTGAAGACGCCTCGCCGCCGGTGGTCCGGGTGGACGATCCAGTCCACCGGCTGACGCGCGACTGTGTGCTCGCCGCCCACCGACAGCGGCATCGGCAACAGCAGTTCCGCGCCGACGAGTCCCCCGTCGCGCTCCGCGACCACCATCTCCACCGTCGACGAGTACGGCGCCGCTTCGAACCGCCAGTCGAACCACGCTTCGCTCCGCGACCGCCCCCAGACCTCCTCGTAGAGGTCGAGGAACCGCTCGCGGTCGGCCGGGTCGGCGAGCCGCACTTCGTAGGAGTCGGCCGCCGCGACTTGTTCTTGAGCCATGCCACTCCTGTTGCAGTGAGCGGTATTAATGTGCGCTCGGTAATCGCAGTTACGAGCCGCTTACCGGCAGATTCGCGGCTGTGCGCCGACCACTCTCGAGTGTCCGGACTGCGCGACCGAGAACGGAGACAGATACTACCGGACGGACGTCCGGACCGAGCGAGCCGGCGTTAGAAGGGAGCCTGCGGGCCTTCGTCCTCGCCGGACTCCTCGCCGTCCTCTTCGCCGGGGAACGACGGGCTCATGCCGCTGCTGCCGCCCATGCCGGTGTCGGCGTGGACGGTGTCGATTTCGGGAATCTCCTTGGTCATCCGGGACTTGATGGCCTGAATCGTCATCGGGGAGATGCCACACCCCGAACAGGCGCCACCGAGCTGGAGGTCGACGACGCCCTCCTCCCGGTCGATGTTCTGGACCGCGGCCGTGCCGCCGTGCATCTGAATCTGCGGGAAGTTCCGGCGGAGGAAGTTGTCGACGCGCTCCTCCAGGTCGCTCCCGTCCTGGCTCTCAGTGCTCATGCTCTCGGGTTGGCGCTCACCCTGCTTAGGCCTTTTCGTCGTCCGCGTCACCCATTCCGAACTGGTCGCGGAGGTGGGCGCGGATGCGTTCGACGTGCTCGTCGAGCGCCTGCTGACCGTACTCCTCGTCGAAGTCGACGCCCTCGATTCGCCCGAGGGGGTTCTCGGGGAGAGCGACGGTGAACTCGTCGTCCTCGTAGTGGGGTTCGCTCTCGGAGAGCACCATCTGGTCGATCGCGTGGACGAGGTCGCGGTCGTACTTCCCGTTCACGTCGTCGAACGCCCGCTTGTACGCGGTTTCGAGCTTCGGGAAGTAGTCGACGTACTTCTGCTCCTCGAACTCGTCGGCCGTCAGTTCACTCATTGCCGGCGGTTGGGCCGCCCGGTGGAAGTGCTCGTCGGAAGCTGCTAGGCACCGCCCCAATTCTATATCGCAGTATGAGATTTATCATCGGTGCTGGTTCGGTTCGGTCCGTCAGCACCGGTTCTCGGCCGCTCGCGGACGCCGAGACCGCGATAGCTCCCGGTTCTCTCGGAACGCCCTTTCGATCCGTCACTGTTCCTGCTCGTCCGCAGTTTTGGTTCGCTGCCGTCCCTCGACGAGGCGTCTCGAAGCCCAGTGGGGTCGGCCGGCAGCCAGCTGTCGGTCGCGCACCGACCCGCGTTCGACGGCCCACCGACCCGTTCGATACAGTGACTCTCGATTCATCGACTGGCGACGCGACCGGCGCTGTGCTGACCGTCGTGTTGCTCTCCGAGTTCCTGCGCGCCTCTGTTTCCTCGAAGCGCTCGACTCCGTCAGTCCGTCGCGTGCGGTTCCCGTCGGTGTGGGTTGTCGCTGCGACTCCCCGCAGTCCTCGTGCGTTCGCCTGGCCGCCGCGGTGTGTCTCCGGGCCTAGTCCACCCCCACCGGGCCGCACCGATAAACCGTATACCGAGATATAGAAACCCGGGGTCGCGGGACGCGACTGCCGGTCCGCACAGTTAATAAAACTGTACTTCTTATCTCCTGAAATGACTTCGCTGGACGTCGGCACAGCCAGCCGGGTTCACGTCCTGTACGTGAACGACGACGCGGATTTCGCCGAACTCACGCGCACGAAGCTCCTGCACGCCGACCCGACGTTCGACGTCACGACCGCAGCGACCGCAGACGCCGCACTCGACTGTCTCGACGAATCGACCGTGGACTGCGTCGTGACGTCGTACTCTCTGCCGGACGGGACCGGAATCGACCTCCTCGAGCGAATCGGCGCGACCGACCGCGACCTCCCGACGATACTGTTCACTGGTCGCGGGAGCGAACAGATCGCGAGCGAAGCCACGCGGGCCGGCGTCTCGGACTACCTCCCGATTCACGCCGACCACGACAGCTTCGAGTTGCTCGCGGGACGCATCCAGACGCTCGTCGGAGCGGCTCGGAAAACGGCGGCCGCAGACCGACTCTCGGACCGCTTCCGGCGCACGCTCGAACGCACGTCCGACGCGGTGTACGCGGTCGACGACCAGTGGCGCATCGAGTACATGAACGAGACGATGGCTGCGCGCATCGACCGCGACCGCGACACCGTCGTCGGCACGACGCTCTGGGAGCAGTTCCCCTCTATCGTCGGAACGCAACTCGAAGACCGCTACCGGACGGCGATGGAGACCGGCGAGCCGGTGTCGTTCGAGCAGCACGTCGACGACCCCTTCGACTACTGGGTGGAGGTGCGGGCGTTCCCGGACGACGACGGGCTCACGGTGTTCTCGAAGGAGGTGACCGAGGAACGGGAGCGCGAACTAGACCTCGAGCGCAGCGAGACCATCCTCCAACACATCCACGACGCCGTGTTCGTCGTCGACGAGAACGGCGCCCTCGAGTTCGCGAACGCCGCCGCGAAACGCCTCACCGGCATCGGCCAGTCGACCGAACTCGCCGGCCAGCGGCTGACCGACGTGGTCGACGGACAGGTGGGTGCGTCCGCCGCCGCGGAGCTCTCCGGCGCGGTCGAGTCGGCGCTGTCGGACCTGGAGAGCGACGGCGGCTCCACGGGCCTGTACGACGCTGAACTCGCCCTCGACTTCGAGACCGGGGACGGCCGCCGGACGTTCGACATCCGGTTCACGCCGTTCCGGAGCGAGGCCCACCCACAGGTGCTCGTGGTGGGCAGGGACGTCACCGAGCAGAGCGACGCGAAACGACAGCTCGAGCGGGAGCGGGACGTCCTGCGTGACATCCAGCGCATCGTCGCGAAGAACGCCATCCCGGCTGCCGACCGCCTCGAGGAGCTGTTGGCCGTCGGCTGCGACGCGCTGGGACTGGAGATCGGGATCGTCTCTCGCATCCGCGGCGACGACTACACCGTGGAGGCCGCCCACGCGCCCGACGCCGACATCGTCGCCGGGGACGAGTTCGACCTGCGGTCGACGTACTGCGCGTCGGTCGTGGGGAGCGACGCCGTGTGTTCGTTCGCCGACGCCGTCGCCGACGGCAGAGCGACCCACCCCGCGTACCAGCAGACCGGCCTCGAGTCGTACATCGGCGCGCCCCTCGTCGTGGACGGCGACCGCTATGGGACGGTCAACTTCTCGAGTCCGACCACGCGAACCGCTCCGTTCGGCGCCGTCGAACGGACGCTCGTCGAGCTACTGGCGGAGCTCGTGAGCGCCGAGCTGGCTCGAAGCCGCGACCGCGCCGAGCTCGAGCGCCGGGAGTTCCTGTTCGAGCGCGTGCAGGAGACCGCCGACATCGGCATCTTCGAGTACGCGCCGTCGACCGAGTCCCTCGACTGGTCCGACGGCGTCCGGCGGATTCACGGCGTCGACCCCGACTACGAGCCGTCGCTCGCGGACGCGATCGACTTCTACCACCCCGAGGACAGGTCGACGGTCACCGCGGCGGTCGACCGGGCGATCGAGGACGGTGAGTCGTACGACCTCGACCTCCGCATCGTGCGGCCCGACGGCGAGGTTCGCGACGTCCGCGCGTGGGGCGAACGCGTCGACAGCCCACAGCACGACGAGCCGGTGCTCCGGGGCGTGTTCCAGGACATCACGGACCGGAAGCGCCAACAACAGGAGTACCAGGAGCTTGCGGAGGAGTACGAGGCGCTGCTCGAGACGTCCGGGGACGCGATATTCCTCCTCGACGTCGACACCGCGGGCGACGACCCGGGCTTCGAGTTCGCTCGCCTCAGTCCCGGCTACGAGAGCCAGACCGGGCTGACGACTGAGGAGGTCCGCGGACGGACGCCGGTCGACGTGTTCGGCGCGGAACGCGGCGCGGAACTCGCGGCGAACTACACGCGCTGCGTCGAGGCGGGCGCCCCCATCTCGTACCGCGAGGAACTGGACGTCGGCGACGGCGCCCGGTTCTGGGACACGAGTCTCGCGCCGGTCGTCGTCGACGACGACCTCGTCCGGATCGTCGGCATCGCGCGCAACGTCACCGAACAGGTCGAGCGCGAGCACCGCCTCGAAGCGACAAACGAGCGCCTCGAGTCGCTCATCGAAGCGACGCCGCTGACGGTGATGGAGATCGACCGCGACGGCACCGTCACGCGCTGGAACGACGAGGCCGAACGCATGTTCGGGTGGTCCCGCGAGGCGGTGCTCGGCGAGCCCAACCCGATTGTTCCGGACGACCAGCAGAGCCAGTTCGACACGCACCGACAGCAGGCACTCGACGGCGAGCGAATCCGGGGGAAAGAGATTCGCCGGCGGACGAAGGCCGGCGACGAGCTGGACTTGCTCCTGTCGGTCGCGCCCATCACCGACTCCGAGGGAGAGACGACGAGCATCCTCGCCGTCCTGGAAGACATCACCGAGCAGAAGCGACTGGAGTCGAAGCTCCGGTCGCTGCAGGAGACCGCGCGGCGGCTGACTGGCGCGCAGTCGACCGAAGCCGTCGGCGACATCACCGTCGAGGCGGCCGCCGAGATACTCGGGTACGAACTCACCGGCGTCTGGGAGTACGACGAGCGAGGCGACACACTGGTGCCGCTCGCCTCGACCGACGCCACGAGCGCGGCGCTCGGCGAGCTGCCGTCCCTGCAGCCCGGCGAGAGCCTCGCGTGGGACGCGTTCGAGTCCTCGACGGTTCGCGTGTACGACGACCTCCGGGCACAGCCGGCGATTGCGGAGGCGGACGCGGCGCTCCGGAGCGGTCTGTTCGTGCCGCTCGGCGACGTCGGCCTCGTCGGCGTCGGTACGATGTCCGAACAGTCGTTCTCCGACACCGACGTCGACCTGTTCCGGATTCTGGGCGCGACCGTCGAGGCGGCGTTCGTGCGAGCGAGCCGCGAGACGGAACTCCAGCGACAGAACGAGCGCCTCGACCAGTTCGCGAGCGTCGTCGCCCACGACCTCCGGAACCCGCTGTCGATCGCCACGGGCTTCCTGGACATCGTCGAGGACACCGGCGACCTCCAGTACCTCGACCGAATCGAGTCCGCCCACGACCGCATGGCGAGACTCATCGACGACCTCCTGACGCTGGCCAGCGGCGAGTCGACGGTCACCGACGCGGAGCGCGTCGACCTCCGCGACGTGACGACTGAGTCGTGGGGGTACGTCGACACGGCCGGGGCGGCCCTGGCCGTCACCGACGACCTCCAATCCGTCACCGGCGACGGCGGCCGCCTGACGCAGCTGTTCGAGAACCTCTTCCGGAACGCCGTCGAGCACGGCGGCGACGGCGTCACAGTCACCGTGGGGAACCTCGACGGCCGCGAGGGGTTCTACGTCGCCGACGACGGTGACGGCATCCCGCCCGAGAAGCGCTCGGAGGTCCTCGAACACGGCGTGACGTCGAACGACGGCGGCACCGGGTTCGGGCTCTCCATCGTGGTCGACATCGCCAAAGCCCACGGCTGGACGGTCGACGTGACGGAGAGCGCCGACGGCGGGGCGCGCTTCGAGTTCGTGACCGCTCCGTGACGCGCAGTCAGTCGTCTCGTCGCACGTACACCGTCTTCTCCACTTCGGCGTGGCACTCGCCGTCGTCGTCGACCAGTTCGACGTCGTAGACGCGGTCGGTCGACTCGCCGGGTGCGAGCTCCCGGATGGCGGCGACCTCGTCGTCGGGCAGGCGCACGTCGGCGTACAGCGTGGACTCGCCGGGCTTCCGGAAGCGGACGTCGGCGGCCTTGTCCCAGACGGTGAAGTCGTCGCCGAGGCGGTGCCGCAGCAACACCACGTAGATGGGGTCGACCGCGCCGTAGATGCTGCCGCCGAAGGTGACGCCCATCGGGTTCTTGGTGCGCCAGTTGTGCGGGAGTTTCACGCGGATGTGCGAGAAGTCGGCCGCCAGCGAGACGACGCGGGCGCCCGTCGTCCAGTACGAGGGGTAGTAGGAGAACCCGAGGCGGTAGAGCTCGGTTCGCAGGTCGGAGAGCGTCGGCAGCACGGCTCGGGGTTGGCGGGCGGCCGGAATAGGCGTTCCGTCAGTCGCCGTCGCGCTGCGCCGCGAGGATGTCGCTGGCGGCGTCGAGGAACGCCTCCTCTTCGCCGGCTGGAACTGTCGCGCCCGCGGCGACCTCGTGGCCGCCGCCGTCGCCGCCGACCGCCTGCGAGGCGTCCCGCAGCACGACCGAGAGGTCGACGCCGTCGTCGACGAGGCTGCCGGTCGCGCGCGCCGACACCTTCACCTCGGGCTCGCCGTCGTCGTCGTCCCCGCTCTTGTCCCCGAACGCGACGATTGGGCGGTCGCTCCGGGTGGCGTCGGAGCCGAGCGCCATCCCGGCGACGATGCCGACGATGGTCTCCCGGATGCGGTCCTCGGCGTGGAACCACTGGAGTTCGTCCTCGACGGTGACGCCCTCGCGTTCCACCCAGCCGAGGCCCTCCGAGAGGTTCCGGCGGTGCTCGCGCAGGAGTTCACGGGCGGCTTCGAGGGGGTCGCCGCGCTCGCCGAGGCAGACCGCGAGCCCCACGTCCGCGCGCTCGTAGCGCGCCGTCGCGTTGAGGAGCGTGGAGAACTCGCTGGCGTCCCGCAGCTCGGTGCCCGGGGCCTCCTCGGTGAGCGTGTACGTCGTGCCGACGAGCTTCGTCACCTCCTCGCCGGAGACGCCGTTCCGCACCGCGCGCTTGACGAGCGCGCTGACGACCGTCTGGCGCTCGTCGTGGGAGAGGTCGGCCCACGTCCGCCAGTCGCCGCCGTCGTGGAGGTCCACGTCGAGGCCGTCGAGGAACCGAATCGCGCCCTGCTCGTCGTTCGTGATGCCGGGGACGTACACCTCGCTGGCGTACTCCAGCAGCTTCGGGAGCGGGCGGGTCTGGGTGCCGTACAGCGCGAGGTCCTTCGCGGTGTCGAGCACGCCGGCCTCGACGCCCTCCGCGGCGATGCTTGTGTTCGCGCCGACGAGTTCGCCGTCGACGGTCTGGCGGTCGCCGACCGCGCCGACGACCGCGAGCGCGGCGAGGTCCGTGGCGTCCTCGCCGAGCAGCGCGCGGGCGAGCACGTAGCTCGCGCCCGCACCCGAGAGCTCCTTCCCGCCGTCGACGCCCTCCAGCAGCGGGTTCAGGTGGTACTCGGTGTCGGCGTCGGCGGGCTGGTGGTGGTCGGCGATGACGGGCGTGAAGTCGCCGGCCGCCTCGTGTTCCGTGATACTATCGATCTGGCCGCTCCCGAAGTCCGTGAACAGCACGGTGTCGTGGTCGTGGGCCGCGATGCCCGCGATTTCCTCGTCGTCGAGTTGCTTCGAGAAGACGACGTCGTGGGGCACGCCGGCCCGTTCGAGGGCGGTCGACGCGACGCCCGCGCTCGTCAGGCCGTCGGCGTCGATGTGGGAGGCGACCAGGACGCTGTCGGCCGTTCCGAGGGCGTCCGCGCAGGCCGCCGCGCGCTCGTCGAGTTCCGGGACGGGGCCGTCCATCACTCTGGGGTTGCGCGCCACCGCGTAAAAACTCCGGGCTACTCCAGGACGGCCCGCGCGAGCTCCTCGAAGCCCGCGTCGTCGGGCACGACGTCGACGTCGATGCCGTGGGCTTCGGCCGTCTCGGCGGTCGGCGGGCCGATGACGCCGACCGTCGCCGCGGCGAGTGCGTCGCGGGCCTCGCGTTCGACGCCGCGGTCGCGGGCGGCGTCGAGCCAGTGCTCGACGGTCAGCGAGGACGTGAACAGCGCCGCGTCGAGGTCGCCGTCGGCGGCGAGCTCGGCGGAGTCGCCCGCGCCGGCCGGCCGCACGAGCTCGTAGAGGACGGTCTCGTGGACGAACGCGCCGGCGTCGTCCAGGCCGTCCGTGAGCACCGGGGAGCCGTGGTCCGAGCGCGCGACCTCCACGCGAGCGCCGTCGACCTCGTCGCCGAGTTCGGCGACCAGGCCGGCGCTCGTGTAGTCGTCGGGGACTCTGTCGACCGTCCAGCCCGCCTCTCGGCAGGCGTCGGCGGTCGCCGGGCCGATGGCGACCAGGGTCGCGTCCCCGGGCGTCCACCCGTCGGCCGCGGCGAGTTCCACGCCGGTCTTGCTAGTCACGACGACGAACGCGGCGTCGCTGCGGGGGGCTGCACCCGTGGGCTCGACGGCGAGCATCGGGTCCGGCACCGGCTCCGCGCCCAGTTCCTCGACGAGCGCGACGGCGTCCGCGAGGCGCTCGTCGTCCGGCCGGAAGACGGCGACGTTCACGCGTCCTCACCCGCCGTCTCGGCGTCCTCGGTCCACAGCCCCGCCACGCCGCCGATGACGGTGACGGCTGGCGGCGAGACGCCCGCCTCGTCCCGGGCATTGACGATGGTGTCGAGGCTGCCGGTCGCGACCCGCTGGCCGGGCCGCGTCCCCTTCTCTATCAGCGCGACGGGCGTCTCCGGGTCCATGCCGGCGTCACGGAGCGCCTGCGTGTAGTCGGGGAGCTTTCCGACGCCCATCAGCACGACGATGGTCCCGCCCGTCTCGGCCAGGGCCCGCCAGTCGACCGCGGACTCCGCTTTGTCGGGGTCCTCGTGGCCCGTGACGAACGACACCGACGAGGCGTGGTCGCGGTGCGTGACGGGGATGTCGGCGGCCGCGGGCGCCGCGACGGCCGACGTGATGCCCGGCACCACCTCGAAGTCGATACCGTGCTCGGCGAGGTACTGCATCTCCTCGCCGCCCCGCCCGAAGACGAACGGGTCGCCGCCTTTGAGCCGCACCACGTCGTTGCCGTCCTCGGCGAGTTCGACGAGCCGCGCGTTCGTCTCCGACTGCGGCGTGCGCTCGCCGCCCGCGCGCTTCCCCACGTCCTCGCGCTTCTCGGCCGGGATGGACTCCAGAATCTCGGGGCCCGGGAGCTTGTCGTGGAGCACCACGTCCGCCTCCTCGAGGAGGCGCTCGGCCTTCACCGTCAACAGCTCCGGGTCGCCGGGCCCGCTGCCGACGAGGTAGACGGTGCCGGGCATCTCAGGCCTCCCGTCGGGCTTCCTCGACGAGGTCCGCGGCCCCGCGCTCCCGGAGGTCTGCGGCCAGTTCGCGGGCCTCCGCCGCGTAGTTGTCGGCGTCCAGCTCGCGGGTCTCGCCGACCTGCTCGCTGCCGTCCCGGCTGAACACCTGGACCGCCGTCCGCACCACGTCGCCCTGCACGAGCGCGTGGACGCCGATGGGCGCGATGCAGCCGCCGTTGAGCTCCTCGAGGACGACGCGCTCCGCGGTCACTTCCACCCGCGTGCGGACGTGTTCGAGCGCGTCCCGGAGGTCGTCGACCACGTCGCTGCCCCGGCGCGCCGTCACGCAGAGCGCCGCCTGCCCGGTCGCCGGCACGTGCGTGTTCGTCGGCAGCTCCTCGACGCCGACGTGGTGCAGCAGGCCGGTGCGGTCGAGGCCCACGCGAGCCATCACGAGCGCGTCGTACTCGGTGTCCGGGTCGCGTTCGAGCGCGGACTGCTGGAGCGGCGTCAGCGAGTCGAACCACTCCTCGACGGACTGGTCGAACTCCCCGCTCCCGCTCCCGCTCCCGTTCCCGCTCCCGGCGTCGGCGTCCTCGCTCTGGCGCTCGTCGCCGTCGCGCTCGTTCTCGATGTTCTCGACGCCGGCCTCCACGTCCGCGCTGTAGTCGCCGCGGCGCTGCTCCCGGGCGTCCTCGGACTGTGCCTCCTTCGCGGCCTCCGTGCGGCGCTCGTGTTCGCGGTGGAGCTCCGGCGCCAGCAGCTTCTCCACGCGCGTGTCGACGTTCCCCCGGATGGGTTCGACTTCCAGGTCGGGCCGGTGGGCCTGCACCTGCGCGCCCCGCCGCAGGCTCGCCGTCCCGACGACGCTGCCCGCGGGCAGGTCCTCCAGACCCGTGCCGTCCGGCGTCACGAGCACGTCTGCCGGGTTCTCGCGGTGCGGCACGGCCGCCACCACGAGGTCCTCCGGCACGTCCGTCGGCACGTCCTTCATCGAGTGAACGGCCGCGTCCACGGTCCCCTCCATGACCTCCTGGTCGAGCGCGCGCACGAACGCGCCGGTCTTCCCGAGTTCGTTGACCAGGGCGTCCGTCACGCGGTCGCCCTCCGTCTCCACCTCCACGAGTTCCACGTCGTGGCGTCGGTCCTCGAGGGCGTCGGCGACCTCGCTCGCCTGTCGGAGCGCGAGGTCCGACCCCCGTGTCGCGAGCCGAATCTGACTGCTCATGTCCAGAACTCCGCGCTCCCGCTTGAAACCCCCTGCGTTCCCGGTCGCGGCGTCAGCCCGCCGCGGCGTCTCCGGACGCGGGCAGCCCCGCCTCGCGGAACGCGCTCACGACGTCCCAGAGGTTGTTCGCGCCGTGCAGGACGATTGCCGGCAGCAGGCTCCCCGCGAGTGCGACGACTGCGGTCAGCACCAGCGCGACCGCGACGTAGAACGCCAGCGCAACGGGGTTCAGCACGGCGAGGCCGTGGGTCGCGGCGAACGCCAGCGCCGCGCCGAGCACCGCGACCGGCCACGGCAGCCCGAGCCCGAGCAGCGCGGCGAGCACCACGCCCCGGTAGACGAACTCCTCGCAGACGCCCGCCGTGACGCCGCCCGCGACGTACCAGAGCGCCCGCTCTCGGCGGTTCGCGGGGTACGTCGTCGTGAAGTCCGTCGGCGCGTCAGCGACCGGGACCGACGGCTCGGTCGCCGCGGCGTAGGCGTACCAGGCTGTGAGCCCGACGGCGAGCGCGGCGCTGCCGACGGTGACTGGCAGCGACGGCAGGCGGACGCCGACCGCCGAGAGCGGGGCGTCCGCGACGGCGACCACCAGCCAGCCGGCGGCCGCGGCCTGTACCCAGCGAATGCCGGTCGCGACACCCCAGAACCGCGACCACGGCTCGTGGTCGAACTGCGTCCAGAGCCGCCGGGACCACGGCGTCAGGCTGTGCAGAAAGTCGAGAACGGGGAGCGCGAGCAGGGCGACGACTGCCCACGTCGGGAAGTCGACGGCGGCGAGGTCACCCACCACCCGCTGTCACCTCCCCGGAGCGAGTTCGGCGCTGCATCGACTGGACGCTCGCCGCCCCCTCACTTCAGCGTTGTCGTGGCAGCGCCTAGACGCGTTCGCCCTCGCGGAGCTCGGCGCGCCACTCGCGGAAGCCCGACGGCATCGCGACCACCTCGCGGCGGGCGCGCACGTACTGGACCGCGAGCCACGCGCCGGCGACGACGGCCGCCGCGACCAGCAGTGTGCCGACCGCGTCCGGCTCCCGGATGGCGTTGCCCCCTTCGAAGAACCGGTAGACGCCGGCGACGAGCACGAGGTCGACGACGGCGCCGAACTTCGCCGTGTCGTCGGCGAGCCCGGGGAGCTGGCCGCCCGCCGCTCGAACCGCGCGGCCGTCCATGTGCACGGCCAGCGGCATCACGAGGTAGGCGACCAGCGCCGGCACGCCGAGCGCCACGGCGGGAATCGACACGACGGCGGTGGTCGCGGACGCGCCGGCCTCCGGGACGACGGCGACGACGACGACCATCCAGAGCGCGGTGACTACCCAGAACGCGGCCACGAGCGGGACCGCGGCGACCCAGTACCACCACCGGGACCGGACTCGGAGTTCGCTCACGGTCGCCCTACGGACTCGTGCCTCTTGTATAGGTAGTACACGGCGAGTGGCACCTGGAGCGGCTGGATGACGACGCCGACGAGCCCGAGCAGCCCGTACAGCGCCGGGTCGGGCCGCCAGTCCAGCCGGGCGTCGCTGACGGCTTCGGCGTCGAGGTAGACGGCGACCGGGAACACCAGCGAGAGGACCACGCCAGCGAACGCCAGTAGTACCGCGAGCGCGACGAGCGCGAGGCCGACGAGTCCCAGTCCGGCGGTGACGCCGACGGTCGGCTCGCCCGCGACCGTGCCGACGCCGGCACCGACGCCCGCACCAGTGAGCGCGAACGTGAACGCGAGGAGCGCGAACCCGAATCCCGCGACCGTCGTCACCACCCAGTACAGCGGGAGAGCCGCCACCCAGTACCACCACTTCGAGTCGACGCTCGCTGCCGCGTCGCCGCTTCCGGCGTCCGACCCCCTCGAACCGGGGCCGTCGCCGCCGCTGTCGTCGGTGTCGGGGACCATGGCTTGGCGTTCGACGTGTCGCGAGAAAAAGCCGCCGGCCGCGCTACAGCGCGTCCCTGTACGCCTCGATGGTGCGGTCGACGTCCTCCTCGGTGTGGGCGTAGGAGACGAACTGGGACTCGAACTGGTTCTGGGAGAGCATGACCCCGTCGTCGAGCACCTGCGGGCGGAACACGCGGTTCCAGCGGTCGACGGCGGCGTCGCCCACGTCGCCGGCGTCCGTCGGGCAGGCGTCGTGGCGCTCGCAGTCGGCGTCCTGCCGGCAGCCCGCCGCACACGGTCCGGACTGCGCGCTGCCGCCGCGCGTGAACACGACTTTGAACATGCTGTCGCGGCCGACGACGGTGTACTCGGGGGCCTGCTCGGCGACGACCTCGACGAGGCCCTCGCGGAGCCGGTCGCCCAGCCGGTTCACGTGCTCGTAGACGTCGTTCTCGGCGGCGTACTTCAGGGTCTCTAGGCCAGCCGCCATCGTCACGGGGTGGCCGGAGAACGTCCCCGCCTGGAAGACGTCGCCCGTCGGGGTGAACGCCTCCATCACGTCCGTGCGGCCGCCGATGGCCCCGACGGGGAAGCCGCCGCCGACGATCTTCCCGAACGTCGTGACGTCCGGCGTGACGCCGAACTCAGACTGCGCGCAGCCCAGCCCGCCGACCCGGAACCCCGTGATGACCTCGTCCCAGACGAGCAGCGCGCCGTAGTCCTGCGTGAGGTCACGCAGCGTCTCGTGGTAGCCCTCGACCGGCTCCACGATGCCCTTGTTCGCGAGAATCGGCTCGACGAGCACGGCGGCGATGTCGTCGCCGTGTTCCTCGAAGACCTCGGTGACCGCCTCGGCGTCGTTGAACGGCACCGGAATCGTGTGCTCGGCGAACTCCGGCGGGATGCCCGCCGACGAGGGGCCGCGGTGGTCGGCGTCGCCCTCCACGAGCGTGGACTCCTGGGCGCCGTGGTAGCCGCCCTGCATCACGACAATCTTGTTCCGGCCGGTGTAGCCGCGGGCAAGCCGCACGGCAGACACCGTCGCCTCGGTGCCCGAGTTCACGAAGCGCAGCATCTCCACGCTCGGGACGTGGCGCGCGACGAACTCGGCGTGCTCGACCTCGAGTTCGGTCGGTACGCCGTACATCGGTCCCTCGCTGGCGTGGCGCTGGACGGCGGACTCGACGGGCTGCGGGAGGTCGTGGCCCAGCAGCAGCGGACCGAGGCCCATCACCCAGTCCACGTACCGGTTCCCGTCGGCGTCCACGACGTGGCCGCCGTCCCCGGACTGCACGAACGTCGGGTACGGCTGCGGGGCGGCTCGCACGGTGGAGTTCACGCCGCCGACGAGCACGTCGAGCGACCGGTCGTAGAGCTCCCGGGACGTCTCGCGATTCATGTCCCGGAGTTGGGTCGGTCCCCGAAAATAGGTGTCGGGTCACTCGTTCGGCGGTTCGTCGAGGGCGGCGTCCGGCAGGTCGTCGGGGTCCGCCGACAGCAGCGTGAGGGCGTCGTAGCCGACGCGTGCCGCGACGACGGCCAGGACGTTCCCCGTGTACGCGAACGCGGTGCCGAGCGCGGCGCCCAGGACGGCGACCTGCGCGACTTGTGCGCGGTCCCGTTCGACAGACCGGACCGCCGCGAACGCCGCCGCGGAGACGGCGACGGCGGCGGCCTCGCTGCCGGTCGAGGCCGTCACGCGGGTCACCAGGTAGCCCCGGAACACCAGCTCCTCGGCGATGCCCGCGGCGGCGACGAGCGCGAGCGCTCGGCGCTGGGGGAGGTCCAGAACCGCGCGCGTCTCCGGGTCGATTCCGCGCCCCGTCGTCCGCATCACCAGCCCGGTCACGATGCCCGTGAAGCCGACGGCGACGAACGTGAGCGCGGCCGACGGCGCGAACTCGCGGACGGGCGGGAGAGTCAGAGACGCGAGGCCGGCGCCCTCGGCGACGAACAGCCACGCCAGCAGGCCCGCGACGAGCAGCCAGAGCCGGCGCTGCCCGCGGTGGAGCGCCGCCCAGTCGTACTCGTCGGGTGGCTCGCGGGCCGCGACCGCGACCGCTCCGGCCACCACGAGCGCCACGCCCGCGGCTTCAGCGAGCACGCTACCACCTCCGAGTCGGGTGCACGACGCACTCGTGGAGACGCTCGGAGGAAAAAGCGACGGCTGGTCGCGGCGCGTGCGAGCGGTCGCTGGAGCGGGCCGTCAGGCCGTGAAGACGGGGACGTCGAGCGCGCCGATGGTGCGGTTGGTGATGGAGCCGACGAGTGGCTTGTCGGGGTCCGACCGTCCGCGCTTCCCCATCACGACGAGGTCGATGTCGTGCTCGGCGACGTACTCCCGGATGGCGTCGATTGGGGTGCTGGACCGGACCGCCGTCACGCAGTCGACGCCCGCGTCGTCGGCGAGCTCCTGGATTTCGCCGACGAACTCCTCGCCCTTCCGTTCGAGGCGTTTCCGGGTTTCCCCGATGTCGCTCGGCACGGCGACGTAGCTCGCGTCCCCCATGTCCATCGCGTAGAGGGCGTGGAGGGTGGCGTCGTTCCGGCGCGCGAACTTGATGGCTTGTCTCGCGGCTCGGCGGGCGGCGTCGCTGCCGTCGGTCGGCACCAGGATGTCGTCGAAGTCGCTGGGTTCGTCCATACGCCACCGACGGCACCGGGGCTATTGGTTAGTGGCTGCATTCGCCGGCGCTCGAGCGTGGTGGCGGCGGTGCGCCGTCGAACTGCGGCGCGTCACGGCCCGGCTGTCGGGTCTGTGCGCGTCTCGCCGCTGCCGTCGTCGCCGGCGCGGTCGGCGAGCAGGAGGCCGACCGCGTCGTTGAGGGCGTGGACGGCCATCACGACCGGGAGGCTGTGCGTCCAGAGGTAGAGCGCGAGCAACACGACGGTCGGCTGGGCCATCTGGACGGCGGCGGCCCGCGACCAGTGCTCGCCGACGTGGGCGGCGAGGAACGCCACGAGGGAGACGGCGGCCGCGAGCAGCGGGCTCCCCGTGAGCGCGGTCACGCGCTCGACGGCGTACCCCCGGTAGGGGACTTCTTCCGTGACGCCCGCCGTCCCGGCGACGACCAGCCGCTCGGCCACGGAGAAGCCCGTGAACGCCGCCATCCCGTCCTGCATCGCGTCCGCGGTGCCGAGGGCCTCCCAGAGCGGCGAGAGGAGGATGGCGCTGCCGAGCATCACCGCGAGGCCGACGGCGGTGTGGTACGCGAACGGCAGCGGGCCGGCGAACGTCCAGCCGACAGAGGAGAGCGGCCGTCCCTCGACGGCGAGGACGTAGCCGGCGACGACGGCCGGAACCAGCCACTTCCAGGCGTGGGCTTCGAGGCCGTCGCTCGGTCGGCCGAGCCGGTCCCGCAGCCGGGACACGGCCTCGAAGCCGCCGAAGGAGAGCGCGAGGCCGACGAGGACGACCACCCGGTCCATCCGCCGTCAGAGGCTCTCGGCCACGTCCTCGGCGAAGTACGTGATAATCAGGTCCGCGCCCGCCCGCTTGATGGACAGCAGGCTCTCGCGGGCGACCGATTCGAGGTCCAGCCAGCCCTTGTCGGCGGCGGCGTGCAGCATCGCGTACTCGCCGGAGACGTTGTAGGCGGCGACGGGCCGGTCGAACTCGCGGCGCACGTCCGAGACGACGTCGAGGTAGGGGAGCGCGGGCTTGACCATCAGCACGTCCGCGCCCTGCTCGACGTCCAGCGCGACCTCGCGGCTGGCTTCCCGTCGATTGGCGGGGTCCATCTGGTAGTGCCGGCGGTCGCCGAACGCCGGCGCGCCGTCGGCCGCGTCCCGGAACGGCCCGTAGAACGCGGACTCGTACTTCGCGGCGTAGCTCATGACCGGGACGTCCGAGAAGCCCGCGTCGTCCAGCGCCTCCCGAATCGCGGCCACCATGCCGTCGGTCATCGAGGACGGTGCGACCATCTCGGCGCCCGCCTCGGCGTGGGAGACGGCGGTCTCCGCGAGCAGGTCCAGCGTCTCGTCGTTGTCCACGGTGAGGTCCGGGTCGTCGGCGGCGTGGTCCTCGACCACTCCGCAGTGGCCGTGGCTCGTGTACTCGCAGAGGCAGACGTCGGTGACGACGTAGGCGTCCGTCTCGCTCGTGATGCGCCGCGTGGCTTCCTGCACGACGCCGTCGTCGGCGTACGCGCGGCTCCCGACCTCGTCTTTGGACTCGGGGATGCCGAACAGGATGACGGCCTCCACGCCGGTCGCCAGCACTTCCTCGACGCGGGCGACGGCGTCGTCGAGGGGGACGCGCTCGTGGCCGGGCATCGACTCGATGGGCTGGCGGTCCTCCGTCGTCGCGTCGACGAAGACTGGCGCGACGAGGTCCGAGGCCGACAGGCTCGTCTCGGAGACGAGGCCGCGGACGCCGTCCCGGCGGAGGCGCCGGGGGCGGTGCGTGAGGTCCATACCGGCTCCTCCGGCCGCCGCGCCAAAAGGGTTCGCGGAACCGACGCCCGTGGCCGCTACTCCGCGAGCAGCCCCGACAGCAGGCCCTCGCGCAGCGGGCGCGCGGAGTTCCCGACGACGACCAGACTCGACCCCGCCATCGCGGCGGCCGCGAACAGCGGATTCAGGAGCGCCGCGACGGCGAGCGGGATTGCGACGGCGTTGTACGTGAACGCCCACGCGAGGTTCTGCCGGATGCGCGACCGGGCGGCGTCAGCGAGCGCGAACAGCTCGGGGACGGCTTCGAGGTCCGTCGTCACGACGGCGTCGGCGGCGTCGGCCGCGAGTTCGGTGCCCGAGCCCATCGCGACCCCGAGGTCGGCGGCGGCGAGCGCCGGCGCGTCGTTGCTCCCGTCGCCGACCATCGCCACCGTCGCGTCCTCGCCGACCGCCCGGACGGCCTGGGCCTTCCCCTCCGGGGGGACGCCTGCGAACACGTCCGAGACGGCGCCGTGGTCGCGGAACGGGTCGGCGGCGTCGGGGTCGTCGCCCGTCAGGACCACCACGTCCCGGTCGCCTGCCGCCAGTTCCTCGACGACCGACAGCCACTCCTCCCGGGGCTGGTCTGCCACCGCGAGCACGCCTCTCGCAGAGCCGTTCCAGCCGACCACCGTGGGCACGCCGCCGCCGGACTCGACCGCCTTCCGGAGGTGCCCGGGAACCGTCCAGTCGTCACCATCGAACAGTCCGAGGTGACCGACGAGCACGCGGTCGCCGTCGACGGTGCCGGCGACCCCCCGCAGCTTCCGGTCGAAGCCAGTCACGTCGGAGGCGGGCGGGTCGGCGCGGTCGGTGACGGCGTCGGCGACGGGGTGCGCGGAGAACTGTTCGACGGCGGCCGCACGCGAGAGCACGGCGTCGGCGTCGGTGCCGTCGGCCGTCGTCACGTCCTCGACGGCCATCACGCCGGTCGTGAGCGTCCCGGTCTTGTCGAGGACGACGGCGTCGACGCTCCGCACGCGCTCGAAGACGCCGGCGTCCGTGACGACGACCCCGGCGTCGAGGGCCTCCCGGACGCCAGCCGAGACGGCGAGGGGGGTGGCGAGCCCGAGCGCGCACGGACAGGAGACGACCAACACCGCGACGCCAGTGAGCACGGCGTCGGCGACGGCGGCACCGCTCCAGAGATAGTAGCCGGCCGTGGCGACGGCGAGCCCGACGACCAGCGGGACGAAGACGGCGGCGAGGCGGTCGGCGACCTGCCGGACGCCCGGCCGGGAACTCCGGACGTCCCACAGCAGCTCGACCAGCCGGTCGGCCGTCGAGCCGGGGCTCTCACCCACCGCCACGACGAGCGCGTCGTCGGTGACGACGGTGCCGCCGACCACGTCGTTGCCCGGGCGCTTCGTGTCCGGGACGGACTCGCCCGTGACGAGGGACTCGTCGACGGCTGCCGCGCCCTCGGCCACCGTGCCGTCCACGGGGACGCGCTCGCCCGCCCGCACCACGACCTCGTCGCCCGAACCGAGGTCCTCGACGGCGACGGTCTCGGTGCCGCCGTCGTCGGTCCGCCTGCGGGCGTCGTCGACGCTGGCGGCGGCGAACGCCGACAGGCCGGAGACGGCCCGCGACTTGACGCGGTCCTCGACGCGGTTCCCGAGCGTGACGACGAGGACGACCATCACGGCCACGTCGAAGTAGACGTGCGCGCTGCCGGCGGCCCAGGCAGCCACCGAGTACCCCCAGGCGGCGAGCACGGCGAGCGCAACCAGGAGGTCCATGTTCGGCCGGCCGGCGCGCAGGCTCACGTACGCCCCCCGGAGGAACGGCCGGCCGGTGTCGAAGACGACGACGGTCGCGAGCGCGGCGACCGCGGGGACGACGGTGCCGACGGAGAGCGCGTCGGCGTTCAGGATGGCCGCGAACGACACGCTCTGCAGGACGGCGAGCAGCGCCACGGCTTCCAGCAGCCCGAACGCGAGCCCGAACGTCACCGCGCAGTAGACGGTGCCGAGCGCGAGCGTGGCGGCCAGCACTGCGAGTTCCGCGGTCGGCGCGAGGTCGAGGTACGAGCCGTACAGGACCAGGCCGTAGCCGAGCATCACGACCATCCCGAGCAGGCTCCCGACGACCGCCCGGCGGTCGTCGCTCGCGAGCCAGCCGTCCGCCCCGTCCGTCTCGCCGTCCGGGAGCGACGCGCCGTAGCCCAGCCGGTCGAACACGCTCGGGAGGTCGGCTGCGTCGACGACTTCGGGGTCGTAGGCCACGCGGGCGGCGTCCGTCGCGTAGCTCACGTCGGCGTCGTGGACGCCCGCGGTGTCGGTCGCCTCGGCCTCAAGGAACAGCTCGCACGCCGAGCAGTGGAGGTCGTCGACGTCGAGGTAGGCGGTCTCGGCGCTCTCGGGCGCGTCGCCGTCGTCCGCGGTGGAGTCGTCGACGGCGGCCGCGTCCAGGCTCTCGGGGTCGGCAGCCGCCGCGTCGTCGAGCCGGCGACCGACCTCCAGGCAGCCCCGGCAGCAGTACTCGCCGTCCACGCCGCGCTCGGTGACGGGCGGGTTCGGCGTCGGCAGGTCGCAGAGCGCGCACTCGCTCATCGCCGCCCCCTCGCGGGAACGAGCCCGGGACTCGCTGGCGGACGGTCGACGTACCGGTACATGTCCGGAGGTAGGCGGTCGGCCGGCAAGCCGGTTCAGCCGAACATCTTCCCCCGGCTATCGTCCCGGTCGGCGCTCCGGCGTGTGCCGCCGCCTCCCCGGCCCCACGCCGCCGACTGCCGGGAATCCGCGACGGCCTTGCCGGGGCTGGCTCACCCGCGAGTGTGGACCGGGACCAACTGCAGTTCTACTCGCTGTACGTCTCGCGGTTCGCCGGCGGCTTCGGCCGGTCGCTGTTCGTCGCCGCGGGCGGCGCGGGGTACGGCGTCGCCGCGATGCTCGTCCCGCTCACGCCCGCCGTCGGTGACGCGCTCGGGCTGGCCGCCTCCGCGCCCGTCCTCGGCGGCTGGCTGATGGCCGAGTACGGCATCGAGTGGGCGTTCTACGTCGGCGGCGCGTTCGCCCTCGCGGCCGTCGCCGCGTTCGTCGGCGTCCTGGTGCGCGACCACGGCGCCGAAGCGCTCACCGAGTGGTAGTCCGGCTGGTGAAATCCGCTTCAGCGAAGCTATAACCGCTCGCGGGCGTCACTGTCGACTATGCCCGGACCAGCGTTCGCGGAGGGCGAGACCGTCTCCCTCCACCCCATCGAGGACGAGGACCACGAGTTCATCCAGTACGGCCGCAACCACCCCGACGTGCGCGTGCCGCTGACGGACACCTCCATCAAGTCCGTCGACGACGTGGCCGAGATGCTCGACGACGAGGACTACCACTTCCTCATCTGCGTGGACGACGGCGGCGACCCCGAGCCGGTGGGCGTCGTGGCGTTCGGCTGGGTGAGTTCGCCCGGCGAGCGCGGCAACCTCATGTACTGGGTCGCGCCCGAACACCAGGGCAACGGCTACGTCACCGAGGCCACGGAGCTGTTCCTCGACTACGCGTTCGGCGAGTGTGGCTTCCACAAAGTCGACGCCCGCGTGCTCGTGCCGAACGAGGCGTCCTGGGCGACGCTGGAGAAACTCGGCTTCGAGCGCGAGGGGCGGCGCCGCGACGACGCCGTCGTCGACGGCGAGTACGTCGACACGTACTCCTACGGCCTGCTCGACCGCGAGTGGCTCGACGACTGACGGCGACCGGCCGCCCGACTACGCCTCGTCGAACGCTACCTCGCGGACGGACGCGACGAACTCCGCAAGCGACTGCGCCACTCTGGTGTCGAGTTCGACGAGCATCCCGCGCCGGGTGGGGTCGTCGCCCTCGGTCGGGCGGAGGTGCATCACGGCGGCCTCGTCGCGTATCTGGATGCTCGCGCGCTCGGCGCCGAGTGTCCCCCAGTGTTCGCCGTCGGGAGCCCCGGCAGTCGCCAGAATGGACTCGTGGATGGCTTCGAAGCGCGCCTCGACGGCCGCTTCGAGGTCGGTTCGCGCGTACCTGACGTCGAGGTCTGCCCCTTCGTACACGGCGACGCCGCGCAGCCCGTCCTGCGCTCGGTCGCGGACGTACGCGTGGACTTCGGCCGGCCGGAGGGCTCCGCTAGTCATACCTTCGCATATGTCTGTATTCCTGAAATAACTTGTCCCTCGCCTGTCAGGTGTTCGGACGGCCGCCGGCTGGCCGGCTCAGTCCGCGGCGGCCGACGTCGCGCCGGCGTCACTCGCGGAGCTCTTCGCCTCGATGGCCTCCACGAGCAGTTCCGTGACGTCCGTCACCTCGATGTCGTCCTCGAAGCCCCCGGTCTTCCGGCCGTCCTCGTACATCGTCATGCACATCGGGCACGCGACGACGAACCGGTCGACGCCGTGGCCGGCGTCCGTGTCTTCGAGCGCCTCACGCAGGCGCTCCTCGCTGGGCTTGGGCTCCTCGTCGAAGTCCATCCAGAGCCCGCCGCCGCCGCCACCGCAGCAGAAGGAGTCGCTGCGGTTCCGCGGCATCTCGTCGAGCGTGACGCCAGTCGCGCGCACGACCTCCCGGGGCGCCTCGAACTCGCCGTTGTAGCGGCCGAGGTGGCAGGGGTCGTGGTACGTCACGGTGTCGTCGAGTTCCGTCCCGGACAGCCCGAGCGCGCCCCGGTTCACGAGGTCCTCGACGACCTGCGTGTAGTGGTAGACGGAATCGGCGTTCTCGAAGCCGAACTGGTCGTACTCGTTGGAGAACGTGTTGTACGAGTGCGGGTCCGTGCAGACGACCTTGTCGTAGTCGCAGGACTCGAAGGCCTCGATGTTGTCCTCGGCGACCATCTCGAACAGGCCCTCCTCGCCGACGCGCCGGATGTCGTTGCCGTCGTTCTGCTCGTCCTCGTAGAGGATGCCGTAGTCGACGCCGGCCTCCTCGAAGACCGTCGCGAGCGAGCGCGCGACGTGCTGATTGCGCTCGTCGTAGCTCGGGTAGTCGCCGACGTACCAGAGGTACTCGACGGACTCCTCGCGGGCGTCCGGCACCTCGAAGTCGAGTTCCTCGGTCCACTCGGGGCGCTTGCGGTCGGGGTTCCCGAACGTGTTGCCCTTCTGGAAGACGTTCATCACGGCGTCCTCGACGTTCTTGTTCATCTGGCCGGACTCCGTGAGGCGGCGGTTCATCTCCGTGAACTGCGTGACGTGCTCGATGTCGACCGGGCAGGCGTCCATGCACGCCATACAGGACATGCAGGACTCCATCGTCTCCGCGTCGATGACGGAAGTCCCCCCGTCCGCGACGATGTCGACCTCCTCGCGCTCGCCGGACTCCAGGCCCTCGCGGTAGGACTTCAGGTCGAGAATCACGTCACGGGGGTCCAGCGGGCGACCCGACGCCTTCGCCGGACACACCGACGAGCAGCGGCCGCACTTCGTGCAGGCGTCGTGGTCGAGCAGCTGCTTCCAGGAGAAGTCCTCGATTTCCGAGGGACCGATCTCCTCGGGGCTGGCGTCTTCGGGCACCTTCGGTAGCCGGCGGCCGGCGTCCTCGTCGCGCGTCACGAGGTTCGCGTAACTCGAAATCATGTGGAACGGCTTCCCGTACGGGAGCGCCGCGACGAACGCCAGCGCGAGCAGCGAGTGACTCCACCACACGACCGGGTAGGCGGCGGCCGCCGCGTCCGCGCTGACGCCCGCGAGGTCGAGGACGTCGGCGACGAACCAGCCGACGAACGAGACGGTCTCGAAGTCCGGGAAGCCCGTGCCGAGGATGCGGATGCCCTCGGTGACGTAGCCGCCAACGCCCAGGCCGAACAGCGCCCAGACGAACAGGCCGTCCTCGGCGCTCGTGTGCTTCCCCCAGAGCCGCTCGTTGCGCACCCAGTAGCGGCGGTAGAGCGCGACGCCGACGCCGACGACGAACAGCAGCCCCATCCCGTCCATCACCAGCGAGTACGCCAGGTAGAAGTCGCCGACGAAGAACGAGTCCTGGCCGAGCGCCTTCGTCCAGACGTCCATGTCGATGGCGAGGATGGTCGTCCCGATGAGCAGCGTCAGGAAGCCCCAGAGGATGAAGGTGTGCATGAGCCCCGCGACGAGGTCGCGGTCGAACTGCTTCTCGTTCGACGCGACGAGCTTCGCGGCCGACACTACTCGTCCCGGCAGGTCGGACAGCCGCTCTGTCGGGTCCTCGCTGCCGTTCGCGTACGTCGCGAACCGGTGGTAGACACCGTACAGGAAGAGCGCGCTGGCCATGGCCGCGAGCCCGTAGAAGACGGCCTCGCCGACGTGCCCGATGTGCCAGAACGTCGGGCGGGTCGTCTCGCCCCCCGCCTGGGCAAGCACGGTCCAATACATATCCGTACTCCCGGACAGGATTCGCATAAAGGTTGTCAACCGAGAGACCACGCCCCAGCGGTTTCTTCAGGCGACGAGGCGGGGGGCGACCGCCGCCGCGGCGAGCGCGAGCGCACCGGCCGTCGCGAGCCAGTCCCGGCGCGCGTACGCCAGCGGCGGG
>Ga0207850_100020_pt1 | contig 178651 bp, 186 predicted proteins | sample 23E2SouthBayCA_FD_187746 | JGI IMG/M metagenome (GOLD analysis project Ga0207850, IMG submission 187746) | Aerobic enrichment media microbial communities from Eden Landing Ponds, California, USA - A23 E3 (3) (SPAdes) | ecosystem: Environmental > Aquatic > Marine > Unclassified | place...
GGGCTCGTCGGGTTCCACGCGAAACACCGGGCGCGGAGCGCGACGGCGAGCCGGTCGGCCCGGGAGAGCGCGCGCCCGAGTCCGCCCACTCCGACGAGCCGGATGCGTTCGCGTAGCGACCGTTCGCCGCCGAGCCGGGCGTTCACGGCGTCCCGGCGGGCCGAGAGGTCGCCTTGGAGCACGGGCAGGAACCGGAAGACGAGCGCGACGCCGACGCCCGTCGCCGCGCCCAGCCTCCCGGGGAGCAGCCAGCGGACGGCCGCCCGCGAGTCCCGGACGGGCGTGCTGTAGACGTACGCGGCGGCGACCAGCAGCACCAACACGACGCGGTAGGAGGCGAGCGCGGCGCGGACGGCGGGGTCGACGCGGAACCACGGCTCACCGAGGGTGAGCCCCGCGACGACCGGCGCGACCAGCAGGAACGGCGCGACCAGCAGGAACTCCCCGGCGGCGTCCCGGACGGAGGCACCGGCGAGCCGGGGCGCGACCACCGCGAGCGGCGTCAGGACCGCCAGCCCGACCGCCGTCGTGTGCGCGAACGCGGCGGCGGCGAATCCGGCCTGGAGTGCGAGCTTCGCGCGCGGGTCGAGCCCGTGGAGCACGCCGCCGCCGGGCCGGTAGGCGAGCGTCACGGCGGCCGCACCCCTACGTCGGGGAGGGAGTCGCGGACGCCGTCCGGGCGGCCGCGGAGCGTCACCTCGCCGTCCCGCATCGCCACCACGCTGTCCGCCAACTCCCAGACGTCCCGGAGGTCGTGGGTGACGACGACCAGGCTCGTCCCGCGCTCGGAGAGCGCCCGGAGGCGGTCGAGGACGGACCGGCGAGCGGGCCAGTCCAGGCCCGTGAACGGTTCGTCGAGCACGAGGTGGTCGGGGCGCATCGCGAGCGCGGCGGCGATGGCGACCCGCTCCTGCTCGCCGCCGGAGAGGTCGGCGACGCGCTCGTCGCGCCGGCCCCCGAGTTCGACGGCGTCGAGCGCCTCCCCGACGCGGGCGTCGACCTCGTCGCGGGGCAGGCCGAGGTTCTCCGGCCCGAACGCCACGTCCGCTCCCACGGTGGCGCCGACGAAGCCGTCCCGGGGGTTCTGGAACACCATCCCGACGCTCGCGCGAGCGGCCACGAGGTCCTCGGCGACGGGCGTCCCGTTCACGAGCACATCGCCCTCGTCGGGCTCCAGGAGGCCGTTGAAGTGCCGGACGAGCGTCGTCTTCCCGGAGCCGTTCGCGCCCGCGACGAGCACGCACTCGCCGTCCGCGACGTCGAGGCTGACGCCGTCGACGGCCACGGTGTCGCCGTGCCGGTGGACGAGGTTCCGGACCGACAGCATCAGGCCGCGTTCAGCTGGTCGCTGCGCGTGATGCCGATTGCGGCGGCGATCTTGAACGCCTCAGCGGGGATGAACGCCGCGGCGGCGACCCAGAAGGACTCGACCAGGCCGACGCTCTGGACGAGTGCGTAGCCGAGTGTCCCGCCGGTGTAGATGACGGCCGTGGCCGCGACCATCGCGGCGACGAGCCGCGGCACGCCCACGTCCCGGGGGTCTGCGAGCCCGCTCGTGCCGTGCGCGACGAGTCCCGTGAGCGCGGCGGCGACCGGGTACGACCAGAGGTAGCCGCCGTACGGCCCGAGGAGCGAGCCGACGCCGGCGCTCCCGCCGGCGTAGATGGGCGCGCCGACGGCGCCCGCGACGACGTACAGCGACAGCGACAGGCCGCCCCAGACGGGGCCGAGGTAGAGGCCCGCGAGGAACACGCCCAGGACCTGCAGCGTCACCGGCACCGGGGAGACGGGGTTCGGGAACGACACGTACGCCATCGCGCCCGTGAGCGCCGCGAACACGGCGGCCCGCGCGACGTTCTCGACGGTCTCGTCGCCGACCAGTTCGACACTGTCTGTCTCGGTACTCATGGTTCGCCCTGTCTCGTCAACCAAGTTCAAATCAGCGGTTTACGCCTTGCGCGTTCAGGCGTCAGACATTTGTCGCCGCGAGCACAGACTCTCGCAGTACCCAATGGACGAGAAGACCGAGGAACTCCGTGACCTGTTCCAGGACGTCACCGACGAAGACACCGTCACGGAGTCCCAGGCCGACACCCACGGCTCCCTGGCCTCCGAGACGGACGTCGAGGAGCGCCTGCGGGACACGGTCTCCACGATGCGCGAGCGTCTCGACTTCCAGACCAACCTCGACACCGACGCACTCGCCACCGTCGTCCGACGGTTCTACGCCGGCGACAGCGACGCCGAGGTCGCCGACGAGGTCGAAACTGACGCCGAGACGGTCCGCGACGCCCGCCACGACCTCCACCTCGTTCGCGACGACGACGCCCCCGTCGACCTCGACGCTCTCCGTGACGCCGCCGACGACCCCACCGACCCCGACCTCGGAACCGTCGTCGACCGCGTCGACGCCGACCCCGCGGCGGTCGAACGCTCCCTCGCAGTGCTGCACGCGAGAAACGAGATTCAGCGCGTCAACGACCGGTACCGCGCCGAGTTCGAGAACGCGCTCCGCGACCGCGAGCTCTCCGAGCGACTCACCGCCACCGTCCAGGAGGACGGCCTCGACGACGCCACCGAGGGCCAGGAGACGGACGTCGACATGTGACCGAAGCCGGCGCCCACCCCACACTACTCCGCTGTTCTCTGTGTTCATGCGTTGCCGCGTCCGCCCGCACCGGCCCGGTGCCCGCGGGTTTAAGTTCGCGTCGTCCCTCGGAGTCTACGAATGAGCGACGGGGAGCGCACTGACAGCGACCGAACGGACGTCGAGTCCGTGGAAGAGCTGCTGGACATCCACACCGCGGAGGACGTCTTCGACCGGCTGTTCCGAGATAGCGTCGTGAACGCCGTCATCGGCTGGCTGCTCGTCGCAGTGCTCGCGGGCGTCTTCGTGGACAGCGTGGTGGACTTCGACCAGCAGTGGATGCTGTTCGTCGCCGCCGTCGGCGCCGTCGTCCTCGTGCCGCCCGCCGCGTTCCGGTCGTGGCGCGTCATGCTCCCGTGGGAGCTGCTCGTGCTCGCGCTCCTCCCGGTTCTCGTCCGCGGCCTGTTCGGTGGCACCGTCGGGACGTTCGCCGTCTACTTCTCGCTGGCCGCCGTCGCGCTCGTCGTCGTCGTCGAACTCCACCTGTTCACGTCGATGGAGGTCACGCACTGGTTCGCCGTCGTGCTCGTCGTGATGACGACGCTCGCGTCCGGCGCGGCGTGGGCGGTCGTTCGGTGGAACGCCGCCCAGTACTTCGGTACGCCGTACCTCAGCACGAACGACGAGCTGATGGTCGAGTTCCTCTGGATGACCCTCGCCGGGTTCGCGGCGGGGCTGCTCTTCGACGCGTACTTCCGGCGGCGCGAGCTCTGGGTCCACCGCGCCTTCGGCCGGGTGATGCGCCGATGACGCTGCTCCCGCGGCCGTCCATCGGGAACCAGCGCCTGCTCACGCGCGGCATGCAGGCCGTCCTCGTCGGCATGGTCGCGTACGGCTTCCTGCAGGGGAACTCGAAGGCCGTCGTGAACGGCTCCATCACCCTCCTCATCACGTTCCTCCCCGCCGTCCTCGAACGCAACTACGACCTCCCGATGGACACCTGGCTCGTCCTCTGGATTTCGTCGGCCGCGTTCCTCCACTCGCTCGGCTCCTCGGGGCTGTACGCCCACATCTCGTGGTGGGACCACGTCACGCACTCGCTGTCGGCGTCCCTGATTGCGGGCGCCGGCTACACGGTGGCGCGCGCCATCGACCTCCACCACGACGACATCACGCTCCCGAGCGAGGTGGCGTTCGTCTACATCTTCGTCGTCGTCCTCTCGTTCGGTGTCGTCTGGGAGCTGTTCGAGTTCGCGCTCGACGTCATCTCGCAGGCGACCGGGCTGACGATGCCGCTCGCCCAGCACGGCCTCGAAGACACCGTGAAAGACCTCATGTACAACTCGCTGGGCGCGCTCATCGTCGCCGTCTTCGGGCAGGCACACCTGCTCGGTGTCGCCGAGACCGTCGAGGACTGGTGGCTCTCTCGCAGCGGCCAGTAGCCCGCGAACGTTCAAGTACGGGGCCGGGACCACCTCGCCCCGTGTCCGACGAGACGACGCCTGAGCCCGCCGCCGACTCCGTCCCTTTCAGCGACCTCGCGCTCGCCGCCTACTGTCCGCGACAGCTCTACTACGCGCGCCGGGACGACCGCGACCCGCCCGAGGCACACGACGCTGCCCGGGAACTCGCGGCCCAGTACGACTCGCTCTCGGTCGCCTCCGAGGCCGCGCTCGCCACCTACGACCTCGCCGTCGAACCCCCCGAGTTCCAGTCGAACCTCGCCGCCAGCCTCGACTCTCACGCCGTCGACGACCCCGCCGAGACCGCCGTCTACCTGCGTGGGAAGGACGCGCACGGGCAGGCAGCGAAAGTCCACCGCGACCCCCTCGCCCCGTCGCTGGTGACCCCGGGGAGCCCACCCGAAGCGGGGGTCTGGGAGCCACAGGCAGTGCGCGCCGTCGCCGCCGCGAAAGCCCTGTCGTGGCGCGAGCAGACGCCGGTCGACCACGCGTTCGTGGAGTACGCCCGCCACGGCGTGGTCCGCCGCGTCGACCTCACCACCCGGAAGAAAGCCGCGTACCGCCGCGCGCTCCGGACCGCCCGCGCCCTCGATGGCCCGCCGCCGCGCATCCACGACGACGCGAAGTGCGGGGCCTGCGAGTACCGCGAGGAGTGCGGGACGAAGACCCGGACGCTCGGGTCGCTGCTGTCGTTCAGCGACGACTGAGCGGCGCGGCTGCTATCGGTGTTCGGCGAGCCACTCGCGGACGGCGTCGCCGACCGCGCCCTCGCGGAGAACCTCGCCGTTCGCCACGTCAACCACCGTGCTCCCCGTCCCGCCCGGCGTCTCGCCGTCGTCCACGACGGCGTCGACGCGCTCCCGGAAAGCGGGGTCGAGGTCCGCCGGATTCGTGACGCTCGGCTCGCCGGAGACGTTCGCGCTCGTCGCCGTCAGCGGCGCGACTCGCTCCAGGAGCGCCAGCGCCACGTCGTGGTCGGGCACCCGCACCCCGACGCGGTCCCGACCGCCCGTCAGCACGTCCGGGACCGCCGCCCTCTTCTCGCAGACGACAGTGACCGGACCCGGGAGGAACTCGGTCACGAACGCCCGCTCCGTCTCGCCGGCGTGGACGTACTCCAGTGCGGCCTCGGGGTCGGGGAACGCGAACGACAGCGGCTTCTCGCGGGGCCGACGTTTCGCGTCGAAGACCGCCTCGACCGCGTCGGGGTCGAGGGCGTCCGCCGCGAGTCCGTACACCGTCTCCGTCGGGAAGACGACCAGTCCGCCCGCCCGGAGCGCCGCGGCGGCCTCGTCGAGGGCGTCGTCGGTGACCATGCTCGCGTCGAGGTGACGACCGGGAAAAAGCGTTACAGGTCGGCGCGGCCTCAGTCGTCGCCGGCCGCCGGGACGCCCCGGGCAGTCGACGCGAACACGACCAGCCCGAGGACGACGAGCACGGCGGCACGAGAGCGCCGGCAACGAAGAACCGAGGACCGCGCTCACGGCGGCGACGAACACGCACGACAGCGGGTGGGGTGCACTCCGAGCAGTCACACCACCGTGGTCTCACCGGCGCGAAAACTGATTTGTGGCGCGCCCGGTCCGGGGCCTGGTCAGGTGAGGGTCCTGCCCGGTCAGTAGCCGGTGCCGAGGTAGGTGTGGACGGCGTCGCTGGACTCCAGCTCGTCGACGAACGCGACCGCGAAGTCCTCCATCGAGATGTAGCTCTCGCCGTCCTCGTCGGCGACCAGCTCGCCCTCGGCGGTCCGGTACTCGCCGGTGCGCTCGCCGGGCTCGATGAGCGCCGCCGGCGCGACGTACGTCCACTCTAGGTCGTCGGCGTCCTCGAAGACGCCGTAAGCGTCGATGGCGGCGCGCGCCACCGGCTCCCAGTCGTCGGGGAAGTCCTCGGTCTCGACGAGCCGCGTGTCGGGGCCGACGTTCAGGCCGCCCGCGCCGCCCGTCCAGACGAGCCGGTCGACGCCCGCCTCCCGCAGGCCGGCGACGGCGGCCTCCGCCATCTCGACGAGCACGTCCACGTCCTCGTCCCCGCTTGGGCCGAGGGCGGACGCGACCGCGTCGTGGCCCGCGGCGAGCGCGGCGACCTCCTCCGCGTCGGTGGCGTCGCCCGCGACGGCCTCGAAGTCGGGGTCGTCGACGCCGTCGACGCTCCCGCTCCGGGAGACGCCGGTGACCGCGTGGCCGCGGTCGAGGAGTTCGGTCGCGATTCGCTGTCCGATACGTCCGCTCGCTCCGAGTAGCAGTACGCGCATGAGTGAGATGTCAATCGGTGGGTGGTTGTCGCACGGTTCGCGGTCGACGGGTCGGGTCGCGGCCGGCTCAGAGCTCGTCGAGTGCGCCCTCCAGCTCGTCGTACTCGGGGAAGTCCGGCCACTCCTCGGCGACCCACGCGTACTCGACGGTGCCGTCCTCGCCGACGACGAACGTGGCCGGGCGGTGTTCGGTGACGCCCGCCATGCCGTCGAGGTCGTGCTCGATGCCGTACGCCTCGGCGACGCCCGCCTGCGGGTCGCTGAACAGCCCGGTGAAGTGCTCGATGCCGCGCTCCTCGATGGTGGTCTTGTGCTCGTACGGCGACGAGACGGAGACGCCGACGACCCGGACGTGCTCGTCGACGCCCCGGTCGCGGAGTTCGTTGTACGTGTACGTCGCCGGGAACGCGCCGTCCATCGGCGTGAACACCAGAAGGACCGGCCCCTCGGCGAGCAGGTCCGAGAGCGCCACGTCCTCCCAGTACTCGTCGTTCACGAGCGGACGCGTGAAGTCGGGGGCCTCCTCGCCCTCCGCCACGTGGTCTGCCTCCGGGAGGTCGACGACGTCGAAGTCCACCATCACTCCCCACCCCCGTAGGTGGCGTCGAGGTAGTCGACGATGTTCGCGCTCTCTGCCATTGCGACCCCCGTCTCGTCGTCCACGATGGCGGGGACGGTGCGCGCGCCGACGATGCGCTTGACGGCGTCCCGGTCGCTGTGCATCGGCTCCACGAACCGCGACTGGTAGTCCAGCCCGAGTTCGTCGAGGCGGTTCACGACGCGCTCACAGAACGGGCACGCCTGCAGTCGGTAGAGCGTGATGTGGGCGTCGCTGTGCGGCGGCCTCGGTGGCGTCTCTGCTGCGCTCATGGCTGGCTATTCGCCAGAATCCCGGGTAAACGCTTCGCCACCGGCGGTCCCCGCGGCTTCGGTGAGCAAAGCATTAAACGGCCGGGCGGCAAGACCCACTACTGAATGGGCTCACTGATGTCCCTGCTCGCCGCGTCGGTGTTCGGCGTCGACATCGGACAGAACGTCATTCTGGTCGGCGGCGTGTTGACACTCGCCGTGTTGATGGTACTGTCCGCGTTCTTCTCCTCCTCGGAGATAGCGATGTTCTCGCTGGCGCGCCACCGCATCGACGCGCTCGTCGACGACGGGATGCCGGGCGCCGAAGCGGTCGCGGACCTCACAGAGGACCCGCACCGGCTGCTGGTCACGATTCTCGTCGGGAACAACCTCGTGAACATCGCGATGTCTTCCATCGCCACCGCGCTCGTCGGGATGTACATCACGAACTCCGGCTTGACGGTGCTCGTCTCGACGTTCGGTGTCACCGCGCTCGTCCTGCTGTTCGGGGAGAGCGCGCCGAAGTCCTACGCCGTCGAGAACACCGAGTCGTGGGCACTCTCCATCGCGCCGCCCCTGAAGTGGAGCGAGCGCCTGCTGTACCCGCTGGTCGTCCTCTTCGACTACCTCACGCGCGTCGTCAACCAGGTCACTGGCGGCCGTGCGGCCATCGAGACGAGCTACGTCACGCGCTCCGAGATTCAGGACATGATCAAGACGGGGGAGCGCGAGGGCGTCATCGAGGAAGACGAACGAGAGATGTTCCAGCGCATCTTCCGGTTCAACAACACCATCGCCAAAGAGGTGATGACGCCGCGGCTGGACATGGTCGCCGTCTCGAAGGAGGCCACCATCGAGGAGGCCATCCAGACGTGTACGCAGGCCGGCCACGAGCGCGTGCCCGTCTACGACGGCGAACTCGACAACGTCATCGGCGTCGTCAGCCTCGAAGACCTGGTCCGCGAGTACCTCTACGGGGAGACCGAGGCCGTCGAGCTGGACGACCTCATCGAGCCGACGCTGCACGTCCCCGAGTCGAAGAACGTCGACGAACTCCTCCAGGAGATGCAGGACGAGCGCGTCCAGCTCGTCGTCGTCATCGACGAGTTCGGGACGACCGAGGGCCTGCTCACCACCGAGGACATCACCGAGGAGATCGTCGGCGAGATTCTGGACGGGGAGGAGGAACTCCCCATCGACTACGTGGACGAGGACACCGTCCGGGTGCGCGGCGAGGTGAACATCGAGGAGGTCAACGAGGCCCTCGAAATCGACCTGCCGGAGGGCGAGGAGTTCGAGACCATCGCGGGGTTCATCTTCAACCGCGCCGGCCGGCTGGTCGAGGAGGGCGAGGCGTTCCAGTACGAGAACGTCGAGCTCACCGTCGAGCACGTCGAGAACACGCGCATCATGAAGGCACGCGTGAAGCGGCTGCCCGCCGAGGACGACGTCGACGCCGACGCCGAGACGCTGACAGCCGACGGCGACGGCGACGACGACGCGTAACTCACGCTACCGACGGTCGTTCTCTCGCAGCCGCTGGCGGCCCCGAGATTTACGGGGTCGCTGTGTGACACTCCGGTCGATGGCCCTCCGCCCGCTCGACGTACTCCGGTCGCCCGCGTACCTCCTCGCATCGTTCCCGCTCGGCGTCGCGTACTTCGCGTTCGTCGTCGGCGCCGCGTCCGCCGGCGTCTCCCTGCTCGTGTTCGCCGTCGGTGTGTTCGTGCTCGCCGGCGGCGTCGCCGTCGCGCGCCGGCTGGCGGTGGCGGACGCCCGACTCGCCGCTCGCCTGTACGACACGCCGGTACCGGACCTGGCGTCGCCGGCCGTCGACGGCGGGCTGCTCGCGACGGCGAGCGCCGAACTCCGGTGTCCGGACAGCTACCGCGCGACCGGCTACCTGCTCGCGCGATTCGCCGTCGGTGTCGCCGGGTTCGCGGCCGTCGTCACCTGGCTGGCGACCGCGGTGGCGCTGCTGGCGACGCCACTCGTCTACGACCGGCCCGACGTGTCCGTGGGTGTCGCGGGCGCCTGGACCGTCGACACGCTCCCGATGGCGCTCGGCGCGGCCTGCGTCGGCCTCGCCGTCGCCGTGGCTGGTGCGGTCGCAGTAGCCGCCGCCGGACGCGCCGCCGCGGTGGCGAGCGTCCGCCTGCTCGCGCCGGCTAGATGACCGCGTCCACGCCGACGAACACGCCGTAGCTCACTCCGAGCGCGAGCGCCAGCGACGCCACCCACGCCAGCACGGTGAACAGCATCTTCCGGCCGCTGACGCCCCCGCCGGCGCTGTTCGCGGCCGCGTAGCCCGACCCGACGATGGCGGAGACGATGATCTCGTTGAACGACACGGGGATGCCGAAGAAGACCGCCGACTGCGCGATGGCGAAACTCGGGATGAGCGCGGCGATGGAGCGCCGCGGCCCCAGCGAGGAGTAGTCCTGCGCGAGCGCCTTTATCATCCGGGGCGCACCCGTCCACGACCCGACGAGCAGCCCGATGCCGCCGCCGAGCAGCACGTACACGAGCGGCACGTCGCCGCCGACCAGCGGGAGCAGCGGCCCGACGGCGAGCCCGACCTGACTGCCGCCGGCGGAGAACGCCACGAGCCCGCCGAGCGCAAGCAGGAAGTGGCGCTGGCCGCGCTCGGGGTCGCCGGCCACGTCTCGATAGAGGACGGCCGCGACCAGCGCCGCGAACGCCAGCGTCACGCCGGCCTGTCCCGCGATACCCGTGGTGCCGAGCGAGCCGGCGACGGTGCGCGCAAGCGACTGCCCCTCGCCGGGGCCGCCGAGGAACGCGAACTGGATGTTCGCGACGATGACGCCGACGACGCCAGCGAGCAGCGGGACGAGCACGGCGTCCCGGTCGAGGTCACGGAGGCCGCGCGCGGTGGCGTACGCGGTGCCGCCGCCGACGAACGGCACGAGGACCCACAGCGTCGCAATCTGCTGGTACTTCGGCCACGCCGCACCGCCGCCCATCGCCAGTCCGGTGCCGACCACGGCGCCCGTGACGGTGAACGCGGTGGCGATGGGGTAGCCGGCGAACACGCCGACGGCGACGAGAATCGCGGCCGTCGACAGCGCCGTGGTCGCTGCCACCGGCGAGAGGGTGACGCCGACGACGAGCTCGCTGCCGACCGCCTCCGAGACGTTCGCGCCCTGGAGGACGGCGCCCGCGAGCCCGAGGATACCGACGACGAACCCCGCTCGCATCACGGTGATGGCGTTGGCGCCGACTGCGGGCGCGAACGGCGTCGACCCCGACGAGCCGGCACCGATGGCCCACGCCATGAACAGACTCGCCAGGGCGGCGACCGCGAGCGTCGCCAGTCCAGCACCTACCATCGTTTCTTGTCCGTGTTCCGTGGGGACGAGCAAAGAGCCTACCGACACGCCGCCAGCCTGCCGGTACTCCACGGAACGGCCACAGCCGTCGGTTCCCCGGGCCGGCCGCCGGTCAGTTCGTCGTGAACTTCGCGTCCTCGCGCTGCTCCGGGGGTTCGACGCCCTCGGCGGCCTCGGCGGCCTCCGTCTCGCGCTCGGTGTCGACGTGCCAGCGGTCGATGTCCTCCTCGAAGGATTCGAGGTACTCGCGGACGCCGTCCTTGAGGTCGTCGTCGTTGACGTTCACCTCGAAGACGAACTCCTCCTGGCTGCGGACGCGCTGGACGTTCGCGGAGACGAGGTCGTTGTCGAAGTAGTACGGCGCGACCTGCGTCATCACGTTCCGGTAGACGACGTCCTCCACTTTGCGGAGGGCCTTCCGGCCGGCGGTGTCTGCCGCGCGCTTCACGTGCCCGAGGGAGTCCTGCCACTTCTCGACGGCGTCGCCGTTCTCGCCGTCCTCCAGCGCCTCGTAGGACTCAGAGAGGTGTTCGCCCGCCGTCTGGAGGTCCTCGTCGGCCGTCTTCCCGGCCTTCTCGCCCTCGCCCTCGGCGACGCTCGCCTGGTCGGCGGTCTTCTCGTTGACCTCCTCCTCGATGCGCTCGTGGGACTTCGGCCGCCACTCGTTCCACGCCTCGAAGGCGTCCGGGTACGCCTCGTCGGCGCCCGCCTCTCTGAGTGCTGTCGTGATGCGCTCCCCGTGTTCGACCACGTCACCCCACGTGCCGCGGCGTTTGAACCCGGCGACGCTCTCCTCCATGATTAGTCCGTCTAGGCGCGCACCGCTTAAACTTCTTGCCGGCGGTGTGCTGGCGCGTAGCGCGACACTGCCGCCCGCGCTCGACCGGATAGCAGGTTTGAAGCCGCACGCTCACGGGCTAGACAACAATGACTATCGAGGACCGCGGTGACGCCAACGTCATCACGCACTCGCTGGCGAAAGACACGCTCTCGCGGCTGCGAGACGTCGAGACCGAGCAGGTCGGCTTCCGGAAGGGCCTGGTGAAACTCGGCCGCATCTCGGGGTACGAGATCATCGACGGCGCGATGGAGACGGAGTTCACGTCCCTGGAGACGCCGCTCACCGAGACCACCGGGGAGCGCGTGAAGGGCCTCGACGACGTCGTCATCATCAACGTCCTGCGCGCCGCGACGCCGTTCGTCGAGGGGCTGCTGAAGGCGTTCCCGCGCGCGAAGCAGGGCGTCATCAGCGCCGGGCGGGACGAGGACGCCGGCATGAACGACGACGGCGAGTTCCCCATCACCATCGACTACGTGAAACTCCCCGAGATCTCGGCGGACGACACTGTCATCGTCGCCGACCCGATGCTCGCGACCGGGTCGACGATATGTACGGTCCTCGACCACGTCACCGACGAGATGCCCGACGCGGGCGTCGAGGACCTGTTCGTGCTGTCGGCCGTGAGCGCGCCCGACGGCCTGCTCCGGGTCGGCGACCAGTTCCCGGAGGCCGACCTGCTGACGGTCGCCATCGACGACCACCTCAACGAGGAGGGATTCATCGTGCCCGGCCTCGGCGACGCCGGCGACCGCGCGTTCCGCACGACCTGAGTCAGGCGTCGAGCGCGTCCGCGAGGCCGTGCAGCGTCTCGACGGTGAGCGCCGGGTCGACGCCGGCGAACGGCTCCCACGGCGTCCCCTTCCGGTCGACGCGGACGCCCTGCATCCCGGCGTGTTCCGCGCCGAGCACGTCGAACCAGCCCGCCGTCGCGTGCGCTATCTCCTCGATTGGTGCCCCCGTTCGGCCGGCGGCGTGTCGGTAGAGGCCGGCGGCCGGCTTGAACGTCTCCACCTCGTCGGCGCTGACCGTGTCTGCTATCAGGTCGCCGATGTCTGCGTGGTCGACCATCGACGCCAGCATCTCGGGGTTCCCGTTCGAGACGACGTAGCAGTCGTAGCCCGCCGCCCGCAGGCGTTCGACCGCGTCCCGGACGTCGTCGAAGACGTCGAGCTCGTGGTAGACGGCGAGAATCTCGTCGCGCTCCTCGGTCGCGACGTCGACGCCCGAGGCGTCCAGCGCGTACTGGAGGGCGTCCCGGTTCATCTCGTAGAACGGCTGGTAGGCGTCTGTCTGGTTCGCGACGAACGTGTACGCCAGCGACCGCGACCGCCACAGCCGCGACACCGGCTCGGGGTCGGGGACGCGGTCGGCGAGTGCGCGCTCGGCCGCGTCGACGTCCACGAGCGTGCTGTACGAGTCGAACGTGACGGTGCTGACGCGTCCGGGGTCGAAGCCCATACCCCGTACGTCGCGGCCGAGCGGGATAGCTGTCGGCCCCGCTGCGAACCGCGACGGCCGGACCCCCACGTTGAAGGCGCTCGCCCGCGAGTCGCCGGGTATGAGCGACGACGCCGACGCCGAGCCGTGTGACTGGTGCGGGGAACCGGTCGCCGACCCGCTCTCGCGGACGGTCCGCGTGACCGTCGACCGCTCCGAAATCGACAGCCAGCGGCTCTGCCCGGAGTGTTTCGCGGACTGGATCGACCGCTACGAGACCGAGATGCGGTCCGACGACGCCGACGAGGCCGCCGACCCCGGTCCGACGCCCGTCGACGACGACACGGACATCATCGTCGACTGAACCCCCTTCTTTCACCTCCACGGGCGGCCGTAGTCCTGCGGTTCTCCTGGTCCGTGCGGGGGTCGGAAACGGTCCCCCCGACGGCTACGGAGCACTCCCGAGACGCCGTCAGCTACTCCTCGTCCGCGTCGTCGCCGGCGGTGAGGCCGGCGTCGCGGTCGCGGTCGAGCGCCCGGTCGGCGTCGTGGTGGTCGCTGTAGCCGTCGAACCAGCGCGCGATGCGCTCGATGCGGTCCACGACGTGGGCGGGTTCGCCCGTCCGCGAGAGCTCGTGGCCCTCGCGGGGGTACCGAACCATCCGGGTGTCGACGCCCTGCTTCTTCAGGGAGAGGTAGAACAGCTCCGCGGTGTTGGCTGGCGTCCGGTAGTCGTTGTCCGAGTGGACGACGAGCGTCGGCGTGTCCACGTGCTCGACGTGGGCCGTCGGGGAGTGCTCCCAGAGGAACTCGGCGTCCGCCCACGGGACGGCGTCGAAGTCCCCCTCGATTAGCTGGTAGGCGTCCGTCGAGCCGTAGAACCCCGTGAGGTCGAAGACGCCGCGCTGGGCGACGGCGGCGTCGAAGAAGTCGGTGTGGCCGACCGCCCACGCCGTCATGTAGCCGCCGAAGCTCCCGCCGGTGACGAAGGTGTCGTCGTCGTCCACGTAGTCGCGGTCGGCGACCGCTCGGGCGCCGGCGAGCACGTCTTCGAGCGTAACGTCGCCCCAGTCGCGCTCGATGGCGCGCATCCACTCCTCGCCGTAGCCCGTCGACCCGCGGGGGTTACACCAGAAGACGACGTAGCCGCGGGCCGCCAGCGTCTGGAACTCGTGCCACATCGAGCCCGACGTCGACCACATCCGGTGGGGGCCGCCGTGAACCTCGACGACCAGCGGGTACTCCTCGTCCGGGTCGAAGTCCGGCGGCGTGAGCACCCAGCCCTGGACGTCGCCGCCGGGCGCGTCGACCCGGACCTCCTCGGGCTGGGCTACCTGGCGGTCGTCGAGGAACTCGCGGTTGGCGCGCGTGAGGACGTGTTCCTCGCCGCCCGCCGGGGTCGACGCCACGACCTCGCCGGGGTGGTCCCACTCGGACTGCACGACGCCGACGGTGTCCGCGGAGACGGAGAACCCCTCGACGTGCCGGTCGCCGCCCAGCACGACGTGGTCGTCGCCAGCGTCGGCGTCCAGCCGGCGGACGACGTAGCTGCCCTCGTCGGGGGTACAGAGGTAGAGATACTCGCCGTCGGGCCCCCACTCGGGCGCGTGGCTCGCGCTCCACAGTTCGAGCGTGCGGTCGAGCCCGGCGGTCAGCCGCTCGACGTCGCCGGTCTCGCGGTCGAGCACGTCGATTTCGGTCTGCGCGAGCGTGGAGTCGTCTTTCGGCGTCGTCGTGTACGCCACCCGCGAGCCGTCGACCGCCAGCGTCGGCCCCCAGCCCTCGACGGTCGTGACAACCTCACTGTCACCGGACCCGGGGTCGTAGGCCTCGACCTCCCACTCCAGGCGGTCGTCGCCCTCCGAGCCCCGCCGAATCGGGTAGTAGAGCTCGTCGTCGCCCCAGGCGGGGCCGAGACACTCCGCGACGCCCTCGGTGACGCGCTCGACGTCCCCCGATTCGAGGTCGAGGACGTAGACGTGGCTGCGTGCGCCGTCCCGGTAGCTCTCGTGGGCGCGGTAGACGTGCCGGTCGATGACGCGTGGGTCCGGCGCCTCGCGCTCGTACTCCTCGTCGCGTTCGAGGTCCAGGTCCGCCCCGCGCTCCTCGTCGCGCACGGACTGCAGGAACGCGATACGGTCGCCGTCGGGCCCCCACGCGATACTGGAGACGCCGCCGACCACGTCCGTGACCTGCTCGGCCTCGCCGCCGTCGACCGGCAGCACCCACAGCTGGGGGCGGTCGTCGTCCGCGCCCCGCGTGGAGACGAACGCCAGGCGGTCGCCCGAGGGGCTCCACGCCGGCTCCGAGTCCACGCCCTCCGCGACGGTGAACCGCCGGCTGCCCTCGCCGCCGACGCTCGCCACGTGGACGGTCGCCTCGTACTCGTCGTCGCCGTCCGGCGTCGTCCGGACGAACGCGACGCGGTCGCCGCCCGGCGCCACCGCCGGGTGGCCGAGCCTGTCGAACTCGCGGTAGTCGCTGGCCTCGACTGGCTGCATATCGGTGGGTCTCCCGGCGCTCGCAAAACGATTTGGTTCGGGGAACCGTCACACGACCCGTCAGTTTCGCCCGTCGAGGTAGGACTCGATGTACTCGTCGTCGACGTGGTCGAGCAGCCGGTGGTAGCCGGCTTCGGTCCGCCCCTCGATTTCCTCGTCGGTCAGCAGCGTGTCGAACGCGCGGTCGATGTCCGACTCCCGGAGTTCTTCGAAGGTCTCGCCGTCGAGGCCGTGGTCGTCGCCGGCTTCGGCCTCGAACCACTCCCGCCAGCGGTCGCGGTCGCCCCACTCGCCCGCGAACTCGGACTCCGGGCGCTTCCAGTCGTAGTGGGCGGCGACCTCGTCGGGGAAGCCCCGCGCTCGCCGGTGGTCGGCGAGCAGGGCGCGGGCGACGTGGGCCCCGTGGCCGGCCGCGACCACGACCTGGGCGCTGCGCTCACCGCCGGGCGACACGACGTACAGACCGTCGACGGGCGTGCGGCCGTCGGCGTCGGCGTACTCGTGGTCGAAGCGCTCGCGGGCGTCGTCGCCGTGGTGGTGCACCTCGAAGCCGGCCTCGCCGACGACCGGCCGGAGGTACGAGCCGTCGTACCACGCCGCAGCGAGCACGTGGCTCGTTCGGACGCGCCGGCCGTCCTGGGTCTCGACGACGAACCCGTCGCCGTCTGCCGAGCGGTCGACGCGCTCGACCGTGTCCTCGATTCGGTCGCAGCCCGCTTCCCGGGCGTGGTCGCGGAACAGTCCGAGGAGCGTCGGCACGTCGATGCCACCCGGGAACCCGGGGTAGTTCTCGACGAACGCGCACCGCCGGAGCGCCGCCTTCCCGCGGTCGAAGACGAGCGTGTCGAGGCCGTACCGGGCGGTGAACACGCCAGCCGAGCAGCCGGCGGGGCCGCCTCCCACGACGACCACGTCGCGGTCCTCGTCGACGCCGGGGTCGGCCACGTCAGACCGCCCCCGCGACGACGTCGGCGACGCGCTCGCGGTCGAACAGCTCGCCGTCGAAGCCGTAGAGGTCGCCGGCCAGCCGCTCGGTCAGCACGAGGTTCGTGATGGGGCCCTGGTAGAGGCCGCCCGCGCGGTACACCGCGTCGTCCGCGACGGCAGTGATGCGGCTGGCCGTCTCGTGATTCTGGAGGAACGACACGACGGTGTCCCGGAACTCCTGTTCGCTCAGGTTCTCGTAGCCGCGCAGCAGCAACACCTCGGGGTCGACGTCGAGCAGCGTCTCCACGTCGATGGCGGCCCGAGTGCCGTGGAAGTCCTTCACGCCGGACGCGGCGAGCGCGTCGCGGACGTTCAGGTCGCGGAGGTGCTTGAATCCGGTGCCGCCACCGACGACGTACGGGTAGAACTTCGCGGGCTCCTGACCGACACCCCACGCCACGGCGACCGACGGGCGCTCGCTCTCACCGGGGACGACCGGCGCGAGAGTCGACTGGAAATCGTCGTGAACCGCCTCGAAGGCCTCGTAGCGCTCTTCGCGCTGGAAGACCGCAGCGAGCTTCTCGAACCCCTGCATGAGGGTGTAGTAGCGGTAGTCGTCGTGCCAGGCGTAGTGCTGGGCGTAGATGCAGTTCCCGAAGAAGGGCGCGACCCGGGATTCGACGTCCTCGATGTCCGCGCCCGAGACGTTCTCGGTGCGGTTCTCGAGGAAGTTCGGGTCGATGACGTGGACGTCGGCGTCGAGGTCGTAGAACCGTTCGACGCTGACGCCGTCCTGGTACAGCGACACCATCTCGCTGTCGTCGACGCTGACGCCGTCGATGCTGTCGTAGTAGTGGGTGTGGTAGCGGTCGGTCAGCGTGACCGCTTCGGGCGGTTCGAGGCCGAGCGCGACGCCCATGTCGGCCCAGCTACCGTTGCTCGTGACCCAGGTGTCGGGGACGGACTCGAACTCGACGTCGCCGACCGGCGCCATCGAGACGGCGTACGAGTCGCCGCCGTCGCTGCCCTGTGGCGTACTTGTGGTGCAGCCGGCGGCCACGCCCGTGGCTGCGAGAGTGGCGCTTCCGGCGAGGAACTGGCGTCGCGTCGGTGTGCTGTCGTCGCCGCGCATAAGTTTAGGCTCGCCTAATAATACTTACCCGCTTCGATTTTTAGGCGGGCCAAAATCTACGCCACGTCGGCCCGGCCGCTCGTCGCGTCCGCGATGCGCTCGCGAAGCGCGTCGGCGTCCGCCACGGCCACCGTCACGTCGAACCCCACGTCCTCGCCGTAGTCGGCGTCGAACTCGCAGTCCGCGCTCTCCAGAATCCCCCGGACGGTGCCCGAGTCGTCGTACGCCACGGTCACGGTGAACCGCTCTTGGGGGCGCTGCTCGACCACGCCCGCGTCGTCGACGGCGTCCTTCACGGCCTTCGAGTACGCCCGCGCCAGGCCGCCGACACCGAGGTTCGTCCCGCCGTAGTACCGCGTCACCACCACCACGGCGTTCTCCACGTCGCGCTGCTGGAGGACGTTCAGCGCGGGCTTCCCCGAGGAGCCGGTCGGCTCGCCGTCGTCGCTCTGGTACTCACGCAGCATGTGCCCGGAGCCGGGACCCCCGGACTCCACTCGGACCCGGTAGCAGGGGACGTTGTGCGTCGCGTCCGCGTGGCGCTCCCGCACCTCGCCGACGAACGCCTCCGCCGCCTCGACGGTGGCCGCGGGGCTCGCGTACCCGATGAACTCCGAGCCCTGCACCTCGAAGCTGGCGTCCCCCCGGCCGCCGACCGTGCGGTACGCGTCAGTCACACCAGTCGGTCTGTCGGCGAGCCAGTTCCCGCTTGCGGTTCCCCAAAGGATTATGCGTGCGCTCCCGCAACCTGAGTTCAGATGGCCGCGTTGACGACGCTCGAGTTGTTGTACGTCGCCGCCAGCGTCGCGCTTTCCCTGTCGGGGCTCACGATGGTGGCGTTCGCGGCGAACGCCTACCTCCAGACCGACCACCGAGAGATGCTGTTCCTCGCGCTCGGCTTCAGCATCGTCGTCGCGGCCGCAATCGCCACCACCGTCTCGGCGTTCGCTCAGGACTTCGAGAACGCCATCCTCCTGCTCACCGTCAACTACGCGATCACGACGGTCGGCTACCTGTTCATCCTCGGGAGCGTCGTCTACCGGGGCGACTAGGAGAGCTCGACCGACCGCACGAACGGCATCGACGCCAGCTCCGTGAACACCTCGCCCGGCAGCTCCTCGTCCGTCACGAGGTAGAGCCGGGGCTCGTCCGTGAACTCGGGGTCCTCGCTGATCGTCTGCCGGATGGAGATGCCGCGGTCCGCGAGCAGCCCCGTCACCGCCGCGACGATGCCGGGCTCGTCGGCGTCCTGGACGGCCACCGTGACGACGTGGAGGTCCAGCACGGGCGCGAGGTCCATCAGGCTCGGAATCTGGCTGATGTTCTGGAAGATGCGCGTGAGTTCGTCGTCGGCCAGGATGGCCTCCGTCGTCGAGTCGACGACCCGCCGGTCGACGCCCGCCTCCTGGGCGACCTGCGTGTAGGGGATCTCGATGTCCCCGGAGACGACCCGGCCGTCGTCGTTCACGGAGAATCCGCGTTCGAGCAGGAGCCGAATCACGGCCTGCTGGCCGGGGCTCCCCTCGAACTTCTGCATGATGTCCTCGAACATACGCGGTCCCAGGTGGACGCGCCTGAAAACCGTTCGCGTCTCCCCGGCGGCGCTACCCCGTGTCGGGCCACGCCGCGAGCGCGGCACCGCCGAGTCCGAGGACGAACCACGCGAGCAGGCCGGCGCCGCTCGCCGCCGGGGAGGCGGTGGCGACGGGCGGCGTCGCGAGCGCCGGCGCGAGTGCGAGCTCGAACACCAGCCCGCGGAACGCGCTCGCTGGACTGAACCCCGCGAAGACGGCCACCGACCCGGCGTCGACGAAGCCGCCGGAGACGGCGGCGACGAGCGCGAGGTCGAGGCCGACGGCGAGCGCGACGAGGACGGCGACGCTCCCGCCGAGCGCGCCTCGGGCGGTGCCGACGGCGGCCGAGACTGCGACGGCGAGTACCGTCGCGACCAGCGCGTAGCCCGCGGCGAACAGCGCGAACCGCACGAACACGACCGGCGTGTCGCCGGCGCTGTGCGACGCGAAGAAGGACACCGGCTGCTCGGCGCCCGTGGTGGCGACGACGCCGGCGACAGCCAGCGACGCCAGCACGACCACGAGCACGCCGCTCGCCCGCCCGACGAACACGCCGAGGACGTACTCCAGGCGCGTCAGCGGATACGTCCGGAAGACCGCGAGCTCGCCGCGCTCGCCGTCCCCCTGGACGGTCCGGTACGCGAACGCGAACGCGACCGCCGGCACCAGCACCTCGACGGGCAACAGCAGGTCGAACGTCAGCGAGACGTAGCCGCCCGGCGAGCCCGTGGCGGCGCCCGCGAGCCCGACGACCACGGCGAAGAACGCGGCGGCGACGGCGAGCAGCGCGCGGTTCCGGGCGAGGGTCCGGAGTTCGCGCTCCGCGACGACGAACACGCGGTCGACGGCCGCCCGCGGCCCCGCAGCGTCCGACGCCCCCGTGCTCTCGCTCACTGCGCGTCACCTCCGGCCGGCGCCGCAGCGGTGGCGTCGAGTTCGCGGCCCGCGACCGCCAGCGAGAACGCCGCGCGGAGCGTGTCGGCGCCGGTCTCCGCGAGCAGGCCGTCGGGCGGGCCGTCGAAGGCGATCGCGCCGTCAGCGACCAGCACGATGCGGTCGGCGCGCGCCTCGACGGCCGCGAGGTCGTGGCTCGATACTACCACCGCGCGGTCGTCGGTCGCGAGCGCGGCCGTCGCGTCGAAGACGCTGTCCGAGACGTCCGGGTCGAGGCCGCTGGTCGGTTCGTCCAGCACGACGACCGGCGGGTCGCCGACGAGCGCCTGCGCGAGTCCGAGCAGCCGCGTCATCCCGCCAGAGAGCGCTTCGACGCGGCGGTCGGCGGCGTCACCGAGCCCGACCCGGTCGAGGACGGCGTCCGCGTCGACGCCGCCGCCGACGAGGCCGGCGTAGAACGACAGCGTCTCCCGGACGGTGAACCCGCTCCGGAAGCCCGGCGACTGCGGGAGGTACGCCGTCGACCGCGCGGCGTCCGTCGGCCGGCTGACCGTCCCCGAGTCCGGCGCGCGGAGACCGGCCAGTAGCTCCAGCACCGTCGTCTTCCCGGAGCCGTTCGGGCCGACCAGCGCCACGAGTTCGCCGCGCTCGACGGCCACGGACTCCTCGTCGAGGATGGTGAGGTCGCCGAACGCGAAGCCCGCGTCTTCCAGGGCGAGTACGGGGTCGGTCACGACGCGCCCACCTCCGAGGCGTTCCGGGCGGCCGCGAGCGTCCCGGGGCGTTCGGGCGCGGTCAGTGGCGCGGTGTCCACGATGCCCGCCGACCGCAGTCCCGGGACGGAGCCCTGGACGGCCCGCAGCAGACTCGTCGCCGGCGAGCGAGCGAGCGTGTACGCCCCGGGAGCGTCGTGGATGTGGCCGTCGACGCCGCCGGTCGCGCGGAACGTCCGGTCGTAGGTGCCGGCGTCGGCGCTGCCGGGCAGCGGCCCCCAGTAGTTCCCGGTGTCGCCGACGGTCCAGACGCGCAGCGACCCGAGCCGACTCATAACCGGGCGGCCGTTGTCCACCACGTCGTTGCGCGTGACGAGGTTCGTCGGCAGCGACGCCTCGCCGCGCAGCCCCACGTCGTTGCCGACGACGGTGTTCTCCGCGAGCAGCGACCGCAGCCCGAGGACGGCGACGCCGTAGCCGTTGTCGGCGACGACGTTCCGCGCGAAGTACGAGTCGCTGCCAGCGGTCGAGACGCCCGTCTCCGAGCGCCGGACGTCGTTGCCGACGACGAGGTTACCGGTCGGCCGCGTCATCACGATGACGCCCGCGTTCGCGTCACGCACCGTGTTGTTCCGGACGAGCGCGTCGTCCGTGTACATCTCGTGGACGCCGAACCGACCCTCTCGCATGCGGTTGTTCCGCACGACGACGCCGTCGGCGCGGTGGGTGTAGACGCCGTCGCGGCCGCCGGCGAACGTGCTGTTCTCGACGACCACCGGCTCGTACATCGCCACAACGCCCATGAAGCCGTCGCTCGGGGTTTCGGTGCCGTTCAGGTCGAGGTCGCGGACGACGGTCGCGCGGCTGTCGACGGCGATGACGCCACTGGACGGCGTCTCGACGCGGACGTCGGCGACCAGCGACTCGTTCGCGCCGAACAGCCGCACGGCGGCGTCGCCGCGGCCGTACGCCAGCTCGACGTTCTCCGACCAGGAGACGTCCAGCTCCGACGCGTTCAGCTGGCTGCGGCGGCTGCCGACGCCCCCGACGCCGTCGATTCGGAGGTCGACGAGACCGACGCGGTCGGCGTCGACGTCGACCACGGAGCCGTTGCCGTCACCGCGGACGGTGGTGGCGTCGGCGCCGGCGCCCGCGACCGTGACGGGCTTCGAGACGGTGACGCCGTCGGTGTCGTAGGTGCCGGGCGGCAGTTCGACGGTCGTGTTCGGCGGCGCGGCGTCCAGCGCGGCGGCGAGCGTCGGCGCGTCCTCGCCGACGACCACCGAGGTCGGGCGGTCGCGGAGCGCGCCGGCGTCCGCCACGGTGTCGTTCGCCCACGCCGACCGCGCGTCGACCCGGCGCTCGAAGCGGTCCCGTGAGAGCCGGTCGTCGTCCGCGAGCCGGTCGGTGGCGTCGCGCCACGGCACCACCTCGCCGCCGTACTCGTCGGCGAACGCGGCGGCGGCCGACCGCTCCGAGAACGGCACGGCGACCGCGCCACCGTCGGGGACGCGGGCGTCGCTCCCGACGACGACGTGGGTGTCGTCGGCCGGCACGAAGGCGACGTGGCGGGTCGCCTGGAGGTAGCCGTCGTCGGTCAGAGAGACGTTCGCACCGGCGAAGTCGGTGACGTAGACGGCGACGGCGTGCCCGAACTGGCGGTCGTGGCCGGTGCGCGCGTGCTCGGACGCGAACGCCGTCAGCCCCCAGTAGCCGACGACGTACTCGTAGCCCGAGTAGAACGCCTGGACGCGCGGCACCGAGAGCCCGCGCTCGCGGACCGCCTGGACGGTCGTTCCGGTCAGTCCGAGGTCGAAGGTGTCCTCGAAGGCGACGGGGTCGCGGTCGGCGCCGCCGCTGGCCGGCACCGCCAGCGAGGCGCTCAGCAGCGCCAGCACGACGAGGAGCGCGCCCGCGAGGGCTCTGGCCGCCATCGCTACATTCCGAGGGAGGCGACGGTAGCCTCGTCGACGTCGCCGAACTCGGCGAGGTCGCCGCCATACTCGGACCGGAAGGCCTCGGCGTCGCCCTCGTCGCCGAACCCGATGAGGTCCCGCCCCATCGCGCCGACGACCTCCGAGCCGACGACGAACGTCACGGACTCGGCGTCGGCGAACGCGTCGGCTTCCGGGTGCGTGGAGACGAGCGTGTCGCCGCCGTCCTCGAAGACGTCGTAGTCGACGGCCGAGTAGTCGGTGACGTAGAACGCCTCGCGGCTCCAGCCGCGGTCCTGGCGCTCGAAGTCGAACTGGAAGGCCTCCCACGTCGAGTCGAAGCGCGCCGGGTTCGCGTGCCCCGCGGGCTCCTCGTCGGCGTAGAACACCTCGCTCGTCGGTCCGGGGTGGTTCGGGACGACCATCCCGCAGACGTCACAGCTGTCGGACTCGTCGAGCGTCACCGGGTCGGGCGCCTCGCCGCCGCCGTCGCCCCCGGAGAGGCAGCCGGCGAGGCCGCCGGTGGCGGCGACTGCAGCGGCGGTCGCGCCGAGGACGCGCCGCCGCGAGACGTCCGCGAGGCCGCTGGCCTCGTGGTGGCTGTGCCCGCACTCGTCGTGGTGATTGTGGTCGGTCATGGTGTGGCTGCGGTCGTGCTTGTGGTGAATTTTCGGGCCCACGTGTAAGTCAACTTCGCACAATTCCCGGACGGTGAAAACGCACGAAGGCAGGGAGTACTGTTTCACGACGACGATAGACTTGCGTAAATAAAACAATCACGCCGGCTCCACACCTCTCGCGCCGCGGTGGGCGACACGTCCTCGAACGAGGCGCGTGGCCCGCCGCCGCGAGTCGGCGAGCAGGCTTTTGGTCCCGCGCCCCGACCCGTGGCGTATGCGTCAGGTAGACACCTGTGACTTCTGTGGCGACGCCCCGGACGGCGTCTTCGAGGTTGTGCCCGCGGCCGTCCCCGACGGCCCCGTCCGGCTCGCGCTCTGCGCGGACTGCCGGACCACTCTGGAGACGGTCGTCGACCCGCTGCTCGCCGCCGACGGGAGCGACACGGACTCGTCCAGCGACGACGCTGCCGGCGGCGACGACAGCGACGGCACTGTCAACGCCGACAGCGACGACACCGCCAACACCGCCACTGCCGACAGCGCCGACGCTGCCGACGCGGCACCGAACGCGCCCACGGCGATGCGGGACTCGCCCGACACGGACGAGACCGACAGCACCGACGCCGGCCCCTCGGGCGACGACGGCGTCACTATCGAGTCGGGTGGGAGTACGCCCGCCGAGCGGCCGGACGGCTACGCGCAAGTCCTCCGTCTGCTGGAGAACCGCGACGGCGGGATGCCCCGCGGCGACCTCCGGGCGCTCGCGACGAACGCCTACGACCTCGACGAGCGGACGTTCGAGGCGGCCGTCGACGCCGCCGTCGAGAACGGCGACGTCGAGGACACGAGCGGCGGCCTCCGCCGGACGTAGCGGGCAGCGACTGACGGACCGGCCCCGGGTTCGCAGCGACTGCCGACTGCACGAACACTCTTGTCGGCTCCGGTTCGACGTGACGTATGCGCGACGCGAGCGGACTGTACCGCCGGCTGGACGACTGGGCGCGAGCGCTCTCCCGCGGACAGTACGCGCTGGTCGCCGGGCTCGTCGCCGGCGTCTGCGTGTTCGTGGTTGGGCTGTTCAGCGACGCGTCGGCGTTCTCGGCCGTCGCGATGGCGGTCACGATGACCGTCGTCTACTACGCCATGGACCCGAACGACGCGGACTGACCGAGCCAGCGAGCCGTCGACACGCCGTGCTCAGAGTTCGCCCTTCGTCGAGGGCGTCTCGCCCGCTCGCCGCTCGTCCACGCGAGTGGCGTCGTCGAGCGTCCGCGCGACGCCCTTGAACAGCGCCTCTATCTCGTGGTGGGCGTTCTCGCCGTCGACCCCACAGTGCAGCGTGATTCCCGCGTTCGTCGCGAAACTCCGCCAGAAGTGCGCGGCCATCCGGCTCGTCAGCCCGCCGACCTCGCTCTGGCTGAACTCGCCCTCGAACTCGTACAGCGGCCGGCCGGAGATGTCCACGACCACCGACGCCACCGCCTCGTCCAGCGGCACGCGGCGGTCCGCGAACCGCTCGATGCCGCGTTTCTCCCCGACGGCCTCGTCGAAGGCGTCCCCCAGCGCGATGCCCACGTCCTCGACGGTGTGGTGGTCGTCGACCTCCAGGTCGCCGTCGCAGCGCGCCGTCAGGTCGAACAGCCCGTGTTTCGCGAACGACGCCAGCATGTGGTCGAAGAAGCCGACGCCCGTGTCGACCGTACTCTCGCCGTCCCCGTCGAGGTCGAGCGTGACCTCGACCTCGGTCTCGGCCGTCTCCCGCGTCACCGCGGCCGCGCGGTCTGTCATGGCTGTCTCTCTCGGCGCCGGCCTCATGGTCGTTGCGCTCGTCGCAGTCTGCCCGAAAACCAGCTACTCGACCGCGCGCTGCGCCTCTTCGAGCGTGAAGCTCCCCTCGTAGAGCGCGGTGCCGACGACGACGCCGGCGGCCCCCGCGTCCTTCAGCGCGCGAACGTCGTCGACGGTGGCGACGCCGCCGCTCGCGATGACGGGGATGTCGACGGCCGCAGCGAGGTCGCGGACGGGCTCGGTCCGAACGCCCTCCTGGCGGCCCTCGACGTCCACGTCCGTGAACAGGATGGCGGCGGCGCCGAGGTCGACGTAGCGCTGTGCGGCCTCCACGGGGTCCATGCCGGTCCCCTCCGTCCAGCCCTCGACGACGACCTCGCCGGCTTTCGCGTCGAGGCTCACCATCACGCCGTCGCCGTACTCGGCGGCTATCTCGCCGACGATGTCGGGGTTCTGGACGGCGGCGGTGCCGAGGATGACGCGGTCGACGCCCCGGTCCAGCAGGTCGACGGCGTCCTCGGCGGTCCGGATGCCGCCCCCGACCTGGACGGAGACGTCGGTCGCGTCGAGGACGCTGTCGACGGCGTCGGCGTTCGCGCGAGCGCCCTCGAACGCGCCGTCGAGGTCCACGAGGTGGAGGGTGTCCGCGCCCTCGTCGACCCACCGGGCAGCGGCCTCGACGGGGTCGCCGTACGTCCGTTCCGTCCCGCGCTCTCCCTGAACGAGCTGGACGACCTCCCCGTCCTGCATGTCGACGGCGGGCACGACCGCGAACGACTCGAAGGTCATACTGTCGCCACGAGCCGCCGCGTATAAAACCCCTCGCTGGCGGCGGTCTCCGGGCGGTCACCTCCCGGACGGGCGGCGGAAGAGCCGCCCCAACCGGGACCGAACAGCAACTACTATGACTCGGGGAATCCAACTGCCGAGGTGATGCCGACCGTAGAATACCTCAACTACGAGACTCTGGACGACCAGGGCTGGGACATGGACGACGACGACCTCTTCGAGAAGGCTGCGGACGCGGGCCTCGACGATGAGGACTACGGCACCCTGGAAGTCGCACAGGGCGAGTACATCCTCGAAGCGGCCGAGGCGCAGGGCTACGACTGGCCGTTCTCGTGCCGCGCCGGTGCCTGTGCGAACTGCGCGTCCATCGTCAAGGAGGGCGACATCGACATGGACATGCAGCAGATCCTCAGCGACGAGGAGGTCGAGGAGAAGAACGTTCGCCTGACCTGTATCGGCTCGCCGGCAGCCGACGAGGTCAAGATCGTCTACAACGCGAAGCACCTCGACTACCTGCAGAACCGCGTCATCTAACGCGGCGACCCACACCGTTTTTCGCGGGACGTGTGCAAAAGGGCTAAGCAACCACGGGTCCGTCACCCGGTAGTGGTGGACGCTTCGATACCGGACCTCCTGCGGCTCGTCGCCGTGCCGGCGCTCGGCTGGGCCGCGATACGCGACGTGAGCACGCGCCGCGTGCCGAACGACCTCTGGGGGCCGCTCGCGTTCCTCGGCATGCTCCTGTTGCTGTGGGACGGCTTCGTCGCGCTCGGGCAGCCGGGCGCGTTCACGCCGTTCGTCGTGCGGGCGGCGTTCAGCCTCCTGTTCGTGATTCCGCTCGCGTACGGCTTCTGGTACGTCGGCGGGTTCGGCGGCGCCGACGCTCGCGCGTTCATGGTGCTCGCGGTGCTGTTCCCGACGTACCCCTCCTACCAGATTGCGGGCTCGGCGTTCCCCGACGTCCAGACCACGCTGGGCGTGTTCTCGCTGACGATTCTGACGAACACCGTGCTCATCGGGCTGGCGTACCCGCTCGTGCTCGGCCTGCGGAACGCGCTCTCCGGGGAGTTCTCGGTCGTGATGTTCGTCGGGCGTCGAGCCGCGGTCGACGACCTCCCGGAGATTCACGGCAGCCTCCTGGAGGACGGCAGCGGCTTCACGCGGAACGGCCTTGACCTGGACGCCCTCCGGATGTACCTCCGGTGGCGCGGCCTGACGCTGTCGGACCTCCGCACCGACCCCGAGCTCCGCGACCCCGCGACGCTCCCCGACGACCCCGAGGACCCGACCGACGGCGCCGTCGTCACCGACGGCAGCGGCGACCCCTGGGGCGCCGCGGCGTTCCTCGACGACATCGACCACTCCGCGTACGGCACGACGCCCGCCCAACTCCGGGAGGGCCTCGACCTGGTCGCCGGCCGCGAGGACGTCTGGGTGACGCCCGGCGTCCCGTTCCTGGTGCCGCTGTTCGTCGGTCTGGTCGTCGCGCTCACGTTCGGCGACGTGCTGTACTACGTCCTGGACGCGCTCGGGTTCGCTGCGGCCTGACCCCGGGACACAACCACTAACCCTGCGGCCCGCCACCGTCCGGTATGGAGTTCGACGCGGACCTCGACTTCGGGGGTGCCGGCAGCACGGACGGCGGCGACGGCCTCGTCACCGTGGTCGCCCAGGACGCCGACAGCGGCGACGTGTTGATGCTCGCGTACGCCACCCGGGCGGCCGTCGAGCGGACGGTCGAGACGGGGCGGGCGCACTACTACTCGCGCTCCCGCGACGAGCTCTGGGAGAAGGGCGCGACCAGCGGCAACACGCAGGCCGTCGAGGAGATTCGAGTGGACTGCGACGGCGACGCCCTGCTCTACCTCGTCGAGCAAACCGGGGGCGCCTGCCACACCGGCTACGAGTCCTGCTTCCACCGCACGCTCGACGGCGAGACGGTGGGAGAGAGAGTGTTCGACCCGGAGGAGACCTACTAGTTACTCGGCGCTCGCGACCTCGGCGAGCACGTCCGGCGCCTGCTCCAGCGCGTCGTCGAGCTTCTCGCTGTCGGGGCCGCCGCCCTGCGCGAAGTCCGCGGGGCCGCCACCGCCGCCGCCGACCACGCCCGCGAGTTCGCCGACGACCTCGCCCGCGTTCAGGGGCACGCCGTCCGGTACGGCGACGACGAACTGCGCGCCGTCGGCGCCCGACCCGACGACAGCGACCTTCCCGCCGTCGACGAGCGCGTTCGCGGTCGCGCGGAGCTCGTCCATGTCGCCGTCCACGCGCTGCACGACGGCGGTCGTCCCGGCGACCTCGACCTCCTCGCCGGCGCTGCCGCCGGACGCCCGCGCCTCGGCGAGCTGTTCTTTCAGGTCCTCGATGGTCTTCCCCCGCTCCTTCCACTCCGTGAAGAACCGCTCGGCGGTCTCCGGGACTTCCGCGGGCGTCACGTCGAGGACGTCGGCGGCCGCCAGCAGGTCGTCCTCCATCGACTGCACGCGCTCGACGGCGGCCGCGCCCGCGGCGAACGTGATGCGCTCGACGCCGTCCTGGACGCGCTCCGTGTTCAGAATCTTGATGGAGCCGATTTCGCCCGTGCGGTCGACGTGCGTCCCGCCGCAGGCCTGGACGTCCTCGGCGACGTGCACGAGCCGGATGTTCTCTCCGGCCGGGATGCCGCCCTGGTAGAGGTCGAAGCCGTACTTCTCCTCGGCCTCGTTGCGGTTCGGCCACTCGCGCTGCACGCTCGTGTTCGACGTGACGATGTCGTTGGCGACGCGCTCGATCTCCTTCGTCGTCTCGCGGTCGAGGCGCTCGTAGTGCGCGATGTCGATGCGCGAGGAGTCCGTGCCCTTCTGGGCGCCGGCCTGCCGGACGTGCTCGCCGAGCACCTCGCGGGCGGCGTACACGACGACGTGCGTGGCGGTGTGGTGAGCCATCAGCCGGCGGCGGCGCTCGACGTCGATCTGGCCGCGCACGAACTCGCCTTTCCCGGGGTTCTCGTCGGTCCGGTGGAGGACGACGTCGCCGCGCTTCTGGACGTCGACCACGTCGACGGTGCGGTCGTCGGTCGACAGCGTCCCGGTGTCGGCTGGCTGGCCGCCGCCCTCGGGGTAGAACATCGTCTGGTCGAGGACGACGTCGTAGGCGGTCTCGCCGTCCTCGGTCTCGCGCTCGAAGACGTCGAGGACGACGGCCTCGAACTCGGCGCGGTAGGCGTCGTCGTAGTACAGCGTCTCCGTGTCCGGGAGGTCTCCGAGCCGCTCGTCCTCCTCGCCGGCGGTCGCCGTCCCGCCGTCGCCCTCGTCGTGCCGGGCTGCCACCAGCGAGTAGAAGTCGTCGGGGGCGTCGACCTCGGCGCCGACGTCGGCGGCGATGTCCGCGACCATGTCCGGCTGGATGCCGTGGGAGTCGTACAGTTCGATGAGTTCGTCCGTCGGGATGGGTTCGCCGCGCTCGGCGTACTCCTCGGCGAGCTGCTCGACCCGGCGGCCGCCGCGTTCGAGGGTCTCGGCGTACTTCTCGACCTCAGAGCGCACGATGTTCCGGATGGAGTCGCGGTTCTCGTAGCCGAGGCGCTCGGCCTGCATGTCGACGAGCTCGTCGAGCGGGACGTCCGCACCGACGTCGTCGACGAGGCGCTTGGTGCGGCGCAGCACCATGCGCGCGAGGTAGCCCGTGCCGACGTTCGACGGCACGATGCCGTCCCCGAACATGTACGCGAGGACGCGGGAGTGGTCCGCGATGGCGTAGATGTCTTCGAGCGGTCCGACGAGCTCGGTGAGGTAGTCGGCGTCGACGCCGAGTTCGTCGGCGACCTCGGCGCGCGCGGTCGCCATGTCCTCGATTTCGTCGATGTCGAGGTTGCCGGAGAGCTTCGACGCGCGGTGGACGAGCTCGGCCTCCTCCTCGGTGTGCTCGATGCCCGCCTGCGCTTTCAGGAACTCGATGGTCTCGGGGTAGACGGCCTCGTAGACGGTCGGGGTGCCCTGGCTCATCCACGTCCAGCGCTCGACCCCGTAGCCGGTGTCGACGACGCGGCGGTCCATCTCCGCGTACGTGTTCCCGTCTTTCATCTCGTACTCGCCGTCGGGGTCCAGTTCGAGGCTCATGAAGACGAGCGTCGCCAGTTCGAGCCCCCTGTAGATGACCTCGAAGGCGGGGCCGGCGTTGCCGCCGCCGACCCAGGGATCTTCGATGAACGTCACGTCGTCGAGGGGGACGCCGACCGACTCCAGTAGGCCCTCGCAGTACTCGACGGTCTGGTCTTTCCAGTACACCTCGCCGTCGTAGGCGTAGTCGGTGCCCTCGTCGGCGTTGAACGCGTGGTGGCCGAGCATCTCGAAGGCCATCGTGTGCCGGCCGGTCTTCCCGACGTTGTCGATGTCCTGCATCCGGATGCAGGGCTGGCTCACGACGAGCGGGTTCGCGGGCGGCGGCGACGCGCCGGACGTGACGTGGGGCTGGAAGTCGTAGATGGACGCCTGCGTGAGCAGCACGTCGTCCCGCCAGCGGTTCGCCGCGACCGGGTAGGGGTCGATGCGGTCGTGGCCCTCGCGCTCGAAGTACGACAGCATCGCCTCGCGCATCTCCGTCAGCGAGTACTCCTCGTCGAAGCCGGGGTCGTCGATGAACTGGTAGTCCTCACAGGGCGGTTCGCCGCAGGTCTCTCGGGTGTCGTCCCGGGTCCAGAAGTGAGCGCCGCACTCCACGCACTCCTTCCGGGTGAACCCCTCCTCCTCGAAGTACTCGAGGCGGTAGGCGGACTCGAGGTCACTCATTGGGGGTAGGTGGCCGACGAGCGAGTAAAACAGTTCCGGGACGGGAGACAGCGCGTGAGCACAGCGAACGCGCCGTCTCGGCACGTGCGAGCGGCGAACGGAGCTGGCCGGAGCCGAGGACGCCCCAGGGGTTTCGAAGCGAGCGAGCGACACGCGATGGCAGCGAGTCGCCGGGAGACGCCGCCTACTCGTCGAACCCGAGGGCGCCGACGAACGTCGAGTACGGCTGGGCGCCGACGACGGTGTCGGTGACTGCGCCGTCGCGGGCGACGACGAACGACGGCGTGGCGTCGAAGCCGGCGTCGCGCATGGCGTCCTCGTCCTCGGTGACCTGCTCGGTCTCGGTCCGGTCGACGGCGGCAGTCCGGACGGCGTCGGGGTCCGAGAGGGCGGTGTTCTCCGCGAGGAAGCCGGCGGCTGCCTCGCCGGGGTTCGGGGCGACGGCGTCGGGGTTGCGGTACATCCAGCGCCGGAGCGCCCAGAACGCGGCTTCGTCGCGCGCCCACGTGGCTTCGAGGGCGTGGACGGCGGCCGGCGCCCACTCGTGGGCGACGGCGACGTTCCGGTAGACGAACGACAGCCGCTGGGACTGCACGAAGTTCTCGCGGAGCCGGGGGAACGTCTCGGTTTCGAACGCCTGGCAGTGCGGGCACGACGGGTCCGAGAACGCGACGAGCGCGGCGTCGGCCTCCGCTGCCGGTGGGCCGAGCGTCGGTTCGTCGTCGAGACCGGTCGCCGCGGGGTGGTCGGCGAGCGCGTCGCCGCCGCCGTCGCCGCCGACGCCGAGACAGCCCAAGAGGGCGACGCTCGTCGTCGCTGCGGTCGTCGCGAGGAACGTCCGTCGGCTGACCATACGACGGACTTGCGGGGGGACTGGCAAATAGGCCCGGGGCGGTTTCTCCCGCCCGGCCAGAATTGGTGGCTGTGAACGTCCGACACGCTTACGGCGTCGGTGTGCCAACCGTGAGGCGATGGGTTCCCGACGACTCTCCCGACGCGCCCTCCTCGCCAGCGTCGGCGCGGCCGCCGCGACGGCCGCAGCGGGCTGTACCGCACCGACGAAGGTCACGGAGTCGAGAACGCGCTCTCAGTCGGGCCGGAGCGGCAGCGACGCGCCCGACCCGAGCCTGTCGCTGTCCGGCGACGACCGGTGGGCGACCTACGGCTACGACGGCGGCCACACGGGCTACAACCCCGACGCGTCGTCGGTCGGCGACACCGCCGTCTCCGTCTGGGAGTCGGGCGTCGACGGCATCTACACGCTCCGGGAGCCGGCGGTCGCGGACGGCCGGCTGTTCGTCGGGAGCAAGCAGACGATGTGGGCGTTCGACGCGGCCACCGGCGAGGACGAGTGGAAGACCCGCCTCGCCGGGATGGCACACCACTTCGCGCCGACCCACCGGAACGGGACGCTGTACACCGTCTCGAAGCAGGGGGCGGGCGTCGACACCGGCGCATCGGGGGCCGTACAGGCGCTCAGTGCGAGCTCCGGCGGGAAACTGTGGTCGACGGCCGTGCCGGCGACGTCGACGGTCGCCCACGACGGCAGCCGGCTGTACGTCGCCGCCAAGGAGAGCGGCGCGGGCTACGTCCGCGCGCTCGACCCCGAGTCCGGCGACCGCGGCTGGCGGTTCGACGTGCCCGACGCCGACCGGAGTTCCGTCACCGGCACCCCGGCGCACGCCGACGGCGCCGTCTACGTGACCGCGACCCTGGCCGACGGCGACGGGTCGACGAGCGGCCGGCTGTACGCCCTCGACGCCGACGACGGGAGCGTAGCGTGGTCGGTCGGCACGCCCGGCGCGCTCGGTGAGGCCCCCGTCGTGACCGGCGACCGCGTGTTCGCCGCGGCCCGCGACGGCACCGTCCACGCGTTCACGCCCGGCGGCGACACCGCGTGGACCGCCGACACTGGCGCGTCGATATACTCGCGGCCGACGCACGCCGACGACCGACTGTTCGTCGTGACGACGGGCGACGTGGTCGCCCTGGACTCGGGCGGCGAGGAGGCGTGGCGCGCCGGCAGCGAACGCACCCAGATGACGGGCGCGACCGTCGCCGACGACACCCTCTACGTCGGCGGCGAACCGCTGTTCGCGCTCGACACGGCGACCGGCGACGCGCGCTTCGACCTCCCGGTCGACGAGTACCACGGCGCGTACGGCGCGCCGGTCGCGGCCGGCGACGCCCTGTTCGTCGGCGTCTGCATCAAGGACGAGATGGGCGCCCGGTACGACAACTACGTCCGCGCCTACACGTAGTCCGGCGGCGACCCGCCCCCCGGACTCGGAGCGAAGGGGCGAGGCCGGCCGTCGCCACCGCCGCTTTACCCTCGGCTCGCCTACCAAGGGGTATGGGCAGAATGGTCGGCGGCGAGTGGCACACGGACGAGGAGATGATAGACCACGGCGAGGACGGCGAGTTCGAGCGCGAGGAGACGACCTTCCGGGACTGGGTCGGCGAAGACGCGCCGGTCGAGTCCGGGCGCTACCACCTCTACGTCTCGTACGCGTGCCCGTGGGCGCACCGCACGCTCCTCGTGCGGGCGCTGAAGGGCCTCGAAGACGCCGTCTCGGTGAGCGTCGTGGACCCGGTGCGGTACGACCAGGGCTGGGAGTTCGACCCCGAGAAGCCCGGGTCGACGCCGGACCACCTGTTCGGCCACGACTACCTCCGGGACGTGTACGCCGAGGCCGACCCCGACTACTCGGGCCGCGTCACCGTCCCCGTGCTGTTCGACACCGAGACGGCCACCATCGTGAACAACGAGAGCGAGGAGATCATGCGGATGTTCGACGGCGCGTTCGACGAACTCGCGGCCCGCGACGTCGACCTCTACCCGGAGGGCTACCGGGACGAAATCGACTATCACATCGAGGAGATCTACACCCCCATCAACAACGGCGTCTACCGCGCGGGCTTCGCGGACAGCCAGCGCGCCTACGAGAACGCCGTCGACGACCTGTTCTCGGCGCTCGCGCGCTACGACGACCTGCTCGCCGACCAGCGGTACGTCGCCGGTGACCGCCTGACGCTCGCGGACGTCGCGATGTTCACCACCCTCTATCGCTTCGACGAGGTCTACCACACGCACTTCAAGTGCAACCGCCGCCAGATTGCGGAGTACGACCACCTCTGGCCGTACCTCCGAGACCTCTACCAGCTCCCGGGCGTCGCCGCGACCTGCGAGATGGACCACGTGAAGAACCACTACTACCGGAGCCACGGCCAGCTCAATCCGAAGCGCCTGGTCGCCACGGGCCCGAACCCCGAGTTCGCGGCGCCCCACGACCGCGACGAGCTGCCGGGCGGCCCGCCCGAGGCGCTGCTGGACTGAACAGTTTTCCGCGCGCCAGCCGTCTCCGGTCGCATGGACCTCACTCGGGACGACCTCTCCGGGCTCGCGCTCGCCGTCGTCATCTGCAACGCCGTCGGCGCCGCCCCCGCGCTCGTCACGGCGACCGGTTCCGGGTCGTGGTACGACAGCCTCGTCCGGCCCGCGATCGCCCCGCCGAACTGGGTGTTCGGCCCGGTCTGGACCGCGCTGTTCACGCTGCTCGGGGTCGCCGTCTACCTCGTGCTCCGGGACGGCACCGGCCGCCAGCGCCGGGTCGCGTTCGGGCTGTTCGTCGCGCAGTACGCCCTGAACGTCGCGTGGACGCTCGTCTTCTTCGGCGACTAGGACATCACGGGCGGGCTGGTCGTCATCGCCGCGCTCTGGGTGCTCATCGCCGCGACCGTGGCGGCGTTCTCGCGGGTGCGGCCGGCCGCCAGCTACCTGCTTGTCCCGTATCTCACGTGGGTGAGCTTCGCCGCCTACCTCAACTACGGCTTCTGGACGCTGAACTAGCGCTGCTCCTGCCCGACCTGGATGCCGCCTTCCTCGCTCCAGAGTTCGAGGCGCTCGTCGACGGCCTCGAACACTTCGCCGACGTCGAGGTCGTTCTCGTTGGCGAGGTGGAGGACGTACGCCGCGAGCAGGTCGAACTGGGGGTTCGGGCCGCGCGTGGCGAACTTCCCGTCGTTCAGCAGCATGTTCGCGCCGCCCTCCTCGCCCATCTGGATGACGGCGGTCGGGGACTCGGAGTCCGAGCTGATCATCTCGACGGCGTCCTCCTGGAAGTCGGTGAGGTCTGCCATGCGCGAGCGTTCGTCCGCGCGCTGAAGAAGGTGCTGTTACTCGCTGGCGGTCGAGCCGGGGTTACCGCGACTCCTCGGCGTTCAGCGCGACCGAGGCGAGCAGGGCCTCGAGCTGGACGCGCTCGTTGGCGCCCTCGGCGATGCGGTAGTCGGCCTCGCCGAGCCGGTCGAGCAGCCGGACGGCGGCGGCCTCCGCCACGTCGAAGCTCCAGACGGAGCGGTGAATCTGGTCGATGATGTCGCCGCCGGCGAGCCCGCGGTTCGTGAGGAGGTCGTCGAGCGTGGCGCGCGCGGCCGTGAAGTCGCCGCCGAGGGCTTCGGTGACCATGTCCTCGATCTCCTCGGGGCGGGCGGTCGCCGTGATGGCGTAGACGGTCTCCTCGTCGACGACCTCGCCGGTCGCCGAGGCCGCCTGCAGGGCGTTGATGGCGCGCCGCATGTCGCCGTCGGCGGCGTACACGAGCGCGTCGATGCCGTCCTCGGTGTACTCCAGGCCCTCGTTCCCGGCGATGGTGCGGAGGTGGTCGGCGACGGCGTCGTCGCCGAGCTGTGCGAACCGGAACACCGCACAGCGGGACTGGATGGGGTCGATGATCTTCGAGGAGTAGTTACAGGAGAGGATGAACCGCGTGTTGTTCGAGAACTGCTCCATCGTCCGGCGGAGCGCGGACTGGGCGTCGTCGGTGAGCGCGTCCGCCTCGTCGAGGAAGATGACGCGGTAGTCGTGGCCGCCGAAGGACGACCGCGCGAAGTCCTTGATGCGGTCCCGGACGACGTCGATGCCGCGCTGGTCGCTGGCGTTGAGTTCGAGGAAGTTGTCCTGCCAGTCGTCGCCGTAGATCTCCTTCGCGATGGAGACCGCCGACGCCGTCTTCCCGGTGCCCGCCGGCCCCGCGAACAGGAGGTGCGGGAGGTCGTCGCGGTCGACGTAGCTCTGCAGGCGCTCCGTGATGTCGGGGTGCCCCACGACGTCCTTGAGGCGCTCCGGTCGATACTTCTCGACCCAGATTTCCTGCCGTCCGCCGGCGGCGTCTGCCATGCCCGGAGACAGGAGCGTGTTCGACTTAAACAGTGCGAGACCCGAGCGAGCGCAGCGAGCGAGGGTCTCGGGATTGCGAGCGGTGAACGGAGTGAGTCGCGAGCCTCGCAGTGGTTGCGAGACGCGAGGCGCGACCGCGTGGCTCGGAGGGAGCGAACGCAGTGAGCGACTGAGAGCCACGAGACGTGCGAGCGGCGCGATAGCGCCGCGAGCTGTGGGGGAGAGCCTCGGAATGGACGAGCGGGGAGCGGAGCGACCCGCGAGGAGTGAATCGACCCGCGAGGCGTGACCGAGTGACCGCCTGGCTCGGACGGAGCGATCGACGACCGACTATTCAACTCACGTACACGTTTAAGGGTGGGGGTGCTGACAGTTCAACCATGGACAGAACGAAGCTCCGCGCCGTCGCGCTCGCGCTCGTACTGGTCGCCGCGCTGCCCGTGCTGTCGGGCGTCGCGGCGGCCGAGGAGCGAACCGGCGGCACCGTCGTCGTCGAGGCCGGTGAGACGGTCGGCGAGGACCTCCAGGCGGTCGGCGGCACCGTAATCGTCCGCGGTACTGTCGACGGCGACCTGCAGGCGTTCGCGGGGACGGTCGTCCTCGAGGAGTCTGGGACCGTCACCGGAAACGTGCAGGGCGCAGCCGGCAGCATCACTATCGCCGGGACAGTCGGCGAGAACCTCGAAATCGCGGGCGGGAGCATCGACGTCACGGAGTCGGCGACCATCGGCGGCGACGTCGACACCGGCGCGGGGTCGTTCAGCCTCGACGGCCGCGTCGACGGCACGGTCCGGGTCGGCGCCGGCTCCATCCTGCTCGGGTCGACGGCGTCGGTCGGCGGCGACTTCGTCTACGACGGCGAACTCGACCGGGCCGACGGCGCGACCGTCGACGGCGAGATTCGCGAGGACTCCAGCATCTCCGGCGCCGAGTTCCAGGGGCTGACGGGCGTCGCGGAGTGGCTGTTCACCGCGTACAGCCTCGCGCTGACGTTCGTCTTCGGCGCCATCGTCCTGTTGCTCGCGCCGGGCGTCGCCGCCGCGGCCGGCCTCGACAGCCGCGAGCAGCCCGCTCGGACCGCGGGCGCGGGTCTGGTCGCGCTCGTCGCGGGTCCCGCGCTGTTCGTCGCGCTCCTGCTGACTGTCGTCGGCATCCCGCTCGCGCTGCTGTGGCTGTTCGTCTACGCGTTGCTGTTGCTCGTCGGGTTCGTGCTCGGCGAGTACGCGGTCGGCGCGTGGCTGCTGTCGCTGGCGGACTACGAGAACCGCTGGCTGGCGCTGCTCGTCGGCGTGCTCGCCGTGTTCGCGCTCGGCCGAATCCCGTTCGTGGGCGGCATCGTGGAGTTCGTCGTGCTCCTGCTCGGCCTCGGGGCGCTCGCGACCGCCGGCTGGCGGCACGTTCGGCGCCGCCGCAGCGACGACACCGCGACCGCGGCGGCCTGACCGCGGGGCTGAAGAGCCTCGGCTGGCAACCCACGGTATGCGCGTGACCGTGGAGGTGGTCGGCGGGGAGACCCGGGAGTTCGACGTGACCGACGAGACGTACGCCGACCTCCTCGCGGCCCTCGACCTGAGTCCCCACGAGGTCTCGGTGATGGTCGACGGAACGCCGGTCCCGGAGGACCAGCCGGTCGACGCCGACCACGTCCGGGTGCTGCGACTCATCCAGGGCGGGTAGCGTGACGGCCGCCAGCGACCTCGCGGTCCGACCCGCCGGCCCACGGGACCACTTGGGCGTGATGCGCGTCCTCGACGGCGCCAACCTCGAAGTCGACGCGAGCGTCGTCGAGGACCGCATCGACGCCGGGACGGTGCTCGTCGCCGACGACGACAACCGCATCGTCGGCGCGCTCCTCGGCGTCCCCCGGGACGGCACGGGGATGCACGTGGAAGCCATCGCGGTCCGGCGGCGGCGCCGCGGACAGGGCATCGGCTCGCGGCTCGTCGGCGCCGCAGTCGACCGCTGGCGGCCGCTCACGGCGAACTTCGACCCGGGCGTGAAGCCGTTCTACGACGCCCTCGGCTTCGACAGCGAGCGGCGCGGCGAGCGCTACCGGGGCAGTCTGGGCTGACCGGAGCGGCCCCGGTCAGACGAGCGGTTCGACCAGGTCACGGCCGGCGTCGAGGAGGGCGCCGACGCGGTCGCTGCTGCCGGCCTCGGCGTACACCCGCATCTTCGGCTCCGTGCCCGAGGGGCGGACGAGCAGCCAGGCGCCGTCCGCGAGCAGAATCTTGAAGCCGTCCGTGTCGTTGACCTCCTCGACGCTCACGCCCGCGACCGAGTCGGGGAGTTCCTCGGCGAGGTCGGCGAGGACGGCCTGCTTGCGGCCGTCCGGGCAGTCGACGCTCACCTTGTCCTGGTGAATCTCGCCGTGCGCGGCCTCGATGGCGTCGACGCGCTCGTCGAGGCCCGCTTCGCTCGCGGCGGCCGCGGCGAGCAGCGCCATCAGCACGCCGTCCTTCTGGCGGACGTGCCCGCGCATCGTGTACCCGCCGGACTCCTCGCCGCCGAACAGGGCGTCGTGGTCGCCGACGGCCTGCGCGACCCACTTGAACCCGACCGGGACCTCCACGACCTCGCAGTCCCGGGACTCGGCGAGCTTGTCCACGTGGAACGTCGTGGAGACGGTTCGGACCGCCGGCCCGGCGTCGGACTCCAGGAGGTAGTCGTAGGCCAGCACGTAGAACCAGTTCCCGTCGAGGACGCCGCGCTCGGGCGTGACGGCCGCGACGCGGTCGGCGTCCCCGTCGTTCGCGATACCGAGGTCGGCGTCGTGTTCGCGGACGGCGTCGGCCAGGCCCGCGAGGTGTTCGGCCGTCGGCTCCGGGGGCGTCCCGCCGAACGCCTCGTCCTGCGTGCAGCGCCGCCGAACGACCTCGGCGCCCGCCGCCTCCAGCGCGTCGTCGGTCACACCGCGCCCGCTGCCGTGCATCGCGTCGTAGACGACGGTCAGCCCGGAGAGGTCGGCGTCCACGAGGTCCCGGCAGTGGGCGACGTGCGGCCCGACGAAGTCGACCTCTCGAATCTCGCCGGTCTGCTCGCCCTCGACTGGCTCGGCGAGATTCGCCACGATGCCCGCCGTGACTTCTGGGAGCGCGCTCGCGCCGTCCCCGGGCACGAACTTCACGCCGTTGTACTCCGGGGGGTTGTGGGAGGCCGTGATGACGAGCGCGCCGGCGAGGTCGCGCTCGACGATGGCGTGGGAGACGGCCGGCGTCGGGCAGTCCCGTTCCGGGAGGACGACGTCGAAGCCGTTGGTCGCGAGCACGTCCGCGACGTCCTCGGCGAACCCGCGGGAGGTCGCGCGGGCGTCGTACCCGACGGCGACCGTTTCGCCCGCGTGACCGGCGTCCGCGAGGTAGTCGGCGGTCCCCTGGGTGACCACGCGCACGCGCTCGCTCGTGAACTCGTCGAGCGTCGCCCGCCAGCCGTCCGTCCCGAAGCTGATTGCGTCCATACCGGAATCGTCGCTGTGATTCCTCAAAGGCGCTGTGGTCGGCCAGACGAACCGGCTCGCGGCGCTCCACGCCGCACCGACTCCGGCCGCCGACCGCGCGGAACTTACGAGCGGAGTCCCAACACCGACGCGATGACAGCCAGTCCGCTCGTCGTCGGCGTCGCCGGCAGCCGCCGCGACGGAAGTCACACCCTGAAGGGGGTCCGCCGTGCGCTCGTGGCCGCCGAAGCCGCGGGCGCCGAGACGGACCTCGTCGACCTCGGGTCGGTCGACCTCCCGCTGTACCACCCCGACCGCAGCACCGCCGACTCCGGGGACGCCGCCGCCCTCCTGGAGCGCGTCCGCCGGGCCGACGGCGTCGTCGTCGGCTCCCCGGTCTACCACGGCAGCTACTCCTCGACGTTCCGGAACTTCCACGACTACTGCGGGTTCGACGAGTACGAGGAGACCGCCGTCGGCGTCCTCGTCGCCGCCGGCGGCGGTACTATCGCGTCCACGATGGACCACATGCGAATCACGCTCCGGGGCGTCCACGCCGACGTGATTCCCGGGCAGGTCGGCATCCGGAACGCCGGCGACAAGTTCGACGCCGACGGCACCGTCACGGACCCGGACATCGCCGACCGCATCGACGGCGTCGCCGAGGACGTCGTCGCCGCCGCTCGCCGGTGGATGGCCGCGTCGGAGTCGGCGGCTGCCGACGACTGACCGACGGGCAGCGCAGCGTCCTCCGACCGTCAGAACAGGGTCTCCTTCTCCGCCCGCGAGAGCTGCTTGATCTCGTACTCCCGGGACATCGCGGCGGACTTCGACTCGAAGCGCTCCGTGTAGACGAGTTCGACGGGGGTACGGCCGCGGGTGTACTTCGCGCCGTCGCCGGCGTCGTGTTCGGCGACTCGGCGTTCGACGTCGGTGGTGTAGCCCGTGTAGTAGGTGCCGTCGCTACACTCCAGGACGTACACGTGATGCACAGGAGAGACGAGTGGTCGAGCCGGTACTGTTCTTTCGGTCAGGCCTTCCGTCCCCGGTCGCGGGACACCTCGGCGATGCCCGCGTTCGCCGCGCAGTTCGGACACGCACGCACCTGTCCGTCTTCGTCCGCGAAGACGCGGACGAAGTCATCGGAGACGTGGCCATCGCAGTGGGTGCAACGGGGCATAGGGGGTGCCGACTGGACGCCGGCACTATGTGTGTACCTCGCATGGAAATAAAGCAGTTTTCCCAAATTGGAACATAGTTTCACCCAGTACGAATCTGAGTTCGGCACCGCTCCGCCCGCCCGACCCCCCTTCGTTTCACCTGCAACGGGTATTGGTAACGCGGAGTTCGGCATGTACACGCCGTGACCGGGCCGTTACGCGCCCGATTATGGGAAGCCTTATAAGCAGGGGAGCGGAAAGCCAGGCTGTATGGCAGACCTCATCGTCAAGGCCGCAGTGAAGGAAGCACTCGACGACAAGAACGTTGCCTCCGACTTCTACGAGGCACTCGACGAGGAAGTCGACGAGCTCCTCGCCGACGCCGCCGAGCGTGCAGAGTCCAACGGTCGCAAGACCGTCCAGCCGCGCGACCTGTAACGACGGCGACCCTTCTCAGTATTTTCCCGCCGACCAGCGACGCGGCCGCCGGTCGGCGCAGTTCACGCCCCCGTAGTCACGCCCACAGCTCCGCGCCCCGCACAGAACCCGACGGCGCTACCGGCTACAGTTCGGTCACGCGGACGCCGTCGTTCGTCCCGACGTAGACGGCGTCGGCCAGGTCCACGAACAGGCCGTGCTCGACGACACCCGGGAGTCCCGAGAGTTCGGCCGCCAGCACACCGGGATTCTCGACAGCGCCGAACGCACAGTCCAGCACGAGCGCGCCGTCGTCGGTCACCACCGGGCCGTCCTTGCGCTCGGCGGCCCGCAGCGCCGGCTCCCCGCCCATGTCTTCGACGCCCTCGGCGACCACCGGCCGGGCGTCCGGCAGCACCGCCACCGGAATCGAGGCGTCGAGCACGTCGGCCTCCTTCGACGGGTCGGCCACGACGACGAACCGGTCGGCGCTCGCGTCCACGTACTTCTCGCGGGCGTGGGCCGCGCCGCCGCCCTTCACGAGCGCGCCGCCCGCCACTTGGTCGGCGCCGTCGATGGCGAGGTCCACGCTCGCCTCGTCGAGACTCCTCACTGGGATGCCCGCGTCGACGGCGCGCTGCCTGGCCTCGAAGGACGTCGGCACGCCCTCGATGTCGACGCCGCGCTCACCGAGCGCCCGGATGGCGTGGGCCGCCGTGCTCCCCGTCCCGAGACCGACGACCATCCCGTCCTCGACCTCGTCGGCGGCGGCCTCGCCCGCCCGCCGCTTCTGCTCGTCGCTGCCGCCGGACTGTTTCATGCAGCCAACTCGGTCGCCGGCCGGCAAAAAGCCCCGTCCGTCAGGAGAGGCCTGACCGCACGCACGCCGCACTATCCGAGTGATTGTGGTCTGCGTCCGACCGTTAACACCCAATTACCGAAGGTGCCGGGGTGTCTGTCAACCGAGTACAATGACCTCCACGCGGGAGCCGCTGGTGACGCGGGGTGCCCGCGACTCGCTCGCAGACGCCCACTCCTGCGAACGCCGGCTCGCCCAGGCCGACGACACCCTCGTCGTCACGCTCGACGAGACCCCACGCGAGTGGCTCACCGGCTTCGACGCCACCGTCCGCCCGTCGTTCGTCGCCACCTACCCCCACCCCGACAGCGTGCGCACAGTCGCCGACCCCGGCAACCTCACCACTATTGCCGCCGCAGTCGCGGACTTCCTCCGGACCACCCCGGACGCGGCGACCCCCGCCGTCTGCGTCGACACTCTCGGTCCCATCCGCGAGTACGCCAGCGACCGCGCCACCGAACGCTGGCTCGCCGCCGTCGCCGGTCGCGTCGCCGCCGCTGGCGGGACCCTGCACTGCCACGACTGCGAGAACACGCTCCCGCACGGCGACCTCTTCTTCGAGTCGGCGCCCCGGTCCTGAGCCAGGGCGTCGCGACTAGAGCCGCTCCTTGACAGCTTCGGGGTCGTGGGTCAGCCGGAGCGTCCGCGAACGCCCGCGCCCCTCCAGTTGCTCGTACTCGGCGTCGATGAGCCCGAGCTTGTCGAGTTTGTTCACTATCTCCGTGTACCGCGTGTACCCCAGGTCGGTGCGGTCGTTGAACGTGTCGTAGACGTCGCCCGCCTGGTCGCCGTCGCGGTCCGCCACCGTCTCGACGAGCGCGCGCTCGTTGTCCGAGAGCGCCCGGAGATTCCGGGAGAGGTGGACGTGCTTGGCCTCCTCGTAGACCGCCTTCACGTCCTCGACGTCGACGGTCTTGCTCGCGCGGGACTCCGCGTGCAGGCCAGCCCGCCGCAGCAGGTCGATACCCACGCGGAGGTCGCCCGCCTCGTCGGTGAGCTCGCTCACCTCGTCCAGCACCGGCGTCGGCACGGCGTCCTCACGGAACCCCACGTCGATGCGGTCCCGGAGGATGTCCGTGATCTCCGAGCGGTCGTACGCCGAGAAGTACGCCTCCTCCGGCCGGAACACGGACTGCACGCGCCCGTCGAGGTCCTCGATGACGTCGAGGTCGAGGTCCGAGGACACGACGATGACGCCCACTTTGGCGCCGGCGTGGGTCTCGTGGGCCCGCAGCAGCGAGTACAGCGTGTCGCTGGCCTCGTCCTCGTAGAACAGGTAGTTCACGTCGTCTAGGGCCACCACGAGCACCTCGTCGTCGTCGGCGATTCGCTCGGCGACCTGCCCGAACAGCTTCTTGAAGGAGATGCCAGACGACGGCGGCTCGTACTCGAATATCTCCTGGAACACCCGCGAGAAGACGGCGTACCGCGTCGAGTCCACCTGGCAGTTCACGCGCACCGTCCGCACCCCGGGCTGGCCGCCCAGCTCGCCGAACAGCTTCTGGACGGCGGTCGTCTTCCCGGTTCCCGGCGGGCCCCGGACCATCACGTTCAGCGGGCGGGACCCCCGGACCGCGGGACGGAGCGCGTACTGCAGGGTCTGGAGCTGGGACTCGCGGTGCCGGAACACCTCCGGGACGTAGTCGATCTCGAAGACGTGCTCGTCCCGGAACACGGTCTCGTCCCAGCCCAGCATCCCCTCCTCGGGGTCCTCGTCCATCACTTTCACCACGCCCGGGCAGCCACTTAACCGTTCCCACGGCCGCGAACGCGGCCGCCGTCGGGTCGGCGCCGCCGCGGCGCACTCGGCCGACTAGAACTTCTCCAGCAGCCGGCCGTAGAACCCCGAACCCGACTCGCCGCCGCTCCCGCCGTCGGCCGCCGCGCCCTCGCTGTCGCCGGACTCGTCGGCGAGCTTCTCCACGATGAGCTCCGGGGTCGACCGCGCAAGGTGCTCTTTCACGGGAGAGCGCTCCACGACGAGCTCGCCGCCCTCCAGGCCCTCGGCGCGGATGCCGTCGACGGTCACGGTGAACCCGCACTGGTCTCGGATCTCGCCGGCGAGGTGGGAGACGAACACGCCCGAGGCGCCGGCCTCGTGGAGCTCCTCGAGGATGCCGGCGATGATTTTCGCCGACGCCCCCGGTTCGGTGATGGACTCCAGTTCGTCGACGAGCACCAGCCGGCTGCTCGCGCCCTCGGTGAGCCCCGCGAAGTCGCGGAGCGTGGCCTCGAACGCCCCCGCGTCCAGCGTCCCCTGGGTCTTCGCGTAGTAGTGCAGTTCCTCGATTTCGGGGACTCTGGCGGACTCGGCGGGGACGGGCAGCCCCATGTGCGCGAGCACGACGACGACCGCCACCAGGTCGAGGGTGCTCGTCTTCCCGCCGGAGTTCACGCCCGAGAGCAGCGCGACGCCGTCGACGCCGTAGTCCACCGGTTCGACGTCCGCGAACGCGACGTCCAGCAGCGGGCTGCGGCCGCCCTCGATGTCGAAGCCGCGGCCGCCGCGCTCCGCGAGCACGCAGTCGAAGTCGTCGGCGAACCGCGCGACGGCGAGCTCCACGTCCAGGTCGAGTGCGTCGTTCACGAGCGCTCTGGTGGGCTCCCGGAGGTCCGCGAGCGTCGCGGCGAGGTCGCGCTTGCGCTCGGCCGCCCGGCGGTCCCGGGCCGCCGTCAGCTCCTCGCGGAGCCGGGAGACGGCCTCCTCGTCGCGGTCGACGGGGAAGGTCGGCTCGTCGGGGAACGTGCGCTGGGCGAGGTCGACCTCCCCGCCCTCCAGGGCCAGGCTGTCCACGAGGTGGTCGCGGGCCGCCGCCACCGCGTCGGCGTACTCGTCGGCGAGCTCCCGGCTCAGGAGGCTGTCGACGCCCGCGCCGCGCTCCACCAGACTCAGCAGGTCGGCGCCCTCGATGGTCACGTCCTGCTCCTGGATTGCCTCTCGCAGCCGGTCGTTGGCGACCGACTCCGCGGTCCCGACGGCCGCGTCGAGGTCGTTCACCGCGACCGTCAATCGGTCGAGCTCGTCGTCGCCCGCGACAGAGCCGTCGCTCTCCAGTTGCGCGAGCGCGTCGTCTAGCTCCCCGAGGTCGACGTCGGTCTCCAGGCCCGCCGCCTCGTGGACCTCGACGGCCGCCCGGACGCGGTCGCGGTTCGTCGCGAAGAAGGACAGCACGCGCTCGGGCACGACCTCCTCCGGCCGGTCGAGCGCGTCGGGCTCGACGCGCACGTCGCCGTCGACCTCCACGCCGACGAACGCCTCGTCGAGCGCCACGACCGTCGAGTACCCGCGGGCGAGGTCCGCCAGCCCCCGGGCGTCCTCGACGACTTCCACGGAGAGCTCGGGGAACACGTCCTGCGCCTCGCTGTACGTCTCGGCGTCCGTCGTCGCCAGGCACCGGTCACGGACGGAGAGCCCCGCCGGCCGCGACAGCGGTTCGACGCCGTCCAGCGCCTCGACGACGGCCGGGTCGGGGTCGCGCTCGACGGCGCGCGCCGCGAACTCGTTGACCTCCCGGATGCGGGAGTCGGCAGCACTCGGGTAGAAGGTGCGCAGGCGTTGGCGAGCGTACCCGGTGACGGCGCGGTCCTGCAGCAGTGCGAGGACGCGCTCGTGAATCTCGCTCGCGCGGTCGGTCGCCAGGAACCCCCCGGGGTCGTCGTGGCGCGCGCGAATGGCGTTCCGCACGATGCGGGCGGCTCGCCCCTCGGTCACGCCGGGCGCGCCCGCGACGGCGGCCACGTCGCCGCGTTCCAGCGCGCTCTCGGGGTCGTCCAGGCTCCGGAGCGCGTCGGCGGTCTTCGCGCCGACGCCCGGAATCGCCTCCAAGTCCATCGAGCGAGGTGTACGCGCCCTGCGTCAAAGGGTTTTCGTGGGCGCGCCGCAGGACACGGGCGCGAACGCCGCCCTCAGTTCCCGGTCCACCGCAGCAGCGCGAGCGTCCCCTCGAACAGCGCAATCATCGTGATGGCGACGATGATGGGGACGACGCCGGTCGGGTCGATGGCGCCGAACGTGAACGAGATGCCCGCGAACGCTGCCCAGAACAACAGCCGCCGGCTCTCCAGCCAGCGCCGCGTGACGACGCCGAGCATGATGGCGAGCATGATGAACAGCGGAATCTGGAAGACGACCGCGAGGTACCCCATCACCATCAGGATGAGGTTGAACGTGCTGCCGAGCGCGAACGCGATGTCCGCGGTGGGGTCGGTGTAGCTCACGAAGTAGTCCATCGTGTACGGCAACACGAGGAAGAACGCGAACAGGACGCCGAGCACGGCGAGCACCAGGCTCGTCGGAACCGACGCGAGGTAGTAGCGGCGCTCGTTCGGGTAGAGGCCGGGCCGCATGAACGCGTAGGACTCGTAGACGAACGCCGGCAGTGCGACGACGAGCCCCGCGAGGCTCGCGACCTTCAGCTGCGTGATGACGAGCTCCAGGGGCTGGTAGACGCGGGGGTCGACGGCCTCGCCGCTCGGCAACACCTGGTTCCAGATAGTCGTGATGAGCCCCTCGGTCAGCGGGAAGACGATGACACTGGCCAGCCCCGCGATGGCGATGACGATGGCGAGGCGCTTGATCATCTCCTCGACGTGTTCCGCGAGCGGCGCCTCCTGGTCCGTCTCCGGGGCGTCCATGCCGATGCCGCCGGTGCCAGCCGGCTCAGGCGCGGAGTCGGCCGTGATGACGGCGTCGTCCTCGCCCGGAGCGGCCGGGCGGTCGCCCTCGTGGGCTCCCGGGCCGTCCGCCTGGTGGTCGTCGTCGGCGAGCAACTCGGGGTCGGTCGCGGGGGACTCGCTGTCGGCGAGGTCCGGCGGCACCCCGTCGTCGGTGCCCCACTCCCACTCGTCGTCGCTGTCGCCGTCGTCGGCGCGCTCGACGGCCGTGTCGAGGTCGTCCCAGTCGACCCGCTGGGGGGTGGTGTCGACGCGCTGCACTGCGGACGTCGGACCGGACGGCTCCTCGTGTGGTTCGGCCGGTGCGTCGTCGCTCGACTCGTCGACGCGGCGGACGGCGGACTGGAGCCCCTCCCAGTCGGTGCGAGACGGGCGCTCGCCGGCGAGGTCGCGTCCGCCGTCCGATTCCTCGGCCATTCGTGTGGCCCTTGTCGACCGGTCCGTTATAGGCTTTCTTTTGGCAGCCGACGAGAAGATTGATAACTGCGAGGGAGGTACGCCGTCACAATGAGTAGCTCCGGCTCGGACGGCATCGTCGGCCCGGAGACGGCGCGCGCCATCGGCACCGGCCGGGAGTCGCTCGGCGTCGTACTCCGCGCCGCCCAGGAGCGCCTCCAGCACGTCTTCATCGCGTTCGTCGTCGGCCTCCTCGGCGGCATCTTCCTGATGCGGCTGTACATCTGGCCGCAACTCGAGGCCGACCTGCTGGCGTCCGAAGCCCAGGTCATCGCGCAGACGCCGTTCGACGTCATCCTGATGCAGGTGAAAATCGGGCTGTTCGGCGGCGCCGCCGCGGCCGTTCCCGTCCTCCTCTACCACGCCAGAGAGCCGCTCCGTGACCGAGACATCATCCCCGACGTGACGGTCAAGCGCTGGCACGTCGTCGTCGTCGGCCTGCTCTGTGTCGGGCTCGCGACGCTCGGCGTGGTGTACGCGTACTTCCTGTTCTTCCCCCTGATGTTCGACTTCCTCGCCGGAAACGCCGTCGGCGCGGGGCTCGCGCCGAAGTACTCCATCGTGAAGTGGACGGAGTTCATCTTCTTCCTCGCGCTGTCGTTCGCGCTGGCGGCCCAGCTCCCCCTCCTGATGGGGGCGCTGTCGTACTCGGGGGTCGTCCCCTACGAGGTGTTCCGCGACAAGTGGAAGTACGCCGTCATGGGCATCTTCGCGTTCGGCGCGTTCTTCTCCCCGCCGGACCCGTTCACGCAGATTCTGTGGGCAACGCCGCTCATCCTCCTCTACGGCCTGAGCCTCTACATCTCGAAAATACTGGTGACGATGAAGCGCGGCCGCGAACACGTCGACGTCTCCGGGGTGTTCCGGGAGCGCTGGAACCGCATCCTCGGCGTCGGCGTGCTCGGGTTCGCGGGCGGCTACGCCGCCGGGATGTACGGTGCCGTCGCGGCGTTCAACGACGGACTGGCGTTCATCGGGTCGTCCGTGCGGGTGCCGACCGTCGCGGATGCGCTGGGGGTGCCCACGGAGACCAGCTACCTGATTCTCGGCGTCGCCTTCGCCGCCCTCGCGCTGGTGGCTGCGGCGCTGTACTACGCGTACGTCGCCGTCGACCGGGCGGCCCGCGTCGTCGCCGAACAGAACCGACGGCCCGACCCGGCGGCCATCGACCTCGACGAACTCGACGCCGCGGGCGTCCGCGGCGCACCGCCGGAGGCGTTCGCCGCGCTGAGCGAGGACGAGGCGCTCGCGACGGCTCAGCGCGCTCTGGAGGACGACGACGACGAGAAAGCCCAGCTCGTCCTCGACCGCTTCGACGAGGTCCAGGCAGCCGCCGAGGAGGCGGCCGAAGCAGCGAGCGACGACGCAGCCGAGGCAGAGGCCGACGACTCGAACCCCGTCCAGAGCACGGCGGCGGGCATGATGGACGCGTTCACCGAGGAGGAGACCACGGAGGACGACATCGGCGGCTACTACTACGACATCCGGTTCGTGCTCTCCAGTCTGCGCTCGCGGGCGTTCCACATCGTCGGGACGTTCATGGTGGTGATGGTGGCGCTGTTCGGCTGGCTGTACTACGGCGGCTTCGGGCAGCTCCGCAACGACTTCATCGCCCGCATCCCCGCCGAAGTCCAGCCGGAGGCCGCGTCCTGGCCGATTACCCTCCATCCGGTCGAGGCGCTGGTCTTCCAGGTGAAACTCTCCGTCGTCATCGCGGCCATCGCCGTCCTCCCGATGATCGTCTACTACCTCTGGCCGGCGCTCTCGGACCGCGGCGTCGTGACCGGTGACCGCCGCACCATCCTCGTCTGGGGCGGCAGCATCGTCGGCGCGCTCGCCGTCGGGAGCTACCTCGGGTACAGCTTCATCGCGCCCGAAGTCATCTCCTACCTCGTGTACGACGCGCTCCGCGAGGGGATGGTCATCAGTTACACGGTCAGCACGTTCGCGTGGCTCATCTTCCTGCTGACGGTCGGCATCGGGCTGCTCGCCGACATCCCCGTGACGATGGTGCTGTTCCACGTCGGCGGCATCGTCTCCTTCGACACGATGCGGAAGCGCTGGCGGGTGCCCATCCTCGCTATCTTCGTCGCGTCCTCGCTGGTGACGCCGGACAGCCTCTACACGATGTTCGTCATCGCGCTCCCGATGGTCGCGATGTACCTCGTGGGGCTCGGCCTGCTGTACCTCGTCACGCTCGGCGGCCGGCGGGGCGGGTCGGGGCGGGCCGTCGGGGAGTGACCGCACTGACCAATCTCTCCGTCCACCGGTCGGTATCGGACCGTCAGCACACGAGGACCGCGACGCTACCAAACATCTACCCTACAAGTTGCGAAGAGAGCGCAGGCGCGGCGTTCTCAGAAGTCGTTCGGTGACCGTTCGCCGTTCTTCGTCGTCGTGTTCTCGTTGCCCTGGCCGGGATTCCCCATCTCGCCGGTGTTCGTGTCGAAATTCGGGTGGAAGTACGTCTTGTTGGCTTCATCGACGTAGACGGCGATGACGCTCGTCGTTCCACCGCTAACCGACTTCTTGAGCTTCTGCGACGAGTCGACGTCGACGGGGCCGTGCTGCTCGAAGCCGTCGTTCGTTTCGGTCCAGTACGTGACGTTCAGCGTGTCCTGGCTCCACCCATCGAAGTGGACGTTCCCGTTCCCGGAGAACCGGACACCGCGGTCGTGGGCTTCCACGTCCTCGCACGCCACCTCGAAGCTCCGCGTCGCCGTGTCACCGGAGATCTCGGCCGTGACGCCGTCGGCCTCGACGGTCACGGAGACGGTCAGCGTCTCCGCCGCGCCCGACTCGCAGTCGACGGCCGCGTCGACGGTTCTGCTCTCGCCCGTCGGTATCGACCCCGGCGTCTGGATGTCTCTCACTTCGACCTCGGATTCGTCGTTTGGCGGCGCCACGCTGACGTCTGTCACCGACGCGCTGCTCGACAGCTTGTTGGTCACGGTCACGAGTTCGACGCCCTCGTCGCCCGTGACGGTCTGGTTGGCGGTGTCGTAGCCGACGAGCGCGTTGTCGTCGTCGACGACGGCGACGCTGACGCCGCGGTCGGCCGCCACCGAACTGAACCCCATCGACCCGAACACGAGACCGGTGCTGGCGACGACCAGCAGCGCGACGCTCGCGACTCTGAGTTTACGCATTGTCGACTTCCGCGGGCGTGGAGCCGCGCCCGAGCGCCGTCCGCCGCGCGTAGTAGCGGTGGACGACTGCGGAGACGGCGAACGCAGCGACGGCGGCTGCCCCCCACGCGAGGTCCGGCAGCATCGCGAACGGCCACGCGTTCAGCGCGACCGCGCCGAGCAGCGTCGCCGCGACGCCGGAGAGTCCGAGGTAGTACTCGCTCCACGGAATCTCTCGGCCCTTCACGACGTCCATGTAGACGCGCATGTCGTCGAGGGCGGGCGTCGGCTCCACGACCCCCCTGTTCTTGTCGAACGATACCACGCCCGCGTCGTCCATCTTCGGCAGGTGGGACTGCTGGAGCGCCGTGTAGACGCGCTTGCGCTCGTCGTAGGAGACGTCGGCCACGTCCTCGCCGTACTCCCATGCGGCGACCTGCTCGGCGACGTCACCGAGCTCGACGGCTTCGTCTCTCCCCTTGATCATGTGGAGCGCGTACCGGCGCCGGCGGCTGGACAGCACGTCGAAGACCTCGTCCTCCGTCGGCTCCGACGGCTCCGGCGACTCGGCCACGTCCCCCCGCTGACGTGTGGATAACACAACAGTTCGACAACCAATTGCATTGCTAATAAATGTTGGCTACCTTTTATTTCCTGCTGACTGGTCACTAATCTACTGTAACCGGTCCGATACGACCTGGCTGCCGAGCAAGACACGGCGGAAAGCCACCTCAGGTCGCCGATTCGATGAGTCCTGCGTAGCGCCAGAACGGAGTGAGTCGTTCCGGGTTAAGCGGTCGTTCAGGCCTCCCACGCGCTCGGGACCGCATCTGGCTCCTACCGTCAGAGCCAGCCTTCCGGTCTCGACGCGGCCGGCAATCGGGCCTTTCGCCGCGCCGCCGATTCTCAGTCAGCGCGTGAAACTGTATCTGGCGTGTCAATACTACTTACCAATGGGGTGATGGCTTGAGTGAGCGCTTCCGGGGTGCAGTGCCCGCGGGAGTGCCCCAACGAGGTACCCACAACAATGCAACGTCGCAAGTTCATCGCTGGGCTAGGATCGCTCGCTGCCGCCGGGGCAGCTGGAATCGGTACGGGCGCGTTCACGACTGTGGAAGCAGACCGCACGGTCAATGTTGGCGTTGCTGGAGACGCTAATGCCTTCCTCAAGCTCGTGCCTGCCCGGGACGACGACAGTAGTGGTGCAGGATACAATCAGAACGCTCCGTTACACGAAAACGCTGAAGAGTACGTTGATGCATCGCCTGGCGGAACGCTCTCGATTGACCTCAGTCAAACCGACAGCGGAGCTACGGGGGCGAACAAAAGTGCGGACACGAAGTTTGCAAACCTGTTCGACATCATTAACCAGGGCTCCCAGACGGTCGAGGTTTACGTGGAAGATGATCCAGTAGACGTGGATGGATTCGGGATGTTTGCCGAAGGCCAGGAGGACGACGGAAGTGCGTATCCGGTTGACGCTACCAATGCGGATGATGGCTCTGGGATTAGCTCAGGTGACCCAGTAACTCTGGACCCTGGTATGGCAGTCGAGAATATCGGTATTGCCTGGGACGGATCGCCGCCCACCGGAGGTTCCTACACCATCACCATCGTTGCCGACCGCACTGACGCATCTCAGCCTTAGTTATCGGTGAAAAACGATGAAGAAGCGTCGACTACTGACTATCCTCGGAACGCTCGCTGGTGGCGGGAGCTTAGCGCTTGGTACCGGCGCGTTCACGACTGTCAGCGCCGACCGGACCGTCTCTATCGCCGTCGCTGACGACGCCTACGCGTTCCTCCGGCTGAACGAGCGCGGAAGCGGTGAACGGTCCGAGATTGACGGCGGCACCCTAAAGTTCAACATTCCCGGTGACGACGAGGACCAGTACCCGTCTGGAAACCCCACGGACCCGGACGGCCTCGGAACCGACTCCGTCTACCGGTTCGGTGAGGACGCCGCTCACGACCAATCGGGTTTGTTCGCCGTTCGGAACCAGGGGACGCAGCCCGTTGAGGTGTATAGCACCCAGGATTCCACTGCTGGAGTGCCGACAGTCACGATGTTCGACGTGGATTCTGGCGACCTGCTGACCGAGAACAGTCCGTCGGCGCCACTCGGTGTCGGTGCGGGCCCGCTCGTCTGTGGCCTCGAAATCGACACGCACGGCGTCCCGATTCAGGACGAAGCGTACGACATCGAACTGACAATCAACGCGGTCGCCACCGACGGCGACTGACCCCCATCCTGGTTGGTTCTTTCGGCGGTTCGATTCCGCCGGTGGGCCTTCCCTGCGCGGGAGCAATCATGAAGCGACGACAACTCTTGCTCGGCGTCGCGTCCGTCGCCGGAACCGGTGGCCTGCTCGGCACGGGTGCGTTCACAGCCGTGAGCGCAGACCGCACGGTCTCTGTCCAAGTCGCGACCGACGACCAGGCGTTGCTCGCGCTGGAACCGACCGACGGCCCGAACGGCGAGTACGCCACGCTGGAGGGCGGGCAGCTCGCCATCGACCTGTCGTCGAGCAATCCGACCGACGCCGGCGGCACCGGTGTGAACGCCCGCGCGGAGACCACTATCGAGGACGTGTTCGCCGTCGAGAACCGCGGGACGCAGCCGGTCGAGGTGACACTCGACCCGTACTTCTTCGACGACGGCGGCGACTTCGTCTGCGTCTACCCCGGGAGTCAGTCCGACGCGGTGGTCGGCAACGGTTCGACCGGGCTGGAGCCGGTGACACTCGGTGTGGGCGACCGCGAGCAGTACGACGTGTTTGCGGCTGTCGCCCTCGGTGCGAGCAGTTTGGGCGGCACCGTGACGGTGACTGCGGACGCGACGAACTGACTGCGACCGCGGTTAACGTCTCTCGAATGTTTCCTGCTGTTCGAACTCAACCAATTCCCCGATGGGTCACAAATCAGACTGATAACTTCTTTCTGGGCTGTCTTGAGGCTTCTCAGCAGTATCAATACTACAACCTATCGTCTATATGGGTGAACTGTCCGCTCCGATGGGAGTGGAGGTAACACAATGCAACGTCGCAAATTCATCGCCGGGCTGGGATCACTCGCTGCTGCGGGGGCAGCTGGAATCGGGACGGGCGCCTTCACGAGTACGCGTGCGGACCGGGCTGTCAGTGTCGACGTGACTGGTGACGCGAACTCGTACCTCGGACTCATTCCGAACGACGACGTGAGTGCAGTGTCCACGTCGTCCGACGGCACGATGTCCATCGACCTGGCGAGTGACTCTGGGAACGGCGGAACTGGCGTCTCGAACAACGGCGGGACGCGCATCTGGCCGGCGTTCCAGATCCGGAACCAGGGCTCCGAGACGATCTACGTCGAGGTCGACAATCCGCTCGCCGACAGCGACCTCACAGACGGTGGCGTTGACCTGCAGTTCCTCGCGTGCGACGACGCGAGTGACCACCTCATCGATGGCAATCAGCCAGTGCTCTTCGACCGGACCTCCCGTGTCGAGAGCGTCGGCGGCTGGGAGATCGGGAATCCGACTGCCGTCGCCCAGACGGAGGGAAGCAACATCGCGCGCCCGTTCAAGGGAAGTACGGTAGGCGGGTCGCGGGGGCCGCCGATGCACCTCGGTTTGGACCCTGGACAGGACGTCGATGTCATCGTCCGCGTGTTCGCGATGGTGGACAATCCGGGTGCTGTCGACCTGTCGGACGACGTGACGTTCGAGGCGTACACGGACGAGTCGAAAATGACCATCTCCGACGGCGAGGACTGGCTCGGCAACTAGTTCCTCCGTCCGTCGGCCGCTCGCGTTCGAGATTCAATCGTTTTCTGGAGCGTACAGATGTTCCTTGACTCCGTTCAGGCTCCCCAATACTACCCCCTAGTGTCTCGTTGACTCGGGTGACTGGACGGGGGTCGTCCGGCACGAGGGCACCATGGGTCGACGCACACTCGCACTCGCTGCGGCGTTCGCGCTCGCGGGGACACTCGTCATCCCGTCGGCAGCCGCGCCGCTGCTGGGCGGCCCCAGCGACGCCGTGGACGCGCGCGGCGAGGTGGAGCTGCTGCCGGCGGCGGACAGCGAGTACGCGACAGTCGGGCCCGACGGGGACCTGGCGCTGGACCTCACGCCGGGCGACGCGGGCCTGAACCCGGGTGCCGTGACGGCGTTCGACGAGGTGTTCTACGTGCGGTACACGGGCGACCGGTACGCGGAGGTCTGGGTGACGGCGGACTCGGAGGCGGTCGCCTTCGAGGTCGACGGGCAGCGAGCGGGCTCGGCGGCGGAGCGCGTGCGCGTCGGTCCGAGCGGGGTGGTGCCGGTGAGCGTCCGGGTGAACACGAGTGCGGGTGACGTGAGCGCCGGCGAGCTGACGGTGCATTCGCGGGTGGCCGACGGCGGCGGCGAGCGCGAGACGACGGACGAGCCGGGGACCGACGACACCGAGGTGTCGATTCCGGCGGTCCAGCGCCGGGCGTCGGGCTCGGACTCGGTGTCGTTCACCATGCTGTCGCCGACGGCCGGCGACTCGCTGACGCTCGACACGCGGCTGGTCGTCGCGGGCGAGGGCGACCGGGCGGCGGCCCTTGAGTCCGTGACGGTGACGCCGGCGTCGAGTGACGCGATGACGGTGGCCGTCGAGCGGACCGAGACGGAGCCGGTGCCGAGCGCCGCGGCCGACGAACTGGGTTCGGTCCGGGTCAACGCGAGCGCCGCCGTCGACGCGGCGACGTTCCGGCTGACGGTCGACGACGCGTTCCTCGCGGACGTCGGGGTGGCGGACGTCGGCGACCTGTCGCTGTACCGCCAGAGCGGCGGCGAGTGGAGCGAGGTGCCGCTGTCGGTCGTCGGCGAGCGCGAGGGCGGCGTGGTCGTCGAGGGGACGACGGACGGCTTCTCGACGTTCGTACTGGCTGCCGAGCGCCCCGCCGTCGGCGTCAGCGAGGCGTCCGTGTCGCCGTCGTCGATCGGAGCCAACGAGTCGGCGACGGTCACTGCGACCGCGGTCAATGACGGCGGTGCGGCGGGTGAACGCACGCTCTCGGTGACCGTCGACGGCGAGGTGGTCGCGGAGCGCAGCGTCAGCCTGAACGCGGGGGAGGCGGCGACCGTGACGGCGTCGGTCGCGCCCGGGCCGGGCGAGCACGCCGTCTCCGTGGACGGCGTCGACGCCGGAACGCTCGTCGTGTCGGCCGGAGACAGCAGCGGCTCGGCCGACGCGACGGGCGGCGACGAATCAGGTGGGAGCGCCGAGGACACCGGGGGCGGCCCGCTGGCCGAGCCCGCGGGATTCGACGTCGGGACGCTCGCGGCGGCGGGGCTCGCGGCCGTGCTGGCCGTCTTCGGCATCGCCGCGTGGCGGCGTCGGCGGGGTGACGGGGAGTGAGCGGTGGGAGCGGCCGCCCGGCGCAAGCTACTTGGGCGGCTGACACGTCGGTGCGAGCGACTGGATGACGCCACGTCGCGCGCTCACGCTGACCGGGGAGGCGGCGGTGGTGCTGGTGGTCGTGGCGCTGGCCGCCGGCCAGGTACTGGGCTACCCGGTCCTGCTGGGGTACGTCGAGACCGGGAGCATGTCGCCGACGATGGAGCCGGGCGACGGCTTCGTCTCCGTCCCGGCGCCCCTGGCGGGCGATGTCGAGGAGGGCGACGTGATCGTCTTCCGCGCGCAGGAGCTCCACGGCGGTGATCTCACCACTCACCGCGTGGTCGGGGAGACCGACCGCGGATTCGTCACCAGGGGTGACGCGAACCCCTTCACCGACCAGGACGGCGAGGAGCCGCCGGTGAAGCGCGCCCAGATTGTCGCCCACGCGCTCCAGGTGAACGGCGACGTGGTCGTGATTCCGAGCCTCGGCACGGCCGTGACGGCGATGCAGGACGCGTTCTCGGGCGCCCAGCGCCGGCTCGCTGTGGCCACCGGGTCGCGGTCGCTGCTCGGGACGCAGGGGCTGACGTACCTCCTGTTCGGGCTGTCGGTGCTGCTGTACGTCGTCGACCTGCTGCTGGACGACGGACCGGGCCGGGACCGCAGCCGGAGCCGCGACCGCGAGAGCGGCGTGTCGCCGGGGCTGGTGGTCGCCGCGCTCGCGGCAGTGCTCGTCGTGTCGGCGACGGCCGCGATGGTGGTGCCCGCGGGCACGGAGCAGTTCGGCGTCGTGAGCGCGGAGTTCGACTCGCAGAACCCCACCGTCATCAGGCAGGGCGAGTCCTCGACGTTCGACTACGGGGTGGCCAACGGCGGCCTCGTCCCGGTGGTCTCGTACCTCGAACCCGCCAGCGAGGGCGTCGCGGTCGAACCGAACCGCCTCCGCGTGGGGTCTCGGGGGGAGGCGACGGCCAGACTGACGCTGTCTGCGCCCGGCGACACGGGCTACTACCGCCGGTACGTGACCGAGCACCGCTATCTCCTGTTGCTGCCCGTCTCGCTCGTCGACGCGCTCTACGAACTCCACCCGTGGCTCCCCATCGTCGCCGTCGACAGCGTGCTGGCGTCCGTCGTCGCCGTCCTCGGACTGGTGTTCCTGCGCGGCCGCCGCGTGCGGGTGCGGCGCCGGGAGAGCCGCCACAGCCGGTCAGTCGTCGGTCAACTGCGACGCCTCCTCCGGTGACCGCCGGCGGTTGTTTCGCCCGCCACCACCGTTCAATCAATCGACAATTCTATGTCGGCGGACCAGAGTGTGGGCGCACATGACAGGGGAGACGCGGTGGCTGCGGCTCCGTGCGCTCGCCGGCGAGTGGTTCGTCGTACTCGTCGTCGCGTTCGCGGTGCTGGCGGCCGCAGGGGGGTACGCAGCGGGGACCGCACACGCCGCGCCGGGGTCCACGACGGAGCGACAGACCGTCGAACACTGGGCCGTCGGCGGCGAGTTCCAGCACTCCGCGACAGTCACCCGGGAGAACCCGGTGTTCGAGGTGGGCGAGACCCTGGAGGGGCGGTCGACGTACTTCGTCGGCGCGTCGCCCGTCCTCGACGGCAGCTACACGGTCTCGCACAGCGACCCGACCGGGGACGCCGAACCGGTGGACGTGACGGCGACGGCGACGCTCGTCCTGTCGTCGACCGGCGAGAGCGCGACGTACTGGACGGACCGCGAACGCCTCGCCTCCACCGACGCGACGCTCGCGCCCGGCGAGACCACGTCGGTCACCTTCGACGTGAACGCCAGCCGGGTCGACGCACGCGCCACCGAAATCCAGCAGGGGCTCGGCGACACCGCCGGCGACGTGTCCGCGTCCATCTCGATTGCCGTCAACGCCACCGGCGCGGTCGCCGGCAGCGAGTACCCCGTCTCGTACACGCAGTCTGTCCCGCTCGCCCTCGGCGGGTCGACGTACGGCGTCGAGGACCCCGGCCCGACCAGCGAAGCCGCCACCACCCAGCGCACGGTCCAGGTCACGCAGTCCTACGGCCCGCTGTGGACCGTCGGCGGCCCGCTCCTGCTCGTCGTGGGGCTGGCCGGGCTCGGCGCGCTCGGCGCGGCATACCGCCGCGACGAACTGGGGTTGACCGAGGCCGAACGCGACTACCTCGCGTTCCGCGACGAGCGTGCCGAGTTCGACGAGTGGGTGGTGCGGGCGCGGCTGCCGCCGTCCGTCTACGACCGCGAGCGCGCCGACGCCGAGTCGCTGGCCGACCTCGTCGACTACGCCATCGACGCCGACGTCGGCGTCGTCGAGGACACCGCCAGCGGCTCGTTCTACGCCGTCACCCGCGACCTCCTCGTCGCGTACGACCCGCCGGCCGAACCGGACGTGGTGTCGCCGTTGGCCGGCGGCTCCGACGACCTCGGCGTGACGACCGAGCGCGACCCGGAGGAGGAGTTCGTGGAGGCCGTGACCGCCGACTCGGGACCGGGAGCCGACGGCGACGGCGACGCGCCGCCACCGGACTCGCCGACCGCCGAACCCGAGGACTGACAGTACCCGGCGACCCGGTCAGTCGGTCTCGGACCCGCCCGCGAACGACTCGCTTATATTCTCACGATATTCTCTAGGGCATATGCCCAAGATAAGCGTGGAAGTCCCGGCCGAACTCCTCGACGACTTAGACGACCACGTCGGGGAGGACGGCAAGTTCGTGAACCGCAGCGAGGCCATCCGGGCGTCCGTCCGGAAGACGCTGGACATCCTCGACGACATCGACGACCGGCAGGGCCGACTCGGCGAGGGCGACGATGGCGAGTAGCGCCACCGACCGCCTGGCGGCCGGGCAGGTCGCGCTCGTCGCGCTGTTCGTCACCGCGCTCGTCACCGCCCAGCTCACCGCCTCGAAGCTCCTGCTGTTCGACATCCCGGTCTCGCTTCCCCACACCGGGAGTTCGCTCGTGTTGCCGGGCGCGGCGCTCGCGTACGCCGTGACGTTCTTCGCCTCGGACTGCTACTCGGAGCTGTACGGCCGGCGGCCCGCGCAGGTGATGGTCAACGTCGGCTTCGCGATGAACTTCGTGCTGCTCGCGCTCGTCTACAGCACCGTTCAGGCGCCCATCGCGCCGTTCTCCGGCGTGGGACAGAGCGAGTTCTCGACGGTCCTGCTGTCCTCGACGAACATCGTCGTCGGGAGCCTGCTGGCGTACGTCGTCAGCCAGAACTGGGACGTGCTGGCGTTCCACGCCATCCGCGACCGCACCGGCGGCGACCACCTCTGGCTGCGCAACGTCGGCTCCACCGCCACGAGCCAGGCCATCGACACCGTCATCTTCGTCACCGTCGCGTTCTGGGTGGCGCCGACGCTGCTCGGCGTCGGCCAGGTCTACGAAGTGAGCCAGATTCTCGCGCTCATCGTCGGCCAGTACGTCCTCAAGCTCGGCATCGCCGTCGGCGACACGCCGTTCGTCTACGCCGTCGTCCGAGCCGTCCGCGGCGCCGAACCCGACGCGACGCCCGACCCCGCCGCCGACTGACCCGGAACGCGCGCTACTCGTCTCCGCCGCGCAGCTCCGCGAAGCCGTAGTTCGGCTTCAGGTCCGTCACCGTCACGTCGACGGTCTCGCCCTCCGTCGCGCCGTCCACGAACAGCGTGTACCCGTCGACGCGCGCGATGCCGTCGCCCTCGTCGCCCTCGTCGACGATGTCGACGGTGAGCTCGTCGCCCTCCGCGACCGGCGCCTCGATGTAGTTCTTCGCGACGACGTACAGCTCCGAGGACGCGTCCCGGGAGGCGTCCGGGCTGTTCGTCGCGACGAACGCGAACTCGTCCTCGACGTCCGCCAGGAAGTCCTGGAAGTCCCGGCCGTCGAACACCTTCACGACGAAGTGGCCGCCGGCGTCCAGCAGCTCGCGGGCCGTATCGAGCGCCTGGCGCGCGAGGTGGACCGACCGCGCGTGGTCGAGGTCGTACTCGCCAGTCATGTTCGGCGCCATGTCCGAGATGACGACGTCGGCGCTGCCGTTGGCGGCCTCGCGGAGGTGTTCCCGGGTCTCCTCGGTGGTCATGTCGCCGCGAACGGTCTCAAGGCCCGCGTCCGTCTCGAAGTGCGAGATGCTCTGGAAGTCCACGCCGACGACCTTCCCGCGGGCGCCGACGCGCTCGGCCGCCACCTGCAGCCAGCCGCCCGGCGCCGCTCCGAGGTCGACGACGGACGCGCCGCCGAACAGGACGTCGAACCGGTCGTCGAGCTGCTGGAGCTTGTACGCGGACCGCGACCGGTACCCCTCCTGCTTGGACTTGTTGTAGTAGTGGTCCTTCCCGTTGCCCATGTTGTCGGTAGCGAGGGCCGCAGAACGGAAAGTGTCGTCGTTCGCCGGGGCGAGCCCTGCGTCCGCCCGGCGACCCGCCGGCGACGGGAACGCTTGAGGCGCTGGCCGCCCTCCGACCGCGCATGCGAACCGAGGACGGCGGCTTCTACGACGACGCGGTCGACGCGCTGGCGGCCCGCGAGTACGGACGCGCCGGCGAAGCGTACGCTCGCGCCGGTTGGCGGGTGCTGTCGGCGCCCCGCGGCGAGCAGGACGTGTCGCCGTTCGACGCCGACGAGAAGGGCTGGGTGGGCGAGGGGCTGGCGCACCTCGCGGCGAGCGCGGCCGCCTACCGGGCGGCCGGCGCGTCGGCTCGCGCGACCGACCGCGCCGTCGAGGGCGTCGCGGTCGCGCGGGACCTCCGGCGGTCGTACGCCGACCGGCATCCCGCGCGGGCCGCGTGTTTCGACGAGTTCGTCGCCGACTTCCGCGCCGTCGGCGGGCTCGACGGCGTCGAGGCGGCGTACGAGCGAGCGGCCGACGCCTACCGCGACGCCGCCGACGCAGTCGACTCGCCGCAGGCGCTGGCGACCACGCCGCTGTTCGAGGCCGCTGGTGGCCTCGTCCAGCAGCTCGCGCGCGGACAGGCGGACGACGAAATCGCGGTGTCGTGGTCGGACCTCCACGGCGCGGACCCCGGCGACCCGGGCGCGTTCCTCGCACACCGCGCGACGTACAAGCGCCAGCGACTCCCGAGCCTGGTCGAGGCGGCCGTCGGCGACGGCTCCCTCGCCGCGCCCCGCGGGACGACCGAGTACGCCACCGACCACCACGAGTGCCCGGCGTGTGGCTCCCGGCACGTCAACTGGGTCGGAGACAGCACGCTCTGCCTGGTCTGCTCGCGGCCGACAGAGCCGACCGACGACTAGCCGAGGCGGTCAGCCGAGGAACTGGCGTTCGCGCGCCCCCCGCCGTATCGCCGACCGGAGCGCGTCGTCGCGGCCGGCCCGGAACGCGTCGATGGCGTCGCCGGTGGCCGCCCGGTGCTCCTCGTTCGGCTCGACGTCCACGCGGTCGACTGCCGCGGCGAGGTCGTCGCCGTCGAGGTCCAACACCTCCGTGCACCGCGGGTCGAAGTACCGGGCGGCGTCCCGGAGGTGGTCGAAGTACGTCGGGAACGCCTCGCGGACGAACGCGGCGTCCTCGTCGGTCAGGGCGTGTGCGCCCAGCAGCGTCGGCGGACAGCCGACGGCGTACAGCGACGCCGTGTAGCCGATCGCGCGGGGCAACGCGTTCTCCCCGACCTCCCGCGAGTAGCCGAACAGCCCGACGTGGAGCTTGCGGGCGCGGCGGTCCGGCACGAACGACGACAGCCGGTTCACCGTCGGCGCGATGGCGTCGACCTGGGCGGCGTACGCGTCGGCGGTGCGGTCGACGACGGCCAGCGCGCGCTCCTCGTCGATGCGGTCGGGTGGCGCGCCGAGGTCCGCCTCCCGGAGCGCTGTGACCCCTTCCCGGACGGTCTCCACCGGGTAGTCGTACTTGAACGCCGACTGCACCGTGAACGTCTCCACCTCGCTGTAGGCCTCGGCGGTCTCGGCCGCGCGCTCGGGCGTGAGGTTCCCGCGGAACGGCGCCGACCCCGCACCGAGAATCGGGTGGACGTCGACGCCCGTCTCCGCGCTCATCTCGTAGAGCCGCTGGAGGGCCACCTTGTTCACGAGGTCCGCGGCCAGACAGCCGTAGTTCAGCGCCGGGTCCGAGCGCGCGAGGAACACCCGGACGGCGTCCCGGTCCTGGGCCGCGGCGTACTCGCGGACCACGTCGTCGGCGGCCAGCATCGCCTCGCGCTCCTCGATGAGCGGGATGACCGCGACGGACTCCGGCTCGAAACCGCCGACCCAGTCCTCGACGGTGCGGCCGTCCCACACCTCGGTCTCTGCCTTCCCGGTCACGAACCGCTCGTAGTACTCGTGGACGGCGTTTAGCTGGTCGGCGCTCGTCACCATCGGCACGATGACCTCGTGAATCGGCGGAATCACGTCGACGTCGTGTTCGTCGGCGAACCGGCTCGCGGCGTCGAACGACCGCGGCACGCTCTCCAGAATCTCGAGGAGAATCTTCGCCTCGGAGGCCTCGATGTCGGGGTTCGGGCCGCGGACGGTGAGCCGCGTGCCGTTCCCGAGTCGGTTGGCCGCGAAGAAGTCCGGGTACCGCGACAGCAGCTTCTTCACCGCGTACTCGTCGCCTTCCTTCCCCTCGAAGTCCCACATCTGCTCGTCGCAGCCCAGGTGGGAGTACACGTAGTACGCCTCCTGAATCTCGTCCTCGCCCTCGATGACGTCGTCGGCCGCGAAGAACGGGAGCGTCGCGTTGTCCGGGTGCTGCGTGCTCATCACGCGTGGTACGTCCGCCATACCCCGTCCATGCCACACACTCACAAAAAAGGACAGACGGCCGCAAAAACTGGCAGCTCGGCCCGGCTCGCCCGCGCTCGTCAGTTCGCCGCGGCGACCGTCGACGCGTCCACGGTGACGGTCTCGCCGTCCGCCGTCACCGTCAGCTGCGAGGTCATCGAGACGTCACTCGGGAGCTCGACAGCGAGCTCGCCGTTCTCGTCGGTCTCGCCGACGACTTCGCCGTCGAGTTCGGCGGTGGCGTCCGTCACGGCCTCGCCGTCGCCGTCGGTGACGGACACGGTCACGGTCTCGTCCGCCGCGAACGTGCCCTCGTAGACGACCGCGAGGTCGGCCTCGGCGCTCGCCGACTCGTCCCCGTCGTCGCCGTCACTGGCCTCGGTCTCCTCCGATTCGTCGTCCTCGCTCTCGGACTCGCCGAGCTCCAGTTCGAGTTCGCCCTCGGCCTCCGTCTCGCCGTTCTCGTAGCTGGCTTCGAGTTCGAGTTCGCCGTCCGCGGGCACGGCGACGGTCGCGGTGCCGTTCGCGTCCGTCCGCACCGTCGCGTCGTCGCCGTACTCGACGGTCGCGTTCTCGACGGGTTCGCCGTCGCGAGTCACCTCGACCGTGACGTTCTCGCCGGCGGTCGCGTTCCCGACGACCGAGACGTCGAGTTCGGCCTCACCGTCGCGGCGCTCGTCGACGTCCTCGATGGGCACGTCGGTGCCGGACTCGCTGGCGACCGGCTTCAGGACGTACTTCCCGGAGTTCCCGGCCTCGAACACCGTGATGTCGAACACGAAGTCGACGCGCTCGCCGTTCCCCACGGTGAAGCCCTCGTTCAACCGGAGCTTCCGGGAGGGGAGCCTGACGTTCACCTGCTCGCCGGTCTCCAGCGTGCCGTTCACCTCGCCGACGTACACGAACACCGTCTCGTAGTCGCCCTCGGGCACCGAGAGGTTCCCGAGCGCGGTCGCGTTCGCGCCCTGCAGTTCGGTCAGGTCGACGCTGCGCTCGTCCACGTCGCGCTCGACCCAGCCGCCCTCGGACTCGTCCTCGTTGTCCTCGTCTTCGCCGTCGGCCTCGGCGGCCACGGACAGCGAGGCCGCCGCCTCGCCGTACGTGCTGTTCTCGGCGGTCTCGGCATCGACTTCGAACTCGCCGAGGGTCTCGGGAACGGGGACAGTCGCGGTGCCGTTCGCGTCAGTCTCCACGGTCAGCTCGCGGTCCCCGGTCTCGACGACCGCCGAGACGTTCGCGGCCGGCTCGCCCTCGTAGGTCACCTGCACCGTCGCGTTCTCGCCGGGCGTCACGTCCCCGGCCAGCGCGACCGCCAGCCCGCCCTCGCTCTCGTTCTCGACCGCGAGTCCGGTCTCGGCCTCACCGCCCGCGCCGGCCGTGGTCTCGTTCGCGTCCGCGGCGCCGGCCGTCGCGAAGCCGACGCTCGTCACGGTCACGTTCAGGTGCTCGAACTGGTCGATGGCGTTGCGCTCGTCGCTCACGTAGAACGACACGGTCCCGCTGTCTGTCGCACTGTCCGTCGAACTGTCGCCCGTGCCGCCGGCGTTCGGGCCCGCGATGCCGCCGGCACACCCGGCGAGCACCACGAGCGCGGCCACCAGCAGCGTCGATGCGATTCGACTCATCCTGGTCGCGTCCAGACGCCACACCCGCATAAACCGAGAACTCCGTACAGTCGTCTTGACTGCTCTCTGGCCGAATTAAGCCGAATTAAGCGACTTCGACGGGGACCGAAACCAGTTTGGGCCGGCGCGCCGTCGCAACTCGGCGTGCTCGACGTACTCGGTGCGCTCGCGGTCGCGGCCCTCGCCACTGGCGTCGTCTGGGTCGGCGGCGGCCGCCTCGAAGCCGCCTCGAACGGCCTCGCCACCTACTACCGACTCCCGCCGGTCGTGCAGGGCGCCGTCGTCGCCGCCGTCGGCTCCAGCTTCCCGGAACTGTCGAGTGTCGTCCTCTCCACGCTGCTGCACGGCGACTTCGACCTCGGCGTCGGCGCCATCGTCGGCTCCGCCATCTTCAACATCCTCGTCGTCCCCGCCGCGTCCACGCTGCTCACCGACGAACCCCTGGACTCCAACCGCGACCTCGTCTACAAGGAAGCCCAGTTCTACATGCTGTCGGTCGCCGTCCTCCTGCTCACGTTCGCGTTCGCGGTCATCTACGAACCCGTCGGCGGACTCTCGGGAACGCTCACGCGTCCGCTCGTCGGTATCCCGCTCGCCCTGTACGCGCTCTACATCTTCGTCCAGCACCAGGACACCGCCGACTACCGCGCCGAGGCGAGCCCGCCCACGGACCACCTCGACCCGACCCGGCTGTGGCTCCTGCTCGCCGGCAGCCTCGCGCTCATCCTCGTCGGCGTCGAGGCCCTCGTCAGGGCCGCGCTCACGCTCGGCGACGCCCTCGGAACGCCCGCCTTCCTCTGGGGGCTCACGGTCGTCGCAGCCGGCACCAGCCTCCCGGACGCCGTCGTCTCCGTGCGCGCCGCCCGCGACGACAACGCCGAGACCAGCCTCGCGAACGTCCTCGGCAGCAACGTCTTCGACCTGCTCGTCGCCGTCCCCGCCGGCGTCGTGCTCGGCGGCGCCACCGTCATCGACTTCGCGTTCGCCGCGCCGATGATGGGCGTCCTCGTCGCCGCCACCATCGTCCTCTTCACGGTCATCCGGACGGGTCTCGAACTCACCGACCGCGAAGCCCTCGCGCTCCTCGCGCTGTACGCCGCGTTCGTCGCGTGGCTCGCGCTCGAAACCGTCGGCCTCACGGACCTGATTCCCACGTAGTGCCTCACGCGCGCGCCCGTAACGGGGCCTTTTTACGGGCGGCTCGCGTAGCCGCTTCCAATAATGTTCAAGGCGATCGTGAGCGCCGACACGCTCAAGGAGACGCTGGACTCCGTGAGCGTGCTGGTGGACGAGTGCAAGATCCACCTCGACGAAGACGGCCTCTCCATCCGCGCAGTCGACCCCGCGAACGTCGGCATGGTCGACCTCGACCTGGCCGCCGCCGCGTTCGAGTCCTACGAAGCCGACGGCGGCCTCATCGGTGTCAACCTCTCCCGGCTCGAAGACATCGCCGGCATGGCCGACGCCGGCCAGCTCGTCCAGCTCGAACTCGACGAGGAGACCCGCAAGCTCCACATCCAGATCGACGGCCTCGAGTACACGCTCGCGCTCATCGACCCGGACTCCATCCGCCAGGAGCCCGACATCCCGGACCTCGATCTCCCCGCCCACGTCGTCATCGAGGGCCGCGACATCGACCGCGCCGTCACCGCCGCGGACATGGTCTCCGACCACATCGCGCTCGGCGTCGACGCCGCCGACGAACTGTTCTACGTCGACGCGGAAGGCGACACGGACGACGTCCACCTCGAACTCACCCGCGACCAGCTCATCGACCTCGAAGCCGGTGAGGCCCACAGCCTGTTCAGCCTCGACTACCTCAAGGACATGAACAAGGCCATCCCGAAAGACGCGGAGGTCGAACTCGAACTCGGCGACGAGTACCCTGTCAAGATGCACTTCGACATCGCCGAAGCCCAGGGCCAGGTCACCTACATGCTCGCGCCGCGCATTCAGTCGGACTAACGTACCTTTTGCTGCGGTCGTTCGAGCGCTTCGCGCTCTCACTCCCTGGCAAAAGCTACGCTAAAAGCACTCCTCACTCCAGCGCGCCTCTGGCGCTTAGTCGCTCGTCGCCCGCCGCTCGCTCTCGCTGGTCGCTCGTCGCCCGCCGCTCGCTCTCGCTGGTCGCTCGCGCAGTGAACCGCGGCGTTCGGGTTCTTCGAACCGCTCGCGCCGCGGATGCTGGCGGCTACCGGCTGTTTCATCTACCGACAGCTGCGGCTGCGTAGATTCAAATGGCAGGCCGGGGCCATCCCGTGGCATGACGTAGAACGCGCGCAGGTCCGGTCGAGGCGGGAGCGCGGCAAACCGGCCTGTCGAGGAACACGCCGCCTGCTCGATTCTTCCGGACACGCTGCCGCCGGGCTACCAAGCTACGCCTCTCCCGCCCACTCCGCCTCGAAGCGCTCCGCGAACTCTTCGAGGAAAGCGTGGCGTTCGGCGGCTATCTCGCGGCCCGTCTCCGTGTTCATGTGCTCGTGGAGCCGCAGCAGCTTCGCGTGGATGTGGTGGTACGTGCTGGCCTGCTCGTCCTCGTGGTCGTCTTTCTCGTAGGCGTCGTCGGCACCGGGCAGCGGTCGCTCCGGGTCCCACATGAGGTTGCCGTGAGCGCCGCCGAACTGGAACGTGCGAGCGACGCCGACGGCACCGATGGCGTCGAGGTTGTCGGCGTCCTGCAGGACTTCGGCTTCGACCGTCTCGGCCGTCAGGGGGTCGTCCTCGAACGCGTACTCCTCGTGGACCGCGACGCAGTGGCAGACCGGGTCGCGGAGCGCCTCCGGGACGCCGGCGTCCGCCAGAATCTCCCGTATCTCGGGGACCGTCTCCTCTGGGTGCGTGAAGCCGTCGCCCCGGACGCGGTGGAGGTCGTGGACGAGCGCGGCGACGCCGACCACGTCGGTGTCGGCGCCCTCCGCCTCGGCGATGCGGGTCCCAAGTCGCTGCACGCGCCAGAGGTGGTGCATGTCGTGGCCCGAGTCGTCCCCGTCGAGGTGGCCGGCCATCTCGTCGGCTACGCGGTCGAAGAGCGCGTCGCTGTCGGTCACGCTTCACGTTCCCCGGCATCTCGGAAAAGTCACTCGTCGTCGGCAAGCACCGTCTCGCCGACCTCGCCACCACCGAACTCGCCCTCTTCGTACCCGGCCCGACGAGCCAGCACCGTTTCGCCCGCCTGAACCGTCTCCCCGGACGCCACGACCACGTCCTCGCGGTCGTACTCGGGCGGCAGCACGACGTCCGCGCGGCTGCCGAAGGAGATGTGGCCGAGGCGGTCGCCGCGCGCGAGGTCGTCGCCCGCCTCGACGTAGGGGTGGATGCGGCGAGCGAACGCGCCCGCGATGAGCACGAGCGTCCACTCGTCGGTCTCGACGCGGACGCGCTCGTTGTGCTCGGACTCCTTGTCGAAGGCGGGCCGGTGGCCGCCCGGCTCGTGGGTCACGTCCTCGACCGTGCCGTCGAGGGGCGCGCGGTTCACGTGCACGTCGTGGACGTTCATGAACACGCCCACGCGCACCCGGCCGTCGTCCTCCTCTCGAATGACCGAGACCTTGCCGTCCGCCGGCGTGACGACGCCGGGGCCGTCGGCGGTTCGGTCGGGGTCGCGGTGGAACCAGGCGACGAACCCGGCGAGCGCGAGCGCGGGGACGCCCCACAGCGAGGAGAGCCCGAGCAGCGCGAGCCCCACGACTGCCGGGGGGACTGCGTACTGCCACTTCCAGGGGCCGCGCGCGAACACACTGCCACCGTCGGCTGCCAGCGTGGTGAGCGTGTCGGTCGCGCCGCTCCGCCAGATGTCTGGCTGCCGTGCCGCCGGCAGCGAGCCGGGGTGTTTATCGGCGTCGACTCGCAAACAGGGAGCGAATGAACGCCCGCCACGCTCGCTACCCGTTCCTGGGGGACGCCCGAGACGCCGTCGAGGAGGCGGGTGTGGACCTCGCCGACGTGGTCGCCGAAGACGACGCCGTCGTGGAGCGCGCACGGGAGCGCGTCACCGGCGCGCTCACCGACGGGACGGTCGGCGACCGCGCGCGCTCGGACCGCGTCGAACTGCTCTCGTACCCCGTCGCCCGCGTCCTCGTGTCGGTCGTCGACGAGAACGTGCTCGTCAGGAAGTACGCGCAGGCGGAGGCAGACGCCGCCTACGACCGGTTCACGGCCGACGAGTCCGACGACAGCGAGCTGAAGAGCGTCGGCGGCGACGACCGGCTGTCGCGGGACGAACTGCTCGGCGAGTTCGACCTCACCGACCGCGTCCACGCCCGCCGGGACGGCTACGACGTCGACGTGCCGACGTACCTCCTGCTGTCGTCGTCGCTTCGGGGCGACGACTGGCGGCTCGTGAACCGCGCGCTCGACGACGGCCGCGTCCCGGTCTCGGAGCCCGAACTCGACACGCTGCTCCGGGCGGCCATCCGGGACCGCATCGAGGACGGCCTCCCGCTGTCCGTCCCCGACCCCATCGCGGACGCGATGGAGGCGCCCGCGGTGGCCGTCCAGGACGTGCTCGCAGACATGGACCTCACTCGGGAAATCGACACCGTCGTGCCGGAGCTGTTCCCGCCGTGCATGCAACACCTCTTAGACCAGGTGCAGCGCGGCGAACACCTCCCGCACCACTCGCGGTTCGCCATCACGGCGTTCCTCGCGAACATCGGCCTGACGACCGACGAAATCGTCGACATCTACAAGGTGAATCCGGGGTTCGGCGAGGAGATGACGCGCTACCAGACCGACCACATCCAGGGCGACTCCAGTCCGACCGAGTACACGGCGCCGTCGTGTGCGACGATGAAGGCCTACGGGGACTGCGTGAACCCAGACGACCTCTGTGACGCCATCAACCACCCGCTGTCGTACTACGAGGTCAAACTGGACGACGAGAACGACGAGGACTTAGAAGACTGGCGGGAACGCGACGAGGACGCGGCTGCGGACGCCTGATTACCCCTGTTTGCCGGAGAGCCAGTAGCCGACGCCGGCCATCAGGAGAATGAAGACGACGATGGCCCCGACGACCGCGTACGCGCTGGTCGCGCCGAAGCCGCCGGCGCCCATCGACGCGGCGGCGACGAGGATGCCGATGAACACCAGCACAGCGAAGACCGCGATGCCCGCCTCCACACGGGCGTCGAGCTCGTCTGACATGGCTGCGGCTTTCTCGGGCCGCCGCAAAAGGGCTTCGAAGCCGTCGGCCGCGGCCTCCCGAGTCCCACGTGAGTAGGCACTTGCGCCCCAAGAAACCCTCGGTTTGGCGGGGTTTAGGCGTCTGCGGCGCCTACCTCGGTCTGTGATGGCTGCGGAATCCGACGGCGACCGGGCGCGTGCGGAGCGCGCTCGCGGCGAACGCATGCGCGTCGAGGCCACGGGGAGCGGCCGCTACGAAGTGACCGGTGAGTCCGGCGCGACCTACGAGCTCGACCTCGAGGCGGGGCGGTGTGCGTGCCCCGACCACCAGTTCCGTGGCGTGCGCTGCAAGCACTTGCGGCGGACGGCGATGGAGGTCACGGCCGGCACCGTCCCCGCGCCCGGCGAGCGAGCCACCTCGTGTGCGAACTGCGGCGAGCGCAGCCACGTCGACGAGGGCGCCGCGGACCCCGTCTACTGCGAGGCCTGTACGCTCGACCCCGGCGAGTTCGTCGTCGACCGGGAGACCGACGCGCTCGTCGTCGTCGTCGAGACGACGGGCGAGCGCGCCGACGAGGTCGAGATCCCCTCCCGGGGCTGGACGGTCGCCGAGCACTACTCGAACGAGCGCTACGACCCCGGGGACGTGGTCGTGGACGTGCTCTACCCGCTGGACCGGGACGCGTCGGCCGCTCGGGTCGCCTCCCGGCCGCCCCAGCGCTACGCGTTCCCGCGGGGGCGTCTGCGGCGACCCGGCGACGACGTGACTGCCGAGACCTGACTCCCGGCTACCCCAGCATCGAGGCGGCTTCCTCCAGCGACAGCACGCCCTGGTCGAGCGCCTGCAGGACGTCGTGGACGCTGTGGTCGCCGTCGCCGTCCGCGTCCCCGGTGTCGCCGAGGTCGTCGATGTGGTCGCCGTCCTCGATGGCGGTCTCCTTCTTCACGCGGTAGTTCCCGCCGTTGGTCTTGTAGACGTCCGCGGGGTGGAAGAAGTACCAGTCCTCGCGGTCGAACCGCACGCCGATTTTCGGGCTGGCGCCGAAGCTCTGCGCGAAGTACACCAGCGCCTCGACCTCCTCGCCCGTGAGGTAGATGGGGTCGCCGGCGGAGGACTTCGCTTCGACGGCGAAGAACGCGGCGCCGTCGCCCGCCAGCACGTCCGGCAGTTCGCGTTCGGTCGCCGACCCGGACGCCGGCGCGCGCATCACCGCGAACCCGCGCTCGTCCAGTTCGTTCACGAGTTCGCGCTCGCGCCTGTTGCCCTTCGCGTTGGAGTTAGCCATGGTGGCCTCCCTCCGGGGCGTCACCGCGCGTGTCCGTCATGTCCCGCCGTACGCCGTGGGGCGGTTAGTGCGTTGCGCCCCGGCGCGGCGGACGCTGCCGGCGGGCTACTTCTCGACGGCGGTCGGCGGCTCGATCTGGAACAGCGCCGCGAGCAGCCGCCGCTGGGCGACCCGGAGGTGGCGGTTCACGGTCGGCTGGGAGACGCCGAGCATCTCGGCGACCCCCTCGCCCGTGGTCTCCCGCGGCCACTCGAAGAACCCCGCGAGGAACGCCGTCCGCAACACCTCCAGTTGCCGGTCGGTGAGCGCCTCGAACAGCTCTCGGACCACGTCGTCGCGGCTCCCGTTGGTTCGCTCCACGTCACGCCGGCCGACCAGCGTCACCGACTGGTACTCGCCGCGGAGGCGGTCGACGTACTCGCGGACGTCGGCGCTCGCTGGCACGTCCACGACGACCGAGAGGGTGCCGTCGTCGTCGGCGACCACCGACCGCAGGCTGCCGCCGGCGCGGGCCAGCGTCGCCGGCACGGTGTCCCCGGTGGCCGCCACTTCGAACGCGTGTCCGTCTGCGGAACTCGCGACGTGCCGGTGGTCGCCGACCGCCACGAGGTCCGCCAGCGCGGCGGCCGTGGCGTCCGCGTCGGCGCCCGCGACGGTCACGAACAGGTGGGCATCGTCCCCGGTGCCGGCCGACCCGTCGTACTCGACGGTGCCGCCGACGGCGGCCGCAAGCCGCGAGAGTAGGGTGTCCGGCGCCTCGACCGACAGCCGCAACTCGACGTAGTTGTCGGCGTGGAGCGCGCGCCGCGCCGTCACCGCCTCGATGGCGTCCGCAATCGTCTCTCCGAGTTCTCGGAACACCTCGCGCTGGAGGTCGTCGAACGCGCCCGGGTCGGCTGCGTACACGGCGAGCACGCCGTGGCTGTGTTCGTCGACCGCCAGCGGCACCGCGAGCGCCGCGCCGAACCCGCTGGCGGCGGCCTGCTCGGCCCACGGCTCCACCGTGACGCGGTCCCCGACGGCGTTCACGACGGACGCTGCCTCGTCGCGGGCAGCCACGACCGCGGGTTCGGTCCGGTCCGCGCGCAGCGACACCGCGTCGAGGTAGCCGCCGCCGTCGCCCGCCCACGTCCGAGGCACTAGCCGGCCGCGGTCGGCGTCCCAGCCGCCCACCCACGCGAACGCCAGGCCGTCCGCGGACGCCAGCCCCTCGCAGACCGCGGTCTCGACGGCGTCCCGGCTCTCGGCAGCGACCAGCGACTGGTTGATGGTGCGCATGATGTCCGTCACCTGCACCTGGCGTTCGAGCCGGTCGTTCCGGGCTTCGAGCTCGCGCTCGCGGTCGCGGAGCGCCGCCTCACTCGACAGCCTGTCGAACGCCGCCGCTGCCGTCGCCGCCGCCGCCTCGACGACCTGCCGGCGCTCGTCGTCCGGCGGGCCGGCCGCGGCCGCCACGACGAACACACCGTGTTCGCCGACTGGCACGAGCAGGCCGCCGGCGTCGCCGTCCAGCGGCGTCCAGCTCGCCGCCACGTCGGCAGCGTCGTCGAACGCCGTGGTCTCCCCGGACACGAAACACGTCCACGGGGCGGAGTCGTCGCCCACGGGGAACGACGGGGGGTCGCCGGCCGCGAACCGCTCGGTGTGCGCGACCGCGCGAAGCTCGTTCGCCGACGCGTCGAACCGGTAGAACGCCGCGGCGCCGCCCTCGAGGGCGTCGTCGGTCGCCGACACCACGAGGTCGGCCGCCGCCGCCTCGTCCTCGACGGTGAGCAGCTCCCGTGTCGCGTCGTGGAGCCGGTCGAGCGCGCGCTTCCGGCGCTCCCGGTCGGTCACGTCGAAGATGAACCCCTCGAGGGCGACCCCGTCGCCGTTCTCGCCGACGCCACGGCCGCGCTCCCACACCCACCGGGTGTCGCCGTCGGCGGTCTCGATTCGGTACGTGACCTGGAACGGCTCGTCGGCGTCGAGCGCCGCCTGCACCGTCGCCCAGACGCGCTCGCGGTCGTCCGGGTGGACGACGTCGGCTCCCCAGTCCACGTCACCGGATTCGAGGGCGTTCGCCGCGTGCCCGGTGAGCTCCCCGCAGCCGTCGCTCACGAACGACATCGGCCACCCGCGCTCGTTCGCGCACCGGTAGACGATGCCCGGGAGGTTCTCGACGAGCGCCTGGAAGCGGTCGCGTTCGGCCGCCAACTCCGCCTCGTAGCTCGCGCGCTCGGTGATGTCCCGACTGATGCCCATTATCCCGACGACCTCGCCGCGCTCGTTCCGGTAGGGGTGTTTCTCCTCTAGCCAGACGCGGCGCTCGCCGTCCACGGTCGTCTCCGTCTCCCGGACGGCGCGTTCCTCGCGGTCGAGGACGCGCTCGTCCACCTCGCGGATGGCGGGCAGGCTGTCCTCGTCGAAGAGGTCGGCGTCCGTCGCGCCGACCACGGCCTCGCGGTCCAGTCCGAACACGTCGGTGGTCGCCTCGTTCGCCCAGACGTAGGTCCCCTCCCGGTCCTTGATGAACATCGGGTACGCGGTGTTCTCGACGACTGCCTCCAGCCGGCGGGCGTTCTGCACGCGCTCGGTGACGTCCTCGTGGAACGTCACGACGTGTGTCACCACGCCGTCGTCGTCCGTGACGGGCGCGAGGCTCACCCGCATCCAGAAGCGCTCGCCGTCCGCGCGCTCGGCCCGAACCGTCTCGGTCACCGGAGCGGCGGCCGCCCGCGCTGTGAACACCCGGGCGGCCGCGTCGCCGGCGTCGTCGGGGTAGAACACGTCGTAGCTCTCGCCGACCACGGCCGCGTGATCGTAGCCGGTCATCGTCTCGAAGCGGTCGTTCGCGTACACGAGCGGGTTCTCCGGCTCGGTGGCGTCCGAGATGGTGATGCCGACTGGCGCCGCCGCCATCGCGCGGTCCCGCAGGCGAAGGTCGCGCTCGTGCTCTCGTCGTTCCAGTTCGTAGCTCACCCACCGCGCCATCATGTCCACGAGCGCGCGGTCGAGGTCGGTGAACGGCGCCGCCGCGGGGTCGTCGTCGAAGAAACAGAACGTCCCGTAGAGGTCGCCGTCGACGTCGACGCGGCCACCGATGTAGCACGCGATGCCGCTGTGGGCGTATCCGGGGTCGTCGTCGAACCCCTCGGCGACCGCGTCGTAGATGCCGAGGATGTCCTCGCCGTCGTCGATGGCGCGGCGGCAGAACGTCTCGGACAGCGAGACCTCCGCGCCCTCGGTGACGAACTCGTCGCCGACCGCGTGTTCGACCACGTAGCGGTCGGACTCGCGGTCGATGCGGCTGAGGTAGGCGTTGTCGGTGCCGAACCACGCACAGCCCAGTTCGAGCAGCCGGTCGACCTTCTCGGTGCCGGACAGCGAGGGGTCGGCGGTCACGTCGTACAGCTGGCTCCGGCGGTCGGTGTGTTCGCGTTCGCGCTCGCGGCCGGCGTCCTCGTCCCCGTACGTGGCGGCGACCTCGCGGACGGCGTCGTAGAGACGGCTGGCATCCCCGTCGGCGTCCGTCGGGAGGTCGACGCTACCGCCGGCCGCGAGGCGTTCGAGTGCGGTAGCTGCTCGCCGGCAGGGCCGGTCCTCGCCGTGGCCACCCCGAGTCATAGCTAGGGTCTTGTAAACACAGCAATATGAGCGCTCGGGCCGCGAGTACCGCGTGACACTATACGTATTGGGTCCGCTCGGCGACTCACCTACGGGTATACCAAGTAGGCGCATCCCGTCGGCGCGCCAACTGGACGTACGATGTCAGAGGCACCCACCGACCCCGCGCCGCTCAGCACGCGCGTCATCTTCGCGCTGGCGGACGCCGCGGGAACCGACCCCGTCGAGCTCGACCCACCGCTCTACGAGGTCGTCGACCTGGAAGCGCTGGACGCGCTCGCGTCCAGCGACGCGGAGGCACGTGTCGAATTCGAGTACGAAGGCTACAGCGTCACCGTGCGCGCGGACAGCAGCGTCGTCGTCGGCGACGCCTCGCGCGACCTGCGTGCGGCCCCGGAACCATGACCGGAACCGAGCCCCGCTCCACTCGACCGCGGGACGCCGCGGTCCGCGCCACGTACGAGGAGTACGACCTGCGCGGCACTCACGTCGCCATGATCGCCGACCCGGAGAACGAACACGCCTGGATTCAGAGCGACGTCACCGTCGAACTCGAGCTCTGACCGACGCCGCGGCCGCGTCGCGACCGACGCGATTCTCGATTGCCGTGGCGACCGTCTCCGACGCCGAGCGGGTCTCGACGTCGCCGGGCGCCGTTACGTTCCGTGCTGCCAGGAGTCCATGTACTCGACCTGCTCGTCCGTCGGCTCGTCGAGGTCGACGCCCTCGGCGTCGAGCTTGATTGCGGCGAGCTGGCGGTCGAGTTCGTCCGGGACGTCGTGGACACCGGCGTCGTAGTCGTCGCCGTTCGCGACGAGTTCCTCGATGCAGACCGCCTGGACGCCGAAGGACTGGTCCATGACTTCGGCCGGGTGGCCGAGACTGACGGGGGCGGCGAGGTTGACGAGGCGCCCCTCGGCGAGGACGTTGATGCGGGTGTCGTCGTCGAGGCGGTACTCGCGGACGCCGTCGCGGACGTCGCGCTCGCTGTCTGCCAACTCCGAGAGCGCGTCGAGGTCGATTTCGATGTCGAAGTGGCCGGCGTTCGCGAGAACGGCGCCGTCCTGCATCCGCTCGAAGTGCCGGTCGACGATGACGTCGCGGTTGCCGGTGGTGGTGAGGAAGACGTCGCCGATTTCGGCGGCCTCGTCCATCGACATCACGTCGTAGCCCTCCATGTGGGCTTCAAGCGCGCGTCGCTCGTCGATTTCGGTGACGATGACGTTCGCGTTCTGGCCGCTGGCCTTCCGCGCGACGCCCTTCCCGCAGTAGCCGAAGCCGGCGACGACGACGTCCTTGCCGGCCCACGAGAGGTTCGTGGTCATCGCGATGGACGCCAGCGAGGACTCGCCGGTGCCGTGGACGTTGTCGAACAGGCGCTTCATCGGGGTGTCGTTGACGGCGAAGACGGGGTAGTCGAGGGCGCCGTCGTCGTCCATCGAGCGGAGTCGGTGGACGCCCGTCGTGGTCTCCTCGGTGCCGCCGACGATGGTGTCGATGAGCTCGGGGTGTTCCTCGTGGACGCGGAAGACGAGGTCGCCGCCGTCGTCCACGGTCACGGTCGGCTCGTGGGCGAGGACGGCGTCGATGGCCTCGTAGTACTCGTCGTCGTCGACGCCGTGCTCGGCGTACGACGAGATGTTGTCGTGGGCGTCCAGCGCCGCGCTCACGTCGTCGTGGGTCGACAGCGGGTTGCAGCCAGTGATGGCGACTTCGGCGCCGGCGGCGGCCATCGCCTCGACGAGCGCCGCGGTCTTCGCCTCGACGTGCAGCGCCATGCCGACGGTCTCGCCCGCCAGCGGCTGCTCGGCCTCGAAGTCCTCGCGCAGCGAGGAGAGGATGGGCATGTGTTCGAACGCCCAGTCGATCTTCTTCCGGCCCTCGGCGCGCGCCGACTCGACGTCGTCGAGCCGACTGCTGATGGGTGACGCAGTGGTCATGTAGCGAGGGAGGGGGAGCGAACCCAAAACGGTACCGAAGCCGTCGGCGCCGGCCGCGACCCGTGACGCCCGCCTCGGCGAGAATCAGACCGGTCCGGCGTTACGGCGGGCCGTTTCCGTTGCCGTTGTTGCCGTTCCCGTTGTCATTGCCGTTCCCGCCGCCGTTCCCGTTGCCGTTGTTGCCGTTGCCGCTGTTGCCCTTCTCCTCGTCACTGTGGTTGCCGTTGTCGTTGCCCCGCTCCTCGTCGTCCGCACTGGAGTCGTCGCCGTCTTCGGAGTCCGCGTCGTCTTCGGAGTCGGCGTCGGACTTGTCGTTACCCTTGTCCTCGGGCGGCCCGGCGGTGGCGTTGTCCGAGCGGTTCTCGGCGCCCGGGTTGTTCGCGGTGACGAACGCTGCGACCGCGTGCCCGCTCATGTTCCCGCCCATCTGGAGGGAGTGGACGAACGAGGACACTCGTGCCCCGAAGGCGTCCTCGGCCTCGGAGTCGTTCTCGCTGACGGTCAGCGTCGCCGTCGTCGTCGCCGTCTGGTTGTCCGCGTCGGCCGTCACGTCGACGGTGACGTTCTGCTCCGGTGCCGGGAGGCCGACGGTGCCGTTCTCGTCGGCCGTGTAGTCGCCCTCGCCGGCGTAGCTGACGTTGTCCTGTGCGGCGACCGCGACCGAGGCGTTCGGGACTCCCGTCCCGTTCGTCGTCACGGCGACGGTCGCGGACCCGTCGTCGGCCTGCGTGACGCCGACCGCCAGGTCGTCACCGGTGTCGTCGGTCGGCGCCACGAGGTCGAGCGTGGTCGTCGCCGTCGTGTTGTTCGCGTCGGCCGTCACGTCGACGGAGACGTTCTGCTCCGGTGCCGGGAGTTCGACGGTGCCGTTCTCGCCCGTCTCGTAGCTCCCGGCGCCGGCGTACGCGGAGCCGTTCAGTGCCTCGACGGTGACGGACGCGTTCGCCACCGCAGTGCTGTTCTCGGTCACGGTCACAGTGACTGTGCCGTCGTCGGCCTGCTCGCCGGTCACGGCGAGCCCGTCGGCCGCCACCGCCCCACCCGGGACGACGGCGACCGCCGCGACGAACAGCGCTGCGACCAGTACCGCGTGCCCTGTCTTGCCCATGGTCGTCGCTTCGTTACCACTTGCGTACAAAAAGCTTGCTGGCCGTTCTACTGCCGGTATTTGGGGATTTTGGCCGCCGAATTGGCAGGTCGGCTACTCGCCGGCGCGCTCGGCGAGCGCGGCGGCGCGCTGCTCGGCCCGCTCCCGGACTGCGGCCTCGTCGAACGGCAGCACCTCGCGGTCGCGCATGAGGACCTCGCCGTCGCAGACCGTGTGCCGGACGTCCTGGCCGGTCGCGGCGTACGCGAGGTGCGAGACGTGGTCGTGGACGGGGGTCAGGTGGGGCGCCGAGAAGTCGACGACAGCGAGGTCGGCGTTCGCGCCCGCCTCGATTCGGCCGGAGTCGAAGCCGAGGGCGTCCGCGCCGCCCGCGGTCGCCATCTCGACGGCGGCCTCGGCGGGCACGGCGTCGGCCGCGCCGGTCTGGAGCTTCCCGAGCATCGCGGCGTCCCGGAGTTCGTCGAAGACGTCGAGGTCGTTGTTCGAGGCGGCGCCGTCCGTGCCGAGCGCGACCGTCACGCCGGCGTCCCGCATCGCCTGCACGGGCGCCATCCCGGACGCGAGTTTCATGTTCGACGCCGGGCAGTGGACGACGCTCGCGCCCGACTCGGCCAGCAACTCGATTTCGGTCTCGTCGCTGTGGACGCCGTGCGCGAGGAAGTCCCCGTCTTCGAGGAGCCCCACGTCTTCGGCGTACTCCAGGGGCCGGACGCCGCGCTCGTCGACGATGGGGTCGACCTCGTCGGTCGTCTCGTTCGCGTGGAAGTGGACCGGGACGCCGGCCTCGCGGGCCTGGAAGACGAACTCCCGGAGGTACTCCTCCCCGACAGTCGTGAGGCTGTGGGGCATGTACGCCGTCCGGATGCGGCCGTCGGCGGCGCCGTCGAACTCGCGGGCGACCTCCAGGCTCTCCTCGTTGTCCTCGATGGCCTGCTCGTCGTCCTTCCCGACCGTGACGACGCCGTGACCGAGCCGGGCCCGCAGGCCCGCCTCCGCGACTGCCTCGGCGACCTCGGGGACCTGGAAGTACATGTCCGCGAACGCCGTGGTGCCAGAGCGAATCAGCTCCACGAGCGCGAGCTCGGTGCCGGCGCGGACGTCTCCGGTCCCGAGTTCGGCCTCGGCCGGCCAGATGTCCTCCTGGAGCCACGCGTCCAGGGGCTTGTCGTCGGCATACCCCCGGAGCAGCGTCATCGCCGCGTGGCAGTGCGCGTTCACCAGCCCCGGCATCACCAGACAGCCCTCGGCGTCCAGTTCGTCGTCGCCGCCCTCGACGTCGCCGACAGCGAGAATCTCGCCGGCCTCGCGGTCAACCAGCACGTCGCCCTCGGTCACGGAGAAGTCCGGGTGGAGAACCGAGCCGCCCGCGATTCGCAGTGTGTCGCTCATGGCCTGGGGTTCGAGGGTTCCCGGTGTGAATCTGTCGGGTTCCCAGCTCAGTCTCCCACGGGACACTACGGCTCGTGGACTGCTCGAACCTCACCAAAGACATATACGAACCTGTGGTGGAAGCAAGGTGTATGCCCCCTCGTCGTGGACGGGGTCGCCGAGCGCCCGAACTGACCCGCGTCGGCACGCAACAACACGGCGTCGCTCTCACCCCAACCAACCAATGCCCCCACAGACACTGACACGCGCAATCCTCCGATACACCGTCGGCGTCGGCGGTGTCGCCGGCGGGCTCCTCGTCGGCATCACCGCCGTCGCGACCACGTTCCCGCTCAGACTCCTCGCGATGCTCATGGTCGGCATCGCGGGACTCGTCGCACCGCTGCTGGTCGCTGCGGAGACTGGCGCCGACACCGTCGACGAAGGCGCCGAAGCCGGTTTCGTGAGTAGCGACGGCTCGCCGCCGGAGAACTCCGGTGTCTCGTTCCCCGGGCGCCTCGAAGCCGCGTTCACGCTCATCGGCTTCGGCGTCGTCGGCGTCCTCACGATAGTCGTGCTCGCCTGACGAGCCGCGACCCGTCACCGGTCTACGCCCGTTCTCGCGTGCTTCTACCGAAATCGAAACGTGGCACGCCGACCGGGGCGTGAATCTGTCGGGAGCGCGCTACGAGCCCTGGCGGGCGGCCGCCACGATGCTCGCGGTCTGGCCGACTCCGGTCACGGCGATGCCGGCGAGGACGACCCAGCCCGCCGCCGGGACCCACGACGCGAGTCCCACGACTGCCAGCGCGGCGCCCGCGACGGACGCCACCGCGGCTCCGAGGTAGACGCGGGCGAATTCTGGGCTGGGCGTCCTGCGCGCCGTGTCTGCGAGTCCCCACGCCGGCAGCAGCATCCAGCCGACGACGGCGCCGGCCCGGAGCACGCCCGCCGGCTGGGCCGGAACGGCGAACGACGCTAGCCCCAGAGCGGTCACGCCGACGCCGGCGGTGACGACGGTCCGCCACGCCCGCAGCGCGCCCTCGTTCATCTCCGTCCACGACAGCCCGGCGAACGTCGCCAGCAGGACGACCATCACGACGTGTGCGACCCACAGCGGGTGCTCGCCGACGTAGCCGAGGTGGGCCGCCGCCGCGAACGTCCACGCCAGCGGCACCAGGCCGACCGGACCGTACTCGCGGGCTCGCCGTAGCACGTCCGCCTGTCGGCGGGCCTGCGCCTTCAAACCACCCGGCGGCGACCCAAAGGTAGTTCCGGACTCCCGTCGAACCCGACAGCATGCGAATTGCCGTACCCAACAAGGGGCGCCTGCACGACCCCGCCCTGGAGCTGCTGGACCGGGCCGGTATCGGCGTCGAGAACGGCGCCGACCGCCAGCTGTACGCCGACACCGTCGACCCCGACATCACGGTGCTGTACGCGCGCGCCGCCGACATCCCCGAGTACGTCGCGGACGGCGCCGCGGACGTCGGCATCACGGGCTACGACCAGGTCCGGGAGTCCGCCGTCGACGACGTCGCCGAACTCCTCGACCTCGACTTCGGGAAGTGCCGGCTCGTGCTCGCCGCCCCGGAGGACGGCGACATCACCGATCCCGGCGACCTCGACGAGAAGACGGTCGCAACCGAGTTCCCGACGGTCACCCGTGACTACTTCGACGGGAAGGGCGTCGACCCCGAAATCGTGGAGGTCACGGGCGCAACCGAGCTCACGCCGCACGTCGAGATGGCCGACGCCATCGTCGACATCACGTCGACCGGGACGACGCTGCGCGTGAACCGGCTCGCAGTCGTCGACGAGGTGCTCGCGAGCTCGGTGCGACTGTTCGCCCGCGAGGACGTCCGCGACGACCCGAAGGTGCGCCAGGTCGAGACCGCGCTCCGGTCGGTGCTGGACGCCAACGGCAAGCGCTACCTGATGCTGAACGCGCCAGAGGACCGCCTCGACGACGTGAAAGACGTGCTACCGGGGCTCGGCGGCCCGACGGTCCTGGACGTCGACGAGCCCGGCACGGTCGCCGTCCACGCCGTCGTCGAGGAGCGCGCGGTCTTCGAGGCCGTCAACGACCTCAAGGACGTGGGGGCCTCGGGCATCCTCGTCACCGAAATCGAGCGGCTCGTCGAGTAGCAGGCACTCACTGATCGCTCGGTTCGCGCAGCTCTCGTCTCGCACGACCGGCGGCGCGCGCCACCGTCCCCGCCATCGGGTAGGCGACGATGCCGACCACGCTCACCGCGGCGAGTCCGAGCGCGGCGAGCCGCATCTGGTGGGGGGTTCCGGCCGCCAGCGACACGAGGATACCGGCGGTCGGCGCGACCCAGACGCCGGCCAGCGCGTTCGGTTCGTCGAGGAAGTAGTACGTCGCGAGCGCCAGCACGGCCGCGATGGCGAAGACCGCAGCGACGTCGGGGCCGGGGTCGTGGACGTAAGCGGCGGCGTACGCCAGGATGGCGGCCGCGAGCGTCAACGCGCTCGCGCGAAGGGCTTGTCTGTCGTACTCGTCCATGTGCGTAGCCACGACACACCCGACAAAAAACGGGGATGGGTGTTCTCTCTGGCTGCGACTACCCGGGCGCGGTTCCGAGCAGCGCCAGCAGGTTCGCGCCGAGCAACACGAGCGCGAGCGACACCGTGTAGTGCATCACGACGACGAACGCCGTCGTGCGGTAGCGCACGCGGTAGACGGCGTGGACGGCGGCGAAGTCGGCAGCGAGCCCGATTGCGACGATGAGCAGCGGGCTGAACCGGACGAGCGCCACCGTCACCACGGCGGGCGCGAGGCCGACGAGGAACCCCCGCTTCCAGGGGACGTCCCCGAGGACGAACGTGGCGGCGGCGTGTGCGGTGAACCCGAACAGCAGCCAGCCGCCGACGAACGTCGCGACGTACTGGAGGAGCGTGCCCGTGGCCGGTTCGATGGTGGCGTCGGTCGCGGCTGCGGCGACGGTCGCAGCGGCGGGTGTCGCGGTGTGGGTGGCGGCGGCGACGGCGCTCACGGCCGGTTACTCGAGCAGGCCGAGTTCTTCGAGCCGGGACGTGATCTTGTCGACGGCGTGTTCGGCGTCCTCGGGCTTCTTCCCGCCCGTGATGACGAGCTTGCCGGAGCCGAACAGCAGCGCGACGACCTCGGGTTCGTCGAGGCGGTAGACGAGGCCGGGGAACTGCTCGGGCTCGTACTCGATGTTCTCGAGGCCGAGGCCGATGGCGATCGCGTTGAGGTTGAGCTGGCGGCCGAGGTCCGCGGACGTGACGATGTTCTGGACGACGATTTCGGGGTCGTCCTCGACCTTGATGGAGAGCTCGCGGAGCTTGTCGAAGACGATGCGCAGGCTCTCGTGGACGTCGTCGGTCGACTTCGCGCCGGTGCAGACGATCTTGCCGGAGCGGAAGATGAGTGCGGCGCTCTTGGGGTCCTGAGTGCGGTAGACGAGCCCGGGGAACTGCTCGGGGTCGTAGTCGGCGCCCTCGAGGTCCATCGCGACGCTCTGGAGGTCGAGCTCCTGGCCGATGCCGGTGGAGGCGACCACGTTTTCAATGTTGATGGTTTCCTTGGGGTCGGTCATCGTTCGACTTAAACCACGTATTTAAGGTTTATAAAGGTTCGTGGTCCGGGGAGTGGTGCCTCAAATACCTGCGGCCACCGGCAGCCTGATTGCCAGCGGGCGTCCAGTTCACCCGTGTTCGTGCTCGAACTCGGCGGCGACGACGACGCGTTCGCCGCCGCCGAAGCCCGCGCCGCAGCTCCGGACGCAGACGTGGTCGCGCCCGGCGTCGCCACCGCCACCAGCCTCGATGCCGACCGCTTCCGGGGCCTGGCGTACGCGCACCGCGCGGGCGAGCACATCGCCACCGCGGACGCCGACACCGCCGCCGACGCGCTCCGGGGCGCACTCCGGGACTCGCCCACCGACCGCGACGGCACGGTCGCCGTCCGCGCTCGGAACGTCCGCAACACCACCGACGTCGACACCCAGGCCGCCGAACGCGAACTCGGCGGCGTGCTCGTCGACGCCGGTTTCGAGGTGGACCTCGACGACCCCGACCACGAACTCCGGGCGCTGTTCAGCGCGGCGCCACGCGCCGCGGAAAGCGCGAGTAGCGAGGGACGGGGTCCCTCGGACCGTTCGAGCGAGCCGCGAGCCGAGGAGTCGTGCTTCCTCGCGTGGCTCGCCGCCGAGTCCGTCCGCGACTACGGCGACCGCAAGCCGACCGACCGCCCGTTCTTCCAGCCGGGCAGCATGGACCCGCTGCTTGCGCGCGCCGTCTGCAACCTCGCCCGGGTCGAGGCCGGCGACCGCGTCCTCGACCCGATGTGCGGGACTGGTGGCGTTCTCGTCGAAGCAGGACTGCTCGGCGCCCGCCCGGTCGGAACGGACGCCCAGGCGAAGATGGTCCGGGGCGCCCGCCAGAACCTCGACCACTTCCTCGACGACTTCGAGGTGGCGCGCGCGGACGCCACCCGCCTCCCCCTCGGAGACGACGACGAACACAGTTCGTCGGGCCGACAGGCGAAGCCCGTCGACGCCGCGGTCTTCGACGCGCCGTACGGCCGCCAGTCGAAAATCGCGACCCACGACCTCGCGGACCTCGTCGGCGGCGCGCTGAGCGAAGTCCGTCGGGTCGCCGACCGCTGCGTGCTCGTCGCGGACCGCGACTGGCGCGACGAGGCCGACGCCGCGGGCTGGACGGTCGAATCCCGCTTCGAGCGCCGCGTCCACCGGTCGCTCGTCAGGTACGTCCTCGTTCTCTCGTAGTCAGTCCCGCCACCAGTACCGCACGCCGACGGCGACGAGGTACGCGCCGACACCCACGGCCAGCACCGCCAGACCGCCGTCCTCGCCGACGCTCACGCCCGAGGCGGCGAGTCCGGCGACGGTCAGGAGGTAGCCGAGCAGGCAGACGAACCACACGTCGTCGTAGTCGAAACTCGGCCGGTCGTACGCGAGGGCCCACCCGAGCACGAACGCCGGCACGAGCACCACGAGCGGCCCCCACCACGGCGTCCCCTGGCTGTCGACGGCGGTCACGAGGATGGACCCGGGGAGCGCCGACAGCACCATCGTCCCGACGACGATGCCGGCGCGCTCCAGGGAGTCGGCCAGTGACACACGTGGACTCGGAGACGGGCCGAGGAAAAGCTACCGACCGAGTTCCGCGAGCAGCCGCCCGAGCTGCACGCGGTCGCTGTTGCCCTGCGCGAGGTCGAACTCCACGTCGCCCGCCATCGCGTACAGCTCGGCGAGCTCGTCGCCCGAGTACCGGGACCGGGCGACCGACAGCAGTTCGTCCAGGACTTCGCCGCCGCTCATCCCCTCGTCGACCAGCAGGTCGTCGAGCGTCGAGCGCGCGTCCGTGAACTCCCCGGCTTCCGCGTCGTCGAGCATCGACTCGACGGCGTCGTCGCTGCCGACGTCCTGCAGGGTCTCGTAGGCGGCGTTCGTCGTCACCTCGCCCTCCTGCTCGGCGGTCGTCTGCGCGCTCAACACGGCCTCCCGGAGGTCGCCGTCGGCGTACCCGGCGACGAACTCCAGGCCGTCGTCGTCGTAGTCGACGCCCTCCGCGTCCACGATGTCTTCGAGGACGCCCGTCGTCTCCGCGACGGTCGGCGCTCGCACGGAGACCGGGAAACACCGCGACTGAATCGGCGGTATCAGCTTCGAGGGCTGGCGGGTCGCGATGACGAACTGCGTCGCCTCGTGGTGGCGCTCCATCACGCGCCGCAGCGCCTGCTGGAAGTCCTCGCGGATGGCCTCGGCGTTGTCCAGCAGAATCGTGTTGTAGCCGCCCGAGACCGGCGAGTACGAGGCCGTCTCTTTCAACACGTGGTTGACGAGGTCGGCCTTCGAGGAGTTCCGGCGGCGCTTCGAGTCGATGAACGGCGCGAACCGCGGGTCCTCGCTGATCTCCTTTTTCGTCATCCCGAAGAAGTCCGCGACGTTCAACTCCACGAGGTCGTTGTCGGGGTCCTCGTGGGCGGCCTCGGCGAGCGCGCGCACCGCCGCCGTCTTCCCGGCGCCCGGCGGGCCGTACACGACGAGGTTCACGGGCTCGTCGACGGCGTCCCGCAGCCGGTCCCGCACGCTCTCCTGCGGGAGGTCGGCCAGCGACGGCGCGTGCTCGTCTATCCAGAGCGGCTCGTCCATCACTCGCGGGTAGCCGCCACGGGGCAAAGAAAGAGTCGGTTGGGGTGTGTCGCTGGTCGTCAGTTGTCGCTCGCGTCCTCGTCGCCGCCGCTCGGCGCGTCCTCGGCGGTGACCGTGAGGTTTCCGACGGCGACGACGGCCGCATCGTCGACGACGTAGGGACCGTCGTCCTCGCCCTCACTGCTGACGAAGTCGTAGGTCTCGTCGCCAGTGGTCTCCTGGTGGGGCATCGCGACGAGCGTGGTGTTGTCCGCGGCGGCCGCGTCGTCCGCGAACGTCGCGCCCTCGACGCCCTCGTACAGCGTCACGGAGACGTTCTCGTGGACGCCGGCGTCGAGGTGCTCGGAGACGCCGACGACGCTGCCGACGGCGTCACCCTCCAGCAGCGAGTCGTTGTGGACGGCGACGTAGCCGCCCTCGGGCACGTAGACGCTCTCGACGGTGACGCTCTCGCCGTCGCCTTCCTGGTCGGCGAACGCCACCTGGGAGTCGTTCGTGACCTCGATGGTCGCGAACGCACTGGAGTTCTCCGTGGTGACGCCGTGGATGTACCCGCCCTCGCCGACGTCCGAGGCGTTCAACTCGAACGTGACCGTCTCGTTCCCGCTGGCGTCGACGCTGACGTCCTGGTGGACGACGACGTCGGCGCCGTCACCAGCCAGCCGGAACGCGACGTCCTCGGTGGCGTCCGCGTCGGCGCTGTTCGAGACGGTGGCGTTCACCGTGATGGTCGCGTTCGGCGCGGCGAGCGCGGGCGCCTCGATGGACTCGACGACGAACGAACTGCCGGCCTGCATCTCGGTGTCGTTCGTGGTGTCGGCGGGGGCGCCGGCGCCCTCGCCGTCGTCAGTCTCCGGCGCCGCGAACTCGACCTCGGCGGAGTCCGTCACGGCCGCGCCGTCGACCGTGTACGGGCCGTCCTCCTGTCCATTGGTCGCGACGAAGTCGTAGGTCTGGTTCGCCTGTGCCTGCTGTGCGTTCGCGGTCTGCGTGCCGTTGCCTCCGCTGGTGGTCGTCTCGTTACCGCCCGCTGTCTCGGTGTCGTCGATGCCGCCGTCGGTGGTCGTCTGGTTGTCACCAGTGCCGTCCGTCGTCGTGGTGCCGTTCACGCCACTGTCGGTGGTGGTCTCGGTGCCGTTGACGCCGCCGTCAATGGTGGTCTGGTTGCTGGTGGTGGTGTCGTTGACACCGCCGTCGGTCGTCGTTTCGTTGCCGGCGGTGGTTTCGGTGTCGTCGACACCGCTCTCGGTCGTGGTCGTCGTCTCGCCGTCCGCCATCTGCTCGCTCGTCTCCACGTGCGGCATCGCGATGAGGGTCTCCGTCCCCATCGGCTCGCTGACGTTCTCGAAGTCCGCACCCGGGACGCCCTCGTACAGCGTCACGGTGACGTTCTCGTGCGTCCCCGGCTCGAGGTACTCGGAGACGCCGACCACACTACCGATTGCGTCCCCGTCGCGCAGGGAGTCGTCGTGGATGGTCACGTAGCCGCCGTCGGCCACCGTGACGGTCGCGACCGTCACGGTCCCGTTCTCGGCGGTCTGGTCGTCGAACGTGACCGACGCGTTCGCTTCCTGCTGCTGTTGTACCTGTGCCGTGCTGGCCGTGTCGACGGCCCCGCCGCTCGCCGAGAGCGACGTTGTCGCCGCCGCGGCACCCCCCCAGAGGAGGAGCGCTCCGACGACGAGAAGGACGCCGATGGGTCGTGTGCGTGCCATGCAGCCCGAACCGTCGGCCGCGACCCGAATAAACCGGAGAGATAGTTAATCCCGATTTCGAACTATACAGGGCTGCTACTGCTCGAAACCTCGGCGTACGCCGAGCGAGATGGGCGGCTACGTCGGTGGGCGTGGACCGTCCGGGCGCGGGCGTCGGACAGGCCGAGCGTACTCGGTGATAGCGTCGGCGTACGTGCGCCGAACGCCGCTCTCGCGGTGCCCTCGTCGGTCTCGGGGAACTCGGTCGCCGTATCGGTGTCGTTTTGCGCGCGGCCGCCCCAGGGGACCGTATGACTCTCAGTGTCACCTTCCTCGGGACGAGTGGCGCCGTCCCGACGACGGAACGCAACCCCAGTTCGGTGTTCGTGCGCCGGAACGGGGACGCGTTCCTCTTCGACGCCGGGGAGGCGACCCAGCGCCAGATGATGCGGTTCAACACGGGCTTCGACGTCTCGGACGTGTTCGTCACTCACGGCCACGGCGACCACGTCTTCGGGCTGCCCGGGCTCGTCCACACGTGGGACTTCAACGGCAGAACGGACCCGCTAACTATCCACGTCCCCCGAGGGCTCGGCGAGGGCGTCGAGGACCTCGTGTTCTCCGTGGGGGGTGACGTCGGCTATCCGGTGCGCGTCAGCGAGGTGAGCGCCGGCGAGACGGTTCTGGACCTCCCGGAGTTCGAGGTGCGGGCGTTCACGACCGACCACCGCACGGCCTCCGTCGGGTACGCGCTCGTGGAGGACGACCGAAAGGGACGCTTCGACCGGGAGCGGGCGGAGGAACTGGGCGTTCCGGTCGGTCCGGAGTTCTCGAAACTCCACGAGGGCGAGCCGGTCGAACTCGACGACGGCACTGTCGTCCGCCCCGAGCAGGTCGTCGGTGACCCGCGGCCGGGCCGCAAACTCGTCTACACTGGCGACACGCGGCCCCACGACGCCGTCGCGTCGGCCGCGGAGGACGCGGACCTCCTGATTCACGACGCGACGTTCGCGAACGACGCCAGCGAGCGCGCCGCCGAGACGGGCCACTCGACGGCGGGCGAGGCCGCCGAGATCGCGTCGCGCGCCGGTGCGAAGGCGCTCGCGCTCACGCACGTCTCCTCGCGGTACGCGGGCGACGCCAGAGAAATCAGCGAGGGGGCGTCGGGGTTCGGCGGCGACGCGTTCGTCGCCCACGACGGCCTCGAGTACGAGATTCCGTTCCCGGACGACGAGTAGTCCGTCAGTCCGCGTCCGAGCCTGTGACTTTCTCGACCAGTTCGGTGGCTTCGGTTCGTTTCTCGCCGATGGTGGCGCCGGCGAGCGCGCCGACGCCGCCGCCCGTGCTGGCGGCGTTCCGGCTCAGGAGGCCGCCGACCGCGGCGCCGACCGCCGCGCCGATGGCCGCGTACTTCGCTCTCGTGACTGCAGTGTTGAATCGGTCTCTCATATCTGTCCTTTCGCAGGCAACTGGTAAAAAGCTGTCCGCCGTCCCGACAGGTCGGCCACAGGACCGGTGCGTGTCGCTACGCTCCGGCGGTCACGTCGTCCAGAACGTCGACGACCAGGTCCGAGTCGTACGTCCACGCGCCCTCGTAGTCGTCCTCGCCGCGCTGCTCGGCGACGAGCGCACACTGGCTGTCGTCGGGCCCGTCGAACGCCACGAACCAGTAGCCGGCAGTGCTCTCGCTGTCCCCGTGGACGGTGACGCCGTCCAGGTCGACGTCGCCGTTCGCGAAGTGGACGTGGACGTCGAGGTCGGTCTCGGTGGCGAGCCGGCGGTACAGCGCGCGCTGCGGTTCGAGGGCCTCGGCGGTCTGGAAGCCGACGTGCAGGCGGCCGCGGCCCGCCCGCCAGGCCCGGTCCTCGAACTCCCGAGTCGTGGCGAGCAGCTGGCGCCGCGAGAGCGACGCGAACACGGTGTCGTCGAGCAGTTCCAGCAGCGCGCCGTACGTGGGTGAGACGCTGTCGTGGTCGAACGCCGTCGCGTGCGGGGGCGCCAGCAGGTCCTCCAGGCCCTCGACGCTGACCGCTCCCTGGAAGCCGTCGTCGTCCCGGACCGCGACGAACGGCCCGGGGCCGCCCGGCGGGAGTTCCCGGAACGACACGTCGACGTTCCGGGCGACGAACCGGTCGGAGAAGTCACCGGGGTCGGGGGCGTAGTGGACGAGCGTCTTCCGTCGTTCGAGCGCCGCTTCGATGACACCGCCGGGACTCATCGCCGCCCCGTGAGCGCGGCGTCGTACGCGCACGCGAAGCGGACCGTGTCCTCGACCACGGGCGCCAGCGGCGTCGCCGCCGCCGTGGCGCCGTCGTCGTCGTAGTCGACGAGGCCGGCGTCGTTCAGGACGGGGAGGTGGGTGTGGTGGAGCGCGGCGACGAAGCTGTCGTGTTCGTCGGGGTCGACCGTGTGCTGTTCGTCGAGGCGCCAGCCGGCGAGCACGTCGGCGAGTTCGTCGATGGCGGCCGACGACTCGTCGAGGAGGTACCAGAGCACGCGGCGTCTCGTGGCGTCTGCGAGCGCACCGAAGAGGGCGTCAGGGGGCGGCGCTACGTCCTCGGAGCCGCCGCTCGGGCGCCAGTCTTCGGCATCCGGGAGCGAGTAGACGGGGCTGTCGTCACCACCCATGGCTTCCGGTACGGTAACGAGGTACATAGTCGTAGTGGCCCGCTCGGTCTGTCTCCGGGAGTTCCCGTCACGACACCGCCGCCGGACGCGGTGCCGCCATGCACTTATGTTCGGTCACTCCCTACTTCCGGACGTGAGTACACGCACGAGCGCTCTCGACGCTCTCGTGTTCGGCGTCGACGTGCAGAGCGGCGACGTGCGCGGCGACGCGCCCTCCTACGCCCTGGTCGTCTTCGACGGCGAGACGATAGAGCGCGACGTCGTCACGCGCCGGAAGCTGCTGCGGCTCGTCGACGACCGCGAGCCCGCCATCCTCGCGACGGACAACATGTACGAGCTCGCGGCGGACAAGGACCAGCTCGTCCACCTGCTCCGGCGGCTCCCGGAGGCCACGAAGCTCGTGCAAGTGACCGGCGACGAACGCCCCGAACCCCTCTCCCGGGTGGCGAAACGCCACGGCGTCCCGTACGGCAAGCCCGCGATGGAGGAGGCCGAGGCCGCCGCCCGCCTCGCCGCCCGGAACGTCGGCTACGAGGTGTCGGCGTTCACCGACGAGACCGAGATCAAGGTCGCCCGCGGCCGGTCGACGGGCGGCGGTGGCGGCTGGAGCGAGGACCGCTTCACGCGGCGCATCCACGGCGCCGTCAAGCGCGAGACCCGGAACGTCGAGTCGAAACTCGACGACGCCGGCCTCGACTACGAACGGGAGGCCACGGAGAAGTACGGCGGGTTCGCCAACGCCGTCTTCACCGTGCAGGCCCGCCCCGAGGACATCCCCGTGGGCGAGCACCGCGCCGGCGACACCCGGGTCGAAGTGGAGCCGGTGCGCCGGGACGGCATCGAGTTCCGGCCGCTCGCCCGCCGCCGGGACCGCGTGCTCGTCGGGGTTGACCCCGGGACGACGACGGCGGTCGCGCTCGTCGGCCTCGACGGCCACCTCCTCGACGTGACGAGCACCAGGACCGCCGACACCGCCGAGGTCATCGAGTGGATCATCGAGCGCGGCCGGCCGGCGCTGGTCGCGGCGGACGTCACGCCGATGCCGAACACCGTCGAGAAGATCGCGGCGAGCTTCGACGCCCCCGGCTGGGCGCCGGACTCGGACCTCCCGGTGGACGAGAAACAGCACCGCACCCGCGAGGAGGGCTACGACGACGACCACCAGCGGGACGCGATGGCGGCCGCGCTGTACGCCTACGACCACTACCGGGAGACCATCGAGCGCGCCACCCGGGAGACGCCGCCGAACCTCGACGAGGGCGACGTCGCCGCCCGCGTGCTCGCCGGCGAGTCCCTCCAGGCCGTCCTCTCGGACCTCACCGAGTCCGACGACCCCGAACCCGAGGAGCCCACCCACGAACCCCGCGAGCTCACCGACGACGAGCGCCGAATCAGGGACCTCGAAGCCCAGGTCGAGCGCCTCCAGGCACACGTCTCGGACCTCGAAGCCGAACTCGAGGAGAAAGACGCCACGATCGAGGAGTACGAGGACGAGCTCTCCGAGGCCCGCCGCGAGGAACGCCAGGAGGCCCGCGAGCGCCGCGAGGTCACCCAGTTGGAGTGGGAGAACGACCGTCTGGAGACGGAACTCGAAGAGCAGCGCGAACGGGCCGACAGCCTCGAAGCCAAACTGGAGCGCCTGAAAGACCTCTGGAAGCTCGACCACTCGAACCTCGGCGACGTCGGCGGCGAGGGCCGCGACCTCGTCGCCGTCAAGCCCGTCGACCAGTTCACCGTCGACGCCATCGAGACGGCCGACGACGAGTACGGCATCGCCAGCGGCGACGTGGTCTACCTCCGCGACGCCTCCGGCGCGGGCCGCCGCACCGCCGAACTCCTCGCCGACCTCGGGCCCCGCGTCGTCCTGCGCTCCGGCGGCCTCTCGGGCGCCGCCGACGAGGTGCTGTTCGAGCACGAGATTCCCGTCGGCCCCGCCGACGACGTGACGATACGGGAGGTCGACGAGCTCGCCATCGCCAGCGAGTCCGAAGTGGAGTCCGTCATCGAGGACTGGAAGCAGCGGAGAGACGAGCGCGAGCGCGAACAGAAGGAGACGATGGTCGACTCCATCATCTCCGAGCACCGCGCGGAACGGGACTGACCGCCCGGCCCGACTCCTCCTCTCCGTCCACAGACGCTACTCCCCCAGCTCTCGGTTCGCTCGCTCGACCGCGTTCTGGAGGCGGTCGGCGTAGAACTCCCGCTCGTCCGCAGAGAGCTCGCCGAGCCCAAGCATGCCCGCGACGTGCCCGGCGAGCGTCGCTGCCCGGTACAGCGGCTCGCAGTACTCGAAAGCCCCGGCGACCGGCCGGACTGCGCGGTACCCTTCGTAGAACGTCTCCCTGTTCGCCCAGTCGGCGGTCGGGTCGTGCATCCAGAACGCGTTCGCGGCCGCCGCGAGGTCCCACTCGGCGCGGCCCGCGCGGGCGCGGTCGAAGTCCAGGACGCCGACCACCTCGCCGCCGCGGAACAGCACGTTGTCCGGCGAGAAGTCGCCGTGGCAGAGCACCGGGTCGAACGACTCCGGGAGGCGGTCGGCGAACTCGTCGAGGACGCGCTCCAGGCCGTCGGCCGCCGAGACCAATCCCGCGTCTCTGAGGTGCCCGGCGCTCTCCGAGACGTCGCGTTGCACCCACTCGCGGAACGTCGCGTCGCCGCACGCTCGGACGGACGGCTCGCCGTCCGCTTCCACCGGCACGCCGGCAGTGTCGAACGCGGCGTGGTCGTGAACCGCTGCGAGGGAGGCGGCCGCGTTCCGCGTGCGCGCCGGGGAGACGTCCCGCTCGCCGGTCGTTCCCGGGAGCTTCTCGACGAGAACGTAGCGCCTGTCGTCGAACTCGGCGACGCGCTCGCTGACCACTCTCGGGACCGGGATATCGGTCTCCTGGAGTGCGACGTACCAGTGGAGTCCACGGGCCAGTGAGTCCACGCCTCGACTGTCCCCGGACGCCGCGAACTGGAGCACGTAGTCGCGGCCGGCGACCGTGAGGACGTACGTCTCGTGCCGGAGGCCTTCCGCGACCGGCGCGACGTCGTCCGGCGGTGCGCCGAGGTCGCGTTCCGCAATCGCGGCGACCGTGTCGTCCATCGGTTCGTGGTTCGGCGAACGACCGGTTACGGTTTTCGGGGGTTCTCGACCCCTGCCGCGCCGGGACTCGTGCGTTCGAACGGTTCACAGACTTCCGCACCGCTTAACCCCGCGGCCCGAGTCTCCGGGCGTATGGACGCTTACGAGCGCATCACTCGGAACACGGCGGAGGTCGTGACCGAGGAGGAGGTGCGGGAACTGGCCGAGGACCCCGAGGGCAAGCGGGTGTACGTCGGCTACGAGCCCTCCGGCGTGCTCCACCTCGGACACCTGCTGACGGCGAACAAGCTGATGGACCTCCAGGACGCGGGGATGGAGGTTGTGGTGCTGTTGGCCGACGTGCACGCTTACCTCAACGACAAGGGCACGTTCGAAGAGATTCGCGACACTGCGGGCCAGATGAAAGAGCAGTTCCTCGCGTACGGCCTCGACGAGGACCAGACCGAGTTCGTGCTCGGGTCGTCGTTCCAGCTCGACGAGGACTACGAACTCGACCTGCACGCGATGCAGGTCGAGACCTCGCTGAAGCGCGCGCAGCGAGCGATGGCCGAGATTCAGAGCGGGGAGACGGCGAAGGTCAGCCACGTCGTCTACCCGCTGATGCAGGCCCTGGACATCGAGTACCTCGACCTCGACCTCGCAATCGGCGGGATGGACCAGCGGAAGGTCCACATGCTCGCCCGCGAGGAGCTGCCGAGCGTCGGCTACGAGAAGCGCCCGGTGCTGCACACGCCCATCATCGGCGACCTCGGCACGGGAGACGGGAAGATGAGTTCGAGTTCGGGCGGCGTCACCATCTCCATGGGGGACTCCACAGAGGACCTCGAAGAGAAGGTGAACCAGGCGTTCTGCCCGCCGACTCGCGACCCCGAGGGCGAGACGGTGAATCCGGTGCTGGAGCTGTTCCAGTACCACGTCTTCCCGCGGTTCGAGGAGGTCGTGGTGGAGCGCCCCGACGAGTACGGCGGCGACCTCGTCTACGAGGACTACGAGGCGCTCGCGGCGGACCTCGAATCGGGCGAACTCCACCCGGCGGACGCGAAGGGCGCGCTGGCGTCGGCGCTCGACGACCTCGTCGAGCCCGGTCGGAAGCGCCTGCGCGAGATTCGCGGCGAGTGACGACTCCACCGCGGGTGCCGAGACGGCACCCCGGGTGGTCGTCGACGAGTACGGCCCGGTGGTTGGGACGAGTCGCCACCGCGAACCTGTAAGTGAACTCGGAAAAACCTCTTTGTGCCAGGACCGAGAAGTATTAGGTACAGAAAGGCCCGTAATTAAATCGCTGGCTCTTTCTAACAGTTCTCCGTAGCTGCTGCTCCGACTCCGAGCGAGCCGGATTCGAGCGCGGCCAGACGCCCACGCCGCCGTCGCCCCTGCAGGCCGCCACGGCGACGCGCTGTCGGCTGCCGGCCGCCCCGTTGCCGTCGGAGTACCGCCTCTCGACCGTTCGACGGTCCGCCGCTTCGCCGGCGACCGTGGGGACCCCCGACCACCGATGACAGACTCAGACTCACTCGTCCACGTCGACTCGCTGTCCGACCCCGAATCGCTGCTCGACTGCCCCGGCATCGCCGTCGAGACCCGCACCGAATCAATCGACGCAGCGGACTTCGACGCCGCCGAGACGTGGACCGACCGCGTCGTCGTCGGCGTCGCGGACGACCGCGGCGTTCTCCTCCACGACGACGGCCACCACGGCTGGACGCCGCCCGCGTTCGAGGTGCCCGACGAGGAGGACGCCCTCGCGGTCGCCGACCGCGAGTTCGCGGCCCTGACCGGTACTTCCCTCTCTATCGCCGGCGTCCTGCACGCCCGTCGGCGCACCTTCACCGTCGCGGACGACGGCGACGACCGCGAGACGGCGGTCTGGAACGTCCTCCTGTGGGCCGCTCCGGAGGACAGACTCCCCGACGACCCCGAGAGCGAGGCTGACGGCGCCGACCTCGCGTGGCGCGACGGCGCGCCCGACGACGCCCCCGAGGTCGTCGCAGCCGACGTCGAACGCATCGCCGCCACGGCCCAGCCGGCCGCGTCCGACCCGACCGAGTCGCTCACCGACCCCGAGCGTCTGCGCGGCGCAGACGGCGTCGAGCACGTGACTGTCAGCGACGACGACCACTTCGAGTCGAACCGCGACACCGGGGGTATCGCCGTCGTCGGCGTCACGCGCGACGGCCGGCTCGCGCTCCCGACGTTCGAGGTGGGAACGGCCCTGACGCACGCTGTCGTCGGGTCCGGCGGAGACTTCGCCGACACAGCCCGCGAGAGCGCCCACGACCTCCTCGGCGTCGACGTGCGACTGGACGGCGTTGAGCGCGTCCGCCGGAAGGTGTCCACGGACGACGGCGAGACCGCCGTCGCCTACGACGTGGTGTTCGCCGCGTCACTCGCCGACGACGCCGGCCTCCCCGACGCGGTACCGAGCTGTCGGATCGAGTCCGCTGAGTGGTACGACAGTCTCCCGCCGGACTTCGCGCACGGTGACGACGAGATGTGCGCCGACGCTCGGCTGTTCCTGGAGTGACGACTGACGGACAGTGCTCTCGCGGAGACGGGAGACTTCCGCGAGCGGGACTGCGGTCAGGCCATCCCGAACACGCCCATGACGGACTGCACGGCGCCGCGCGCGACGAGCGCGAGCCCGACGAGGACGGCCGTGAGGCCGGCCGCGACGACGGGGGCTTTCCAGGCGACGACGGCGACGCCCGCGACCATCAACACCAGTCCGAAGACTCCCGACAGGCCGAGTTTGTCGAACATACCTCAGGCACGCCCAGCGGCGGTGGTAAGCCTGCTGGTCGGCGGTCGAATGCCGCGGAGTGGTGGGGTTTAAATCGTTCGCTGTCCAACCGCGGCCTATGAGCGAGGACGACGGCGGACGCAAGAATCTCCGAATGCCCGAGGACGACGAGGTCTTCGCGGAGGTCACGGACATGCTCGGCGCGAACCGCGTCCAGGTGCGGTGTGCGGACGGGAAGGAGCGGACGGCGCGCATCCCGGGGCGGATGCAGAAGCGAATCTGGATCCGCGAGGACGACGTTGTCCTCGTCGAGCCGTGGGACTGGCAGGACGACAAGGCCGACGTGACGTGGCGCTACGAGAAGAGCGACGCGGACCAGCTCCGCGAGGAAGGCCACATCGAGTAACCGTCCTCGCACTGCGTTCACGAGGGTGACAGCGATGCTCCCGAGCAGCGCCGACCACGCGACGTTCTGACGACCGTCCGGCGCCGCGACCGCCCCTCCCGCTGGCGCGACGACGCTCGTGACCGAATGCGTCTTTGGGCTGGGAGCCGTTCGCCCGACAAATGAGCGGGGACTACGGGCTGACCGAGGAGACCGAGGGGGCGCCCGGCGACGAGTTCGAGGAGATCGACGTCCGGGACACCGAGGCCGACCGTATCGCCCGCGAGCAGGACCGCGAGTTCGCGGAGTTCCGGAAGCGACTCAAGGACACCGAGCAGTTCAAGCTCGACGACGGCGCGTTCGACGACGCGACGTACGCGGCCATCTACAAGCTCGTCGAGGACGACCACCTGGGGGCGATGGGCGGCCCCATCTCGACGGGGAAGGAGGCGAACGTCTACGAGGCGCTGGACGACGAGGGCGGCGACGTGGCGGTGAAGGTCTATCGCATCAACGCCTCGAACTTCAAGCAGATGCGGGACTACCTGGAGGGCGACCCCCGATTCGAGGGACTGCGCGGCGACAAGAAGGCGGTCGTGCTGTCCTGGACGCGCAAGGAGTTCGCGAACCTCCGGCGCGCGCAGGACGCCGGCGTCCGAGTGCCCGAGCCGCTGGCGGTCCAGCGGAACGTCCTCGTGATGGAGCTCATCGGCCGGGAGGGAGACGCGGCGTCGAAGCTCAGCGACGTCACCGTCGAGAACCCACAGATGGCCTACGAGGTCGTCCGCGAGTACGTGCGGCGGCTGTACGACGCCGGGCTCGTCCACGGCGACCTCTCGGAGTACAACGTCGTCGTCTACGAGGGCGAACTGGTCGTCATCGACGTCGGGCAGGCGGTCACCGTCCACCACCCGAGCAGCGCCGACCTGCTGGAGCGGGACTGCCGGAACGTCGCGAACTTCTTCGCGCGCCAGGGCGCGGACGCCGACCCCGACGACCTCCTGGCGTACGTCCGCGAGCACGCGAACCCCCGCTCGGAAGAGGACACGGCGGCCGGCGACCGCGACGGGATGGCACCGGACGACGAGGCCTGACTCGGCCGCGCCGAGCCCCCACCGAAACCGTTTTTGGCGTGCTGCTCGCAGCTTCAGGTATGCAGACCGCTCCCTGCGGCTGGCGCTGGCTCCCCCGGGGAGCGGACAGTTTCGCCGCCGCGGCCTGACGGGCGTCACCCGCTCGGGTCCGGGGCGTGGCTCACTTCGTTCTCTCCGTCTCGCGCACCACTCGCCGACTACCAGCCACGCCACCACATCCACACAGATGACAGCAGACGACACGGTGACGCCGTACAGCGTCGCGGGTGACCTCGACTACGAGAAGCTGCTCGCTCGCTTCGGCGCGGACGAACTGACCGACGACCAGCGCGCCCGGTTCCCCGACCACCCCCTGATTCGCCGGGGCCTGTTCTACGCCGGCCGGGGAGTCGACGACTTCCTCGCGGCCGACACGCAGTCTATCGTGACCGGCATCGGGCCGTCGGGGCCGATGCACCTCGGACACGCGATGGTGTTCTACTTCGCGAAACGCCTCCAGGACGACCTCGGCGCGCGGGTCTACATTCCACTCTCGGACGACGAGAAGTACTGGTTCAAGGACCAGACGCCGGCCGAGACCGGGGACTACCTCCGGGAGAACCTCCGGGACCTGCTCGCGGTGGGCTTCGACCCCGAACTCACGCGAATCGTCGTCGACACCCGGGACGCGGACGTGGTTTACCCGCTGGCGACGGCGTTCGCGAAGAACGTCACGGGGTCGACCCTGGAGAGCGTCTACGGCGAGCCAGAGAACATCGGACAGGCGTTCTACCCCGCCGTCCAGACCGCCCACCTCCTGCTCCCGCAGTTGGTCCACGGCGACCACGAGACGCTCGTCCCCATCGCCGTCGACCAGGACCCCCACGTGCGGGTGAGCCGGGACGTCGCCGCGAAGGCCCGCTACCCGGTCGGCAAGCCCGGCGCGCTCCTGATGCAGTTCCTCCCGTCGCTTTCGGGCCCGGGGAAGATGAGCAGCTCCGAGGGCGTCTCGATTCGACTCACAGACGACCCCGACACCGTCCGCGAGAAGGTCCGGAAGCACGCCTACACCGGCGGCCGCGCGAGCGTCGAGGAACACCGCGAGCATGGCGGCGTCCCCGAGGAGGACGTGCCCTTCCAGTACCTCTCGGCGTTCTTCGAGCCAGACGACGACGAACTCGCGCGCGTCGAACGCGAGTACCGGGCGGGCGAGTTGCTCTCGGGCGAACTCAAGGAACTCGCGGCCGACCGCATCGTCGACTTCCTCGCCGACCACCGGGCCCGCCGCGACGCGCTCGTGGACGTCGACGCGGAACTGGCGCCGTTCCGGCTCACCGACGACGAGCGCGACCGTGCCCGCGACGCGGTCGGGTTCGGGTACTGAGCGGTCGGTGCCGTATCTCTAAGACGCCGCGCGCCAATCGAGGCCACATGGACGAGGACGCAGAGGACGCCTTCGCTGCGGTCGCGGACGAACTCCGGGTTCGCATCCTCCGCGAGCTCTGGGACGCCGACGGCCCGCTCTCCTTCTCCGAGCTGCGGGAGCGCGTCGACGTGCGGGACTCGGGGCGGTTCAACTACCACCTCGGCGAGCTCCGAGGGCGGTTCGTGGAGCAGACCAAGGGCGGCTACGACCTCCGGTTCGCCGGCCGCAAACTCGTCGGCGGCCTCCACTCGGGCGCGTACACCGAGACCCGCGACACCGTCGGTCCGCAGCCCGTCGACGGGACGTGTGTCGCCTGCGGGAGCGACCTCGAAGCCGTCTACGAGGACCAGGTCGGGAAGGTCGACTGCACGGACTGCGACGCGACGCTCATCCAGACCGGGGTCCCGCCGGCGTTCGTCGACGGGCGGGAGGACGACCTCGCGGCCGCCATCGACGGCTACGTGCGCACGACCTCCCGGTCGTTCCTCGACGGCTTCTGTCCGACCTGCAGCGGCCCGACCGCCGGCCGCCTGGCGGACGGCGAGTACGGCCCGGAGGCCGTCGTGGACTGCGAGCGCTGCGGCGCGACGTTCTACGGGCTGGCGGCGTGGGTCGGCGTCGACCACCCGGCCGTGCTGTCGTTCTACGACGACCACAGTCGCGACGTCCGGGACACGGCGCTGTGGCACCTCGACTGGCTGGCGGACGCCGAGTGGGTCGACGGAGCGGCCGGCGACCGCGTGGTCGTGCCCGTCGCGCTCAACGACGAGGTCCTGGAGCTGACCGTCGCCGACGACCTCGCCGTCACCGCCGTGGACCGTACGGAGACCGACTGACGCAGGTGACGAAGGCTTTTACGCGAGCGACAAGTAGAACGCGGCATGAAACACGTGAAGATACCGAAGGACCGCATCGGGGCGCTCATCGGTGACGGGGGTGAGACGCTCCGACGCATCGAGGCCGCCGCCGAGGTCGACATCGACGTCGACTCGCAGGACGGCGCGGTCGCCATCGAGCGCACGGGCGACCCCGTGCGGGGGATGAAGGCGCCGGAGATCGTGCAGGCCATCGGTCGCGGCTTCAAGCCCGACGAGGCGCTGACGCTGCTGGACGACGACATGCGGATGTTCGACACCATCGACATCGAGCGCGCCGCCCGCAACGACAACGACCTCCGCCGGAAGAAGGGCCGGCTCATCGGCGAGGACGGCCGGACTCGCGAACTGATGGAGGAGCTCACGGGCGCGTCGGTCGTCATCTACGGGTCGACGTTCGGTGTCATCGGCCAGCCGAAGGAAGTCGACATCGCGCGTTCGGCGGCCGAGATGCTGCTCGACGGCGCCCCCCACGGCTCCGTCTACTCGTTCCTCGAGCGCAAGCGAACCGAGGAGCTGAAACAGCAGGGCATGGACTACCACGAGTTCCCGGGCTGACGGCTCGAAACCTTGGACGGGCCGACTCTATTGACGTCCGCCGGAAGTTACTGACTCGCACACTGGTCTGACCGGATGGACTGCCGGTCTCGTGGGACTACTCCGTATCCCCAGTCAGGATTGGGCGGACCGCGACGGCGCAGATGAGGAGGAACGCGACGAGCAGCACGACGTTCAGAACTTCGTAGTCTCCCCGAACCACCTGGAACAGATTAGCAATCGCGCCAACCGCTCCCGCTGCTGCTGTCACGGCCATCTGCCACCGACTCACCTCGACAGAACCGGCCATCGCACGTACTGTTCGTCCGCTGTCAGATATACTTCTAGAGTGCCTGGCGTCGGAACGCGCACTTCGATCGAACGACTGTTCCAGCGAAGAGCGTGTTCACGCGACGAGAATTCGACAGAGTCGCTTTTCTCCGATTTCGCGATCTTGCCTCGCGGCCAGCGGACATCGTCGACAGTACCGGCCCACCGGTCACCCGTGCCACCACTTGTCGTATATAAATACTGGTAGTCGAGTTCGCTGTTCTGCCGCGGGCTGGCGGCTCGGCGCGTCTCCTCGGGTGTGTTATTGTCTTGCGCACAAACTTTAAATAGAATCGCATTCAATCAAAGAGTGATTATGGCGCAGCAGATGGGTAACCAGCCGCTGATTGTACTCTCCGAGGACAGCCAGCGCACCTCCGGAGAGGACGCGCAGTCGATGAACATCACCGCCGGCAAGGCCGTCGCGGAGTCCGTCCGGACCACGCTCGGCCCGAAAGGCATGGACAAAATGCTCGTCGACTCGACGGGCGAGGTCGTCGTCACGAACGACGGCGTCACCATCCTCAAGGAGATGGACATCGAGCACCCGGCGGCCAACATGATCGTCGAGGTCGCCGAGACACAGGAGACCGAGGTCGGCGACGGCACGACCACCTCGGTCGTCGTCTCCGGTGAGCTCCTCTCCGAGGCCGAGGACCTCCTCGAACAGGACATCCACGCGACCACGCTCGCGCAGGGCTACCGACAGGCCGCCGAGAAGGCCAAGGAGCTCCTCGACGACGCCGCCATCGACGTCTCCGCCGACGACGCGGAGACCCTCGAGAAGATCGCCGCGACCGCCATGACCGGCAAGGGCGCGGAGAACGCCAAGGACGTCCTCTCCAGCCTGGTCGTCCGCGCGGTCCAGTCGGTCGCCGACGACGACGGCGTCGACACGGACAACGTCAAAGTCGAGAAGGTCACCGGCGGCGCCATCGAGAACTCCGAGCTCATCGAGGGCGTCATCGTCGACAAGGAGCGCGTCAGCGAGAACATGCCCTACGGCGTCGAGGACGCCAAGATCGCGCTCGTCGACGACGGCCTCGAAGTCAAGGAGACCGAGATCGACACCGAGGTCAACGTCACCGACCCCGACCAGCTCCAGGACTTCCTCGACCAGGAAGAGGAGCAGCTCAAGGAGATGGTCGACTCCCTCAAAGAGGCCGGCGCCAACGTCGTCTTCGCCGACTCCGGCATCGACGACATGGCCCAGCACTACCTCGCGAAGGAGGGCATCCTCGCCGTCCGTCGCGCGAAGTCCGACGACTTCACCCGCCTGTCCCGCGCCACGGGCGCCACCCCGGTCTCGAACGTCAACGACATCGAGTCCGAGGACCTCGGTGAAGCCGGCTCCGTCGCCCAGAAGGACATCGGCGGCGACGAGCGCATCTTCGTCGAGGACGTCGAGGAAGCCAAGAGCGTCACCCTCGTCCTCCGCGGCGGGACCGAGCACGTCGTCGACGAGGTCGAGCGCGCCATCGAGGACTCCCTCGGCGTCGTTCGCGTCACCCTCGAGGACGGCAAAGTCATGCCCGGCGGCGGCGCCCCGGAGACCGAGCTCGCGATGGAGCTCCGCGACTTCGCCGACTCCGTCGGCGGCCGCGAGCAGCTCGCCGTCGAGGCGTTCGCCGACGCGCTCGAAGTCATCCCGCGCACCCTCGCCGAGAACGCGGGCCACGACCCCATCGACTCCCTCGTCGACCTCCGCAGCCAGCACGACGGCGGCGACACCGCCGCTGGCCTCGACGCCTACACGGGCGACGTGGTCGACATGGAGTCCGACGGCGTCGTCGAACCGCTCCGCGTGAAGACCCAGGCCATCGAGTCCGCCACCGAAGCGGCGACGATGATTCTGCGCATCGACGATGTCATCGCCGCGGGCGACCTCGCTGGCGGTCAGGTCGGCGACGACGACGGCGACGACGGCCCCGCCGGCGGCCCCGGCGGCATGGGCGGCGGCATGGGCGGCATGGGCGGCATGGGCGGCGCGATGTGAAGCAGGCCGCGTAACACCAGCCACCCACCCCCAGCCGGTCCGCACCGCTCGCTCACCACCCGACGCATTTCTTTCGACGCCACGCCGCTCAGCGGCAGCACTGCCGCCCCGCCACCGCAGTACGCCCACCGTCAGACACTACCGCCCGCCGCCACCTGGGTGATTGATGAGGCTGGGCGTGGACACTCGCCCGTGACCCCGCCAGACGACCGAACGCCCGCCGAGGCCTACGACGAACTGGCAGCAGGCTACGAGGCCGACGTCGAGGCGGGCGCGTACAACGCTCACCTGGAGTTCCCCGGGACGACCGGATTGATTCCGGACGCGGACGGGAAGCGCGTGCTCGACGCCGGCTGTGGCGCTGGCCGGTACACCGAGTGGTTGCTCGACCGGGGCGCCGGCGTCGTCGGCGTCGACGCAAGCGAGGCGATGCTCGACCAGGCGGCCGACCGCGTCGGCGACCGCGCGGCCCTCTACCAGCGCGACCTCGCCGACCCCCTCGGCTTCGCCGGAGACGACGCGTTCGACGGCGTCGTCAGCGCGCTCGCGCTCGACTACGTCGCGGACTGGCAGGCGACGTTCGCGGAGTTCGAGCGGCTCCTCGCACCGGGCGGCTTCCTCGTGTTCTCGGTCCGCCACCCCGTCGACGAGTTCGACCCGGACGCCGACGCGGACTACTTCGAGACGGAGCGACGAACGGCCGACTGGGGCGTCGACGTGCCGTACTACCGCCGCCCGCTCTCGGCGATGTTGGACCCACTGCTCGACGCTGGCTTCCGCGTCGACGCGGTCCGCGAACCACAGCCGACTGACGCGTTCGCAGAACAGCGCCCCGAGCGATACGAGACGGAGTCCAGGGCACCCGTGTTCCTCTGTGTGCGTGCGGTCGTCCCGTGACCGTCGCGACTCCGCCGCGCGTCCCGTAAAGGAGGTTCTAAGTGCCGTGGATGCAAGATTTGCGGCATGGAGACGCTGCTGCTCAACAAGGACGACGTCGACGAGAACACACCGATGGCCGAACTCATCTCGGCCATCGAGGACGCGTTCGCGGCGTACGAGACCGGTGACGCCCAGATGCCCGCGAAGTCCTACATCGACCTCCCGCAGTACAACGGCGACTTCCGCTCGATGCCCGCGTACATGGACGCCGGCGACTGGGACGCCGCCGGCATCAAGTGGGTGAACGTCCACCCCGACAACCCCGAGGACCACGACCTCCCGACCGTCATGGGGACGATGGTGTACTCGGACCCCGAGACCGCCTTCCCGCTCGCGCTCATGGACGGCACCGAACTCACGATGAAGCGCACGGGCGCCGCGGCCGCGGTCGCCACCGACCACCTCGCCGTCGAGGGCGCCACCAGCTTCGGTGTCGTCGGCGCCGGCGTGCAGGCCTACACCCAGCTCGAAGCCATCTCGGAGGTCCGCGACATCGAGGAGGTCGTCGTCAGCGACGTCAACGACGACGCAGTCCAACGGTACGTCGACCACTTCTCGGACCGCTTCGACGTCCGCGCGGGCTCCATCAACGAGGCCGGCCACTGCGACATCCTCTCGACGGTCACGCCCGTCGAGGACCCCATCGTCTCCGCCGACGACCTCGCCGACCACACCCACGTCAACGCCATGGGCGCCGACGCCGAAGGCAAACACGAACTCGCCGACGAGATTCTGCTCGCCGGCACACTCGTCATCGACGACCACGCCCAGACCACGCACTCCGGCGAAATCAACGTCCCCTACCACGCCGGCGTCCTCGACGACGACGACATCGACGCCGAAATCGGTCAGATCGTCACCGGGAAGGCCGACGGCCGCACCGACGACGACGGCGTCACCGTCTTCGACTCCACCGGCCTCGCCATCCAGGACGTCGCCGCCGCCCACGTCGTCTACGAACACGCCGACGACCACGACAACGGCTACCCCTTCGACCTGCTCGGCGTCTAACACGCACCTGTACCTTTTGCTGCGCTCCTTCGAGCGCTGCGCGCTCTCAGTCGCTGGCAAAAGCTACGCTAAAAGCCGTCGTCACCCCCTACCGGGGGTTCCTCGGCCCGCGCTTCCGACGGTCGCGCGGTGAACCGCGTCGCTCGGGTCCGTTGGACCGCTCGCTCGCGGATGCTCGTCGTCGGTGCTGTCACTCGCTGAGTCTGCCGGCTGCGTCCCGAGTCACAAGCCGCCTCTGGTTTGCCGGGTGAGGAACTTTGCGGCCTTCGAGAGCAGCCAGACGGCGGCGATGACGGGCGCGAACGGGACGAGAACGAACAGCAAAGCGACGGCCATCACCCAGCCGATGGTCGACATCTCGGCGTCGGGGCCGCCCTTCGACGGCTTGCTCACGGTGCGGACGAGGCGTTCGACGGGCTCTGGGGCGGAACTCATGCGCGAGCTACGCGCCGACGCCGGAAGAACATTACTCGGATGACATCTGTGGCGGTCGGGTGTGTCCCCGGCGGCGAGCGTTTCGACAGCCGCGGCTGTCGTATTGAAAGGCATTTGGCCCTCGGTCACGCACTGTCGGCCAAGAGCTACGCATGGGCCAGCAAGAAGCCACCTACGACCACCGAGCTATCGAGGAGCGCTGGCAGCGCGAGTGGGACGACGCCGACGTCTTCCGGGTTCCCGACGACGCCGAGGACCCCGAGTACGTGCTGGCGATGTTCCCGTACACGTCCGGCCAGCTCCACATGGGTCACGTCCGGAACTACGCCATCACCGACGCGTTCGCCCGGTACCGCCGGATGGACGGCGACGAGGTGCTCCACCCGATGGGGTGGGACTCGTTCGGGCTGCCCGCCGAGAACGCCGCCGAGGAGCGCGACACGAACCCCCGGGAGTGGACCGAGCGCTGCATCGAACAGATGCGCGACCAGTTCGAGTCCCTGGGCTTCGGCTACGACTGGGAGCGCGAGGTCACGACCTGCGATCCCGACTACTACAAGTGGAACCAGTGGCTGTTCACCGAGTTCCGCGACAACGACCTCGTGGAACGGCAGGCCGCGACCGTGAACTGGTGTCCGTCCTGCGAGACGGTGCTGGCCGACGAGCAGGTCGAGGGCGACGAGGAGCTGTGCTGGCGGTGTGACACGCCCGTCACCGAGCGCGACCTCGACCAGTGGTTCTTCAAGACCACCGAGTACGCCGACGACCTGCTGGAGTCCATCGACGACCTGGAGGGCTGGCCGACGAACGTCCGTGACATGCAGCGCAACTGGATCGGCCGCACCGACGGCGCCGAGGTGCCGTTCACGCTGCACGCGCCCGACGGCGACGAGGAAGTCGTCGCGTTCACGACCCGACTGGACACCATCCACGGCGCGACGTACTTCGCGCTGGCGCCCGACCACCCGCTGGCCGAGGCGGCGGCCGAGCGCGACGACGACGTGGCGCACTTCGTCGAGGAGGTCGCGGACCCCGACGGCGACGAGCCCCAGGGCGTCCGGACGGACATCACGGCCACCAATCCCGCGACCGGCGAGGAGATTCCCGTCGTCGTCGCGGACTTCGTGCTCTCGGACGTCGGCACGGGCGCGCTGATGGCGGTGCCCGCCCACGACGACCGCGACCACGAGTTCGCCCGGGGCCACGACCTCCCGATTCGACAGGTGGTCGCGCCCGAGGGCGACGAGGAAGTCGACGTTCAGGAGGCCGCTTACACCGAGGACGGCGTGCTCGTCGACTCCGGGGACTACTCCGGGCTGGCCAGCGAGGCGGCCCGCGAGGAGCTGACTGCGGACATCGACGGCGCCGAGTCCGCCGTCCAGTACCAGCTACGGGACTGGGGCGTCTCCCGACAGCGCTACTGGGGCACCCCGATTCCCATCGTGCACTGCGACGACTGCGGGCCCGTCTCCGTCCCCGACGAGGACCTGCCCGTCGAACTGCCCGAGTTCGTCCACACGACCGGCAACCCACTGGACGCCGCCGAGGACTGGAAGCACACGGAGTGCCCGGAGTGCGGCGAGCCCGCCGTCCGGGAGACCGACACGATGGACACGTTCGTCGACTCCTCGTGGTACTTCCTGCGGTTCACCGCGCCGGACCTCGACGACGCGCCGTTCGACGTCGAGCGCGCGAACGACTGGATGCCCGTCGACGAGTACGTCGGCGGCATCGAGCACGCCGTCATGCACCTGCTGTACTCGCGGTTCGTCACGAAGGCGTTTGCCGACCTGGACATGCTCGACCACCGCGAGCCCTTCGAGGCGCTGACCACACAGGGCATGGTACTCGGCGAAGACGGCACGAAGATGTCGAAGTCGAAGGGCAACGGCGTCTCCCCCGAGCGCATCGTCGAGGAGTACGGCGCCGACACCGCGCGGCTGTTCACGCTGCGCGCGGCCCGCCCGGACAAGGACTTCCCGTGGAGCGAGGAGGGCGTCCGGTCCAGCCGCGCGTTCCTCGAACGCCTGCTGTCGATGGCCCGCGAGGTCGACGCCGACGCGACCGCCGGCGACCTCGACCCCGCCGGCGAGTACGTCGCACGGGAGACCGCCGCGACCGTCGACGCCGCGACCGAGTACTTCGACGAGATGGAGTTCAACCGCGCCGTGCAGGCGGTCGACGAACTGGTGTCGCTTTTGGTGCGGTACCGCGACCGCGACGACACCGAGGACGCGGTCGTCGCCCGCGGCGTCGAGGTCGCCGTGAAGCTGCTGGCGCCCGTCGCGCCCCACGTCGCCGAGGAGGCCTGGACGGCGCTGGGCGGCGACGGCTTCGCCGCGGAGGCCGACTGGCCGACGCCCGACCGGGACGTCACCGACCACGACCGGGCGACCCGGCTGGTCGAGCAGACCCGCGAGGACGTCCGGGACATCGTCGACACCGCCGGCATCGAGGAACCGACGGGCGTCGACGTGGTCGTCGCCCCCGAGTGGATGTACGACGTGCTCGAACTCGCGAGGGACGCCGACGGCAACGTCGTCGGCTCCGTGATGAGCGACGAGGACCTCCAGCGACACGGCGAGGACGCCGCCGACTACGCGAAAGACCTCGCCGCGCAGGCGCCCGCGTTCCCGGACGTCCTCGGGCCGGCCGAGGAGCGCGCGACCCTGGAGCGCGCGGCGTGGCTCGTCGAGTCGGAGTTCGAGGCGCCGGTGCGCGTGCTCGCCGCCGAGGAGGCCGACGACGGCGTGGCGAGCAAGGCCGAACCCGGTCGGCCCGCGATTCACGTCCACGAAGGCTGAAGTAGCGCCCGGAACTCCGCCAGCTCGTGGGCGCGTTCGCCGACGACCTGCACGCCGCACTCCGGGACGCACTCGCCAGCCGGGACGAACATCGGGACTGGCAGACCGAGTGGTACGTCAGCCGGACGCCCGTGGACGTCGCGGGCGTCCCCGACGACCCGGACGCGCCCCTCGTCCTGGTGGAAGTCGAAGCCCGGCGCGCTGACCCCGCGAACAACCCCGTGAAGCTCGCGCGGTACGCCGACGCGGGCGACTTCGACCGGCCGGTGCGGCTCGCGCAGGTCTTCACCGACTACTACGACCTCGCCGACGGCGTCTCCTCGAAGCGCGAGAACGCCGAGTTCGTCGGCGACCTCGCGGCGCGCTCGCTCGACGGCTTCGACTACGAGCCGTACTCGTTCCCGGTCTCGCCACCGAAACGCGGCAGCGACCCGCCCGAGGGCTGGCGGGACGCTGTCGACGCGCTCGCCGCAGAACTCCTGCGCTGACTACTCCACGTCGATGCTCGTCGACTCCTCGTCGGCGTGGGCCTTCGGCAGCGTCACCGTCAGCACGCCGTTCGAGAAGTTCGCCGTCGCCCCGGACTCGTCGACGTCCTCCGGGAGCGTGAGCCCGCGGCTGACCGACCGCTTGTTGCGCTCCTGTCGCACGTAGTCGGTGCCCGTGGCCTCCGCGGACTCCCGGTGGGTCGCGTCGATTCGGACGGTCCGCTCCCGCACCTCCACCTCGATGTCGTCGCTCTCGTAGCCGGGGAGGTCGACGACTACCTCGAACGACTCGCCGGTGTCCCGGACGTCGGCGGCGGGCTCACCCATGGTTCGCGCGGTGTCTAGGCGTTCGAGCAGCGACTCCAGTTCGTCGAAGGGACTCCGTCGGTCCATATCCGTCCGTTCGGTGGCGACAGACGAAAAGGCATCGGCCAGTTGACCAGTCGGCCGGCGCGTCGGGATTCAGGCGACGTGTTCCGTGTCGTACGACCCGAGCCGCCGCACCCACCCCTCCGATGCGATGTCCTCGAGCGCGGCGACGGCGTCCTGCGTGCGCTGCTCGTAGAGCCCGCCGGCGACGTCGATGTGGAAGACGTAGTCGCCGAGGCGCTCGCCGGACGGCCGGGACTCCACGCGCGAGAGATTGATGTCGCGGTCCGCGAACGGCTCGAGCAGCTCCAGCAGCAGCCCGGGGTAGTTCGCGTTCGGGTAGACGACGAACGACGACTTCCCGCCGGCCTCGGAGCGCTCGCTCGCGGGCGCGACGACGAAAAAGCGCGTCGCGTTGCTCGTTCGGTCCTGGACGTCCTCCGCGAGCACGCGCAGTTCGTCGTCGGGCTGGCCAGACTGCGTCTGGCTGCCTGCCCGCTGTGCGCCGGCAGCGTTGTCCGGGTGGGCGATGGCCGCCACGGAGCTGTCCTCGCGAGCGAGCTCGACGCCGCGAGCCGTCGACGCGACGGCCTTCCTGGTGGCGCCCGGATGGTGCTCGTCGAGGTACTCCCGGCACTGCGCGAGCGCCTGCGAGTGGCTCGCCACCACGTCGAAACTCGATTCTTGCGCGAGCAGCGCGTGGCGAATCGGCGTCACGACCTCGCGGACCACCGCGAGTTCCGTGTCCGCGACCGCGTCCAGCGTCTCCGTCACTGACCCCTCGATGCTGTTCTCGATGGGGACGACGCCCCGGTCGGCGCGCCCGTCGGCCACCGCGTCCACGATGCCGCGGACGGACTCCGCGAACGAGATGTCGCCGTCCGCGACCGCCGTCGCCGCCCGATGCGAGTACGTCCCCGCCGGTCCCAGCGTCACCGTCTCCATGTCACCGGGTATCCGGGGCTGGGGGAAAAGCGCGTCGGGGGTGTGTCAGTCGAACCGGTAGCCGCCGACCACGAAGAACGTCCCGACCGCGACGAGCACGGCGCCGATTCCCAGGTGGTCTAGGGCGCCGGCGATGAGCGCCAGCAGCGTCAGTTGCACGCCGAGCAGCATCGCCTTCGCGCCGCCTGGGAGGGACATTTTGGATCGAGTTGGACGTGAGCCGCCTTCGATTTGTCGAAATTTCCACACCCGGTAGCTGGTGGTCGCCGGAAATCTCTGATTTCCGAGACGTCGAAAATCGCGCCGCGATTTTCGGAAGAATCTCTAAGGGCGACGACTGAGCGAAGCGAGGGAGGAGGGCTTAGCGGTTCAGCGTGTGGATGGCGTGGCCGAGCGCGTGCTCGGCGGCCTCCATCGTCGCTTCGGCGAGCGTCGGGTGGGTGTGGATGGTCGAGGCGACGTCCTCCAGCGTGGCGCCCATCTCGATGGCGAGGCCGAACTCCGCGACGAGTTCGCTGGCCTCCGGGCCGACAATCTGCGCGCCGAGGATGAAGCCGCTCTCATCGTCGGCGACGACCTGCACGAAGCCGTCGGACTCGCCGGTGGTGAGCGCGCGGCCGCTGGCGTTGAACGGGAACTTCCCGACCGCGGGATCGAAGCCCTGGTCGGCGGCCTCGTCCTCGGTGAGGCCGACGGTCGCGACCTCGGGGTCGGTGAAGACGGCGGCCGGCACGGCCTGGTAGTCCATCGCGGCGGGTTCGCCGGCGAGGACCTCGGCGACGACCTGGCCCTCCTTGCTCGCCTTGTGCGCGAGCATCGGACCGGGCGCGACGTCACCGATTGCGAAGACGTTCTCGACGTCGGTGCGGCCCTCGTGGTCGGTCTCCAGCCGGCCGTCGTCGTTCGGTTCGAGGTCGATTGCCTCCAGGTTCAGGGTGTCGGTGACTGGCTGGCGACCGACGGCGACGAGGACCTTCTCGGTCTCGAACTCGGAGAGCTCGCCGTCCTCGTCCTCGGCGGCGACGACGATGCCGTCGCCGGACTCCTCCCAGTGGTCGGCCGCGAGCCCGTAGTGGACGTCGATGCCGAGTTCCTCCGCGCGCTTCGCGACCGGGCGCGTGAGGTCGTCGCCGTACTGCGGCAGCATCTCGTCGAGCATCTCGACGACGGTGACGTCGACGCCGAGCTTCGCGAACACCGTCGACAGCTCCATGCCGATGTAGCCCGCGCCGACGACCACGATGGACTCCGGCAGGTCGTCCATCGCGAGCGCCTGCCGCGAGTCCAGCACCGGCCCGTCGCCGAAGTCGAAGCCCGGCACCTGAATCGGCCGGGAGCCCGTCGACACGACGGCGTGCTCGTACTCGATGGTCTCCGAGCCCTGGCCGTCGCCGCCGTGGACGACCCGGAGCTTGTCGCCGCCCGCGAACTCCGCGCGGCCCTCGACGAGGTTCACGCCGTTGGCCTTGCAGAGCTTCTCGACGCCGCCCGTGAGCTGGTCGACGACGCCGTCCTTCCAGTCGACCATCTCCGCCACGTCGACCTCGGGGTCGGCGTACACGCCCATCTCCTCGGCGTTGCCAGCGTCGTGGGCCACGTCGCTGGCCGTGATCATGGCCTTCGACGGGATGCAGCCGTAGTTCAGGCAGGTGCCACCGTAGGCGTCCTTCTCGACGAGCGTCACGTCGAGGCCGAGCTGTCCCGCGCGAATCGCCGCGACGTAGCCACCGGGGCCCGCGCCGACGACCGCGACTTCCGTCCCAGTCGAGATGTCTCCGACAACCATTATTCGAGTAACAGCAGTTCGGGGTCCGTGAGGTACTCCATGACGCGGTTCGTGAACTGCGCGGCCTCCGCTCCGTCGATGACGCGGTGGTCGATGGACAGCGACAGCGGGAGCGTGCTCGCGGCCCGCACCTCGCCGTCCTCGGCGACGGGGCGCTCGTCGATGGCGCCCAGCCCGAGAATCGCCGTCTCGGGGTAGTTGATGATGGGCGTCGCGTACTCGCCGCCGATGGCGCCGAAGTTCGTGATGGTGAACGTCCCGCCCTGCATCTCCTCGCGGGAGATGGAGCGGTCCCGGGCCTTCTCGACGAGCTCGTTCATCTCCTCGGAGATCTCGAGCATCGACTTCTGGTCGACGTGTTTCACCACGGGCACCATCAGGCCGGCGTCAGTCGCGACGGCCACGCCGATGTTGTAGTCCTGCTTGACGGCGATCTCGTCGTCTTCCTCGCGGAGCTCGGAGTTCAGAATCGGGAACTCCTCCAGCGCCGCGACGACCGCCTTCATCACGAACGGCATGTACGTCAGCTTCACGTCCGCGGCCTCGGCGCGCGGCTTCAGCTTCGAGCGCGTCTCCACGAGGCTGTCGATGACGGCGGTGTCGTGGTGCGTGACGTGCGGGGCCGTGTACTTCGACTCGGCCATCTGCTCGCCGATGGTGCGACGGATGCCCCGGTAGGGCTCCGTCGTCTCGCCGCCCTCGACGAACTCGCGGCTGGCACCGCCGGCCTCGCCAGCGCCGCCCTGCGCGGCCTGCCCGCCCTCGGCGTACGCCTGGACGGCCTCCGCGGTGACGAACGCCTCGCCGTCGCGCTGCTCGACCGCCGGCACGTCGTCGATGTCGACGCCGAGTTCGCGGGCCACCCCGCGGGTCGCGGGTGCCGCGAGCGTCGTCTCGCGGCCCGCCGGCTCCTGTCCGCCAGCGGCCGCGCCGCCGGCGCTCGCCGGCTCGTCGTCGCTCACGCGCTTCGTCGCGGACTTCGACTCGGCGGCCGGCTCCGCGGCTTCCTCGCCGTCGCCGCCCTCCGCGGCGGCGCGCACGTCGCCCTCGGTGACGCGCCCGGAGGGGCCGGTCCCCTCGACGGTGTCGAGGTCGACGCCGAGTTCGCGAGCGAGCTTGCGCACGCTCGGCGGTGCGAACGTCCGCCCGCTCGCCTCGCTGGTCGCGGACGCGGCCTCGTCGGCCGCCTCGTCGTCGGCGTCCGTCGACTCCTCGCTCTCCGGTTCGGGCGCCTCGCCCTCCACGTCGAACGTGACGAAGAGGTCGCCGACGGGCACCACGTCGCCCTCGTCCCAGTGCAGCGTCCGGACCGTGCCGTTCACGGGCGCCGGCACTTCCACCTGGGCCTTGTCCGTCTCGACTTCCGCGACCGGCTGGTCCTCGCCGACGGTGTCGCCCTCGGAGACGAGCCACCGCACCAGCTCGCCCTCGGCGACGCCCTCGCCGACGTCGGGGAGTTTGAATTCGCGTGCCATCTTAGAAGTCGAACGCCTCCTCGATGCCGGCCGCGATGCGCGCGGGCTCCGGCAGGTAGTAGTCCTCCAGCGCCGCCAGCGGGAACGGCACGTCGAACCCGGTGATGCGCTCGATGGGCGCTTCCTGGTAGAGCAGCGCCTCCTCCTGGATGGTCGCCGCGATCTCGGCGCCCAGCCCGCCCGTGTTCGGGGCCTCGTGGACGATGGCCGCCCGGCCCGTCTTCTTGAACGACTCGACGACGGTGTCGAAGTCGATGGGGCTCAGGCTCCGCAGGTCGACGACCTCCACGTCGACGCGTTCCATCTGTTCCGCGGCCTCGATGGTCGGCCGCGTCATCGCACCCCACGTGAACACGGAGACGTCGGTGCCCTCCTTGCGGACGGCGGCCTCCCCGAGTTCGACCTCGTATGGGTCGTCCGGGACCTCCTCGCGGAACGCCCGGTAGATCTTCTTCGGCTCCAGGAACACGACGGGGTCGGGGTCGCGAATCGACGCGATGAGCATCCCCTTCGCGTCGTGGGGCGTGCTCGGCATCGCGACCTTCAGCCCGGCCTCGTGCGCGTAGAACGCCTCCTTCGACTCGGAGTGGTGTTCCGGCGCGCGGATGCCGCCGCCCATCGGCGCGCGCAGCACCATCGGCAGCGTGTACCGGCCGCGCGAACGCGTCCGGAGCCGCGACATGTGGCTCACGATCTGGTCGAAGCCCGGGTACATGAACCCGGAGAACTGGATCTCCGGCACCGGCTTCAGGCCGTAGGCGGCCATCCCGACCGCGGAGCCGATGATACCCGACTCCGCGAGGGGCGTGTCGATGACGCGCTCGTCGCCGAACTCGTCGAACAGCCCCTCGGTCGCGCGGAACACGCCGCCGTTCTTCCCGACGTCCTGGCCCATCACCAGCACGTCGTCGTCTTCGGCCATCCCGTCGCGGAGGCCGTCCCGTACCGCCTGCACTAGCGTCAGATTCTCGCTCATGTCTTAGTCCTCCAGTAGCGCCTCGTCGCCGTACTCCTCGCGGATCGACTGGAAGTACTCGAGTTGCTGTTCCAGCCGGTCCGGCATCTCAGCGTACACGTTCTCGAACATCGACGCCGGGTCCGGCCGCGGCGTCTCCTCGGCCGCCTCGATGGCCTCGGCGACGTCGTCCTCGACGTCGGCCTCGATGGCCTCGACGTCGTCGTCGTCCAGCCGGTCCGTGTCCTTGAGGAACTTCTCCAGGCGCGGAATCGGGTCCTTGGCCTTCCACTTCTCGACCTCCGCCTCGTCGCGGTAGACCGAGGGGTCGTCGGCCGTCGTGTGCGCGCCGAAGCGGTACTGCACCGCCTCGATCATCGTCGGGCGGAGTTCGTCCTCGTCGGGGTCTTTGGCCTTCTCGACGGCGTCTTTCGTCACCTGGTAGACGGCGAGCGGGTCCATGCCGTCGACCTGGACGCCCTCGAAGCCGTACGCCGTCGCCTTCTGCGCGAGCGTCTCGGAGGCGGTCTGGCGCTCGCGGGGCACCGAAATCGCCCACTGGTTGTTGTTACAGAAGAAGACGTTCGGCGTGTCGAAGACGCCGGCGAAGTTCATGCCCTCGTGGAAGTCGCCTTCCGAGGTGGCGCCGTCGCCGAAGTAACAGAGGAACGCCTTGTCCTGTTCGTCCTTGAGCTTCGACGCCCACGCCATCCCGGTGGCGTGCGGGAGCTGGCTGGCGATGGGGACGGCGACCGTGAAGATGTTCTCGTCTTCCGGAATCCGGTTGCCGCGCTCGTCGCCCATCCAGTACAGCAGGGTGTCCTTCAGCGGGAGGCCGCGGACCAGGCCGGCGCCGTGTTCGCGGTAGCTCGGCACCATCCAGTCGTCGTCGCCGAGCGCCATCGCGGAGCCGATCTGGGCGCCCTCCTGGCCGGACAGCGGCGGGTAGGTGCCGATGCGGCCCTGGCGCTGGAGGCTCACGGCGCGCTCGTCGAAGCGCCGCGCGAGCTTCATGTGGCGGTACATCTCGACGAGCTCGTCGTCGGAGAGGTCCGGTACCTCTGCGCCGTCGACCAGCTCGCCGTCCTCGTCGAGCACCCGGTACATGTCGTCGGGTTCTCGGTGAACGGTCTCGGTCACGGGTACCCCCGTCCTGACATGTGCGAACCGTCTACCCCGGCGACCATATGGTTTTCGTAACAATCTTTGCCAAGGGTCTGCGAGGCAACGAATTCCCGGACTCACGTCCAGAATCAGCCCGACAAACCGAGCAGACGCGCAACGAGATGCCGATAGAAACTCGGAAACGAAATAAACACCGAGTGAAACAGGCCGGTGTTGGACGCCCGTCCACCCCGACTGGCGGCAGTAGGTCGCGGAGGCTTTTACGTGCCGACGGCCGCTGCGGCGGTTCTCAACGAACTGAGAGCTCGTTCACTTCGATTCGGCTCGCAGAGCCGCATCGCGGCGTCGCCGCTCGCTCAGTCCGAGGCCGCCCTTCGGGCATCCTCGCGCGCCTCTTCGACGCTCTTGCCCTCCCGCAGCACGGCGTCGACGAACAGCTCGCCGGCCTTGTACGACGACCGCACCATCGGGCCGGACGCGCAGTACAGGAAGTCGAACTCCTCTTCGGCGACCCGGCGCCACGTCTCGAACTTCTGGGGGTGGACGTAGTCGTCGACGTCCAGGTGGGACCGCGACGGCTGGAGGTACTGACCGAGCGTCACCACGTCCACGCCGACCTCCCTGAGGTCGCCGAGCGCCTGGTACACCTCGTGGTCGTACTCCCCCACACCGAGCATCAGACTCGTCTTCGTGTAGATGTCGGACTCCCGGTTCACTTGGTCGAGCACCGACAGCGACTGCTCGTATCCCGCGCGACGGTCCCGCACCGGGAACTGCCGGCGTTCGACCGTCTCGACGTTGTGCGCGATGACGTCCGGGCCCGCGTCAATGATCTCCCGGACCAGCTCCTCTTCGCCCTGGAAGTCCGGAATCAGGACTTCCACGAGGATGCCGGGGTCGCGGTCCTTGATCTCCCGAATCGTCTGCGCGAAGTGGCCGGCGCCCTGGTCGTCTAAGTCGTCGCGGTCGACCGACGTGAGCACCACGTAGTCGAGGCCGATTTCGGCGACCGAATCGGCCACGTTCGCCGGCTCGTCGGGGTCCAGGGGCTCCATGCCACCCGTCTCGACGTCACAGAAGTTGCAGCCGCGCGAACACCGGTGCCCCATCAGCATGAACGTCGCCGTCCCCGGGCCGTTCCGGCCGCTCCAGCACTCGCCCATGTTCGGACAGGACGCCTCCTCGCAGACCGTGTTGAGGTCGTGCTCGCGGAGCGTCTCCTTGATGTCCGCGAACCGCTCCCCGGACGGCGGCCGCATCTTCAGCCAATCCGGCTTCCGGCGGCTACTCATGGGTGGTCCTTCGGAAGCCAGCGCAAAAACGGTGCGGATTGCGGCCCCGGCCCGAGACACGAGCCAACGTACCCCGTATGTTAAAGAGGGCTGAGTAGACAATTAACGAGATAGCAACTGAGAAAATGTTTGACGTGTCCAGCGAGGAGATAACCGAGGGGTCGCTGTCGAAAGCGCTCGCGCTCCTCGCCGTCCCTCTCGTCGCGCAACAGGTTGTCGTCGCGCTCGGCTCCGTCGTCGACATCTTCTGGCTCGGCCGGCTGAACGAGGCCGCCGTCGCCGCGGTCGGCCTCGTCGCCCCCGTTCACGCGCTCATCTCACTGCCCGTGCTGGCGGCGTACACGGGCGGACAGATTCTCACCTCGCAGAGCGTCGGCGCCGACCAGGACGAGCGTGCGACCCGCGTCCCGGTCCACGCCGCCCTCGTCGGCGCCGGCCTGGCGCTCGCGCTCGCGGCACTCACCGTCTTCCTCGCCCCCGTCGCCGTCGACCTGCTCGGTGCCGAAGGCGACGTGTTCCCGTACGCCGTCACCTACCTCTCGACGTACATGTTCGCGTACGTCCCGATGGCCGTCAGCGACGGCCTCGAGGGCGGCTTCGTCGGCTGGGGGGACTCCGGCACGGCGTTGGCGCTGAACGTCGTGAGCATCGGTGTCAACGTCGTCCTCGACCCCTTCCTCATCTTCGGCTACGGGCCGTTCCCCGAGTGGGGCGTCTTCGGCGCCGCGATGGCGACTATCGTCGGCGTCACCATCAGCGCGCTCGCCGCCGCCGCCATCGCCGCCAGCGGCCGCCGCGAGTTCGCACTCGCGAGAGACGCGCTCTCGCTCCGGCTGTCGCTGTTCCGGGAGGTCCTGGAAGTCGGCGGCCCCGTCGGCCTCCAGAACGCCGGCCGACAGGCCGCCCGCCTCGGCATGGTCGCCGTCGTCTCCATCGCCGGGTCGACGGCCGCGCTCGCCGCCTACAACGTCGGCGCCCAGCTCGCCACCGTCGCGTTCGTCCCGGCCGCCGGCCTCGCGGACGCCGCCACCACCGTCGTCGGCCAGAACCTCGGGGCGGACCGGCCGGACCGCGCCCGCCGCACGACCTGGCTGAGCGTCGCGGCTGCCGTCGGCGCGCTCTCACTGGTCGGCGCCGGCCAGTGGCTCTCCCCCGACCTGGTCGCGCGGACGTTCGCGCCCGCACTCGACGGCGAGGCGTTCCGACTCACCGTCGAGTACCTGAAGATTCTCGCGCTCGGCTACTGGGCGCTGGGCGCCATCTACACCTTCGAGTCCGGGTTCAACGGCGCCAGCCGCACGAGCGTCAGCATGTACGCGACGCTCGTCCAGTACTGGGGCGTGCGGCTGCCCGTCGCGGTGCTGGGCGTGTTCGTGCTCAACTACACCGTGCTCGCGGCGTTCTGGGCGGTGACGCTGTCGAACGTCGCGGCGGCCCTCGGCCTCGGCGTCTACTTCTACTACTCCGCGGACCGCGGCATGCTGGACCGCGCCGCGTCAGCCGCCGCCGCGGACTGACTGTCGCCGCTCGCGTCCCGTGGTCGGCCACGCGCTCGCGGGTCACTCCGGTCCCCGCTCACAACACTGTGTGCTCTCCCTTCGGTCGAGCCCGCGGCTCGCCGTTCGCTGCGCTCACGGCTCACATCAACGTGGTCTCCCGCCGGTCGACCACGCGGACTAGAAACGCCTATCCGGACTCCACCCCTCGCACCTCTCGATGGAAGTCGCCGAGGTCGTCCCGGAGTTCGCCGAGGCCTTTCCCTTCGACGAGTTCAACGAGATGCAGCGCGAGGCCGTCCCCGCGCTGCTGAACTCGGACGCGAACGTCGTGGCGTCGGCGCCGACGGGCAGCGGGAAGACCGCGCTCGCGGAGCTCGCTATCTGCCAGACCCTCGAAGCCGGCGGGACGGCGCTGTTCGTCGCGCCGCTGCGCGCGCTCACCAACGAGAAGGAGGACGAGTGGGAGCGCTTCGAGGACCTGGGGTACTCGGTGTACGTCGTGACCGGCGAGCGCGACCTGAACCCCCGGCGGGCCGAGCGCGCGGACGTGCTCGTGATGACGCCGGAGAAGGCCGACTCGGCCACCCGGAAGCACGACTCGCCCCGGTACTCGTTCGTCACGGACGTGGACTGCGTGGTCATCGACGAGGTCCACCTGCTGGACTCCGAGACGCGCGGGAGCGTCCTCGAAGTCGTGGTCTCCCGGCTGCGCCGGCTCTGTGACCCCCGTGTCGTAGCGCTGTCCGCGACGATGCCGAACATCGAGGACGTGGCGGACTGGCTGGACGCCACGCCCGAGACCACCTTCGAGTTCGGCGACGAGTACCGGCCAGTGGACCTCCACGCCGGCGTGCGGACGTACACGCACGGGGACAACCCGTTCGCGGACAAGTACCGTCGGCTCTTCACCGCGCTCGACCTGGCGGAGCCACACCTCCGGGAGGACGGCCAGTCCCTCGTGTTCGTCTCCTCCCGGCAGGACACCGTGCAGGCCGCGAAGAAGACCAGAGACGAGATTGCCGAGCGCGACATCCCCGTGAGCTCGCGGGGGGACTACGAGTTCCACACGGCTGCCGAGGAACTCGACAACGCGACACTGCGGAAGTCCGTGCTGGACGGCGTGGCGTTCCACCACGCCGGGCTCTCGACGAGCGACAAGAACCGCGTCGAGCAGTGGTTCCGGGAGGGCAAGATTCGCGTGCTGTTCTCCACGTCGACGCTCGCGTGGGGCGTCAATCTCCCGGCGCGCTGCGTCGTCATCCGGGACACGAAGCTCCACGACCCGCTGGAGGGCGAGGTGGACATGAGTCCCCTGGACGTCCTCCAGATGCTCGGCCGCGCGGGCCGCCCGGGCTACGACGACGTGGGCTACGGCTGGGTGGTCTGTGACACGTCGGACGCCGACAAGTACCGCAGCCTGCTCGAGGAGGGCCACGAGATAGAGAGCCGGCTGGCGGGCAACCTCGCCGAACACCTGAACGCCGAAATCGCGATGGGCACCATCCGCGGGCTCGGCGACGTGATGGACTGGCTGGAGACGACGTTCTACTACCGGCGCGCGCAGTCGGCGCCCGAGGACTACGACTTCCCGAACGTCCGGGACCGGGTGAGAGACACCTTAGACGACCTCGTCGAGGAGGGGTTCGTCGAGACCGACGAGGACCTCGGGCTCTCCGCGACCCGGCTTGGCGTGCTCGCGTCGACGTACTACCTCCGGCTGGACACCGCCCGCGAGTTCCGGGACGTCGCGGACGGCGACCCCGACGACCGCGAGATTCTCCGCGCCGTCGCGAGCGCGGGGGAGTTCGACTCCGTGAGCGCCCGGCAGTCCGAGCAGGACGCCATCCAGAAAGTGCTCGGCCACAGCGGCGACGAGATGGAGGACGGTCCGCGGAAGGTGTACGCCATCCTCCGTGCGGGCATGCGCGGCGCCGTTCCGACGGAACTCCGGTCGGACGCGTGGGTCATCAAGCAGAACGCGCTCCGCCTGCTCGCCGCGCTCGGCGCGTTCTTCGACCGCTACGACGACCCGGCGGGCGCGAACGCCGCCGCCCGCCTGGAGGCACGCATCGACACCGGCGTCCCCGAGTCCGCGGTCGGCCTCACCGCCATCGACGGGGTCGCCGCCGGTCGCGCACACAAACTCCACGAGGAGGGTATCAGCGCCCCCGAGGACGTCCGGGCCGCGGGCGTCTCCGGGCTCGTGGACGCCGGCCTCTCGGAGGGCGTCGCCGAGAGCGTCCACGAGCAGGCCGGCGGCCTCCCCGACGTGACCGTCGACTGGGGCGACTTCCCGGACTCGATTCCCGCCGGGGACAACCAGCTGTGCGAGGTCGCTGTCGACAACGACGGCGGTAGCGCCAAAGTCGGGGTCGAGGTCACGGTCAACGGCGTGGAGATGAGCGAGGAGACCGGCTACCTCGGCGACGACGGCCTCTCCGTCCCGGTCGGCGTCTTCGGCGCCGACGCCGACGACCTCACTTACGAGGTCACCGTGACGTTCGCGGACCTCCCGCTGCTCCCCGTCACTGAGACGCGGACCGTCGACGTGGCGTAGGCGGCCCGGTCACCGCAGCGACCGGAACTGCATCGCGACGTCCGGGAACACCTCGCGGCCGACGACGACGATAGCGATGAGGAGGATGGGGCCGAGGAAGACGCCGTACCAGCCGAAGGCGATGGACCCGACGATGTACGCGAACAGCACCAGCCCCATGTGGAGGTCGCCCGCCGAGAAGTACGACCGCAGGAAGATGTCGGGAATCACGTCGACGACAATCTGTGTGACGGCGACGAAGAATACCGGGAACCACAGGGGCGCGTCGGTGGTGAGTCCGACGGCGAACAGGAACAGCGTCAGGGGGTAGTAGACGATTTTGATGCCGACGCCGGGGACGATAGTTCCGACACCGGTCAGCAGGCCGAGCAGGAACGGGTACGGGATGGAGTAGCCGGCGGGCGCGAAGTAGTCCATGCCGTTGTAGACGGTGACGGCGAACACCGAGAGGACGAGGATGCTGACGACGTTCCCGACGAAGACGGTCTCGAGGTGGTCGTCGACGTCCTCCAGGACCGCCACCACGCGGGCGTCTGCGCCGACGCTCCCGCGGAACCAGCCCGCGAGCTTGTGGTCGTCACGAAGCAGGTAGAACACGAACACGAGCATCAGGAACACGCGGACGAGAACCGAGAAGACGAACCCGGCGGCGGTCGTGACTCGACCGAACGCGCCCGAGAGCAGATTCCGGAGTTGCTGGTCGAACGCCTCCTGGGGGTTCTGGCGGAGCTGTTCGACGATGGGGCCCGGTCCCATCTCCGAGATGTCGACGTACGGACGCAGAATCGACTGGTACTGTTCGAGGTCCGAGTGCGCGAGCACGTCGCTGATCTCCTTGATGGCCGTCCACGCGGCGAACCCGACGATCAGCAGTATGGGCAGCAACACGAGCAGGACCGTCGTCGTCGCCGCGACGTTCGGGTGACCGATAGCGTCGACCACGCGGCGATGCACCCGGCGCGTCGCGTAGTACACCCAGATGGCGAACACGAGCGAGCCGAACACGGGCTGCACCGCGACGGCGAGCACGACGGCAGCGACGGCGACGACGCCGGTCCAGCCGGCCGTCCGCCACTCCTCGGCCCACGGCAGGTTCATGTCGGAAAATGAACTCGTATCGGTAAAAGGCCCGGGCTGGCCGTGGCCAAGGATTGAAACCACAGCACGGGACCAACCGCCGGTATGCAGGACGCGATACGCGTGCTGGCCGGCGAGTGTGCCGTGCGCTACGAGACTGGCAGCGAGACACAGCGAGTGCTTCGGGGGGACGTGGTCGTCGTCGTGAAGCCCGACGACACGGTCCTCGTCCACGACGCGGACGGCTACCAGCCCGCGGCCTGGCTCACGAGACCCGGCGTCGTCCGGTACACCAGGGACGCCGGCGGGTTCCGCATCGACGCCGCGGACGGCGACGAGCGCCTCGTCGTGGAGAGCGCGACCGAACACGGGGACGCCCACTACCCGGCGTCGCCCGCCGGGCCGCCGGTCGGCACCTGTGACTGCGGCGGCGCGTTCGTGCGGGACGGCGGTCGCGTGGTCTGTGTGGACTGCCGCAGCGAGTACGCCGTCCCGCGTGACGCCGCTGTAATCGACGAGACCTGCGGGGACTGCGGGCTGCCCCGCATCCGCGTCGAGCGCGGCGTCGCCGTGACCGCCTGCCTCGACCGGGACTGCGAACCCCTCGCCGAGGTCGCTCGCGCGGCGCTCGACTGGACGTGTCGGTGCGGGGCAATTCTGACCGTCGACGCCGACCGGGGGTTGCACGCCGTCTGCGAGGGCTGCGGGAGCCGCTTCCGGCTCCCGGTCGGGACTCGTGACGGCGACTGCGACTGTGGGCTGCCGGCTGTCCGGACCACCGAGGGGCGGCGGTGTCTGGACGCCGACTGCCGGACGACCGGAAAGCCGGCGTGACCCGGCGTTCGGGGGCCGCTATCGGCGGTCAGTGGCGGCGTCGACGAGCGAGGGCACCACCGCCTCGGCGACGTTCAGCGCGACGACAAGCAGGATGGGGCCGAGGAAGACGCCCGCCCACCCGAAGCTGAGCGCGCCGAGGACGTACGCGAACATGACGAGGCCCATGTGGAGGCGGCCGGCGGACAGGTACGGCCGCAACACGACGTCCGGCAGCACGTCGACGACGAGCGCGGTGACGACGAGGAAGACGGGCGCGAACCAGAGCGGGCCGTCGCCCGTCCAGGCGCCGACGAGGATGGCGCCCGCCAGCGGGTAGTAGACGATTTGAATGCCGATGGCGGGGACGAGCGTCGCGAGGCCGGTGAGCATCCCGAACAGGAACGGGTAGGGGACGCCGGTCCCGGGCGGTGAGAGCAGGCCGAGGACGAGGTAGGTGCCGACGGCGAGCACGCCGACGACGCCGATGGTGGTGACGTTCCCGACGAACACCGTCTCCAGGTCGTCGTCGGCGCGCTCGAGGACGGTGACGACCTGGCTGCTGTGGCCGAACGTCTCCCGCACCCAGTCGCCGAGGTTGCCGTCGTCCCGCAGGAGGTAGAACGCGAACGCGAACGCCAGGAAGACGCGGACGACGACGGCGAACGTCTCGCCGGCGATGACGCCGGCGGACGCGAGGACGGAGACCGCGAGGTCGCCCGACCGCTCGTCGAGGGCGTCCAGTGGGTTCGCGCGGACGGACTCGTAGAAGGCCGCGGGGTCGTCGATGCCGGCGGCCGCCAGCGCTTCGGACAGCCACGGGAGGCCGCCGTCGGCGAGCGTCGCGAGTTCGCCGAGCGCGACGAGGCCGGCGTAGCCGGCGACCAGCAGCGCGGGCACGACGAACGCCAGCAGCGTGAGGAACGCCGCGATAGACCGGTGGTCGAAGACGTCCTCGAGGCGGGCCTGGAGCCGCCTGGTGGCGTAGTAGACGAACAGCGCGAACGCGAGCGCGCCGAGCACGGTCCGGAGACCCCGCCACAGCAGCACCACGATGACCAGGACGACGAGGAGCCACGCGACCGTCCGGGTTCGCTCCGGCGAGGAGAACTCCATGTCCGAGTGGTACGCGGCCCGCCGACAAATGTTTGTGTGCCGACGTGTCGGCGGTCGCGACCGACGCGCCTATGCCGCCCGCAGCGCCACCACGGCACATGAACGGCGACCTTCGCGGGGACGAGGTACACGTCGGCGGGGACGCCCGCCAGCGGTTCCACGACGCCCGCGGGTACGGCTACCCGCTGGGCGGCAACGACGTCGCGCTGTCGCTCGTGGAGGCCGCCCACCTCCTGTTCCGCGGGGACCTCGACGCGGTCGACGGCCAGGAGTTCCGCGAGTTCCTCGCGGACCGCGAGGCCGGGTTCGTCGCGCGCTTTTTGGTCTACGTCGACCTCCGGGACCGGGGGTTCTACCTCGTACCCGACCGGGAGCCGTGGTGGCACGACCCCGGCGACGGCGACTTCGTGGTGTTCCCGCGCGGGAACACCCGGCGGGACGGCGTCGTGAAACACCGGATTCGGGTGGTCGACGAGCGGACGACGCTGCCAGCCAGCGGCCTCGGTGACGAGGTGCTGGCGGTCGTCGACGAGGAGAGCGAACTCACGTACCTCGACGTCTCCCCGGAGACGCCCGAGGGCGACACGGAGTTCGACCGGCCCGCGGACGTGCCGGCCGTGCTGTTCGACGACCGCGTGCTCGTCTGGGAGCCGCCCGCGGAACTCCACGAGTCCGGGTTCTACGGCCAGCCGCTCGGCGGCCGCGCCGCCGACCACGACGCGCTCCAGTTGTCCCTGCTCGAAGCGGCCTACCTCACGGACGCCGGCGTGCTGTCCTTCGCGGACGCCGGCGTCGCCGACGTGCTGGCTCGCGGCCGCGTCGGCGAAGGCGAGCGGTTCGACCACCGGCTGGCGGTCTACCGCGCGCTCCGGGACGCCGACATGGTGCCGAAGACAGGGTTCAAGTTCGGCGCCGACTTCCGGGTGTACTCCGGCGTGGAGTCGGTCGACGACCTCGGCCACTCCGAACTCCTGGTGCGGGTCGTCGAGGACTCCCACGACTTCGTCCCACGCGACCTCTCGCTGGACGTGCGACTGGCGCACGGCGTCCGCAAGCGAATGGTTTTTGCAGTCACCGGCGACACGAATGACACGATTCGCTGGCTCTCCGTCAGTCGACTGACGCCATGACCGACGACAACACATCCACGGCCGGCGCCGACGACCTGGCACTCGACCCCTGGGGGTCGACGACCGTCTCCGACTACCGCAAGCTCTTCGAGGAGTTCGGCATCGAGGCCTTCGAGGACGTCCTGGAGGAGGTGCCGGCGCCCCACTACCTGATGCGGCGGGCCATCATCTTCGGCCACCGCGACTACCGGCGGGTGGCGTCGGCGATGCGCAACGACGAGCCGTTCGCCGCGCTCTCGGGGTTCATGCCGACCGGCGACCCGCACATCGGCCACAAGATGGTGTTCGACGAGATCGTCTGGCACCAGCAGCAGGGCGGCGACGCGTACGCTCTCATCGCCGATCTGGAGGCCCACTCCGCCCGCGGCCTGGACTGGGACGAGATCGACGAGCACACCGAAGACTACCTGCTGAGCCTGCTCGCGCTCGGCTTCGACGCCGAGGAGGGCGAGCTCTACCGGCAGTCCACGAACCGCGAGCTCCAGGACCTCGCGTTCGAACTCGGCATCGAGGCGAACTTCTCGGAGTTCGAGGGCATCTACGGGTTCGGCGGCGACACCGACGTCTCCCACATGCAGAGCGTCGTCACGCAGATGGCGGACATTCTCTACCCCCAGCTCGACGAGCCGAAGCCGACCGTCATTCCGGTCGGCCCCGACCAGGACCCCCACGTGCGGTTCGCCCGTGACCTCGCGGAGCGCACGCGGTACTTCAAGGTGACCGAGGCGTTCGCGAGCGTCGCGTTCGACGACGACGAGCGCCCGCTCGTCCGCGCAGCCCACGACGCCCGCGGCGAGTACGCCGAGGACGCCGACCAGCCCCGGTGTACGGAGGCCGCCGACTGGCTCGAAGGGAAGCCGGCGGCCGCCAGTGGCTTCGACGGTGAGACCGTCGACACGGTCGTCCAGAAGCTGGAGAACGCGGGAATGGAGCCGCTTCGGCCTCGGATTCGGTTCTTCGACCGGCAGGCGACCGACGAGGCGTTCGAGGCCCTGATAGACGAAATCGCGGGCGAGAAACGCGTCTTCGAGGGGCACGTCGACGCCTTCGAGCTGGAGATGGAGACCGCCGAGGACCTCGCGCTCGCCGTCGAGGTCGACCACGGCGGCTACGGCTTCGTCCCGCCGTCGTCGGTGTACCACCGCTTCATGACCGGGCTGACGGGCGGCAAGATGTCCTCCTCGATTCCGGCGAGCCACATCAGCCTGCTCGACGACCCCGAGGACGGCTACGATAAGGTCACGTCCGCGACGACCGGCGGCCGCGAGACCGCAGAGAAGCAGCGCGAACTCGGCGGCGAGGCCGACGAGTGCCCGGTCTACGAGCTGTACGCCTACCTGCTCGCGGGCGACGACGACGAGTTCGCCGAGGAGGTGTACTCGGAGTGCGTGAACGGCGAGCGGCTCTGTGGCGGCTGCAAGGAGCAGGCCGCTGAGCTCATGGAGGAGTTCCTCGAAGACCACCAGGAGAAACGCGAGGAGGCCCGCGAGGTCCTCGCCGACCTGGACGTCGAACTGGATTCGGCGCGCGCCTGACCGAGCCAGCCCCGGTTCTGGTTCGCCCGGGTTCTGTACTGCGACAGAAGGCCTATGCGAGTGTCCGACCACACTCGTCGTATGTCCGACGCGCAGGCCAGCCCGGTCCGCGACCGCGACCCCGACGCGCTCGTCGCCGCGCTCCGAGACGCCCGCGAGACCCTCGCCGACGCCGAGGCCGCCGTCGACGAGTACGGCGCGGACAGCCTGGCGGCGCTCCAGGCGGCGCTCCGCGACCTCGACGCCCTGTTCGAGCAGTACGAGGACGACGCCACGGGCACCGGCGACTTCCAGGCCTACCTCTCCTTCCAGGACGACATCGTGGCGCTCGTCGAGGGCTTCGACGACGACCTCCCCGAGCGCGACGTCTTCGAGTCGCTGCTGGAGCTCTTCAAGCAACGCCGGCTCTCCGAGGCCGACTTCGACGAGGCCCGCGACCGCCTACGGGACGCCCGCGACCTCGTCGAGCGCCTCGACGCCCTCGACGAAGCACGCGGGGAGTACCGGAAGACCCGAAGCCGCGTCGCCGACGCCGCGGACGAGTACGCCGACGAGGTCGCGGACCTCGAACGGCTCCAGCGCCTGGGGAACGCCGACCTGGACGCGCCGGTCGCGGACCTCCGCGGCCCCATCGAGGAGTACGACGACGCCGTGACCGACGCCTTCCGGACGTTCCGGCGCGAGGCGCCGGCACGCGAGTTTCTGGACTTCGTCGAGACGACCGAGGCCTACCCTCTCGTCGGCTTCGAGCCGGTGCCCGAGGACCTCGCGGACTTCGTCGCGACCCGGCCCGCCGGCGAGGAGTCGATTCCGACGCTCCTCGACTACGCCGGCTACTCGCCGTCGAAGCTGGAGCACTACGTCGACGCGCCGCGGACGCTGAAGCGCGCGGTCGGCGGGAACCGCACCTACCTCGACCGCCTCGACGCCGACCCCCTGACCGTGGACTGGCCGCCCGCGGCCGCCGCGGACCTCCAGTACCGGCTGGACGAACTCGTCTCGGTCGTCGCGCGGTTCGCCGGCGACGACGTCCTCGAACCGCTCCACGCGGTCCGGCAGTGGGTGTACAGCGACGACTACGACCGGCTCCGGGTCGCCGCCGTCGCCACCCACGAACTCACCGACGAGGAGAAACAGCGCATCGCGGCCGGCGTCGAGGACGACCTGCAGCGCGCGCGAGCGAACGAACAGAGGCTGCGGGACGCCCTCGACGAGAACTAACTGCTCCGGCGTCGCTCTGTCGGACCCGAGCCGTCAGCAGCCAGCGGCCTCGGCGTCCATCGGCACGTCGACGGTGCCGTCCGAGCGCACCCGAACGACGACGCCGTAACACCCGGACCCGCTGTTCGGAATCGTTCGCGTGACGGTCTCGTCCATCGTCGACGCGTCGACAGTGAGTTGGTACTGTCCCTGTTCGGCCATCCACGGTTCGTCGACGAGTTCCCCGGGCCCGGACTCGGCTCCGGTGTCGGGCTCGAACGAGTACGTCTCGTCCAGCAGGACCTCGCCGCCACTGGCAATCTGGACGTCCAGCTTCACCGGCTCGTCAGACAGCGACAGAACGGTGAGGTCGGCGATACGCGCACTCGAACCCGAACCGCTGAGAGAGAGACAGCCCCCGAGTCCGACTGTCGCGAGCGCGACCCCCGACAGCAAGCGTCGTCGTGTCGGCATCGTCTCGCGTTCGTTCGCTTCGCTGATAACTCTCGCGGCCAGCCCGGGGTTCGAACGCCGCCGGCTGGTGTTGTCGCGGAGTGCGGAGCGGTCCCCTTACGCGTTCGCTCGCGCGGCGCGCAGGTCGGCGGCGAACGCCTCGGCGAGTTCCTGTGCGTGCTCGTGGTCGGTGGACTCCGCGTAGATGCGGACGACCGGCTCCGTGCCCGACGGCCGGACGAGCACCCAGGCGTCGCCGTAGTCGAGGCGGTAGCCGTCGATTGTGGTGCGGTTCGCGTCCGCGTCCAGCGCCCGGGTCTCGGCCGCTTCGAGGAGCGCGTCGCGCTCGGCGTCGTCCTCGTAGCCGACGTTCACGCGGACGTTGTGGTAGTCGCTGTACGGCGCCACGACCTCGCTTGCGGACTGGTCGCTGTCCGCGAGCAGTTCGAGGAACCGAGCGCCCGTGTACGCGCCGTCTCGCGTGGTGCGGTAGCCCGGGAAGATGATGCCGCCGTTGCCCTCGCCGGCGACCGGTACGCGTTCGCCCTCCGCCTCGAGCTGGCGGATGCGGGTCATGATCTGCGTGGAGCCGATGGGCGTCAGCTCGAGTTCCGCGCCCGTGCGCTCGCAGACGTCCACGAGGCGCTGGCTGACGTTCACCGCCGAGACGGTGGTGTCGCCGTCGTCGAGCTCGGCCTCCGCGAGCGCGGCGAGCGCGGCGTCGCCTTCGACGTACTCCCCGGTCTCGTCGAAGAAGATGGCGCGGTCGGCGTCCCCGTCGTGGGCGACGCCGACGTCGGCGTCCGCGGCCTCGACGAGCCCGCCGAGGTCCTCGAGGTGCTCGCGGACGGGTTCGGGCTCCCGACCTGGGAAGTGGCCGTCGGGCTGGCTGTTCACAGTGACGACCTCACAGCCCAGTTCCCGGTAGAACTCCGGGCTGGTCAGGGAGCCGGCGCCGTGGCCGGGGTCGAGGGCGACGGTGAGGTCGGCGTCCGCGATGGCGTCGCGGTCGACGGCGTCGTAGAGCTGGTCGAGGTACCTGCGGGCCGCGGATTCGACGGCCCGGTCGTCGCCGGTGCCGTCCCAGGCCGCGTCGCTGAACTGCTCGGTGGAGAACTTCCGCTCGACGCGCTCCAGGTCGTCGACGGCGAGCTCCACGCCGTCGCTGCCGACGAGCTTCACGCCGTTGTACTCGGCGGGGTTGTGGCTCGCCGTCACCATCAGCGCCGGCACCGCCTCGCGTTCGGCGTACGCCTGCGTCCCCGGCGTCGGCAGCACGCCCAGTCGGTCCACGTCCGCGCCGACGCTCTGCAGGCCCGCCACCGCGGCGTTCTCCAGCATCCGGCCGGTGGTCCGGGTGTCGCGGGCGACGGCGACCCGGTCGGCGCGCCACACCGACCCCGCGGCCTTCGCCACTCGCAGCACGAACCCCGGTGTGAGCTCCTCGTTGGCCACGCCCCGCGTCCCACTCGACCCGAAGACCTTCATGGCCGTGTGTCGGAGTGGACGCCCCTAATCGCTTCCGAACCGGTGGTCGTCCCCGGGAACAGCGACTCGCTGCCGTCGGTCACCTCCAGCACGAACGCCGTGCCGTCGTACCGATAGACGCCACCGACCGCGCTGCAGTGCCCGCGGAGGTCCGCGGCGAGCGCTCGGCCGGCCTCCGGGTCGACGTCCTCGGTCACCCACTCGTCGCGGGGCGCGTTCGCCGCCGCCGTCGTCACGCGCTCAAGCGTCGGGTGGTCGGCCACGAACGCCGCGCCGAGCGCGCACTGGTGGTCCGCGTCGGCGGCGTCCCCCTCTGGCGGTCGCTTCACTCGGACTAGGACGGTCTCGTCGGCGAGGAGTCTGAAACAGCCTGCAGTCGAGGCCAGCCCGGCGACCCCAGCGAGCACCGTCCGTCGTCGCATACCTCACACGTTCGTCGCCCCCGGCAAAGTGTTTTCGAGAGAACCACAACCCCTTAGCCCGGCGCCACCCGCTCTCTACGTATGCCCACCGTCCGCGAAGACCGCGTGTTCGTCGAACAGGGCGAGACTCTCGTGGCGTACGTCGCCGCCGGCCTCGGCGTCACCGCCGCCCACATCTCGGGTAGCAAGGTCGGCGAGTTCGCGCTCGAAGTCCGCTGTGACGCCCGCGACGTCGCCGCGACCGGCGAGGGCGTCGCGGTCGCCACCGCCGAGGACGTCCTGCTCTCGGACGGCGGCGACTTCGCCGAGACCGGCTTCGGCCCCGCGGTCGCCGTCACCGGCTTCGACGGCGGCGTCCTCGCGGCCGGCGAGGACGGCACTATCGCCCACTACGACGGCGACTGGACCGACCGCGGCAGCGTCGCCGCCGACGTCCGCGCGCTCGACGCCGACCTCGTCGCCGCCGGCGACGGCGTCCACCGCATCAGTGCCGACGGCGTCACGCACGCCGGCCTCGACGACGCCCGCGACGTCGCCGCGCCCGGCGTCCCGCAGGCCGCCACCGCCGCCGGCCTCTTCTCGCTCGGGAACGGCTGGCTGGAGGACGTCGCCGGCGACTTCCGCGCCGTCGCCGCCGACCCCGCCACCGCAACCCCCGGCGAGGTCGGCCTCGCCCACGCCGCCACACCCGAGGCCTGCTTCGAACACGCCGACGGCGCCTGGACCGACCGCGACCTCCCGGTCGACGAACCCATCGTCGACGCCACCCACGCCGTCGACACCACCATCCTCCTCACCGCCACCGGCACCCTCGTCGTCGACGACGGCGACGACACCCGCCACCGCAGCCTCGGCCTCCCCGACGCCGCCGCCGTCGCCGTCGTCGGCGACGAGCACGTCGACGCCGCGTGACGGGGCCGCCGCTGGCCAGCGGTCAGCGATACCCCCACACGACGAGGGCGAGTCCGAACAGCACGCCGACCGCGACGAACACCCCGCCGCTCACTCCGTAGAGCTCCGCCGTCGAGTACGAGAACTGGTCGCCGTACCGCGTGATGGCCGCGGAGAGCAGCAGCGTCAACCCCGATCCGGTCAGCACGGTCGCCACGTCGAACCCAGCGGGGTTCCCGATGTCTGGCATGCAACTATCGTCCCGATGTAGCCTGATAGGTACTCACGTTGCCCGAGCAAGCCCCTCTGGACCCCGTCGCAGGGCTCGCTCCGCTCGCCGTTCGACCAGTCCGTGCTCTCCCGCCGGTCGGGCACTCCGAGCCACGCACGCTGCTCACGGCGCCGTCGCGCCGTTCGCGACAACGTGGTTCTCAGTCGCTCCCCGCGGTCGCTCCTTCCGAACCACGCACGCAAAGGAAACGCGTAAGCCGCCGGCCCGACTCACCTCGCGTATGTTACTCAGCGGGTCCTCGAGCCAGGCGCTCGCGGCCGCGCTCGCCGCCGAGACCGGCGAGCGCCTCGGCCGGGTGGCCTACGACTCGTTCCCGGACGGCGAGCAGTTGGTCACCGTCCCCGAGGGCGTGGCGGGCGAGCGAGCGGTCGTGGTGGCGTCGACGCCGACGAGCGACGCGCACGTCGAAGTGCTCCAGCTCCAGGACGCCGCCCGGGAGGCCGGCGCGAGCGAGGTCGTCACTGTCCTCCCCTACATGGGGTACGCGCGCCAGGACGAGGCCTTCGAGGCGGGGCAGCCGGTGTCGGCGCGCGCCGTCGCCCGCGCCGTCTCGGCGGGCACGGACCGCGTGATTACGGTCAACCCCCACGAGGACGGCGTGCTGGAGTTCTTCGACGTGCCCGCGGTCGGCGTCGACGCCGCGCCGCAGCTCGCCGACCCCCTCCCGGACGACCTCGCGGACCCGGTCTTCCTCGCGCCCGACCACGGCGCCACCGCGCTCGCCGAGAGCGTCCGAGACGCCTACGGCGCGGGCGCCACCGACCACTTCGAGAAGGTCAGGCACTCCGGCAGCGACGTGACCGTCGAACCGAGCGAAATCGAGACCGCCGGCCGGGACGTCGTCGTCACGGACGACATCGTCGCCACCGGCTCCACGATGAGCGAAGCCATCGCCGCGCTCGACGACCCGAGCCGGGTGTTCGTCGCCACCGTTCACCCGCTGCTCGCGGGCAACGCCCGACTCAAGCTCGCTGACGCCGGCGTCGACGCCGTCTACGGCACCGACACTATCGAGCGCGCCGTCTCCGAGGTGTCGGCCGCGCCCGCCGTCGCCCACGAACTCTGAGCCCCCGTCCTCTTCACCGCAGCCGCCCCAGGAGCGCCGCGTCCGGCCGCCACGCCAGCAGCCCGACGGCCAGCAGGAACACGGCCGTCGAGAGGTCGTAGGACAGCGCGGCCGCCGACCCGAACGCGACCGCGCCGCCCGCCAGCGAGGAGACGACCGCCGCGAGCAGCGGGAGCGTGCAGCTCACGCAGGCGAACAGGCCGACGAACCCGCCCGCGAGCGACGTCTCTGCGTCGACGAGCGTGGCGTACACCAGGTAGGCGAGCGCGAGGTAGCCGGCGACCCGGTAGGGCGCGGCGGCGACCCGGACGGGGCCGACGTGCGCGAGCACCATCGGCCCCCAGCCCGGCGGGAGCGCCCAGTGGACGGTGACGCCGCTGCCCGTCGACGCCGCGAGCACGCCGCCGACGGCCGCGAGCACGAGGAAGTACGCGACGCCGGCGCCCGCCGCGAGCCAGCGCCGGCGGTCGCTGGCCGGACGGGGCGTGACCCGCCAGACCGCGAGCGCGCCGGCGTTCAGCCAGACGAACGGGTAGAGGAGGTACCGGAGTTCGGTGACTGCGACCGGCATCGTCGCGAGGTAGACGCCGAGCGCGGCGAGCTCGGCGAGCGTGAGCGTGGCGAGCAACTCGACCGTCTCGCGCCGGGGCCGCAGCCGGGCGAGCGCGGTGCTCACGCCGTCTCCACCTCCGCGTCCGGCGGACTGGCGTTCGCGTGCCAGTCCACCAGCGACCGCGCCGAGTTCCCGACGACGAGCAGGCTGGACGCCGCCATCGCGGCCGCCGCGAACAGCGGATTCAGCGCGCCGGCGACGGCCAACGGCACCGCGACGGCGTTGTAGCAGAACGCCCACGCGAGGTTCTGCCGGATGCGGCCGTTCGTCGCCGCGGTCAGGTCGAACACGCGCGGCACGGCGTCGAGGTCGTCGGTGGTGACGACCGCGTCGGCCGCGTCGGCGGCGAGCGCGGCGTGGTCGAGCGCCACGCCGATGTCGGCCGCGGCGAGCGCGGGCGCGTCGTTGACGCCGTCGCCGACCATCGCGACGGTGCCGTCGCTCCGCAGCGACCGCACGACCTCGGTCTTCCCCTCGGGCGGCACGCCCGCGAACACGTCCGAGACGGCGTCGTGCTCGCGGAAGCGCTCGGCGGCCGCCGGGTCGTCGCCGGTCAGCACGACCACGTCGCGGCCGTCGGCGGCGAGGTCGGAGACGACTGACTGCCACTCCTCGCGGGGCCGGTCGCCGGCGACGACGACGCCCCGGGCTTCGCCGTCCCAGCCGACGAGGACGGGGACGTTCCCGTCCGCTCGCGCGTCGCTCGCCCGGCCGGCGTACTCGTCGGGGACCCGCCAGCCGCGGGCCGCGAACAGCTCGCGGTTCCCGGCGAGCACCTCCGTCCCGGTCGATTCGGGCGGTTCCGCCGCTCGCGCTCCGTCGGCTCGGAGGGTGAGCGTGCCGGCGACGCCCCGGCCGGGGTCGCGCTCGAAGTCGGTCACGTCGCCCGCGGGCGTCGCTTCGTCGGTGACGGCGGCGGCGACCGGGTGGTCGGCGTACTGCTCGACGGCGGCCGCCCGAGCGAGCACGCGGTCGTCACCCGCGACGTCCAGCACGCGCATCTCGCCGGTCGTGAGCGTCCCGGTCTTGTCGAAGACGACGGTGTCGGCCTCCGGTGCGGCCTCGAACGTCGACGCGTCGGTGACGACGACGCCGGCGTCCAGCGCCTCGCGGACGCCCCTGGCGGTCGCCAGCGGGGTCGCCAGCCCGAGCGCGCACGGACAGGAGACGACGAGCACCGAGACGCCGACCAGGAGCGCCTCCCGGACTCCCGCGCCCGTGACGAAGTGTCCGCCCGCGGCGAGCGCCGCGAGCACGAACACGAGCGGGACGAAGACGGCGGCGATGCGGTCGACGAGCCGCTGGACGCCCGGCCGCGCGCTCTGCACGTCCCACAGCACCTCGACGACGCGGTCGAGCGTGCTCGCGGCGTCCTCGCCGACCTCGACGACGAGCCGGCCGTCCGTGACGACCGCGCCGCCGACGGCGTCGTCGCCCGGTTCTTTCCCGACGGGCGTGGACTCGCCGGTGACGAGTGACTCGTCGACGGTCGCCGCCCCGTCGACGACCGGGCCGTCGACCGGGACGCGTTCGCCGGCGGTGACCACCACCTCGTCGCCGGGCCGGAGGTCTTCGACCGCGACCGATTCGGGGCCGTCGCCGGTGCGCCGCGTCGCCTCGTCGACGCGCTCCTCGGTCAGGTCGGCGAGCCGGCCGGCCGCCGCGCGCTTCACGCGGCCCTCGTAGTAGTCGCCGATGGTGACCGCGAGCACGACGACGATGGCGACGTCGAAGTACACCTCGCGGCCGCCCGTCAGCGCGACGAACGTGCTGAAGAGGTAGGCGGCGCCCGCCGCGATGCCCACCAGGAGGTCCATGTTCGGGTGGCCGGCGCGCAGGCTCACGTACGCCCCCCGGAACAGGGGGTAGCCCGTGTACGCCAGCACGACGGTCGCCATCAGCCAGACGTTCGCCAGCAGGTAGCTGCCCGCGAGCCCGCCGAGGTCGAGTAACTGGGCCGCCGACGGCAGGTCGAGGTACGCCGGGTAGAGGAAGAGGACGTACCACAGCATCGTCATCATCCCGAAGAAGCCGCCGACGAGCAGCCGCCCGACCTCGGCCTGGTCGTCCTCGTCGTCGTCGTCCTGCGCGCTCGCCGAGTACCCCAGGCCCTCGACGGCGTCCACGAGGTCTCCGCGGTCGGCGACCTCGGCGTCGTAGGTGACTCGCAGCGTCTCAGTCGGGTAGCTCGCGGCGGCGGCGCGGACGCCGTCGGCGTCGGTCGCCTGGGCTTCCACGAACGCCTCGCAGGTCGCGCAGTGCATCCCCGACACGGAGAGGTACGCCGTGTCGCCGTCCACGTCCCCGTCGTCGGGGCCGGTGTCGAGGTCGTCGGCCGGGTCGGCGTCCGCGTCCGCGGGGTCCTCGAGCGTGCGCGCGACCTCCAGGCAGCCCCGGCAGCAGTACGTCCCCTCGACGCCGCCGCTGGTGACGGGCGGGTCCGGCGTCGGCAGGCCACAGAGTGTGCAGTCGTCGGTCATGTCAGCCTGGCATCGGCGGCATCGGCAGCGGCAGGTGCGGGACCGGGTAGCCGAGCGCGGTCGCGCCCTTCGCCAGCGGGATGGTGCCCGCGACGACGAACGCGACGCCGAGCGCGCGGTGGACGCGGCGGCGGGTCGTCGCGCTCACCGCGTCGACGGCGGTGCCGTACGCGAACAGCGTCGGGAACGTCCCGAGGCCGAGCGCGCCCAGTGCCAGTCCGCCCTCCACCGGTGACCCGGTCGCGAGCGCGTACACGTAGCCGGGGTACAGCAGCGGACACGGCATGACGCCGTGGGCCGCGCCGAGCGCGACGATGCCGGGGCCGGTCGCCCAGTCGTCCGCCCGCGACGCGACTCGTTCGGTCAGGGCGCCGAACGCCCGCCCGAGCCCGGGGACGGCGCCGGCGACGACCCGCGACTGGCCGCCAGTGGCGTAGCCGACGCCCGCCGCGACGATGACGACGCCCGCGACGACGCCCGAGACGCCCCGGACGAGGTGGCTCGCCTCGAGAATGCCCCCGGCGTCGACGAGGACGGCTCCGACTGCGCCCATCAGCGCGCCGCCCGCGGCGTAGCTGACGGTGCGGCCCGCGTTGAACAGCGCGTGCTGGCGGAGCGCGCGCGTCGACGGGCCGCGCTCGTCGTCCCCGATTCGGTCGGCGTACATCGTCACGAGCGGACCGCACATGCCGAGACAGTGCGCACCCCCGAGGAGGCCGACCACGAAGAACGCGACCACGCCGGCGTCGGACGCGCTCGCAGCTACTGTGCCGACACCGGACGCTGCGAGCGACACTCCTGGAGTGACCATCGCGCGACTAGTGCGCGACGGCGTGTTCGTCGCCTTCGGCCTCCGAGAACATGTAGTAGAGGCAGCCAGCGACGATGAGGACGTTCCCGAGCGCGACGACCGCGATGGTCTTCTGTCCGTTGGCGTACAGCGCGACCGGCACCAGCGACAGCAGCGGCATCAGCGTCGCGATGACCTGTGGACGCACGTTCATACTCGGCGGTTGGCCGGTTCCGGCCTAAATCTTTTGACGGATTCCTACGGGCTTGGAATCACCGAGGGTAGCTATAGGACCGCTCGAAAACACCGGGGTGTGAACGGCTACGGGCCCCGCTCCGGCACACCGGCGGTCCCGTACCGGCTTCACTCGCAGTTCCGCCTTCGGGCGGTAACGAGACCGAAGTGAGGTGTATACGATGACCAGACTGGACACGAACTCACTATCGCGCCGCGGTGTCCTCCGCGCCGCTGCCGGCTCCGCGACCGCAGTCGCGGCCGGCGCGGCGGCGACTGGCACGGCCGCGGCCCAGGACTACGGCGGCTGGTTCACCGACGGCGCCAAGGGTGGCGCGGTCGGCAACTACGACGGGACGACTGTCGACCAGACGGGACAGGACGAAGTGACTGTGGAGGTCGGTGTAGACGCGAACGGCGGGTCGTTCGGGTTCGGGCCGGCAGCCGTACGGGTCTCACCCGGCACGACGGTGACCTTCGAGTGGGTGTCGAACACCCACAACGTCGTCGTCGAGGAGCAGCCGGACGGCGCGGACTGGAGCGGCGACGAGGAGATCAACAACGAAGGCTACTCCCACTCGCACACGTTCGAGACCGAAGGCACCTACAAGTACTACTGTAACCCCCACCTCACGATGGGGATGAAAGGCGCCATCGTCGTCGGCGGCGGCGGTGGCGGCGGTAGCGACGCGCCGACCGTCGAGGCCGACTACGGCGACTGGTTCACCGGGGACGCCGACGGCGGCGCGACCGGCAACTACGACGGGTCGACCGTCGACCAGACGGGACAGGACGAGGTCACAGTCGAAGTCGGTGTAGACGCGAACGGCGGGTCGTTCGGATTCGGGCCTCCTGCCGTGCGCGTCTCGCCCGGCACGACGGTGACCTTCGAGTGGGTGTCGAACACTCACAACGTCGTCGTCCAGAGTCAGCCCGAGGGCGCGGACTGGAGCGGTGACGAGGAGATCAACAACGAGGGGTACTCCTTCTCACACACGTTCGAGACGCCCGGCGTCTACACGTACTACTGTAACCCCCACCTCACGACGGGGATGAAAGGCGCCATCGTCGTCGGCGCAGCGCCCGGCGGCAGCGGCGGCGGGGACGACGGCGGCACGGGACAGCGCGCGATTCCCGGCAGCACGCTCTGGACGTCCGTGTTCGCTGGCGGCGTCCTGCTCGCGATGCTCGCGCCCATCCTCTCGAACTACTACCGGAACCGCCCGCCGGCCGGCGACTCCCGCTCCGGGAGCGCCGACGGCGAGACGATGGACGAAATCCCAGAGGCCGACGAGTTCGAGCCGGAGACCGAGATCGGGCACGACGACTACGACCCGGTCGGGACGCTCTCACTCGTCGCGATCTACTTCCTCATCCTGGTCGGGATGTGGGCGTTCACGTACTTCATCGAGTTCCTCGGGAACGGACCGACCATCGTGGGGTGACCAAGCATGCGGATACACAGATTCGAGAAACTCTGGCTCGCCGCGGCGTTCGTACTCATCGCCGCGTTCATCGCCACCATCGTCTACGGCTCGCTCGGCGCGGGCGTCGCGATGGTCGGAGACGAAGGCGGAACGGTCAACCCGGACAACCCGACCGCCTCGGACAACTTCCGGGACCCCGGCGTCTACCAGACCGGTGACGGCGAGTACGCGGTGTACGTCGAAGCCCGGCAGTTCGCGTTCTCGCCCGGCACGAACCAGCCGATTCGCGTGCCCGCCGACGCCGAAGTGACGTTCCACGTCACGAGCGGCGACGTGACGCACGGGTTCGAGCTCGTGGGGACGAACGTGAACACGATGGTGATTCCCGGCCAGGTCGCCGAACTCACCGTCGAGTTCGACGAGGCTCGGACCCACCACATCGTCTGCCACGAGTACTGCGGCGCCGCCCACCACGCGATGGAGGGCACCATCGAGGTCGTGCCACGCGACCAGTTCGAAGCGCAGAACGACGTTCCGGAGGTGAGTGACTGATGGCGTTCGTCGACAAGTTCCCCAACGAAGCGAAGCTCGTCAGATGGCACTTCGGCGTCGGGTTCATCGCGCTCGCGATCGGTGGCCTGTTCGGCCTCGTGCAGGCGCTGTACCGGACTGGCTACTTCCGTGACGCGCTCCCGATAGACGCCTCCCAGTACTACACGGTGCTGACCGGACACGGTGTCCTGCTCGCGCTCGTGTTCACGACGTTCCTCATCTGCGGGTTCTTCGTGTGGGCGGTCACGCGCAGCCTCGACCGCCAGCTCGCCCACCAGCGGGTCGCCTGGGTGGGCTTCCTGTCGATGCTCGTCGGCACGGTGCTGGCCGCGCTCACCATCCTGAACGGCTTCGCACCGGAGATACCGTTCGGCTCCGCGGACGTCCTCTACACGTTCTACGCGCCTCTGCAGGCTCACCCGGCGTTCTACGTCGGCGCGGCGCTGCTCATCGTCGGGTCGTGGATCGTCGGCGCCGAGTACTTCCTCACGTACCGGGAGTGGCGCGCCGACAACCCCGACGAACGCATCCCCCTGCAGACGTTCATGGTGCTGGCGACGTTCATCATGTGGTACCTCTCCTCGCTCGGCGTCGCCGTCGAGGTGCTCGCGTTCCTGATTCCGTGGTCGCTGGGCTGGATCAGTCAGGTCGACCCGCTGCTGACCCGGACGCTGTTCTGGTACTTCGGCCACCCGGTGGTGTACTTCTGGCTGCTGCCGGCGTACCTCGCGTGGTACACCATCCTCCCGAAGCTCGCGGGCGGCAAACTGTTCAGCGACCCGCTCGCCCGCATCGTCTTCGTGCTGTTCGTGCTGCTGTCGACGCCGGTCGGCTTCCACCACCAGTACACCGACCCCGGCATCGCTGAAGGGTTCAAGTTCATCGCGATGACGAACACCTTCATGCTGCTGTTGCCGTCGCTGCTGACCGCGTTCACCGTCGTCGCGTCGCTCGAACACGGCGCCCGGCAGCGCGGCGCCAAGGGCTACTTCGGCTGGCTGCGCGCGCTCCCGTGGGGGCAGCCCGCGTTCTCCGCGATGGCGCTGGCCGGCCTCGTGTTCGCCGCCGGTGGGTTCTCCGGCATGATCAACGCCGGGATGAACATCAACTACCTCATCCACAACACCATCTGGGTGCCCGGTCACTTCCACCTCACCGTCGGCACCGCGTTCGCGCTGACGATGATGGGCGTGTCCTACTGGCTCGTCCCGCAGATCACGGGCAAACAGCTCCAGCACAAGACCATCGCCGCCGTCCAGCCGTTCGTCTGGGTCGTCGGCATGACGCTGATGTCGAACGCGATGCACCGCGGCGGCCTCGCCGGTCTGCCGCGCCGCACCGCGAAGCCGCTGTTCCGCGGCGAGGGCGCAGCGCCCTTCGACCCCGTGGTCGGTAGCATCGCCGAGATGCAGCTCCAGATCGCGCTCGGCGGCACGCTGCTGTTCGTCGCGCTCGCGATGTTCCTCGTCGTGATGACGGGGACGTGGCTGTCGCGGTCGGGCGTCGGGCAGCTCTCGGTCAACGGCACGATTCCGTCGCCGCTGTCCGGGCCCGCCGACAGCCCCCGCATCCTCGACAACCTCAAGGTCTGGGCGGGCATCGCGGTCGTGCTGGTAATCATCGCTTACGGCCTCCCGCTGTACAGCATGCTCGCGGACGGCATCCTGTCGCCGGGTGCCGGCCTGCTCGCGCCCCTGCTCGGCCTGTAGGCGGCCTGCACCACTCGCTTCTCTCACTACACAGTACACACCAACGAGATGACTGACACGGACGAGACCCCCGACGGAGACGACGTCACCCGGCGCTGGCTGATTCGCGCGCTCGTCGCGCTCGGGCTCGGCATCCCGGTCGCTATCGAGGGCGCGACGCTGGTCGGGCTCGTGGAGTCGTGGCTGTTCGGCGACGGCGAGAACGGCGACGCGGCGGCGTCGACGACCACGGCGTCGGAGCCGGTGACGGCCGTCGGCGACGACCTGCTGCCGACGACCGACCGCGCCGAGACGCTCGCCGAGGCGACCGTCTACGCCCGCGACGACGGCTGGCGGTTCGACCTCACGGTCGACGTCGAGAACCGGGGGGACCGGCCGTACGAACTCCGGCTCGGCACCGTCACGACACAGGACGGCGCTCGCGTCGAGGGTGGCGCGTCGACCGGCCGCCTCGCCGCGGGCGAGTCGGTGTCGCTGTCGGCGAGCTACGACCTGCCGGACGGCGAGACGCCGTCCACGATGTCGGTCGTCGGCGTCGAGTCCGTCGAGAGCGGCGGCGAGCGGTTCACGCGGCGCGACGTCCGGTTCGGTAACGTCCCCGTGCGGGGGTAGCCGTCGCCGACGCCGCTTCGACGCGTCCCGTTCTCTCCAGTAGCCGGCACGCGACGCGCTGACGGACCGCGGCTCTCGACGCGTCGGAAAAGAGTCGTTCTCGTCGCCGCGGCGACCTACAGCTCCTCGATTTCGAGGGCGACCGTGGTGCCCTCGACGTCCCACTCTTCGCGGTAGCCGTCCTCGACCTCGCCGAGTTCGCGGGCGCGAGTCTCCTCCTTGACGAGGTCCTCGTGGCGGGCGACGAGTTCGCCGACGCGCTCGTCGAACACGAGCACGTCCAGCCGGATCTCGGCGTCCATCTCGAGGTCCATGTCCTTGCGCATCTCCTGGACGCGGCGCACGACCTCGCGGGCGTACCCCTCGCTCTCCACGTCCTCGTTCAGTTCCGTGTCGACGTACACCGTCCCGGACTCGAAGTCGGCGCCGGCGACGTGCTCGGGCGTCTCCTCGACGAACTCCACCATCTCTTCGGTGAGTTCGACGTCCCTCCCGAGGTCCTCGGAGACCCGGTCGGCGAGCGCGTCGAGGTCCGTGTCGGTGACGTGGGCGTCGTTGAGCGCGTTCATCACCGCGCCGGCGTCGTCGCCGAACGCGGGGCCGAGTTCGCTCATGTCGGCGCGAGCGCTGTACGCGAGTTCGCCCCAGGTCTCGTCGGGGTCGACGACCTCGACGCTGCGCGTGTTGAGGCGGTCGGCGAGCAGGTCGCCGTGGGCGTCGAGGGCGTCGACGACGCGCTCGTCGTCGGGGTCGACGACGATTCGCGTGACGGGCCACCGGAGCTTCCGGCCGGCCTGCTGGCGGGCGTGGCTGCCAGCCTCCTCGGCGGCGCGCAGCACGGCGACGTGGTCTTCCAGCTCGGGCTGGCGCAGGGCTTCCTCGACCTCGGGCCAGTCGCACATGTGGACGGTGTCGTGACCGGTGTCGCCCGTGAGGTGGGCGTACAGCTCCTCCGTGACGAAGGGCGCGAACGGCGCGAGCAGCGCGGTGACTTCGAGGAGGACGCGCTGCATCGTGGCGTACGCCGCGGTCTTCGACGCGGAGTCGCCGTCCTCCCACATGCGCTCGCGGACGACCTGCACGTAGTACCGGGAGAGGTCTTCGACGACGAACTCCAGGACCGCGTCGAGCGCGCGGTGCTGCTCGTAGTCCTCCCAGTGGTCGGTGGCGTCGGCCTTCACCGACTGGAGCGTCGACAGCAGCCACTCGTCGACGGCCTCTAGGTCGACGTCCTCGACGGCGACGCCGCTGCCCTCGCCGCCGAAGGCCTCGGGGACGTTCGCGTCGAAGTCGTCGAGGGCCATGTAGGGCCGCGGGAACCGGAAGACGTTCCAGAGGATGTTGAGGTCGGCCTGCATGTTCCCGGTCTCGTCCCACGAGAAGCTCATGTCCTCGCCCTGGGGCGTGACCGACAGCAGGAACAGCCGCATCGGGTCAGCGCCGTACTCGTCGATGACCTCGTGGGGCTCGATGGTGATGCCCTTCGACTTCGACATGCCGCGGCCGTCGGGCATGTTCGCGTAGCCGTGCATCAGGACCTCTCGGTACGGCGCCTCGCCGAGCGCCGCGGTCCCCATCCCGAGCTGGCTCCAGAACCAGCCGCGGGTCTGGTCGTGGGCCTCCATGATGAGGTCGGCCGGCCACAGCTCCTCGAAGTCGTCCTCCTGCTCGGGGTAGTTCAGGGTGCCCCAGGACGCCACCGAGGAGTCCAGCCAGACGTCGAAGACGTCCGGGACGCGGGTGTACTCGGTGCCGTCGAGGGTGATGGTGACGTCGTCGACCGTCGGCTTGTGGAGGTCGACGGACTCGGGGTCGACGTCCTGGTCGGCGAGCTCCGCGAGCTCCTCGCGGGTGCCGACGACCAGCACGTCCTCGACGTCGCCGCTCCAGTCCTCGGGCGTCCAGATGGGGACGGGGATGCCCCAGTAGCGCTGTCGGCTGACGTTCCAGTCCGGCGCGTTCTCCACGAAGTCGCGGAACCGGTTGTCCCGCGCCCACTGCGGGTGCCACTCGGACTCGTCCATGTTGGCCAGCAGCTCGTCTTTGACGTCAGTGATGGTGATGAACCACTGGTCGGTGACGATCTGGACGATGCCGGTGTCACACCGCCAGCAGTGCCCGTAGCTGTGCTCGACGGTCTGGCTCGCGAGCATCGCGCCGTGGGCTTCGAGGTCCGCGATGATGTCGTCGTTCGCGTCCCGGACGAACTCGCCCTCGTACTCGCCGGCTTCCTCGGTGTAGACGCCGTCCTCGCCGACCGGACAGAACACGGGCAGCCCGAGCTCCTCGCCGCGCTCGAAGTCTTCCTCGCCGTGCCCGGGCGCGGAGTGCACGAGGCCGGTGCGGTCGGCCTCCACCCAGTCGCCGTGGTAGACCTCGTGGGTGCCGTCGGCGTCTGTCGGGTTCGCGGGCACCTCTTCGGTCAGCGGCGGCGTGTACGACCAGCCGACGAGGTCCGCGCCGGAGAAGTCGGCCTCGACCTCGTAGTCGCCGTAGCGGCCCGCCGACAGCACGCCCTCGACGCACTCGCTGGCGACGTACAGGACCTCCTCCTCGCCGTCCTCCGTGGTCGCGCGGACCTGCCGGTAGTCGCCGTCCTCGTCGACCGCGACGAACTCGTTGGCGGGAATCGTCCACGGCGTCGTCGTCCAGACGACGAGACTGCCCTCGCGGTCGTCGAGGTCGAACTTGACGTAGATGGAGGGGTCGCTGACGTCCTCGTACTCGACCTCGTTGTTCGCGATGGCGGTCTCACAGCGCGGACACTGACTGATGGAGCGCTTCCCGCGCTCGACGAGCCCGTTGTCGTGGACCTCGCTGAACGCCCACCACGCCGCCTCCATGTACGACGGGTCGACGGTCTTGTAGGGGTCGTCCCAGTCCATCCAGACGCCGAAGCTCTGGAAGTCCGACTGGAGGCCCTCGAGGTTGTCGTCGGCGAACCGCTTGCACTCCTCGATGAAGGCGTCCTCGCCGAACTCCTGGATGTCCTTCTTGGACTCGAAGCCGAGCTCCTCCTCGACTTTCGTCTCGATGGGGAGCCCGTGCATGTCGTAGCCCGGGCGGTCCGTGACGTCGTAGCCCTGCATCCGGAGGTAGCGGATGTAGGCGTCTTTGAGCGTCTTGTTCCACGTCGTCCCCATGTGGGCCGCACCGCTCGTGTACGGCGGGCCGTCGACGAAGAAGAACGACTCGCCGTCGGCCCGGTGCTCGACCGTCTGCTCGTAGGCGTCGACGTCGTCCCAGTACGAGAACACCCGGTCCTCGACGTCTTCGGGGTCGTACTGGTCGGACACGTCGCCGAATCCACTCATACGGGTACCGTCCCGCTCACACCTAAAAGGATAATCGGTTGTACAGCCGGCGACCGGGCTACGCCAGGCGCCCGGCGAGCGCGTCGGTGAACACCTTCACGCCCATCGCCACCGCCGCCGCGCCCATCACGGCGAGCCACACGCCCCAGACGAGGTCGCCGCCGCCGCCGAGCGAGGAGACACTCTGCAGTTCGGCGAACAGGCCGCCGCCGACGAGTGTCGCGCCGACGAGCGCGAGCAGGGGCGCCACGACCGCGTCGATTAGTTCCGGCAGGGTTTCGAGCATATACCCCGTCAGTCGCCTCTCCATTGTATGCTTTCCGTTCGCTACCGTCTCGACACAGAAGATTTACGACGGGCCGCAGGCCACCGCTGGTATGGGACAAACCGCGAACCTCGACTACCCCGACCTCGCGAAGTACGGGACGCTCGCCAGTCTCGCACTCATCCTCGCCGGCGCCGCCGGCACGACACTCGGCGCCGGCCAGTTGCCGAGCTGGGAGCTGACGGTCCTGCTCGACTTCGAAATCCTCGGCGTCATCGGCATCGTCGTCTGTCCGTTCCTCTTCGGCATCGCGCTCCCACTCGTCGAGTGAGATGCCCGGCGGCCGCGCTGCCGCGCTCACGACGCTTCTGGTCGGCGTCGCCGTCACCGCGAGCGGCGTCTACGTCAGGCTCCGGGAGCAGCCGGCGCTGCTCGCGAACTACACGGACGCGACCGACCCCGAGTACGCTGCGGAACACGCCGGGAACGCCGTCGCGGCCACCGGCCTCCTGGTCGCCGTCTACGGCGCTGCCGACCTCGTCTGGCCCCTCCCGGAGTGGACCGTCGCCGCCCTCGTCGGCGCCGGAACCGTCGGCGCGTTCTGGGCTGCGGCCCGCGCTCAGGGTGCGTGACGCCGACAGGACTAACTCGCGGTCCGCCGTCTCCCCGTCCATGCCCGAGGACGCGTTCGAGGCGCTCGCCGACGCCGACGTGCGCAACGACGCGACGTTCACGCTCGACGCCGAACACGCCACGCCCGTGTTCGGCCGGCAGGACGACCCGCCCAGTGACCCCGCCGCGACCGACGTCGACCCCGGCGAGGCCGTCGACGTGCTCGGCACCTCTCACCTGCTCGCGCAGTTCGGCGCCGTCGCCCGCGAGGCGCTCCGCGGCCACCTCCCCGAGGGGCACGGCGCCGTCGAGCGCGGCGCCTCCGTCTCGCACCTCGCGCCGGTCGGCGTCGACGGCGACGTGACGGTGACCGCGACGCTCGTGCGCGTCAGCCGACCGGACGTCCGGTTCGCCGTGCGCGCCGAGCGCGAGTCCGACGGCGCCGCCGTCGCCACCGGCGACCTCACCTTCCGCGTCGTCGACCGCGAGCGCTTCCGGGACTCGGTCCCCGAGTAGGCTTAAGGGCGCGCCGTGCGTTCCCCGACGCATGAGCGAGGACTGCATCTTCTGTCAGATCGTCGACGGCGACATCCCGGCCCGCGTCGTCTACGAGGACGACGACGTGCTCGCGTTCCTCGACGCGAACCCGATGGCGCCCGGCCACACGCTCGTCGTCCCGAAAGCCCACTACGAGACGCTCGGCGACCTCCCCGAGGACGACGGCGGCGCCGTGTTCTCGACGCTCCACCGGCTCGCGCCGCTCGTCGAGGGCGCCGTCGACGCCGACGCCAGCACCGTCGCGTTCAACAACGGCGAGGCCGCCGGCCAGGAGATCCCCCACGTCCACGGCCACGTCATCCCGCGCTTCGAGGGGGACGGCGGCGGCCCCATCCACGCCGTCGCGGGCGGCCGACCCGACCTCTCCGACGACGAGCTGGACGCCATCGCCGACGACGTCGCCGACCGAGTGGAGTGACCGGGGCGGCGACGGCTCGCCTGGGTGAGCGCGCGTGGCGATAGACCCCGTGCTCGCCGCCTACGTCGCGGCGTTCTCGCTCGCGTCGGCGGCCTGCTTCGCCAGCCTCTGGCGCGTCGACCGCATCGACAGCGCGGACACCCGCCGCGGGCTCGCTGCGCTGCTCGTGACCAGCGGCGTCTGGGCGGCCGCCGGCGTCGGCTTCCTGCTCGCGCCGACCACCGAGTGGGCCCACGCCTTCCACATCGCGGGCCTCGTCGCGGGGTTCAGCACGCCCGGCGCCTGGCTGTACTTCTGCTCGGCGTACACCGGTCGCACGTTCCACCGCGACCCACGGTACCGGCGGTTCGCACTCGTAGTCTTCGTCGCCGTCGTCGCCGTGAAAGTCACGAATCCCGTCCACGGCGTCTACTTCACGATGGTCGCCGAACCGACGCCGTTCCCCCACCTCGCCGTCCAGAGCGGGGCGCTACACTGGGTCGTCGCGGGCGTCGCGTACGCCGTCTCCGCCGTCGGCTACTTCATGCTGGTCGAACTGTTCGACCAGACCAGCCTCGACACCCGACCGCTCCTCGGGCTGGCGTCGCTCACTGCACTCCCGGTCGCGGCCACTGTCGCGGGCTCCCGCGTGCCGTGGCTCGTCGACATGTCCTACGAGCCACTGGGCGTCGCGGCGTTCGCGGTCGGCGCACTCTCGCTGTTCACGGGCGCCTTCGAGCGCGTCCGCGTCACCGGCCAGATCGACAACCCCGTGGTGTTCGTCAGCGACGGCGGCGACCTCCGGGACTTCAACGACGCGGCCCGCCGGCTGTTCCCCGAACTCGACGGCGCGGCCGGCCGGCCGTTCGCCGACGTGCTGCCCGAGGTCGCGGACGCCGTCGAGGACGACGGCACCGTCCTGGAGCGCGAGGTCGACGGCGACACCCGGTCGCTGCTCGTGAGCGCCAACCAGTTCGCGGTCGGCCGCACCGACGTCGGCCGGCTGCTGTTGTTCTCGGACGTCACGGAGAGCGAGCGCCACCGCCGCGAACTCGAACGCCAGAACGAGCGCTTAGAGCAGTTCGCGAGCGTCGTCAGCCACGACCTCCGGAACCCGCTGAACGTCGCGCAGGGCCGCCTCGACATCGCGCGCGACGGCCGCGAGGGCGACGGGAACCTCGCGACGGTCGCCGGCGCACTCGACCGCATGGAGGCGCTCGTCGACGACTTGCTCGCGCTCGCGCGCCAGGGCGAAGTCATCGGCGACACCGAACCCTGTGACCTCCGCGCCGTCGCGGAGGCGGCTTGGGCGAACGTCGACACCGACGGCGCTACGCTCCGCGTCGTCGGTGACCAGACGCTCGCCGCCGACCGCACTCGGCTCGTCCAGCTGTTCGAGAACGTCTACCGGAACGCAGTCGAACACGTCGGCTCGGACGTGACCGTCACCGTCGGTCCGACTGACGACGGTTTCTTCGTCGCGGACGACGGCCCTGGCATCCCCGACGGCGAGCGCGACCAGGTCTTCGAGCCCGGTGTGACCACGACCGACACCGGCACCGGGTTCGGGCTCGCCATCGTCGCGAGCATCGCCAGCGCCCACGACTGGTCGATTCGCGCCACGGAAGGCGAGGACGGCGGCGCGCGCTTCGAGGTCGACGGCGTCGAACCCGCCGAACCCACGACAGAAACGCCTAAATTTTAGTATCGTAACGAACCGAATCTGTGGCATGGAGACGACCACAGCCGCGCTCGTCGGCGTCGCGGGCGGCGCGGGCGCCACCCGCCTCGCCACCGAGACCGCCGCCGTCCTCGCACGTACCGGCGCCAGCGTCGGCGTGTTCGACGCCGCGTTCGCCACGCAGGGGCTCTCCCAGCACGTCGCCGGTCGCATCGACCCGGACGCCACCGCGGTCCTCGCCGGGGACGCTGACCCCGGCGACGCTCGCCACGACCTCGCGCCCGACGCGGCCGGCGACCTCGCCGCCTACCCGGCGTTCGCGCCCTTCACCCGCCTCGCCCAGGCGAAGACGACCGAGGCGGCCCGGCGCTTCGAGACGGCTCTCGACGACCTCGCCGCCGAACACGACTACGTGCTCGTGGACACGCCACCGGTCGCAGCCAACCAGGCGGTCGCAGCGGTCACCGCGAGCGACGCCGTGGCCGCAGTCGTCCCGCCGGGCGACCGCGGGGTCGACAGCCTCCAGCGCGTCCGCGGCCGCCTCGCCGACGTCGGTGCGGACTGCGACCTCGTCGTCGCCAACCGCCAGTCCGACGCCCCGCCGGACGCCGACCTCGCCGTGCCCGCCGACGACGAGACCGGGATTCCAGTCACGCCGGTCGCACTCGACGGCACGGACGCGTTCACGGAGTCGGTCGCGGCGCTCGCCGAGTCGCTGTTCGACGAGTCCATCGCCGTCGACTTCGAGGACGACTCGGTGCTCGACGCCGCCCGCGAGAAACTAGCCTGACTCCGGGAGCGTCGCCGCCAGCGCGTCCCGCTTCGCGACCATCGCGTCCTCGCCGGTCGACAGCGCGCTCTCGACCGCCTCGGCCGCTCCGGGCAAGCGGTCGTGGGTCGCGACGTACGCCGCGAGCGCGAACTCGCGCTCGCTCACGCCCGCCAGCTCCAGGGCCTCCGTCCGCGAGAGCCGCGCGTCCAGCCAGTCCGCCAGAACGTCCCGCTGCAGCGGCGAGAGCGGCGTCAGCCCCTCGAAGCCGAGTCGGTGCAGGCACTTCGCGGCGGTCGTCGGCGCAATTTCGACTGCCTCGGCGGCGTCACCGACGCTCCCGCCGCTCGCGTACGCCTCGGCCAGCTCGGCCGCCGTCTCCGGCTCGCAGGGCAGGTCGTCGGCGTGGCCCGCCAGCCGGTCTGCCAGCGGCGCCGCGGTGCGGTCGACGCTCGCCACCCCGCGCTCGCGCTGCCGGGTCGTGACCTCCACTCCCTCGGCGATGTCCGACAGCCCCATGCTCGCGACTTGGGCCCGACGGGGCTTAAACTTACGCTGCTGAATTCGTATCCAACCCCGCTGCCGCTCACGAACCGACCGGTCACCGGTAGGTTCTCGCGGGCGGAGACGGTCGATTTCCGGTGATTCGCCCTCTGCTTAAATACTGCTACGGGGCCTACGTCGAGGTAGGATGAGCCAGGCACGCTGCTGCCCCGAGTGCGAGGGCACCGTCCGAGACCGAGACACCGAACGCGTCTGCACTGAGTGCGGCCTCGTCGTCGACGAGGACCGCATCGACCGCGGCCCCGAGTGGCGCACCTTCGGCAGCGACTCCGAGCGCACCCCCGAACGAACGGGCGCGCCGCTCACGCGCTCCCGGCACGACCGCGGCCTCTCCACGGAAATCGGGCGCTCCACGCGCCTGAAGGGGCGCAAGCGCCGGAAGTTCGCGCGGCTCCGCCGCCAGCACAAGCGCGCCAACATCTCCTCGAAAGCCGACCGCAACCAGGTGTACGGCTTCACCGAGATTCGCCGACTCGTCAGCACGCTCGGCCTCCCGCGGAGCGTCCGCGACCAGGCCTGCGCGCTGTTCGACTCGGCGCAGAGCGAGGGCCTGCTCCAGGGCCGAACCATCGAGGGCTTCGCCGCGGCCGGCGTCTACGTGGTCTGCCGGACGAACGGCGTCACCCGCACGCTCGGCGAGGTCGCGGCGGCCGCGCGCGCCGACGAGAGCGAACTCACCGCCGCCTACGACGCGATGAACCGCGACCTCGGCCTCCCGACGGGCCCCATCGACCCCCGGGACTACCTCCCGCGGTACGCCGACGGCCTCGACCTCCCGAGCGGCGTCGAACGCCGCGCCCGCGAGTTCGTCGACGACCTCGAAGCCGCCGGCGCCGTCAGCGGCCGCAACCCCAGCGGGGTCGCCGCCGCCTGCCTCTACACGGCCGCCGCGGACACCGAGCACGCCGTCACGCAGGCCGACGCCGCCGACGTCGCGGACGTGACGCCCGTCACGCTCCGGACGACCCACTACGAGCTACAGGACTGAACCAGCGCCCCGAGGGCCGCGAACCGCGCCGCAGCTGTCGACTCCGCCGCGACCGCCCGCACCGGTAGCCCCGCCGCCAGCGCGCGCTCGACCGCCTCGACGTCCGGCACCGCGACCGTCGGCGCGCCGAGCGCGTCGGCCACCCGCTCGCTGCCCGAGTCCGCTCTGTTGTACGCGACGGCCGCCAACCCGGCGTCGAGCTCTCTGGCGAGCGACCGCACGCGCACGGCGTCCGCGACCGCAGCGCGGTCCGGCGTCGTCACCACGACGGCCGCGTCGGCCGCGAGCAGTGGGACACCGACGTCCGCCTGCAAGCCCGCCGGGCAGTCCACGACGACGTCCCCGAACTCCCCGTCCACGGCGTCCAGCACGCTCGCCAACTCCCGGGGGTCGCCCTCGCGGGCGCCGGCGAGCGTCCGACCGCAGGGTAACACCGTCACGAGACCGTCTTCCCGGACGGCTTCACGGGGCGCGGCACGGCCGGCGAGCACGTCGTGGAGGTCGGGGCCCCTGCCGGCCGGCACGTCCGCCATCCCGAGGTCGGCGTCCACGAGCACGGCGCCGAGTTCGGTCGCGAGATTCAGCGCGACGGTCGTCTTCCCGACACCGCCCTTCCCGCCGGCGACGGCGAGAATCACTCGTCCACCCGCTCCCGGAGCACGCTCGCGCGCGCCGCCAGCGCCGACACCGCCTCCCGGTCCTCTGGAGTCCCCCCGTCCTCGCTTGCTCGCGAGGAGACCGCACCGAGCCAGTCGCGGATGGCGTCGGGGAGCGCGGTGTCTGGCTCCGGCACGGCGTCCCGCGGCGGCCGCGGGTCGCCGAACTCGGCGACCGCCTCGCTCGCGTCGGGCGGTCCTTCGGCCGCACGCTCGGTCCACGCCACCGTCACCGGCGGGTCGCGTGGCTCGCCCGGCGTGGCGTAACCCAGGGGCGTCCGCTCGCCCGGGTCGAGGACGCCCTCCCAGCCCCCGTCGTCCCAACCCGGCGCCGGCAGTCCGTTCTCGCGGGGCGGCCACACCGGCCCCGCGCACTCGTTGGCCAGCCGCACGCGCTGGCGCTGCTCGCCGTCGTGCTCGACGCGCACCGCCACAAGCGTGACGCCGCTCCGGCGGTGTGTCTCGGTCGCTACGCGCATGCCGGTGGTGGCCCCGCTCCCGGACTTAAACTTCGACCAGCACCACCGGCGCGTCCAGCGCGGCGCTGGCTCGGGTCGAATCCGCGAACAGGTCGTCACCGACGACCAGCGGCGCCCCGGGCGCGGCGAGTCGGGCGGCCGCACAGGCACCACTCCACGCCCGCCCGTCGAAACAACCCGGCGGCGCAGGGGCACCCCGGAACGGGAGCGCGTCGACCGCGCGCTCGAAGCGCTCGCTCCAGCGCTCGGCGAGCGCTCCCCTGGCATCCCGGCGCAGATTCGCCAGCCGGTCCTCCAGTTCGAGGCGTCGCTCCCGGGCGTCGCGGGCCTCCCTGGCCCGCCGCCGCGCTCGCTGTAGGGCCTCCCGGGCGGCGTGGTGTTCGGTCTCGGCCGCCGCCAGCTCTCGGGTCGCGTCGCCGAGCGCAGCCTCGGCCGATTCGGCGTCTCCGTCCTCCCGGCGCGCCTCGACGCGCCCGCTCGCTCGCGCCACCCGCTCGCGCAGCCGTTCGACGTCAGCGGCCGTCGCCGCGACGCGCTCGCGAGCGCCCTCCAGGTCGACGTCCGGCGTTTCGAGGTCCGACAGCGCGGCTCGACACGCCGCGAGGTCGTCGTCGTGGCGCGTGCTCGCCCCACGGCTGCGGGCCGCCGCCGCCACGGCCGCCCGCAGCGAGACAGACACGCGCCGGTGGAGCACACCGACGCGCTCGTGGACGGGTCCGGGTGGCTGACAGCGGACGCGCTCGTCGGTTGGGTCCCGAATCGCGTCGGCGACCTCGCTCGGCTCGACGTCGGCGTCCCGCAGGTCGAGCGCTCGCCCCGTGCGCTTGACGCCCGCGAGCGAGAGTCTCATAGCTCGCTGTCGCGCATCGCCTCGGGCTCCGGGAGCGCGCGGCCCGCCGCGAACTTCGCGTACGGCGTGCTCGTAGCCTCCCGGTTCTCGTACGCCCGAGCCGCCTCCCGAACGCGGTCCGGGGCGTCCGCGAACTCGTTGAACGCCGCCGTGCGCTCCACTTGCACGTCGCCGCCGTGTTTCTCCCGCAGGCGGAGCGCCTGAAACGCCCCGAACTCCGTCTCCCGCAGCAGCGCGGCGCGGCCGAACCGCCGGACTACGCTGTCCTCGTGGGCGTCACAGACGTTCCGGAGGCTCTGGCGCGCGGCTTGCGCGTACGTCACCACGAGCAGCACTACCCGAGCGTTCGCGGCGACGAAAATATTAGTTTCGGACTGGCGAAATCAAACTGCCTCTGCGACCTCGAACTCGGGGACGTGACCGTCGACGCCGGCCGCGACGCGCTCTCTTGCGGTCTCGGCGTCCGGCGCGACGACGACCGTCCCCTCGACGGCGGGGTCGCCCGTGGCGCGGTACGCAGTCACCCCCTCCTCGTCGAACTCGGTCGCGTACGTCCGCAGCACGCCGAGCACGCGGTCCTCGACGTCGCCGAGGCTCGCGTCGCCGTCCTCGAAGTCAGCCAGGGCGTCCTCGACGTTCCGGAGCGCACTGATTCGGTCCATCAGATGGAGCGCAGGTGGTCCTTGTTCGGCTGGTAGAGCTCGCCCTTCTCTTTGAGCTTCTCTATCTCGTGTTCGGCCTTCCCGGCGTCCATCCCGATCTCCTCGGCGCGGTCCAGGACCTCCTCGACCGGCGCGCCCTCGTCGAACTCGTCCTCGATCTCCCCGATGAGCGCCTTCACGTTCTTCACGCGGTCGCGCTGGGTCTTCGACTGGCCGGTCTCCACCACGTCGGCGTCGAACTCCCCTGTCTCCGGGTCGACGCCGATGTCCTGCAGGCAGGACTGGACGATGGCGATGACGCGGTCGGCGTCCTCCTGCTCGACCGTGTCGGAGAGCCGCAGCCGCGCCGAGGCCTCCGCCAGCCGCACGATGGCCTCCAGTTGGCGGGCCGTCACCGGAACGGGCGCGTCCTCGTCGGCGCCCTTCGACCGCAGGTCGACGTAGAAGTCCTCGATGGCCTGCTTCGCTTCGGCGGTCATCGTCGGGAAGCACGTCCGCCGGGCGTACGCAATGTACTTCCGGAGTAGCTCCGGCTCGATGGCGGGCGCCACCTCGTCGGTCTGACTGTCGATCTCTTCCTCGGTGTAGTTCGCGTTCGCGAGCTGCTCGTTCTGCGTGTTCAGCTCCCCCGCGTAGTTCGTCTGGAGGATGTGCTCCGCGAGCGCCGCGTCCTCCTCGGGGTCCGGCGAGTCGGTCACCGTGAAGATGAGGTCGAACCGCGAAATCAGGGCGGGCTCCAGGTCGATCTGCTCGCCGATCGGCTCGTACTGGTCGAACCGACCGTACTTCGGGTTCGCCGCCCCCAGCAGCGAACACCGGGCCTTCAGCGTCGCGTTGATGCCCGCCTTCGAGATAGAGATCTTCTGCTGTTCGAGCGCCTCGTGCATCGCCGACCGGTCGTCGTCGGCCATCTTGTCCAGCTCGTCGACCGCCGCCACGCCGTTGTCCGCGAGCACGAGCGCGCCCGCCTCCAGCGTCCACTGCTGGCCGTCCCCGAAGTCGTCGCGGACGGCTGCGGCAGTGAGACCGGCCGCGGACGAGCCCTTCCCGGAGGTGTACACCGACCGCGGCGCGATGTTCTGGACGTACGAAATCATCTGGCTCTTCCCGGTACCCGGGTCCCCTATCAGCAGCATGTGGAGGTCGCCGCGGATGCGTGACTCGTCGGGGAGGTGCTTGGTGACCCCGGAGAACAGCTGGAGCATCATCGCGAGCTTGGCCTGGCGGTGGCCGTAGATGGCGGGGGCCATCGAGTCGACCATCTCCTCGTAGATGTCCTCGTGGTCGGAGAGCTCGATGATCTCGCGTTTGTCCTCCTCGGTGATGTTCATCTCCTCGAACTCGGCGTCCTCGACGACGACCGAGGAGCCCTCCATGTAGTGGTCGAAGACGGGGGAGTCCGTGGAGTCCTCGCTCTGGTCGAGCCGGAGGACGCCCGTGACGGTGACGTGGTCGCCGGGCGTGACTTCGCCGGTGGCGTCGTCCTCGATGTGGATGTCGATGGCCTGCGGGGTCTCGCCGCCCGCGAGTCCCTCCGGGGACTCCTGCACGCGGAGCTTCTGGGAGTCGACGAACTCCGAGCGGTCGGGGTCGAGCTTGAACGGGCCCTGGCGCTCGCAGGACTCGCACTGGTAGGGCTCCTGGAAGCCGGCGTCGCCCTGCGGGACTTCGGTCTCGGCGCCGCAGCGCTGGCAGACGAACACCGCGCGCTCGATTTTCGGCATCACGTCCGTGGCCTTCCGCACCATCCCCTGGACGGAGACGAGCGTGTTGAGGTGTTCCGCCCGAATCTCCCGAATCTCCGTGTGCTCCGTGAGGCCCTGCACGCGGACGTGAGCCTGCCCGAGGCTGACGTCGACGGGGAGGTCGTAGAGCCGCAGGGCCTCCTCGGCGGCCTCCTGGAGCTGGTCGGGGTGGTTGATGTAGTCGTCGGCCAGGTCGGGGTCCATCTGGTAGAGGTCCCGCCAGTCCAGTTCGAGGGACTTCGACTCGCGGGGGTACTCGCGGGCGAGCTCCGCGACGTCGTCGCTGTAGTATCGGCGGTAGAACTCCTCGAATCGGTCGACGAGCTCCTGGTTGGCGGCCTGGGCCATTCTGTCCTTCCGGGATAGTGCTCGCTCGCCTAAGAAGGTTCGCAAACGGGGGTGAAAGTGGACGGCTGCCGGCCCGTCCAGCGGCCGGCCGAGTGGCGGAGCAACTGGTGACGAAGCCAACGCTTAGTACTCTCCGGCCCTCTGTGGGGGACGTGACGGGGGACCAGCAGTGACGAGTTCGCCGCTCGGTATCGCGGCAATCGACCTCGCGTACGCCGGACTGTTCGTGCTGGCCGCGGTCGTGTCGGCCGTCAGTGCCTGGCGAGCAAGGCGCGTCGAGGACCGGGAGACCCGCCACGGACTCCTCGTGTTGCTCGGCACGGCCAGTGGCTGGTCCGCCACGCACGCAGTGACGCTGTTCGCGCCGTCCGAGCTAGTCGCCGACTCCGCGTACCTCGTCGGCCTCGTCCTCGGCTTCTCCACCGTGTGGGCGTGGCTGTACTTCTGCTCGGCGTACACCGGCCGCGTCCTCCACCGCGACACGTGGGTGGTCACGGGTAGCATCGTCACGTACCTGGCCATCGTCGCGGTGAAACTCACGAACTCGTTCCACCACCTCTACTACCGTGCGACCTACCAGCCCGACGAGTTCCCCTTCTTCGTGGTCGAACACGGCGTCTTCCACTGGGGGGTCACCGGCCTGTCGTACGCCCTGGCCGCCATCGGGATGTTCATGCTGTTCGAGATGTTCCGCGAGGCGGACTACGGCACGCGCCCGCTGGCCGTCCTCGTCGGAATCATGGCGGTGCCCGCGGTCCTCGACATCTACAGCTTCGCCAGTCCGGCGCTCATCGACATCATCCACTCGCCGCTCGGCGTCGCCGTCTTCGCCGTCGGCGTCCTGTTCGTCCACGAGGACCGGTTCCTCGCCGTCCAGCTCACCGGCGACATCGACGACCCCGTGGTGTTGCTCGACGAGGACGGCCGGGTCCGAGCGCTCAACGACAACGCCCGCGAGCGCTTCCCGGACATAGACGGCAACACGGGCACCGCACTCGCGGACGTCGCGCCGGACGTCGCCCAGCACCTCGACAGCGACGAGGACGTTCTCGCGGTGCGCCGCGGCGACGACACCGAGTACTACCTCGTCGCCGACTCGTCGTTCTCGCTGGGCGCCAGCAGCCTCGGCCGCGTCCTCGTGTTCACGGAGATTACGGAGACCGAACGCCACCGCCGCGAGGTCGAGCGCCACAACGCCCAACTGGAGGGGTTCGCGGCGGGCGTCAACCACGAACTCCGGAACGCCATCCAGGTCGCCACCGGCTTCGCGTCCCAGGCCGCGAGCGCGCTCGAAGCCGAGGACGTCACCGAGGCCCGCCAGTCCCTGGAGCGCGTCTCAGACGCCGTCGACCGCATGGAAGACCGCGTCAGCGACCTCTCGACGCTCGCCCGCCACGGCCGCACGCTCCGCGACACGGACCCGGTCGACGTCCGCGAGGCGGCGCTGGCTGGCTGGCGGACCGCCGACACGGGCGACCTCGACCTCACCATCGACGGCGACGGCACTGTCGACGCGGACCGCGTCCGCCTCGAAGACCTCTTCGAGGCGGCGTTCGCGTTCGCGCTGGACAACGGCGCGAGTCAGGTCACCGTCGACGTCCACGACGACGGCTTCGCCATCGAGGACGACGGGGCGGCGCCGGGCGTCGGCGACACCGAACGCTTCTTCGACTACGGCGACGCGGTTCCGACGACGGAAGCCGGGATGCACCTCCCGAACGTCCGCACGCTCGCACGCGTCCACAACTGGACGGTGACCGTCGACACGGACTACCAGGACGGCGTCCGCATCGTGGTCACTGCCGACCCCGCACCGCTCACGCTCACCCGCCCCGAGGGGTGACCGGCCGGCTTCGGGTCGACGCTCGTCCCGACGCCCGACTCGACGGGACCGTCACTCCAGTTCGATGTCCTGTTCCTCGATGACGCGGTCGGTCTCGTTGTTCACGGCCCGCACGACGAGTGTCGTCTTCCCCCGGCGACCGACGTCACGTGGGAGTTCGACCGTCCCGTCGACCTCCTCGATAGTGGCGTTGCCCAGGGAGTTGCCGGTCGTCACCTCGATGTACTCCGCGTTCCCCGCCTCGGTCCACAGCACAGTCGCTTCGCCGTTCGTCGCCGCAATCTGGACGCCGGCGGTCACGGTCTCGTCGTTCGCGAACACGCCCACGCCGACCGCCCCCGCCACCAGCACTGCGACGACGAACAGCAACGCGACCCCGACTGCGGGCGAGGTCGCGCGTTCGTCGGACGGAACCGGAATCATGCCCACCCGTATCCGCGTCGCACGTATATGTGTACTCCCCCGGTCGTCGGCGCAGAGCGCTGTCGCGCCGACCGGCCAGTGCGCTGGCCGACACAACACTCAACTCCGCGGCGGCCGGAGTCACGGTCGTGCCCGAGACGCTGACTGCCGACGTCGTCCACGCTCTCGCACCCGACGAACTCGACGACGCCGACCTCCAGCCCGAACTCGAAGCGCTCGCTGTCGGTCGTCACGTGCTCGTCTGCCGGAAGGGCGGGACGCCGTCGTGGACCGAGCGGATTCTGGCGTTCCTCCGACGCACCCCCATCGAGGCCGTGACCGTCGTGGCGGACGAGGGCGTGCCGGAGGGCGAGGAGTTCACCGCACGGGTCGCGGAGACCGACCTCGCCGGCGTGTACGAGGTCGTCGACGGCACTGGCGCCGTCGACCGGCCGTAGCCGCAGGCGGCGCGAGGATTTACAACGCGGCGGGTCCGCAGCCCGAACGTGACACCGAACGGCCGCGGCGTCGGCATCACCGAGTGGCTGCACGGCGGCTCGGGGTGGCCGGTCGTCGTGGTGTTCGCGCTCGTGACGCAGCTCGGCGACGTCTGGTTCCTCCTCCTGGCGGGCACGACGCTGTACGTCGCGGGCGACCGGCTCCCGCGCCTCGGCGTCGACCGCCGGCGCGGACTCTTCGTGCTCGCGCTCGCGCTCGCCTACGTCGCGCTCGTCGGCGCGCTCAAGACCGCGTTCGGGCTGCCGCGCCCGCCCGCCGCGGCCCAGGCGCCCGTCGTCCCGTGGCTGCCCGGGGCGGTCGAACCGCTGTACGTCGACATCGCTACCGGCCACGGTCCGGGGTTCCCGAGCGGGCACGCGCTCGGCACGACGATGGTCTGGGGTGGCGCCGCGCTCGTCTTGGAGGCGAGCACGCGCCGAACCAGACTCGCCGTCGCGGCCGTCGCCGTCGCGCTCGTCTCGCTCTCCCGGCTCGTGCTCGGCGTCCACTACGCCGTCGACGTGGTCGCGGGCGCCGCTGTCGGCGCCGTCGTCGTCGCGGCGCTCTATCGGTTCGGCGACGCCGGCACGCGCCCGGAGCTGGTGTTTCGACTCGCGGCCGCGGCCGGCGCGGCCGGCGTGCTCCAGACCGCCTCGTTCGGGAGCGTGACCGCACTCGGCGCCGCGCTCGGCGGGCTGCTCGCGTGGCGCGCCGTCGCCGACCGGACGACACCACGGCCGTCAAGCGAGCGCGCCGCGGCCGTGGCCGTGGCCGTCGTCGCCACAGCAGCCGTCCTCTTCGGCGCCGCCTACGCGGTCTCACCGCCGCTCGCCGTCTCCTTCCTCGCGGCGGCCGCCGCCACCGCGCTCGTCGTCGCCGCGCCCGCGCTCGCCGAGCCGCCTACGTGACCGCAGCCGGCGGACGCCTGGAAACCGGCATGCAGGTGCCAGCACGCCGGCTTTCCGACTGAGCCCTTTGGTGGCGCGTATGGTAGACGTCCTCGGCCACCTCGGAATGGCACTCCTGTGGCTCGCACCCGTCTGGTACTTCGTCGACCACCGCAAGACGGCCGTCCTCGCCGTTCTCGGCGGCTTCTGGTTCGGGATGCTGCCGGACGTCGACCTCGTCCTCGCCAACCGGCTCTCGGGCGTCCACCACCACGGCGTCGTCCACACCGTCCTCGCCGTCACGGCGTTCGCGGCCGTCCTCGGCCCGCTGGTCGGGGTGGCGTTCGCGCGAATCGGCAGGGCGACGGGCTGGTTCGACGAGCGAGCCCGAGCGCACGCGACGGCCGTCGGCGTCATTGTCGTCTGGGTCACGGGCGTCTCGCACCTCTTCGCCGACGTGCTGTCGGCGCCCGACGCGTCGACGCGAATCGAACCGCTCTGGCCGCTCGTCAAGGGCCCAGTCGTCATGCTGGACGTGCTCTGGTACCAGTCGTTCTGGGCGACCTGGGGGCTGTTCGTCCTCGGTGTCGGGGCCAATCTGGTGGCGTGGTACTGGACGCGCGGCCACCGACCGACGACCGAATCACACGCCGCCACGTGACTGTTCGCGCCGTCTGACATCCGGCCGACCGCGAGTCCCGCCGACAACCCCCTAATTACTAAGGCAGTCAACCTATCACCGCGACTGGAGTACGGAGGGGTATGACCGACTCCGACTCGAAGTCGCCAGACGCCCACGGCCTCGACGAGAGCACGCTCCACGACCTCCTCTCCAGCGAACGCCGCCGCCACGCCCTCGACTGCCTGACCGACCACGGACCGATGGCGCTCCCGGACCTCGCCGACGAAGTCGCGGCCCGCGAACACGACGAACTGCTCTCCCAAGTCCCCGAAGACGCAGTCCTGACGACCTACCTCTCCCTGTACCACACGCACGTCCCGAAACTCCAGACCGCAGACGTCGTCGACTACGACCAGGACAGCGACCTCGTCGCGCTCGCCGACGACGCCAGCACGCTCGACGCGTACGCTGCCCGCGACAGCGTCGTCGGGGCCGACTAGATGTCCGGCTCCCAGCAGCCCGCGACCGACGACCACGGCATCACGGACGCCGACCGCGCCCGAATCGCGGCGTACCTCCAGACGCCAGCCCACAACCGGAGCGTCGACGACCTCCGACGCACCACTGAGCAGTGACGCCACCCCGCCACTGACCGTCGACACGGTGGCGGCCGCCCCTCTCGACTGCCGCCCGCACGCGCTACGCAGCGCTCTCGGTTTCACGTCGGCAAAAGTGGGACCGCCCGAATTTGAATCGGGGTCACGGGCACCCAAGGCCCGAAGGATACCAAGCTACCCTACAGTCCCGCACACGTCGGTACCGCGGGCTCACGCCTAAGCGTTTCGTTCGGGAGGCCACAACGGTTTTCGCGGTCGGGTGTTTCGACTCCGCCATGGCTGCCCTCGAACTCGCGTTGGTGGTGCTGGTGCTGGCGGCGTTGTTCGGCGCGTACTGGGTGATTCGGGCGGTGAAGCCGTTCGTGGTGAACGCCGTCGTGGGGCTGGTAGTGATACTGCTCGCGCAGGCGCTGGGGGCGTCGGTGGCGGTGACGCCGCTGGCGTTGCTCGCGGTGGCTATCGCGGGGTTCCCGGGCGCGCTGCTCGTGATACTGCTGGCGTACGCGGGCGTGGCGTTCGCGCCGGCCGTCGCGACGCTGCCGCTGGTCGTCCCGCTGTAGTCGGAGAACCGCCGCTCGGTCCGTTACTCGTCTTCTCGAAGCTCCAGGTCGGCGATGATTCCGTATGGGTCCCGGCCCTTGCGGACGCCGTCGAGGATGCGGAACGCGGAGTCGGGGTCGAGGAAGTGCGTGGTGACCGCGCGACCCAGGTCCGTCGGCTGGAGGCCGTCGATGAAGCCGTACTCCAGGAGTTTGCCGAGGGCGTGCTTGGTCGGAACATCGCCGACCATGCGGTCGTTGAGGCGCTTGGCCGCCTTCCCGCCGACGGTGACGTTCGCGAGCGTCTCCTCGACGGCGGCGTCCTCGTCGTAGTGCGTGACGACGTCCTCCATGTCTCCTTTGAGGAGGGTGAACGCGATCTCCTCCTCGGTGCCCTCCATCGAGGAGTGATAGGAGGCGTCGGGTTCGACGAGCACGTACACCTTCCCGCGGTCGTGGTAGTCGGGGCGGCCGGCGCGGCCGAGCATCTGCTCGAACTCCTGGACGGAGAGCCACTCGATGCCCATCGCGAGCGTGTCGAAGATGACCTGGTTGGCGGGGAAGTCGACGCCGGCCGCGAGCGCAGCAGTCGTGACCACCGCAGCGAGGTCCTGGTTCCCGAACTGGCGCTCGACGGACTTCCGTTCGCCGTAGTCGAGGCCGGCGTGGTACGGCCGCGAGGGGTAGTCGAGTTTGCGAGAAATCTCGTTGCAGCGCCGCCGCGAGTTCGTGAAGATGATTGTCTGGCCCTTGTACCCCATCGAGGACTCCTGGTCGAACTCCCGCCGCACGAGCTTGTTCTCGATGTCGGGCTTCTCGGACCCGTCCGCGAACGTGACGTGGCGCTCGATGGGGACGGGGCGCTCCTCGAACTCGACGAGGTTCGCGCGCAGTTTCGTCGCGAGCTCGCCGGGGTTGCCGACGGTCGCGGAGAGGTACACCCACTGCGCGCCGTCGTAGCCCGAGCGCTCCTGCCGGCGCTGCTCGCAGTAGTACTTCAGCCGCGAGATGAGCCCGTCGAGGCGGTGGCCGCGCTCGTCCTCCTTGAGCGTGTGGACCTCGTCGATGACGACCGTCCCGATGTCACCCAGCTCTCGGCCCGTCCGGAGCGCGTGGTCGATGCCCTCGTAGGTGCCGACGATGATGTCGGCCGACGGGTCGAAGGCGTGGCCGTCGTCCCGAATCCGCGAGGAGCCCACCCGGATGGTGACGTTCGCGAGGTGGCCGTACTCGTCCTCGAAGTCCTCGTGTTTCTGGTTCGCGAGCGCCACGAGGGGGACGAGGAACAGCATCTTGCCGTTCCCGGACTGCAGCCGGTGGAGGCCCGCGAGCTCGCCGACGAGCGTCTTCCCGGTCGCCGTCGCGGACACCACCATCTGGTCGTCGCCCTCCACGAGCCCGTTCTCGACGGCGAGGCTCTGGACGGGCAACAGCTCCTCGAAGCGGTCCTCGAAGAGCCCCTGAACGTCCGGGTGGAGGTCCAGTTCCGAGACCTTCACGGGGTCGACCTCGTCGGTGGTCGCCGACACCTCGTCGTACTTCGTGAGGTCGGGGTCGAGGTTCCCGCTCAGCAGCCCCGTGACCTTCGCGAGGTCCTGCTCCTCGAACAGCAGCTCCTCCAGGCGGTCCTGGGCGGCGCCAGAGACCGACCCCGAGAAGGAGAGCTCGCGCTCCAGTTCGCGCACCGCGCAGTCCCGACAGATGTGCTCGCCGTCGGCCTCGATGGCCGTCTCCGAGGTGAGCGGCGAGTACCGCCCCTTCCCCGCGCAGTACCGACAGGTCCGCACGACCTTCGCGTCGAGCTGGTAGGCCGACAGTAGCTCCCGGAGCTCGTCGCGCCCCGACTGGCTGGTCTGCTGGCTGATGCGGATGCGGCCCGCTCGGCGCGCGATGGCGACGAACTCGTCGGGGTTCCGCGGCTCCTCGCCCCCGCTCGTCTTCCGGCGGAACCGGCCCGGTCGGGGCCCCGCGCTCTTCTCCGCGACCTCCAGCTTCGCGCGGAACAGCCGGTCGCCGTCGCGGTTCGCGACGGCGAGGTAGTCGTCCCCCGTCTCGTGGAGGAACAACGTGTCCACGCGCTGGACCTGCTCAGACACGAATGCGGGTAGACGACGGCGGTATTTCAGCGGTTCGCTTGTCTGGCAGTTTCTCCCGCCCTCGCTGTCTCAGTCCTCGACCAGCTGGATGTCGTCGTCACCGTCGGACCGCTCCGCGGCCCGACGAGCCCTCGCTCGGCGTCGCCGCGCGAGGACGCCGGTGGCGACGACTCACTCCACGAGCTCAATCTCGTCGTCGCCGTTCGGCACCACGCAGATGAACGCGCCCGTCTCGCCGCCGTCGTTCTCGTACCAGTGGACGGCACCGGCCGGAATCAGGAGACTGTCGCCCGCGCTGACCTCGTAGGTGTCGCCCTCGATGCCGACGGTGTACTCGCCGGCGAGCACGTACTGCTCGTGTTCGACCTCGTTCGTGTGCTCGGGCACGCTCGCGCCCGGGTCGAGTTCGAACCGGCGCATCGCGAAGTGCGGCGCGCCGTCCGATTCGTCCAGCAGGACGCCCTTCTGCATCCCGTCGGCCGCTCCGACGGCCTCGTACTCGGCGTCCTCGGCGCGCTTGACGACGTGTTCGGTGTCGCTCATGGTCGACTCTTCGCGAGCCCGGGACTTAGGGGTAGCCGTCGCAGCCTCGCTCTCTCACTCGGCGCGCCCGCGCAGCCCGAGCAGCTCCCGGGCGTCGTCGGGCGTCGCGGCAGGTCGCCCGAGTTCCCGCGCCAGTCCGGCCACGCGCTCGACGAGCTGAGCGTTGCTCTCGGCGAGTTCGCCGGCCTCGTAGTAGACGTTGTCCTCCAGGCCGACGCGCACGTGGCCGCCGAACAGCACGCCCATCGCGGCGAACGGGAGCTGGTGGCGACCGAACCCGAGCGTGTTGAACGCGGCGCCGTCGGGGAGATTCGAAATCAGATTGAGGAAGTTCCGGGGCCGGGGGCGGGTGAGGGTACCGGGGCCGCAGATGAGCGTGGCGTACACCGGGTCGGCGAGGTCGCGGCGCTCCAGGAGGCCGTGGAGCTCGTTCAGGTGGCCGTCGTTGAACACCTCCAGTTCGGGCTTGACGCCGCGCTCGACCATCTCGGCGTGCAGCGAGTCGACGAGCCCGCGGGTGTTCTCGCTGGTGAGGTGGTCGTAGCGGTTCAGCGGGCCCATGTCGAGGCTCGCCATCTCGGGCGCGGGGTCGGTTCTGAGGGGCTGGTGGCGCAGGTCGTCGGGGGCGCCCGTGCCGCCAGTCGAGTGCTGGATTACCACGTCGTCGGCGTGCTCGCGGATGGCGTCGTCGACGGCCTGGAAGCGCTCGGTGGCGAACGAGCGCTCGCCGTTGTCCTTCCGGGCGTGGACGTGGACGACGGCCGCACCGGCCGCCTCGGCGGCGGCCGCCGCGCGCCCGATCTCCGCGGGCGTCTCGGGGAGATTCGGGTTCGCCTCTTTCCCGTGGACGCCGCCGGTCAGCGCCGCGGTGAGAATCACGGGGTCGCCGGCGAGGTAGTCGGCGTACCCCGTCACGACTCATCGGCCTCTGCGTCCGTTTCCTCCCTCTCGTGCGCCCGGAATATCTCGCAGTCCGTGGCGTGGTCGAGGTCGTAGCGGTCGTTGCAGACGTCGGCGCGCATCGCCTGCACGAACCGGTCGGCGGCCCCGCAGTACGCTCGCGGCGCGTCGAAGCGGCCGTCGTCGTCGCGGTACTCCAGGTGGGGGCAGGTCATACGCCCCGTTCGGCGGCTGGCGTGTTAACGATTCGCTGGCGACGGCGTCCGGTGGTAACCCGGCCGTCACCCGGTAACGCCCCCGTCCGCGAGGACATAGGAGGCTGGGGCTGGTAGGCAACGGTATGCCGACCACTGCCGGGCTCCACCACGTCACCGCCATCGCGGGCGACCCGCAGGCCAACGCCGACTTCTACGTCGGGACGCTCGGCCTGCGGTTCGTCAAGCGGACCGTGAACCACGACGACACGGGCACCTACCACTTCTACTTCGGCGACCACGAGGGGACGCCGGGCACCAACATCACGTTCTTCCCGTGGGGCGAGCGCGGCCGCGACGGCGAGTTCGGCGCGGGCCAGACCAGCCACACCGCGTACCTGATTCGCCCGGACGCCCTGGACTTCTGGCGGGACCGCCTCGAACGCGAGGGCGTCGCGGTCACGGAGACCGAGCGGTTCGGCGAGCCCGTCCTCCAGTTCAGCGACCCGGACGGCATCGGTCTCGAGCTCGTCGCGAGCGAGTCCGCCGCCGACGCCGACACCGTGGCGTGGCAGGACGGCCCGGTGCCCGCCGAGCACCAACTCCAAGGCTTCCACAGCGTCACGCTCGCGGTCCCCGAGTTCGGGCCGACCGCCGAGATTCTCACCGACGTCCTCGGCTACGAACACGTCGGCGACGAGGACGGCCGCCGGCGCTTCCGCGCGCCCAGAGAGGGCCCGCACTCCCGCCTCGACCTCGTGGAGACCGACCAGCCCCGCGGCCAGATGGGCATCGGCACCGTCCACCACGTCGCGTTCCAGGCCGAGGACACCGACGAGGAAGAGCAGTACCGCGAGGCCTACCGGGCCCACGGCCTCCAGCCCAGCGGCGTCATCGACCGGAAGTACTTCCAGTCCGTCTACACCCGGGAACCCGGCGGCGTGCTGTTCGAGATCGCGACCAACGGCCCCGGGTTCGACGCGGACGAGGCCGTCGAGGACCTCGGCTCCAGTCTGGTCCTCCCCGAGTGGCTGGAGGACGAGCGAGCGCGCATCGAGGTCGAACTGCCGGCGTTCGACGCGCCGAGCTACGGGGACGACTGATGGACGCGAGCGCAGACGACCGGGCCGGGGACCCCTTCCGCTTCGACTACGAGTCGCCGGTGCTGCGGTTCGGCGCGGGGAGCACCCGAGACCTCGGCGACGAACTCGCCGCCCGCGGCCTCGACGGCGCGCTCGTCGTCACCGGCTCGACGGTCGGCAGCACGGCCGCCGTGATGGACCCCGTCCGCGAGGGCCTGGGAGACCGACTCGCCGGCGTGTTCGCCGAGACCACGCCCGACAAGCGGCTCGCCACGGCCGTCGACGCCGCAGACAGCCTCGCCGAGACGGGTGCCGACGCGCTCGTCGCCGTGGGCGGCGGCAGCAGCATCGACGTTGCGAAGGTCGCCAGCGTCCTCGCCGCCTCCGGAGGGTCGGAAAGAGCCGTCTTCCGGGCGTTCGCCGACACGGGGACGATTCCGGTCCCGGACGGGGACCTGCGGCCAGTGCTGGCCGTCCCGACGACGCTCGCGGGCGCCGACGTCTCGCAGGTCGCGGGCATCACCGCCGGCCCCGAATCCGGCCTCGTCGACGAGGAACTGGGGGGCGGCGTCGGCGACCGCCGCCTGCTGCCGGCTGCCGTCGTCGCCGACCCCGAACTCGCCGCGACCACACCGGAGTCCGTGCTCGCCGGCTCCGCGATGAACGGCTTCGACAAGGGCGTCGAGACGCTGTACGCCGCCAACGCCACCCCCGTCACGGACGCCACCGCGAGCCGGGGGCTCGGCCTGCTCGCCGACGGCCTCCGAGAACTCGGGGAGACCGGCCCGACCCCCGAGACTCTGGGTCCCGTGCTGGAGGGACTGCTGCTCGTCCAGTACGGCATCTCGCGGCCCGACGGCTCCACGCTCTCCCTGATTCACGCCTTCGGCCACGGCCTCACGCGGACGGGCACGCTCCAGCAGGGCGTCGCCCACGCTATCGTCGCCCCGCACGTCCTCGACTTCCTCTTCGACGAGGTCGACGGCCGCCGGGGCCTGCTCGCGGACGCGCTGGGGGTCGAAGATGCCGAGGACCCCGCGGCAGCCGCCGTCGGCGAGGTCGAAGCCGTCCGCGACTCCCTGGGGCTGCCGACCCGCCTCCGGGACGTCGACGGCCCCGAGCCGGCCGACTTCCCGGCGGTCGCCGAAGCGACGGTCGCCGACGCCTTCGTCGCGAACGCGCCCCCGGACCTCGACTTCACCACCGAAGACGCGGAAGCCGTCCTCGACGCCGCCTGGTGAGGGTTCCGGGGGCGGGCTCGGCTCGCCGACGCCCCCGGAGTTAAGACGGGTCGACTGATAGCTACCGGCATGCGCAGCTTCCGCATCGGGAGCGCCTTCGGGATTCCCATCAAGCTCGACGCCACGTTCCTGCTCGTGCTGCCGGTGTTCGCCTACCTCATCGGCACCCAGGTCGACATGTGGATATCGCTGCTGAACGACGCGCCGTTCGACGCCGCGCTGAACGGCGACGCGCTGGTCGCCGGCAACGGCCAGTGGCTGCTCGGCGCCGTCGCCGCTGTCGGGCTGTTCGTCGGCGTCGTCCTCCACGAACTCGGACACTCCGTCGTCGCGATGCGGTACGGCTTCACCATCGACTCGATCACGCTCTGGATTCTCGGCGGCATCGCCAGCCTCAGCGACCAGCCCGAGGAGTGGAACCAGGAGTTCTACATCGCGCTCGCCGGCCCCGCAGTGAGCGTCGCGCTCGCCGCCGGCAGCTACGTCGCGCTCCAGGTACTGCCCTCGTCGCTGGACTTCGCGCGGTTCGTCTTCGGCTACCTCGCGCTGATGAACCTCGCCCTCGCCGCGTTCAACCTCCTCCCCGGCTTCCCGATGGACGGCGGCCGCGTCCTCCGCGCGCTGCTCGCCCGGAACCGCCCGTACGCCCGCGCCACCCAGCTCGCCGCCGAGGTCGGGAAGCTGTTCGCGCTCGTCATGGGCCTCCTCGGCATCCTCTCGCTGAACCTCCTGCTCATCGGCGTCGCCTTCTTCATCTACGTGGGCGCGTCCGGCGAGGCCCAGCGCACCGTCATGAACGCCGCCTTCGAGGGCGTCACGGTCGCGGACGTCATGACGCCCGGCGACGACGTCCACACCGTCGACGCCGGGGACTCCATCGCCGCGCTCATGGACCGCATGTTCCAGGAACGGCACACCGGCTACCCCGTGACGCGCCACGGCGAGGTCGTCGGCATGGTCACGCTCGACGACGCCCGCGCCGTCAAGACCGTCGAACGCGACGCCATGCGCGTCGAGGACGTCATGACCGACGAGGTGTACACCGTGCCGGTCTACGCGAACGCCACGGACGCCCTCGACGCCCTCCAGCGCCACGGCGTCGGCCGCCTCGTCGCCGTCGACGCCGACGGTGAGATGACGGGACTCATCACGCGCACCGACCTCGTCAACGCCTTCGACATCATCCAGTCCACCGACTTCCAGGCGACGCGGCAGGACCTCGACCTCTCCGGGCGCTGAGCGCGGTCGCGGTTCGGCCGCGGACGACCGAGAGGACTCGTCTCTCACCGACGAGCCCACGGCTGTCGCCTCACCTCACGAGGGCCACGTGCGAGTTCCATTGCGGTCAGTCCGGTCGCTGTTCGCGTCTGTGACGCGCGCTCCGCCGGACGTACTCCGCCGTCGGCTCGCACTCGCCGCGGTGGGGAGTCCCGTTCAGCCGGACCGTCCGGGTGTCGTCTTCGAGCGCGTCCACGACCTCCTCGGTCGTGTACGTCGCCGACTCGGGCGTACTCGTCCCGGCGAGGAAGTACACGTCGCCGGCTGACTCGGTGTTCACGCGAGCCGTACTCCCGAGGGCGTTCGTTTCCGTCACGGGGAGGGTTCTGTGGACGTTGTGCTCGTCGAGCGAGACGGACTCGACGTCCGTCGTCGTCGCCCACATGCCGTCGGCACGACGAGCGAGCGTCGCCGTCGGACTCCCGAAGAAGTGATGGGGCGACTCGAAGTCGGCCAACGCCGCGCTCCACGGGAGCGTGTGGCCAGCCAGCAGCGTCGCGACCGTGTCGACGACGGCACGCGGCGAGAGTCGGCTGTCGGCGGCCAGCCCCGCCAGTGTCCCGCGCTCGCAGAGCGCTCGCTGTTCGGACGCCGGGAGTGGTTCGCCGGACACGACGACCGGCGGCCACGAGTCGGCGTGCTCCCCGACGTCGACGCACTGGGGCGCCCCGGTGGCGTCCGTCGGCGGCTCGTAGTACAGGAACTCCGGCCCGGCGTCCAGCACGCGACGGAGCGCACTCGGCGCCGCGCTGTCGGTCACTGTCGCAGTCGCGTCCCGGGTCTGCCGCGTCCGGGCCGCGTCCAGCGCCGACCGGAACGCGTCCGCCCGGTCGCTGTCTCCGACGACGAGCCCGAGCGTCACGTCCCCGGGGACGGGCAGCGCGCGCTCCCGCTGCCCAACGAACGCCTCGGGGACGAGCCGCGTCCACCCCTCCGGTACCTCGCTCGTGGTCGTCGCCGCCCCGACCTCCCGAATCGCCGGCGTCGTCGCCCAGTCCGTCTCGGTCGGCGCGTCGCCGTCGGCGACGCGAATCGGCGCGAGTGCGTCGGCGAGCGGAGGCAGCAACGAAGCGTCCTCGACGGCCGGCCGGAGCGTCGCCGTGCTCGGCCACGCGGGCCGCAGCCCGTCTACCGTGGCCGGGTCGACTTCGAGGTACTCGAGCAACTGGACGGTGAGCGGCTCCCCGTAGAGGTTCGGCGGATAGAACGGGAGTTCGGGAGCGACCCGGTCGTACTCCCGGCGGCGGAGCGAGTAGTACCCCCCGATTCGCACGAGCGAGTCGAAGAACAGCGCCCGACTCAGTACGGACGAGACGTGTTCGCTCGGCGACCGACCGGGCGTCTCCAGGGGTTCGCGGTAGCCGTTCTCCAGGTGGAGTGCGGGCTCGGTCCCGATTTCGAGCGTGGCGCCGAAGTAGAACGCCAGCGGGGCGACGGGGTAGACGTACTCGTACCGAGCGGGTACCTCGACGGTGACGCCGGTGTCCGGCTTCGACAGTTCCGGCGGCACGTCGAGCTCGTCACCCGGCCGAATCGCCGGCGGGTGGCCGCGGAGCGTCGGCCACGAGCGCTCGCTCGTGAACTCCTTGAGAGACGACCCGAGGTAGGACACCGCTTCCGCCACCGCTGCCGGGTCGTCGGGCACTTCGATGGTCGCCCGTGGACGCGAGTGCTTGGACCGCGCACCGATTGTCACAGTCGTCTCGTCGTCGAACTGCAGTGTCGCCGCAGCCGTGTCGAGCGCACTCGACTCGTAGGACGCCGTGACGGCGGTGTCCTCGACGCGCAGGTAGGTCTTCGTGGGTCCGGCGAGCTCGACGAAGTACGTTCCCGATTCGAAGCGCCTGGGCTCGGACGTGAGCCCGCCCAGGTGAGTTCCGTCGCCGTCGCGAACGAACACCTTCACGCGCGGGTCGACTCGGAGTCTCGTCGTCGTCACCGAGGCGGCCGCGTCGACCGGGAAGACGAACAGGTCCGTGATGGCTGGCGCGAGGGTCGCGCCCGTGTCGACGCCGAGCTGGATGTCACTGTCCTCCACCTCGTCGGTGACATACACTGTCCCGTCGTCTGCGTCCACGACGAACGACACCAGTTCGGCGCCCGATTCCATGCCTCGGGGTTGCGTCGACCGCGATTTCACACTGTCGGAGGCGACCCCGGCTCTCGCGAGCCAGCAAGTACTTCTCCGGGAGCCCACTACGACCCCGTCCACGATGACCGACGGCGACACTCCGGACGTCACGCCCCTCTACGAGGAGTGGTCGCTGCACGGCGCCGACCGGTACGCGACGGACGACCTCCGGGCGCTCAGCCGCTACCTCGGCCTCGAACACGACGACCTCCGCGCGTGCCTGACGAACGCCGCGGGCGTGGTCGACGTGCCCGACGAGGACGGCCGGGGGCGGGTGGTCCCGCTGCACGCCGCGGACGCCCCCGAACCCACCGACGAGTACGTCGTCTGGGACGCGGACAGCGACGCCGTCGGCTACTTCGACGAGAGCTTCGGTATCAGCGGCGCGGACAGCCGCGCCCCCCTCGACGACGTGGTCGCCACCGAAATCGCCCACCGGGTGCGGTTCTGGCACCCGGAACACGCACCCGGCGAGGGCGACGGGGGCGACGCGCTCGCCGACGTCGACGTTCCGTCCGCGGTTCCGGCCGAGACCCCCCTCGAAGGCCAGCAGCGCCGCGCGTTCTTCGACGAGCTCCGGGAGACAGTCCGAGGCGAGCGGGCGGCCGAGCGCGATGGCACTCGCGAGGCCCACGCCGACGCTGACCTCGGGCAGCTGATCGGCGAGCGCGCGGTCGACGGGCCGTTCGTGCTCGTCGGCACGACCGCCAAATCCGCCCGACCGGCGGACGTGCGCGTGCAGTACGCGCCCGAGGACGGCGCGCCCGCGGGCATCGACCTCGTGTCGGCGTTCGACCTCTACCCCGACAACCACGTCCTCCTGGACGCCTTCGACGACGCGCTCCCGCTGCCCGCCCGGGTCGCGAGCGTGGACGGCCCGAATGTCACGCTGCGCCCCGCCTGGGAGCGCGCCGACGACCCCGAGCGGACCGCCGAAGCACTGGAGGAAGCAGACACGTTCTGGCTGCGCGGCCTGCTCAACCCCGTCCCCTACGCCCGCCGCCTCGACGCCCTCGACGCGGTCTGGGAGACGCCCGAGAAGCGCCGGCTGCTGACGGGCGAGCGCGACCTCTCGGTCTCCCGGCCGCCCAGCCGCCGGCGGGCGGACCTCGCGCTCGACGACCACCAGTCCCGCGCGCTCGCGCTCGCCGTCGCCGCGGACGACGTCCTCTGCATCCACGGACCGCCGGGTACCGGGAAGACACGGACGCTCGCGGCCGTCGTCGCCGAGTCCGTCGCCCGGGGCGAGCGCGTCCTCGTCACCGCGCACTCGAACCAGGCCGTCGACAACCTCCTCGTCGGTGACAGCACGCCCGAACGGCCCGACGAGTCCTCCCTGCACGGCGTGCTGGGCGACGACCAGAGCGTCGACGTCGCGCGGTACGGCCGGCACTCCCGGAACCGCGTCGTCGACGAGCACTACCGGCAGCGCGGCGTCGCGACGGCGGACGTGGTCGCGGCGACGACGAACGGCGCCGCCACCTTCGACCAGGACGCCTTCGACGTCGCCGTCGTCGACGAGGCGACCCAGGCGTCCCGGGCCGCCACCGCCATCGCCGTGAACGCCGCGGAGAAGCTCGTGCTCGCCGGCGACCACCGCCAGCTCCCGCCGTACGGCGTCCGCGAGGGCGGCGCGGGCGAGATGCGGCCGTCGCTGTTCGAGACCCTCCTGGACCGCTACGGCGACGACGCCGCCGTGCTGCTCGCGCGCCAGTACCGGATGCACGACGCCATCGCCGCGTTCCCGAACGACGCGTTCTACGGCGGCCGTCTGGAGACCGCCGAGGACGCCGCCGGCCGAACCGTCGACGGCCTCCCGGCGGTCGAACTGTTCGACGTGGCCGGCGAGGAGCGCCGGGAGGAGCGCGGCGCCAGTGTCCGGAACGCCGCCGAAGCCGGCGTTGTCGCCGACCGCGTCGCAGCGATTCTGGACGCCGGCGTCGACCCGGGGGACGTGGGCGTCGTCGCGGCCTACAGCGGCCAGGTCTCGGAGATACGCCGCGCGCTCGCCGACCGCGGCCTCGACCGCTCCGCCCTCACCGTCGACACTGTCGACTCCTTCCAGGGCGGCGAGCGCGAGGCCGTCGTCGTCTCGTTCGCGCGCAGCAACGACGCCCACAATGCGGGGTTCCTCGAACACCCCGAGGAGGGGCCGCGCCGCCTGAACGTCGCGCTCACCCGCGCCCGCCGGCACCTCTCGCTGGTCGGTGACTGGGAGACGCTGACTGAGCCGGCCGGCCACCGCGACCCCGAGGACTCCTGTGCCGGCGTCTACGCCGCCCTCCACGACGCGCTCGATGGCCTCGACGCGGCCCGGCTCACCAACCGGTAGCGCCTGGCGGGCCGCCCCGAATCGCAACACTCCCTGCCACACCCACAGCCAAGGTCCCGGGCGGCCTACCGACGCACGTGACTCTGCTCGTCTACGGCGCCTACGGCTACACCGGCGAACTCGTCGCGGCGGAACTCGCCGACCGCGGCCGCGACCCCGTGCTCGCCGGCCGGAACGACGCGAAACTCGGGCGCGTCGGCACCCGCCTCGGCTGCGAGGCCCGGGCGTTCCCCGTCGCGGACGCCGACGCCCGCCTCGACGACGTCGACGTCGTCCTGAACTGCGCGGGGCCGTTCGCCGAGACGGCCGAACCGCTGGCCGACGCCTGCCTCGCCGCCGGCGCCGACTACCTCGACGTGACGGGCGAGATTCCCGTCTTCGAGACGCTCGCCCGCCGCGACGACGACTCCGCGGACGCGGGCGTGACCCTGCTCCCCGGCGTCGGCTTCGACGTCGTGCCGACGGACTGCCTCGCCGCCCACCTCGCCGACCGGCTGCCCGACGCCACTCACCTCTCGCTCGGCTTCGAACCCCACGGCGGGCTCTCGCCCGGCACCGCCGCCACCGCCGTCGGGCAGCTCGGCGACGGCGGCGCGGTGCGGCGGGACGGCCGGCTCGTCGCCGTGCCGCCCGGCCACCGAGAGCGCCGCATCGACTTCGGGAACGGTCTCCGGACCGGCGTCACCATCCCCTGGGGCGACGTGTCGACGGCCTACCACTCCACGGGCATCCCGAACGTCGACGTCTACGTCCCGGTGCCGTCCGCGGCTCGCCGCCTGCTCTCGGCCTCCCGGCACCTCGGCCCCGTCCTCGGTGCGGACCCGGTCAGCGACGCGCTCCAGTCGCTCGCTCGGCGGTTCGTCGACGGCCCCGACGAGACCGAACGCGAGTCCGGCCGCGCCTACGTCTGGGGCGAAGCCCGGAACGAGGAGACGGGCGAGACCGTCGTCTCGCGGCTCGTCACCCCGGAGACGTACGCGCTCACCGTCGACGCCGCCAGCACCGCCGCCGAGCGCGCGCTCGACGGCGACGCCCCCGACGGCTACCAGACGCCGTCGACGGCCTACGGTCCGGACTTCGTCACCGACCTCGACGGCGTCACCCGGACCGACGACGGAGACGCCTAGAGCGAGTCGAACTCGACGTCACCGTTGTCCGACTCCGCTAGTACCTCGTGCGTCCCCTCGCCGAGCACGCCACGCACCATGCCGTCGTCGTAACGCGTGTCCGACAGATCGAGGTCACCGATGCCGGTCTCGCCGTTGTCCGTCCGTGCCACTACCTCGGCGTCGGCGTCCGGAGACAGCGACACGCTCACGTCCCCGTTGTCCGACGCGGCGGTCACGTCACCGGGCAACGGCGCCGGCAGGTCGATGGTGACCTCACCGTTGTCCGTCTCCGCCGTCGACACCGGGCCAGCCGACTGCACTGTCACGTCCCCGTTGTCCGTGGCCGCGGACTCGACGCCCGCTACGTCCTGGACCTCGATGTCGCCGCTGTCCGTCTCGAGTTCGCCCACCGCCGTCCCGGCCGGCACCTGCACGTCGAAGGCCGCGCTCACGCGGTCGGTGGTCCCTTCGAGCGCGAGCGAGAGGTCGCCGTCCCCGGTCGGCCCGGCGACCTCGACGCCCTCGACGCGATCCTCGCTCGGCCCCGACAGCCGCGCGGTCACCGCCACCCGCTCGCCGTCGTGGGTCGATACGTCCACGTCGCCGTTCCCGCTGTGCACGCTCACGACTGCGTCCTCGCTGGGCAGGCCGAACTCGACTTCTCGCGTCTCCTCGTACTGGTCGCCGAACAGGCCGGTCGCACAGCCGGTCAGTGACGCTACCGCTGCAGCCGCGACGCCGCCGAGGAGGGCTCGTCGTTGCATACCCAATGCTCTCGCCCGGCGTTCCTAATCAATTACTGCGTGTTGCTCGCGGTGAAACGGCGCCCGGAGACCCGACGAGTGACACCCATACCGGTCGCTCGCGGTTCGAGTATCAGAGAATGTCCAGGGGCGAGAATCGAACCGGAGCCAGACGGTCGCCTCGCGGCGCGACTTTCGAACGCTGCGACTGGCGGGGTTCGGATCTCTCGGACACACCGGCTCGCGACGCGGACGAACGACACGCTACGCGGTCGTTCGTCGGTGTGTCGCTCAAAACTGAGGTCCAGGGGCGAGAATCGAACCCGCGTCTCAGCCTCCACAAGGCTGAAGGATAGTCCACTACCCTACCCCGGACACTGCACTCGGTCGTAGCGCGCTCGCAGACAAATACGTTACGACCTCGGGCAGACGATACGCTTTTCCACGAACCGGGCGTATCGACGGGTGACTGTGGCCGTCACGGACAAAATCTACGTGAAGAACCACCGGCAGATCGCGTCCCAGCTCGACACCCGATTCCCGAAGTCGGCGTTCAGCGGCGCCACCCTCGACATCCTGTTCACGGGCGACCTCTCCGAGCTGAACGACGCGACCCGGGACTCGGTCCTGGAGTTCGCCGAGGACTTCCTGGACTGCGACTGCGACTCGAACCCTTACTGCGGGCACCCCGAGGAGAAGTTCGTCGAGTACCTGCTGGACCTCCGCGCGCAGGGCCTCGACCCCGAGTCGATGGTGGACGTGATGACCGACGACTACATGGTGTACGCGTACCCCGGCGACCTCTACTCGTTCCTCGACGACGCCATCCGCACCCTCGAAGCCGTCGAGGAGCTCGCCGACGTGGACGGCCGCCCCGAGGAGGCCGACCGCGCCAGCCGGAAGAAACGCGAACTCAGTCGATAGCGCCGCTCCTCTCTCCGCTCTCGTTTCTACCGGCGGCGAAGCGCTCGACGGACTCGGCGACCTCTTCGACGGCCAGTTTCTCCGTTCCCGCGTCGGTCTCCACGTCGACGACGCCGTCCTCGCGGTACGTGTTCCCGACCACGACCGTCGCGGGGATACCGAGCAGGTCGCTCTCGGCGAAGCGCTCCCCGACGCTCAGGTCGTCGTACAGCAACACGTCGTCGCGGCCGCAGTCGTCGTGGATGCGTTCCGCGACCGACTGCACCTCCCCATCGCCGACGGGAATCACGGCGGCGCGGTAGGGCGCGACGCTCCCCCAGTCGGTGACGGGCCACGCGAGGCTGTCGCTGCCGGCGTGCTGCTGGGCGAGCGTCTGGAGCAGGCGGTCGACGCCCAGCCCGTAGCTCCCCATCTCGACGGCGCGCTCGCCGCCGTCGGCGGTGTCGACGGTGAACTCCATCGCCTCGGAGTACCGGGTGCCGAGCCGGAACACGTGCCCGACCTCGACGCCGTCGCTCGCGGCGAGGCCGCCGCCGCACTCGGGACAGGCGTTCCCGGCCGTGTGCGCGTCGAAGCCGTCGTGTTCGTCGGTGACGCCGAACCGACAGCCTCCGGCCGTGCAGTAGACGAGCCGGTCGCTGTCGCCGCCGGCGTCCGCGACGGGCGCGACGAACTCCTCGGAGGCCGCGCCGCCCATCACGCCCGCGTCGGCCTCGACGACGGCGTACTCCAGACCGACGTCGTCGAGGACGCGCCCGTAGGCCGCCCGGACCTCGCGGTACGTCTCCCGGAGCCCGGCTTCGTCGACGTGGACGCTGTAGGCGTCTTTCATCGTGAACTCCTTCGTGCGGACGAGGCCGTTCCGGGCGTGGTCGTCCCGGAACTTCGCCTCAACCTGGTAGACCAGCAGGGGGAGGTCGGCGTGGCTGCGCACCCGGCCGTCGAGCAGGTGGACGACGCCCTCCTCGTGGCTGGGCGCGAGACACATCGCCTGCCCGTCGCGGTTCTCCAGCGTGAACATCTCGTCCTCGAAGCCGCCCCAGCGACCGCTCTCCCGCCACCGGTCGGCGTACTGGAGCCCGGGCAGTCGGACGCGCTGTCCGCCGACGGCGTCCATCGCCGCGACCACTCGCTCGGTGAGCTTCTCGCGGACGCGCTGGCCGGCGGGCGTCACCGCCCACAGCCCGCTGCCGAAGTTCCGAATCAGGCCCGCGCGAACGAGCAGTTTCGCCGCGTCCGACCCCGCACCGGGTGTCTCCCGCGTCGCGGGCAGGAAGAGGTCGCTACGCCGCACGCCAGTCACCCCCGTTCGCGGCGCCGCGGCTGGTCGTCGTCGTTCGTGTCCGCTGCGAGAAGTCGCTATGCGCCTGCCGGAACGCGTCCACGGGCCCGACTGGACCCCTGGCGTGACTCGACCATCACAGGCGCCTGTTCGGCACTGGCGATAAAAAGGCTACCCCGGCCGTGCGAACGACTCGCTACCCGAGCTGGTAGGGTTCGTCGTCGTCGTCGAGCTCCTCGAGGTGGACGACCTCCTCGACGTCGTCCTCGCCCTCCAGTCGGTTCCGGAGGTGGTCGATGTACGCCTTGTGCTCGTCCAGTTGCTCTCGCAGGTGTTCGGCTTCCAGTTCGAGGCGCTCGTGTTCGCGCACGAAGCTCTTCGACACCTCGACGCTCGGCGGGAACTCGTCGTCGTCGTCCGCGGCGCCGTCCTCGGGGACGACCCGGACCCGGCCGTCGTGGGCGACCAGCGAGTCGACGTAGTCCCGGAACACCGCGGACAGCGAGAGGTCGCGCTCCTCGGCGATGTCGCGGAGCGCGTCGAACGTGTCCTCGTTCACGCGGAACGAGATGGTCTTGTTCTTGTTCCCCATCTGGCAGGGACTGTCGGCTGGAACCGCTTAAGGGTTTGTCAGACGGTCACGCGTCGGCCGGAACGTCGGCCTCCGCGTCGAAGTCCTCGAGCGCGTCGAGGACCGCCTGCCGGTACGCTGAGAGGTCCTCGCCGTACTCGGCGCGGGCGCGCTCGGCGTACTCGTTGCCCTCCTCGTCGAAGGCCTCGACGCGGTCGAGCGTGCGCTCGGCGGCCTCCACGACCCAGCGGTCGCGGACGGCCTCGTCGACCATCGTGATGGACTCCGGCCGCAGGGAGACGTTCACGGACCCGTCGTCGGTCTCGAAGGTCCGTGGCTTCCCGACCACGGCGACGTACGTCGGCGTCTCGGCGTCGCGGAGCGCGGACGCCGCTTCCGGCTGGTACTGGCCGGCGTAGACGAAGAACGTTCCCGTCGGGTCGACGACGCGGCCGCGCCAGTACTCCGAGTCCTCGCCGATGTCCTCGGTCTCGGTGAGCGTCCCGGAGACGAACACGCGGTTCGCGCGCTCGCCGGTCGGGAGCAGCGCGTACAGCGGCGCGCGCTCGTCGTCGGATTCCTTGAACGTGAACGTTGCGTCGTTGAACTCGGCTGCGAAGACGCGTCGCGCGACCTCGCGGGTAGGTGCTCCACTCATCTACATCGACCTCGCTCGAATCAGCACGGATTCCGGGTCTGGCTGGTCGTCCAGTAGCTCCGTCTCGTTCGCGAGCACGTAGCGACCGAACGTCGGCCCCGTGACTCGGTAGTACTTCCCCAGAATCTTCGCCTTCATCTCGTCGGCGACGACGGTCGTGTCGAGGGCGTCCTTGGCCATCTGCTTGGCCTCCTCGAGGCCGATACCCGTGAGGGCCTCCGTGGCTTCCTCGTCGAAGATGACCTCGTGGACGTCGGTGCCGTCGTCGAGCACGCCCTTGATGCGGAGGTCGAACTCTCCCTCGACCTCGCCGTGCTCGTTGCAGCGGCCGTTCTGGAGGACGCGCGTGCAGTCCTCCTCGGGGCAGCGCTTGATGAGGCCGCTCCCGGACTGGACGTCCACGAGCGCGCCCTCGACCTCGTCCTCGTTGTCGCCGACCTCGAACTCCTCGTCGACCTCCTCGATGCTCGTCGTCTTGTTCAGCTTCACCGAGTACCGGCCCTGGTACTCGTCGGTGACGACGTTCCCGAGGCGGTACGTCTTGCCCTCCTCGAGGTTCGCGAGGTCGGACTTGGCCCACTTCGTGAACTTGATGGTGCCGGTCGGGTCGCCGAGCAGGCCGACCTGCCCGACGGAGTCCGAGCGCGGCTCCCAGAGTTCCACGACTTTCGCCGTGATGTCCACCCACTGTTCGGCCTCGTCGACGTCCTCGACTTCGACGGTGTCGTTGCCGCCGCCGCCGGCGAGGTCGTCGCGGTCGAGGCCGGCCTCGTCGAGGTAGTGGTTCTCGACGCTGCGGCGGGCCTCGTCTACCGGGACCTTGTACTCCGTAACCAGTTTCTCCAGCCGTGCTTCTACGTCGTCGACGGTGGCGTCGACGTGCTCCGAGAGGTCGTCGTGTACCTCCTGAGCAGTGTCTGAAAGGTCGCTCATGGTCGTGTGTCCGTCTCCGCGTGTGTTTCGATGGGAGACGTATCGGTGTTGGCTCCCGACCATCTTTAAACTCTCGGCACCGTGGGAACGTGGTCGCTAGTTGGCCGGAGACAGGCATTTGGGCCGCCGCGTCGAAGCCGCTGGTATGTCCCATCTGGCAGACGTGAGCGCGCCGTGACGCGCACCGTCGCCGTCCTCCTCGCGGGAGGGACCGGCACCCGGCTCTACCCGGCGAGCCGCAGCCACCGCCCGAAGCAGTTCCTCGCGCTCGGCGACGACGACCGCAGCCTCCTCCGCCGCACCGCCGACCGCGCCGCCTTCGCCGACGACCTCCTCGTCGTCACGCGTGGCGAGTACGCCGACCGCGTCCGCGACGAGGTCCCGGAAGCGGCTGTCCTCGTCGAGCCGACCGGAAAGGACACGGGGCCGGCGCTCGCGTACGCCGCCAACGAAGTACGGGCGCGATTCGGGGCCGGCGCAGCGATGCTCTGTCTGCCGAGCGACCACGTCGTCGGCGACGGCTTCCGGGACACGGCCGAGACGGCCGTCGACGTCGCCGCACGCACCGACGCGCTCGTCACGCTCGGCGTCGAGCCCGACCGCCCCGCCACCGGCTACGGCTACATCGAACCGGGCGACGACCGCGGCGACCACAGCGAGGTCGCCGTCTTCCGCGAGAAGCCGGACGCCGAGACGGCCGAGCGCCTGCTCGAACGCGGCTGCCTCTGGAACGCCGGGATGTTCGCGTGGACGCCCGCCGCCTTCCTCGACGCCGCCAGCGACGGGCCACTCGGCCCGCTCGTGGCCGCGCTCGACTCCGGGGTCGACCCGGCCGCCGCCTTCGAGCGCGTCGACCCCGTGAGCGTCGACTACGCGGTCCTCGAACGGGCCGACGACGTCCGGGTCGTCCCCGCCGCCTTCGACTGGGACGACGTCGGCGCGTGGGACGCGCTCGGTCGCCTGCTCGACGGCGACAACGCCGTCCTCGGCGACGCCACAACCATTGACGCCGTCGGAAACGTGGTCGCCAGCGACGACAAATACGTCTCGGTCGTCGGCGTCGACGGTCTCGTGGTCGCCGCCTACGACGACCGCGTGCTCGTCGTCCCGAGAGACGACGCCCAGCGCGTCCGCGAGGCGGTCGCCGACCTCGACGAAGACGGGCTGTTCTGAGGGGAGCCAGCGCCTCGGCGGTACGACTCGGGGACGGAGTGAGCGAGCCGAACCGGGTTCGGCTGGCTTGAGCCCGAGTGAGGGTCCCCGTTCACGCCTGGACGACTTCCCGACAGGATTCGACGAACTCGATGAGGGCCCGGCCGGCGTCCCGCGAGACGCTGATGAGAAGCGTCTCCTCCTCCGAGTACGGGAACTGAATCACACACGCGTTCTCGTAGTAGTCGATGAGGGCGCGACGCTCTCCGACCGGCTTCGACGAGAGCTCCGGCGACAGAAACGGGTCGTCGAGCCGGAAGGTGTCGACGACCTCCCGATACGTGTCACTCGTGTACTCCTCCTTGAGGTCGTCTCTGAGATACCGGATCTCGTAGTCGTCCTCCCTGACGACGACCACCGTCCGGAGCCCGTCACCGACCCGGTTGTACACGTACTCTGCGAGGCGGTCGGCAGTCTCTTCGACCATAGTGAGCGGTAGCGCGCCGAGTGAGATAAGCGTGATTCCGGCTACTACCGGTAACCTACGAGCCGCGTTAGCCAGGCTCGCTACCCCCGCAGCCGACCGCCGTCGACGGGGAGGCTGACGCCGTTCACGAAGCTCGCGCGGTCGCTCGCGAGGAACGCCACCACGTCGCCGAACTCGGCGGGGTCGCCGACGCGGCCGAGCGGGATGTCGTCGCTCCACGCCGCCAGCCCCTCGTCGTAGCTGTCGTACTCGCCGCGCTCCACCGAGGCCTCCACGAGCTCCTCGATTCGCGGCGTCTCGTGGGCGCCCGGCTGGACGACGTTCGCGCGCACCTCTGGCGCCCACTCGCGGGCGACGGTCTTCGCCAGGCCGACGACGCCTCGGCGGACGGCGTTCGACAGCACGAGCCCCTCGATGGGCTCGCTGACGCTCGTCGACGTGACGCAGGTGACGGTGCCGCCGCCGTCAACGAGGTGCTCGTGGGCCGCGTCGAGTGTGCGCACGACGCTCATCACGAGCAGGTCGTAGGCGTCGTACCAGTCCTGCTCGTCCGTATCGAGGAACGACCCGCTCGGGACGCCGCCCGCGGACGTGACGACGTGGTCGAGGCCGCCGAACTCCTCGACGGTCGCGTCTACGACTGCGGTCACGTCGTCGGGGTCGGTGATGTCAGTCGGGACGGTCAGGACGTCGCCGGCGGCGTCCGCGCGAACGTCTTCGGCCGCCGCGTCGAGGCGGTCCTCGCTGCGCGAGCAGAGTACGACGTCGGCGCCCTCGCGAGCGAGCGCCGCTGCACTCGCCTTCCCGAGGCCGCTGGACGATGCCGTCACGAGCGCCGCGTCGCCGTCGAGTGTGAGGTCCATAGGACGGACTGCATCGGCCAGTGGTTAAGTCGCTTCGCCGCCGGCAACCGCGACCGGCGCGCTGGCGGGAACTCCGAGTACTGAAACGCTTATCAGAGGTGCGGCCTGATTGGGGAGCAATTGGCCGACTGGCCGACCAGGGCACCGTGACGATTCAGTTCGATGTCGGGGACGAGCGGCACACGCTTCGGGTGCGGGACACCGCCGAGAGCGAGCGCTTCGCCCTCCGATTCGGCAGTCGCATCGACCCGGACGAGGCGTCCGTCGACGAGTTCACGAACCCCGTCGACGCCGCCGTGGCGCTCGAGACGGGCGAACTCCACTACCCGCTCCGCAGACCCGCGACATTCTTCCGGGACGGCGAGGTCGTCCACCGCGCCGAGGGCGCCGCGTCGAGCGAGTGGCTCGAGCGAGGGACCTACGAGATAGACGCGTCGCCGCCGGGCGCGAAGACGTA